>Ga0164243_10000020_pt1 | contig 478048 bp, 423 predicted proteins | sample OricompcompostOP_FD_108781 | JGI IMG/M metagenome (GOLD analysis project Ga0164243, IMG submission 108781) | Organic Plus compost microbial communities from Emeryville, California, USA - Original compost - Organic plus compost (OP) | ecosystem: Engineered > Solid waste > Mixed feedstock >... | reverse complement strand
CTCGAAGTTCGCCATCGTGCCGGCGAAGCCGTGCTTCTCCTTCAACGCCTCGGCCCGCTCCGGGATCAGGTCGGTCACCCAGACCTGCTCGATCTCAGGATGCAGGTGCCACAACCGGGCAAAACTGCCTGCGAACTGGCCACAACCGACCACGCCAACCTTCACGATGCGTTTCTCCTCCGCCGTGCTCGGTCCGGACCCTGTGCCGGACAAACCCCTGTGAGCCTAGGGACCGTACTGACCCGAGAACCACCAGCCCGGCCCGAGCAATGTCCGGGATTCTCAGGTCGGACCGGCCTCCACGCCGTACCCTGTGCTCCGTGGTCGACGATCCGGTGAGGCTGCCCTCGAGGCCGACCCCGTGGGTCCGGCGTGGCAGCGCCTCGACCATGACGGTGTTCCACCAGCACGACGACCTCGAGATCAACATCGTCGTACGGGGTGAGCTCGACTACCTCTTCGGGGGCGAGCGCTGCGTGATCCCGGAGGGCCACACCGGTCTGTTCTGGGCAGCGGCACCCCATCGACTGGTCGGGCCGGAACCCACGCCGGACGACGACATCGCGTGGGTGCACCTGCCCCTGCCGACGGTCCTGGGGTGGACCCTGCCGGCCAGCTTCGGCAGCCTGGTGCTGGCCCAGCGCACCGTGGTGGTGCCGACCGAGGCGGTCGGGACCCATCTGCTCCCGCTGCTGGCGAACTGGCAGCGTGACCTGTCGTCGGGCGGACCGCTCGACGCGATGCTGCACGAGGCCAACGGCCTGGTGACCCGGATCCTCGATGCCCACGAACGGCTCGCCACCACTGCGTCGCCGGCGCCCGCACCGCAGGTCCAGCGGCTGAAGTCGGCCCGGCTGGCAGCGATGGCCCGCTTCGTCGCCGAGCACTTCCGGGAGCCGATCAGCACCACCGACATCGCCCGATCGGTCGGCTTGAACCCCAACTACGCCACCACCGTGTTCCGCGAGTCGATCGGGGTGACGCTCGGCGAGCAGCTCGTCCGGCATCGCGTGGCCGAGGCGCAACGGCTGCTGGTCACCACCACCATGACCACCGAGTCCATTGCCCACAGCGCCGGCTTCGGTTCCTCGAGCAACTTCTACGACCACTTCGTGCGAACCTGCGGCTGCACGCCGGGGAGCTACCGCGCCGACCGCCGACTGCGGTGAGGCGATCCTGCGGTGAGGCGGTCAGGAATCGAGAAGCTCGCGCCGCTGACCGTCCCTACGCTGGTTCCTGACAGACCAACCCGACCAGGCGAGGAGCCATCATGACCCAGGGAGACCCGGAGGGTTTCAGCGCCGAGGAGCGCGCAGCGATGAAGGAGCGGGCCAAGGAGGTCCGTACGAAGCGGTCGCGCAAGAAGGTCGATCCCGAGACCGCTCGCGCCGAGGGCGAGGCCGAACTGCTGGCCAAGATCGCCGAGTTGCCGGCCGACGATCGGGTCCTGGCCGAGAAGTTGCACGCGATGGTCTCCGAGAACGCGCCGCACCTGGTGCCGCGGACCTACTACGGGATGCCGGCCTGGGGCAAGGACGGCAAGGTGCTGTGCTTCTTCCAACCGAAGTCCAAGTTCAAGGTGCGGTACGGCACCTTCGGTTTCGAGCAGCCGGCAGCGCTCGACGACGGCATCGTGTGGCCCACTGCGTACGCGGTGACCGACCTCGACGACGCCGCCCTGGAGTTCCTCGCCGCACTGGTTCGCCGCGCTGCCTGAGGCGATTCGGCCAAGGTTTTTGCCCGTGACCGGCCCGGGAGCTTTCCTGAGTGACCCTCGATACGAAAGAATGCGGCCTGGGTCCGAGTCATCGGTCCCACGCGCGGCCGGGCGTCGCGCGCCCAGCACTTCACGGAGGAAAACTTCATGTCGTACGAGCAGCAGACCTACACCGGCGCCCCGGGCCCCGTTGGCGAGGATCCCAGCAAGACCATGGCGATCGTCGGCCTCGTGCTCGACTTCGTCCTGGCACCGGTGGGCCTCATCCTGAGCATCGTCGCAAAGAAGAAGTCGGTCGAGGCCGGCTTCGACGGCGGCCTGGCCAAGATCGGTGTGATCATCGGCATCATCACCACGATCCTGTGGGTGATCGGCATCATCGTGAACATCGCGACCTTCGCCGCGATGATGTCGGCCGTCAACGGCTGACCCGAGCACCAACGCCACGGCCGTCCGCTCCCGAACGGGGGTGGGCGGCCGTGTTGTTCCCCTTCGAGCGACGGCGGCGGCTGCCGGTTGTCAGCGGGCGACCCTAGAGTGAGGTCCATGAGCGCACTGCCGATGGGAGCCCATGTCGACCAGGTCGACCCGATCGCGGAGGCCCAGGTCCGCGACGCCCAACTGAGCCAGTTCTTCCTGGGCGATCCGCAGGGTTGGAAGGGGCCCAAGGTCGCGTACGAAGGGGGTGCGGTTGCCCTCCGTACGGCGGCGGAGGCGGCCGGCGTGGCGCTCTACGTCCACGCTCCGTACGTGATCAACGTGGCCACCACGAACAACCGGATCCGCATCCCCAGCCGCAAGCTGCTGCAGCAGACGATGACCGCCGCTGCCGAGATCGGTGCCGCCGGGGTGATCGTGCACGGCGGGCACGTGGGTGCCGACGAGGACGCCGGCATCGGCTTCGAGAACTGGTTCAAGGCGATCGACCGGACCGAGTTCACGGTGCCGCTGCTGATCGAGAACACCGCCGGGGGTGCGAACGCCATGGCTCGCAGCCTGGACCGGATCGAGCAGCTCTGGGAGTCGGTGCAGCGGGCCGACGGCGCCGAGCTGGTCGGCTTCTGCCTCGACACCTGCCACGCCCATGCCGGCGGCAACGAGTTGGTGGGCCTGGTGGACAAGGTCAAGGCGATCACCGGGCGCATCGACCTGGTGCACTGCAACGACTCCCGCGACCCCTTCGACTCCGGCGCGGATCGGCACGCCAACCTCGGCCAGGGCCAGTGCGATCCGGAGGGCCTGGTCGCCGTCGTCCGCGACGCGGGCGTCCCGGTGGTGATCGAGACGCCCGGCGACGGCCACCGGGCCGACCTCGCCTGGCTGCGCGAGCGAGTGTCCTGAGCACGGCCGGAGTCCGGCCGGCCGCCACGTCGACACGTCGGGTTATTTCCGTATTGACGGGCCCCGGGGTGGGCCTCTAAGGTGCAGATGTTCTGAGCACTCCGTCTCGGGGGAGTCGCGGGCCGTGCTCAGCGAACACTTTCCCCGAGACATCTGTGTCCAGCACCGGTCGCCCGAACGGCGACTGACGTGCGGCATCGAGCGATGCCGGAAATTGCATCTCGGGGGAGATCGTGAAACGACACACCAGGCGCCTGCGCGCGCTCTTACTGCCTTTGGTGGCGGTGTTCGCCCTCCTGTCCGGCCTGGTTCTCCAGCCGACAGTGGCCCACGCCGCAGTGACTCCGGCCACCAATCCATCACTGCCGACCACCTGTGGCCTGGATGTGGCCATCGTGCTCGACCTGTCCGGTTCGCTCAGCGACACCGCGGTCCAACAGTCGAAGACCGCGGCCAAGGGGTTCGTCACCGCCCTGGAGGGCACCCCCTCGGGTGTCGGCATCTACACCTTCGCCAGCACCGCCAACCCGGGCAACGCCCTGGATCTGACCTCGGTGGCCACCGCGGCAGGTGCCGAGGCCGTGCGGGACCACATCGACGGCGTGACCCGCCCGTCGAACAACCGCACGAACTGGAAGGACGGGTTCGACCAGATCCCGACCGGCAAGTACGACATGATCGTCTTCGTCACCGACGGGCAGCCGAACGAGCCGTACTGGGACTCGCCCCTCGACTCCGGCATCACCGCGGCGAATGCCCACAAGAACGCGGGCACCTTCGTGATGGGCCTGGGTGTCGGCTCGGGCATCGACGAGGGCAACATCCAGAAGATCTCGGGGCCGGTGAAGAACACCGACTACTACATGATCGACAACTACAGCCAGCTCAGCGCGCAGATGAAGGAGATCGCCTCCAAGAACTGCAAGGGCACCGTGACCGTGCTCAAGCAGGTCAAGAAGGCTGACGGTTCGCAGGCCCCGGCCAGCGGCTGGACCTTCGGCACCTCCACCGCCAACGTCTCCCCCGCCTCGGGAGTCACCGGCAACGACGGCACGCTGAACTTCAGCGTCTCGTACGCCGACAACCAGGATTCGCGCTCGGTCACCATCGCCGAGACCTCCCAGCCCGGCTACGTGCTGTCGCAGCAGAACGGCAAGAACGCGGTCTGTGTCGACCGCGCCACCGGTAACAACGTCCCGGTCACCAACAGCGGGGGGACCGGATTCACCCTCGATGTCAAGCAGTCCGGTGTCGTCACCTGCACCGTGATCAACCTCGAGAAGGCTGCTGACCTGTCAGTGAAGGCCAGCGCCAAGGCCAGCTTCGACCGGACCTACGACTGGCAGGTCGAGAAGAAGGCCGACACCACCAAGGTGGAGGCCCCGATCGGCAGCACCGCGACGGTGCCCTACACCGTCACGGTCACCCCGTCGGCGGCGCAGGACTCCAACTTCCGCATCACCGGCACCGCCACCGTGACCAACCCGAACGCCACCCAGGCCACCGGTGCGACGATCACGGCAGAGTTCCCGGGAGCCACCTGCACCGTCACCAACGGCACCGGTGTCACCGTCCCGGCCAACGGCACCGCCAGCCGTGACTACAGCTGCGACCTGCCGAGTGGCTCGGCCTCGACCAGCGGCAACGTCACCGTCACCGCCACCTGGGACACCGGTGACCTGCCGGGCTCGACGCCACCCTCGAAGGACACCGTCGCGGTCGACTTCGCGACCGTGTCGCCGACCGTCACCAACGGCTCGGCCACACTGACCGACAGCCTGCGCCCGGGCTGGTCGAAGACCTTCCAGGCGACCGACGGCAAGCAGACGGTGAAGTACGAGATCGAGTTCACCGCCGACAACACCTGCCAGACCCACACCAACGTGGCGACCCTGACCGTCGGCAAGGGCAAGCAGACCTCGCAGGCGACTGTGCAGGTCTGTGGCACCGGTACCGACCTGACGGTGAACGTCACCGGCCAGGCCAGGTACGACCGCACCTACACCTGGGACGTCGAGAAGAAGGCCGGCACCACCAAGGTGGAGGCCCCGATCGGCGACAAGGCCACCGTGCCATACACCATCACGGTGACCCCGTCGCAGGCGCAGGACTCCGGCTTCGTCATCACCGGCGAGACCAAGGTCAGCAACCCGAACGCCATCGCCGCCACCGGCGTCAACGTGACGGTGACCTACCCGGGCGCTGACTGCGTCGTCACCGACGGCACCGGTGTCACCGTGCCGGCCAAGGGCAACGTGACCCGCTCCTACACCTGCACCCTGACCAGCGGTACGGCCGAGGTGGCCGACACCGTCACGGTCACCGCGGACTGGAGCACCACCGAGCTGCCCGGCACCACCCCGCCGGCGACCGGAACCCTGGACATCGACTTCGCCGATGTCACGCCGACCGTCAGCAACGACACCGCGACCCTGACCGACAGCCTGCGCGACGGTTGGTCGAAGACCTACCAGGCAGTCGACGGCCAGCAGGTCGAGAGCTACTCGCTCGACTTCACCGCCGACAACACCTGCCGGACCTACTCCAACGTCGCCACGCTGACCGTCGGTCAGCCGCTGACGGCAAAGCAGGCCGCCCAGGCCGCCGACCAGGCCGTCCTCACCTCCGAGGCAAGCGTCCAGGTCTGCGGGTCCGGGACGAATCTGACAGTCAACGTCACCGGGCAGGGCAGCTTCGACCGCTCGTACGAGTGGTCACTCAACAAGCAGTCCGACATCGCCAAGGCCGAGCAGTACCCGGGCAGCACGACCACGGTGCACTACACCGTGACCGTGACGCCCACGGCCAAGGACGGCAACTTCGTCATCACCGGTACGGCGAAGGTCAGCAACCCGAACGCGATCGACGCCACCGGTGTCAGCGTGACGGCGAGCTTCCCCGGTGCTGACTGTGTCGTCACCGACGGTACCGGTGTCACCGTGCCGGCCAAGGGCAACGTGACCCGCTCCTACACCTGCACCCTGACCAGCGGTACGGCCGACGTGGCCGACACCGTCACGGTCACCGCGGACTGGAGCACCACCGAGCTGCCCGGCACCACCCCGCCGGCGACCGGGACCCTGAACGTCGACTTCGCCGACGTCACCCCGGCCGTCTCGCACGACTCGGCCACCCTGACCGACAACCTGCGCGCCGACTGGTCGAAGACCTACACCGCGGCTGACGGGGTCAAGGTCGTGAAGTACGCGCTGACGTTCACGGTGGCGAGCGGCTGTGCCGTCACCTCGAACGTGGCCTCGCTGGCGGTCAAGGACGGCTCCACCGTCACCAGCCAGGCTGACGTCACCCTGTGTGGCACGACGCCGCCGCTGGCCCAGACCGGCCTCGACGGTGCCACCCCGTGGGTGCTGGGACTCGGCGTCCTGGCGATCGCCCTGGGCGGTCTGCTGGTCGCTCGTGGGCAGCTGCGGCGCCGGAACGGCTGATCCGATCGAGCCGATCGAACTGACCGGCTGAGATGACCGTCGCCCCGTTGGTCCTGGTGGATCAGCGGGGCGATGGTCGTCTCCACCCCGTACGATCGCTGAGGTGACCACAGCCCTGATCACCGGTGCCACCTCCGGCATCGGCGCCGAGTTCGCCGCCCAGCTCGCCGCCCGCGGCGACGACCTGGTGCTGGTCGCCCGCGACGAGTCCCGTCTGACCGAGACCGCTGCGGCGCTGCGCAAGGCCCACGGGATCGACGTGGAGGTGCTGCCGGCCGACCTCAACGTCCGGGAGCAGACGCTGCGCGTCGCCGCCCGGATCGAGGATGCGGAGCATCCGATCGACCTGGTCGTGAACAACGCCGGGTTCGGCCTGCACAGCCGGCTGCTCGACGAGGACCTGATGGTCGAGACCGACCGGGCCCTCGAAGTGATGCTGAGCAGTGTGATCGTGCTCTCCGGTGCCGCCGCCCGGGCGATGAGCCGCCGGGGACAGGGATCGATCATCAACGTCTCGTCCACGGCCGGGTTCATCACCCAGGGCACCTACTCGGCCATCAAGGGCGCGGTGACGATCTACACCGAGTCGCTGGCCGTCGAGCTGGCCGGCAGCGGGGTCAACGTCACCGTGCTGTGTCCGGGCTGGGTCCGTACCGAATTCCATGAGCGGGCTGACCTCGGGGTCTCCAAGATCCCGAGTGCAGCCTGGGTGCCGAAGGAGCGGTTGGTCGCCGAGTGCCTGGCCGACGCTGAGCATGGCTTGGTCTTCTCCATCCCGATGCGCCGCTGGAAGATCGCCATCTGGTTGGCCCGGGTGGCGCCGCGCTGGGCCATCCATCGCGTCTCGGCCAAGATCCGGTCCGGGCGCAAGGCCCACGAACGCCGTGTGACCGGTCAGGGCTGACGCTGAATGCGTCCCGGCACAGTTCCAACCCTTAGGGTGGAGGAGTGCCAGGGACGACTCGCTACCGCTCACGCTTCCATGCGGCCGTCCGTCGGATCACCCAGCGCGGCATCCTGAAGTCATTGGCCTGGTCCAGCCTGAAGGTCAGCATCGAAGGTACGGAGAACCTGACCGGCCTGACCGGGCCGTACGTGGTCGTCGCGAACCACAGCAGCCACATCGACGCGACCCTCATCGTCTGCGGGATCCCCCTCGAGGTCGGGCAGTACCTGAGCACCGGTGTTGCCGCGGACTACTTCTTCACCAAGCTGCACCGCAAGGCGTTCGTCGTGCTCACCTTCAACGCCTTCCCGATCGAACGGGGCAGTCAGCGCCGCAACAAGCCCAGTGTGGCCCGTCAGTTGCTGGGTGAGGGTGTGCCGTTGCTGATCTTCCCGGAGGCGAGCCGGTCCCGTACCGGGAAGATGACCAGGTTCACCCCCGGTGCGGCCGGGCTGGCGATCAAGTACGGCGTACCGATCGTCCCGGTGACCGTGGTCGGCGCCCACGAGGCGATGCCGCCCGGCCGGACCTGGCCGAAGCCGGGCCGTCCGCCGGTACGGCTGGTGTTCGGGACCCCGCTGATGCCTGAACCGGGCGAGACCCCGGTCGAGTTCACCACCCGTTACGCCGAGCTGATCCGCCAGACCTACGACCAGGTCGCCGTCGAGATGGGGCTGCCGGTCCAGGCTGCGTTGCCGGAGCCGAGCTCCAGCAAGGGGGGCGACCCCCTTGAACCCCCGATACGAACCGGCAGCCCGGACGAGCTGCGTCCCGCGTCGGAAACTCTTCCCGAACGAGTAGATTCCTCGGCGGCAGATCCTTCCGGTTCGCAACCCGGACCGCAGGACCCGCCCGCGGAGCAGAGCCAGAATCAGGAGACCGATCGATGACCGGCGTGAAGCACATGAAGTGGTGGGGCTGGGGCGTGGAGGGCGTCGCGTTCCACCACGAGGACAAGCCCAAGCTGGCACCGTTCGTGCTGCAGGCCGTCGGGCTGGACCTCAACGCCGCCCAGGCGACGCCGGCCCTCGACTTCTCCACCCTCGACGTCCCCGGGTCGAAGCTCCCGATCCAGCTGCGGGACGAGCTGATCGGTGCGGTCGGCGAGACCTACGTGATCACCGATGACGAGGACCGCGTCGTCCACACCTACGGCAAGAGCCTGCGCGACCTGCTCCGGATCCGCGCCAACGTGCTGCCGCGCGTCCCCGACGTGGTCGTCTACCCCGCCGACGAGGACCAGGTTCGTGCGGTCGTGGAGGCTGTGGCGGCGGCCGACGCCGTCCTGATCCCCTTCGGGGGCGGCTCCAACATCTCCGGCTCGCTCGAGCCGCGCCCCGCCGAGACCCGCCCGGTCGTCTCCCTCGACATGGGCCGACTGAACCGGGTCCTGGAGATCGACGCCGACTCCCAGATGGCTCGGGTCCAGGCCGGCGTGCAGGGTCCCGACCTGGAGGAGCAGCTGACGGCCCAAGGCTGGACCATGGGCCACTTCCCCGACTCCTTCACCCACTCCACCCTCGGCGGCTGGGTCGCCACCCGTTCGTCCGGCATGCAGTCCGACAAGTACGGCGACATCGCCGGCATCGTGCGCGGCATGCGGGCCGTGCAGCCGGGCGGCACCGTGGTCGTACGACCGCTGCCCTCGACCTCGACCGGCCCGTCGATCCGCGAGATGCTGCTCGGCTCGGAGGGCCGCCTCGGCGTGATCACCGAGGTCACGGTCCAGGTGCACCGCATCCCCGCCGAGCGAACCATCCAGGCGTACCTGTTCCGTGACTGGGAGTCCGGTCTCGCCGCGATGCGGGAGATCGCCGAGTCGGACGCCCACCCGTCGATCACCCGCGTCTCCGATGCCCGGGAGACCGGCTTCTCCTTCGCCACCAGCAAGGAGTCCAAGGGCGTCTCGAAGTACGCCACCGACGCGATGATGAAGTTCCTCGAACTGCGCGGCTGGGACCTCTCGCAGCTGTGCCTGTCGTTCATCGGGTACGAGGGTTCCAAGACCCACGTGTCGATGACCAAGGCCATCGTCGACGGCATCGTCAAGCGCAACAACGGCATCGGTGTCGGCACCGGACCGGGCAAGCTGTACGACCAGAAGAAGTTCGACACCCCCTACATCCGCGACTTCCTGCTCGACCGGGGCGCCTCGGCCGACGTGTCGGAGACCGCTGCTCCCTGGGGAAAGCTGCAGCAGGTGTACGACAACACCGTCGCCGCGGCCAACAAGGCGTACGACCAGCTCGGGGTGAAGGGGTGGATCATGTGCCACCTGTCGCACTCGTACCACACCGGCGCGTGCCTGTACTTCACCTTCGCCTACGTCTCCAACGCGGAGCTGGACCCGATCGACCAGTACGACACGGTCAAGAAGGCGATCCAGCAGTCCTTCGTCGACAACGGCGGCACGCTGTCCCACCACCACGCCGTCGGCGTCGAGCACTCCCCCTGGATGGAGCAGGACGTGTCCACCCAGGGCGTCACCATGATGCGCGGGCTGTTCGTCGGGGTGGATCCGAAGGAGAACCTCAACCCGGGGAAGATCCTGCTCGACGACTGAGGTTGCCAGAGTGGTGGACTCCACCGAGTGTGCTGAAGATGCGCCCCGACATCGTCGGAGGGCGCATCTTTTGCCATCTCGTGGGTTCCGCGGGCTCCGTCCAAGGGCTGGATCGCCGTCGTGGACAGGCATCTCATGTCAGGAGCATCCGAGCAGGACGTCCATGATGCGGGACATGGCGTGAACACCGCCGTACGGCCCGCCGGTCCGGAAGTAAACGATTGAGTAACATTGCTCGGCCCGATTTGATCGAAGCTCGCTGGTCTGGCTTAGTTTTGCCCCGTGACGCCGACGGAACCCCGGCGGCGGTGTCCAGTTCTGCCATGAGCCGCACCGACGGAGGCCTGTTGTGACCCTGCTCCCGTGTACGGCTGGATGGCACGACGACAGGGCCGCCCGAGGAGCAGGAGGAGATCGGTGATCAAGTACGTCCTGCGCAGGATCGCAGGTTGGATCCTGATGATCTTCCTGGCGACCAACCTGACGTACTTCCTGGCCTCGACCTTCCTGCAGCCGCGCTCGAACTATCTCGGCCGCCAGCCACCCGTTCCGGAGGCGACGGTCGATGCGCTGCTGGACCGGTACAACCTGAACGACAAGGTGCCGATCGTCCAGCGCTGGTGGGGGTGGCTCAGCGACATCGTCACCCAGTGGAACTGGGGCTACTCGCCGGAGGGCGTCTCGGTCAACGAGCAGATCTCCTACCGGATGTGGGTCAGCGCCGAGCTCGTCCTCGCTGCCACCATCCTGTCGACGGTGCTCGGCATCGGACTGGGCGTCTACACCGCGGCACGGCAGTACAAGTGGCAGGACCGGGCGGCCCAGCAGATCTCGATCGTCACGCTGAACATCCCGGCGCCGGTGATGGCCGCCGCCGTGGTGACCCTGGCGATCGCCTTCAACCAGGCGGTCGGCACCACGGTGTTCTTCGTCGCAGGATCCAGCAGCATCGGCGTGACGGGCCTGTGGCCGCAGTTCGTCGACACCTTGCAACACCTGGTGTTACCCACGATCTCCTTGCTGGTGATCGGCTACGCCGGCTACCACTTCCTGCAGCGCTCCCTGCTGCTCGACAACATCAACGCCGACTACGTCCGTACGGCGAGGGCCAAGGGCCTGACGCTGTCCCAGGCGATCCGCAAGCACGCACTGCGCACCTCGATCATCCCGGTCGCGACCACGGTGGCCTTCCAGATCCCGAGCATCTTCACCGGCGCGGTGATCACCGAGACAATCTTCGCGTGGGAGGGCGTCGGCCGGTACTTCACGACCACGATCGCCAAGAACGACATCCACGGCGCGGTCGCCATCGCCGCCTTCGGCGCACTGCTGACGGCGATCGGAGCGATCTTGTCCGACATCGTCATTGCGGCGCTCGATCCCCGAGTGAGGGTGAGCTGACATGGTGAAACCGACCGATCCCGAGGTCGAGCCGGAGACCCTGGCCACGATCGCCCAGGTCGAGACCCTCGGTGGCGGTGCTGCCGAGGCGCTGGAAACCTCCGCGGGCGCGAGCCAGGCAGCTCCTCGCCGACGCTCCAACTCCAAGCTGGGTCTCTACGTCCGTCGCTTCCTGCGCAACTACAGCGCGGTGGCGGGGGTGGTGATCTTCGTGGTGATCGCCCTGTTCGGCATCTTCGGCTCGTTCATCGCACCGTTCAAGTACGAGGACGTCGACTTCTTCAACCTGCAGACGCCGCCGGGCGAGGGCGGGCACTGGTTCGGCACGAACGGCGTCGGCAACGACCTGTTCGCCGCCCTGGCCCATGGTGTCCAGCGCTCGTTGGTGATCGGCGTGGTCGTGTCGCTGGCGACCACGGTGATCGCCGCGGTGATCGGCTCGCTGGCCGCCTACCTGGGTGGCTGGATCGAGCGAGTCATCCTGGAGGTCATCCACTTCCTGCTGGTGGTCCCGAGCTTCCTGGTGCTGGCCCTGGTGTCCAACCGGGCCGGCGGCGACTGGAAGATGCTGATCGTCGTCCTGATCATCTTCGGTTGGATGTTCTACGCCCGCGTGGTGTGGACGATGGCCCTCAGCCTGCGGGAGCGCGAGTACGTGGCCGCTGCCCGCTACATGGGCCTGGGGCCGTTCACGGTGGTGTGGCGACACATCATCCCCAACATCGGTTCACTGTTGACCATCCACTTCACCCTCGGCGTGGTCTCCACCATCCAGAGCGAGACCGCGCTGTCGTTCCTCGGTTTCGGCGTGAAGCAGCCCGACGTCTCCCTCGGCACCTTGATCGCCGACGGCATCGGCACCCTGAACAGCGCCCCGTGGATGTTCTGGTTCCCGGCCATCACGCTCACCCTGCTCACGGTTTCGATGGCCTTCATCGCCGACGGTCTGCGCGACGCCCTCGACCCGAACTCGGCAGCAGGAGGACACGCATGACCGCCGTGGCCAACAATCCCCGTACGGACGCCTCGGACACCTCGCCGGTGCTGTCGGTGCGGGACCTGCACGTCTCGTTCCCGTCCGAGGCCGGACGCGTGGACGCCGTCCGCGGCGTGTCGTTCGACCTCCGTCCCGGCCGCACCCTCGGCATCGTGGGCGAGTCCGGCTCCGGGAAGTCGGTCACCTCGCTGGCCATCATGGGCCTGCTCGCCAAGAGCGCTCGTGTGTCCGGCTCGATCTCGTTGGACGGCCGGGAACTCGTCGGGCTGAACGAGAACCAGTTGTCCAAGGTCCGTGGCAGCGAGATCTCGATGATCTTCCAGGACCCGCTGTCCAGCCTCACCCCGGTGTTCTCGATCGGCGACCAGCTGGTGGAGGCGATCCAGATCCACCGCCAGGTGTCGAAGCAGGTTGCCTGGGACCGAGGCATCGAGCTGCTCCGGCTGGTGGGCATCCCGAATCCGGCGGTGCGGATGAAGTCCTTCCCGCACGAGTTCTCCGGCGGCATGCGCCAGCGGGTGATGATCGCCATCGCGATCGCCAACGACCCGAAGGTGATCATCGCCGACGAGCCGACGACCGCCCTCGACGTCACCATCCAGGCCCAGGTGCTGGATCTGCTGAAGACTGCCCAGACCGAGACCGGCGCCGCCGTGATCATGATCACCCACGACATGGGCGTGGTGGCCGGCACCGCCGACGACGTGCTGGTGATGTACGCCGGCAAGCCGGTCGAGCAGGCCGGGGTCGACGAACTGTTCGGCAACCCGAAGATGCCGTACACCATCGGCCTACTGGGTGCGATCCCGCGGCCCGACAGCACCTCGGGGTCAGCCCTGGTGCCCATCGAGGGCAACCCGCCGATGCTGATCAATCTGCCGGACGCCTGCCCGTTCGCGGCCCGGTGCCCGATTGCGGTCGACGAGTGCCGTACGGCCGAGCCGCCGCTGGCCTCGGTCGGCGGCGACCACCTGGCCGCGTGCATCCGGACCCACGAGATCGTCGACGGCAGCCTCGACGGTCGGCCCGTCTTCCCCCACCCGGAGATCGGTGAGGGTGAACTGGCCGAGGTGCCGCGCGAGGAGCGTCGTCCGATGCTGGTGGTCGACCAGCTGACCCGCGAGTTCCCGCTGATGAAGGGCGCTGTCCTGAAGCGCCGGGTCGGCACCGTCTACGCGGTGAACGGCGTCAGCTTCGACATCCGTGAGGGTGAGACCTTCGCCATCGTCGGTGAGTCGGGATCGGGCAAGACCACCACCCTGCTGGCGATCATGGACCTGGCGAAGGAGGCCGGTGGCCACGTCGAACTGGCCGGGGTCGACCTGAGGACCCTCCGCGGCGCACGCGCCACCCGTGACCTGCGCCGCCAGGTGCAGATCGTCTTCCAGGACCCGATGGGCGCTCTCGATCCACGGTTCACCGTACGGGAGATCATTGCCGAGCCGATGCGGGCCTTCGGCACCCCCAAGGCGCGGATCGACGCCCGGGTCAAGGAACTGATGGCAACGGTCGGCCTCGACCCCGCCCACGCCGACCGGTTCCCCGGCGCCTTCTCCGGTGGACAGCGGCAGCGCATCGGCATCGCCCGTGCGCTCGCCTCGGAGCCGAAACTGCTGGTGCTGGACGAGCCGGTGTCGGCCCTGGACGTGTCGATCCAGGCGGGCGTGATCAACCTGCTCGACAAGTTGAAGCACGAGATGGGGTTGTCGTACCTGTTCGTCGCCCATGACCTGTCCGTGGTCCGTCACCTCGCCGACCGGGTTGCCGTGATGTATCTCGGCAAGTTCGTCGAGATCGGCGACACCGACCGGGTCTTCGACCACCCGACCCACCCGTACACCGAGGCCCTGATCTCGGCCATCCCGGTGCCCGACCCGGCCGTGGAACGGTCCCGGGAACGGATCCTGCTCAACGGCGACCTACCGAGCCCGACCGAGGACCGGCCCGGCTGCAGGTTCGTGAGCCGCTGTCCCCTCTATGCAACACTGCCGCCGGAACAGCAGGAGGTGTGTACCACCACAACTCCTGACCTGGTGGGGAAGGAGGGCGTCGATCACCGACACGCTTGCCACCACCGCTGATCAATGCGACCCACGAGGTCGTCCATGAAGGGAAAGAAGATGAAGTTCACCACCAAGGGTGCTGTGGCGGTCACCGCTGCGCTGGCCCTCGGCCTGACGGCTGCCTGCCAGCCAGGCGGCAACACGGGCAACCAGCCCAGCGAGTCGCCGAGCCAGGTCACCAACACCGAGCTGGCCAACACCGCGGCCATGATCAACGAGCAGCCGCGCGACAACATCAAGGACGGCGGCACGCTGACCACGGCGACCACCGAGATCTCGCCGCAGTTCAACACCTTCCAGGCCGACGGCACCCGTTACACCCTGGACCTGTGGAAGTGGTACAACCCGGTGCTGGCCCTCTACTCGCCCGACGGTGAGCAGACCTGGAACCCGGACTACCTGACCGACGTCAAGGCGGAGACCGTCGACGGCAACACCGTCGTCACCTACACCATCCGCCCGGAGGCCAAGTTCAACGACGGCACCGAGATCGACTGGACCGCTTTCGAAGCGACCTGGAAGTCCTCCAGTGGCAAGGACGAGAAGTACCTGGTCAGCTCGACCGACGGCTACGACAAGATCAAGTCGGTCGCCCAGGGCAAGGACGCCAAGCAGGCCGTCATCACCTGGGACGGCGCCTGGCCGTGGTGGCGCGGACAGTTCAACTTCATCCTGCACCCGAAGGCCGCGGCTTCGCCCGAGGTGTTCAACGAGGGCTACCTCAACAACCCGCACGCGGAGTGGGGCGCCGGGCCGTACACGGTCAAGTCGTTCGACGAGAAGGCGGGCACCATCGTCTTCGAGCGCAACCCGAAGTGGTGGGGCGACACCGGCAAGCTGGACGAGCGCATCTTCCGTGCGCTCGAGGACCAGGCCGACATCAACGCCTTCAAGAACAACGAGACCGACGCGACGGGTGTCGGCAACAAGGACCGCCTGGCGCAGGTCAAGGACATGAAGGACATCGAGATCCGTCAGTCCGCCACCCCGTCGAACTCGCTGCTCACCCTGAACGGCAAGAGCGAGATCCTGTCCGACGTCAAGGTGCGGCAGGCCATCTTCAAGGCGGTTGACCGCGAGACCTTCCTCCAGGTCCGCTACAACGGCATGAACTACACCGAGGATCTCCCCGGCTCGTTCATGATGTTCCCGTGGCAGAAGGGCTACGAGGACAACGTCAAGGCTGCTGGCATCGGCTTCGACAAGGCCGGCGCCGAGGCGCTGCTCGACGAGGCCGGATGGACCAAGGGCTCCGACGGCATCCGCGAGAAGGCCGGCAAGAAGCTGTCGCTGGTCTACCCGGTGCTCGGTGACTCGCCGACCGGCAAGGCGATGGCCGCCGCGCTGCAGAAGATGATGAAGGACGTCGGCGTCGACCTGCAGATCAAGAACCGGCCGTCGGGTGACTTCTCGGCCGTGATCACCAAGCGGGACTTCGACTTCTTCCTGATGGGCTTCGCCTCCTCCGATCCGTACGGTCAGGCGTACTTCTGCCAGATCTACTGCTCGAACTCGGAGCTGAACCTGTCGTCCACCGGCACCGAGGACCTCGACAAGAAGATCGCCGAGGCCACCAAGATCGCCGATCCGGATGAGCAGACCGCTGCGCTCAACAAGCTCGAGGTTGAGGCCTTCGGCCTGGCCGGCATCCTGCCGCTGTACAACGGCCCGACGATGATTGCCGTGAAGAAGGGCCTCGCCAACTACGGCGCCGGGCTGTTCTACGTCGGCAAGCCGCAGGACATCGGTTGGCAGAAGTGAGCTGATCGCTCTCCGACGCTGGTCGAGCACGCCGAGACCAGCTGACTGACACGAGCCGGGGCCTGTCCACTGTGGACAGGCCCCGGTTCTTTGTCGTCCGCCCCTCGAGCGAAGTCGAGAGGACCTCGAGCGAAGTCGAGCGGCCTCGCGCGGTTGCGCTTGTGCACGGTCAGCTCTGCGCGGTTGCGCCTGTGCACACTTGTATCGTGGTCGGGCACGAGCGCAACGCCGCGCCATCTTGTTGGCCGAGGTCAGGCGTTCTCGAGCCCGTCGAATCCCCAGTGCGGCAACGGCAGCCCGGTGGGGACGTCGTGCTTGGCCCGCGGCTCGCCCATCATCTGTACGGTCGCCCAGGCGAAGTAGTCGGCGATCGGCTGCCGAGTCTCGGCGGGAAGGTCGGCGTCGATGATCGCCTGGTCGAACAGGGCGATGCAGCGCTCGTTCAGCTCGTCGTGGCGGCCGTTGCCGACGTGCAGGGCCACCACAGCCGTCTCGTCGCCCATGCTGTCGGTGTAGTCGGTCGGGCCACCGAGGGCCTCGGCCCAGTAGGCAGCCAGCCGTTCGCTGTGCTGCGGATGCTGGCCGGGATGGCTGAACGGGTGGCTCGCCAGCGGATCGGCCAGGCAGCGACGGTGCCAGGCATGGGCCAGCCTCAGCAACGCCTCGTAGCCGCCAACCGCTTCGTACAGGGTCCCGGGCGTGGTCATGGTCACGATGATGGTCTCGCCCGCGACAACCGGTCAAGGAGCGGGGTCAGGAGCAGACGGCATCGCCGTACGCGATGGTGCGCCGTTCCCCGTCGGGGTCCGCACCGCTCCGTACGGTGATGTCGACGCAGCCCGGCCGGTCCATCACGATCCCGCCCAGCAGCGCTCGGTTCGGCACATGGCACTGGCGCTGGTCGACCGCCAGGGTCGAAGCGACCCAGGTGTCGAGACGCCAGTCCAGTTGGTGGCCCGCAGTCCAGATCCTGGCCGGCACCCAGGCGGCCCACGCCCGGGTCCCGTCCCGTCCGGCGACCTCGATCGAGACCCAGTCGGTCGACTCCGGCAGCAGGATCGGGGTCTTGGCGAAGTACTGGTAGCTGTCGCGATCCTCAATCGGCAGGCCGCCGTCACCGGCGGGGGGCGACGGGGCTGTCCCGTCCGCCGGCACCCCGGTGAAGGTGACACCGCCGAGGACGAGCTGCCCCTCGGCGCCCTGGTTGGTGATGGCGAGGGTGGCACCACAGTCGAGGGACTTTGCGCCGGGGCCCGACGGTATCGGGGCCGGGGTGGGCGCTGTCGGGGTGCAGGCAGCCACGATCAACGCCGTCATGAGGAACATCGCTGCTCGCCCGCGCATCACGCACCTCCGTTGGTGTCACCGCGAGGATAACCACGTACGGCGGCGACCGGAAGGCCGCGGACGGTTCGCTGGGTGGATCCGGTGGAACATCAGCGGTCCGGTTGTGGTTGCCTGTTGAACGTGGCTGAATCCCAGATCGTGACGCGCCGTTCCGTCGGCCTCCGCTCCGAACGCGGTCCGATCCTGCTCAGCATCATGCTCAGCAGCGCCCTGGTCGCCATCGACTCCACGATCCTCGCGACCGCGGTGCCGGCAGTGGTGGAGGACCTCGGCGGGTTCACCCAGTTCCCGTGGCTGTTCTCGGTGTACCTGCTGGCGCAGGCGGTGACCGTCCCGATCTACGGCAAGTTGTCGGACATGATCGGCCGCAAACCGATCATGCTGCTCGGCATCAGCCTGTTCGTGATCGGCTCGGTGCTGGCCGGACTGGCGTGGAGCATGCCGGTCCTGATCATCTGCCGCGCCATCCAGGGTCTGGGAGCCGGAGCGATCCAGCCGACCGGCATGACGATCGCCGGCGACATCTACACCCTCGCCGAGCGAGCCAAGGTGCAGGGCTACCTCGCCAGCGTGTGGGCCGTCTCGGCGATCGTCGGCCCCACCCTGGGCGGACTCTTCGTCGACCTGCTGAACTGGCGCTGGATCTTCTACGTCAATGTCCCACTCGGGGCGCTGGCGATGTTCTTCGTCATCACGCGTTTCAAGGAGAACCATCCTCGCGAGCGGCGACGCCTCGACATCCCCGGCTCTGCCCTGCTGGCGATCGGCGGCACCTTGGTCATCCTCGGCCTGTTGGAGGGTGATGTCGCCTGGCCCTGGGTCTCGGTGCAGAGCTTCGCCGTCCTGGGCATCGGCCTGGTCGCGATCGTCGCCTTCGTCGTGGTGGAACGGCGCGCCGCCGAACCGGTGGTGCCGGGCTGGATCTTCACCTCACGGTTGCTGAACGCGACCAACCTGGTCAGCCTGCTCGGCGGCGTGATCGTGCTCGGCCTGACCACCTACATCCCTCTGTACGCACAGAACGTGCTGCACCACAGCGCCCTGGTCGCCGGATTCGCCCTCGCCGCGATGACGATCGGCTGGCCGCTGGCCGCCTCCCAGGTTGGCCGGCTCTACCTGCGGTTCGGATTCCGTACGACGGCCACGATCGGCGCCGCGACCGTCACCCTCGGAGCGATCCTGCTGTCGCTGGTCGGCCCGGCCAGCTCAATCGTCTACCTCGGCATCGTCTGCTTCGTGATCGGCCTCGGCATGGGCACCACGATCTCGCCGTCGTTGATCGCCGCGCAGACCGCCTATCCGAAGAGCGCCCGTGGCACCGTCACCGGGGTCGCGATGTTCGCCCGGTCGGTCGGTAGCGCCGTGGGTGTCGCCATCTTCGGTGCCATCGTGAACGGAGCCCTGAGCGCCCAGCTCGGCGCCGACCACGGCGAGGCCGCGAGCGTGCCGGCCGAGGTGCTGGCTCCGGCTGTGCACCTGGTGTTCGTCGCCGCGACAGTCACCGCCGTCCTGGTGTTGACGGCGGCACGGTTCATCCCCGCCCGGGTGGAGGCCGCGGTTGAGGACGACGTCTCGACTCCGCTCGACGGACGTAACGTCTCGACTCCGCTCGACGGGCGAAGGGGCAACGACCCCCTGTAGGGTCGCGGGCGTGACGATCACCGTACGGACCATCTCCGCCGAGCAACACCTGGCGCTGATCGCCGAACGCGGCGAGGCAAGCTTCCTGCAGACCCCGGCGTGGGCACGAGTGAAGTCGGAGTGGCGGGGCGAGTCGCTCGGCTGGTTCTCCGACGACAAGCTCGTCGGCGCCGGTCTGGTGCTGTACCGCCAACTGCCCAAACTGAAGCGCTACCTGGCCTATCTCCCCGAGGGTCCGGTGCTGGACTGGGCAGGGATCACCGACGTGGAGGCCTACCTGGCGCCGATGGTGGCGCACCTGAAGCGCGCCGGGGCCTTCGGCGTACGGATCGGCCCGACCCAGGTGCACCGCCGCTGGAGCACCGATCAGATCAAGGCCGCGGTCGCCGACGAGTCGGTGCGCTCGCTGCTCGACGTCGAACCGGCGGTCGTCGAGCCCGCCGGAGTACGGCTGCGCGAGGGTCTGCTCGCGGCCGGCTGGATCCCGCCGAAGCAGGTCGAGGGGTTCGCCGCCGGGCAGCCGGCGCACAACTTCTGGCTGCCGCTGGCCGGCAGGACCCCCGACGACATCCTCAAGGGCATGAACCAGCTGTGGCGCCGCAACATCAAGAAGGCCGCCAAGTCCGGGGTCGAGGTGACCCTCGGGGGAGCCAGTGACCTCGCCGAGTTCCACCGGCTGTACGCCGAGACCGCGCAGCGCGACGGCTTCGGGCCGCGACCACTGCCCTACTTCGAACTGATGTGGCGCGAGCTGACCGCCGAGGACCCGGACCGGATGCGGCTCTATCTCGCCCGGCACGAGGACACGCTGGTCGCCGCGACGATCTGGATCCGGGTCGGCACCCACGCCTGGTACTCGTACGGGGCCAGTTCCACCGAGAAGCGCGACGTCCGCGGTTCCAACGCGATCCAGTGGCGCATGATCAACGACGCCATCGAGGCCGGGGCGACCACGTACGACCTGCGGGGTGTCACTCCCGGGGTCGGCTCGGACGATCCGGAGATCGGCCTGATCCAGTTCAAGGTCGGCACCGGCGGCGAGATCGTGGAGTACCTCGGCGAGTGGGACCTGCCGATCAACAAGCCGCTATACAAGGCGTTCGACTGGTACATGGGCCGCCGGGGCTGATCGGTGCGGATCATCAACCTCGGTACAGCAGACCTCCGGACAGTGGATCGCTTCGACAGTCAAGGTTTCACGATCGGCTCGGTCGTCGGCTCCGACGGCCCGGTGAGGATCAGCCAGGCCCGGCTCGCCCCGGGTGGCGTGATCGGCCGCCACCCCGCCGTACGGAGACAGTTGCTGATCCCGCTGGACGGCGACGTGACCGTCAGCGGTCAGGACGGGGTCTCGTACGGGATCGGGCCCGGCCGGGCGGCACTGTGGGAGCCGGGCGAGGAACACGAGACTCGTACGGCCGATGGGCTGTGGGCCCTGGTTGTCGAGGGCAACCTGACGGACTGAGTGTGGCCCGCTGTGCACGGTGTTGACCGGTCCAGTGGGCGACGGGGTTGATGCTCCCTTCTCGGTAGCACCGGTGGCACCTGGTGCTACATTCATGACATGAGTGCGCCACAGGAAGTCAGCCAGCGCGACCTGAGGCTGCGGTCCCGGGAGATTATGGACGGCGTCGAGCACGGGCAGTCCTACATCGTCACCCGGGACGGGCACCGGATCGGTCAGCTGAGCCCGCTGCCGACGGTCCAGCGATTCGTCGCTCGGGCGGACTTCTTCACGCCCCGACTGGCAGTGAACATCGATGCCGGCCGGTTCCGCAGCGACCTCGATGACGCATTCCACGGCGAACCGGATGACCCCTATGCGCGGTGATCACCCTCGATCTGCCGGGATCGTCGACACGAATGTGATCATCCTGCGGGACCGACTCGATCCGACGGAACTCCCTGACCACCTTGCCATCTCAGCCGTCACCCTCGCCGAGCTCTCTGCGGGCGTTCACCTGGTGCCTGGCGACAACCGGGAATCCCGCCTCGAACGAGCCCGTCGCATGTCGATCCTCCAGTCGACCGAGGCCACCTTCGAGCCCCTTCCCTTCGACGCGGCAGCGGCGCGCATCTTCGGCGCGATCACCGCCAGTGTTGTCGAGATCGGCCGCAGCCATCGCAAGCGTGTGGCCGACCTGATGATCGCCTCCGTGGCAGCCGCCAACCAACTCCCGCTCTACACGACGAATCCCGGTGACTACCGCGGACTCGACGACATCGTCGACCTGCGTGCTGTGACGCACCCGGACCATCCAGCCGCCGCCACGTAGGGTGGCCCGGTGAGCGGACTGATCCTGGACGTCGACGCGGCCGCATGGCGAGCCCATCTGCAGCAGGTGGCCGAGGCGACGCCCGGCCTGGTGCCGGTGGCCAAGGGCAACGGGTACGGCTTCGGGCTGGGCGTGCTGGCCGCCGAAGCCGAACGGCTGGGCTCCGACGCGGTCGCCGTGGGGGTGGCTGACGAGGTCGCCGCCGTACGGGACCAGTTCTCCGGTGACGTCGTGGTGCTGACACCGTGGCGGCCCGGTGACCCGGTGGCGACGGAGCTGCTGGGCGACCCGCGGGTGATCACCACCATCTCCCGGGTCGAGGATCTGGCTGGCCTCCCCGCCGTCGCCGAGGGATCGGCCGTACGGCCCCGGGTGCTGGTCGAGGTGCAGACCTCGATGCGTCGCCACGGCATCCCCGTCGACCAGCTCCGCCAGGTCGTCGACCTGCTGGACGGGGTGCAGTTCGAGGGCTGGGTGATCCATCTCCCCCACGCTGAACCCGGTCGCTCGTACGGAGGGTCCACAGGGGTCGCCCCCCGTACTGAGCACCGCACCGCCGAGGCCGAGGCCCTGGCGACGGCTGCCAACGCCGTACGTCCGGCACCGTTGTGGTTCTCCCACCTGGCCAGCGCCGACGCCCAGCGGATCGCGACCGATCTGGGTACGTCGGCGCGGTCCCGAGTCGGAACGCAGCTGTGGTTGGGGGCCCCGGCCACCCGTACGGTCACCGCAACGGTCATCGACGTGCATCCGGTGCGCCGGGGAGACCGGATCGGCTACTGGCAGCGCCGGGTGCCGCACAACGGCTGGGTGGTGATCGTGGCCGGCGGTACGGCCCACGGCATTGCCATGGAGGCCCCCACCTCGGCTCGCTCAGCCCGGGCGCGCGGGATCGCGGTCGCCAACGGAGTTCTGGCCGCTGCCGGACGTGCGCTCAGTCCGTACACGATCGACGGGCGGAAGCGTTGGTTCGCCGAGCCCCCGCACATGCAGTCCAGCATGGTCCTCCTACCGGCCGACGCGACCCCGCCGGCCGTGGGCGACCGGGTGCAGGTCGAGGCACGGCTGACCACCGCGTCGGTGGACCGGGTCGAGCTGCGCTGACCGGCGAGCTCAGCAGGGGATGTAGCCCTTGGGGCCGCGGTCCGGCTTGGCGGCGGTGATGGTGCCGTCGACGATCGTGTAGACGATCCCCCACCGAGCACACGTCATGTCCGGCTCCGGACCTCGTCCGGCGGCGAAGATCGAGTCGAACTCGGCCCGTACCTTGCCGCCACCGGCATCGGTGATCACCACGTTGAAGTCGTAGGTGGAGGTCCACCCCTTCTCCGCGTCCTCCTCGCGACCGCGGATCTTCTCGGCCAGCAGTGACCAGGCCGTGGAGTAGTCGCCGGAGTTGATCGCGCCGAAGTACTGCTCAAGGGTCTCGTTGCTGCCCGAGCGAGGGGCGAACTCGGACTGCGGGCCGACCGGCCGGGAGCAGTCACCCGCGTCGGGAGCGGAGCCTGACTGCAGCACCCGTTGCAGCTGGTCGACGCCGACCGCCAGCAGCACATCGGCGTCGGGGTAGCGGGTGAGCAGTCCGACGACACGTCCGTCAGCGTCGACCAGGGGACCGCCGGCCGGGAAGTCACCGGCCGCGGCGTTGGTCTGGAACGCGTGTTGCAGCACGGCTCCGTCCAGCGATCCCTTGCCGGCGGCTCCGACACCGATCGGCAACAGCTCGGTCTCCTTGCCTCGCAGGAAGTCGGTGTGCAGGCCGTACCACTGCTGCCCCTCGGCGAGAGCCCCGGAACCTGGCTGCAGCGTCGGCCCGTCGAGCGGTGAGGCTGTCGTGAGGACGGCGATCCCGGCCGTCCGGTCGGCCTGCCGCACCGTCGCCGGTACGGGGACACCGTCCGGCCCGGTGACCGCAACCGTCACGGCATCGGCGACACCGCTCCACGCCGTCACCACGGTCGTCGAGTCGATCAGGAATCCGGTGGCCAGACCGGGAAAGTCCGCCGTCGAACAGGTGCTGGCCACGACGGTGACGATGCTGCCGCCGACCTTGTTCAGCAGGGCGTCCTCGTCGACCGGCGGTGGCTCCGAGGAGGGCGGCGGGGCCGGTGACGACGGCGGCGTGGCGCTGGTGTCGGACGGACCGATCGGACTCTGCCCAACACCCGTCTGCCCGGGATCCGGCGTGGTGGTGCGGGACGGTGCGATCACGACCACGTTGACCACGACAGCGACGGCGACGCCGAGCACGAGAGCGACGACGAGGGCGCCGAGGACGATCATCACCGTACGGGCTCGTCCGGCCGCCGGGGCTCCGGTCGAGGTCTGGGTGGGCGTCGGCGTCACGGACGCAGGTGTTGCCGCAGTTCCCGCAGAGGCCCGGCCAGCAGCAACTCCAGCCGCGCCGGGCGGGCCGAAGGTGGTACCGATCACCGTGCCGTCGGCGTCGTAGAGCGGGAGATTGCGTGGCAGGCCACAGGTCGGGCACTCGGTCGCTGACCCGTCGACCTGGGTTCCGCAATTCGGGCACACCTCCACGGGGTCAGCGTAGTGGGCGGCTCAGCTCGCCCAGTTGCCGGTGAAGAACAACCAGCACCACCACAGCATCGTCACACCGGTTCCGGCAGCGGCGACGACCACCACTGTGCGATGCGCCATCCGGGCGGCTGCCCGCCGCGGCCGGAGCACGGCGAGCTCGACGAGCATCACCCACAACGGGAACCACAGCAGGGTGGCGCGGTTGACCGAATAGAACCAGTACGAGATCGAGAAGGCCAGCACCTGCAGCCCGACCCAGGTCGCCTCCGCCCAGCGGCGCCGCCCCAGGCACCAGCCGGTGGTGATGAGGCCGAGAACCATGCTGACGATCTCGAACCGGAACACCGGCGACCAGAGCGGATGGTCCGGATAACCACCCGGACGGGCCACGTCCCAGGTGTTGATCGCGGCCTGCCACGGCCAGGTGAAACTTCGCATCCAGCCGGCCTGCTGCGCGTGGTACCAGGCCAGTGGGTCGCCGGTGACCGCGTACAGGTAGCCGAGGTAGGCCACCACCACACCGACCGGGATGCCGAGCCAGACGAGGTTGAGGAGCCGTCGGGCCAGCCCGCTGGAGATCGGCAGGTATCGGGGGTTCAAGGGAGTCGTCCCCCTTGCTGAACTCTGGGTCAGCGCCAGCACGGCCAGGGCGGCGATCAGGAACAGCCCGGAGACCCGGAAGCTGGCGGCGATCCCGGCCAGGATCGCGGCCGACCGCCAGTCCCGAGCCCGGGCACGCTCCCAGGCCCAGAAGGCGGCGGCGCAGAAGGGAGCCTCCGTGTACGGGACGGCCGTGAAGACAGCGGTGGGGGCGAACAGCCAGGCGATCGCGACCCAGTGCCCGTGGCGCCCGCCCAACCGGACCAGGGCCGCCGCCGCGATCGCCGAGGACACCGTTGCCACCACCACACCGGTGAGCACCGTCGGTACTCCGAGGACCAGGCCGGCCCTCATCAGCAGCGGCAGCCCGGGGAAGAACGCCATCAGGTTCGGTTCGGGCAGGTAGCCCTGGACGGCGATCCGGCCGTACAGCTCGGCGTCCCAGTGGTTGGCGACATCGCCCAGACCCGCCCCCTGACGGGCGGCGAGCACGATTGCGAAGGCCAGCACCAGCAGGCGACTGCCGAGCCATGCCTGGGCGACCCAGCGCGTCTCGACTCCGCTCGACGTGCGTGGGTGGGATGCGCTCGACGGGAGTGAGGTCATGCGGGAGCGCGCAGAACTCGTCCGTTCCACCAGTCGCGGAACCACGGGGCATCAGGTGCCCCGTCGAGGACACCGCCGGCCGGGTCGTCGACCGTACGGTTGGTGCGCGGGTCCCAGCCCTGCCGCACCGGGTCACGTTCCGGGTACAACGCGTCGAGGACGATCTGGACCGCGATCCATGCCTGGCAGCCGACCCGGAAGATGACCGCCAGCCAGTAGAGCCGGTCCCCGCCGCCACCGGCGACGGTGAACTGGCCGAGGTGTCCCCAGATGGCCAGGGTGTAGCAGACCTCACCGACGTTGAAGATGATCCAGTCCCGCCAGCGTGGCCGGGCGAGCACCATCAGCGGCAACAGCCACAGCACGTACTGCGGGGAGTAGACCTTGTTGACCACCAGGAAGGCGAAGATCACCAGGTAGGCCACCTGGCCGAAGCGAGGGCGCTGGGGGGCGACCATGATCAGCGCGGCGATCCCGAGGCACATGAGCACCAGCAGCCCGAGACTGACGGCGTTCAGGGCCGGGAACTCGACCCCGGTGACGAGCTTGAAGACGTACCAGATCGACCCGAGGTCACCGCCGCGATCGGAGTTGAAGGTCCAGAAGTACATCCACTGCTGGGGTGCCAGGACCATGATCGGAAGGTTCACCACCCCCCAACTGAGGACGAAGGCTCCCACCGTACGGAGCAGCTCCTCGACCTTGCTGGCTCGCAGGCAGAGCAGCACCAGAGGGCCGAGGAGGAACAGGGGGTACAGCTTGGCGGCGCAGGCAAGCCCGAGCAACACTCCGGCGGCCACCGGGTAGCGGCGGGCCCACAGCAGGCAGCCGACGGCGGTGAGGGCAACGGCGAACAGGTCCCAGTTGATCAGCCCGGTCAGCACCACGGCCGGCGAGGCCGCCACCATCAGCGCGTCCCATGGCCGCGCGGTCGGGGTGAGCATCTGGGCCAGCACCAGCACGCCGAAGCAGACGAACAGCACAACCTGATTCACGTCGAAGAACCGGATCGCGGCGTCGAGTGCCTGCTGCTCGGTCAGGCCGGGCCCGACCGGTGCCCCGGTGAGCACGGTGATCCAGCGCTGGAACTCCAGGAAGAAGCCGGTGAGCACCGGATACTCCAGCATCTGGTACTGGCCGGCCGGGACGAAGTACGGCGAGTAACCGTCGGCGAGGCCGCGGTAGCGGTAGAGCAGGGGGATGTCGGAGTAGCACATCCAGGCGAACCAGTCGACGGACTTGCCGACCCGGTCGTAGCGGCACGGCAGCTTCTGCACGATCGTCACCAGCCACGTCACCACGGCGACGGCGATCAGGACGAGGGCAACCACACGATCCCGCGGCGTGGCAGCGTACGATCCGCGGGGCCCGCCGATCGCCCGGCTCGCGGCCCGCGCGATCGGGTCGGTCCAGCTGGGCAGCACCATCGCCGGGGAGGACGGCCGTCGCGGCACCTCGAGCTTGATCGCCATGGGGACAGCCTCTCAGGTCAGGCGTCTGCAGTTCACGCTCAGCCGCGCGCCGAGGCACCCGTGGGCTTGCCGCCGGGCGCCTGGTTGTCGCCGTCGCCGTTGCCGCCATTGCCTCCGGTGGCGCCGGAGGTGCTGCCCGTCGGCGGTCGCGTGGTTCCGCTGGTCGTGGGCGGCCTGGTGGTCGGCGGTTGTGAGCTCGGCGGTGTGGAGCTCGGTGGTCGAGAGCTCGGCGGCGTGGACGACGGCGGTGTGGAGCTCGGCGGCTCGGAGCTGGGTGGCTCCGACGAGGGCGGCTGGGAGCTCGTGTTCGGCGAGACCGGCGCGGTCCGGCTGGGCGGCGGTGCGGCACTGCCCTTGTTCACGTACGCAGGGCCGGGGAAGTCCTTGATCTCCATCCCCTTGCTCGCCTTCTCCATGTACTCGGCCCAGGTCAGCGCCGGATAGGTGCCGCCGAAGAAGGTCCCGTCACCGGGCCGCTTGTACGGGTCGAGGTCCTCGCTGCCGGAGTCGCCGGCGACGTACAGCACGGCCGTGGAGATCTGGGCGGTGTAGCCGACGAACCAGGCCGAACGGACCTCCGACTCGTTCTTGCCACCGGAGGCGGTACCGGTCTTGCCGGCGACCGGACGACCGATCCCGGCGACGTTCTTGCCCGAGCCGTTGTCGACCACGTCCGAGAGGGCGTAGGTCACGTCGCGGGACACGTCCTTGTCGATGGTCTGCTTCTTCTCGGGTGTCGCCTTCCAGATCACCTTGCCCGTCCGGTCCTTCACCTCACGGACCACGTGGCTGGCGACGCGTTCACCACCATTGGCGAAGGTGGCGTACCCGGTGGCGTTCGAGAGGGCACTGACGTCGGCGACACCGAGGGCGACCCGCGAACCCGGGTACCAGTCGGCATTGTCCTGCTTCGGCACGCCCGCGGCCTCGGCGGCCTCGATGATCTTCTTCGGCCCGTCCTCCATCTGCGTCGTCATGTCCACGAAGGCCGTGTTGATCGACAGCGCCGTCGCCCGGGTCAGGCTGACCGAGGGCCCGTACTGCTCGTGGAACTCGTTGCGGATCGTGGTCGACTCGCCGGGCGGGGTGAAGGTGTTGCCGTTGAAGGTGGAGCGCAGCGAGAACCCGTTCTCCAGGCCGGCAACCAGGGCGTACGACTTGAAGGTCGAGCCGGCGGCCCGCGGGGTGGTGGCCCAGTTGCGGGAGTTCTTCACGTAGTCGGCCCCGGCATACAGGGCTCGGACCTCGCCGGTGCCGACATCGACGGAGGCGATCGTGGCGTGGGCCGCCTTCTTGCCGGAGGTCTTGTTGCTGTTCGCCTCCTTCTCGTACTTCTGGGCGGCGGCAACCGCGGCGGCCTGGGAGGCGTTGTCGAAGGTGCTGGTGACCTGGAGTCCGCCACCGTCGATCTCGGCGTCGGAGAACCCGGCCTGCTTCAATTCGGCCTTCACCATCATCAGCAGGAAGCCGGTCGGCCCCCCGAGCCGGTTGGTCCGCTTGATCTCGGGGAACTTGGGCAGCTGCTGCTTGGCGGTGGCCGCCGTGGCGGCGTCCAGGGTGCCCATCTCGACCATACCGTCGAGGGCGTAGCGGTACCGCTCCAGCAGCCGGGCGGCGTTGTTGTCGCCCTCGTTCGGGTCGAAAAGGCTCGGGTTGTTCAGCACGCAGGCCAACACCGCCGACTGCTCGAGGGTGAGGTCCTTGGCGTCGACCTTGAAGTACGCCTGGGCGGCCGCCTGGATGCCGTACGCCCCGCGTCCGAAGTAGATCGTGTTGAGGTAGCTCTCGAGGATCGTCTCCTTCGGCACCTCCCGGGCGAGCTTGGCCGAGATCAACAGCTCGTTCAGCTTGCGGGTGACGGTCTGGTCGGAGGTGAGGTAGAAGATCTTGACGTACTGCTGGGTGATGGTCGACCCGCCCTGCAGGTCGCCACCGTTGAGGATGACCCAGGCCGAGCGTGCCAGGCCCGTGATCGAGATGCCCTTGTCCGTCCAGAAGTCGCGGTTCTCCGCCGCGACGACCGCGTCCTTGATCGACTGTGGCATCTCCGCGTACGGGATCGACTGCCGGTTCTGCACCTGGAAGGTCCCCATCGGGGTCTTGCCGTCGCGGTAGTAGATCGTCGTGGTGTTGGTCTGGAAGTCGGCGTTCGGGTCCGGGATCCTGGTGTTGGCGTACGCGATCAGGCCGACCGTGACCCCGGCGATCAGGGCGAGGCAGAGGGTGATCGCCAGACCGAGGGCGATCCGCCTGAACACCCGGGCGACCCGCTGTCCCCGGGTCAACGGCTTCTGCTTCTTCCGCTTCTTCGCGCCGCGCGTGGAGCCCTGTCGAGACGTCTTCGCCGGAGTCCGCTTCGCAGCGCTCGACTTCTTTGCCCCGCCCGTCGAGCCCGACTTCTTGCTCGCCCCGCCCGTCGAGCCCCGTCGAGACGTGCCGTCAGCCATAGATGTCCTCCACGGTCGGCTGGCGACGCGGTGGGCGGCGTTTCACACCGTCGCCGAGCAGGTAGGACTCGACCATGTGGTTCCAGCGGCAGTCGGTGCAGACCTCGACCACCACGACCTTGAACTCGCCGTACTCGTGCGCCATCTCCTCCAGCTCGGCCGTCGCCTTGATGCGCCCGGAGTACTGACCGAGCTGCTCGCCGAAGACGTAGCGGAGGGTGACCAGGCGCGGGTTGTCACAGATCGGGCAACTGGCGTCGCTGAGCTCACCGTGGTGCATCGCCGCCCGGACCAGCATCGGGTCGGCGTCACAGGCATCGGCAGGGCTGAGCGTGCGGGAGCGGCGCCGGAGCGCCTCAAGGGTGGCGCGGCGCTGGAGCGCATAGCTGACGACATCTCGCTGGGACCACATCGGCGACCAGACTACGCGCGCCGGGCAATGGTTCGGTGGACCCGCTCTGCGGCCAACTCCGGTGACCCCGAGTGTGCAACAGATGAGGCTCCGGCCCCTTCGAGAGCCCCATCTTCTGCAGTGTCGGTGTTCAGCGGGGTTCCTTCGCGGCGGCTGCTGCGGCGGCAGCGCGGACCAACCAGGCTGGTGGTGTCCCGGGACGGGCGAGAGGAATCAGCTGACCCGCCGCACTGTCGTCGCGGAGCTGGGCGGCACGTCGCAGCCGGGTGGCCTCCTGCTTGGCCGACATCACCCAGTGGGCGGCCACCCGGTGGTATCCGGGGGTGGCGAGAGCCAGGAACGCCCGGGCCGCCGGATCGGCGTCGACGATCGCCCGGTACTCCGGGGCGAGTTCGGTCGCGGTCTCGTGTGAGTAGGCCGCCTCGGCGTCGCGGCGGCGTCGTTCGAAGGCGGCAACACCCGCCGGGTGCATCCGGCCCTCCGCGAGGAGCCGCTCGACATGTGCGATGTTGACCTTCGACCAGGTCCCGTTCGGTTTGCGGGGAGACCAGCGTTGGCGACGGGAGTCGTCGTCGATGCGCTGCGAGACCGAGTCGATCCACCCGAAGCAGAGTGCTTCCGGCACGGCCTCGTCCCAGGTGAGTCCCCGGTCGGCGACGTGGCTCTTGTACAGCCCCATCCAGAGCTCGGTGGCCGAGTCATGATTGGCCTCCAGCCAGGCCCGGAACTCGGCCGCATCGGCGAAGAAGATCGCCGGGCGCTCGCCCGTCCCGCCGGGGCGCCCCATCGACGTCGATCTCCGGCGCGTCATCGGTCCACCGCAACCTTCGGCTTCGCCCAGGACCGCCCGCGGGTGTCCTTCAGGATGTCGTACTCGACGTCGACGTGCGGCTCGATCGCGCTGTACTTGTCGTTGGGCGCACCGATGATCAACTGGAATCCGAGGCCCCGCCACGCCCCGATGGCGCGTTTGGTGAAGTGGGCGTCCGCCTTGATCAGTGCCTCGTCGAGGAAGACCGGGGCATACCGGGGCCGTTCGGCGTCGGCATCGCCCAGCTGGTAGCGCAGCGCGGCTCCGACGATGAAGGCGATCAGCTCCTGCGACTCACCACCGGACTTCTCGCCGATGTGGTCGTAGAGCGCCGCATGTTGCAGCGTGGTGGCGTGGATCTTCTCGGCGCTGACGCGGACGTGGTGACGCACGTCCACCAGGTCGGCGAAGTCGGGTGCGGTCCGCCGGATGCGGTTGATCAACTTGGCCATCCGCTCGTACGCCTGTTCCCGCTCGCTGTCACTGGCTGCGGCATCGATCAGACCCCGTACGTCCCGCAGCTCCTTGCGGAACCTGCGTCGCGCCTCGGACTGGTTCTCACGAGGAGTGATCTGCAGCCGGTGCTCGTCGTCGTAGAACGGCAGGTCCTGCATGATCCGGTTCACTGGCTCGATCCGCTCCCGGATCTCCCGCAGTGAACGGCCGAGGGTGGAGTCGAGGTGGGTCAGGTCGTTCCCCGACAGCTTCAGCAGACTGTCCTTCCACTCCAGTTCGAGTGCATGCAGGCCACTGGTCTCAAGATCGTCCAGAATGCATTCGAAGTCCTTCAGCGAATCGTCTGGATCGGCACGCAGGGTCGGATTGGGCCAGTTCTCCAGGAAGGTCTCCAGGGTGCGCCGCAGGTTGTCGCGTTGCTCGGCGACCGTGGTCTGCGCGGCCAGTTGATCCTCGTCGAGTCGCTTCGAGGCGGTGTCCATGGCAGCATCGAAACGGGCCAGGCGGTTCGACCGGGTCGCGGCGGATCCTTGCTCTGCCAGGGAGAACCGTTCGTTCAGGTAGGCCACCTGGTCGTCGGCGAGGACCCGCCCCGCGTCCTCGGCCGCCTCGATCGCCATCTGGGCCGCATCGACCTGATCGGTGATCTCGGCCCACTGCTCGGCCAGGCGTTCGGCATCGCCCTCGACCCGCGCCACCTTCTTGCGCAGCTGGGCGACCTTCTGCTTCAGCTCGGCAAGTTTCTGTTGCAGGGCGGCGATCTGGGGGTTGTCCTGGGTCACCTCGGCAATCACCTTGGCCCACCGGTCACGTTCGGCCTCCACGGTGTCCACGTCGACCTGGTCCCAGGTCAGGTCGAGGACCTTCGCGTACGCGGCATGCTGCGCCTCCAATCCGTCGAGCGCCGCCGCAGCCTGCCGGTCGGCCTTCTCCAGTTGGTCCATGGCGTTGCGCACAGCGAGGATCTCGGCAGCCAGTTCGGACAGACGTCGCTCGCTGGAGAAGCCGAGCACGTTGCTTCGTCCGTGTCCACCGTGGGCGCCGCGGTTGCCCTGCGAGATCTGACCAGTGATGGTCAAGGCCATCCGGTGCCCGGCGAACTCCTCGGCGGAGTTCACGCACACGAAGCCGTACTTGCGTTGCAGTTGTTCCTGCAGCCACCCGGTGAACACGGTCTCGCGGTAGTCGAGCCGGCCGGGCAGGGTTCGTGGATCCAGACCGGCGACGAGCCGCTGCCCGGTGGGCACCCCCTCGTAGCGCAGCCGCACCCGGGTGCGTACGGCGTTGATCGCGGCGCGGAACTCGGCCAGATGGGCCGTGTCGATCAGGACCGTCGTGGCGAAACCGCCGAGAGCCAGGTTGAACGCCTCTCGCCACGGCTCGAACTCGGTGCGCACCTCGACCAGCTCTCCGACGAACGGCAGCTGCTCGACCGTCAGACCGGCTGCCTGCGCCAGCAGGTCTCGAGCCTCGTGCAGTGCCGACGGAATGTTGTGCGGCCGCGCAGCGGTCCGATCACGCTCGGCCATCAGTTCGGCCTCGCGACGCTGCGCCTCGGTGATCGCACCTCGCGCCTCGGCCCAGGCGGTCCGTACGGCATCCTTGGCCGCCGGATCCGCCACCGCTCGGCGGGCACGATCCATCAGCGCTGCGAAGGACTTCTCCGAATCGGCTCTTTCCTCCAAGGTGGCGAGAAGATCGTCGAACCGCTCGCGCGCCTGACGCACCGCAACGAGGCGACGCTCCACCTGCTGGAGTTCCCGCTCGGCGGCCTCGTAGCGGTCGCCGCCCGAGGTACGTACGACCTCGACCAGGGCTTCTCGTTCACCCTCGGCCGCGTCGACCAGGGCCTGCTGGGTGCGGACCTCGACATCGGCTGCCTGCTTGCGGTGCTGCAGCTCGGACTCGACCTCGCGCAGCAGGTCGAGGCGCTGGGTGTGGCGCCACAGCGACGCGAGTGACTCCGGATCGGAAAAGCGGCCGATCTGGTCGATCAGGCGCAGCCGTTCGGCCGATTCCTCAATCCTGGTTCGCATGTCACGGATCGGACGCAGCATGCGAAGCTGTCGCTGCGCGGTCACCATCCGGGTGCGCGTGCCCTCCAACTCGTCGAAGTGGGCGACCACGGCATCGGCGGTCGCCATCGTCTCCGGCTCCTCCAGCACCATCCGCTTGTACAGGTCGTCAACCGTGGTGATCTGCTGCCCTGCCTGGATCCGGGCGAGCAGGCTCATCGCCTTGGCTCCGGCCCCGGCAGCCCCGATCCCCAGCACGGCATGGATCCGTGCGGAGAACTCGCGGTCGGTGCCGAGCGTGTCGAGCCCGGCAGCGCGGACGGAGGCGTCCGACAGCCGCTGCGCGGCGGCACCTTCGAGCGATCCCAGGTCGAACGGCCCCTCGACCGTGGCCCGGACCCGGACCGTGTCGTCCAGCACCCGCGCGGCGGCCGGGATGTACCAGGCCCGTACGGCGGTGAAGCGGCTGCCGTCGTGGTCGGACCACGTCATGGCGATGGCGGTCCAGGTGTCGCTGCCGTCACCGCGCAGCACCCGAACCTGGGTGCCGTCGTCGGTCCGCGACTCGTCGAGCTTTCCCCGTCCGTACGAGAGAATGTTGCGCTGGTCGTCGCCCCGCGGCCGTCCGGTGACGCCACCGTTGGAGGCACCGTTGAACGGCGTGGTGTGCGGCATCATCAACGCGATGTAGGCGTCCATCAGGGTGGACTTGCCCGAGCCGGAACCGCCACACAGCAAGGTGGCGGCCGGTGAGAACCGGACCCGGTGCGCCCCGTCATAGCCGCCCCAGTTGACCAGTTGCAGCTCTTCGGCGACCCATTGCTGGCCACGTGAGGCAGCCGGAACCAGCCCGAACAGGGTGTCGACCATGGTCACGGTGCGTCATCTCCTTCAACGTGGTCAGCGATCCCGGCCTCGTCGCCGGCGCTGTCGGTCCGGGTCTGCTCACGCAGCCACTGATCCAGCTCTCGCAGCCGGTCTGCGCTCAGCACGATCTCCACCAACGGGCTGATCCGGTAGCGGCCTTCGGACTCCTCGTCCACGAGACCCTCGCTGGCGAGCCGCGCCAGGGCGGTCCGGATCGAACGCTGCCGCCGGGCGATGTCACCGTCAGCCTCGGTGACGTAGGTGAGCACCGTCTGCTCGACCTCCTCGACATCAACCCTGGCAGAGTTCTCCCCGGCACTCGACTCCCGCTGGTAGACGGTGCGCAGGTAGACCAGCACCAAGGTCTCGGTCCGGGTGTAGGCGTCATCCTTGAGCAGGATCGGCACCTCGAGCTCGTCGGAGCGCACCTGCTGCTTGTAGGCGACACCACGATCCAGGTCCACGATGAGTCGGACGAACAGGTCGTGCAGCCGCGACTCGATGACCTGCTGGTTCTCCATCAGGACAGCCCATTCGGCCTGCTGGCGATCGGCGAGCAGGAACCGCCGCTGCAGCAGCCGCACCAGGACCCGGCGTACGGCGGGATCGAGCACACCGCGGTCGCCGGCGAACAGTTCCTCCGGATCGTCCTCCATCGACACGGTCTCGATGAAGGGCCCGTCGGTCTCACCACTGGCATCGACGGCCTCGAGCTGGTCAGTCATCGGCTGTTTCCTCCACCAGTGTTGGGATGCGGGCGGTGACGGCGCCGAAGGCGAACTTCCGTACCGTTCCGTCCGGCCGTCGTGCTTCCACGACGGAGACCTCGTCACTCTCGACCATTCCGCTGCGATGGGCGATCTCCAGCAGACCGAGCAGGTCGACCGGGCGGCGGGTTTCGTCGGGCACACCGGCAAAAGCCGTAGCCAGGTCGAACGGACCGTCGGCCAGACTGGCGACGTAGGCCTCGAGTTCGCGGTAGTACGGACCGCCCCAGGCCCGGGTGTCGGCGTCGACGAACTCCACCCCGTCCTCGGAGGTCCGAAGCGGGGCAGGGGTTCCGGGCGGTCGTGGGTCGCTGACCGTCTGACGGAGATGGCCGAGGTTCGCGGTCGGCATGCTGCGGATGGGCTCGACCCGATCGGTCGAGCGTGACACCTCGGTCCACGCCTGGAGACCGGCCATCACACTGCGCAGCAGGTCGTCGACCTCGCGGTCACGCACCGGATCGTGGGTACGGACCTGCGCGGTGATGACGTGGGAGGCCCGCCGCTGTGCGGTCAGCACCTCCTGGACGCCTTGCTCGACGCGTTTGGCGATGGCACCGAGTTCACCACGTTGCTCGTTCGCGAGCATCCGGGCGAACTGCTTCTGCAGCAGGCTGTGCAGCCGATCGGTGAGATGGTCGATGTGCTCGGGGTCGCCGATCAGGCGGAGCGCACCGGCGAAGGCACGACCCTCCGCAGTGGCCTGCATGACGTGCTGCCCGCGGTGCAGGTATTCCCGCAGCACCTCGCCGGCCGGACGGACGTCACGACGGAGATCGGCGACCACGTCGCGCTGCATGGCATTGATCGACTCGGCGACCCGGGCGAAGTCGGCCGGCAGCTCCCGCGACAGGTGCAGGACGTTCTCCGCCTCCTCGAGCAACTGGTCGTCGTCGACCGGATCGAGGTCACCCTCAGCGAGCCGGGCGAGCTGCTCGTCGATGGCCGCACGCTCGGCCAGCAACCTTTCCCGTCGCCGTTCCGGGTCGGTCTCGGCGCCCTGCGCGAGTTGGTCGACCGCCTCCAGCAGCGTCCGGACCCGGGAGCGGGACACCCGGGCCCGGCCACCACCCGCACGACCGGCGATCTCCAGGGCCCCGACCGCCTGGGCCGACAGCCGGTACGCCTCGACGCCCTCCTCGATCTGCAGCACCAGCCACCCGACCCGGACCCAGTACCGGCAGATCTCGCGACCGCTCCCTGCCGGGAGCCGGCGGTCGTCCTCGTCGTACCCGGCAGCGCGCAGCTCCTCGAGCGCCTCGGTGACCTCGACGTGGGCATCGGCCACAGCCACGGTCGGCCGATCCGCGGTGAACACCAGCGACAGCACCGCCACGACGAACGGGGCGTACCGACCGTGCAGCAGGTCGAGTGTCGGGTTGCGGAACGCCGCCAGCGCGCGCTGGTACGCCGCTTCGGCACGCAAGGTCGTCATCGCGCCCAAGGGTAATGGCTGACGGCCGTCTCAGCCGCCTCGGGAAGCTCGCGAAGAAGACTCCGAGCGACGTTCGTCTCAGACCACCCGAACCAGGCGAGCGTCGTCGAAGTGGGCGCGCCCCGTCTCGGGCGTCCCGCGGAACAGCAGCACTGACGCCTCGACCGCCGCGGCGGGAGCAACCGCCTCGGTCACGAGTTCAACCCAGTCACCGGTTTCGACCGTGGCCGCCTGGCGGGTGGCAATCCGCGTGCCGGCGGCGTCCCAGTACTCCAGGACCAGCGTCGAGGTCGCCGACTCGTTGCGCACCTGGACCGAGGCCCGCAACTTCTCCCCGGGCCGGACGACCACTCGGCTGCTCCGGAGCCCGGCGTAGTGGTCCGGATGGGGATCGCTGAGCAGGACACTTCGGTCGCCTGACAAGGCAACGTCGTCGACGGCCCGCGCCGTTCCGCCGAGAACCGTCCACGCCTCCGGAGTGCCAGCGGTCGTCACACGCTCGAAGCCCGGGTTGTCCAACAGGTTCATCCCGACATCGGTCGGTAGTTGGAACGCCTCGACGTCGTCGAACCAGACCTCGGATCCCGGCCGGTAGAAGCAGACGGCCTGGAGATCAGCTGGACCTTCGCGACGGCCTTGCCAGCCAGCGAAGCGGGGATGTCCTCCATGATCACGTGTTCGCCCCAGCCGTCACCGGTCGGGTCCGCCATGGCGAGCCGGCGCATCAGGACGGCGATCCGCGCACCCCTGGCGTCCTGCAGGGCGATGTGGACCGCGACGTGGGCGTCCGTACCGGCCCCCTCAGGCACCCGGTAGTGGTAGCGGATCGCCAACAGCCCGGGACGCACCGGGGTGCTGTGGTACATGTCGCCGAGCAGTGACGGTTCCAGCCGCATCGACACCGCCCCCGTTCGCGCCACGGACGAGTCCACGCTCCACTGGGAACTGAGCTGCCACACCGAGTCGTCGTCCGCGGTGTGCTCGAACGACGGATCGGGAATCAGCGACTCCGCCGTTCCGCCGGCGACGGCCGAGACCAGTCGCGCGAAGCGGGCAGCCGGTTGATCCACCGGTCCCTGGGCCACGGCGGCGAGCGCGGTCGCCACCGAACCGGCTCCGTGCTCACGGATGTGATCGACCAGGGCCCAGAATTGTTCGCCGCTGTAGCCGGTCCACATGGTGCCGTTGGCCATCGGCGTGCGAGACAGCCGCAACAACGGATCCGCGGCGAACAGCGACGCCAGGGTCAGACGCCGCTGCGCATGCTCCACCCGACCGGCGAGGTTGTCGCGAAGGTCGTCAACCACGTCCAGCAGGCCGGGCTCACTGGGGTCGACCGCGTTCGGGGGGAAGCTCAGGATCGATGATTCGTAGTACTCGAAGGCGCGCAGCAGCTTCTCGGCTCGCGCGCGTCGCTCGGCTGTGTCCGCCAGGGCTACGGCCTGCTCAAGATGGGTGCGGGATTCCTGTGCGACCCCGGGCCGGATCGAGCACAAGAAGTCGGCGAACGAGAAGTATCCGAACTCGTTGTTGTCGCCGCGAACCGTGCGAAACCAGTCCGACCCCGGGATGTCCTCCCGCCACACGGCCTCCCACAGGTCGTAGTACGCCTTGAGGTGCGGTGCTGCCGCCGGGCCCACGGCATGGGCGTACCAGTCGTCAACCACCGTAGAGATCCTGGTCTCGGGGTCCCAGAGCAACTTGGCGTAGGCCATCGGCTTCGCCCCCTCGCCCCAGTTGGGATAGAGCTCGGAGGTGTGTGACACCAGGCCATGGTCGAACAGGAAGTCGTACGACTCCTGCATCGTCGCGTAGAAGATCTTCGGCACCGGATAGTAGCCGCCGTACACGTAGTCGTAGAACGCGATGCCGCCCGGCGCCTTGTCCGACCAGGCTTTCACCCAGGCCTGCCCCTCGGCCTTCAGGTCGGGATCGATCCACTGGTACGACTCCCGGGTCAGGTACGGGATGACCTGCGGTCGCAATGAGAAGGACGGCGGATCCATGACGTGCCGGTAGGCGAGAACCCCGATCTTGCGGTCAGCAAGGTCCGGTGCCAGTTCCAGCATCGCGTCGACCACCGCGTTGACCCAGGCGTAGTAGTCCTCCGAGGCATTCGGCCAGCCGTCGGATCGGATCACCAGGTTGTTCTCGCTGAACCCACGACCGTCATTGACGGCCAGGGAGGCCGACGGCAGGTCCGGATCGGATCGGAAGCGCTCGACGAGCCATTGCGCGGCCACCGTGACGGTTCCGGGTTCGCTGAAGTTCGGCTGCCAGAAGGTGTTCGCCCCTGGGGCCGGAATTGCGGGAACTCCGTTCACCAAGGGATAGAACTCGGGATGGGACTGGCCGTACTTGGCGGAGTCGAAGATCACGTTGAGGTTGTGGCCGTGGTTCACCCACTCCCGCAGCCGCATGTGTGAGGCCCACAGGATCTCCGGTCGAGCGCTCTTCCAGTCCTCTGCGTAGGGATCGAGGCTGCCGAACAGGGGGGAGACCAGCCGGCTGATCAGCGGTGAGCGATGACGTACGAGCCCGGTCGGCACCTGCAGGTCTGACGCTGAGGGAATGTCCTCACCGATCTCGCCGGGCATCAGCCAACGCACCCCGACGTGCTTTTCGAGCAGGTCCAGCACACCATGCCTGATTCCGTGGTCGCTGTTCGCCGCCACCGTCACCACGCCACGGTTCGCGCAGAGGACGTAGCCGTCGATCCCTGCCTGAGTGGCGATCTGGCGCTCCAGACCCATCCCGGTCGAGGCGTCGGCGATGCCGAGCAGAATCCGGTTCACGGTGGGATCCACCTGCCCCGGCGTGACGATCGACAGCTCAACCCCTGTGGCCTTCACCACGCAGTCGACCAGCAGCCGGGCGGCGTTGAGCACCTGCTCGCTGGCGGTCTCCGGGACCACCACCTGTGCCGCCGCAACACCATCGTTGACCAGCGTGACGACGGACCCGGCTGCGTCGGCCCTCTCACCCCGGCCCGCGACTCCCAGTGCCATCGCAGTCAGGCCGGTCACGGCGAGTACCGCCCGTCGCGACACCGTTGGCGTCGCACCATCATCCGTGCGCGTGTTGGAACACGTGATGCCATCGTTCCCAACCCTCATGTGCATTCCTTCCACGTCGTCGTGTCGCACTCGAAACTCAAGCGGCGGAGCCACTTTCGTTCGGACTCTAGGCATAATGGTCTCCCCTGACAAGGGGTTGCCGGCGCGGAGATCGCGCCCCACCTCTCTCGCCACGGCAACACCAGCGAACGAGAAGTCGCTCACAAACGCTGGCTGGGCACGCTGCAGGCGTCCGCTGCGCCGCCTCGACCCACCTGTCACCACTTACGACACCAGCCCAGTTCAGCGTTCCACATGGTGATACACGAACCTCTCTGAGCCGCCGCTAGACTCACCGCGTGATCGAACGGCTCCTCCCGACGACGCTGACGGGCGCACGACGGGTCAACACCGCAACGGTGCTGTCACTGGTGCGGCAGCGTGGGCCGTTGTCGCGCACCGATCTGGTCGCCGAGTCCCGGCTCAGCAAGGCGACCGTGTCAGGAATCGTCGCCGACCTGCTCGAACACGGCCTGGTGGTCGAAACCGGTCGGGCGCAGCAGCCACGTGGACGCAGCCGCATCCTGCTTGAGTTCAACACCAACGCGGCCCATGTCATCGGCGTGCAGATCGGCGACGACCGGATCCACGTGGCCACCACCGATCTCGCCGGAGTCGTCCAGCACCGAGGAACCGTGGACAGCCACGTCCAGCCTCCCGAGGACATGATCACGGCGATCGCCGCCGAGGTGAGCCGACAGGCCGCCCTGACTCCGGTGCCCGTACTCGGGATCGGCGTGGGCGCCCCCGGACTGATTGACCCATCGGGCCGCCTCATCCGCATCGCCTTGTCGCACGACTGGCACGATGTCGCCTTCGCCGATCATCTGGAGGCCGCGACCACCTTCCCTGTGGTGATCGCCAACCGGGCTCAGGTGGTCACGCTCGCCCACATGGTGCTGCGACCCAACGGCGATGCAGCCACGCTCGTCCACGCCTACCTCGGCGACGGCATCGTCGCCGGCGTGGCACTGGACGGCCGTCTCTACACAGGAGGACATGGCGTTGCCGGAGAGATCGGCCACGTCACAGTGGACCCGGACGGGGCACAGTGTCCTTCGTGTGGCACTCGTGGCTGCCTGACGGTACTGGCCGGCCGCCAACGCCTGCTCGCCAGTTTTGAGGCGACCGACTGGGACACCGCGGTGGCCAGCGTTCACGAGGGTGACGCCAACGCACTGGAGATCGTGGCGACCGCTGGGCGGTGGATCGGCACCGCACTGGCTTCGATCGCCGCAGTGATCGACCCGGACGTCATCGTCCTCAGTGGGCCGACCACTGACCTGGGTGCTCCGCTGATCGAGGCGATCGAGGACCAGATGCGCGCCAACTCACCGACGTCGATGCCGGTACCGGTGAGCGCCGTGGCCGATGATGCCGCCCAGGGGGCGGCGTTGTTGTGGCTGCAGCGCGCCTCCGCCACCACGCCGTGACACCTCCGCCGGTCGCCGCGGCACCGGCTCGCCGAGTTTCAGCCCTGGTCACGAGCGCGGCTTCGGCCGGGTCCGGGCGCGCAGGTGGGCCCGCTCCCCCTGCTTGCCGAACAGGCTGAGGAACTCGACCGGATGCTGGTCGGCAGGACCGAACCAGTGCGGCGTACGGGTGTCGAACTCGGCCGCCTCCCCCGGACCGAGCACCAGGTCGTGCTCGCCCAACAGCAACCGGAGTCGTCCGTCGAGGACGTACAGCCATTCGTAGCCCTCGTGGACCTGCGGATCGGGATCGCGGTGGTGCCGGCTCCGACCGGCGGCGGCGATCACGGTCTTGAAGGCCTGGATGCCATCGGCTCGACGGGTCAGCGGAATGACCGTCATCCCGTACTGCTGCTGGGGCCGCAGGTGGACCCGCGGGTCTCCGGTCGGCGGGGCGTCGACCAGTTCGTCGAGGGTGACCCCGTACGCCTTCGCCAGTGGCAGCAGCAGCTCCAGGGTCGGCCGCCGGTCACCGGACTCGAGACGGGAGAGCGTGCTGACCGAGATCCCGGTCGCCGCCGCAAGCTCGGTCAGGGTCTGGTCCCTCGCCTGTCGCAGCATGCGCAGGTGAGGTCCGACCCGGCCGAGAGTGTCGCTGGTGTCACCGGTCATGTCTCGAGATTGCCACGCAGTTGCTGTTTCGGCAAACATTCTTGCCGTATCGGCACTGACGCGTCACGCTGGCGGACATGACGAACGAGAACATTCACGACGTGGTCGTGATCGGCGGTGGCGCGGCCGGACTGAACGGCGCCCTGATGCTGGTCCGCTCCCGGCGTTCCGTACTGGTCATCGACGCCGGCCAGCCCCGCAATGCCCCGGCCGCGGCGATGCACGGCATGATCGGCCATGACGGCCTGGCGCCTGCCGAGCTGCTGGCCCGCGGTCGCGCCGAGGTCACCTCGTACGGTGGCGAGTTCCGGTCCGGCGCGGTCACCGGGGCCCGACGGGTCGGCGACGAATTCGTGGTGACGGTCGGCGGAGACCAGGAGGTACGGGCTCGCCGTTTGTTGGTCACCACCGGGCTCGTGGACGAACTCCCCGAGGTCGCAGGTCTGGCTGAGCACTGGGGACACGACGTCGTGCACTGCCCGTACTGCCACGGCTGGGAGGTCCGCGACCGCCGGATCATCGTCCTCGGCACCGGCCCGATGGCCGTGCACCAGGCGCTGCTGTTCAGTCAGCTGAGCAGCGAGGTCACCCTGCTGGTCCACAGCGCGGTCGTGTCGGAGGAGCAGCGCGCCGACCTGGCCGCGCGCGACATCGACGTCGTCGACGGTACGGCGGTCTCGGTCGAGTCGGCCTCGGGGGCGATCACCGGACTTCGACTGGCCGATGACAAGGTCCTGGCGGGCGAGGTCATCGCCGTGGCCACCCGGATGGTCGCGCGGGCCGACTTCCTGGCAGATCTCGGTCTCACACCGGTCCAGCACCCCTCCGGGATGGGGGTTCACCTGCCGGTCGACCAACTGGGCCGCACCGCCGTACCCGGCGTCTGGGCAGCGGGCAACGTGACCGACATGACCGCTCAGGTCGGGGCTTCAGCCGCCGCCGGAGCGATGGCGGGAGCACAGATCAACGCTGACCTGGTGATGGCCAGGTCATGACGAAGATCGCTGGGACTGGTGCTGGTGCTCGCCGCTGCGGTCGTGTCTCGGCGTCTGGCGCCTGCTCCCGGTGGACCCGGCCGACCGGCGGGATCGCCGTAAACGTGGTGATTCTGACCGTCGCGGCGGCCTCGACCAGACCCAGTGTTGAGCGCCCGGCCCACCACGGTCAGGTCGTGATCATTCGCGCGGACGCCTGACCGCACCTTCGGGTTGAGGTCACGTCAGCGGACGACAGCGTGGCCCTCACGCACCGCCACCTGGACAGAACGCTGCAGACTGAGCGGAATCACCCCGGCCTCGCCGATCCCGTACCAGGCAACCTCCCACTGTGAGGTCGCCGTCACCGTGTAGCTCCCCGGCTGCCGGTACCGATGCCCACAGGTCGGCGACGGCTCCAGCCCGTATCGATCGAGATACTTGGTACCCGGGGCATTGGCCCCAGCGCAGGTCACCGTGGTGCCGTCGCCCATGGTGTAGACAACCTTGGCGAGTCGGGCTTCGATCGTGACCGTATAGCCCTGCGCGGTCGCCGAACGCGTCACCGGCCCCGTCGTGCTCGGGCCCGGGTTGTCGACCCACATCCAGGTCGGCATCCCCACCAGGGCGTGCTCACCGATCGGAACCAGGCCGATGTCGCCAGCCTGGATGTTGATCTGCGCAACGAGCTGCCACGCCATCACCCTCGGATCGGGTGGGGACGGTTCATAGTCACCGGGCAGGATGAGTGTTTCGTTGTCGTCTTCGGCGTGGCACACGGCGATGCCGTCGTCTCTCAACTTCACCCAGCACCGGTAGCCGTTGTGCCATTCTCCGTACTTCGTTCTGCACTTGACGTCACCACCGTCGGCACCAATGCACCGAGCTGGGGGCACCTTCACACCACTCGACGATCCGCCGCCACTGCCCTCACTGGATCCCCCGTTGTCGCCAGGGATCTCAACAGTCTTCGTGCAATTGCCAAACTTGTCGTACTTCGTGCAGATCATCTGGGCATGGGCATCACTGAGGGGCACGATCAGCGAGAAAAGGAGCACCACCACGGACAGGAGTGCGAATCTCATCCGCATGAGTTGCCCTCTGTCCGCTCCTGGACCGGCAGCCAACGCCCATCCACCTTCTCCACGACCCCGATCGTCGAGTACTTGTCTGGTCGACCCTTCGCGATATGGGACTTGCCTTTCGCGTCAACCAGATCGACATCACTGACGTCCAGACAGTAGGTGACCGTGATCGTCACCTTCCCCTTGTCAGTCACCCGGCGGCCTGCTTCGAGATTCTGGACCTTCACCGGCTCTTCACCGACCCGGTCTGCCACCAGCCCTTCGCTCGATTTGCCTTTGATGTGCCCTTGCTCAACTCAAGAACCTCGCCCGCAGCGACCTTGTCGAGCTCGTCCAAGCTGACCTTTGGATTGGAATCGATCCGGTCGAGTGCGGCGTACAGAGCGACGATCGCCTGCTTCGCCGCCTCCTGGTCCTTCTCCTCCTGGGTCTGGGACGGTGTGGGCGAAGGAGTTGGGGTCGGTGTGGCCGACGACGAGGGGCCGGAGCCCGAGCTCACCGACGGCGTCGGGGTCGGTGTCGGCTCGGCCGGATCGCAGGCCGCGAAACCGACCAGCATCACGGCGGCAGCGACGAAGCTGACGACTCGGCTTCTGCGCGCGGCCAAGCTCGACATCATGGGCATCGGGGGTACCTCCGCGGCACACGATAACCGAGTTGCGTGCTAGCGAGGTTCACACCTGTGGACAACTGTCAGCCCGCCCGGACAAGCCGGCGGAACCGTCCGCCTACAGAACCGGCCCGAACCCGTCGACAAGGGTGTCGTCGACGGAATCGGCCGTGAGGATACAGGCGGTCCACGCGGTGAGCTGGTCCACCGTCGCAGCAGCGACCCGGTCCAGATGGGTCTGGGTGACGGCGTCACCGAATCGCAGCCGAAGTAGTCGTGTCAACCCCCAACGTACGGAACAGCCCCGAGTCACCTTCAGCACCACCGACAACAACCGCACTTCAACCGTCAGCGGGCGTAGCGCGCAGACTCTCCAAATCGACAGCCGCCAGGTCAGATGACGAAACAGCCGATCGTGAGGCTGCTGCGGCTGGGTTGACATGCGACGCAACCTGACCGTGGGGTCTGACCGCGCTTCGGAGACGTGGGATCCCAGCACAGTCACCGTTCCGGCACCAGGTCGGCTGCGAGCAGGTCAGCCAGAGCTTCCTCCTCGATCCCGCGACCGTGCTCAGCCATCACGACGGCCAACTCCGGATCCCAGGGCGACTCGACCTGGCGTTCGGACAGCTGCAGCGAGGTGCGACCGGTCTGCAGGGCGGCCACGTAGTCGGCTGCCCCGAAACGCCACGGCTGCCAGGAAACCCTGCCCCGCAAGGATTCGGCGATCCGCAGCCCGGCCCAGTCGAAGTCGCCGTGGTAACGACACTCCGCTCCTCGCGACACCAAAATCTCCAGCAGTTCGATCACGGCCGTGGTGGGCTGACCCCAGGTGCACACCATGACCGGCTCAGCCGTGATCCCTCCAACCACCCGGGACCAGCGTTGAGCCACCACTTCAAGGATGGTGGGGTTCTCGCAGACATGCACCACCCGCCCCGGAGGCAGCGCGGCGATCCCCCCGGATCGCACTTGATCGAGAGTCAGGGTGACCGGCACCCGAGCAGAGCGCATCGCTTCGAGCGCCGTCGCCGTTGCGCCAGCCACCCCACGAGCCATCGGGGACGGCGCGGCCCCGACCCCAGGCACCCCGAGACTCAGCGCGGTGCACGCCACGTTGGACATCACCACCCCGGCAGCCGCCCAACTGTCCCGCACCGACACCTGGGACCCAGGTGCGACGAACACGGCCGCGGCCAGGGTGACGACCAGCCGACCCAACGGCCGGGAAGCGTCCAGCCCGTGGGCATCTCCAGTCATCCGTTGCGCCAGCACCGCCAAGGGTTCGCTCGCGACCGGCAGCACCGCCAGGATCGCGACCGCCTCGCGCACCAGTGCGGCCCCCACCTCGGGGGAGGGTGCCACCTCAAGGCGTCGCGCCTCACGGCGCGCCAACCGCTTCAGCTGCCCGGTGGCACACCAGTCCCGCCACCACAGCTCCAGCACCGAACCCGACCCCGCCCCCGCCCGTACGAGAACCGGCGCCAGTTCGCCAACGGCCCGGTCCCAGGCGGACGCCGTACGGGAAAGCTCGGCCCGGCCGTCGACAACCGGCCCGGTGAGGGTGACGACGGCGTCGGCGAGCCCGGCCGGCCAGGGCCCACGGCGCAGGATCGTCTCCACCTCGGCCAGGTCGATCCGTACCGTCACCCCGGGCCGGACCGGCCAGCCCACCAGCCCCGCGGCAGCACGGCGCTGGTCCGGACTGGGCCGGCTGAGCTGCACCACACCGGTCAACGACTCACCTCCGGCAGCAAGGATCCGGCCACGGACCCGCGCGACGAACCACGCCAGCCCGGGGCCGCCGAGCAGCTGCTCCAATCTCGCCCGCTCGTTCGGTTCCAGACTCCGCGGCGGCTCCAGATTCCCAGGCGGCATCAGAACCCGAGGCCTTCCTGCCCGGCCACCTCGACCCGGTCATCGGCCTGCGACACCTTCGACGCGCGCGCCTCGGCGGCCACCTCGGCCAGGCGTTCGCGACGCTGCCCGTCCCAGCGCCACCGGGTGACGCCGATCGCCTCGATCCCTTCGACCCGGGACAGTTGGGCGATCGACAGCCCGGGTACCTGCGGATAGCAGCCCCACTCCCGTTCGCTGGTCATCACGACGTCGAGATCGAAGGTGGCCAGCAACCCGAGCGACTTGGCCCGAGAGTCATCGTCAACCCCGGCGAACGCCTCATCGAGCAGGATCAACCGCGGTGCGTGTCTTCCGGCGGTGTTGTAGTGCGCCGCTGCTGCGGCGAACAGGGGCACCGACACCGCGAGCACCTTTTCGCCACCTGAGGCGGGCCCCGAAGCCGATCGCCACTGCCCGTTCTGCCATCGCTCGACGACGAAACCGTGCCACTGCCGGTAGTCGAGTGCCTGCTCCAGGTGTTCGGCCCAGCTGCCGGTCGGGTCGGCCTCCCGTACGACGGCGATCTGGGCCTGGAGGAACCGGCCGATCGCCGCCCGGTCCTCCGCGGTCCAGGTGGCGTCGGACCGCGTCATCAACCGTCGTACCTCGGTCAGGCCGGCCGGACCGTCGGGTCGCTGGCGCCACCGCATCCGCAGTTGCATCCCGGTTGAGGTCTTGCGCGCAGCGAGTTCGGCGTTCATCTGGTCGATCTGCTGCTCAGCGGTGAGCAGCAGCTCGTGCAGATGCCCGGCCACTTCGTTGACCAGGTGGTTCTCGAGGATCTCCTGTTCCCGGGCGGTCAGCAGCCGCTGCCGGTCGGCGAGATCGTTGGCGAGCCGTGCGGCCAATCGGTCGATGTCGACCTCATCGTTCAGGTATCGCACCCGCGCGACGAGCACCGACCCGTGCTGTTCGATGAACGCAGTGTGGCCATGGCGACTCATCTGGCTGGTCAGATCGGTCGAGGCCCGCGAGACCCGGTCCTGGACCCGTCCCCAGGCGTCGGCACTCTCGTCGACGCCGTCGAGATGCTGCTCCACGACGCGGGCCAACCCGACCCCGGCGTTGACCGACCATTCGGCGGCCGGACCTGGATCGGGGGTCTCGACCTCCGGCAAGGCAACCCGTAACAACCCGGTCGCGACGAAGCCGTGCAGCGCCGTGATCGTCTGGACACGCGCAGCGGCCCGCTCCTCACGCCGCTCGGTCAGTTCACTGAGCCTCGTCTCTGCCCGGGCGTGACCGGCCACCGCGGCGATGTGCTCCTGGCCACGGGCGACGATGTCGGCATCGGCCGCCACGAGAGCCGCAGCGATCCCCTCGAGCCGCTGCTGCAGTTCGGCGACCGTGGCGCCGACGCTGGCACGAAGTTCCTCGGCAACAGCACGGAGGTGGGCGGCCTTGGTCTGCGCCCCGTCCCGTTCGGTACGACGACGTTCAGCCTCGGCCGTGGCACCGGCGGCTCGGGCGACAGCCAGGTCGCGTGCCGCGGCGGCCTCGTCTCTCGCCCGGATGGTGTGCCGTACCTGCAGCAACGCCTTGTCGTAGTCGGCGATCGCCGTCAGGACGGCGGCCAGCTCGGTCGCACCGGTCGGCAGGTCGAGCTCCTCGGCCGAGGCGGCCACCTCCTCGGCCGCCTCCCGCGCCACCGCATCGGACGCCTCCCACTGCTGCCGGGCAGCCTCGACGTCGCGTTGGGCCCGATCCCGTTCCCGCACTGCCGCGGCCAGGTCGGCGTGGGCCCTGACCAGGTCACGTTCGGATCCCGACGGATATCCCCGCTGTTCAGCGTCGACCCGATCGGCCTGCCGGTCGAGATCGGCCAGCTGTTGCCGTATGGCGTCACGGGCCGCATCGAGTGCTGCCGCCCGCTCCCGCAACTCGGCCAGGATCTCGCGCCGATGGGCCTCCCGCGCCCCGGCGCCGACGTACTCGGCACGCTCCTTGTGCCATTGGCCACGCGCCGGTCCGGCACCCCAACACCCATCGGCGGCCAGCCACAGGGCGGCCCCGGAGTCCTCCCCCAGACCGATGCGGCGCAGTACCGCGGTCACGGCGCTGTCCGGCACCGACTCGTCCGGGCCGACCGCCGCCACGAGCGCGGCGGCGAGCGAGGAGGACGGACCAGCGTCTGGGCCAGCCGGGCCCAGCACCACTTCACCGGCGGCTGTGACCGTACCGTCGGCGAACAGCCAGGCGTCCAGCAGTCCGGACGACTGCAGCGCCGCTTCGATGCCGGCCCGTTCGGGCTCGGCGAGGCCGGCGGCGAAGTCGATCACCCGCCACAGCGGCGCACCGGTGTCCCGGGCGAGATCGCGCGCGGCGGCATCACGGCCGGGCACCGCTGGCGGCTCCGGATCGCGGCCACCCTCCAGGATGGCGATCTCGTTCCGTACGGCGGCGAGTTCGGCTTCCTGCTGACGCCGTGCGTGTTCATGGGCAGCACGTTCGGCACCCAGCCGGCTGCGAGCTGCGGCCGCAGCAGCGTCGACGGCAAGCCTGGCCGGGGCGTCACCATCCTGGCTGCGCGCCCAGCCCTCGGTCGCCGCGACCAGGTCGTCACGATCGGCGAGGGCGAGAACGCTCAACGAGGACAGGAAAGTATCGATCTCGTCGCGATGGGTCGTGACCCGGGTTTCGACCACGTCACCGACCGTACGGGCCGCTTCGGCCCGTACGGTGGCCTCGGCCTCTGCCCGATCCAGGGCGGTACGTTGATTGGCCGCCGCCTGCTCGGCTCTCGCCGCCGCGACACCCAACCGTTGGACGTGCCCGACCTGTTCCCGCCGCCGCGACACTGCCCGTTCGGCCGCTGTCACGTCAGTGAGGTGGCTCGCGTGGTCGGCGGCGAGACCGGCCGCCACGGCCCGGAGAGCAGCCTCGCGCTCGGCCTGGGACGCCGCGCCGGCGGCGTCGCCGTGCCGGGCCACGGCAGCGGTGGCATCCGCAGTCTCCTGGGTGAGCCGTTCCTCGGCTCGCCCGGCCTCGGCGACCGCGTCGGCGGCGCGCCCCTCCGCGTCGGTTGCGGCCTCGGCCGCTTGGGTGAGCCGTTTCGCGTCGCGCATCTCAGGGCTGGTCCGCAGTACGGTGTCCTGGCCCTGCAGAACGGTGCGACGACGCTCGGCCTGTGCCTTCGCTGCGACGAGTCGATCGACCTCGGCAGTTGCGCTGACCAGTTCCTCCTCGGCCTCCCGCAGTTGGCGACCGGCGTGTTCGTACGCCGAGTTGGCGGTCCGCACCTCCGTGGTGTGCCGCCGAGCCGCCACCTGTGCATAGGCGCGGTAGTGGCGCAGGAAGTCCTCGGCAGACTGGAGGGTCTCCTTCGCCTGCGCGATGCCGTCGCGTTCCTCCTCCAGGGACCGGAAGGACTCAGCGACATCGGCGACGACCGCCTGGTCCAGCGGTCCGAGGGCTTCGGTCAGCGCATTCGACAGTGCTGCCTCGTCGGGGCGTTTCGACAGTTGCGGCTGGCGCAGCTGGATCAGCAGGTCGACCAGGGCGCCGTACCGTTCCTCACCGAGCCGGAACAGCGCCTCGTCGACGGCCCGCCGGTAGCGGCCTGCTTCCCCGCGCCCGAACACCTGCCCGACGCCAGCCAACTCGTCCCGCAATCGTTCCTGGGTGAGGACAGTGCGCTGGTCGTCGACCAGCCGGAGGTCACCAATCCGGCGGCTCGTGACAAAGAACCACGTCTTCACGATGCCACGCCCGGTCGCGGCCTTCAGGCCAATGCCGAGCGTGGTGAAGTACTCGGTCCCGTCACGATCACGACGGCCGAACTCCACCCAGGTGTAGCCCGTCCGTTCCGGCGAGGCGTGGTGCCCACCGAGCAGCAGGTTCCACTCCATCCGCTTCTTCGGATCGGCGTCGGGTTCGACCCGCCGTGCCGCCGACGAGCCGTCCAACAGGTACGGCAAGGTCAGGGCGAGCACCTTCGACTTGCCCGTACCGTTGTTGCCACGTAGCAGCAACCGGCCGTCGTGGAACCAGAACTGCTCGTCGTCGTACAGGAACAGGTCGACCAGACCGAGCCGCAGCGGTTGCCAGCGCTCGGTGTGGGGGAGGGGTAGGGCACCCCGGTCGGTGGGGCCGGGCCCGTCGGTGTCACTCATCGCGCCCGATTCTGTCGGATCGTCGGCGCCGCGACGGTGAAGCGTGCCAACGCGGGCAGCGCGCTCACCACGGTCTCCGCCGTGGAGGTGGGACCCGCAACGCGGACCAGCCCGAGTCCGACCAGTCGATCGAGGGCTTCGGCGACCAGCGCGTTCTCGGCTCCCGGTTCGCGAGTCCCCCGCCGCCAGTAGCTGGCGTGCTCTCCTGCGAGCTTGCGGATCCGGCGCCGCAGCGTGGCAACATCGGTGGGGCCGGAGGCCGCGAGTTCCTCGGCCAGCAACAGGGTCGCGTGGCCGTCCGTGCCCTGCTCCGGCATCCGGAGGTCCGTCAGCTGGTCGTCCGGGTCGACCAGAGCGATTCCTTCGGCCCTCAGCTCGGCCACCAAGCCGGTCGCCTCGGTGAGGCGGCGGGTCAGCGGTACCCGTTGTCCGACCAGATAGGTCCGTTCCGCCTCCGGCAGTTCGTCATAGAGGACGACCGGGTCACACAACAGCCGCCGCGACACCGCATGTCGCAGCTGCCGATTCGTCTCCTCATCGGTGTAGGCCGCTGGTGCCTCGTGCAGGGCAGTCTCGATGTTGTCGATCGTCGGGTCCACGCCGAGTCCGGCCGCAACCAGGCCGGGCCCGTGCCGCACCGACAGCATCGTCGACAGCACCCGCCGGTCGACGTCGTACAACGCGTCACCCTCAGGAGTGCTGGTGAACGACTCCTCGTCGCCGGCCACCCTTACCAGGACCCCGTACGCCAGCAGCAGCCGGATTGCCGCCACCAGGTCGCCGCGTTCCTCCCGGCTGGCAAGGCTGAACTCAATGCTGTCCAGCCCGGGTTGACGCGCCGCCAGCACGACCTCCTCAGACAACCGGCCGAGATTGATCTGCAGGTCGGAGCGCTCCAGCACCGACAACGCCAAGCACAACAACACGTAGCGGCGCCGAGTGAACGGTGGATCCTGCGTCCTGGCACGTGCCGGATGTCGCGCGGCGATCGCAACGGCGGTCGGACCGTGGGGGATGTACGAGATCAGCAGCCGAACCGTCTGCGGTTCGACCACCAACCGCCACCCGGTCTCCCTGTCGAACCAGTCTCGCAGCGCATCGGCGTGTCGTCGTGCCTGGCGGAACAGCTCACCGTCGGTGGAGGCGCGCAGCACCGGTCGGACCAGCAGGGCACGCAGCACCCGGGCCCGGGCGTCGACATCACTGGATCGGAGTGCATCGGTGATCAGCGGTGCCAGATCCGCTCCGCGGGTCGGGCTCATGCCGACAGCTCGTCCCGTACGGCGACGTCAAGGTCCACGCCGGATGCGATGTCGACCAGATGATCGGGACCGGTGAATGTACCGTCCGGGGTGGTGATCACAGCCGTACCGGAGTCAGCGAGCCGCGTCAGGGTGACCGTGAGTTGACCGTCAGAGGTGTGCACCCGCGCAGTGATCGCGCGCGGGCCCATCGCGCCGAGGGCATCACCGAGCAGGCTCAGGAAGAGCCGGAATGCCTCGGGATCGAGCTCGCCGAACGCCGACAGCGGCCGCGGGCCGTCGGTCAGGATCCGGCGCCGTGCCGCATCGGTCTGGGCGGCCTCCTGCTGAGCCCGCTCCCGCAGGGCGGCGCGAGCACCACTGCGATCGGTCACGCCCGCCGCACGTCCGCGCCGTTCGTACGCACCGGTCCGTCGAAGTTGTGGACTGATCGCCATGGGCGGCGCCTCGGCCCACGGAGTGGCGTTGCCGAGCTCCGCGTCCGCCCAGGCATCCTCGGTCTCGGCCGTGACGCTGAGGTGTCGTACTGGGGTGAGGCCGAAGCTGGTCCGCCACAACCGGTGCCGATCCTCGTCGGTTGGCAGCTCGGCGAACCAGCGCGCCAGGGTGAGGAAGTCCTGGGTCCGATCAGTCCGGCCACCAGCCTTGTCGTGGAGAGCCCGGACGACGGCCAGCAGATTCGGGATCGCGGCACGGGCGCGGGTCCGCAGCAGCTTCGCCTCACTGTCCCGTTCGGTCGTGTTGATGAACCAGTTGGTCAGTCCCGACCACTGCCGCAACCACATCTGGCGGGCCCGGTCCATCGCCTGCTCGGCCTCGCCCGGCGCCGCGTCGGCAGCCTCCCGCTCGGCGGCCGTGGTGGCCAGGAATTCCACTCCGGAGGCATCGATGGCGAGCAGGAGCTCGGCGATCGCCGCACCCCGGGTGACCAGGTCCTTGATGAAGCGCTCCAGGTATTCGATCAGACTTTCCTTGTAAGCAAGAAAAGCTTCCACGTCGGCATCGTGCAGGTCGATGGTGCGCTGGATCGACCCCATGAAGGCGACAGCGTTCTCGGCCAGCTCGGTGAACCGGTCCCGCAGGCTGCGCAGAGCCTGATGGGTGCGGGCCGGGTCCACCTCAGCTGCGGACCGGTCCGCCACGGTGTCGCGTAGATGGGTGAGCAGCACAACGATGTCCTCGAGGGCGACCGACTGGAGTGCGCCGCGCGAGCCCAACGCTTGGTCGTACTGGGCCAACGATCGCTCGGCTGCTTCCCCCTGACGCGACATCTGATACAGCATGCGCCGCCGGTAGAAGTCCTCGAGCGCCGTCACCCGGCTCGAGTCCGGGAAGGCGAGCAGGTTGCCCCAGGTCGGTTGCGCCAGTCGTTCCAGGGCCTCGGCGACCGTGGCCTCCTCGACCAACTCGGCTCCGTCCGCGGCGAGCGCGCCCGCGACCTGCGCGGGTCGGACGTGAACGGTGAACCGTTCCTTCTCCGCCATCAGGACGCGCATCACGCGCCGGTAGAGCGGCGCATTCGGGGCGGCGAGGTAGGCGAAGGGGCCGTACACCCCATCTCCAGCCGGCTGCTGGCCGTTCGGGACGTCGGAGCGCTCGTCGTCCAGCTCTTCGGTCATGTCTGGGAATCCTGCCACGCCACCGACAGGCAGTGTCCTTCGGCCGTCAGAAACTGGTGCGGAACGCACCCGCCCGGCTGCGCGAAGCAGCCGGGCGGGTGCGGGTGAACCAGACTCAGCTGCGGTCGTCGGTGGCGTCGTCGAGACGCTCCTTGATCTCGCCTTCCGCCTGATGGGCCTTGCCCTTCACCTGGTCAGCCACGCCTTCGGCTTCCATGCTGTGGTTGTCGGTGGCGTCGCCCAGCTTCTGCTTGGCCTCACCGACCTTCTCCTCGACCTTGCCCTTGGCCTTGTCGAATACTCCGGACATGGTGTTCTCCCTTCTGTGGTTGGGTTCTTGGGGGATCGTGCTGCGCTCGTCCGGCGAGACGGTGCAACCCGTCACGCCGCGCTCCGACCACGGACCGCGCCATAGATCAGCAGCACGATGATCGAGCCGACCACGGCGGTGATCAGCGACCAGAACCAGTTGCCGTCCAGCTCGACGCTGAACTTGCCGTGGATGATCAGATTGCCGAGCAGCCCTCCGACGAGGGCGCCCACGATGCCCAGCACAATGGTGGCGATGATGCCGCCACCCTGCTTCCCGGGCAACAGCAGCTTGGCAACAGCGCCAGCGATGAGGCCCAGAATGATGTAGAAGAGGATGGTCATGACGTGCCTTTCCGGTTGACTGGTCCGACTTCAGGATGTCGTCGTTGCCGACAGGTACCCAGATGGCGGCGGTCGAATCAGTCGACGGGCACGAGGTTGGAACACTCCGCCTCCCGGGCATGCAGCAACAAGGGCTGCCCCGGTGGCTGGAGGCGCCTCAATCCTGCTCCCGGAAGCAGGATGGCGTCAAGCGGTCAGGATCCGAGCTGCTCGCGATGACCGGCGACGATCTTGCCGGCCACGTGGGAGAGCTTCGTGTTCAGCTCGTTGGAGGTGGTGCGGAGAATCGCGTACGCCTCGTCGTCGTTGATCTTGTGGTAGGCCATCAACAACCCCACCGCCTTGCCGATCTCGCGGTTCGAGGCGAGACCCTCGCGCAAGGTCCGGATCTCGAGTTTCTCCAACGAGGACTGGAGAGCCACCGCACAGAAGGCGGCGAGCACACTGGCCTGATCGACCTCGTGATCGGTGAAGCCGCCGGCCCGATCGCTGAAGAGGTTCAGGGCGGCGACCTTGCGACGATCGCGCAGGATCCGGAAACCGAGCATTCCCCGTACCGGCGTGGACGCGAGGACCGCACCGCGCAGGGCGGGCCACGGGGCGTCCTCGTCGGACAGGTCGGGGGCGAGCTGGGGCGTCTCGTCCTCGACGGCGTCGACACAGGGGCCAGCACCCAGGGTGCGTTCCAGCAGGTCGACCTCACGGGCGACGTCATCGGTGGCGGCCGGGGTGGACCAGTCGTCGCCGTGGCGCATCATCAGACTGGCATGGTCACAGCCTGCGACCAGGAGGCAGGCGGCCGTACACACCGCGTGGTAGGCACCCGCGTAGTCCTCAGCGGTGTAGAGCAGCTCGCCGAGAGTCGCAAACACCTCAACCGACTCGGTATGAACCGCATCACGTTCACCTGGCATGCCATCCCCCGTTCCCCGCGTGATCGTAGCGTCAAGCCGCGAAAGTGGCTCGAGAAACAGCCCTCCGGGTGATCCAGTTTCGTGGGACGACTGGCCAAGAGTATTAGGAGTGCCTAACCTAGCCATCGTGCGATTGCAGTCGAGCCGGCGTGACACCTGTCGTTCGGGTGTCCATGATCCGACGGCTCCCATGGGGGTCGTACGGTGACCGCCACCACCACAGCCCCCGCCACCGAGCCCCAGGAGTTGGCGACGCCGGAGCGCGCGACACCGGCCGACCATCCTCGGGCCGGGCTCGCCCGCTCGATGTCGCTCCGCCTGGTCGGGCTCCTCGTGCTGCTCGGCGCACTGGCGATCGCGGTGGCGCTGAGCCTGGCGGTGGGAGCCAAGCAGATCCCGCTGCCGGTGGTGTGGGACGCGCTGACGCACTTCAACGGCGACCTGGACGACCACGTCATCATTCGTGACCTGCGCCTGCCGCGGACCGTCCTCGGTCTGCTGATCGGTGCTGCCCTCGGCGTGGCCGGCGCGCTGATCCAGGCACTGACCCGCAACCCACTCGCCGATCCGGGCATCCTCGGCGTCAACGCCGGCGCCGGATTCGCGGTCACCCTGGCGGTCGCGGTCACCGGGATCACCTCCATCTGGGGCTACCTCTGGTTCGCCTTCGCCGGCGCACTGATCGCCACCGTCGTGGTCTACGCGATCGGCATGGTGGGGCGACACGGAGCCACGCCGATCCGGCTGACGCTGGCCGGTGTCGCCCTCGCCGCCGTACTGGGCGGCATCTCCCAGTCGATCACGCTGCTGCGACCTGATGTGTTCGACCAGATGCGGTTCTGGGGTGCGGGCAGCCTGGCCGGCCGCCCTCCGGAGACGGGCTGGGTGATCGTCGGCTTCATCGCCGTTGGCCTGGTGCTCGGGCTGGTGGCAGCCCGCGGTCTCAACGCCATGGCGTTGGGCGACGACTTGGCGCGGTCCTTGGGGTCCAACCTGCTGGCGACCCGGGTGCTGGTCGTGATCTCGGTGACCCTGCTGGCGGGTGCGGCCACCGCAGCCGCCGGACCGATCGGCTTCGTCGGACTGATGGTGCCGCACGTCGTACGGTGGTTCGTCGGGCCCGACCAGCGCTGGATCATCCCCTACACCGCGGTCGGGGCGCCGGTGCTGCTGCTGGCCTCCGACGTGATCGGCCGGGTCGTCGCACCTCCTGGCGAGCTCCAGGTCGGCATCGTGACCGCCTTCGTCGGTGCACCGGTGCTGATCGTCCTGATCCGACGCAAGAAGGCGAGCGGGCTGTGACGGCGACCGACACCTCACTCCGGCTCCACACCGGGCGCCGTACGACCGTGCTGCGCCTGGGCCGGGCCTCGATGCGGCTCGACCTGCGCAGCATCGCCGTCTGTGCCGTGCTCGCGGCGTTCGGCCTGGTACTGCTGATCGTCTCGGTGGCCACCGGGGACTTCCCGATCCCGATCCCGGACGTGGTGACGACCCTGCTGGGCCAGGGCACCAGCAAGACCAACCTGATCGTCCTGGAGTGGCGCCTGCCGCGGGCCCTGATGGCCCTGGTGCTGGGCGGAGCCCTCGGCGCCAGCGGTGCCATCTTCCAGTCGCTCACCCGCAACCCGCTCGGCAGCCCCGACATCATCGGCTTCAACACCGGCGCCTACTCCGGTGCACTGGTGGTGATCATCCTGTTCGGTGGCAGCTATGTCGCCGTCGCCGGTGGTGCTCTCGCCGGCGGCCTGGTGACCGCGCTCGTCGTCTACGCCCTCGCCTTCAAGCGCGGCATGCAGGGCTTCCGCATGATCATCGTCGGGATCGCGGTGAGCGCCATGCTTGCCTCGTTCAACACCTGGATGATCCTGCGGGCTGATCTCGAGGTCGCCATGGCGGCCGCCGTGTGGGGCGCCGGATCCCTGGGCGGCATCAGCTGGGCCCAGGCCGTGCCGGCCCTGGTGATCTGCGCGATCCTCGGGGTGCTCGCGCTGCTCGGCGACTTCTCCGGGAAGCAGCTCGAACTGGGCGACGACGCGGCATCAGCGCTGGGAACGCGGACCCAGTCCGTCCGTCTGGCGCAGACCGTCATCGGCGTGGCCCTCACCGCAACCGTGACGGCCGCGGCCGGCCCCATCGGGTTCGTCGCTCTCGCCGCTCCCCAACTGGTCAAGCGCCTCACCCGCGTGTCGGGAACGGGCCTGATCCCTGCCGCCCTGATGGGCGCTGCGCTGCTCGCGGCCAGCGACTGGGTTGCCCAACACGCCCTCCCCGGCATCACGCTGCCGGTCGGCGCGGTCACGGTGTCCCTGGGTGGCGCCTACTTCATCTGGTTGTTGATTGCCGAGGCAAGGAAGTGAACACGATGGACACCCTGCTACCGGAAGCTCCCGTACGGGACCTGGTCGACGACTTCGCGGCCGCAGCGCCGGCCAGTGAGCGCGAGCCCCGTCTGGTCGCCCGCGGGGTCACCCTCGGCTACGACAACCGGGTCGTGGTGGAGGACCTCTCGGTGGAGATCCCCGAGGGTGCGGTGACCGTGATCGTGGGCCCGAACGCCTGCGGCAAGTCAACCCTGCTCCGGGCGCTGTCGCGGCTGCTGAAGCCGGGACGGGGCCAGGTGTTCCTGGACGGCCGTTCGATCCACGCGTATCCGGCGAAGGAGGTCGCCCGCCGCCTCGGGCTGCTGCCACAGACCTCCATCGCTCCGGACGGCATCACCGTGGCCGACCTGGTCGCCCGCGGCCGCCATCCCCATCAGCGGATCTGGCAGCAGTGGTCGGCCGAGGACGAGCGGATCGTGCTGGAGGCGATGGCCGCGACCCGGGTGCTCGACCTGTCGTCCCGCCATGTCGACGAGCTCTCCGGCGGCCAACGGCAGCGGGTCTGGGTCGCGATGGCGCTGGCGCAGCAGACCCCTCTGCTGCTGCTCGACGAGCCGACGACCTATCTCGACATCGCCCACCAGATCGACCTGCTGGAGCTGTGCCGGGAGCTGAATCGCAGCCACGGCCAGACGATGGTGGCGGTGCTGCACGACCTGAACCACGCCTGCCGCTACGCCGACCACATCATCGCGATGAAGGACGGCGCCATCGTCGCCCAGGGCGCTCCGAACGACGTGGTCACCGCCGAGCTGGTCGAGGACGTCTTCGACATGCCGTGCCTGATCATCAACGACCCGGTCTCCCAGACGCCGCTGATCGTGCCGAAGGGGCGCAGCTGGCGCTGAGGCGCCCCCGCTTCGGACGAGGGCGGAGAAGGACTCAGCCCTCGATGCTGTGCGGGGACTCGCCCTTGGTGGCCTTGACCAGCCGCGGCACCAGGTTCTCGATCACGTACTTCTGACTGAGCGGGGTCAGGAAGTAGATCGCTCCGGCCAGGGTGCCGTCGGTGAACACCGTACGGTGCTCCTTGACGGCCGGCAGGTTCTGCATGGTGCCGAAGGCGAGCACGTCCGCGACGTTCTTGGCCTCCTCGCTGGCGAAGACGACGACATCGGCCTCCAGCAGGTGCACGTTCTCCTCCGAGATCTGGGCCTGCTCCCCTTCGGCCTTGGAGTACTTCTCCAGACCCGGGGTGATGGTGAACCCGAGGTCGGTCAGGAAGTCGGTGTTGAGCCCGTCCTGGTAGACCCACAGCACGCCGTCGGAGGGCGTCGCCTGGGAGAAGGTGGCGGTCTTGCCGGCGAACTCCGGGTGCTCGGCCGCAGCCTTGGCGTACGACTCCTTGACCTCAGTGATCAGCCGTTCGCCGTCGGCCGAGCGACCCACCGCAGCGGCCACCTGGCGCGTCTGGTCCTCCCAGCTCGAGAAGTACGGCAGTCCTCCGGGGACGTTGGTCACCGTCGGGGCGATCTTGCTCAGCTCGGCGTAGCCCTTCTCGTCCATCCCGGAGTTCGTCCCGATGATCAGGTCAGGAGCGAGCGAGGCGATCCGTTCCAGTTGGAGCCCGTCGGAGTCCGAGAGCACCTCGGGCCTGGCCCCACCCAACAGGTCGGTGGCCCACGGCCAGACGGCGTACGGCTGTTCCCCGTACCACTCGGTGGTGGCCACCGGGACGATGCCCAGCTCCAGCAGGATGTCCTGCTCGGTGAGGCCGACGACGACCACCCGCTTCGGCTCCGCCGGAATGGTCGTCTCGCCCAGCCGGTGCTTGATGGTGACCGGGAAGCTGTCGGTGGCACCCTTGGCCGACTCGCCGGGTGCGGTCGGGCTGGCCGACGTCGCCGCGCCCCCGGGTGCCGTGGGCGAGCAGGCGGCGACGGCAGCGAGGGCGGGTGCGGCGAGCAGGCCCAGCAGCGCCGTCCGGCGTCGCAGGAACGGGTTGGGCAGGTTCGGGTTCGGGTGGTTCACGACCGAGCAGTTCAACACGAGGTCAACGTAGCCTCACCTAACTAGGTTGTGCGATCCTTGTGGACGGACACCCATCCGTACCGAAGGCCATCCAGATGTCAGTTGCCCACAACTTCGTCGATCTTGCTCGCGGCGGCGGCGCGAGGAATCCACCTGAGCGGACAGCCGACAATTTCGAGGTCGAGCGCCTCCTCGTCGGCGCCGGGCACCACTACGCACTGCACTACCACTCCCGCGACCAGCTGTCCTGGATGGGCTCGGGAGCGATGCGGGTGACCCTCCCGGGCACGACGCTGCTGCTGCGACGCGATCACCTGCTGTGGATCCCGGCCGGGGTGCTGCACGAGATGACGATCGTGGACGAGGGTGAGCTGGTCAATCTCTACGCCGGGGAACAGTTCCGCCCCAGTGGTGGCCGATGGCAACGCGCGCACGCCCTGGACGCCTCCGACCTGGCCCTCGATCTGCTGTGGCACCTGCTGGAAGGGGGACGTTCACCCCGCCGGGTCACGCTCTGCCACGAACTCCTGGTCGATGTTCTCGCCGACTCCGAAGCCCGACAGGACGTGGTGGCCGAGCCCCTCGACGTACGGGCACGCGAGGTCGCCCGGATCTTGCTGGCCGACCCGGCCGACGATCGTGAGCTCTCCGTCTTCGCCACCGACCTGGGCGTCAGCGACCGTACGCTGTCGCGTGCCTTCGTGGCCGGCACCGGGCTCACCTTCCGCCAGTGGCGCACCCGTCTTCGGCTGCACACGGCCGCGGGACTGCTCTGCGAGGGGGTCGCCGTCGCGGAGGTCGGGGCTCGCGTCGGCTACCGGAACACCAGCAGCTTCATCGTCGCCTTCACCGACTGCTTCGGCCAGACGCCCGGTCGGTATGCGCGACAGAACGAGACTCGGCCCCTGACGTTGCGCCCGTGAACCGCGTACGGGAGCACGCGCCGCCGCCTCAGAAGGCCCAGTCCTCGTCCTCGGTCGCCACGGCCTTGCCGATCACGTACGAGGATCCCGAACCGGAGAAGAAGTCGTGGTTCTCGTCGGCACTGGGTGACAACGCCGACAGGATCGCCGGGCTCACGTCGGTCACCGAGGACGGGAACATCGCCTCGTAGCCGAGGTTCATCAGCGCCTTGTTGGCGTTGTAGTGCAGGAACTTCTTGACGTCCTCGGTGAGGCCGACCCCGTCGTAGAGGTCCTGGGTGTACTGCACCTCGTTGTCGTACAGGTCGTACAGCAACGAGAAGGTGTAGTCCTTCAGCTCCTCACGCTTGGCCTCATCGACCTTTTCCAGCCCACGCTGGAACTTGTAGCCGATGTAGTAGCCGTGCACGGCCTCGTCACGGATGATCAGCCGGATCAGGTCCGCGGTGTTGGTCAGCTTGGCCCGCGAGGACCAGTGCATCGGCAGGTAGAAGCCGGAGTAGAACAGGAAGGACTCCAGCAGGGTGGAGGCCACCTTGCGCTTCAGCGGATCGTCACCGACGTAGTAGTCGACGATGATCTTCGCCTTGCGCTGGAGGTTCTCGTTCTCCACCGACCAGCGGAAGGCGTCGTCGATCTCGGGTGTCGAGGCGAGCGTGGAGAAGATCGAGGAGTAGCTCTTGGCGTGCACCGACTCCATGAAGGCGATGTTGGTGTAGACCGCCTCCTCGTGCGGGGTGACCGCATCGGGGATCAGCGAGATCGCACCCACGGTCGCCTGCACGGTGTCGAGCAGGGTGAGGCCGGTGAACACCCGCATGGTGAGCAGCTGCTCGTCCGGGGTGAGGGTGTTCCACGACTGCACGTCGTTCGACAGCGGCACCTTCTCCGGCAACCAGAAGTTGCCGGTGAGTCGGCTCCAGACCTCGACGTCCTTGTCGTCGACGACCCGGTTCCAGTTGATCGCCTCGAACTTGGGCGCGCCCAGCTTGATCATGATGTTTCTCGTCCTCTTCCAGCGCCGTCAGGTCAGAGCGTGCAGCTCACACACATGTCCAGCTCGGTGCCCTCGAGGGCGAGCTGGCGGAGCCGGATGTAGTAGATGGTCTTGATTCCCTTGCGCCAGGCGTAGATCTGGGCACGGTTGATGTCACGGGTGGTCGCGGTGTCGGAGAAGAACAACGTCAACGACAAGCCCTGGTCCACGTGCTGGGTCGCCGCGGCGTAGGTGTCGATGATCTTCTCGTAGCCGATCTCGTACGCGTCCTGGTAGTACTCCAGGTTGTCGTTCGTCATGAAGGGCGCCGGGTAGTACACCCGGCCGAGCTTGCCCTCCTTGCGGATCTCGATCTTCGCCGCGATCGGGTGGATCGAGGAGGTCGAGTTGTTGATGTACGAGATCGAACCGGTCGGCGGGACCGCCTGCAGGTTCTGGTTGTAGATGCCGTGCTGCTGGATCGACGCCTTCAGCTCGGCCCAGTCGGCCTGGGTCGGGATGTGGTGCCCGGCGAACATCTCCTTGACCTTCTCGGTCTGCGGCACCCACTCCTGCTCGAGGTACTTGTCGAAGAACTCGCCGCTGGCGTAGGTCGAGTCGGCGAAGCCGTCGAAGGTCTCGCCGCGCTCGATGGCGATCCGGTTGGAGGCGCGCAGGGCGTGGAAAAGTACTGTGTAGAAGTAGATGTTGGTGAAGTCGAGACCTTCTTCGGAGCCGTAGAAAACCCGCTCCCGCGCGAGGTAGCCGTGCAGATTCATCTGACCCAGGCCGATCGCGTGCGACCGGTCATTGCCCACCTCGACCGATCGTACGGCGCTGATGTGGCTCTGCTCGCTGACCGAGGTGAGCCCGCGGATGGCGGTCTCGACCGTCCGGCCGAAGTCCGGCGAGTCCATGGTCAGCGCGATGTTCAGCGAGCCCAGGTTGCAGGAGATGTCCTTGCCGATCTGGTCGTAGGACAGGTCCTCGTTGAGGGTGGTCGGGCTGTTGACCTGCAGGATTTCGCTGCACAGGTTGGACATGTTGATCCGGCCCTTGATCGGGTTCGCCTTGTTGGCGGTGTCCTCGAACAGGATGTAGGGGTAACCGGACTCGAACTGGATCTCGGCCAAGGTCTGGAAGAACTTGCGGGCGTTGATCTTGGTCTTCTTGATCCGCGGGTCGTCGACCATCTCGCGATACTTCTCGCTGATGGAGAGGTCGGCGAAGGCGACGCCGTACACGCGCTCGACGTCGTACGGGGAGAACAGGTACATGTCCTCGTCGTTGCGGGCCAGCTCGAAGGTGATGTCGGGGATGACAACGCCGAGCGACAAGGTCTTGATGCGGATCTTCTCGTCCGCGTTCTCCCGCTTGGTGTCGAGGAAACGCATGATGTCGGGGTGGTGTGCCGACAGGTACACCGCGCCGGCGCCCTGACGGGCACCCAGCTGGTTGGCGTAGCTGAAGCTGTCCTCGAGCAGCTTCATCACCGGGATGACGCCACTGGACTGGTTCTCGATCTGCTTGATCGGGGCTCCGGACTCGCGGATGTTCGACAGCAGCAGCGCCACGCCGCCGCCGCGCTTGGACAGCTGGAGGGCGGAGTTGATCGACCGGGCGATCGACTCCATGTTGTCCTCGATGCGCAGCAGGAAGCAGCTGACCAGCTCACCGCGCTGCGCCTTGCCGGCGTTGAGGAAGGTCGGCGTGGCCGGCTGGAACCGGCCGGCGATGATCTCGTCGACCAGGTCGGTCGCCAGCTGCTCGTCACCACGGGCCAGGGTGAGTGCGGTCATCACGACCCGGTCCTCGAAGCGCTCCAGGTAGCGGGAGCCGTCGAAGGTCTTCATGGTGTAGCTGGTGTAGTACTTGAAGGCTCCCAGGAAGCTGGAGAAGCGGAACTTCTTCCCGTACGCCCGGTTGTGCAGCTGCTCGATGAACTCGAAGGAGTACTGCTCGATGACCGCGGCCTCGTAGTACTGCTTCTCCAGCAGGTAGTCGATCCGCTCCTTGAGGGAGTGGAAGAAGACGGTGTTCTGGTTGACGTGCTGCAGGAAGTACTCCCGCGCGGCCCGCCGGTCGGCATCGAACTGGATCTGGCCGTTCGCGTCGTACAGGTTCAGCATGGCGTTGAGCGCGTGGTAGTCCATGCCGGCGTAGGCCGGGTTGGCCTTCCAGTCAGGTCGCTCCAGCGCCGCCCGCTCAGTCCCGGCGGCCCCGCCCGGCTCGGTCACGGGTGTTTCGATCACTGCTGCTTCCACCATTGTTCCAGTCCTTCGCTCACGCGATCCACGTCGTCAGGGGTGCCGAAGATCTCCAGCCGGTACAAGTGCGGCACCTGACACTTGCGGGCGATGATGTCTCCGGCGGCGCAGAACGCTTCGCCGAAGTTGCTGTTGCCGGCCGAGATGACCCCTCGGATCAGGCTGCGGTTGTGCGGATCGTTCAGGAAGCGGATCACCTGCTTGGGGACCGCACCCTTCTCCTCACCCCGCCCTTGACCTCCACCGTAGGTCGGGGTGACCAGGACGTACGGCTCGTTGACGACCAGCTGCGGATCGGCGCCGTGGAGCGGGATCCGTACCGCCCTCACCCCGGCCTGCAGGCCCAGCTTCTCGACGAACCGGGCCGTGTTGCCCGAGACGCTCGAGAAGTAGACCAGCAGCGGAGTGGTTGCCGGCGCCACCACGGGAGTCATGGTCAGACGACCAGGTCGTCAGCGTCGTCGCTCACACGCCGAGGCATTGCTGGCCGCCACTCATGCGACGGAGCGCGTGGCGAGCTCGTCGATCTTGTCGGGACGGAAACCCGACCAGTGGTCGTCATCGGTCACCACGACAGGGGCCTGCATGTGCCCCAGGGCGAGCACCTGCTCCAGCGCCGCCTGGTCGGTGGAGAGGTCGGTCACCGTGTACTCGATGCCCTTGGCGTCGAGCGCGCGGTAGGTCGCCTTGCACTGCACGCAGGAGGGCTTGGTGTAGACGGTGACAGACATGTCGGATCCTCTCGTTCGCGGTCGGTGCGGGCTCCCCGGCTCGGTTCGGCCATACTACATATGGGAATCGCGGTCTGGCTAGACCACAAGGGTTAGTAGTTACATTCGTGTCGTTCCGCCGTCGGCGTGTCGCCCCCACAGACGGCGTCCTGCTGCGGTTTCCAGCCTCTCGGAGCCCCCTGACAACCTTGCCGGACCGGCAAATGACGTTGCTGTGATTCGTGTCGGCCAGGCTCATGGCCGGGCGTGTCGCCGCGATGGATCGGGTGGGGGCCCTGAGGGCCCGACGTCTTGCCCCGCGACCAATCCTGGGACCCAAAGTCAGGGCAGGCTAGCCTAACTTCGTGAACCTGTTCTCTCGCCGCCGTGTCCTCGTGACCCTCGCCGGCCTTGCCGGTGCCGCGGGCGCAGCCGCCTGCAGTGCCCCGCCTCCGACCACCGGTGACCGTCCTGACACCAGCACCGGAGGGCCCGACGGCGCCTTCCCGGTCACCCTCACCCATGCCCTCGGCACCATCACGATCCCGGCCAGGCCGCAGCGGATCGTCACGCTGGGAGAAGACCTCGACACCCTCGTGGCGATCGGCCTCGCCCCGGTGGGCTACAGCCCGCTTGCTCCCGGACACACCACCGACATCCCGTACCACCAGGGGCTGGTCGATCTCACCGGCGTCACCGTCCTGACCGGAGACTCGGTCGACAAGCTCTCGCTGGAGCAGATCACCGGCCTGGCACCGGACCTGATCCTGGCGAGCAACACCTACGGGCTGGACCAGCGGTACGACCAGCTGTCCAGGATCGCTCCGACCCTGGCGTACGAGAAGGGCTGGGGCCAGACGAGCTGGCAGGACATGTCCCGTACGGTCGGGACCGCCATCGGCGAACCGGAGAAGGTGGCGGCGGCCATCGCGAGGAGCGAGCAACAGGTGACCGACCTCAAGGCCGAACTGCCCGGCCTGGCCGGCAGGACCGTCGCCTCGGCCTACTACTACCAAGGTGGCACCTTCGCCTCCAACCCGAAGTCCGCCTCGATGGCGAAGTACCTTGCCCTCGGGATGGAGGTGTACCCGCCGTTGCTGGAGCAGGCGACCGGAGCAAGCAACACGATCAGCCTGGAGAACATCGCGGTGCTCGATGCCGACCTGCTCGTGCTCAGCTTCGGCAGCGAAGCGCTCCGCGACGAACTCACCGGCAGCGCTGCCTACCAGAACCTGAAGGCGGTTCAGACGAAGGCCGTGCACCTGGTCGATCCGGGCGACACCCTGCCCACCTTCGCCGGCAACGGGCCGACCCTGCTGAACATCCCGTGGGTCCTGGAGCAGCAGCGCCCGGCCCTCAGCGCCGCCGCCGCGACGCAGTGACGACCCGCCGAGACCTGCGTCGTCCCTCCGAGAGTGCATGAGATGCGCCTGCCGACGGCCGGTCGGCTCATCGTCTGCAGTCTCGGGGATCGTCCGCCCGGGACATGTGACAGGACTTCTGTTCGTGGACCCTTCCCACGGCCCGCCTCCGAGCCGTGGCGTGGCCGCTCACGGCTTCGTAGGCTCCACATCACGTCCATCGTGGAACAGGAGTCCGGTCATGGTTGACCCGTCGTCGTCCAGTCAGTTGCTCTCTCGCCGCGCCGTCCTGGGAGCGGGTGCCGCACTGAGCGCCGCGGCGCTCGTCGGTTGCGAGTCAGGGCAGAGCAGCACCGAGAAGGCACCGCCGGCCCAGTCCGGGGTGCTGCCGACGTACGCGGCGTACGCCGGAGTGGCCCCCGATCTCCCGGCCCAGAATGCGAACTCGATCAATGGGTTCCTCTCCTTCCCCACGGATCGTCCGAGCGTGCTCACCCGCAAGCCGAACCTGCCCGAGCCGGTGACGGTGCTCGCCCAGCAGAGCGTCTACGTCCCGCCTGCCATGCCCCAGAACGCGTTCTGGCAGAACCTGAACGACCACTTCGGAGTCACCCTCGACATCTCGATGGTGCCGGGTGCCGACTACACACAGAAGTTCCAGGCACTGGTGGCCGCCGACGACCTGGCCGAACTCGTCCGGGTGCCGCAGGTGCCGCGGTTGAACCAGGTGGTGACGGCCAAGTTCGCCGACCTGACAGAACACCTGGCCGGCGATGAAGTGAAGCAGTACCCGATGCTGGCGAACCTGCCCACCACGTCATGGAACGCAGCGATGTTCGACGGCAAGGTGATGGGGGTTCCCATGCACCTGCTGTCCCTCGGTTCTCGGGTCGAGGCCCGTACCGACATCCTGTCCACACTCGGGGTGGAAGCCAAGTTCTCCACGGGTGCGGAGTTCCTGGACTTCTGCCGGGAGGTGACCGACGCCAAGGCGCAACGGTTCGCCCTGGTGACGGCCACCTCGACCTTCACCAAGCAGATGTGCGGGGTGCCGAACCAGTGGCGGGTCGACAACGGCGCCTTCGTCAACGAGATCGAGACCGACGAGTACAAGCGCTGGCTGGAACTCGCCACCACCTTGTGGTCGGAGGGACTGGTCCATCCGCAGGCGTTCTCCAACCCACAGGTCGCGCTGTTGTTCCAGGCTGGACAGTTCCTGCTGTTCGAGGTCGGCGGGGCAGGGTTCACCTCGGCGATGCCGTTGTACACGAAGGCGGCGCCCGGGCTCACGGTTGCCCCGGTGATTCCGCCGAAGTACGACGGTGGCGGCGACGCCGCGGTCTACGCCGGTGCCGGGTCGAACGGGTTCACCGCCATCAACAAGACCGCTTCACCAGAACGGATTGCCGAGCTGTTGGTGCTCCTCGACGGCCTGGCCGCCCCCTTCGGAACCGCCGAGTGGCTGGCGGTGCAGTACGGCAAGGAGGGCGCCTCCTACACCTGGCAGGACGGCGTACCGACGCTGACCGAGTCCGGGGCCAAGGAGAAGGTGATCATGAACTACGTTCCGGGCTCCCCCATGGTGATGTATGCGCCCGGCTATCCCGACGTCACCCGTGCCGAATGCGCCTACGAGGCCGCCGTGGGCGAAAAGGCCCTGCCGCTGCCCACCCTGGGCCTGTTCTCCGACGCCGCCACCTCGACCGGCGCCACCCTCGCCGAGAAGATCAGGAACGCCACCGCCGATGTGATCACCGGCCGGGCCCAGCTCTCCGGGTGGGACCAGGTCGTCACCGAGTGGCGCAACGGCGGTGGCGACACGATCCGCTCCGAGTACGAACAGGCCGCCGCAGCACGGAAGTGATGCCGGGGCCCGGTGAACTCATCCGGGTACGAGGCCGCGCAGGTCGGCGACGACACCGCGCTGCTCGGCCTCGTACAGGCGCCAGATCACCCGGAGGCTCTGCAGCGCCGACCACGGATCGGCCACCAGATCGGCGCGGCCCTCGATCACGTCGACGAAGTGCTGCACCCCCAGGTGCAGGTACTTGGCATGCCGCTCGGCCTCGGCAATCGTCCGGGTGCGGGCCGAGGTGGTGTGCCGGAGCCGGCCGGCCATGATGTCGACCGAGAGCAGACCTTCGGTGCCGTGGACCTGGGCGAGGTAGCCCAGCTGTGTGCCCCGAGCACCCCAGGTGCCGAAGTGGTGCCCCAGGGCGCCGCTGGCGAACTGGATCGTCGCGTGGCTGGTGCCCTCGCCCTCCATCCACGGGGTGCCGAGCCGGGTCCCGAAGTGGCTGCCACGCACCGGCTCCCCCAGCAGCCGCAACAGCACGTCGATGTAGTGGCACCCGTGGGAGAAGAGTTGCCCACCGCCCAGGGTGGCGCGTCGATGGGCCCAATGCCCTTCCTCGTAACGGGTGTACTGCTCGGTCCAGATCGAGGCGTCGAACACCTCTCCGATCAGGCCGTCGGCGACGGCCTCCTGCAGACTCACCAGCAAGGGGTGGAATCGCATCGGGTACGCCGCCATCAGCACGCGATCGGCGCGATCGCCCTCGGCGATGAGTTCGAGACACTCGTCCTCGGTGAGCGCGAGCGGCTTCTCCATCATCACGTGCTTGCCGGCCTGCAGCAGCTGTCGGCCGACGTCGAGATGGGTGTGGTGCGGGGTCATCACCACGGCGGCATCGATGTCGTCGAGGACGGCCTCGATCCGGGTCTCGGGTCGGGCCGGGGGAAAGGCAGCCGCCAGGTCAGCGGCCCGGTCCGGCAGCGGATCGACGGTCGCCACGACCTCGATGCGGTCCGCGAGCGGGACCAGCCGATCGCGGTACGTCTGCGCCATGCCACCACAGCCGACGATGGCCATCCGGAGTCGCGACATCACCCATCCCTTCTCCTGTTCGGATGCGGGCACACCCGTAACGGTTGGGTAACGGTGATTGCCGCTCCGGCGCCGCAATGGTGATCTTAAGTCCCGTCACACCCGTGCCACACTGCCGAACCCCGTGGAGGGCATCGTGCCACAGCGTCCTCACCGGCTCGCACTGTCATCTCGGCAGCGCACCCACCTCGCCGGGATGGCCCAGTCGGGCGGTCCGGGTGGTGATCGCGCCCGCCTCGTGCTGCTGTTGGCCGACGGGCTCGGCGACTCGGCCATCGCTCGCGAGCTGGGCACCACCCGGCAGCGGGTGGCCCGGTGGCGGCGACGGCTGGAGGCGCCCTTCGACGATTTGGCCACCGTGCTGGCCGATGCACCGCGATCCGGTCGTCCCCGCACCAACGAACTCGACGTCCTGGCCCTGCTCGCCCGCGCCGCCCCGTCCGGACGCGAAACGTGGACGGCTTCCGAGGTCGCCGCGGAGCTGGGCATCAGCGCCGTCACGGTGCACCGCCTGCGACAACGTTGGCAGCTGACCGGCGCCCGACCGTACGCCCCGGCCCGTCCCGCTCCTGCCGTGCTCGCCTCGAGTGTCGTGGTGCTGGCTGCGGTCCATCTCGACCCGCCGGATGCCGCTGTGGCCTACTGGACGCTGGACCACCCGGTTCCCTTGCCTGCTGACGGTCTGGGCGCGACCACGGCATCCGCCGCCCCCCTGCGTACGGCGGAGTTGGCTGATCTGGCGCAGGTGCTGGAGGCCGCCCGTACGCCGCACCCCGATCACTGCTTCCCCCACCAGCGCGATCTGGAGTTCCGTGGCCTGCTTGATGACCTGCCCGGCACGCGAGCGCTGGCAAGGCCGTACGAGGAGTCGGTGAGCCTGTGCGTGGTGATCAACGACGCCGCGATGCTCGACAGTGATCTGGTCGCCCCCTGGGTCAGTGTGCCCGGAGTCCAGCTGTCCCCACCGGCGCCCGGGATCACCTGGGAGGAACACCTCGAGGCGATCGTGCTGGCGCAAGCACTCCGTGCCGACGAGGCCGACCCGATCGGCGTGGCGCGCCGCCTCCGAGCCACCGTGGAGACCATCCTGCGCCAGGCCGACGACGCCGTCACCACCTGGCTCGCCGGCATCCCGATGGTGTCAGGACTTCTGCCGGAACAGAAAAGCAGCCGGGTGGCCGACGACCGTTGACCGTCGCCGATCCGGCTTCGTAGCGTCCGGGCCATGCCACACAACGATGTCAACATCAGCCGCCGCCATCTCATCGGCGGCCTCGGAAGCGCCGGGCTGCTGACGCTCGCCGGTACCCGTGCCGCCCACGCCTCCGAACCTGAGTCCGCGCCAGCACAGGACTTCCTGGTCACCACCCCTGCGGAGCTGGCCACGGCTCTGGGACTGGCCCAGCCCGGTGACGCCGTCGTGCTCCAGGACGGAACCTGGAGCAGCATCAACATCGTCATCGCCGACAACGCCAACCACGGCCTGCCGGGCGCGCCGATCACCCTCCGGGCCCAGACGCGGGGCGGAGTCACCTTCACCGGGAGCTCGTGGATCAACCTGGCCAGGGACCACTGGGTCATCGACGGCTTCCGGTTCCGCGACGGCTACCTCCCCAACGGTGACCGCGGGGTGATCTACTTCGGGCTGCCCCTGACCGGTGGCGGCCATGCCGAGGCGCACCACTGCGAGATCACCCACATCTCCATCCAGGACTTCAACCCGGTCAACCCGGCCGTGCAGTACAACTGGGTCCGCCTGATGGGGACGAACAACACGGTCAGCTGGTCGCACTTCTCCGGGAAGAACCACCTGCTGGACATGGTGGCCGCGCACTGGCGGAAGTCCTCGCCCGGTACTCCGACCCGGCATCGCTTCCACCACAACTACTTCGGCGACATCGCCCCCACGACGACGAACGGCTTCGGTGCCCTCACCCCGGTGATGGGTCGGCCCAGTGGGGTGACCGATGCCGAGTGGCCGGACCTGGACGACGGCATCGTCATCGAGGACAACCTGTTCCACGCCTGCAACGGCGAGTCCGAGATCATCTCGGTCAAGTCGAGCGGCAACACCGTCCGGCGCAACACCTTCGTCGACTGCCTCGGCTACGTCAACCTGCGACAAGGCCACCGCAACGAGATCAGCAGCAACTACATCTTCGGCGGTGACCTGGCCTCCGAGGATGCCTACTTCCCCGGCGGGGTTCCGGTCGGCGAGTCCGGCGGCATCCGGGTCAGCGGTGAGGACCACCGGATCTTCAACAACTACATCCAGGGCGTCCACGGTTCGGGGATCTGGATCCAGAACGGCTCCTCGGCCAATGCCTGGTACGGCTACCAGCCGGTGAAGAACCTGGAGGTCGTGCACAACACGATCGTCGATCCGGGGCGCGCTGCGATCACCATCGGCGCCGGGATCAGCCGTACGACCGCCGCACCCGGGGTGCCGGGTGGTGGCGACAACGTGGTGCCGGAGAACCTCACCTTCGCCGACAACATCCTGGTGGGTTCGGGATCGGAATCCCTCATCCAGTACGGGCGTTGGCCGTGGGGCTCGGAACCGACCGTGCCCTCCACGCCGACCGGCCTGGTCTGGCAGGCCAACCTGGCGCAGGCGCCGTTGGTGCACGAGGGTTCGGTGCCCGCGGGGATCACCGTCACCGACCCACAGCTCGTTTCGGCCGGGTACCCGCAGCCGGTGTTCCGGCCGGGGGTCGGCAGTCCTGCCATCGACGCGGGCCTCGGCGCGTATCCGTACGTGAACCACGACATCGAAGGCCGCCCGCGTCCCAAGCCCCGCGACATCGGGGCGCACGAACAAGGTGTCGGACGGGTCTGCAACCGGCCGCTGACCGGAGCCGACGTCGGGCCGGACTACCTGACCCTCGGCTGAACCGGGGTTTTCTCCACCTCACTCGTGGCTACCGTGGAAACATGAGCACCACCGATCTGAACGCTCTCGCCGACGAACTCCTCGACACCGCTTCACTGGCCTCCAGCGGCCGCGAGATGCGTGCCTTCCACGGAGCCCCGGGTGGATCACTGACCCAGCTGGTGCTGGCGCTGGTCGCCGGCCGGGCGCTGTCCGACCACGAGAACCCCGGGCAGGCGACCCTCCAGGTGTTGCGGGGCCGGGTCGAGCTCGCCACGGCCGACGAGCAGTGGCAGCTCGAGCCCGGTGGCTACCTGGTGATCCCGCAGCAGCGGCACCAGCTGACTGCCCTGGAGGATTCGGTCGTGATCCTCACCGTGGTGAAGTCATGACACCTGTGGCCGCTGCGGTCACCTTCGTCTGAATCAGCCCTGCGAGGGCGTCGCCGGGATCAGGACGCTGCGCACCTGCTCGACCCACACCGGAACAGCCTCGGTGGCCGTCCCCGCCATCACCTGGTCGAACCCGACCCGTGTCGGCCGCGGATTGATCTCAACCGTCCGGGCTCCGACGGCAGCCGCCTGCATCGCCAGCCCGGCCGCCGGGTAGACCACACCCGACGTCCCGATCGCCGCAAAGATGTCGCACCTCTCGACGGCGGCAGCGATGTCGTCCATCGCGTACGGCATCTCACCGAACCAGACGATGTCGGGCCGCAACGTCGGTTCACCGCAGTGCGGGCACGGCGGGCGGTCGACCAGCGGTCCGGTCCAGCTCGGGCGCTCCCCGCAGGTGGTGCAACGGGCCCTCATCAGCTCGCCGTGCATGTGGATCAGGTTCCGGGTGCCGGCGCGTTCATGGAGGTCGTCGACGTTCTGGGTCACCACCAGCAGTTCGACCCCGGGGGCCGCTTCGAGTTCAGCCAACGCACGGTGCGCGGCATTCGGTTGGGCAGCGGCCGAGGCGACACGGCGCAGGTCATAGAAGGTCTGCACCAGGACCGGGTCGGCGGCGAATCCTTCCGGGGTGGCCACGTCGTCGACCCGGTGGCCCTCCCAGAGGCCGTCGGAGTCGCGGAAGGTCGCCAGCCCGCTCTCGGCGGAGATTCCGGCCCCGGTCAGGACAACGATGCGCACCACCCCATTGTGCCGGTGTGGGGAGCACCGGTCGCCCTTCCGCCCGTCAGCCCGCCTGCCACTTGGGCGAAGGGGGCTGCCAGGAACGCCAGGCGTCGAGCAGCTCACCGGGATCGCGCGCCACGATGAGGGAGTCGCGGTAGCGCGGTGCCAGGAACCCGTCGGCGATCAGCCGATCGACTGCCGCGAGCAGCGGCTGCCAGATGCCGTCCACGTCGTACAGGGCGACCGGCTTGTGATGGATGCCGAGCTGCTGCCACGTCCAGACCTCGAAGAACTCCTCCAGCGTCCCGGCGCCGCCCGGCAGTGCAATGAAGGCCTCCCCGAGTTCGGCCATCCGCAGCTTCCGCTGGTGCATGTCGGCGACCACCTCAAGCCCGGTGAGGCCGGTGTGGGCGATCTCCTTGGCGACCAGCGCCTCGGGCATCACCCCGGTGACCCGACCGCCGACCTCGAGTGCGGCGTCGGCGAGCTGGCCCATCAGCCCGACGTGGCCGCCGCCGTACACCAGGTCGATGCCGAGCGCCGCGAGGCTGCGCGCCAGGTCAGCCACCGCCGCGAGGTGCACCGGCTTGTTGCCGGCAGCGGACCCGGCGAACACCGTGACCGAGCTCGGCAGCGGACGTCCGGGACGCCGTACGGCGATCGGGAGCACGTGGTCGGCCAACAACGGCGCCAGGTCCTCGGGCAGCGGGGTCGTCGTCGGGTCCAGCCATCGCAGCTCGGCGATCTCGGCTCCGGGTGCGACGTCGCCGGGAGCCTCTGCTTCGAAGATGGTGGCCGCGACGTCCCATCCCGGTTCGTTCGCGGCCGGGGCCCGGAACACGCCGAGCGGCCGCAGGGTCCCGGGCGCGAGATCGACGCCGAGTTCCTCGGCACACTCGCGGGCCGCTGCCTGCCGCGCGGTCTCGCCCGGCTCCGGCTTGCCCCCGGGCAGCATGAATCGCTGAGTGCCTCGCTTGCGCACCGTCAGCAGCGCCCCGTCGGCACTGCGCAACGCAACCGCGCTGACCATGATCACTTTCGCCTCGAGCACGAGGACGACCCTAGTCGCCCCACGGTACGCAAGACTGATGGGTGTCCGGACAGCCCAGGAGCGGCCCGGACGCCCACCGAGAACCCGGGCTCCACCGAACGAAGGATCAACCGCCATGGCGAACCGCAGCTACCTCTACGCCCTCGACACCGTGCCCGTGTCTGGCGAGAAGCGGCCTCCCGCCAAGGGCATCTCCGAGTGGAACTGGGACATTCCGCTGGTGCACAAGGTGTTGTTGAGCGGCAATCCGGAGTTGCGGTCGTCGATGATCTGGCAGTCGGACGAGGTCTTCGCCGTCGTCGGCGACTACGCCACCGGGGTCGCCGCCCTGACAGCCTTCCTCGGCGAGCTGCCTCATCCGGAGGCCGGCGAGCAGGCAGCCCAGGCGTTGGAGTGGCTCCAGGATCCCGTACGGGCAAGGAAGTACCTGTGGCTGGAGGCGGCCGAGATCTTCGACATGGACGATGAACGCGGCCTCACCGAGTCGGCCGAGGCGCTGCTGGCCGAGGTCAGGTCCGACTGGTCCGGCGTGGCTGCCACGGTGCCGGCCGACCAGTTGGCCGCGGCAACCGGCGCCGGCAGCTGGTCCGAGGTGCTCTACTACGGCCCGTTCGACTGAGCCACCCCCACACCCCAACCCCACAAGGGAGAAAAGCCATGAGCCGTACCGATGAGCCACTGTCCCTGGCCGACGCCACAGCACACCTGGCGTCACAGCCGTTCAGCGTTCTGCTGGGAGCACGACTCGTGGCGTTCGGTGCCGAGCACACCGTACTGGAGCTCGACGTTCGCCCCGATCTCCTGCAGCAGAACGGTTTCCTGCACGGCGGCGTCCTCGCGTATGCCGCTGACAACTCGCTCACCTACGCCGGCGGAGCAGGTCTCGGGCCGGCCGTGCTGACCGGGGGCATGACGATCGAGTACCTACGGCCGGCTGTCGGCGTGACCTTGCGCGCGACGGCGCAGGTGGTCCATGCCGGGCGTCGCCGGGCGTTGTGCTCCTGCGACATCGACATGGTCGGTGACACCGGCGAGTCCCAGCGATGTGCCATCGCCCACGGCACCATCTATCCGATCTGACTCCAGCGAACTTTGCCATTCCGGCAAACGTTCTTGCCATGATGGCCGCTGCTGGGTGACCGTGGTGACATGAGCAGGAGCGAACCGGGCAGTCCGACATCGAGCGAGGGGTTCTGGGAGCCACTCCACGCCGACGCCCCGGAACCCGCGGAGGCTCCGCGGGTCAATGTCGTCCTCACCGAACTCCTGGCCGAGCACGGCCTGTCCCCCGGCCGAGTGCTCGACCTGGGGGCCGGCGGTGGCGGCGACACGCTGTGGTTCGCGACGCGGGGATGGCAGGTCACTGCGGTCGACGTCTCGCCGACGGCCGTACGACGGATCCGTACCCTGGCAGCGCTTCAGGGCACCCAGGACCACATCCGCGGAATGGCGCTCGATGTGTCCCGCAGCCTGCCGGCCATCACGGTCGATCTGGTCTCGGCCTGCTACTTCCACTCCCCCGTCGAGTTCGATCGAGCCGCGGTGCTGCGACAGGCCGCCGACCTGATGGGCATCGGCGGGACCCTCGTCGTCGTCGACCACGCCTCCACCGCCCCGTGGTCGTGGGCCACGCCGGACACCCAGTATCCGAGCCCGGAACAGACGTGGGCGGCGATCGGGCTCGATGAGGACTGGACGCCGCTGACGGTCACCGCCCGCGAACGTCTCGCCACCGGCCCGCACGGCGAGCAGGCCATGGTCACCGACAACATCATCGTCGCCCGGCGTACCGACGAACAGCCGTTCTCGGCCCGGGCCGAGCAGGAGGTCGCTGCCCTGCGGGCGAAGCCGTACGAGGAAAGTCCGGTCAGCGGGTGGTGAGCTCGGGCTCTCGCTCGGCCTGGTCCGCGGCTGCAGGGCTCATGTCGGTGACCAGCTGCAGCAGATGGGCCGACGGCGCCTCGACCCGGTCCCAGGCGGGCGAGACGACGGACACCTTCCACACCGGGCCCGGTTCGTCGGCGAGGGCGAACGTCTGCAGCCGCGCCGCCTGCGGTTTGGCCGCAACGTGGCGCGGCACGATGGCAATCCCCAGCCCGGCCGCGACCAAGCTCAACAGGGTGTGGACGTCGTTGACCGTGCAGCGCACCCGGCGGCGCACCCCCTGGGCGGACAGCAGGTCGTCGTTCAACGCCCGCACGCCCCAGGACGGTGCGAAGTCGATGAAGTCCTGCCCGTCGAGACGGCCCCACGGGATCGGGCCGCGCACTGCCGTTCCGGTCGAGACCGGATGATCGGCGGAGGCGAGCAGGACCACGGATTCCTGTCCCAAGGTGTGGTGCGACAACGAACCGAGGTGTCGCACCCCGGCGACGAAGGCCACGTCGAGCTCGCCGCTCCTGACCAGGGAGATGAGTTCCTGGGATCCGGTCTGGGTGAACTGCGTCTCGACGCGGGGATGACGGCGGTGGAAACGCTCGAGCAGGGCGGCGACATCGACGAAGCCGAGACACTGCTCGGCCCCGATGCGGAGCGAGCCGGTCACCTGGCCCCCGGCGCGCACGACGGCGTCACGGGCTCCGGCGGCCTGGGCGAGCAGGTCCCGGGCGTACGGCAGCAGGGCGAGACCGGCTTCGGTGAGTTCGACGCGGCGGGTGGTGCGGTCGAACAGGGGCGTCCCGAGTTCTGCTTCCAGGCTGCGGATCGCCGAGGAGAGCCCTGACTGCGAGATCCCGGACAGCTCGGCCGCACGGGTGAAGTTCTGCTCGTCGGCCACCGCCAGGAGGTACTCCATCTGGCGAAGATCCATTCACATCTCCTGCTTCTGAATCCCAGAACCAACATCTGTTGGACTTCTAGATTACGACGTTCCTAGGGTGAGTCACGGCGAACAGGTTGACCGACACCGAGGAGAACCGTGAAGACCTTCACCCTGCCCGGCACCGAGATGGTGGTGCCCAATGTCGTACTCGGCTTGATGCGCATCCGCGACAAGTCCGACGAGGAGGTGCGCACCCTGGTCCGTACGGCACTGGACGCCGGCATCAACTTCCTCGACCACGCCGACGTCTACGGCGGCGAGGCGCACGGGTGCGAACGACGCTTCGCCGAGGCGATGAAGCTCAGCTCCTCGGAGCGCGAGCAGTTCGTCATCCAGTCGAAGGCCGGCATCGTCCGCAACGGTCCGTACTTCGACTTCTCGTACGAGCACATCATCGAGTCGGTGCACGGATCCCTCGAGGCTCTCGGCACCGATCACCTCGACATCCTGCTGCTGCACCGGCCGGACGCGCTGGTCGAGCCGGAGGAGGTGGCCCGCGCCTTCGACGAGCTCTCCGCCGCCGGCAAGGTGCGCGCCTTCGGCGTCTCCAACCACACGCCCGGCCAGATCGAGCTGCTGCGCAAGTACGTGACCCAGCCGATCGTCGCCAACCAGCTGCAGTTGTCGATCACCCACGCGTCACTGATCGCGCAGGGTGTCGCGGCCAACATGCAGGGCCTGGACCAGTCGATCGAGCGCGACGGTGGCATCGTCGACTACTGCCGGCTGCACGACATCACCATCCAGGCCTGGTCGCCGTTCCAGACGGGCTTCTTCGACGGACCGTTCATCGGCTCGGAGCGCTTCCCAGAGCTGAACGCCGTGATCGACCGCCTGGCAGAGAAGTACGGCGTTCCGGCCGAGGCCATCGCGGTCGCCTGGATCGCCCGGCATCCGGCCCGGATGCAGATCGTGCTGGGGACCACCACCCCCGAACGGGTGGCGGCCTCCGCGCTCGGCTCGGAGATCCCGCTGACCCGTGCGGAGTGGTACGAGCTGTTCCGCGCCGCCGGCTACAAGGTGCCCTGAGCCCAGAGGTCCTGCAACTGGCCGACGACCGTACGCACGTGGGTCACCAATGACGCGTGCCTGGTGTCGTCGGTCCAGTTCTCGAACGCCGTACGGAACACCGTCCCGCCGACCCGCCCCAGCAGGACGGCGGCGGGCATGTCGACCCCGCGACCGCGCAACCCGTCGGTGATGGCGGCGACGACCGCTTCGTGCTTGGTGTTCTCCCGTTCTCGCAGCTCAGCACTGCCGGCGATCACCGCCCGCCGGTCCGGCGACGGACGCAGCACGGCCTCGACCTGCCCGGCCACCGCGAGGATGGCGGTCGTCAGGACCTCGGCAGGACTTCCCTCGGGAGCCGAGGCGATGGCCTCCCCCACCACGACCGGTAGTTGCTCGGAGCCCGCGAAGAGGACGTCCCGCTTGTCAGGGAAGTGACGGAAGAACGTACGGCGAGTCACGCCGGCGCGCTCGGCGATCATCTCGGCCGACACGTTCTCGTACCCGTGTTCGACGAAGAGTGCCAGCCCTGTCTCGCGCAGACGCTCCCGGGTGTCGGGCTCCCATCTCGGCATGCCGCCGATTGTACTGATGATGTCTCTGTGTGACATCATCAGGATCGTGATGTCACACAGAGACATCAGGTCGACGTCAGAGGAGATCAGTCATGTCACTCATCCACCATCGCGTTCTGGTCATCGGCGGCAGCTCGGGAATGGGACACGCCACAGCCCGGGCCGCAGCCGACGCCGGCGCCGAGGTCGTCATCACCGCCACCTCGCCAGAACGACTGACTGCTGCCCTGGCCGATCTTCCCGCCGGCTGCAGCGGGCAGGTCACCAACCTGCGTGAGGAAGCCTCGGTGGCTGCTCTCCTCGACCAGGTCGGCACCCTGGACCATCTGGTGATCACCGCCGGCGACGCGGTGGCGCCGAGTCCGCTGTCGACGACTCCGCTGGCCGATCTCCGCGCCCTGCTCGAGGTCCGGTTCTGGGGAGCAGTCGCGGCCGTCCAGCACGCCGCCCCCCGCCTCTCCGCGGGCGGATCGATCACCCTGACGTCCGGGACGATCGGCGTACGACCAACGCCCGGCTCTGCCGTGGCCGCGGCAGGAGCGTCGGCCATCGAAGGACTCACCCGTGGTCTGGCGGTCGAGTTGGCGCCGGTCCGCGTCAACGCCGTACGGCCCGGCGTGGTCCGTACCCCGATGTGGGACGGTGTTGCCGAGGAGCAGCGCGAAGCGATGTTCACCATGCTCGCCGGGCGTACCCTCACCGGGTCGATCGGCACTCCCGAGCAGGTCGCCGCCGCCCACCTTCACCTGATGGAGAACGAGTTCATCACCGGGACGGTGGTCGCCCTCGACGGTGGCGCACTGCTGGTCTGAGCCTGCAGGGGCACCTCGGGATGCATGCCGTGGCGGGTCAGGTGTACTCCGGTGGGACCCGGCGGCGATACCAGGCCAGTTCGTTGTCGATGATGAAGCGGGACAGCCGCTCGTCCACCGTGAGGGCTCCCAGCTCGGCGCTGAGGACATCGAGCAGGTGGCGAGCGTTCGCGACCGAGGTGTGCCCGCACGCCGTCCGCCACGCCTCGAGCACCCCAGCAGGCAAGGCGAGCGTCATGAGTGTCGACGTGACGTACTTCGGCCCGGCGCACAGCACCTGCCGCGAGGCGAGCAGGGCCCGGGCCGCGGCAAAACACAGGTGCCCGTTGGCCCACTGGGCCGCGAACGGATCGTCACGATCCAGCGCGCCGGGCAGGAAGTAGCCTCCGTGCAGCCATGCCTGGGCCAGGAATCCGGTGACCCGGTCCGGCCAGGACACCGCGTCCGGATCGAGGATCTGTTCGATCCGACCCGGGAGTGACCCGTCGGCGTCCCACAGCACCTGAGCACCGCGCAGGGAGGCCCGGAACGGGTCGTCGGCCTCGGCCGCCGCCCGATCGAGCAGGTCGTCACACACCAGCTTCACATCCACGTACCCGTTCGGATAGATGTCCTCACAGCGCCGGACGTGGGCCACCTCCCCGGCGGCGAGCGCCTCGGCGAAGGCGTCGTTGCTGACGACGAGGTAGACGTCCACGTCCGAGTCGGCGCGTGCGGTCCCGCGCGCCAGCGAGCCGACCAGGACACCGCCTCGTACATGGGGTAGGCCGGAGACCTCGGCCACCCAGGCCTGTAGGGCGCGCCGGTGGTGCTCCCTCATCTGTTTCGAACTCATCCCTTGACGGCGCCCGAGGTCATCCCCGCCACGATCTGGCGGTTGAAGAAGATGAACATCACCAGGGGTGGCACGGTGATCAGCAGGATGTCGGCGAAGAGCAGGTTCCACTGGTTCAACGTCATGCTCTGGAAGTTGTACAGGGTGAGCTGCATCGTCACGTTCTCCTCCCCCGGTAGGAAGTACAGCGGCCCGGTGAAGTCGTTGAAGACGTGTACGGCCTGCACCACGATCACGGTCACCACGACGGGCCGCAACAGCGGCAGGATCACGGTGAAGAACAACCGCAACGGACCCGCTCCATCGACGATTGCTGCTTCGTCGAGCTCCCGCGGAATCGTGCTGACGAAGGCGCGGAACAGCAGGATGCAGAAGCTCAGCCCGAAGGTCGTCTCGATCAGGATCATCCCGAACATCGTCTTGAAGATGCCCAGGCCCTGCATCACCCAGATGGTGGGGACGACCGCCGGCGGCACGATGAGCCCTGCCATCACCATGAAGTTGAGCACGTGGTTCCACCGTGAGGATCGCCGCTGCAGCACGTATCCGGCGGCGGCCGCGATCACCACCATCGCGATCACCGAGCTCACCGTCAGCGTGGTGCTGTTGATGAAGGCGCGAAGCACCACGTAGTCACGGGTGGTGAGCACCTCCGACAGGTTGGCCAGCAGGTGCCACTCGGTCGGCAGGGTGAAGCTCAGATCGGCCGCCTCGGGAGCTGACTTCGATGCCGTCAGGATGATGAAGGCGAACGGGATCAGGAAGACGACCGTGGCGACCACGAGCGAGATCAGTCCGACCAGGAACTCCCGGCCTCGGTGCGGGGTCATCGGTCGACCTCCCTGCGGTTGAAGTAGATCGACATCGGGATCACGATGAGCGACACCACGATGAACAGGACCACGTTGCCTGCGGTGGACAGGCCGTAGAAGCCTGCCTGGTACTGCTTGTAGATCACCGAGGCGATGACGTCACTGGTGAAGCCGGGGCCGCCCTTGGTCATCGCCCAGATCAGGTCGAAGGACCGCAGACCGCCGATCAGCGACAACAGGATCACCGTGGTCGTCGCCGGCATCAGCAGCGGCAGAGTGATGTGCCGGAAGTTCTGCATCCGGGAAGCCCCGTCGACCTTCGCGGCCTCGAAGTACTCCTGCGGAATCGCCACGATGCCGGCCATGTAGATCAGGGTCGCGATGCCGAGCCCCTTCCAGACATCGACCGCGGCCACCGTGAGCAGTGCCATCTGCGGGTCGGTCAGCCATCCGGGGCCGACGATCCCCACCACACCCAGCACCCCGTTCACCAAGCCGTGGAACGGATCCAGCAGAACCTTGAAGGTGATCCCGACCCCGATCGTCGACACCAGCACCGGGAAGAAGATCACCGAACGCAGGAAGTTGCGCCCGAACATGCGCCCCGTCAGGAGCAGGCCCAGCAGCAGACCGATGACGACCTTGGCCGCCGAGGTGACGAAGCCGTAGATGAAGGTGTTGACGAAGCCCTGGACCAGCATCGGCTCGGAGAAGAACTGCACGAAGTTCTCGAATCCGATGAACTGTGACTCGAACAAGGTCCAGCGGGTCATGCTGAAGTAGAACGACGCCCCGGTGGGCACCAGGAACAGCACGACGTACAGGATCACTGCCGGAGCGTGGAACCACAGCGGGTACGCCCGGTCCCGCCGCCAGCGGCGGCGCGGGGTGACGGCTCGGGTGACTGGCGGGTCGGCGGTGGGGACATCGACAGCCATCGCGGTCACCAACCGGGCAGACCGAGTTGCTGCGCCTGCTTCTTGACGTCCTCGTCGTACAACTTGGCGCCCTCGAGTCCACCACGGATGCCGCGGCCCACCTCTACGGTGATGTTGGGCAGTCCGGGTCCCTTCACCGGTGAGACGAACTCCAGGGCAGGCAACGCCATGTCCTGTGAGGTGTACTTGTCCACGTCGGTGACCATGGTGGGCACGTCGCTGGGGAGCTGACAGGTCTGGTTGGCGAACGGGCCGGTGACGGTGCCGTGCTCCAGCAAGATCTGACAGCCCTGCTGTGACTGGGAGAACGCCACGAGCTTCTTCGCTGCTTCGAGTTTCTCCCCGGTCGCCGACTTCGGGATGTAGAAGGCGCCCGGCAGCCACAGGGTGAGCCGGGTGTTCTTGGCATCCTGGGCAGGGATGGCGAAGATGCCGACATCGTTGACCTGGTCGGGATAGTTCTGCTGCAGCGCCGCGAGCGGGCCGGAGTGCATCGGGTAGTGCACCCCGTCACCGTTGGCCAGCATCTTGACGCCGGCGTCGTACTGGGCCGAGGCGGCATCCTTGTTGTAGAAGCCGTCCTTGGCGGTCTGTTCCTGGTTGAGGAAGCCTTGCAGGGCAGGCTGTTCGGCGTACTTGCGCTTGTTCGCGGTGTACTCCGTGGCCCACTGGGGATCCTGCGCCATCACGTTGCCGAAGTCGGCGAGCACGAACAGCTGAGCGGTCCAGTCGGTGCCGAAGGTCTGGATGATCGCGGTCTTGCCGGCCGACTTGATCTTGTGGTTGTTGTCGCGGAACTGCTCCCAGGTGGTCGGGATCGTCAGGCCCAGTTCCTCGTACACCTTGCGGTTGTAGAGGATGCCGCCGCCCATCGTGGTGCCGGTCGGAGCGCCGTACATCCCGTTGGCGGTGCTCACCGTGGCGACGAAGGGTTTGCTCAGGTCTTTCGCCCAGGCCTCACCGGACAGGTCGACCAGTTGGGTGTCGGGGCTGAGTGCCTGCAGCAGCGAACCTGAGTTGTACGCGAACACCTCCGGCATCTCACCGGTGCTCAGCTTGGTCTTGGTGAGGTTGTCGCCCTCGGTGCCGCCGGGCTGGGTCTCGATGTTGACCTGGATGTCGGGATTGGCGTCCATGAACGCCTTCGCCAACGCCTCGTGGTACACGGTCTGGCCGTCACCGGAGACCGGGACCAGCATCCGTACGGCGGTCTTGTCTCCGCTGCCCCCGCCGATCGACCCGACCGAACAGGCGGAAGCCAGCGGTACCAGGGCTCCAGCCCCTGCCATGGCCAGCAGTTGTCTACGTCTCACTGTGTCCTACCTCCTTTGTGTCACGGCTGTGTGGTGAGGCTGTGTGGTGAGGAAGCGTGCAGGGTCAGGCGGTGCCGCCGGGGGCTCGTCAGGCTGGCGCAGCGGTCAGTCGAGTCCTTCCCACGACATCGGTCAAGGTGCCGTCCGGCGCCGAGAACGTCCCGGTGACTCCTTCCGGCAGATCGATGTCGACCTGCAGCTGGCCATCCACGATCTCCCACGCCACGGCGATCGGGCCTTGGCGCGAGAGCAGCGAGGTCCGCGCCCAGGTGAGGCCGCCGCCGGGACGGGGCGCGATCAGCACCCGTCGATAGCCGGGCTCGGCCGGGGCGAGCCCTCCGACGACGCGATGCAGGAAGTCGGCGATGGCGCCGAAGGCGTAGTGGTTGAAGCTGGTCATCTGCCCGGGGTTGATGCTGCCGTCGGGCAGCATCGAGTCCCACCGCTCCCAGATGGTGGTGGCCCCCATTGTCACCGGGTACAACCAGGAGGGACAGGTCTTCTCGGTCAGCAGCCCGTACGCCTCGTCCAGGTGACCGGTGAGGACGAGGGCGTCGCAGACGAAGGGTGTCCCGGCGAACCCGGTGGCCACGTGGTAGCCGTTCTCCCGGGCCAACGCGGCAAGTCGTTCACCGGCCACCTGGAGATCGTCCGGGTCGAGCAGGCCGAAGACGATCGCCAGGGAGTACACCGTCGGACAGTCCGAGGTGATGATGCCGCCGTCGACGTACTGCTCGTTGAAGGCCTGCCGCAGCCCGGCCGCCATCGTGGAGAACTCCTGCTCCAGCACCGACTCCCCCAGCACGGCAGCGGAATCGGCGCCGATGCGAGCGCTCCGGTAGGCACAGGCGGTGGCGACCACCCCGACATCCGCCTTGGCCTTGAACGGATCGTCCGGCGGGGCGGTCGGGTCGAGCCAGTCACCGAACTGGAATCCGGTGTCCCAGACGCCGGTCGGCGACAGCAGACCGCGGACGCGGCGCAGGTGACCAGCCATGATCGGCAGGGACTCGCGCAGCACCGTCTCGTCGCCGTAGCCGGTCCACACTGCCCATGGCACCCAGCAGCCGGCATCGCTCCACAGGCAGGTGCTCTCGTTGGGACGTTCCTTGCGGGGCTCATCCAGCTTGAGCACGTCGGGGACCACGAACGGGATGACGCCGTCGCCGTGCGACTGCTCGACCGCGACATCGGCCAGCCAGTCCCGCAGGAAGGTCTCGACGTCGTAGTTGAACACCGCGGTGCTGGCGAAGGCCGCCAGGTCACCGGTCCAGCCGAGACGTTCGTCGCGCTGGGGACAGTCGGTCGGGACGTCGACGAAGTTGCCGCGCTGACCCCAGACGACGTTGCGGTGCAACTGGTTCAGCAGTTCGTCGGAACACTCGAAGTAGCCGGTGCGCTCCAGGTCCGAGTGCACCACGACCGCTTCCAGAGACCCGGGGGCGACCGTGTCCAGACCGTCCAGTTCGACGTAGCGGAAGCCGTGGAAGGTGAAGGTGGGTTCGAAGACGTCATCCCGGCCGGAGCAGATGAAGGTGTCGGTCGCCTTCGCCGAACGGAGTGGCCGGGTGCCCAGTTCGTCGTTCTCGAGGACCTCGGCGTGCTTCACCGTGATCGTGTCGCCGGGGGCTCCGCGGTGCCGTAGCCGTACCCAGCCGACCAGGTTCTGCCCGAAGTCGACCAGGGTGCGTCGGCTCGGACTCTGCCACACCCGCTGAGGGCTGAGGCTCTCGTGGCGGACCACCGGTGGGCCGATGGGGGCCGTCAGGCGGCTCTGGTCGAACTCGAGGACGTGCACCCCACCCCAGGAGATCTCGGGTGACGGCGTAGGGGTGGACCAGCCTTCGGTCGGGATGCGGGCATCGATCGACTGCCCGTCGTACAGGTCGTTGGCGGTCGTCGTGGACGCGGCGCTCTGCCAGGACTCGTCGGTGTTCACCACCTGGGTCGACCCGTCGGTGTAGCTGACCACCAGGGTGGCGATGACGGCGGGCTCGTCGGTGTAGAAGTGGCTGCGTCCGGTGAAGGCGAGCCGCCCGCCGGCCCAGCCGTTGCCGAGCGCAAAGCCGAGCACCGAGCGATCGGCCAGCAGTGCGGTGACGTCGTACGAGCGGTACCGCAGCCGCCACTCATAGCTGGACCAGCCGGGGCTGAGGACCTCCTCGCTCACGGGGGCGCCGTTCAGCTGTGCCTCGAAGACACCGAGCGCGGTGGCATGCAGCTCGGCGCGGGCAACCGCCTGCACCGGCTGGTCGAGCTCGAAGGTCACGCGCAGCAGCGGGGCGCCCGCGTGTCCGTCGTTCGCGGCGATCATCGCCGCTGGGGAAAAGTCGGCTCCGGACATCGTTGGCCTTTCGGCTATGAAACCTTTCAGGCACTCAACCATCGGGGGGACGTGTTGTCAAGGATTCGGAGCGGTCTCAACGAGGACGCTGAAAGTCCCTGTCCTCCGGCTCTGCCGCGAACCCGGCCGACCGATACGTGGCCACGGCCGGCTGGTTCGAGCTCGGCGTCGCCACGCTGACACTGGACGATCCCAGCTCCTGCAGGACGGCTGCCGCCGCATGGGTGATCGCCACTCCGTACCCGTGTCCGCGGTGGTCACGATGGACACCCAGCGGCTCGATCAGTCCGGGTCGGCCCGGTCCGGCCGACCACGCGGTGGTTGCCGCCACGGCGACGTCCCGGTCGTCGTACGCGATAACGCACCGTGCCCGCCGATACGCCGGACCGGCCGCCATCGCCTGCCAGTGCTCGGCCGTCATCGGCCGCGGGTTGGGGAACGAGGCCAGATGGACCGCCACCCGGTCCTCGATCAGAGCAGGTGCGGCTGACTCGGCGCTCAAGGTCTCGATCCGGAGCGCGACCGGCTCCACCGGCCCCGACAGGTCCCGGACCAGCGGAGCCCATGGCTCGCCCGCCCCCCAGCCACATTCGCCCAATTCCGTACGCAGGGCCTCGCCGTACCGTGCTTCCACCGAAAGCTCGCCTGCCGGAAACATCTCCGACGGCGGGCCCTCGAGGTCGTTGACGACCAGGCGTGCGAACTCCGCATCACGGTCCCCCGCCGGAGCGACAGCCATCCGGACGACGTCGGGCCCGTCCAAGAACCCCACGGCGGCGATCTCGCCATCGCGGGACCACACCCTGACCGCCTCGGCAACGCTGCTGGCGCCGAAGCGCCAGGCCCATCCGAGGTCGCCGGGATGCAACTGGACCGGTGCTCCGTCAGACTGCCACGACGCCATTACTGCGATCACGGTGGGCATGTCATCGACTGAGGGGATCTTCAGTGTGACTGTCACGTCCTTGATGCAACACCACCCGTCACGCTGGGCGCATCTGGTTTGCTTGGCCGTTCGGCGTTCGGTCAGTACCGAACACCGCACAGTGTTGTCGGTTCCGGGCGGGCGGGCGCGGCTTCTCGTGCCGGGCCAGCCACGGTCAGTGCTGGATCAAGCCACCGACAGGAACAGGATCAACGTGTCCCGTGATCGGGGTCGTCCGCGCAAGACGGATACCGACGTCGACCAGCGACGAGCGACGCAGCCGGGCGACATCATCGAAGGGAGTCCACACCGACTCCGCCGTCTCGCCGTTGGGCTCCGGCCGCAACTCTCCCCCCGTGATCCGAACCGCGTAGAAGACGCCGACGCTGTGCAGATCGGGCTGGCCGGGCAACCGCCGTTCGGCTGCTGGAACGATCCGCGAATCCACGCCGAGGAGTCGCTCAACCACGGCGTCGTAGCCGGTTTCCTCAGCCACTTCGCGGATCACGGCATCGAAGGGGTCTTCACCCTGTTCCACGCGTCCCCCAGGAAGAGTCCACGTCTTGTCACCATTCGCCGCGACGTGCAATGCGAGCAGTACGCGACCGTCGTCGACACACACCGCGTAAGCAGCCAGCCGTAAGCTCATGTCGGCACGCTACTGTGCAGCGTCGCTATCACCGACGACCCGGAGCAGTTGGGGGGACCATGGTCGTTGTACCCACGATGTTCGAGCTCGACGAGTACGTGTACGGGGCGCTGCGGGCCGGGCCAGCGCAGTCCTCCCTAAGGATGCGACGCCCGAACGGCTCGTCGAGGCCGTCCCGGTGTGTCCACCACGGCGAACCCCTCTTCGCCGCAGGCGATGAGCCGCCTCGTCGAGCACTACGTCGCCGGAACGAGGAGAGGAGCAGGCGGTCGCCGGCTCGACGCGCTCACGGAGCGGTAGCACGAAGTCCTCGGCCTCGTCGCTGACGGCCCGTCGAACGACCAAATCGCCACGAAGCTCCTCGTGACGATGCACACGGTGAAAGCGCATATCGGCGCGCTGCGCTCGAAGCTTCACGCCCGCGACCGTGCTGCCCAGCTCGCCATCGCCACATACGAGTGCGGAATCCGGGCGCACGGCAGTTTGCCGTGAAATGTCGGTGGTCGGCCGTAATCTCGGATCAGGGTCGAGAGCCGCTCGCCCTTTGACCAATGAGGAGCCAGCGGTGGCGACCAAGACGGTGTTCTACTCGTTCCACTACGACCGCGACGTGAGCCGGGTCCAGCTTGTGCGCAACATCAACGCTCTGGAGGGCCAGCCCCTCCTTAACGCCCAGGACTGGGAAGAGGTGAAGAGCCGCGGCCAGCAGGCCATCATTGACTGGATCGACGAGCAGATGAAGTACAAGCGCGCCGTTGTCGTCCTCATCGGGCAGGAGACGGCCGGTCGCGAGTGGGTGATCTACGAGATCGAGAAGGCATGGAAGGACAAGAAGCCGCTCGTCGGCGTCCGTATCCATGGGCTCGCCGACTTCAACAACGGCGCAGACGAGACGGGCGCGAATCCGTTCGACAAGGCGTCCGGCGTCAGCGGCATTCCGGTCTTCGACCCGACAGTCACCGACTGGCGCGGCGACATCGACACGAAGGCGACCTACGCGGCCCTCAAGAACAACCTCGAGAGTTGGGTCGGTCAGGCGAAAGCCCGCATGTGGTGAGCGAGGCCTGCGAGTTCTGCGACATCGTCGACCGCGACGACCCGGATGTCCGCGAAGTGTTCCGGGACGAGAACGTGGTCGCCTTCTTCCCGACCGAGCCGGCGGTCCTTGGCCACGTGCTCGTGGTGCCTCGTCGGCACGTCCCGGACATCTGGGCGCTCGACCCCGACGAGGCCGCCCAGCTCTCGCGGGCGGCGCTGCTGCTCGCCGATGCGGTCCGGGATGCCGTGAGGCCCGAGGGGCTCAACGTCATCCAGTCCAACGGCGAGGCCGCGACGCAGACAATCAAGCACCTCCACGTCCACCTGGTGCCAAGGTTCGACGGAGACGGCATGGGTCCGATCTGGCCCAAGGAGACGGACTACTCGCAAGAGTCAAAGGAACGCACGATGCTCGACGTCCGTGAGGCGGCCCGGCGTCTCCGCGATTCCGCTGAGCCGCCGATCGCCTCCGAGGACCGACGCAAGCACCTCGACTACATCCAGGCCGTGGTCACCAGGCAGTCGGCGTCGTCGTCCTCGGCCAAGGGCTGGCTGCTCCCCATCGTCACTGCCACGTTCGGCTTCGCGCTCACGCAGCACTCCTGGGCACTGGCGGCGCTCGGAATGGTCGCTGTGCTCCTGTTCGCCTACCTCGACGCGAACTACCTCAAGAGCGAGAAGGAGTTCCGCCGCCTGTACAACACGGTCGCCCGGTCGAGCCGGAAGGTGCCGCTGTTCACGCTCGACCCGGTCGACGCCGAGGAGCCACTACCGACCGGAGCGCCGGCATCGACCAAGTGGAAGAGGTTCAAGAAGGCCTACGTGCCAGAACGCGCGATCTGGGCCTCGTGGTCGATCGCACCGTTTTACATCGCCTTGTTCCTGCTCGGGACAGGCGTGCTGATCGTTTCCGCCTGCTGAGCGTCTGCTGCACCGATCCTTCCGGGCAGCGTGGACGGGTCCGAGCGCTTCACGGCTGGCAGGGATCTGTCGGTGCCGGTGAGAGCATCATGGGCATGCGTCGTGACGAGTATGACCACTGTGACGGGTGAGGCGTGCGGCGGGGCACTCTCTCCGCATAGCTCGTTGCCGTTACGCTCGACAGGACGAGAGGGGTGATGTCGTGGCCACCAACAGCGCCATCGAATGGACCGAGGTCACGTGGAACCCCGTCACCGGTTGCGATCGGGTCGCGGCTGGCTGCGACAACTGCTACGCGCTGGCGCTGGCCAAGCGGCTCAAGGCCATGGGCGCTGAGAAGTACCAGAATGACGGCGACCCGCGGACCTCGGGGCCAGGCTTCGGGGTGACGATCCACCCTCGGTCGCTCGCGCAGCCGTACCGGTGGCGCACGCCGAAGGTCGTCTTCGTCAACTCGATGAGCGACCTATTCCACGCGAAGGTCCCGCTGGACTTCATCCGCGACGTGTTCGACGTGATCCGCGAGACCCCGCAGCACACCTATCAGGTGCTCACCAAGCGTGCTCATCGCACGGCGCGGATCGCCGACAAGCTCGACTGGCCCGAGAACCTGTGGATGGGCGTCTCCGTGGAGTCGTTCGACGTCGCCGACCGGATCGACCACCTCCGCGCCGTCCCTGCCGCCACCCGGTTCCTGTCTTGCGAGCCGCTCCTCACCGCTCTGCCGGGGCTCGACCTCGACGGCATCGATTGGGTGATCGCTGGCGGCGAGTCCGGGCCGCGCGCGCGTCCGATGGATCCGGCCTGGGTCGAGGACATACGTGACCAGTGCGGCGAGGCCGGGGTGGCATTCTTCTTCAAGCAGTGGGGCGGGCGGACGCCGAAGGTCAATGGCCGCGAGCTCGACGGCCGCACCTGGGACGACATGCCTCAGCGCGCCGCGGCCACAGCCTAGTTGCGCCACCAGGAGCAGCCAGAAGGATCCCAGCAGGGCTCGCTTTCCCACTCCGGAATTGAGTCGGTGTCGTAGGCGAAGAGCGGGATCGCGCCCGCCTTCGCGTCGATGGCCTCTTGTCTCATCTTGGGCTCGCGCTCGGCCGCCTTGCGGTAGAGGTGCGACATGATCTTGAGACCTGCTGGGTGGTCGGTAGCGAAGACCATGTCGTAGAGGTTCATCCCGTTCTTCATCGTCATCGGGATGCGGATGGTGTGCTGGTAGCCGAGCTGCTTTTCGAACTGCCAGCGCAGCAGGTTCACCATCTCCCGACGGAAGTCCGCTGCTGTGAGCAGTTCAGAGGCCCGTGCAGCTCGGATCTGCCGCCACCTGTCCGACCCGTACAGGCGATCGACTCGATTTGAGAAGTCATCGTGATTGGTGCCGGTGACGCCCTTGACAATCATCGCCGGGGACCAGAGGATCCATTGCTCGGCCTTGAACTTGCCCGACCGAAAGGTGGCCAGCCTGGCCATCGTCTCCCAGTGGAGCTCGGCGGCCTGCTGGTCAAGGAACGCGAACGTCGGAGCCCATTTGACGTCGCTGAGATCGCCAAGCATCCGGGCGATCGTGGCATTGCAGTCTCCCGGGTACACCTCGAACCGAGCCGCCGGGTGGCGCTGGTCGAGGTCGGCCTTCAACCGTGCAGCCTTCTGCGCCTCCTCACCAAACACGTGTCGGGTGAATCCGGGCTGGGCTGCGAGGGCGATGCGCGCCGATCCGTCGAACCTCTGCTTTGTGTCGCGATCGAAGTTCTCAGGCTCGCCGGCCATCAGGTCGATGTAGATCCGCTCGGAGGACTTCTTCGACGCACTGTTGAACGCGGGCAGGTAACCCTGCAGGATCTCGAGCTTGTTCCTCGTCCAGTAGCTCCATCCGCGCGCCTTCGTCATGATCGTCACCTTCTGCTCGCCGACCGCTGGGCTACCGGTTGCCCTTGTCGCGGTTGTGGGTGATCGGCACGCCCATCACGCCGTCGTAGTCGCTCGGGATCGAGTCGACCCACCGGACCTCGATCGCCTCGGGAGTTGTAGTAGCGCTGGTGCCCGACGCCGCGGGCGTCCTTGTGCTTGGAGAACCTGACGTTGTCGTCCATCGGCATCAGCGGCAGCCGCTCGTGCCGGCGGCATGATCGATGTTGGTGAACCAGCAAACGTTGCCGAGCCTCATGAAGTCGTGCTCGTCGATCAACGGGTATCCCATGCACTCGGTCTTCGCGCGGTCGGCCTCCATGAGGGGGGAAGCCCTTCGGCACGAAGACCATGTCGATGCTGCTGGCCGCCGCTCCCTTCCAGAGCCGGTTCTGCTGGATGAGCGGAAAGATCTCCACGTCGGTGGTGGCGTTGCTGTTGCCGCCAAGGGTCCACGGCATCGACGCGCGATGCGCTCCGGCGGCTCGGGAAGGCGTACCAGTGAAGTCGTTGCAGTACTTTTCTGGGGTACGGGGCAGTGGATGGCGCTCGTGGGAAGCTCTAAAGTGCCTCCCACTAGTGGTGGAGCCTAGGGGACTCGAACCCCTAACCCTCTGCTTGCAAAGCAGATGCGCTACCAATTGCGCCAAGGCCCCGCCGCCCAGCACGCCGGGCGAACCGGAACATCGTACGTCAGGATCTCGACCGAACGCGACTCGGCGGTTGAGAGTGCACCCCGCGCGTTCCCGCGGGAACGTGGCCGCGCCCCACCCGTGGCCTCGACACGCTCGCTCCGCTCACCACTCGACCAACAGTTCAGGCCTCGTAGGTGAAGGTGATCGGGTCCTTGGACATGTCGGCAATGGCGGTGACGGTCATGTCGTTGGTCTTGTCGTAGTGACCGGACTGCCCGTTGGACTTGTAGTCGAACTGGAGGCGCAGCGAGTAGCTCAGCGTGGCCTTCAGCAGCGGACCCGCGGCGCCCGGCTCCCAGGTCGGCGTTCCGACGATGGCCCACTTGACCGAACCCTTGTCGACGGTGACACCGCTCGGCGGGGTCATCTTGAAGGGGCAGTCGGCCGGGGCGAGGTCGGTGCTGGCAACGCACTTGGTGAGCAGCTCCTGGAGCGCCGTACCGGCCGCCTTCTTGGCGTCGTCGGTCATCTCCAGACCGAAGATCGGGTCGTGGCTGGGGATGCCGTGCAGGAACACCTGCTCCGGCTGGGCCCACCGCAGGTACGGGCTGCCGGTCCCCATCTGGTAGGTGCCCGGGAAGATCGTGATCGACTCCGGGTTGCTCGGCTTCGCGCCGTTCAGAATGGGGGTGACACCCTGCAGGTCGCCGGTGGACAGCCGGAAGGTCTTGACGGCCTGGACCATCTTCCACTGGCCCTCGCGCTGCACCACGTCGTACTGCACCTGTTCCTCGGCGCCGCCGACGTCCATGGTGAGCGTCACGGTGTCGGACGAGGTGCGCTTCACCCGTACGTCGGTGATCGGGGCCAGCTCGGCGGACTTCTTGAGCACCGCATCGGTAAGCAGCGAGGTGTCATTGATCGGGTCGGCGGCGTAGCTCATCGCTTTGGCCGCGTCGCCCTCCTGGATGGCCTTGAAGTAGGCCAGCGCCATGTCGCCCTTGGTGTCGCGCAGCAACACCGTGCCGACGAATCCCGCCACCAGCGCCAGCACGAGCACCCCGATGCCGATGCCGACGATGAGCGGAGTCTTCCGCTTCCGGCGCGCGGGCCGGTTCGGTGGCGGGGCGACGGCGGCATGCCCGGGCGGGCCGTACGTCGGCTGCTGTCCGTACGGGGGTTGTCCACTCACTGCTGCTCCTCAGGGGACTTGAGGCGGATCGTCACCGCCAGGTGATCTTCACCGGGTCGGCCGTCATGTCGGCGACAAAGGTCTGGGTCAGGGTGTTGGTGCTGTCGGCGGAGTAGGTCTGGCCGTTGGCGGTGTAGTTGTACTGCAACCGGATCACGTACACGACCGGCCCCGACACGGTCGTCGGATCGGTGCTGAACGACGGCACCCAACTGTTGGCCGGATCGGTCGGGATGGACCACCGGATGGTCGAGGTGATCGACCCCGAACGCGGCGACTTCACGTAGAACGGGCAGTTGCCACCGTTGGACCGCTTCGGGTTGAACGACTTCACCGCCGTGCACTCGGAGAACAGCGACGAGATGGCCGCCTTCGCTGCCTTCTTGCCGTCGTCGGTGACCACCACCGAGGCGCTCGTCGGCACCTGCAGGGTGCCTCCGGTGAAGACCTGCTTGGACTCCTTCCAGGCCAGGTTCTTCGTCCCCGTCGTCAGCTCGTACGTCCCGGGAAACACGTACGCGTTCTTGATGCTGGGGGCCTTCACCCCGTTGACGACCAGCGGCACGGTGCTGGAGGTGACGATCGGGACCGCCCAGGCGGCGACGTCCAGCTGCCAGCCGTCCGAGCCCTTGCTCACCTTGTAGGTGGCGCTCTTGGTCGTGCTGCCGATCCGCATCGACACGACCACCAGCGAGCTGGAGGAGCTGGTGATCTTCACGTCCGAGATCGTGCCCAGCTCGTTCGACTTCCGCAGCACCTCATCAGTGAGCAGCGTGGTGTCGGTCGGCTGCGTCTTCGCATATGACAGGGCCTCGGTGGCGTTCCCGTCCGCGAGCGCCGCAAAGTACTTCTTCACCATGTCGTCGGGCTTGTTGTTCACCACGAACACCACGACCACGACGAGCGCGATCAGGGCCAGCACCACCACGCCCGCCACGATGGCGATGATCACCCCGGCCGACGACTTCTTCTTCGGCGGTGGCGCCGGCGGCATCGGGGCGCCCTGCGCTCCGTACGCCCCGGATCCGTACTCAGGCTGTCCGTACGTGGGCTGTCCGGCCGGTTGACCCGAGTAGCCCTGCGGAGGCGGCCCGACGAAGGTTGGTTGCGGTTCGTACGGCGTCGGCTGCCCGTACGGCGACCCGGTGGAACCGGCCGGCGCCGGTGGCGGAGGACCCGGGAAGGACGGCTGCGAGGGCTGCTGGGGCCCCTGCGGGGTCAATCCGTACGGGTCGTACTGGTTGCCCTGCGGGCCGGGGGGATACCCACCGCTCATCACGCCTCCTGGCCGTCGCCGTCCTGCCGACGCCCACTCTACGGGGGCGAAGGACTACGAAATCGGTCATCCACAGGTCACGAGGAGGCGGATCGCTCCTGCCACCAGGCCAGCAGCTCCCGCTCGGCCTCCTCGGGCGCGAGCGGCCCCCGGTCCAGCCGCAGCTCCAACAGGAACTTGTACGCCTGACCCACCTGGGGGCCGGGCGGGATCTGCAGCAGCTCCATGATCCGGGTGCCGTCCAGGTCGGGCCGGATCGCGGCGAGTTCTTCGGCCTCGGCGAGCTCGTTGATGCGGCGCTCCAGGTCGTCGTACGCACCGCGCAGCCGGTTCGCCTTCCGCTGGTTGCGGGTGGTGCAGTCGGCCCGGGTCAGGATGTGCAGCCGCTCCAGTTCGTCCCCGGCGTCGCGGACGTATCGCCGTACGGCCGAATCGGTCCACTCCGCCTCCGGCTCAGCTGCGCCGGCGCCAGGACCGCGGAAGGCATCACCGGCATAACCGTGGAACCGCAGGTGCAGCTCGATCAGCAGGCTGACCGACTTGACGAGGTCGTTCGGGAACTTCAACGCCTGCAGCCGCTTCCGCGCCATCTTGGCCCCGACCACGTCGTGGTGGTGGAACGACACCTTGCCGCCACCCTCGAACTTCCGGGTCCGCGGCTTGCCGATGTCGTGCAGCAGCGCCGCCAGCCGCAGCACCAGGTCAGGCTGGTGACCGCGGGCCACCTCCAGCTCGATCGCCTGCTCCAGCACCGTCAGGCTGTGTTCGTAGACGTCCTTGTGACGGTGGTGCTCGTCGCGCTCCAACTGCATCGCCGGCAGCTCCGGCAGCACGTGCGCGGCCAGTCCGGTGTCGACCAGCAGCCTCAGGCCGGTACGGGGACCGCCACTGAGCAGCAGCTTGGACAGTTCGTCGCGGACCCGCTCGGCCGAGATGATGCCGATCCGGTCAGCCATCGCCGTCATCGCCGCCACGACATCCGGATCGGCGGTGAAACCGAGCTGAGAGGCGAACCGGGCCGCCCGCATCATCCGCAGCGGGTCGTCGGAGAAGGACTGCTCCGGGGTGCCGGGGGTGCGCAACCGCGCCGCCGCCAGGTCTCCGAGACCGCCGTACGGGTCGGTGAAGGTTCGGTCCGGCAGCGAGATCGCCATCGCGTTCACGGTGAAGTCGCGGCGGACCAGGTCGCCCTCCAGGGTGTCGCCGAAGGCCACCTCGGGCTTGCGGGAGTCGCCGGCGTAGACGTCGCTGCGATACGTCGTCACCTCGATGACCCAGTCGGCGCCGTCGGCTCCGACCCAGCGGCAGCCGATGGTGCCGAACGCCTTGCCGATGTCCCACACCCCGCTGCCCTCGGCCCCGGTGCGTGCGAACTCCCGCAGCAGCGGCTCAATCTGCTCCGGACGGGCATCGGTCGTCAGGTCGAGGTCGTTGCCGAGCCGGCCCAACAGGGCGTCGCGGACCGAGCCGCCCACCAGGTGCAGTTCATGTCCGGCGGCGACGAACAGGGCGGCCAGCCGATCGACCACCGGCGTGATGCGCAGCATCTGCTCCACCGCGTTGGTCTGCGCGTTGGAGAGGCCGCTGGGCTCAGGCGTGGTCGACACGACGGCTGATTCTAGGCCAGCCGGCCCTGCCCGGGCTTCTCGATCGACGACAGATGCAAAGAAACCCTTGCAAAGATTCCTTTGCACGTTGTACGGTCGTGGACGTGAACGAATCCGTCGACCTCACCGCCGCCAACCTGAAGGGCCTCAGCCATCCGTTGCGGATCCAGGTGCTGGGGCTGCTGCGCACCCACGGCCCCGCCACCGCGTCGGCGCTGGCCGCCCGGCTCGGCCTGAACAGTGGCGCGCTCAGCTACCACCTCCGCCAGCTTGAGCGGTACGGATTCATCACCGAGGACCCCGAGCGTGGGACGGCCCGGGAACGCTGGTGGCGGGCCGCCCACGCGAACACGCGGATGAGCGGCCTGCGGGACGATCCGGCCACTGCCGAGGCCGCCGCCCAGATGGACGAACTCCTCGCCGAGCGCATCGTGGCCCGGCTGTACGAGGCGATCGACCGCCGGGGGCACCTCACCCCGGAGTGGCTCGAGACCTTCGACATGTCGGACTACCTGCTGCGTCTCACACCGACCGAGGCCCGGCAGCTGGCCGCGGACCTGGAGGCCACGATGGAGACCTACCGACGGCACGAGCCGGGGGCCGCGGCGCCCGCCGACAGCGAGCTCGTCTTCGTGCAGTACCAGCTGCTCCCCGCACCCGAGAGCGCCGCACCTGAGAGCGCCGCACCCGAGAGCGAGACGCCCGGGGAGGCGTCGTGACCGTGCCGACGGCGGTCCGGGAGCCGGTCTCGACCGGGCCACGCCGCCGCACCCCACTGCTCGGCCTCGCGGTCGTCGTCGCCCTCGGCTACATCGGGACCCGGGTGTCGGCGCTCGCGATCCCGTGGTTCGTGCTGACCAGTACGGGATCGGCCACGGCCACCGCGGTGGTCGCCGCAGCCGAGCTCGGTCCGTACGTGATCGTCAAGGTCCTCGGTGGTCCGGTGGTTGACCGGCTCGGGCAGCGGCGGGTCAGCATCGTCAGCGACCTCGCCAGTGCGGCCGCGCTGCTCGTCGTGCCACTGCTGCACTCGTACGGGATGCTGCCGTTCGGGGTGCTGGTGACGTTGGTCGCGATCATCGGGGCGCTCCGCGGCCCCGGCGACACCGCCAAGCACACCTGTCAGCCGTTCGTCGCCGACCTCGCGGGCTGGCCACTCGAACGGGCGACCGGGATCTTCGGAGCGATCGAGCGCGGGTCCGGCCTGGTCGCCCCGGCCCTGGCCACCCTGGTGATCACCTTCGTCAGTCCTGTCGGCGGACTGGTGGTGAACGCGGTCTGCTTCGGGCTCGGCGCACTGGTGGCCTGGCTGACCCTGCCGCGGGTGGTCGACCGGGTCTCGACCAGCGCAACGGGAGAGGGCACCCCTGTGGGCGCAGCGTCGTACCGCCGCTCCCTTGCCGAGGGGTTCTCGTTCCTGTACAGGGATCCCGCCCTGATGGCGTTGACGGTCATGGTCGCGGTGACGAATCTGTTCGACCTGGCCAAGGCGACCGTGCTGCTCCCCGTGTGGGCCGAGCGATCCCCGTACGGCATCGCGGCGGTCGGCCTGCTGCTCACCTGCTTCGCCGTCTTCTCGGTGATCAGCTCGCTGCTGGCGAGCGCCCTCGGTCCACGACTGCCGCGGCGCCTGGTGTTCTTCGTCGGCTTCGCGCTGTGCGGGCCGCCGCCTTTCCTGGTGCTCGGCTTCGACCTGCCGCTGCCCACGGTCGCGATCGTGTACGCGGTCGGAGGTTTCGCCTCCGGCTTCCTGAACCCGATCCTCGGCGCGGTCTTCTTCGAGCGGATCCCGCGTCCGCTGCTCGGCCGGGTCGGTGGACTGTCCGATGCGATCGCCTGGGCCGGTATGCCCTTCGGCGGCCTGTTCGCCGCGGCGCTGCTGGCCGGGATCGGTCTGGGACCGGCGTTCTGGGTGATCGCCGCCGGCTATGCCATCACCATCGCCGTGCCCGGCCTCGCCCTGCCCAGCCTCTTCGTCCGCAAGGACAACGAGCCGAGTTGACCGCTTCACATCCCTCGCTCCGGTCGTTGCCCGGACGGGCTCAGGTCAGGGCAGCCGCCACCGAGGCCAGGCGGCTCGCCGCGTCCGGCCCCAGGTACATCACAGCCTGCGGCTGGGTCTGCAGCGAGGATGCCGGGACCATGATGGAGACGGGTCCTTCCAGCACCTTGGCGATCATGTCGGCCTTCTCCTGCTGGTGCACCAGCGCCAGCACCCGGCGGGGCCGGTACAGTGCCCGCAAGGTGAGGGTGATCCCGTACTCGGGAACGTCCTCCAGGCGCTTGAAGTAGCCGACGCTGAGGATCTGCTCCCGCGTCACCGGCGCCAGGGCGACCGGGCGCACCAGCGCGGTGTCGGCGAAGTCGGCCGGTGGCTCACAGAAGGCGAGGTGCCCGCTCCAGCCGATCCCGACCACACAGACGTCCGGGTCCCACTGGTCGATCAGGTCCGCGTAGCGCTGCACCTCCTCCTCGATCGGCTCGTGCGCACCGTCGATCGGGAAGAACTGCTTCGGCTTCACGTGATCCAGCAGGTGCTCGCGCAACCGCACCGCCCCGTTCTCGGGCCGGTCGATGCCCACCCCGACGTAGGTGTCGACGTGGAAGACCGTGATCCGCGACCACTCGATGTCATCCCGGGCGATCAGCGCCGGGAAGAAGGTCGGCTGCGCCGCTCCCAGCGACATGATCACCGCGATCTCGTCCTTGGCGGCGAGGGCGGTCCGGACCGCCTCGGCGAAATCGGCAGCCGCGGCCTCCCCCAGCACTTGGTCATCGGGGGCGACACGAACGGTCAGCTCGCCGTAGCGCAGCTCCTGCATCAGTTCTTCTCTCTTCTGCAAAAGGGTTGTTGGTTGAGACATCGATCAGTCCTTGAGGGCACCTTCGACCATGCCGCGCACGATCTGCTTCTGCAGCAAGGCATAGACGACGATGACCGGGATGACTGACAAGGACAGCGCGGCGAACAGGCCACCCCAGTCGTTGGTGTACTGGGCGTTGACACTCATGTAGGACAGCACGACACCGATGGTGCGCACCTCTTCCCGAGGCAGCAGCACCAGCGCCAGGACGTACTCGTTCCAGAACGTGACCGCATTCATGACGGCCACGGTGATCAGCGCCGGGGTCATCATCGGGGCGACCACGCGCCACAGGGTCTGCCACCGGCCGAGACCGTCCAGGGCGGCGGCCTCCTCCAGCTCTGCCGGCACCGCATGCATGAATCCACAGAGCAGGAAGATGGTGAAGGCGATCCGGGTCCCGGCGTAGACCACCGACAGTGCGGCCTGGTTGTTGAGCAAGCCGTTGTCCAGCATCAGGAAGAACAGCGGGATGACACCGAGCACCGCTGGGATCGACAGGGACACGACGAAGACCGAGTAGATCACCGAGGCGCCCGGGAACTTGAGCCGTCCGATCGAATAGGCGGCAGGCAGGCCGACCAGCAGGGTCAGCACGGTACCGAGACCGGTCACCAGGGCACTGTTCAGCAGACCTCCGCCGACCCCGTACTCGCCCCAGGCGCGAGCAAAGTTGTCGAAGGAGAACGACTCCGGCAGCGCCCAGGGAGACCGGAAGATCTCCGCATTCGACTTGAACGCTCCCAGAAACATCCAGAAGATCGGGTAGATCACCACCAGCGACCACACCAGCAGCGGTACCCGGACCAGGACCGACCCGATCCGGAACCCAGGGCGCCCCGTCGAGCGGATCGCCGCCCGCGCGGCCGAGCTTGCGGGAGACGACATCTCAATCCTCCAAGGGGTTTCGACGCATCAGCAGACGCAGCACCAGCACTGTCGTGGAGGCCACGACCATGATCAGTGCCCCGATCGCGGCGGCGTAGCCGAAGTTGTAGCGGGTGAACGCCTGCTCCATCAGATACGAGCCCATCAGCTGGGTCGCATTGTCGGGCCCGCCATTGGTCATCACCATCACCAGGATGAAGGCGCCATTGAGCGAGGTGATGGCGATGTAGACGATCGCGTCGCGCAGCTGCGGCCAGATCAACGGGACGGTGATGCTCCAGAACTGCCGCCAGCGCCCGGCGCCGTCCAGCTGTGAGGCCTCCAGCAGCGAACTGGAGATCCCGCTGATGGCGCTGACGATCATCAGCATGAAGAAGCCGACACCGGCCCAGATCACCGGCACCGCGATGCTGACCAGCGCCCAGGCTGGATCACCGAGCCACGGCCGCGCCAGCGATCCCAGACCGGCGGCGCGCAACAACCCGTTCACCAGACCCAGGTCGTTGTTGAACACGAAGATCCACAGCACGCCGATCGTCACCGCAGCCATCACCTGTGGGAAGAAGAACACCACCCGGTAGAACGGCGCCTCCTTCAGCTTGAACTGAGTCAGCGCCACGGCGAAGAAGACCGCGCACAACATGATGCCGACGATCTTCACCACCACCAGGAACATGTCGTGGCCGATGACGGCCGGGACCAGAGGATCCCGGATGAGCTGCAGATAGTTGTCCAGTCCGATGAAGCGCCGCTTCCCACTCGTACCGGACCACTTGAACAGCGAGTAGCCCAGTCCGGTCACGAGGGGAAAGACCACCGTCACGGCGAACAGCAGCACGGCAGGGGCCGTGGAGAGGATGAGAAACAGGCGTCGCTGCCCCTTGGGTTCGACCATGGGCAGTCCTCCTTCCGCGGCAGCTGCCGCGACCGTCAGCGGTTGGCGCGGTACGCCGCAGCAGCCTTGTCGGCCGCTTCGACGAAGCCCGCGGCATCGGTGCTGCCCAGCAGCAACGACACCAGGGCGTTGCCGACCGGAGTCGACAGATCGGCGTGCATCGGGTGCGCCATGTACTCCAGCTGCACCTTCTCCGCATCGCTCAGCAGGGCATTCGCGGACTGCAGGTAGGCCGGAACATCCTTGCTGGTGGCGAAGTCGATACCCTTGATGTTGAGCATCCCACCGGACAACCGAGCAAAGTCGGCCGCGTACTTCTCGCTCATGATGAACTTGATGAACGCCTTGGCCGCGTCAGGATTCTTTGCCTTCTCGGCCACCGCGATCGTCTTCACCTCCGGCACCACGGTCATCTTGGCCCCCGGCTCGTTGAACGGTGTCGGGATGACGCCGAACTCGAAGTCGGCCGGGACATCGGCCTTCATCTCGTTCGGCAACCAGAATCCGGTCGGCACATAGGCGTTCTGGTGCCGCAGGAAGTTCATCTGCGCCTGGGTGTGGGTGAGGCTGGCGAAGCCAGGATCGATGAATCCGGCCTTCACCCACTCCTGCACCGTGGTGGCGATCTCGTGGACCGCAGGATCGGTCCAGGCACCTTCGTCACCGTCGATCAGGGCGTTCAGCAACTGCGCCCCACCCACCCCGGCAAAGGCCGGGTAGAGCACCCCGGTGAGGAAGACCGTGGGATAGACCCCGGTCGTCGCCATCGGCGCGATACCTGCCTCCTGCTTGATCCGTGACATCGAGGACTGCCAACTGTCCAGGTCGGTCGGGACATCCCAGCCCTGCTGGGTGAACCACGACTGGTCGAACCAGGTGCCGCGATTGTCGTAGATCAGCGGGACGCTGTAGACCGCGTTCTCATAGGTGTTCGCCGGGGCGATGAAGCGGTCCTGCAGCGCAGACCCGTCGTCCAGCTTCACGGTTGGAAGCCACTCGGTCAGGTCGAGCAGCTGCCCGTCGGCGACCATCTGGGACTCGCTGATCCCTGCGCCCTCGATCTCCACCAGGTCGGGCGGATCGTTGGAGATCCAACGACTCTTCATCTCCTGGTGGATCGTCGAGCCACCATGCTTGACGATCTTCACCTCCGGGTTGGCCGTCTCGAAGTCGGCGAACACCTGGTTCCACCAGGCGTCACCGTAGCCACCGATGAAGTACTGGATCTCCAGCTCACCCGAGACGGGACCTCCGGTGTCCCCTCCACCACTGCTGCCGTTGTCGTTGCCGCCGGAACATGCCGTCAGCAGCGACGTCCCCGCCACGGCGCCGGCCACACCAGCCGCGCCGGCCAGCACACTACGTCGTGTCACCATGTTGATCGCCCCTCGATTCCTGTCTCTGTGTGGATGGCCGGGTCCCCCAGACCCCGCCTGCCGGGGTCACCGGATGGTGGCCCCGACCTTCCTGACTCAGCCGCCGAAGCCGTACACCTCCGCGGCACGCTGCTGCGACAACAGTCCGGACCTCACGTCAGCCGCGATCTCCTCACGGTCACGTTCAGCGACCGGCCCCCAGCCGCCGCCCCCGCTGGTCTCGACGACCAGGACGTCATCGCGCCCCAGTACCGCCTGGGCCTTGCTGCCCAGCGCCGTCGTCTGCTCACCGGACCGAACCGTGAAGGCGGGACCGGCCGCCGGTTCACCACCGGCCAGACCCCACGGCTTGTTGATCATCCGGTCGCTGGCGATGTAGATGCTCACCTCGTCCTGCAGCATCCGCATGACCCGGCGGACCCCGAAGCCACCCCGGTGTCGGCCGGCACCCTCACTGTCGGGGACCAGGCCGTACTCCTCGACCTGCACCGGCAGCACCGTCTCCAGCACCTCGATCGGAGTGTTGCGGGTGTTGGTCATGTGGCTCTGCACGCCGCTGGTGCCGTCCTGGGCCAGACTGCCGCCGTACCCACCGGCATAGGTCTCGCCATAGGTGTAGTACTTCTCGGTCTCCGGGTCGAAGGCACCCATCTGCACCCCGTTCATCGACCCGCACGCCGCCGCGGTGGCCCGATCCGGCAAGGCCTGGGCGAAGGCACCCAGCAGGACGTCGACGATGCGCTGGGTGCTGATCGCGTTGCCCATGCCGGTGGGGCTGGGGAACTTCGCGTTCACCAGGGAACCGCTCGGAGTGATCACGTCGATCGCCTTGAAGGTGCCGGAGTTCGGCGGGATGCTCGGATCGGTGATGGCCCTGACCACGTAGTAGATGCAGGCCAGCGTCATCGGCCGGACACAGTTCAGCGGCCCCTTGGTCTGCGGACAGGTGCCGGTGAAGTCGACCTTCAGCTGAGGGCCGCCGGTGATGATCCGGACCGTGATCTCCAGCATGGTGTCGACCACCCCGTCACCCTCCAGGGTGTCGGTGAAGGTGAACTCACCGGCCGGCAGCTTCGCCAGCTCAGCACGCATCCGGCGGTCACAGTAGGCGTCCAACTCGGTGATGCCCAGCAGGATCGTGTCGAGCCCGAACTCGGCAACCAGTTCCTCCCAGCGCTTCAACCCGACATTGTTCGCCGCGATCTGCGCCAACAGGTCGCCACGGCCCTCGTGCGGGCTGCGAACATTGGAGCGGTGCACCGCCAACAGTTCGGCGTCCAGCACTCCCGCCTTCTGGATCTTCACCGGTGGCCACCGCAACCCCTCCTGGAACACCTCGGTGGCGTCGGGGGACAACGAGGCCGGGACCTTGCCGCCGACATCCACGTGATGGGCCAGGTTGGCCACGTAGCCGACGATCCGTGCCTCCACGAAGATCGGAGAAATGATGATCACGTCCGGCAGATGGGTCCCGCCGACGAAGGGATCGTTGTGCATGATCACATCACCTGGCACGAGGGCGTCGACGTCGATCAGTTGCAAAGCCCCCTTGACCCCCCACGGCAGCACCCCGGAGTGGACCGGGATGTGCTCGGCCTGGGCGATCGTGTTGCCGTCGACATCGAAGAGCGCGCAGGAGCAGTCCCGGCGATCCTTGATGTTGGGCGAGTAGGCCGTACGGATGAGTGCGGCCCCCATCTCCTCGGCGATCGCCATGAAGCGGTTGCGCAGCACCTCGAGGGTGATGGCGTCCATGACGGGCGCTTCGCCGGCGTCGGTGGAGCTCTGGGTGTCAGCCGTGATGGTCATCATGCCTCCATGGTCAGGACGAGGTTGCCGAACTGGTCGACCGTGACCCGGTCACCGGGCGAGACGACCGTGGTCGAGCCGGATTCCTGCACGATCGCCGGCCCGGCGAAACTGTGTCCGGCGCGCAAGGTCTCGCGGTCATACAGCGGAGTGTCGACCCAGGATCCGGCGAAGTAGGCCGGACGGGTCGTGGTAGGTGCGGCATCACCCTCGGCAGCCGGGATCGCCGCCATGGAACGGGTACCGGCCGCGGCAGCCAGCAGCGAGACCCGCAGGATCACCAGCTCCACCGGCTCCCCGGGTTTCTGGAATCCGTAGTGTCGCTCGTGCGATCCGTGGAACTGGGTGATCACCTCGGACAGGTCCGCGGCGGTCAACGGTCCGTCGGGGACCGGCACGCTCAGCTCGAAGGCCTGCCCGACGTAGCGCAGGTCGGCACGGCGCTGGACGGTCACCTCGTCGGACTCGATCTCGTCGGCGGCGAGCTGGGCCCGCACCTTTTCCTCCAGGGCGGCATAGGCCCGCTCCACCGCACCGGCCTCGAGGTCGTCGTCACGCACCTGCAGGCTCTGCACCAGGTCGTAGCGGACCGGCGCCACCAGCAGGCCGAGGGCGGAGAAGTTGCCCGGGGCGACCGGCACGACCACGTGGCTGAGCCCCAGCGTCCGCCCCAGTTCCGAACCGTGCAAGGCGCCTGCGCCACCGAAGGGCAGCAGCGCGAAGTGACGCGGATCGACGCCACGCTCGATCGTCATCACCCGGATCGCCCGCACCATGTTCGCGTTGACCACCCGCAGGATCCCTTCTGCGGCATCCTCCACACCTAGGCCGAGCGGCTCGGCGATCCTGGTCCGGATCGCGTCCCGTGCCGCATCGACGTCGAGGGAGAGCTCGCCACCCGACAGGGCCGGAGAGAGGCGACCGAGCACCGCATTCGCGTCGGTGACGGTCGGTTCGGTGCCGCCCTTGCTGTAGCACACAGGTCCGGGGACGGCACCGGCGGAGCGGGGTCCAACCCGCAGCGCTCCGCCGGCGTCCAACCAGGCGATCGAGCCGCCACCGGCGCCGATCGTGGTGATGTCGATGTGCGGGAACTTGACCGGGAAGCCCTCGATCTCGCCCTCCGTCGCCATCGCCAGTTCGCCGTCCTCGACCACGGCGACGTCGAAGCTCGTCCCGCCCAGGTCGGCGGTGATGTAGTTCTTCGTCTCGGTCAGCTCAGCCAGGTACTGGGTGGCCAGCACACCGCCGGCTGGCCCGGACAGCAGGGTCTGCACGCTCCGCTCGGCGGCGACCGCATCGGTCATCATCCCGCCGGAGGACTGCATGATCAGCAAGGGAGCAGCGATCCCCAGGCCCTGGATCCGTTCGGCGAGCCGGGACACGTAGCGCTGCATCCCGGGCCGGACGTAGGAGTTGATCACCGTGGTGTTGAACCGCTCGAACTCGCGGAACTCGGGCAGGATCTCGGCCGAGGTCGAGACCAGCAGCTGCGGAGCCACCTCGGCGAAGATCTCCTTCGCGCGTCGTTCGTGGCTGTCATTGGCGTAGGAGTGCAGGAAGGCGATGGCGACCGCCTCGATTCCTTCGGCGACGAGCTCGCCTGCGAGTGTGGCGACCTCGCCCTCGTCCAGCGGGGTGACGACCTGACCACGGAAGTCCATCCGCTCGGTGACCTCGCGCCGCAGCTCTCGTGGCACGAGCGGGTCCATCCGCTGCGCGTACAGGTCGTACAAATGCGGTCGGCTCTGCCGGCCGATGTGGATCACGTCACGGAAGCCCCGCGTCGTCACCAGGGCCGTACGGGCACCGTTGCGCTCCAGCATCGTGTTGGTCGCCACCGTCGTCCCGTGCACCACCTCGGCGACATCACCCGGACCCATCCCCAGGTCGTCGAGCATCCGGCTGATGCCCTCGGCCACCCCGATGCTCTGGTCCTGCGGGGTCGAAGGGACCTTGCGGAAACGGCGCTGTCCGTCCGGCAGGACGGCCACGATGTCGGTGAAAGTGCCGCCGACGTCGATGCCCAGTTTGATCGTCATGACTGTCCGTTCTGTCGAGAAGGTGCTACGGCGTCGGTGCTCGTCTGCGTGCCGACCGGCGCAGTGGGCGCAGGCGTCTTGCTGGCGAGTCGGTCGTGGAAGTCGGGATAGCGGCTGACTCCGGGCTCGCGGCCCTTGCGCCAGGTCAGCTCGGCGGCCAGCAACTGGAAGGGGATGATCGAGGTGACCGGATCGAAGCGGGTCGGCAGTCGTGGTGTCGCCAGACGCGTCGCCGGCGCCGGCGTGACCAGGTGTTCCGGCTCGACCACCAGGACGTGTTCGCTCCGCTCGGCGACGAAGTCGACCAGGCGCAGGTAGCGGTCCCGGCCGGCATCGTCGGGCGCGACGAACGCGACCCGGGTGTCGGCCTCGAGGCAGTGGTACGGACCGTGCATGTACTCCTCGACGTCGAAGACCGGCACCGGTACCCGTACGGTCTCGAGCAGCTTGAGTGCCGCTTCACGGGCGGTCGCCATTCCGATGCCGTAGGAGACGAGCCAGATCGCGGGTGCGCCGTCGAGGACTCCGGCCAGTTCGTCGAGACGGGCCCGGGTTCCGGTCATCACCGCAGCAGTCGCGCCGGCCAGGTCCACGCCGGCCACAGGATCGGTCGGAGGTTGTCCGATGGCGGTGGCGAGTGCGTCCGAGAGCGCGAACAAGGAGCGCAGCGTCGCCACGTACCCCTTCGTACGAGCACCGACCCACTCGGGACCGCAGCCGATGTCGAGTACGGCGTCGGCGTGGCCGGCACCCACCGAGTCGGCCCATCCGGTCACCAGCACCGAGGCCGAGCCGGCCGTACGGGCACGGTCGAGCACCTGCAGGGTGCCGGTGCTGCGACCCGTCTGGGAGATCCCGACGGTCACCGTGCCAGGGCCGAGACGTGGCTGGGCGGCGGTGAGGTGGTCGCTGGGGGTCAACGCCCTGACCTCGATCCCGAGCCGGGCCTCCAGCTCCGCCCGGACCGCGAGTGCGGCGTGCAGCGAGGTGCCTGACCCGACCAGGTCGATCCGGTCCACCGGGCTGATCCCGGCGACGAGCTGCTCGGTCCGTTCTCGCAGTTCGGTGGCTCCGGCTGCCAGGACGGAGGGGATCTCGGCGATGTAGTCGGTCATCCCGGGACGCAGGGTGACCGGGATCTCGGCGCGGTCCGGTCGCGACGTCATCCCTGGCCCCCCTCGGCGGGCCGGGAGAGCACACCCAGCTCGATTCGGGAGATCGCCAGGGCCACCCCGCCGTACGCCCCGGCCAGCGCGCCGAGCGAGGCGAGCCGGATGTTGGTGCGGATCGGGGTGAGGCCGGCGACTGTCTCCTGGATGGTCGGCAGCACCGTGCCCATCGACTCGGCCATCCCGCCGCCGATCACGATGGTGCTCGGGTTCAGCAGGTTGACAGCGTTGCAGATCACGACCGACAGCTCGGCGACCATGTCGTCGATCAGCTCGACGGCACGCTGCTCGCCCCGGGAGTACTGCTCGAAGAGGGTCTTGGGGTCCTCGCCGCGCGACATCAGGGCGTGGCCCGAGACCCGCCGCTCCAGGACGCCGTGCTGGCCGAGCACGTTGATGTTGCCGGCGTCGAGGTCGGCACGGTTGACGTTGTACGCGATCTCCCCGGCTCGTCCCTCGGTGCCGAAGACGACCTCCCCGCCGATGACGACAGCGGCACCGATGCCGGTGCCCAACGAGATGAAGACCAGGTCGTCCCGACCTTCGGCCGCCCCGAGCCAGCGCTCTCCGAGAGCGGCGTTGTTCACGTCGTTGCCGAGGAACACCGGGAAGCCGAACTCCTCGGCGAGCAGCCCACCCAGGTCGAAGTTGGTCCAGGACAGCGCCTTGGCACGGACCACCGTGCCCCCGGAGACGGTGCCAGGTACGCCGACGCCAAGACCCAGCACCAGGCGCTCCTCCACCCCGGCCTCGGCCAGCACCTCGCGGATCAGGTGGACGATCTCGGTGACCACGTTGGTGGTCGGGATCCGCCGGGTGGCGACGAGTTCGCCATCCATGTCGGTCAGCAGTGCCTGGATCTTGGTGCCGCCGATGTCGACCCCCAGCCCGTACCGACTGCGCGGGTTGAAGCCGAACAGCGGGGCGGGTCGCCCACCGGAGCCGTTGGCCGGCCGCTCCCCGAGGTTGAGCACCAGGCTTTGCTCGACAAGGTCATCGACGATGGCCGAGACGGTGGACTTGCCGAGGCCGAGGCGTTCGGCCAGCTGTCCCCGCGAGATCGGCTGGTCGCTGCGGATGGTCCGCAGCACCAGGGATCGGTTCATCGAACGGATGAACTGCAGGTGCCCCAGGGCTGACCCGTCTCGGGGTTGGTGAACCACAACGATCCTCTCGGCAAAGTCTTGTGCTCGTCCTTAGCTCCGCACTCTAGGCATGAGCAAAGTTCGAACGCAAGACCTTGACGTCGAATCGCAGTGAGAACAGCTCCCAATGGCCGCGACTGAGCGTGACAAACAGTGGACCAAAGAAGACTTCGTTAACCGATCGTGATCAAAGTACGGTGGCCGCACTTCGCAGTCGAGCCGTCCCGGGCGGCTCCACGGCTGGGTGTCAGGGCAGCCGGTTCGCCTTGGCGAGATTCGCCTCCAGCTCGGCCCGGTTCTGCCGGACCACGTACGCCGGGCGGTCCCGCTCGACCCGCCAGGACTCGCTGAGGGGCCCGATGTTGACGGTGTCGAAGCCGAACTCGTCGTAGAGCTTGGTCACCAGGGCAGCAGCCTCCGGGTGGTCGCTGGCGGTGGCGAGCGCGCGCCGGTCCGGATCACCGGCGGGCTTGCCGTCGTCGACGATGTCGGTGGCCACGATGTGGTTGAACCCCTTCGCCACCTTGGAGGTGGGCAGGTGCTGCTGCAGCAGACCGGAGGTGGTGGCCTCGCCGCGGTCGAGTTCGGGGATGTGCCCGTCGCGCTCGAAGTAGTAGTTGTCGGCGTCGATCACGATCTTGCCGGCGAGCGGCTCGACCGGGACCTGGGTGTAGTTCTTGAGCGGAACCGCAACGAGTACGAAGTCGCCGGCGGCTGCTGCCTCCTCCGCCGTGGCAGCCCGCGCCTTCGTTCCGAGTTCGCCGACCAGGTCGGTGAGGGTCTCGGGTCCCCGCGAGTTCGCGATGACCACGTCGTAGCCGGAGCGGATCGCCGCCCGGGCCACGTTGCTGCCGATGTTGCCTGCTCCGATGATGCCGATCGTTGTCATGACCGTCTCAACCTCAGCAGGACATCGGGCATTCCCCGGCCGGGTGTCACGGGCCGACGTCTCACCAGGCGAGTTCGCCGACATCCTCGACGAAGGTGCCGGTGGGCCCGTCGGGGCCGATCATCGCCATCCGGACGACGACCTCGGCGCTCTCGGCTGCCGGGCGGCCGGGATGGCTGCCCGGGGTCCCACCGCCGAGGCTGGTCGCGGTGATGCCCGGTTCGACGGCATTGAACTTCACCTCGGGCACGGCCTTGGCGTACTGCACGGTGAGCATCGACACCGCGGCCTTGCTCGATCCGTACGCGATGGCCGGGAAGTGTGACGCCGGACGGCTCGGCTCGTGGGTGGCCCAGAACGATCCGAGGGCGCTGGACACGTTGACCACGACCGGGTTGGCCGACCGGCGCAGCAGCGGCAGTGCGGCCTCGGTGACCCGGACGATGCCGACGGCGTTGGTGTCGAAGACCGCCAGCACGTTCGGGCCGTCCAACGCCTCGCCGTTCGGGGTCCGTACGGCGATGCCGGCGTTGTTCACCAGCACGTCCAACCCGGTGCCCGCGTCGGCGATCACCGCCAACGCCGCCGCGACCGAGCTGTCGCTGGTGACGTCCAGCTGGACGAACCGTGCCCCGATCTCGTCGGCGCTCGCACGGCCCTTCGTCTCGTCCCGGGCGCCGAGCCAGACGGTGTGTCCCGCCACGACGAGTGCCCGAGCGGTTTCCTTGCCGAGGCCGGTGTTCGCCCCGGTGACCAGTGTCGTTGTCATGCCTCGAGTGTTCGACGCCCCGACCGTACGGAACAGTCGTCCAGTTTTCCTGGGACCAGCAGGGCCACCCTTCGTCGGCGTCGGGGGCGCACACTGATGCCGTGGAGAACTGGGAGTTCGGGCGGGCCGTACGCCGATGGCGGGACCGTCTCGGCCCCGAGAGCGCGGGTCTGCCGTCCGGGGGTCGCCGACGGGCCACCGGGTTGCGCCGGGAGGAACTGGCCGGGCTGGCCGGCATCTCGGTGGACTACCTGACCCGGCTCGAACAGGGACGGGCCACCGCCCCCTCGGAGCAGGTGGTCGAGGCGCTGGCACGGGCGTTGCGGCTCTCCGACGGCGAACGGGAGAACCTGTTCACCCTGGCCGGTCGTACGGCACCGGGCCCGGGGATCGTCCCGACGAGGGTCGTCCCGAGCGTGCAGCGGCTGCTCGACCGGCTGTCCCATACCCCGGTCGTCGTCTACGACGCCGCCTGGAACCTGGTCGTCGCCAACCGGCCGTACGACGCCCTGATGGGCGACACCTCGCTCCTGCAGGGCCTGGATCGCAACGGCGTCTGGCGGAACCTGACGCGCCGGCCGAGCCGGGTGCGGGAGACCGCCGAGGAACGCAGCCAGCAGGTGGCCCGTCTGGTGGCGGACCTGAGGATGACAGCGGCCCGCTACACCGACGACCCCCGGGTGCGCCAGCTATTGGCAGCGCTGCGCGAGCACGGGCCCGAGTTCGCCCGGCTCTGGGAGTCAGCAGCCGACACCAGCCACGACGACGTCACCCGGCACAAGATCATCGACCATCCCGAGGTCGGGCCGATCGAGGTCGACTGCGACGTGCTGCTGGTGGCCGGCGACGACCTGCGCATCATGGTCTACACCGCCGAGCCCGGGAGCGAGGCCGCCGAGAGGCTGGATCTGGCCGTCACACTCGGGACCCAGCAGCTGACCTGATCATGCCGGCCGCGCGCCGACCGGGAACCGCTCGGCGATCCTCCCTAGGATGGCCGGGTGACAACGCTGGGCCGGGAGCCGGCCGGCGGCCGAGCGTGCGCGCGGGCCGTACGGCTGTTGCTGGCGACCCTGCTGGTCGGGCTGGGCCCACTGCTGGTGACGGGACCCGGACCGACGGTCACCGCGTCCGCCGCCGAGCCCGCGTACGTCCGGATCGACGTGGACCAGCTGAGCCCGACGGTCGCGAAGCCGACCGACACCATCACCATCTCCGGCCGCGTCACCAACACCACTTCGGCTGCGCTCTACAACATCCAGGTGTTGATGTGGCGCAACCAGGCGCCCTACACCGACACCGAGCAGCTCGCCGCCGTCCTCGACTCGGCGGCGAACGAGCCGTTCGGCGCCACCATGGTCAACGAGGGCAACTTCGTCGACCTGACCCGCAGCGTCGCCTCCCCCGGACTCCAGGTCAGCCTCGACCCGGGCGAATCCCTTCCGTTCACCGTCACCGGCACGGTCGAACAGCTGCGGGTGCCGCAGTACGACGCGGTCTACCTGGTCGGCGCGGTCGTGAAGGGCACCACCGGACGTACCGGAACCCCGGTCACCATCGGCCGCGGCCGCACCCTGCTCCCGGTCGTCACCGCCACGCCGTCGTACACCGCCCCGCTCGCCACGATCATCGAGCTGCGTTCCACCCCGAGCCGGATCGCCGAACGCGAGTTCCTCGACGACCACCTCGCCACCGAGATCGCCACCGGGGGCCGGCTGCGCGTACTGCTGGAGAGCGCCGCGCGGGGCGACGTCAGCTGGGCGGTCGACCCGGAGCTGATCAGTGCCCTGGAGGAGATGGCGGCCGGCTACCAGGTCCGGACCGCCGGCAGCCTGGTCGCCGGCACGGGCGCGGTGGATGCCGCCAGTTGGCTGGCCGCCTTCGACAAGCTCGACGACACCCGCGGCTACCAGCTGCTGTACGCCCATCCTGACGCGCTCGCCCTGACCACGGCCGGCGACAAGGAGGTGCTGGCCGCCGCCGAGCGGGCCGCCACCGCCGTACGGAGAACGTCCGACCTGCCCGTCCTGGCCGCCCCGGAAGCCGGCATCGCCGACCGGAAGACGGTGACGGCGCTGCTCGGTCTCGACCCGGCGGCACTGCTGCTCTCCGATGCGAGCACCCAGACCTCCCAGCTCACCCGCACCGGCACCACGCCGGTGGTGCCGTTCGCCGCGAACGCCTTCGCCGGCGGGCCAGGCCCGGAACCGGACACCACGGTGAAGGTGCGCCAGCAGATGGTGGCCTCCGGGCTGTTGCAGGCCCGCGCCGGCGAACCGGTCGTCCGCCTGGTCACCACCCAGAAGGAGAACGCCTACGACCTGGCCGCGGCGGCGCCGTACCTGCACCGCACCTCCCTGGCGGACCTGACAGCCGCCGCAGCCGACCCCAAGCTGCCCCAGCTGGGCGAGGTGAGCGTGCCGAAGGGCACCACACCCCCGCCCCTGACCGCCGACCAGGTGAAGTCGGTCAGCACCCTGCGCGCCGACTACCGCGCCTATGCGGAGGTGCTCGTCAACCCCGGAGACGTCGCCGACCGGTCCGATGCGGCGCTGGCCCGCGGCGCCTCAGGCAGCTGGCGTGGCCGGGCCGAGGAGCAGGCAGCCTTCCTGGCGCCGCTGCAGGCCGAGGTCGGCGGGATCATGGCCGGCGAGTCGGTCACCCTGGGCCAGGCCGTCCCCGCCATCCTCACCGGAGCGACCGGATCGTTCCCGCTGACCGTCACCAACAACCTGGCCGTCCCGGTACGGGTCCGCGTCGAGGTGACCTCGACCAACCGGTCCCGGCTGAAGGTGCATTCGGTGGAGCAGGTCGTGGTCCAGCCGGGCGAACGGGTCCAGGTGCAGGTCGCCGCCGAACCGGCCGCCAACGGTGAGGTCGCCGTGGTCGCCCAGCTCGCCACGCTGTCGGGCACCAAGCTCGGCAAGCCGACCACCCGCACCGTGATCATCACCCAGTACGGCACCGTCGGCTGGGCCATCGCGATCGCCGCCGGGGTGGCGTTCTTCGGCGGGGCGTGGTGGCGCATCCGGCAGGTGCGGCGGGAGCGTGCGCGGGCCGAGGCGCGGCAGCCCGAGGCATTGACCTCGAGTGCACCAGCCGCGGAACTGACCGGCCCCGTCCAGACAGCGGAGTCAGCCCGGCCGGCGACGGAGGAGGAGCAGGAGTGACCTCCCACCAGACTCCCCCGAACGCCTCCACCCCCGGGATCCCCGACGCGACCTCCGAGCCGGAGCCGGAGTCGGAATCGACCCGCTCGTCGAAGCAGCTCCGGGCCACCGGACTGATGGCTTCGGGCACCCTGGTGTCGCGGATCCTCGGCTTCGTCCGCGGCATGTTGATCGCGATCGTGATCGGCAACGGCACCCGGCAGGTGGAAATGTTCACCCTGGCCAACACGGTGCCGACGATGATCTACACCCTGCTGGCCGGTGGCGTGCTGAACACCGTCTTCGTCCCGCAGATCGTGCGCGCCATCAAGAAGGATGCCGACGGCGGCGAGGCCTACATCAACCGGATCCTCACCGCCACCCTGGCCGCGCTCGCGCTGCTGACCGTCATCGCGACCGTGGCTGCCCCGCTGATCGCCGACCTGTACGTCAGCGGCGGGTGGAAGGTGCCGGAGCGAGCAGCACACTTCGACAACATCGTCGTGCTCACCTATCTGTGCCTGCCGCAGATCTTCTTCTACGGGGCGTACGCGATCGTCGGCCAGGTCCTCAACGCTCGCGAGAAGTTCGGCCCGATGATGTGGGCGCCGATCGCGAACAACGTGGTCGCCATCGTGGTGTTCGGCCTGTACCTGGTGATCTGGGGTACCGGGACCGACACCTCGCAGCCGTTCACCACCCCGCAGACCTTGCTGATCGGTCTCGGCACGACCCTCGGGATCGTCGCCCAGGCAGTGATCCTGGTCCCGTACCTGAAGGCGAGCGGGTTCCGGTTCCGGCCGCGGTTCGACCTGCGCGGGGTGGGTCTGGGCCACACCCTGCACCTGGCGAAGTGGACCCTGCTCTTCGTCCTGGCCACCCAGCTCGGTCTGATCGTGATCACCCGGCTGGCCTCCTCGGGTGCCGTCGAGGGCGAGGGCGCCGGCTTCAACGCGTACAACCAGTCGATGGCGCTGTGGATCGTGCCGCACTCGCTGCTCACGGTCTCCCTCACCACCGCGATGCTGACCTCCGCCTCGGATCGGGCAGCCCGCGGGGATCTCGCCGGGGTCGCGGGCGAGTCGATGCGGACCATGCGGCTCGCCCTCGGCGCACTGCTCCCGGTCGCGGTCGCCTTCGCGGTCCTCGGGCTGCCGGTGACCCAGCTGCTGTTCGGCAACGGACGTGGTGCCGAGGATGCCCACTTCCTCGGCTGGACCCTGATGGCGCTCGCCGTCGGGCTGGTCCCGTTCACTCTCAACTACGTGGTGCAGCGCACCTTCTACGCCCTCGAGGACACCCGCAGCACCTTCCTGCAGCAGGTGATCGTGGTGCTGCTCAATGTGGGGCTCGCGCTCGCCCTGGTGCTGCCGTTCCGCAACCCCGACTGGGTGGCGCCGGCCCTCGGCCTGGCCTACTCGCTCGCGTACGTCGTCGGCTTCATGATCAGCTTCCGCTGGCTGCGGACCCGGCTTCCCGACCTGGACGGCTGGCTGCTGCTCCGCCTCGGCGTACGGACACTGCTCGCCGTCCTGCCCGGTGCGGCCGTGGCCTTCGTGCTGTGCACCTGGCTGGGCGCCGACGTCGGCCAGTTGGCCCGCATCGGACTGCTGGTCGTCGGCGGTGGCGTGGCGGTGGCGAGCTTCCTGCTGCTGGCCCGGCTGATGCACATCGGCGAGGTCGCCAGCCTGGTCGGCCCGGTGCTGCGGCGGATCCCGTCCGGGCCGGCACGACGCTTCGCCCGCTGGTACGCCCGGGTCGGCATCGCCCCGGTCGCCCCGAATGCCACGGATGGTGACGATCCGGCCCCCACGGCGCGTGATGACCGGCAATCGGCCTCCGACGTCAGTACCATCGGCCCCGGGACCCTCGCCGATGCCACCTTCACCAATGCTGGGGTGGGTGATCCGGCACCGGGGATGCAGGACCCGTACGAGGCGGGTGAGATGACACAGGGGACGGACGAGCAGGTGGTGGACGACACCGCTGACTCCGACGACGCCGGCCTCGGCCCCATCGACACCGACACCGGGCGCATCGAGGCTGACCGTCCGGGCCACGGCGCGATCCTCGGCGGACGGTACCGCCTCGAGGAACTGATGGAGGAGCACCACGAGGTCGCCACCTGGCGGGCCTTCGACTCGGTGCTGTCCCGCTCGGTGGTGATCCATCTGCTGCCGCCCGGTGACGAGCGCAGCCCCGAGGTGCTGTCCTCGGCCCGCCGGGCCGCGACGGCCACCGATTCCCGGTTCCTGCGGGTGCTGGACGCGGTCCAGTCGCTCGACGAGACCAAGGGTTCGTACGTGGTGTGCGAGTACTCGCCGGGCCAGAACCTGACCGCACTGCTGGCCTCCGGCCCGCTCAGCGCCCTCGAAGCGTCGTGGGTGGTGCGTGAGGTGGCCGACGCGATGTCGGGCGTGCACTCGGCCGGCCTCCACCACCTGCGGATCAGCCCGGACACGGTCTGGATCACCCCGACCGGCAACGTCAAGATCGGCGACCTGGCGATCCGGGCGGAACTGCGACCGGGGGCGGAGCTGGACCCGGCCGATCCGGCCACCCTCAAGCGGGGTCGTACGGCCTTCCATCCGGCCACCGACGAGGCCCACGACGTTGCCGATCTGGGCCGACTGCTGTACGCCTGCTTGGTGCATCGTTGGCCGGGCGGACACCGCTACGGCCTGGAGGCTGCTCCCACCAACGGTGCCGACGGCTGGCTGACACCCCGGCAGGTGCGACACGGGGTGTCCCCGGCCCTGGACCGGATCTGCGACCAGATCCTGTCGGCGACGCCGCGCCAGGGGCCCTCGCTGCGGTCGGCGACGGAGGTGGTCAACGCGCTGAGCCGGGTGCTCGGCTCGGCCGATGCCGCCGGCGACCTGGAGCGACGGCTGCAGCATCCCGTGCCACCGGTGCCCCCGGAGGACGGCAGCCCGGTCGAGACGACCCAGTCGCCCATCACGACCTACCGGGAGCAGAGCTTCCACGACTGGTTCGCCACGCCGCTCGACGGCGAGACCGACGCTGCGCTGCCGGCCGAACAACCGCCCTCCAACAGCAACCGTCGCTGGCTCCTGGGAGCCATCGTGCTGCTGCTGGCCATCCTGCTGGTTGCCGTCATCGCCGTGGCGGCCCAGCTGACCGGTGACCGTACGCCGACCGGGCAGCAGCCCACCACGAACACCTCGCAGACCCCGAACGCCACGACGACGGCCACCAAGCTCGCCATCGTCGGCGGCGTCGACTTCGACCCGCAGGGCGGGGACAAGACCGAGAACCGCGCGAAGGTGCCGCTCGCCTACGACGGCAAGACCGACACCGCGTGGACCACCGACCGGTACAAGGGCAACGCGAAGTTCGGCGGGATCGCCAAGGACGGTGTCGGGATGGTCGTCGACCTGGGCAAACCGGTCGCGGTCAGTGAGATCCGGCTCCAGCTGTTCAACGCCGACACCGACGTGCAGGTGATGGTGCCGACCGCCGATCCGGCGACCCTGACCTCACCGCCGGTGAACTCGATCTCGCAGTGGCGTGTCATCGGCCAGCAGGCGAAGGCGCCCACCGCTGTCACCTTCGCTCTTGCCGAGCCGACCACGACCCGGTACGTGCTCGTGCTGTTCACCCTGCTCGCATCCGAGGGCAACAACAACTACCGTGCCGGGGTGAACGAGATCGAGGTGTGGGGGTGAACGCCGGGTCCGTCGCCGGGGTCGGCAACCCCGGGCCCTCGGCCGAGCACGTGATCGAGGACCGCACCGACGAGGAGCTGCTGGCCGCCCATGTCGCGGGCGACCCGGATGCCTTCGCCGCTCTCGCCGGCCGTCACCGGGACCGGCTCTGGGCCGTCGCGCTGCGCACCATGCGCCATCCCGAGGATGCGGCCGACGCCCTGCAGGACGCCTACATCCACGCCTTCCGCCGGGCCGCGACCTTCCGTGGGGACGCCAAGGTGACCACCTGGCTGCACCGGATCGTGGTGAACGCCTGCCTGGACCGGATTCGACACAACAAGGTCCGCCGGACCGAGGCACTGCCCGATGAACCGGACCGGGCTGCCGAGTTGATCGATGACCGTACGGCGACCCATGACGACACCTTGGCGGCGAAGGAACTGCAGTCCGATGTCGCGGCCGCGCTCGGCAAGCTGAACCCTGACCAGCGGGCCGCGCTGATCCTGGTCGACATGGAGGGTTACTCGGTGGAGGAGGCCGCCACCATGCTGGGCTGTGCGGTCGGAACGGTGAAGAGCCGCTGCTTCCGTGGCCGGGCGAGGCTGGCGCCGCTGGTGGAGCATCTCCGGCCATGACCGGGTTCGCCAGAAGCTGGCTTCCGGTGGGAACCAGGCTGTCGCCGGCCGCGTCGGAGCGGCACGATCGTGTTGCCGGCTGCGTACGAGAGGAACGCCGATGGACCACCTGACCACCGACGAGGTGGCCCTGCTCTCTCGCGGGGAGCTTCCTCCCGAACGCCTCGACCATGCGGCCGGATGCGACAGCTGTACCGAACTCGCTGCCGCGGTGCTCGACAATGTCACCGGGGCCATCAGTGCACTCCCCACCCCGGCCATGCCGGCCGAGGTGGTGGCCCGGCTGGATGAGGTCATCGCGGCCGAGGCCCTGCGCCGTAGCTCCGGTGAAGCCGATCGAGAGGCGGCCGCCCAGCAGGCCGCCCACGCGAAACGGTTCTCCCTCGGCAGCTTCGGCGACAACTCCCCCCACTGCGACGTGCTCACCAAGACGCATCCGACCGCCGGGCGACCCGCTGCGGCCCGCCGCTCCACCTGAGACAGCCCCCCCCGGGACCTCGACGTCAGTCCCACATTGCGGGCCGGGTCGTGGTGAGGCCCCGGCGGTGCGCCGGCACCGCCTACGGTCAGGAGCATGAGCAACAGCTTCACGATCACCGGCCACCGGGGCACGATGGCCACCGAGCCCGAGAACACGATGCGATCGTTCCGCAAGGCGGTCGAGCTCGGCGTCGACGAGCTGGAGCTGGACGTGCACCTGTCGCTCGACGGCGAGCTGGTGATCATCCACGACCCGACGCTCGACCGGACCACTGACCGTACGGGCACCGTGGCGGACATGACCTGGGACGAGTTGGCGACGGTCGACGCCGGCGAGGGCGAACAGATCCCGCGGCTGGCGCAGGTGCTGGATGCCTTTCCCGACACCCCGATCCAGCTGGAGATCAAGGCCCTCGCCGCGATTCCCGGTGTGCTGGCGGCGCTGCGGGAACGTAGGGACCGAATTGGTCCGATCACGCTGACCAGCTTCAAGGTGGATGCGGTCCGGGCCGTCATGGTCGAGGACCGCACCTGGCAGGTCGGCCTGATCTGCGGCGCCAAGGAGGCGGAGAAGGCCGCGGTCGCGGTCGAGCTGGGCACCGACTGGCTGTACCTGCACTGGAAGGTGACCGACGCCCCCGCCGTACGCGAGTTCACCGGCCGGATCGCGGCTTGGCCCAGCCGGGACGAGGAGCAGGTCCGGCGCGCGATCGCGGAGGGGTACGCCGGGACGACCTGTGACGATCCGGCGATGGGACTGCGGGTCCGCGACTCGATGGTGGCGATCTGACGCTGCGGGTCAGTCGATCAGGCCGGCCCGCCGCGCCCGGGCTGCGGCATCGCCACGGCTGGAGGCGCCGAGCTTCGCGATCACGTTGGACACGTGCACGCTGACGGTCTTGGCGCTGATGAACAGCTCCCGGCCGATCTCGGCGTTGGACCGTCCGTCAGACACCAGCCGCAGCACCTCCTGCTCCCGGCCGGTCAGCACGACACCGGTGTCACCCTCGCTCGGCACCAGTCCGAGCCCCGCCCGGCGTTGCACCCCGGCGATGCGGGCGGTGAGCGGTGCCAGGCCCATCCGGCGCGCCGCGTCGGCCGCCGCCGACAACAGCTCCGGGATCTCCGTACGGTCCCCTGTCGCGAGTTGGCTGGCGGCGAGCCGCCACTGCACGTACGGGAGGTACGGAATCGGTCCGCCCCCGGCGGTCAGGGCTGCCAGCGCCGCCCGCCACGCATCGGGGGTGTCGTCCAGTTCGGCGGTCGCGATGGCGGTGAAGATCGGCGCAACAGTCACCCCCGGGCGCGGTAGGGCGACCAGTTCCCGTACCCGGTCGGCGGCATCGGCCGGGGCACCCGGATCCGTGGCGGCCCGGGCGGCGACAGCGAGCACGACCGTGGCCCGCGGCAGGCCCTGGACGTCGATCGCGTCGACCAGTGGCTCGATGATCCGCCACGCGGTGCCCGACTCGCCCTGCCACAGGGCGAGTTCGGCCTCGGCGCGCCGCCACAGCAGCTGGTACTGCGGGAGCTGTCCGGCCGGGGTCCGTTCCTGCTCGAGCCGGGGGATCGCCCGCCGCGCCTCGGCGTAGCGTCCCTGCCAGGCCAGCATCCAGGCCCGGACCAGGGTGAGGTGCAGCCGGTGGTGTCCTGCCGGTGCCAGCTCGAGCCCGGCCGCCACCAGTTCCCCGGCCCGGTCGAACTCGCCCAGTTCCAACAGCGCCTCCGCGGCGTTGCCACGCGACATCGCCCCGGCGGCGCGGCCGAGTCCGTACCGCTGGGCCAGTTCGACCCCCTCCAGGGCGAGGTCGGCCGATTCGCGACGCCGTCCGGCGACCAGCAGCAGGTCGGAGATGTTGATGTGGTGCCGCAGCTCCAGGTACCAGTCCGAGGACGACGAGTCGAGCCGTCCGGAGCGCGCGATCTCGATGCCGCGGTCCTCGTCGCCGATCATCACCAGGCAGCCGCCGAGGGTGATCCGGGCGCTCGCCAACAGCGCCTGTTCCCCTTGTCGCTGCGCCACGTGTTCGGCCCGGCGGGCCACCACCGCACTCTCGGCGTATCTCCCCGCCAGCATCAACTGGGTGGCATGGGCATCCAGGGCGGCGGCGTACTCCACGCTGTCGGGATGGTCCTCGGCAAGGCTCACGGCACGGGCGACGGTGGAGATCGCATCCGAGGTGCCGGGGGCATCACGTCCCCCCGAGAGCGGGCGTGCCTCGGCGAGCAGGCCCTCCAGGACTCCCTTGATCACCAGCCGACGAGCGGCGTCGAGGGGCGCGGCCGCCTCGTCGGTGGCCGCCAGCGCGGCCTGGATGAAGGGCAGGCCACGGACACTGGCCGAGACCCGGCGGCAGGCGAGCGCTGCCGCCTCCAGCACGTCGGCCCGAGTGAGCGCACTGCCGGTACGGTCGACCTGGTCCCACAGGTCCAGCACCCGCTCGTACATCCGGATCCGCTCGTACGGGCTGACCGTGGTCCGGGCGGCGTCGAGGGCGGCCTCGAAGGCGAGTTGCTGTTCGTTGGCGGCCGCCCAGTGGTGGGCGAGTTCGCTGGCCAACCGGTTCTGCGCCAGCTCCGGATGGGCGAGCAGGGTCGCAGCAAAGCGGGCGTGCACCCGAGCGTGCTCACCGGGCAGCAGGTCCTCGTGCAACGCCTCGCGCAACAGGGCGTGCCGGAACCGGTAGCCGCGGTCGTCGGTGTGCAGGATCCCGGCGTCGACCGCCTCCCGCAGCAGCCCGTCCAAGGTGGTCCGGTCGAACTCGTCTCCGGTGACAGCGGTCAGCAGTTCGTCGCTCATGGTGTTGCCGGCGGTGGTCATCACCCGGACCAGCTGCTGGGCCGGCTCCGACATCCGGTTGGCCCGGACCAACAGCATGTCCCGCAGATCCTCGGGCAGGTCCGGACAGCCGCCGGCGATGGCGCTGCCCAGCTCAGCGACGAAGTACGGCAGACCATCGGTCCGCTCGTGGACGCTGGTCACCAGATCCGGATCGGGATCGTGCCCGGTGACCTCGGCGAGCAGCTCGGCCACGGCCGTACGGTCCAGGCGCGGCAGCTCGACCCGGGTGACTCCGGGTGTCCGGTTCAGCTCGGCCAGGTAGGGCCGGAGCGGGTGGTGTCGCAGCACCTCGTCACTGCGGTAGGTCAGCAGCAGCCCGACCGGGGCGCGGCCGAGACTGCGGACCAGGAAGCCCAGCAGGTCACGGGTCGCCTCGTCGGCCCAGTGCAGGTCCTCGACCACCACCAGCACCGGTCCGACCGACCCGACACCAACCAGAACCTGGGCCACCGCCTCGAACAACCTCATCCGGTCGGCCGGCTCGGTCTCGGCGGCATTCGGTGCCAACGACGGCAGCACCGTGCCGAGCGCACCCGCCGCGGGGCCGGCCCATTCCCGTACCCGATCGGGACCGAACCGGGTCACCAAGGTCCGCAGGATGCTGCTGATCGGTACGAAGGGCAGACCCTCCCCGCCCAGCGGGATGCACTCCCCGACCACCACCAAGGTGTCCGGCAGGCTCTCCTGCAAGGCTTGGACCACCGTCGTCTTGCCGCCTCCGGCCTCGGCCGCCAGCACCATCGTCCGTGGCCCGTCGGCGAGCTCGCCGCACAGCCGGCGCAGGTGCGCCAGCTGGGCGTCGCGACCGACGACACGGACCTCTCGGAGTTCCGAGCCGTCGGGTGCGTCAGCGAGCGGGAGGGAAGGCACGGTTTCATCGTGTCACGGGGGTCCGACAGTCGTCCTGCGAGATTCCGCGTGACAGTTCTGCCTGCGGCAGAGAACAGTCCCGGGCCCCGTCCTCAGACGTGGGCCGGGACCTTCTCCTGCTGCTGCACGGACGGCTCGGGCTCGGTCACCGGGGTCGTCTCTGGCGCGGTGACCGGACGTCCGGCCGCCGCCCGAGCTGCGGCCCGTGCCGCACGCCGCGCCCGACGGGCTTCCCGGGCAAGCCGCTGCTCACTGGCCCGGGCGATCAGTTCCTCGTGTTCGGTGGTCCAGGTCCGGAAGGTCCAGTAGTCGCTCATGGAACCAGCGTGGTTCTGAGGCGTGGGGTCGGGCATCGGGCAGATGCCCAGTCCTGGGGAGGTGGGACCCGCCTGACGTCTGAGGTACCTCAGCGGGCTTCGGAGCTGGGATCGCGATCCCCGACGTTCCCGCGGGAACGTCACCTCCGCCCGTACGGTGTCACTGTCGCCGACGAATGGGAGTGACCTGTGCACCATGAACAGATCGTGATGGCCGCCGGTGTCGTGATCATGAGCCCGTCCGGCCGGTTCGTGATGGTGCAGACCCACAATCGCACCGGCCAAGGTCTGATCCTGCCCGGTGGCATGGTCGAACCGGGTGAATCACCGGCCGAGGCGGCTCGGCGCGAGGTCATCGAGGCGACCTGAGGCGGCCCCGTTTCGGCCCGATGCCCTGTTAGCGTCCTGAGATGGCCACGATCATCCTGCGTGCCGTGAGTGCGTTCCTGGGCGGCTTCCTCATCGGGCTCTTCGCCGCCCAGGCGAACACCCGGGGCGACTACCTGAAGGGCCAGGAGCCGTTCGCCGGCGGCATGGCGATCGTGCTGCTGGTGGTGTGCGTCTTCCTGCTGGTCGCAAACGTGTTCGCGATCCACGTCAACCACATGGCCACCTCACCGGCGCTGGGGCAGCACCGTTCGGTCATCCTCATGTACGGGGTGCTGGCTGTGGGCGGCGGGGTCGGCCTGGCGCTGTTCACGTGGCTGTTCGACCTGCTGATCGAGGTCGGGCGCACCACCTATCCCTACGACCATCCGATCCAGTGGGACACCGGTCAGTGGGTCGCGTACGTGCTGCCGTACGCCATCGCCGCACTGCTGGTCGTGGCCGGCCTGGTGGCCGCGATCGTCGGAGCAGGCTGGCTGCGGCAGGTGCAGGCCTTCCTGGCCGATCTGGCGGCACGCAGCCGCGGGGCGCGGCGGTTCAACGGGCGCATCGTGGCGGCCGAGGCGTCTCCGGACGACCGGATGACACGGGTGGTGGCGGAGTTCCTGGCACCCGACGGTCTCCGCCAGGTCGCCGCCGTCGTCCCCGGGTCCCAGCGCAGCTGGCTGGTCGGGGCGAAGTCGGCGATCTGGATCAACCAACACCAGCCGTACGACCCCGCCGGAATCGCCTTCAATGCTCGGACCTTCTGGCGCGGCCAGTCGTTCTGCGCCACCGAGGCACCGCCGGCCCGGCCGGTGCAGGCCGCCCAGCCCGGTCAGCTTCGCTGACTCCGGCTCCCCTCGACCAGACCGGGAATAGCGCGACCCCCTCCTTGGTTGCTACAGTTGAACCGTCAACAATCAAAGGAGCAACCATGCAGGTCGGCATCTTCACCGTCGGTGACGTCACCACTGATCCGACCACGGGCCACACCCCGAGCGAGCACGAGCGCATCAAGGCGACCGTCGCGCTCGCCAAGAAGGCCGAAGAGGTCGGACTGGACGTCTTCGCCACCGGCGAGCACCACAACCCGCCCTTCGCCGCGCCCGCCAACCCGACGGTGCTCCTGGCAAACATCGCCGCCCAGACCGAGCGGATCATCCTCTCGACCGCGACGACCCTGATCACCACCAACGACCCGGTGCGGCTGGCCGAGGACTACGCGTACCTGCAGCACCTCGCCGACGGTCGCCTCGACCTGGTGATGGGTCGCGGCAACACCGGTCCGGTCTACCCCTGGTTCGGGCGTGACATCCGCGAGGGGATCGAACTGGCCGTCGAGAACTACGCCCTGCTGCACCAGCTGTGGCGCGAGGACGTCGTCGACTGGGAGGGCAAGCACCGCACGCCGCTGCACGGATTCACCGCGACCCCGCGCCCGTTGGACGGGGTGCCCCCGTTCGTCTGGCACGGATCGATCCGCTCGCCCGAGATCGCCGAACAGGCCGCCTACTACGGCGACGGCTTCTTCGCGAACCACATCTTCTGGCCGACCTACCACTTCCAGCGGCTGATCGCCCTGTACCGCAAGCGCTTCGAGCACTACGGGCACGGTCCGGCCGAGCACGCCTACGTCGGCCTGGGCGGGCAGTTCTTCATGCGCCGCAACTCCCAGGACGCGGTCCGGGAGTTCCGTCCGTACTTCGACAACGCACCCGTCTACGGCCACGGCCCCAGCCTGGAGGAGTTCACCGCCGGCACCCCGCTGACGGTGGGCAGCCCGGCCGAGTTCGTCGAGAAGACACTGAGCTTCACCGACCACTTCGGCCCGTACCAGCGCCAGTTGTTCCTGGTCGACCATGCGGGACTGCCGCAGAAGACGGTCTTCGAACAACTGGACCTGCTGGGTGAGGTACTGCCCGAACTCCGCAAGGAGTGGGCCGCCCGGACACCAGAGGGCTTCCCCGAGGCTCCGACCCACGCCTCGTTGCTCGCCGAGCGCGGGTCGAGTAGCGAGCGACGTGGGTCGAGTAGCGAGCGACGTGGGTCGAGTAGCGAGCGACGTGGGTCGAGTAGCGAGCGACGTGGGTCGAGTAGCGAGCGAAGCGAGCGTGTCGAGACCAACCTCACCAACAACGACACCACTGCCGCCATCGCCCCGACCCCGGAGGAGGTCCGGTCATGATCAACAACGAACTCGCCCCGCTGCGGCTGGCCGTCATCGCCGGTGGCGTGGGGCAGCCCTCGACCACTCGGCTGCTCGCCGACCGGCTGGCCGACGCCGTACGGACCCAGCTCGCCGAACGCGACCACCAGGTCAGCACCACCGTGGTGGAGGTGCGGGAACTGGCGACCGATGTCGCGCAGGCGACCGTGAACGGGATCGAGTCCGAAGCCCTGCGGACCGCCAAGGAGCAGGTGACCGGTGCGGATGCCCTGGTGGTGGTGACCCCGGTGTTCAACGCCGGCGTCGCAGGGATGGTCAAGTCCTTCCTGGATCTCTTCTCCGTTGACGATCTCTCCGGGATGCCGGTGCTGCTCGGCGCGACCGGCGGCACCATCCGGCACTCGATGGTGATCGACCACGGACTGCGCCCGGTCACCGCCTATCTGCGGATGTGGGCCGTACCCACGGGCGTGTTCGTGGCGACCGAGGAGTGGGGCGCCTCCGGCGGTCCGACCGCTCGGATCGCCCGTGCCGCCGGGGAACTGGCCGACTTCCTGGTCCGGCTCCCCCGCCGACAGCAGGTGGATCCGTACGAGGATGTCGTGCCGTTCAACCAGCTGCTCGGCGGGTGACTCCGCTCCGACGGACCGAAAGCGGGCCCCGCCAAGGATCGACACAGGTGACACCGAGTGGCTCGAAGTGTCCGACGTTGCGAGTTGCGACGACCATGCGGTTCGACTCGGCGACGGCCGCGATCAGGGCGTCGTCGAGTGGCGCATGGTCCGGCACGCGGTAGCCACCCAGAAGGCAAGCGGCGCGCCGATCGAACGGCAGGATGCGCTGGTCGTCGCCGTGACGTACTGGTCACCGATCTGCACCGTGGTGGCCCATCTGGCCACGGCCGGATGCGCCTCGCCAGTCGCAGGGCGGACACCACGACATCGCTTCGGCACAACCGCTGCGCCGACCGTGCACACGATGCGCCCCCAGCACGGACAGGGGCGCATCTTCTGCACAATCGGTGCCATCAAGCACCAGGGTTCCCACCCCAGACAGGGCTAGAGGTGCAGCCGCTTGGCCAGTTCGTGCCGGACGTCCGCGCCCCGGGCCACCTGCAGCAGCACCAGGGTCAACAGGCTGACGAGGCCACAGATGCCTGAGGGCAGCGGATTCGTCACCCATCCGAAGGCCAGGAACGCCATCGGCGCAAGGCCGAGCAGCACTGTCAGACCGCTGTAGAGGATGTGGTCGCCGACCTCGGTGCGCATCACCTGGGTGGTGATCAGCAGGGCCACGACCGCGCTCCCGCAGACGATCGGCACCACCCAGGTCAGCGACCAGGCGTGCCAACCGGTCAGGTAGTCCCAGTAGACGCAGCAGAGTCCGACGAGCACCACCAGGTACAGGATGCCCTTGGCGACGTTGTGCCGCTTCCGGATCGCCATGGACGCCACCAGCCACATGGTGACCACACCCATCCAGATGAAACGCAGCACTCCAAGATCGGGATCTCGTTGTCCCAGGAGCAACTGTGCGGCGAATGACAGCCCGACGACGGCGAGGGAGACGAGGAAGAGCACCCGATACACCTTTCGCCGGGAGAAGGTCAGCGGCACGTCCGGGAGCGGGCTCGCCGCCCCCTCGCCGGTGAGGGACTCACCGCACAGCGGACACTCGGTCCAGGTTCCTTCGACCTCGATCCTGCACTCGGCGCAGTTCCTCATCGTGTGCTCATCGCCAGTTCGTCCTCGGTCACCCGCGTCGTGGCCACCGTCACCGCAATCCCTTGCTGGGTGAGGAGTCGAGCGAACTCCCGGACGTGATCGGTCTCGACGAAGGGAGAGGTGAAGCTGATCGTCAGCTGGTCACCGTGGGACATGGCACAGAACTGCGGCCGGACGGCGGACACGTGGAACAGCATCCGCCGCACGTGGGGGTCTGCCACCTCGGGCAGCGTGACACGCCCCAGGTTCGAGACGGCCACGGTCAGCCCTCGGTTGCTGGCCAGATTGAGCCAGCCCAGGATCAGGTCCTTCAGCGGGCGCGGCACGATCCGCAGCACCACCATGCGTTCGAAGTGGATGAGCCGACGCAACCTCTGCTCGAGTGCGTCCGGCGTCGCCTCCGGACGGAACTGGCGGTCCAGCTCGCGGGCCATCGAGCCCAGGTCGTCCGCACCCTCGCCGAAGGTGTGCGCCACCCTGATCGTCGCGAAGAAGTTGCGTGCCGAGGTTGAGGGGAAGAACTGCCGCAGGTTCACCGGGACCGAAGCCACCATCGTCCGGGAAGTGCCCAGGTCGCCGGAAGACCGCCGGATCGCCTCGAAGAACACTGCAGTCAGGTACATCGTGAGGCTGACACCTTCGGCGCGGGCCAGAGCGAGCAGTTCGGGGGTGGACACAGTCAGCTCGACCAGCCGCGGCCTGTTGTCCGGCGTACGGGTACCGCGGACCCGGTGCACCTTCTGCCACCCGCGAGGCCCGCGCACGATGTCGGTGAATCTGCGTGGCGAGGGCGGCTTCACCTCCTCGACTGTCGGCACCGCAGAACTGGCTGCAGCGACGAAGGCTGAGTCGTCATCGATTGCCTTGTCGGTGTCGTCATCACGATCACGGCGACGCCACCGGTGCCGCCGGAAGTAGTGGGCGAAGCTGTCGGTCGTCAGCTCGTGCGTCGGCTCCGGCGGCATCTCGACGGCCGGCGAGCCGCTCCCCTCTCCGTGACGCCCCAGCCGGATGTAGGCCGCCACCAGGTCGCTGAGGAACCACAACGCCCCCGTACCGTCGGACAGCGCGTGGAAGATCTCAAGGATCACGCGCTGCCGGTGGTGCATCACCCGAAACAGTAGGGTACGGCGATCCGGCTGGTAGATCGGTGCGCAGGTGAACCGGTCGTCGCCGGTGACGACAGGCCGCAGATCGCTGTCCTGCAAGTAGTACCAGAAGATGCCGCTGCGCAGGACGGCGTGGTAGAGCCGATACCGGTCGTAGGTCAGGTCCAGCGCCTGCTGCAGACGATCGGCATCAACCTCGTGGTCCAGTTCGGCGCTGATCCGGAACACCTTCGGATCGGTGTCGGTCCGAGCAGCGAGAAAGATGTTGGACGCGTTGTCGAGCCGCACCCAGGTTCGGCGCGTCATGGGGCGCTCCGGGCGTCGCCGGGGATTCCCGTGTCATCAAGGAAGTCATTGATGACCTGGTAGGCCTCCCGCAGCGAGCGGGAGAACCGCGGGAGGGCGATGAAGCCGTGCAGAGCGCCGGCCACCCGATGGATCCGTACCTGATTGCCTGCCTGCTCGAGCGCCCTCCCGTACGCCTCCGCCTCGTCACGCAACAGGTCGAGTTCGGCGGTGACCAGCAGCGTGGACGGCTGCTCGGTGAGATCCGTCGCCATCAGCGGAGCCACCCGTGGATCCTTGCGCTGCAAGGGATCGGGCACGTAGAGCTCGAGGTAGTCAGCCACCTCGGTGTTGGTCAGGCGGTAGCCCTCGCCGTGGTGCCGTACGGAGGCGAAGGGGGAACTCTCCGGGTCATGGTCCCAGTGGGTCACCGGGTAGAGCAGGATCTGCCGCCTCGCCCCGCGATCTCCGTGCTCACGCAACAGCAGGGAGACCGCGGCGACCAGGTTGCCGCCAGCGGAATCGCCCACCAGCACGATCTTGTCGGGGTCCGCGACACCTGCGCGCTGCGGATCCTGCAGCAGCAGTCGCGCCGCTCGGTAACAGTCGTCCAACCCGGCCGGGAAGGGGTGTTCCGGCGCCAGCCGGTAGTCGACCGAGGCCACCACGCACCCGGTGAGATCCGCCATCGTCGCGCAGGCCGGGGTGTAGCTCTCGATGTCACCGGTCACCCAACCACCACCGTGGAAGAAGAGCAGGACTTCCTCACGCCGGCGTTCCCTCGGCTGGAACACCCGGACCGGGATCTGGTGATCGCCGTCGTCGGACATGATCTGCCGGTCCAGGGCGCGGTACCGCGGCTGGGGCAATGCTGCGAGCTGCCGTTGCAGGCGCCGGACCTTCTCGTAGTCCTCCCGCATGTTCACCCTGGGCGCGGCGAACAGGCCCAGCACCGCGCGGAACAGCCGGTTCACCGGTGTCGGGTGTCGTCGGGGACGATCCAGATCATTCTCCCAGCTTAGGGACCGGGCCCAGCCGGGGAGTTGGCGGCGCACCACGGCCCCGCGTGCCTCAGGCGGGGCCTCGCACACGTCCAGCCATTTGAACCGAACGAGCGAGGGGCGGCAACCCCGGTGTGAACTGGGTTGCCGCCCCTCGCCTGCCTGGAAGTCCTTATGCCTTCCGGGTCCTCACGAGCGCCAGTGCGGCGCCACCCACGACCAGGAAGGCCGCAGCGAATCCGGCCAGACCGAGGTACGGGCTCGCACCGGTCTCAGCCAGTCCGCCCGGTCCCTCGGCCGAGCTGCAGGCCGCGGTGGTGAACTCGGTCGGATCGCTCTGCACGCCACCCACGGTCTGGATCACCGTGTAGGTGGCTCCGCAGGACAGCGTCGAGGCGTCGATCTCCCAGCTGCCGTCAGCAGCGACCTCGGCGGAGGCCACGGTCTTGCCGTCCTCGTCCTTCACCGTGATGTCCGCACCCGGGGTACCGGTGCCGGCGATCGTGTCGTCGGTCACCTCGATCACCTTCGGAGCAGCCGGAGCGGTCGGAACCTCGCAGGCATCCGTGGTGAACTCCGACGCCTCGCTCTCCTCGCCACCCACGATCTGCACCACGGTGTAGTCGACCCCACACTCGAGACCGTCCACGGTCCAGGTGCCGCCCTCGGTGACGGTCGCCGTCCCGACGACCTTGCCGTCCGCATCACGGACCTCGACCTTCGCACCGGGTGCACCGGTGCCGGCAGCCTCGCCCTCGCTCACCTCGGTCACCTTCGGAGCAGCCGGAGCGGTCGGAACCTCGCAGGCATCAGTGGTGAACTCCGTTGCCTCGCTCTCCTGATCGTTCACGATCTGCACCACGGTGTAGTCGACCCCACACTCGAGGCCGTCCACGGTCCAGGTGCCACCCTCGGTGACGGTCGCCGTCCCGACGACCTTGCCGTCCGCATCACGGACCTCGACCTTCGCACCGGGCGCACCGGTGCCGGCAGCCTCGTCCTCGGTCACCTCGGTCACCTTCGGAGCGGCAGGTGCCACGACAATGTTCTTGTCGATGCTGGAGTACTGCGACACGAAGCCGTTGGCATCGACGGTCTGGACCCGCAGGTAACCGCTGGTGTGGCTGGTCGCGATCGACACCACCTCACCAGCAGCGACATCGGTGATCGCGCCGAGGTACTCCTCGGCATGGTTGTCAGCCGTCCAGTACACGTGCAGGGTCACCGGACCGGCCGCAACGTTGTTCCCGAGCTCGGGATCAGGCTGGGTCGCGGTGAACGTGGCCGTGGTGCCGTTGTAGTGGACCTGCTCAGCACGGAAGGTCTGGACGCGGTTGTTGGCGTCGCCACGATCGTTCCACAGGAACCAGTAGCCGAGGTTCTCGGTCTCCGGATCGAAACTGCCCCGGGTGTCCGCGCCAAAGGTGTTCCCGGTGACCAGCACCTTGCCGCGGGCGTTGACGGTGATCGGCGCCTGCGAGGCGATGGCCGGGTTGCCACCGAAGCCATCGATCTGGTTGTTCAGGATGCTCCAGCCGACGGTGTCGGTCGCGGAAGCAGCACTGGCCTCGGCCCAGACGTAGATGGCCCAGTGGTTGGCCATGTTGGCGGGGAGGTCGGTGTTGTCGCCGCGGTCCAGGTGCTGGATGAACTCGTTGTCCTGCACGAGGTTTCCTTCGCCGGGCGCAACGATGGCGACGGCCGAGCGGCTGACGTCGGCGTAGAAGTCATGGATCTTGTTCTTCTCGATCACCACGTTCCTGGCTGACGTGCCCTCGACGCGGATGCCGTCCACGGCCCACACGGTGTCGAGCACGTTGTTCGAGACGGTCACGTCACTCACTGCACGGCCCAAGGTGATGCCGGCGTCGGCGGGCTCGCGGGTCTCGGTGAAGGTGTTCCCGTCCAGCAGCGCGTCACTGACGGTCCCGCTCATCCGGATGCCGCGCGTGAACTCTGCCGTGTTGTTCTTGTAGTCGAGCCCGGTCCAGGTCCCGGTGTTGTCACCGATGATTCGCGACAGCGGCTGGCTCCGAGAGATGCCCTTGAACGTGTTGTCGTTCATCACGGTGTCGGTGAAGGTCGAGTTCGCAGAGTTCTCGAACATGAACACGTTCCGCTCGGCGCCGGCACCCTGCTCGACCGTGTTGCCGGAGAACGTCAGGTCCGAGACGGTGAGCCCGGTGTTGAAGTAGACCGCGTGTGAGGTGTGGGTCTCGGCGTCCAGTACTCCGAACTTGCTGTTCGTCACGCTCAGACCATTGACCGTCGCACCGTCCTCGATGTCGATGTGACCGACACCCGACTCCACACCGCGGCTGGTGATGTTGTCGATCACGATGTTCGACACCGTCACCGGCTGGCTGAAGGAACCGTCCACCAGGATCGAGCTCCACCACTGGCTGGCGAAGTCGCTGTCCTTCACCGTGACGTTCGTGGCGCCGTCCAGCAGCGCGACGCCGGTTTCTGCGATCGGACTGTCGGGATCGCTGAACCCGAAGTTGGCGACCGTCACGTCAGTGCCGCCGATTGCGACACCCGCAGCGCCAGCCTTCATGTTGGCGAGGTTCTCGAGCACAACATTGTTGGACCGGACGTAGATGCCGGCGTAGTCGTAGTCGACGGTGGTCCCGATGCCATCGAGATTGGTGAAGTCGATGGACACCGGAACCTGCGAGTCAATGAGGAAACGGGCACCCAAGGCGCCGGGTGTCTGATGGTTTCCACCGGGGACGCCGACCGACTGCTCATACATCTTGCAGGTGGCACCGGTGAACTCGATGCCGCCGGTCCCCGCCAAGGCGTCGTCGAAGACGATCCGCACACCATCGGCATTGGTGGACGCGTTGGCTTGGATCAGCGCATCCTCCAACGAACCTGGACTGTTGCAGGCATCGGTGTTCGTGACAGTGATGACGTCCTGGGCTGCCTGTGCGGTGACCGCTGGGACGGCCACCCCCGCGAACGCGGTCGACAATCCGGCCACCGCAACAAGGGTCCGGCTCAGAAGGGTGCTCCCCCTCTGCCTCCCTCTGGAACTTCTGGTACTCAACCGCACAACACTTCCTTCCGTTCAGCGAGTCCGGCCTGCCTTCCACGCCACGCCCCGACAAGGGCGGCGACGCCACTGCGCGACGCGCACACCGCTGCGGCTGCTTGCCTGGAAGAGAAGAGTCTCGAACCTGTGCTTGGACTTCCCCCGAGCCAATGAGGGCAGGTGGAGACGTTGTCGCCACCACCGCCATGCGGGAGCGTACCGGGTCAATGCCCATGGCAAATGGCTTCAGAGGCAATTGACCCCCGCGTGGGGGTCACATCACGGATGCGGGGCTGCGACCCCGTCCGTCCGAATACCGAACGCCTTCATCAGTTTGCGGGCAAGTGACGAGAAGGCGACAGTTCGGAGGAGAGACCCAGACCTGCGGATGATCGGACTCCACCCACATCGCTGGCGGACGGACCCGAGGAAGGCCCAGGTCCGCCAGCGACGGGCTCGGGGTGAGATCCCTCGTCCGGGCGAGAGTGTGGGCGGTGCGTCGCCGCCCGAGGCAGATGGTAGAGCGCCCAACCGTCGGTCGGCATCGGCCCAGCGAAGGATGACCCCCGAAAGGGGTACGTCGACGTGGCCGCCGGGTCGCATGAGTCCATGACGAGCGGGCCCCGGTGTGGGGGAAAATGGCGCTCGAAATGAGGACCACCGTTGGCCCCGACATGTCAGGTTTGCGTAGAATTCCCGAGGCGATCCATGACTCGGCAGCGGAAAGGACCCTGATGTGAATCCTCGTTCGCGGCGACCGGGTGGCTGGCGGGTTGCGATCGTCGAGGACCATCTGCTGCAGCGACGCCGTACCGAGGAGTTGATCAACGGCGAAGCAGACCTCCGTGTGATCCACAGTTCGGAGACACTGGCCGACTTCGTCCAGTGGTTGCGGAGCTCGCGGCGCACCGAGCAGCCACACCTGCTGGTGCTCGACCTGATCGCGGACCGGCAGCCCAACGCCGATCCGGGGACGGTTCGTGCCCTGGTCCGTTCCGGCCTCCGGATCCTCGTGCTGTCAGCCATGACGTCGCCGCCGCTGGTGCGCGGGATGTTGCACGCCGGGGTGCATTCCGTCGTCGGCAAGCGGGATTCCGAAGCTGATGTCCTCGCTGCCGTGCGAGCGGTGATCAGTGGCGACACCTGGGTGACGCGCGAACTTGCCGGGATCATTGCCGGCGACGAGGCTCGGCCGCGACTCAGCATCCAGGAGGAGCAGACGTTGATCCTGTATGCCTCCGGCCTCACCCTTGCCGAGACGGCCGAGGCGCTCGGCGTCAAGACCGACACCGCGAAGCAGTACCTGAAACGGGTGAAGGCCAAGTACACCGCCGTCGGCCGTTCGGCCCGGACCAAACTCGATCTCAGCCGACTGGCCGAGGCGGACGGCTACACCGACTGAGGCTGCCTGTCCGTTGGCCGGAGTTCGACACGCCAGTGGTCGCCATGGATGCTGCTGTGCACGGTGAATCCGGTCGGAGCCTCGAACGGACCCACGGCGTCCATCAGCCCGGCAGGGCCGACCAAGGTGAACAACGGCGATCCGGCTCTGTTGAACATGCCGACCACCAGTTCACAACCCTCCGGCGACCGGGCAATCACCTCCAACAGGAGACGTCCGAGGCGCTCGGCGCTCGCAGCATCGGCTGCATCGATCGTTCCACCTCGGAAGGACAGGCTGATGCTCCGCTCGCGCGCCCGGACCAGTGCGAGCGCCAGCCACTGGCCCAGGTGGACCAGGTCCGGATCAATGGAGAGCATCGCCCTCAGGTACGTCTCCCCCTGACCACACTCCTGTTGCACCAGGGGATCCTGGGCACTTCTCGATCCGTCCGCCAGCCCCTGCAAGAGCTCCATCGAGTGACGCACACCGGCAGCGGTCCACCGGGATCGTGCCCGCATGAGAGCCTCCTGCGCCGCACCCCTGACCTCCACCTCCATGGCCCGCTGGCGATGTTCGGCATGGCGGCGCCCGATCTCCCTGATGGTCGGGAGGAACACGATCCAACATCCGAGGAGCACCATCTGGGGAACCGCTGCGACGATCGGAAGTGCGGCGTGGTCGGGCACCAGCCCCAGGGTGAACAGCGCAACGGCGGTCCCCAGCAGGCTGAGAGAGATGATCAACGGCAACTGAGTTCGGGCCAGCAACAAGATCATCAGCAGGGGCGTGATCACCATGGCCTGTGTCGTGATCAATGGCGCCGGCCGGTGCAGCCCCCCCAGGAACGACAACGAGAAGACGATCGGCACCGCGACCACGATGACCGGAACAATCCACCCGGTCAGGCGCGGTCCGTGTCGGCCGATCCACCATGCAGCGCCACAGAGTGCGGTGGTGAGAACGATGGCCCAGAGCGACAGGTGCGGCGGATGGTGATCGATGGGCAGGGCAGTCACGATCGCCGTCCCCAGCACCCCTGCCGCCCAGGCCCAGCAGCCGACGCGATAGATCGCATCCACATCGAGGGCGGGGGTGTCGTCACGGCTGTTGTCAGGCTCACGCGCAAGCTCACGCCCCATCGACCAGGACAGGCTGACCTCGGTCCCCATGCCGGGCGCCGATCGAATTGTCGGCGTGACGCCAACCTCGCGACAACGGTCGACGACCGACATCGCCAGGCCATGGCCATCCAGAGGCACGCCGGCGAAACCGACTCCTTGGTCCTCGACCGATACGACCAGTTCTTCACCGGAGGCGACCACGCGTACCTCGACCGTGTCACACCCGGAGTGCTTGTGGGCATTACGAATCGCCTCGGTCGCCGCCCGGTGCATCGCGACCAGAACGGCCGGTGGGACCAGTGACTCGTAGCGCTGCAAACCTGATCGGGGCGGCCCGGTGAAGTCGACAACAATCCCCTCGGTCGCGTTGGCGAGGTCGGCCATGCTGGGAGTTTCCGCCATGGACCCCGCCGTGGTGGCACTGTCGCGGCGATCCCCGTCATCCGATGCCACCAAGGACGAGGCCATCCTCAGGTCCTCAGCACAGCGGGCACGCACCATCGCGTCGTCGTGCACACCACCACCGGCGGCGATGGCACCGAGCGTGTTCACCAGAGTGTCGTGAAGCAGCCTGGCATCCTCGGCGATCTGTCGGCTGGCAGTACGCACCACCCTCGCCCGTTGCAGGGCCTGCTCCTCACGCCGTGCCTCGTGCTCGACCCGCCCGGCGGCACGACGCATCACCGCGATGATCACGTGTGCGCTGGCATCCAGGGCGACGGCGGTGACCACGGCGGTCAGCCCGATCTCGGCGGGCCAGTCGGGATGCGCCACGATGAGCGCCACGGCGAGTGTGACGATGGCGGCCAGACTGGTCGCCACGGCCTTTCCCAACGGGAGGAGGAAGCGCGGTGTCGCGGCCGAGATGCACAGGATCCACACCCCGCCAAAGGCCAGGGCACTTGTGGACTCGGCCGCCACGACGAGGCCAGCAGCCCCCATGACGTAGTTGGCCAGCAACGGAGCGACGGCGCGACGGCTCCGCAGGAGCGTGACCGCAATCCACCCGACCAGGAGCAGTTGGGCGAGCACGAGCGGCCAGGCCGGCACTCGCAAGGTCGAGGTCAGCGCGGCCGGCACCATCGCGAGGTGCGCCAGCAGCAGCCCCGCCAGACCCGCACGATGGAACGCCGACTCCATCATGAGGGAAACCGAACGGTCGGCACGGGCCACAGGTTCGACCGTACGGCTGTCGTCCTCGGCCTGCCGAGCAGTTCGGCGGATCAGCTCAGCAACGTGCGGCACGGGCTGAACGTAGTTGAACGGACCAGCCGGCGGCGAGGATGGTCCCCGCCGCCGGCCGCATCGTGTCCGGACTCAGTGTTGCCCGATTTCAGTGCTGCCGGCGAGCATGCCGCCCGGTGATCACGAGCACCAGGCCAGCCACGAGGCCGACCACCGCGAGCAGACCGGCAGGTCCGACCAGGCCGGGAGCGCCCGTCGCGGCAAGACCCCCACCGTCATTCGAGCCGCCCGGCACGGCGGCCGTCGTGGTCGAGGTGGCCGTCGGAGTCGGCGTGGCGGACGGCCCCGAGGTGGTGGGCTGGGTCGGAGTCGTCGGCTGCGTCGGGGTCGTCGGCTGCGTCGGAGTGGTCGACGGCGAGGTGGGCGTGGGCGTCGTCGTTGCCTGCTCCTCGACCGTCACCGTCTGGGCGGCATCGTCGATGTCTCGGTGCTCAGCCACGGGTGAGCCGGTGGCGGTCGATCCCTCGTACAGCGACTCGAAGGCCACCAAGGTCTCCCCTGCGTACCCCTCAGGAATGGTGAACGTCACGTCCACCGAGCCATTCGCTTCGCTGGGGGTGAAGGTCACCGATCCCACGATCCCGGTCGCCGAGCCGTCCGACTTGCGGACCAGCACTCCGGACAGGGTGTACTCCTGTCCCGGCACCAGGTTCTGGTACTCCACCGTGTCCACCACGGTGCCGCCTGTCGACGGCAGGACGTGATCCTGGTCTGCAGCATCCACCAGGGTGGTCCCGATCGACGGGACCGGCACGGCCGGCCAGTCCACGGTCGCTGCGTCGGACGTCGTGGCGCCGGCCGCGGCCACCAGAATGAGCGACTGCTGGTGTGCCTCGGTCGTCGGCACCGATCCGGGCTGGGTCGGAACGGAGATGATCGAGCCGATGCCGTTCGCTCCGGACACGGTGGCCGTCACGGTCACCGAACCGGCTGCCGTGACACCACGGAGATCGACGTAGACCTCCTGACCATCCACCACGGCGGTGCTGTCGATGGGATCACCGGCGGCATCGGTCAACGGCAGGTCACCGCTGGCCGCCACAGTGACAGTCGCCTGATCGGTGTGGATCACGAACGGACCGACCAGGGTGTCGGCCTCGACCGGCGTGGCCGGGCCGGTGACCGACACGGTCGCCGTCAGGTCGGCCGGGGTCAGACCGTCGTTGGCGAGCGCACCCTCGACGAGGTAGTGGTAGACGGCCTCGGATTCCGGCGTCTCCCAAGCCCACGGAGTGTTGGGATCCGACCACAGGTCGGTGAAGTTCCAGATCGCGTACTGGGTCGCCTCGAACGCATCACTGGCGGTGAGATCGCTGACTCCGGCTGCGGTGCCGAGGTCAGCGAGGCTGACCGCCGGGTAGGAGTGCGCCAGAATCCACAGCACGCGCCCCTGGACGACCGGGTCGGAGAACTTGTTCTCACCCAGGTACTCCGAGGCGTCACCGACGACGCCGACCAGTCGGCTGCCGATGCTCACGTCGTGCTCGATGCAGTACGCCCAGTAGTCCGGGACTCCCGGGTTGTCAGGGTCGGACGGGGTCTCCAGGTAGACCGGATGGGCTCCGGAGCCCGGATAGCCCTGCTTCGAGCCGATCCAGACCGAGTCCCCAGCCTTCACGTCGGCGGCTGCCAGCTGCGCCGGCGCAATCACGCCAAGGGTGAGCATCGCCACCAGGAGTGTCAGCCACGTCCGGGCAGACCTCTTCCTCGTTCTCTCGAACATGAAATCCCCACTGCTTCTCCTCGGTCGTCCCGTCGAGACAGATCGATCCCTCCCCTTGATGTCGGCCGCCAGTCGACACTGACCAGCCACCTCGGCCGCATCTTATGTTCCCAGGACTGGTTTCGTGGCACGCGAGGAACAGATGACCCCCGTTCAGGGGACACGCGCGGTCTCAGCCGCGCCTCGCGGGGAGTGGTTGGCGGCAGGGAACCCGAAGCGTCACAGCACAGCCTTCAGGAAGGTCTGGGTCCGCTCCTCCTCGGGATCACTGAAGATCTTGTCAGGGTGGCCTTCCTCGACCACCTGACCGGCGTCGAACATCAGCACCCGGTTGGAGACGTCCCGGGCGAACTGCATCTCGTGGGTCACGATCAGCATCGTGATGTTGGTCGTCGCTGCGATGTCACGCAACACGTTGAGCACATCGGCGACCAGCTCCGGGTCGAGCGCCGAGGTGACCTCGTCCAGCAGCAGGATGTCGGGCTCCATCGCCAGCGCGCGAGCGATCGCGACGCGCTGCTGCTGACCGCCGGAGAGCTTGGTGGGGTGCTGGTTCGCCTTGTCGGCCAGGCCGACCATGTCGAGGAGTTCCATCGCCCGCGCCATCGCCTCGTCGCGGCGTTGGCCCAGCACGTGGGTGGGTGCCTCGATGATGTTGCCGAGCACGGACATGTTCGGGAACAGGTTGAACTGCTGGAACACCATGCCGATGTGGCGGCGAGCCGTGCGCAGATAGGACGGTGTGGCACGGACCAGTCCGCCTCGGCCGTTCGGCATGTGGCTGAACGGACGCCCGTCGACCTGGATCAGCCCCTCGGTCACCCGCTCCAGGGTCATCACCAGGCGCAGGATCGTCGTCTTGCCCGATCCGCTGGGCCCGATCAGGGTGACCCGTTCTCCGGGCGCCACCGTGAAGTCGAGGTGATCCAGCACGGTGTTGCGACCGAATCGCTTGACCACCTGCTCGAACTGCACGGCCGGCGGTGCCTCCAGGTCGGGTGCATCGTTGTCATTCGGTGTCGGTTCAGTGGGCAAGACGCTTCTCCAGTCGTCGGGTGAGCAGCGAGGTCGGATAGCTCGCCAGCAGGAAGAGCAGACCGGCGATCGTGTACACCTCGAGGTAGCGGAAGTTGAACGAGCCGATCTCGCCGGCGGCAAAGACCATCTCGTGCACGCTGATCACCGCCAGGAACGGTGTCTCCTTGAACATCGACACGACATAGTTGGCCAGCGCCGGCAGTACGGATCGCAACGCCTGCGGGATGATCACGGCGAACCAGGTTCGGCCTGTCGGCAGCGACAACGCCGTGGCAGCTTCCCACTGCCCCTTGGGGACGCCATCGATGCCGGCGCGGTAGACCTCCGACATGTATGTCGCGTAGTGGATCCCGAGCACGATGACACCGACCTGGAAGGCGTTCAACTGCGTGACGACGACATACACCGCAAAGAGCTGCACCAGCAGCGGAGTGCTGCGGATGAACTCGACCACCGCGCCGAGAACCATGGCGATCGGCCGCGGCGCGGACCTGCGGACGATCGCGATCAGCAGCCCCAGGACGGCTGCGACCACGGTGGCCAGCAGGGTGGCCACCACAGTGATGCCGAAGCCCTGGAGGATGGGCACGATCGAGTCACGGGCGAGCTGCCAGTCCCAGATCACGAGCCGCCACCCTTCGTACCGGACCCGGCCGCCCCGGTGGCCACGGCGGCCTCCTGGGCCGCCGCCTGGTCGCTCGAACTGGCGCGGAGCAAGCTCCAAAATCCTTTGCGGGGTTGACGTCCGAGCCGGGCGGTGGCGGTGCGTTCGAGGGCGTTCATGATCAGCGTGAACATGTGGGCGATCACGAAGTAGACGACGAGCACCAACACGTAGGTGGCGACCGTGTCACCGGTCGAGGTGCGCAACTGCTTGGCCCGGTAGAACAGGTCGAAGACCAGCACGAGTGCGGCCAGCGGCGTGCTCTTGATCAACTGGATCAGCAGGTTGTTGAACGGCGGGATCATCCCGGCCCAGGCCTGCGGCAGGATGACCCGGACCATGCGCTGGGTCGGTGACATGTTGAGTGCCACGCTGGCTTCCCACTGGCCCCGCGGGACTGCGGCGATCGCGCCCCGGACGACCTCGGAGCCGTACGCCCCGAAGTTCAGGGCCAGCGCGATCACCGCGCAGGCGAACGGCGCCATCTTGAAACCCAGTACCGGTAGGGCGAAGGCCAGCCAGAACATCTGTACGTACAGGGAGGTCCCGCGGAAGAACTCCACGATCGTGCGGGACACCCCGCGCAGCACGACGTGCCGCGACAGGGCCGTCAGCCCGAGGACGAAGGAGAGCACCGCCGCCCCGGCCGCGCCGCACAGGGTGAGTGCGAGCGTGACCAGCAGACCCTCGCCGAACGACCCTACGTTTCCGGCGAGGGTCGCCAGGAAGTCGTTCACCCACTCACCTTGCACAGGTCGGCGGTGGTGAGGTCGGCCGGCGGGAGGTTCGTCTCGTCGAAGCCGAACGGGCTGACCAGTTCAAGGAACTTGTCCTTGTTCTCGTGCAGCTTCTTCAGCTCGACGTTGAACGCGTCGACCACGTCCCGGGCGTCGGTCCGGAACACGGCGCCACCGGCACCGGCCTGGTTGACCCCGTCGACGATCGGGACGAAGGGCGAGGTCACCTCGACGCCCTCGTTCTTCTTGGCCAGCCAGTTCAACGAGGCGGCGGTCAGGCAGAATCCGTCGAGCCGACCGGCCTTGATCTGGTCGACACCGTCGGGCTGCTCGGCGACGGTCTTGATCTGGCCGTCCTTGACGCCGGCCGCGGTGGCGAAGCTCTTCTCGACGGCCCCGGTCATCACGCCGAGCCGGAAGTCTCCGTGCTGGGCGACCGAGGCCAGATCGGTGATGCCGAAGGGGTTGCCGGCCTTGAGCATGATGGCTGTCGACCCGACGTAGACCGGCTCGGAGAACAAGGCGTTGGCGCACCGCTCCGGCAGGATCGACATGCCGGCGGCAACCACGTCAAACCGCCCGGCGTTGAGGGCCGGGATCAGCGAGCCGAACTCGGCCACGGTGGCCTCGAGCTGGGGAACGCCGAGCTGCTCGAAGATGTAGCCGACGACAGCAGGTGACTCACCGCTGGGCTTGCCGTTGTCCTCGAATCCGTACGGTTCCTCGCCGGCGAAGCCGATCCGAACCTTGCCGTCGGCCCGCAGTTTCTCCAGCAGCCCACCCTCACCGGTCGCTGGCGCCCCGGTGCCCGGTTCGGTGGGAGTACAGGCCCCGAGCAGAGCTGGGCCGAGGAGGGCGCCTGCGCCCGCCATGCCGAGCAGGAACCCACGGCGTGAGGCGCCGGTCGTCTGGACGAAGTTGGTCACGATGGTCCTTCTTCTCGATTTTCTGGTCGCATCGACGCTCGACAGTACCAACCGTTGTCCGATTGTCGACAATCGGACGTCAGGACATTGTGGCGGGATCGTGATGTTCTCCGGGCCTGTCTGGCGATGGCATGCTTGTCACGGCACAGGAGAGGGTGGGCATGGATGACGGGGCGGCAGGGCGTGTCATGGGCGACGCCGGTGAGCTGGGTCACCTCATCCCACCGGTGCAGCACGAGTCGACGGTTGACCTGATCGCAGCACGACTGCGTACGGCCGTGTTCACCGGAACCTTGGTCGCGGGAGCCCCGCTCCGGGAGATCGATCTGGCGGCGCAACTCGGCGTCAGCCGCGGACCGCTCCGCGAGGCTGCGCAACGCCTGGTCGCCGAGCGCACCCTGACCGCGCGCCGCCGCGGCCTGTGGGTCCCGGCGCTCACCGCTGACGATGCGGCAGACGTCCTGGCGGCACGGGCCGATCTCGAAGCCGTTGCGTGCCGCCGCATCATCGCCTCGGGTTCGTCCGCCCGCCAAGCAGCGCTCCGTGCATTGCGACGCTGCGAACAACGTCTCGCCAAGGCGACGGCGAAGTCCGACCACCACGTGATGGCCGATGCCGAGGTGACCTTCCACCGTACGTTGGTCGAACTCACCGGCAGCCCCCGGTTGTCAGCGATGCTGGAGCCGTTGTTGGTCGAGACCCGGTTGTGTGCCCGAGCGGCCCATGCCGCACCGGAGATGGTCGAGACCGACGGCTCGGGCCACGCCACCGTGCTGGTCGCCCTGCGGGCCGGCGACGTCGACGCCTGCCGTGACGCCCTCGCCCATCACTTCGACGAGATCGCCAATCGGATCAACTCCGGCGACTGACAGTCGTCGGTGACGTCACCGCGGTCCGACCCGCGGGGTGACACTGGCCGAGGCAACCACGTCGTGGCACACCGGTCGCGGCTCGCTGCCACCTGGGCCGAACAGTTCGAGCGGCGGCTCGGCCAGTACCTCCGGACGATGCTCCGGGTCAGCTCGCCGACGTTCAAGTTCCCAGCCCAGCGTGTCCAGCCGGCTCAGCAGCCCTCCGTAGCGACGGTCGAGCAGTTCCCATCCCCAGCTCTTGTTGTCGCGATGCCAGCTGTCGCGATGATGCCGTCGCAGCTGCTCCACCCGCAATGTGGTTTCGGACAGCAGTTCCTGCAGCTCGGCGGCCTCGACGGCGCTGCCGGACTCGAAACAGGGTCGCAGTCTCCGATGCAGTTCGACCTTGACGGCAAGCACCTCGGCCAGCAGGGCAATGATCTCGACCCGGCCGTCGGCCGGCCGGCCGGCGGCGATCCGGGAGCGTAGGTCGGCAGCCAGTTGCCGGTAGTGCTCCCCTGTCGCCCCGAGATCAGCCACGTCCACCATGTCGATCACGGGATCGTTCCACAGCAGCCACTTCCCGGGATTGCGCTGCCGGTACCAACCCGCGGCGACGTCAGCTGCCTCGGCATCGGGATGGAGGATGTCGACATCGCTGGCGCGCGACCACGTGTCCAGCGTGGCATCGCAACTGCCGGCGAAGTTGGCCTGCGTGCTGTTTCCGGTTTCCGGCGCCGACCAGGCCGCGTCCGCGAAGGCCTGGACCGCCGGTAGTGCCGACCACAGGTCACACTCGGCACCGTCATTGACCCAGGTGGTGATCATCACCTCGTCGAGTTCTTCGGCGGCAGCGGCCTCGACACTGGCGATGGCGGTGGCGCGACTGGCCGGCAGCTGGGTCCAGTAACGGAACCAGGTGAAGGCCGCCATCGCCTGGATCCGCGCGCGACCGTGACCGCGCAGCTGGGCGATGCGACCGCGGCAGAAGTTGGGCTCAGTGGCGTAGTAGTCCCAGTTGACCACGGTCATGTCGTCAGGGATCGTCAGCCGTTCGTCACCCCGCCACTCCGCCACCATGTCGCCCCACATCATCGGGCTCAGGCCCCGCTCGCGACAGAGGCCAGCCACCATCGCCAGGTGTCGGCTGTAGATCTCCTGTGGGGCAACGGTTCCGTGGCGACTTCCGTACGCACCACTGCCCAGTCCCTGCACCTCGTCGAGGCCGAGGTGGATGCGTTTCGAGCTGACCGCGGACGTCACCGCGTCGATCATCCGGCCCAGCAGCGCACGCGTGGCGTCATGGTCGGCCAGCAGGATCCGCTCGGTGTCGCGCACCTCGCCGTAGGCCCGCCATTTCAGCAGGTTCTCCAGGTGACCAAGGGTCTGGATGCACGGCACGAGTTCGATGCCGAAGGTGTTGGCCACCCGGTCCAGGCCAGCCAGTTCGTCCAGGTTGTAGCGGCCGCGCCCCGCACCGAACAGGGGTTCCCCGGGCACCTCGTAGGTGTCCTCGGTGTAGAGCAGGACGGTGGAGATCCCCATCAGTGCGCACCGCAGCAGCATCCGCTCGAGCTGCTCGGGTCGAAGGACGGCATTGCGGGAGACGTCCCACATCACCATCGTGGAGCGGAAACGGCACTCCTCCCGGCGCGGAGTCACCCGTCCGGTCGTGGCCAGCTCGCCCATCACGATGCCCAGCCCACGCAGCGCCGCGACCGGGGTGCCGTACGTGATGGTGACCGTCCCGGCATCGTCCACCCCGACCCGGAATGCCGACGTCGCGTCGCGGACCTGCCCGGCGCCGCGTGTCAGGGTCGGGTCCGCGACGAGGCGCAGTCGATGCGACGGATCGTCGTCGAAGCGGTGCGGATACTCCTCCCGTACGGCGTCAACCGCCGCCCGCAGTTGCTCCGGCACCTCGGTGATCAACAGCGACACGGTCGCACCTTTCTCTTTCTCACAGGCGATCTCGGGAAGTGTCATTCGTCGGCCAGTTGTTCGAACCGTACCGCGTCGGCCCGGAGCCGGCCGCTGTCGGCGCCGGTCAGCACCACCTGTGCTGTCGCTGGATCGAGTTGCCAGGTGCCGAGCACGTCCCAGGTGCTGCCGATGCGTTGGTCCCGACTCACCGTGATCGCACCGTCGGCGGTGGTGATGGTGTAGCTCGCCTGCTGGGAGTTGTTCGGCTCGGTGGGGTACCAGACGCTGACGCGCCACAGGCCTGCCGACGGCAGGGTCGGGGTCCAGGTGGCGATGCCGTCGGTGGCCGGGGCGATCCAGCGCGTGGTCGGGATACCGTTGTGGCCAGAGATGGTGCTCCGTCCCCAGGCTCCTTGTTCGACATAGCCAGGAGTGCCGTCGTCGTTGTCGACGATCACGGTCGCGATCGGATCCACCTCGTCGACGAGCTGCCAGCGTACGGCGCTTGTGCGATGGGTGACGCCGTTGCTGACCTCGAGGAAGACCTCGCCAGTACCGTCGGTGATCAGGTAGGTACCCAGCGAGTACCAGTCGTTGCCACCCTGGGTCTGGTCGACCACCACGGTGTCCTCTCCGCCATCATGACGGATCACGAAATGGGCCTGGGTGGTGGAGGCGGTGTGGGCCGGCCACCACACCGAGATCTCGTACGACCCGCTCGTGGCGATCGTGGGCACCCAGCGCGCTGTGCCACCGAGCAGACCGTCGAGGCTGTACTTCGTCCGCGTCCCGCCCCATCCGGCGAGTCCGCTGAGTCGCCAGGCTCCCGTCTCCTGGTACGCCGGCCAAGGGCTCTCGACATGCACGATCCCGGGCTGGGTGACGAACTTCGTCGCGCTCGTGAGCTTCCAGCGGTTCGCCAGACTCACACCGAAGGTCGCCGAGGTACCCCAGTTCGCCGTTGCCGGTCCGGTGGCGGTGAAGCTGTGCCGGACGACCTCGCCCGGCGGCACCGTCAGCGTGACGGTGGTCGCCGTGGCCTGCCATCCGCTCGGCACGATCAACTGCAGCGGCGCGGTCACCGATGACAGGCCGGGGTTGGCGACCGCGGCGGTCACCGTCACCGTCTGGCCCGGACCGGTCAGCACGCTGGGCGTGGCTGTCACCTCGACCAGCCGGCGCGGGTCACGGATGAACACCTCACCAGCGGTCAGCGCGACCGGATTTCCTGCCACGGTGGCGGTTGCCGTGATCTCGCCCGTGCTGTCGAGCGGTGCCGTGGCCGGCACCGTCACGGTGAACTCGGCCGAGACCGTAGCGGTCGCCGGGATGTCGACGGTACGGGTGGCCGGGGCAATCACCCAGCCGGTCGGGACGGCCGGGGTGACGGCGACTCCGCCGTGGGCCGTTGCGTCGGCGGCACCGACGACGACCTGCACCGGGAACTCGGCGCCAGCCACGGCGGAGACCGGCGCCTGCACCTGACCGATGACCGGGTCGGAGCCGACCGGCCCGCCGAGCAGCGCGGGGAGGGAGAGCGTGACCGGGTCGGTGACGGTGCTGCCCCACGAGACGCGGTAGCTGAAGGTGGCCGCCAGGTCGGCGACGGGAACCGTCCACTCGTACGGGTACGGCTTGTCGGAGACCTGCTGCCAGGACCCATCCCCGATGCGGTACTCGAACCTCGCCTGGTCCACCACATCGGCGAAGACGTAGGCGTCGTAGCCGGCGCCGTCGGGTCGTGGCAGCAGGGTGCCGCGCACCAGCCCGCCAGCGCCAGGGGCCACGCCATTGCTGTGGTGGCTGGAGTTTCCCGGATCAGTCGCCGGTGGCTGCCGGTGCCACGGGACGGTCAGTTCGACGTCGCGCACGGCGAGACCGAGGCTGCCGTGGGCCGGGATGTCGACGCTGATCGACCCGGCGGTCCGGCTCGAGGTGGGTTGACCGTCCGCGCTGAGCAACGTCACCTGCACCGAGTCGCCGGGTGCCAGGCCGGTGACGGCCGAGGCGACACTGACCGTGGTGGTGACAGCGGTGGCGGAGGTGTTGACGAGACCGACGTAGAGGCTGGAGTTCCCGACACCGGTCAGCCAGTTCACCGCCGGTTCGTCGACGCTGATGATGCCGCGCGGGATCCACGGCCAGACGCCCTGTTCGCCGTGGAAGGTGCCCGGACGATGGCCGTACAGGGTGTAGGTGAAGTAGACGAAGTTCGCCTCGTAGGTGCCGGGAAAGTCGATCTTGCCGCCGGAACGGTGGAACTGCTCGGTGACCAGATAGTCCATGGCCAGCCCGAGCTGACCCGGGATGTGGTGCGGGTAGATCGAACTGATCCCGGCCGGCCCCTGCAGCGGGAAGTCGGGCTTCATCGGCAGAGCCTGGAACTCGCGGTTGTAGTAGCCGGGATAGTTGGTGAAGCGGCCGATCACCATGTTGTGGGCAATGTCGGCGAGCAGATCATCCCCGGTGTGGTGGGCCAGTCGCAGCAGCAGCGGTGCCCAACACGGGTTGAGCACGTAGCCACCGCCGGGGTTCACCGAGGCCGAGGTGCTGATCTTGAAGGTGCTCAGCTGCTCGTAGGTCAGGCCACTGGTGGAGACCTGCCAGGCCGGCACCTGTTCGACCGGCACCGCCGTACGGGGATAGTCCGGCAGCGCGCCGCTCGGCCAGTCGTAACCGAACTGAATGACCGGAGGAGTGCCCACCGTGACAGTGTCGTCCGGGACCGGGCGGACCGTCGTCTGGGTGATGAAGCGCAGGGCCTCACGATGAGCCCCGGCGAGGATGTCGGGATTCTGGGTGTACTCGTGGAGCACCACCAGGCTCGCCCAGTAGCGGCTGTTGTTCCAGCCGAAGGTCTGTTCGGTCGGCACCTCGGTGTACGGGGTGTCGATCTGGGTCGCGATGTAGTCGAGGGCCAGCGTCTCGGCCTCCACCAGGTGGGACGGGTCACCGGTCAGCAGGTGGGCACCGAGTGCGGTCACGAAGCGGGGGCGGTCACGGCCGACGACATCGGCGGTGGCCTGGTCCAGGCCCAGTCGTCTGATCGTCCCGACCTGCCCCCGGGTGAGGTCGTTCAGGGCGTTGAGCTGCAGGGCATCGGGTCCGACAAAGCCGAGGCGGTGCTGGTCCGCCTTCTGCCCGGACTTGCTGATCGGCGAGTAGGCGATACTTCCCCGTGACAGCAGGAACTCCAGCATGGGTCGTGCCCGGTGGTCGTAGCTGTCGGCGGTGTCCGCAACGCTGGTGAGCAACGAGGCCGCGAGCAGCACACCACCGGTCGAGACCCGGATGTCGTTGGCGATCTCGACGTTGGCAAAGCCCTTGGCCCGGTTCCACCACCCGGAGAAGGACGGAACGAAGTCAACCGAGTCGTCGCCATCCGGCTCGGTCAGGACGAGGTCGACGATGTTGTGGATCGTGTCGGTGAGCGAGGTGCCGTACACGTTCTCCCGGTACGGCTGCAGACCGTACTCCTCACGGACCAGTGTCGCCGTCACCTCGGCCAGTTCCGAGGCCCGGGCGCAGAGGCCGAAGGCGAAGCCACGGCTCTGACCGATCGTCATGGTGGCACGGATGCCGGGCTGCGGTGCGTACACCGTCGGCACCACGTCGAGTGACTCGTTGCGCAGGCTCATCCCGTACGGCTGGTCGTCCAGGCCGAGCTTGCGATCGTGCTCGAACAGCATCACCTCGGCCGGGATGTAGGTGCCGACGGTGATCGTGCCCTCGACCCCCGGGCGCTGGGTGAGCGCAGCGGGGGTGAACAGTTCCCAGGCGGCGCGCGGCTGCGGATCGTCGACGATCACCTTGGCGTGCTGGAGAGCTCCGCACAACACCTCCTCGACTCCGGCCTCATCGGTCAGGTCGAAGCCCTGGTAGGAGATCACGAAGTCGTCGGCCACGGCGGCGGTGAAGGTGTACTGCAGCTCCGGATGGGTCCCGTCCAGCACCCACCGTACGACCAGCTCACCGGCCGCCGGGTCGTTGCCGCGGAGCTCAACCACCGAGCGCGACAACTTCGTACAGCTGGCGAAGCCCATCCAGTGACGGACCTCCCGGGGATGGCCCGGGCCACCGACCCGGTGAACGATCCACTGCTCGTCGAACCGGCGGTCCGTCGCCGTGACGGCCACCCATCGGTTGTCGGCGGCCCGGATCTCGAGGTCACGGACGATCGTCTGCCCACCGTCCCAGGTGGCCTGCCAGAAGGTCACCCGGTAGCCGGCGTTGCAGATCTCGGTGAGCTTGGTGAACTGCAGGTTCGGCTTGGCCAGACGACGCAGCGCATCGGCGGTGGCGGACGGGTCCGTGCTGACGGGAGCTGCCGATGCGGTCGGCAGCTTGCCCAGGATCGGCGGCAGCATCGCCGCACCGAGCAGCAGGCCGATGGCCTGGCGACGATTCAGGTGACCGGGACGGGATTGGTTGTCTGACATGGCGACCTCACTGTCGTGGTGGTTGGAAGGATGAATGCTGTGGGGCGTGTTCGTTCGGGATTCACGTATCGGGGTTCACGTACCGGGGTGCACATATCGGGGGTTCAAGGGGGTCGTCCCCCTTGCTGAACATGGAAGGTGCGTTCGTATCGGGGGTTCAAGGGGGTCGTCCCCCTTGCTGAACACAGCTCAGCTCTTGACTGCGCCCGCGATGCCCTCGATGAAGGTGCGCTGCAGCAGCAGGAACACCACGATCGTCGGCAGCACGCTGATGGTGGCTCCGGCGGCCAGGCCGGCGAAGTCAGTTGATTCGGATCCGAAGAAGTTGTACATCCCGACGCCGAGGGTCCGTAGATCCGGATTGCCGAGCGTGAACACCAGCGGGACGAAGAAGGCGCTCCAGGCGCTGACGAAGTTCATCAGGGCGACGGTTCCGATGACCGGCTTGGCCAGCGGCAGCATGATCTGCAGGAAGATCCGCAGGTATCCGGCACCGTCGACCTTCGCCGCTTCCTCCAGTTCCTTCGGGATCTGAGCGAAGTAGCCCATGAACAGCAGTACGGGGACGACGTGCACCGGGCCGGCCTGCGCCAGGGCGGCACCCACCAGGCTGTTGCCCAGGCCGAGAGCGTTCACCAGCACAAACACCGGGATGATCGTGTAGCCGTGCGGGATGAACATCGTGGCCACCAGCACCCCGATGATCACCTTCTTGCCCGGGAGCCGTGGGCGGGACAGGGCATACCCGGCACATGCCGACACCACGAGCACGATGCCGACCACCAGGACGGTGTAGACGATGGTGTTGAGGGTGTAGGCGCCGAAGTGCGCGGTGTTCCAGGCGCGGGAGAAGTTGGCCAGGGTGGGGGCCTCGGGGAGCAGGCTCAGTCCGCCGAGCAGCATCTCGCGTTGGGACTTGAACGAGGCGGAGAACATCCACACGAACGGATAGACCCACACCAGGCAGACCGGCAGGAGCAGCAGGTGTGCCAACTGGGGACGGAACTTCGCCCAGCTCGTGCGTGGTCGCCACAACCGCGGCAGCTGGGTCTCCAGGTCGGTCCGGTCAGCTGTATCGGTCTGGTCGACGACGGGTGTGGTCATGGTGCCATCCGCTTTCGCAAGCGCAGCACCGGCGCCTGGATCAGGGTGAGGACGAGGGTCAGCAGGCCGAAGATGACACCGGCCGCACAGGCAAAGCCGTACCGTGGCGCTTGCATGTAGGGGTCGAAGGCGTAACGGTAGATGTAGGTCGGCACCACGTCCGTGGCGTACGACGGACCACCGGCGGTCATCGCCTGGACCAGGTCAAAGGTGTTGAGGCTGCGCTGGAACAGCAGCAGCACAATGACGATCGCGATCGGCAGCACGACCGGGACGGTGATGTGGCGCAGGACGCCCCAGCGGCGGGCCCCGTCGATCTGTGCGGCCTCGATCAGGTCCTTCGGCACCGTCTGCAGGGCGGCCAGCCAGTAGATGAGCGTGACACCGAATCCCTTCCAGATGTCGACGACCATCAGCGTCGGCAGAGCGGTGGTGGTCGAGCCGAGGAAGTTGATCGGCTCGCCGACCAGGTGCAGTCCGGTCAGGATCTCGTTGACCGCTCCGCGGACCGGGTCGAGCAACGCCACGAAGACGATGCCGACCACGGCCGTGGTGGTGACGACCGGGACGAACAGGGCGAGTCGGTACACGTTGCGCCCCCGCAGCCGCGGGTTGTTCAGCATGATCGCGAGGACCAGGGCCAGCGGGAGCTCCACCAGCAGCGCCACGACCGAGAACAGGAACGAGTGCCAGAAGGATCGCCAGAACGCCTCGTTGGTCACCACTTCGACGAAGTTGTCCAGTCCGATCCAGTCGGTGGCCTGTCCGACCCCGTCCCAGTCGAAGAAGGAGTACCACCAACTGGCGAGAATCGGCCACAGCGTGAACCCGCCGAACGTCAGCACCAGTGGCACCAGGAGCAGATAGCTCCACACCCGCTCGGATCTCTCCGCCGGGAGCAGCCTGCGACGGGTCTTCACGATCGACGCGCTCACTTGCTCTCGTACGGCTTGGTCGGGACCCAGTCGGCGAAGGTGATGTCGGCCGCCGTCGCCTTGCCGGACGAGTACAGGTCGGCCAGGAAGGCGTCGAGCGCCCGGTCCAGTTTGACCGCCTTGGGCTCGAAGGGTTCGTTCTTGACCATCGACTCCATCGCGGCATCGGTGAAGCGCAGCTCCGGCTTCGCGGCACGGGCGTCGAGGATCGCCTTGCCGCCTTCGCTGGCCAGCCGCGGGTTCGGCACCAGGGCCATCGACTCGGTGGCGACATCGAGCAGCGCCGCCTGGTCGGGCTGGCTCCGTGCGGCGCTCTCCCAGGCGCTCTCCAGGGCCGTCAAGGTCCCGAACTCCTGGTAGTAGGCCAGGTGGAACTCTGCCGAGGCGAGGAAGTCGAGCACCTTCCACGACTCGTCAGGATGCTTCGTCTCCGAGGACATCGCCCACATCGGGGCGAACGAGGCGGTGATCGGTGAGAACCCGCCCCGGCCGCTGTCAGGTGTCGGGCACACGGAGATGCCCATGTCGATGTCGGGCATCAGCTTGCGGATCTCGGCCACGTGCCACGGGGCCGTGACGTACATGGCGAACCGCCCACCGGCGAACTCGGTGTAGGCCCGCGAGCCGTCCCAGGTCTCCCATCCGGTGATCATGGAACCGTCGGCCTGCATCCGGCGATGCAGCTCCACCGACTCGACCATGATCGGATCGGCCGTGTTGGGCTTGCCGGTGCGCAGGTCGAGACCGTCGCCCGGGATCGAGTACGGCACGCCCTGGCGTGCCACCCGAACGATCCCGGAGGCCTGCTGCGGGGCGAAGCCGAAGACCTTCCCCTTGCCGTCCCGGGTGACCGCCTTGGCCATCTCCTCCAGCTGCGACCAGGTCTGCGGGCCCTGTTCGTACCCGCTGGCCTTCAGCAGGGACTTGTTGTAGACGAAAGCATCCAGGGTGGCCCACTTGCCCCAGGTGAGAGGAATCGAGTACAGCTCGCCGTCGCGGTGGATCCCGGAGCTGGCCGGGCTGAGCGAGCCCTGCGGGAACCGGGCCGTGAACTCGTCGGTGACGTACGGCTGGAGGGACCGGGCCCAGCCACGGTCGTACATCCGGTCGAATCCGGACTCCTGCGCCCGGTACACGTCAGGGGCGTTGCCCTGTTGGAACATCAGCTCGACCGCACTGAGCTGTTTGTCACCAGGGTTTTCGATGATCTTGACCTTGATGCCCGGATTCGCGGCCTCGAAGCTGTCGAACTGCTTGCGGTAGAAGTCGCTCGCGCCCGGCGGATCCGGAACCAGGGCGACGACGACCTCGACGGTGGGGCCGTTGGACGGCGTGCCCTGCCCGGTGCAGGCGGTGAGTCCGGTGACGGTCGCACCGGCCAGGGTCGCGCCCAGCAGGGTGCGGCGCGAGAGCGTACGTGGGTGTGACATCGATTCCTCCATGAATGTGCCGCGTCCCGACGGCCGCGTCGAGACGTTCTGGTTGTTCCCGGTGTCCGGGCGTACTCGCCGACCTGTCGGGCAGCGGAACGGGTCGGTCAGTGGGGCAGATCGGTGAGGTCGACGAGGCCGACCCGGGTCCGGTCCGTGACGGGATCGCTGTCGGTGTAGGCGACGTAGCGTCCTGTGGGCGAGAAGTTCGGATGCCCGTGGCGCGGGTGGACCGAGCCCCATCCGATTTCGGCCAGGGTGAGCGGAGGCTGCTCGCCGTTCATGCTGACCAGTTCGATCCGACCACGCCGGTCGGCATCAGGGCCGGTGTCGACCACGGCCCATCGGCCGTCGCGACTGATGCTGCAGTGGCTGTAGTCGTTCGCCGCCTGGACCAGCCTGGCCGGACGGCCGTCGGTCCACAGTTGCCACAGCCCTGCCTGGCCGGTCGCCGGTGCCGTCGGCGGGGCGACGTCACGGGGTGCGACCAGGACGCAGGAGACTTCGTGGAACGCCCAGACCTCGTGGGAGGCCGGGACCAGGCCGCTCTCGGTCTGCTGGTCCCACAGCAGCTGACCCCGCGGTGCGTGGTCAGGATGGTAGGCCCAGGCGCGGGTGTAGGGACCGAAGTTGTGGGCCAACCTGCTCTGGTTGGAGAAGCCGATCCAGCTCGGGTCGGCCTCGCAGTACTGGAAGTGCGCCAGCATCGTCTCGGAGTCCAGGATCTCGGTCGCCGCGCCGGAGGCGATGTCGATCTCGATCAGCTGGGTCGGTCCGTACGACAACCCGGGCGGGTAGTGGGAGGCGAGGCAGCGCGTCCCGTCCGGGTGCAGGCTGACGATCGCCGAGGCGACGCGACCTTCCGGCGCCCGCCAGATCTCCCGTGGTGCGGGGATCTCGGCCGTCAGGTCCACCACATGGACGGCGTTGCTGGTCGACGAGACGAGCGTGGTCCCGGCAATGTCCACGTCCCACCAGACGAACACGTTCTTCTCGTCCGGCTGGTGCTGGAACTCGCCGAGCCGGCGCTCTGCCCCGGTCTCCAGATCGACCTGGTACAGCGTCGAGGTGGACCGCTCCATGTCGATCTCGCCGACCACCACGGTGGCGTCCCGCGTGATCCCGTCGACCGTCCTGGTGGTGAAACCGTTCAGGTGCGGATAGGTGAAGTACCGGTATGCGGCGAAGTCGCTGAGCAGTGTCACCTGCGGCATCGACGGGTCCCCCTTCAGATCTCCACGTCACAGGCGGCATCGGCCCTGCGCGGGGTTCGGTCCCACGCGATGTGCCACGCGGTGCTCCGTACGCTGTCACGCCCGGGAAGGCGGCTTCAATGACGGAGGTTAATATTCATTGCATCCAGCGAGACGGAGGAGGTCGGCGTGGGGCGTCGTGTCACCCAGGCCGAAGTGGCCCGCCTGGCGGGCACCAGCCAGACTGCGGTCTCGATGGTGCTGAACGGGACGGCCGCGGGCCGCGTGGCGCCAGCCACGATCGACCGGGTGTCGGCAGCGCTGCACAGCTCCGGCTATCTGGCCCAGCGATCCTTCCGACCGCCACAGCACCCCCAGGTCATCGGGGTCTTCACCTACGAGTCGGTCTTCCCCAGCGTCGCATCGAGCTTCTACTACCCCGTTCTCACAGGGATCGAGAGGGCCGCAGAGGAACGCCGGGTCGATCTGTTGCTGTTCACCAGCGCACCGCACGAGGACGGCCGACGTCGCCTCCTCGACAGCCAGCTGCAGCGGGTGGACGGCTGCCTGCTGCTCGGCCGCGAGGTCCGCAGCGACGACCTGGCGCTGCTGAATCGGATGAACTACCCGTACGTGTCGATCGGTCGGCGGGACGAGACCGGCATCGGCCCGGTCGCCTACGTCGGAGCCGACTACGGCGCCGCCACCCGACAGATCACCGCCGACATCGCCTCCTTGGGGCATCGACGCCTCGTCTACGTGTCGAGTGACCCACGGGCCACCTCGAAACAGGATCGCTACACCGCGTTCCGACAGGAGGCACGGAAAGCCGCGCTCAGCCACCGCCTGCTCCGCCGCCCCGGGGCTGCGACGGAGATCCTGGGGGCCGCCGACGAGACCGGGGCCACCTGTGTGGTGATCGACCACGCTGCCGACGCCGAAGCCCTGGTCCGGCTCTGCCGGCGCGAAGGTCGTCGCATGGGTGTCGACCTCTCCGTGGTGCTCCTCCATGAGATCGCCCGGCCGCTCGCCGGGGTCGAACTGGCGCATTTCACCATCCCCCGACCGGACATGGGACGGCATGCCTTCGACATGCTCTGCGACCTGCTCGCCGCTGGCGCCTCGGCGCCTCGTACGGAGTTCCAGCGGCTGTTCCCGGTCGGTGTCACTCTCGGCACGACGCTCGGCCCACCTCGCGCCTGAGGCGGCACAGGAGATCTCTCGCGCGTCCGAAACGCACGGCCCAAGGTTCCTTGTAGGGCGCCGGTTTCCGTCGCCGGCCTGAGATTGGGCCGAGCGCCGCGGCCCGCCGAGCTGGGCGGGATCACTCGAGGCCTCAGGAGCCTCGTGCAACGGAAAGGCGACACCTGACGAATGACGCCCGAATGGGCGTCACAAGTGGAACGCAAACGCTATCGGTCACTAATCTCGGCACGCGTCCACTTTCATGAACAGGAGGCTGCGTGAATTCGGATGGACGGCGACCGGCAGAGTCACGGGTGGCGATTGTCGAAGACCATCTCCTGCAGCGGCGACGAACGGTCGAGTTGTTCAACGGGGAGCCTGGTTTCCGTGTCACGCACCACTCGGAGACGCTCACGGACTTCGTCCAGTGGCTGCAGACCTGCCGTCCCAGCGCGCGGCCACATTTGCTGATCCTCGACCTGGTGGTCGACCGGCGGCCGAATGCGGAGCCGGTCACGGTCCGGAAGCTGCTCCGCTCCGGCATCCGAGTCCTCGTGCTCTCGGCGATGACCTCACCGTCGCTGGTCCGCGACATGCTGCACGTCGGGGTGCAGGCTGTCGTCGGGAAGCGGGACACCGAGCACGAGATCATCTCGGCTGCGAGAGCTGTTGTGCGCGGTGAGTCCTGGATGACACCTGAGCTCGCCGGAGTCATCGCCGGAGATGGTGACCGGCCGAAGCTGAGCATCCAGGAGGAGCAGACGCTGGTCCTCTACGCTTCGGGTCTCACGCTGCCGGAGACCGCCGAGGCGCTCGGCGTCAAGACGGACACCGCCAAGCAGTACCTCAAGCGAGTGAAGGCCAAGTACGCCGCGGTGGGCCGCCCGGCACGTACCAAGCTCGATCTCAGCAGGCGTGCGGAGGCCGACGGCTACGTCGATTGACCTCGGCGGCGGCGACGGGGCCAAGGATCGGACCAAGCCCCCCAGGTCCAGCCATCAAAGAGATCATGTCAGGTGTGCAGCATCAGTCGGCGTCAGAGGCCGCCGGGTGGGCGGCAAGCAGTCTTGCCGGCTCCCTGCGACGCGCCGGACTCCTCGGTCTGATCGGATGGCAGGGCGTGATGATCGGCGTGGTGGTGATCTCCGCACCGGCGGTGCCCACGGTGGCGTTGATCATCCTGCATCTGGTGGCTGGTGGCCTGGCGCTGCTCTGCCTCGAGCACCGGGTGAGTCTCGCGGTGCTACTGCCTGTCATCTTCGCCGTCTACATCGTCGACTACTACGCGACCCCCGACATGGACGGCCCGCTGTTCCTGGCAACAGCGTGGTTCGGCAATGTTCTCTTCCTGGTCACGCCGTTGCTCCTGCTCGGCCGGTTGTCACAGTTCATGGCCCCGATCGCGGCGATGGTCGGCCTCGCGGTGTTGCTGGCGGTGAAGCCGGGCTGGACCGTGCAGACATCGCTGAGCATTCTCGTCACCGCCACGCTGATGACGGTCGCCCTCGGATTCGGACTACCGGTCCTGCGGCGACTCGCTGCCGATGCGGACCGAACTTCAGCCCAAGCAGCGACCCAACGACAGGCTGCCCACGTTGCCGCCTCGGCGGCCCGAGGAGCAGCCGACGATGCCCGCACCCTCCATGACACCGTGATCAACACTCTGGGGGCGATTGCCTCCGGCGGTGCCGCGATCCGCGACGTTGAAGCAGTGCGGCACCGCTGCGGCCTGGACGCGAGTACCGTGCGAGTACTGCTCGGTGGCACCGAGGCGGTGACCCCACGTGGTCTGGCAGCCGTGATCGAGCTTCCGATGGGTGTCGACATCGAACGTGTCGGGCTCACCACCGACGACCTCGAGCAGATCGAGTCGACCCTGCAGCCAGAAGTGGTCCAGGCGTTGGGTGGCGCGGTACGCGAAGCCGTGCAGAACGTTGCCAAGCATTCGGGCGCGGCGCGTTGCCGCATCGGCGCTCGCCGCGACGGGCCCGAGCTCGTGCTGTGGATCAGCGACGACGGCGTCGGCTTTCCCACACCGGCGCCCCCCGGGCGCGGGCTGACTCACTCGGTCATCGCCAGGATGGAGTCCGTCGGCGGGACGGCTCGGATCACCAGCGAGCCGGGGGCCGGCACCACGGTCGAACTACGATGCCCGCTCGAACCTGAGGTTTCGCCAACGAGTGAGTCCGCCACGCCGGGCGACTCCGCGCCGCTGCTGCGCCGCATCCAGCGTCGCTCGTGCCTGGTCTGGGCGGCCGGCACGGTCGCGGTGGGAGTCGTCATCGAAGTCGTGAACCGGCCCGGTCATCTCACTCCGGTGTACGCCGTGTTGCTCCTGGTCAGTGTGCTCGCCGCGGGAAGTTGGCTGGCGACCCGGCATGGTGCCGCCTTCCCGCGATGGCTCCAGGTCATGGTGGCTGTTGCCGTCCCGGTGTCGTTCGTGGTGAACATGGCCAACATCGGGTTCGGCCTGGTCGACGTCTACATCTACCAAGCGTTCGCCTTCACTCCGCTGCTGGTGATCCTGCTGACCTTCCCGCAGCGCCGCACGGCGCTCACGACGGCCCTGGTACTCCTCGGAATCACCGTCGTGACCATGACCGTCGTGCTGGGCCTGGAGTCGTCCGACCGCGCGGCGATCGTCCTTGTCGCTGCGGCCCCCACCTTCGGACTGGTCGCGGCATGGGCGGGCTTCTACCGGCTCACCGATCAGATCCTCACCCAGTCCGAGATTGACCGCCATGTCACCTGGCTGGCCCAACGCGAGACAGCTGCCCGTCGGGCACTCACCGCCGCACGCGAGAGGTGGCGGGCAACAGGGCTCCACCTCGCCCTGACTCTGCTCGAAGGGCTGGCCAACGGCTCCCTGGCTGCCGATGACCCCCAGGTACGGCACAGATGTGACACCACCGAGAGCCACCTGCGTCAGGTCATCCAACTGTCCCCGGAACTCATACGGATGGGTGTCTGGTTCGCCCGTGCGCTGACCGAGGCACGGCAGCGAGAGGTCTCCCTCACCGTACGGACCGGCGAGGTCGATGCGCCCGATGACCACATCGCCCAGCTCTGGGGCCAGCTGCTGATCGAGGTGGTCCATCGAGCCGCCAGTGGTGACCACCTCGTGTTCTCCCTGTTCGGCGGGGCGGAGACCGTGCGCCTGATGATCGTCGGTTCCAAGGCTCTCGCTGATGTCGAGACACCGGCGGTCAACCTGGACGGCTGGCAGTCCAGCCATGTCTCGACCCCGGACCAGGAACTCATCGAGATCGTGGTTCCACGGGCGCAGGAGCTCCCCGTGACGTGATGGCCGTTCCATCCTGGCCGTGGAGGCCAGGTCGGTCAGAACGCAATCCCGGGCGCCGCGGTGAACGTCACCGCGCTCCACATGTGCCCGTCGAGCCGGGCCTCCAGCTTGCGCAGTGTCGCCCGGTCGTCCACCCAGTAACGCAGGTTGCTGACCGTTGCTCCGTTCGACAGTGGACCGCTGACGACGTCGACCCGATCACCGTCAACGGTGTCACTCCGCTGCCACTGCGCTCCGTTCTGGATCAGCAGCTGAGGATTGTCCGCCCGATCGTTGCTGAGGCTGATCAACAGCAGCTGCGCCGCGGCCAGGACGGAGTCGCTCGCCCGCAACCCAGTGCTCTCCCACCCTGTCGGCGGGCTGGGGAGCGGAGGCGTCGTGCCGGCGAAGTCCTGTGCACTGACGGTCTCGGCGTCCCACAGGATCAGGAAGCGTTGCCCCTGAGGCGGCGTGACCAGGCCGTACCCCTGGTGGTTCACGGTGTCGAGCCAGCCGGTGATCCTGATGGTCACGTCCGCGTCGGCCAGGATGGCGGAGAACGCGACATTCTTGCTGCGATACGCGTTCAGGCGCATCGTTGCGACGCGGCCCGCCTCTTCGTCGGTCAGCGCCCGAGCCTTGTCGGCAACCGGCCCAGCGCAGGCCGACATCAACAGGACCACCACCATGGCCACCGTCAGCGCCACCGTGGCCCGACGCTGCAACGTCCCGGTCACAGCAGTTCCGCCCCGAGCGGCCGGTCATCGTGATGGCCGGGCAGGATCAGGAAGCTCGCGCTTCCGGTCGGTGACACGTACGTCATCAGCTCGTCCAGACTGTCGAGTCTTTGCTGTGTCAGCACGTACGTACGCAGGTCGCGTTGGAAGCAGATGAACATCAACCCCGAGTCACCGTCCCCGTTGTCGTAGGCGTAGCCGCGTCGCAACATCAGATGGCTCGCGGTGAACGACGGGTGTGCCGCCCGTACGTGTGCGTGGGCAGGGATCAGGAGTTCGCCGTTGGCCGCCTTCGCCGTGATGTCGACAGGATCGAACGGCAGGCCTCCGGACAGGGGTGTGCCGTCGAGTCGTCGGCCGATGACTTCCTCCCGGCGCGACGTCGGGAGGCCGCGAAACCCGTCCAGATCAACGCGCAGTCGTCGTACCACGCACAGCGTGCCGCCCGCCAGCGGTGCCTCCAGCCACACGTTGGCCGCCAGTTCCTCGTCAGTGTGAGGAATCTGCACGTTGTCGTGGAAACCCAGCGGGTTACGGATGATCGTCCCGGACCCGCTCGGCGGAGCACCTCGGAAGCAGCGTTGTCCCCACCGGACCCGTACGCCCGGAACCGCGGCCAGCAGCCGATCGACCACCGGGGCGAGCACCGTCGGATCCTCGGCGCAGGCCATCACCAACAGATCGCCGCCCCTGGCGTCGGGGGCGATCGTCTCGTCTCCGGCGAAGGGGGGCAGCGACTCGGCGCCGGGGAGGTCGGGACGGCGGTGGGAGACCATCCGCGGGCCGAGCCCGACCGTCACCGTCAGTCCGACGGCTCCGTCGGGGAGCAGGTCGGCCGGCGGATCCTCAACCAGGGTGGCGATGTCGCGGCCCAGCGTCGCCAGGAAGGCGAGGTCGTCGGGTGCAGCCAGATCGTAGATCATCACCAGTCCGAACAGCTGCGGCGTCGCCGGACGATCGATGCCGGCCTGGGTCGCCCCCGTGGCGGGAACGATGCCCCCGGCCGAGGTCGGCTCAGTGTTCGCGGGCGTGGCCTGCCTGGTCTGAGCGATGGCGACAGCACCACCGATGGCGGCGGCAGACCCCGCCACTCCGGCCAGCAGGTTGCGACGGCTGGGCCGCCCTTGCCGGGGCTTCACCGCACACCGGCCCACTGCGCCAGCAGGTCCTTCGACGGAACAGGGATCGCTGCCACGTCCGGCGACCCGACCGTTGCGGGCAGCACTCCAGTCGGTTCGGTGGATCTCGCATTCGTGGAGTCGGGCTGTGTCGGCGGCTCCGGCACCTGGAGGAAGTCGACGCCGGGTGGTACCGGCAGTGCCGGCAGGTCGGCACGGTCAATGCCTGCGGCGGGCGACGCCGAGGTCGGACAGGCCCGGGCAGCCATCCCGGCCGGACGCACGTCCAGGCCCGCGGCGGGATCGACACAGTTGCGGGACCCGGCGGCACGCGCCTGTGAGGTGTCGGCGACGTCGACGCCGTTGCCGTCAAAGCTGTTGCCCAGCAGCGAGTTCCCGGTGGCAGGCAGGTCCTCTGCATTGTTCAGCAGGATCCCGACCAACCGGTTTCCCGTGATCCGGTTGCGCTCGACCTGGTTGTCCTGACCACCGGAGATGCCGATCCCGATGCCGAAGCCGCCATCAGCCTGGACCGGTGACTCGGCCGAAGTGTTGTCGGTGATCAGGTTGCCGACGACCAGGTTCGCCCGCTGCGGGCGCAGGTCCTCCTGGTAGCTACTGATCAAGGTCATCCCGACCCGGTTGCCTGACCAGCGGTTTCCCACCACGTAGACGCTGTCGGAGGCATTGGCGTTCTCGAACCCGACGGCGTTGCGCTCGGCAAGATTTCCCCGTACGACGATGTCGCAGTCTCGACACTGACCGACATAGATCCCGGAGTCGGCAGAGCCGGAGGCATACGAGTCCTCGATCACGCCGTGCTGGGCATGGAAGGAGTAGATCCCGTACAGACCGTTGTTGATCGCGGTCACGTGGTCGACGCGGAAGCGCTGCAGCAGCGGCATGTCGGGTGCGGGCTTGCTGTACGGGACGTCGTGCCCGCCGCCGCCACCGGGCATCCCCGTCACCAGCACACCGTAGAAGTTATGGTTCCTGACCGTGAGGTTCTCCACCGTCACACCCGGGGCCGTCACCACGATCCCGGACTGACGCAAGCCCTCGCCGTCAATGACGACGCCATTGCGGTCCGTGCCGCGGATCGTCACATCAGGCACGGTCACCGTCACGGCTTCGGGGTAGATGCCCGGATCGACCAGCACCAGGCCGTGCTGCGCGACCAGTTCCAGGGCGCGGCTGATCGACGGGGCATCCTGCGGCACGCGGACCAGTGACTGCCCGGTCCGCGTGTCGGGAGCACAGGCTGAGGCGACGATCACGACAAGCAATGCCGTCACGACAGGAATGACGACAGCGGCCCAGGGGGTCTCCCTGTTCCTCCGTGCCATCTGTTGCGAACCTCTCTGCCGCGCCTCGTGCCGAAGCTCATGTTGTCGCGACGGTCCGCGCCCCCCGTCGTCCCCCGATCGACAGGCTCGGACCGTCGCGACAACGACTCAGGATCCCGCGCGGGAGCGGCGGGCCACGAGGACCGCGCCACCGGTGATGAGGAGCAGCGCGAGGACCATCACGCCCACCGTGCCGTACTGCGCACCGGTGTCGGCCAGTCCCGGCGGGAGCGCAGGACTCGTGGCGTGGAAGGGATCGGTGTCGCCCACCACGAACGGCGTCCCGGTGTCGGAGTTGACGGCGCGCACCGGTTGCCCGTCCGGACCGACCACCGGCTTGCCGGTCAGCTCGCCGTCCGGACCGACCTCGGGCACGACCACGGTGCCCGTCACGTCGACATGGTCGCTGTGACTGGCATCGACGCCCAACTCCAAGGTGCCCTCGCAGAAGAACGAGGCTCCAGGGGCGAAGAGCACGCCCCGGGGATTCACCCACGTGATCCTGCCGTCCACGGCGGTCGCCGTGGTGCCGTCCGGGAAGGTGCAACTCAGGTTGGTGAGTGATGGCCCCGCATCGGTCACGTCGGTCAGCACCACGTCGGTCAACCAGGTGGCCCCGGTGTTCGTGACGACCCAGCGTACGGGCTGCGGACCGGTGCCACGCTTGCTCGCGTCGAGCGGGTAGCCGACGGCGTTCCTGTCATCGTTCGCATCCTGACCGGCCTCGGTCAACGGCTTGGCCGGTGGCTGCCAGGCACCATCGTGTCCGGTCTCGGGATCGGCCTGGTTGCCGTCGTACTTGATCACCTGGATCGCACCGGTGAAGGCGTTGTACGGGTTCTCCGCGCCGGGTCCGTTCGGCGCGGCCGGCGGATTGTCCGTACTGCCGGGCTGGCCGGCCGGCGCGAGATTCGTGGTGACGGCGGCGGTGTCGGCGTGCGGCTCGTCCGTTCCGTTGAGCAGCAGCGTTGCCGTGCAGGTGAATCCCACACCCGGATCCCAGGAGACCGGGTTGGCGCCCTCGAAGGTGGCGTTCCAGTAGACCGTCCACGTCGTCCGGGACAAGGTGCCTGCGGTGGCGGTGGTCTGCCCGGGGAACAGGCAGGACAGGTTCTGCACCGTGGTCCCGCCCAGGTCCAGCCTGTCGGTGACGGTCACGTTGTAGAGGGGCGCCTCCCCGGTGTTGCTGAGCTTGATCACGATGTCACGCTGCTCACCCGGCCGGTACGCCTCGCCCTTGGCCATGGTGTCTGCCTCGTGCTTGATCACACCGGACGCAGCGTCACCGTCGCCCTTCGTCAACGACACCGCCGGCACGGGAGCCGTCGTCGCGTAGTAGGTGTCGTCGTCGGCCGGGTGGATGTTGCTCAGCACCGGCTGGCCGCCGTCCAGCGCAGGCTGATCGGTGAAGGGATTCGATCCGGGCGTACCGGGCTCGTAGTCCGGGTTGGGGGCCGGAGCGATCACGGTGCTCGTCACGCTGGCCTTGTCACCGTGACTGGCGTTGTCCGCGGTGTCGAGGGTGAGCTGCCCGGTGCAGTAGAACGTGGTGCCCGGCTTCCACGGTCCGGCCCAGCTCGTGCCGGTGGCGGGACCGCCGACCGACGAGAAGTCGCAGCTGATGTCCTGCAGATCCGGCCCGTCCAACGTCTCGTCGCTGATCTCGATGTTGGCCAACCAGGTGGTGCCGGTGTTGGTGACCGCCCACGAGACCGACTGTGCCCCGGTCGAGTCGGCGCCGTCGGGCACCTGGTACTTCACCGCCTGGTCGGCCGTGTTTGCATCACGTTCCGAGCCGTCGGCGAGCGGCTTCTGCGGCACGCCGGATTCCTGCGTGGGCTGGAAGCCCTCGCGGGAGTCGTACTTCACCAGCTGGATGTCGCCGGTGTAGGCGTGGTAGTCGTCACTGTCGGTGAGCGGCGTCCCCGAGGCGACATCGACGGCATCCACACGAACAGAGTCGGCGTGCGGAGCAGCACCACCGGACAGCGTCAGCGTTGCCGTACAGGCGAAGGTGGCGCCGGCGGCGAACGTCGTCGCCGGGTTGGCGTGGCTGGCCGCCCAGGTCACGGTCCAGGTGCCATCGGCCAGGATCCCTGCTGTCGCGGCCGATTCGCCAGGGAAGGTGCAGGTCATCGCCTCGACCGTGCCACCAGTGATGGTGCGGTCGGTCACCGTCACGTTCGACAGCGCGGTCGTGCCGGTGTTGGTCACCGGCATCGAGATGGTTCTCTTCTCGCCCGGCTGGTACGCGATCGCGCTGTCCGGGGTGTCGGCGTCGCCATCGGACGGACCGTCCGTGGTGTCGTACTTCTCGATGTCGATCCCCGGCGCGTTCGACACGAAGCCGAAGTCGTACGTCGGGTTGTTCTCACCCGGTCCACCAGTGGTCAGGTCGATCTGGGGGTAGGTGGACCCGTCGGGCACCACTCCGTCGGAGTCGTGCTCGTCGTTGTCTCCCGCATTGGCGGTCGTCGGTACGAGATTCGCCAACGGGCCGTCGGCCGCGTAGTCGTCGGGATTGTCGAGCTTCACCGTGTACGAGGTGCCGGGCTGGAGCCCGTCGGGGACGTTCGAGTTGTCGAACAGGTAGGTCCCTGACTCGTTGGTCGTCGTCGTGCCGACCAGGTTCCCGTCCTCGTCGTACAGGTTCACCGTCGCGCCCGCGAGCGGTGCCTCCCCCGGATCCTGGATGCCGTCACGATCGGAGTCCAACCAGACACGGTTGCCGATCTGCAGCGGCGCCTGGTCACACAGCACCTCGAGGTCGGCCATGCCGCTGCCCTTGCCGAACTGCGAGCTCGCCGGCTGCTGCACGACGCCGGCCGGGTTGTAGGTGCCGTCACGGTTGATTGATCCGGTGCCGACCTGCCAGAGCCCTTGCGGGTCGACGATGTCGGTCGCAATCGTGGTCTCGACCCGCGACAGCGCCTGCCCTGAGTACGCGCTCTCCTGGTGCGAACCGGCGTGGAAGTCACCCACGTAGTACTCGCGATAGGTACGCGGCTGGCCGTGATTGTTCTCGGTGGCGCTGTTGTCGGTGCACACGCTGCCCGCTGCCAGAGTCTGGCTGCTGGGATCGAAGTTGGGGTCCAGGACGAACGTTCCGTCGGTCAGTTTGCAACCACGCAACAGGTCTCCGCCGACCACGGGCTGCACGTTGGTGCGATAGGTGCCGCCGACGGCCGGGTACGGAGACCCGTAGGACACCTGATCGGTGAACCGGTCCCGGAAGCCGATGATCAGATCGCCGTTGGTGTCCTCGACGATGTCAGCCAGGATCGGCTGGGGATAGGCCGTCCAGCCGACACAACCCTGGGCGTTGGTCGTCGCCAGGTTCGGACCCGCCGGATACTGGTCGATCCACGGAAACCAACGGCCGATGGACGGCTCGGTGGCCAGGGCTCCCCGGCAGGTGGTGCCATCGGGGAAAGCGCGCCCACGGCCGTAGCCAAGTGACTGGTCGACAACCACCGCGCCGAACTCACCACTGGCCGGGTCGAATTCCTGGACCACGGCCCGCAGATCGTCGGGGTTCTGGGTCGACTGCGCGTTGCAGACGCCGCCGACGTAGCTGGTGTCCATGCCGACGCCGGCACCGAACGGGCGCCAGTCCGATGCGGTGGCGCAGGGGTTCGGGATCGCGTACGAGCCGAGCAGCGCGTCCGCCCCACTCGCCTGGGTGGCGTCATAGACGTAGACCTTCTGGTCGTTCAGATTCACCACGAAGAGAAGCTTGTTGTCGTTGGTGATCTCGAGCTCACCGAGCGAGGTGGTACCGACCTGGTCGAAGAAGGCCGCATCGGCATGGGTGTCCTGGTCGTGGGTGTCGGCACCTGCGTTGGGCACCGTCGCCCAGAGCTGGGTGTCACCGCCGTCCTTGGAGGTCACGTAGATCGCGCCGGGGCCGCCCGGGCCATAGGTCGACGACCGGTGCGCGACAGCGCTCGAGAAGATCTTCTGGGTGGCAGAGTTCCAGGCGATGCCGTACAGCGCGCCCGTCTCGGCACCGGTGCCGAGAGCCGTCGCGGCGCCGTTCTGCCGGTACGGGACACCGAACAGGGTCTTGTCCTGCGGTTGGCTGGCATAGCCGGGGGTGCTGTTGGGCAGACATGCTCCGGCCACGGTCGCATTGTTCTGGCAGTAGTACGGCGGATACCAGAAAGACGTGTTGACGTACACGTTCTGCCCGTCGGAGACGTCGACGAACTCGGTGTCGGTCGACAGCTTGAGATTGGTCGGGTCCGCCAGGTCCGTCGCCGTGACCGGCGCGGCCGCGTTGCTCTGACCGTTGGCAGCGAAGCCCGGTTGGAAGAAGTCGGGACGTGGATTGGTCACGTCCACCCGATACTGGCCGCCGGTCAGGGATCCGGACGACGGATCGATGACCGCGACGCCACTGTCATCGGTGGTGGCGGTCTTGGTGTGGCCATCGGCATCGGTGACGGTGACGGTCACACCGGCGAGGGCGGGCTCGAGCGTCGCGTCGTCGACCAGCCCGTTCCCGTTCACCTCCTGGACGACCTTCACCGTGATGGTGCCGTCTCCGGGAGCGGCGATCGCTGCTGGTGCGCTCGGCAGCACCAGGCCCGCGGCGATGACGGCCAGGGCGACACCCAGTCGTACCAGGGCGCCTCGGCTCTGCCGGGAGTGACCTCGATGCATCTTGTCTCGTTCGTGTCGACCGACGCTCCGAGAGCCGAGTCCTGCCGGCCGGAACGCCCTACGGGGGGTAGGCGTTGCGCTGCTCACGCGGAGGATCGTATGGGTTCATCAGCACGACCTGACAGGCCCGCAGGGAGTTGACCCCCAAAAGGAGGTCAGGAGTGATCTTGTGGCGAACGCCGTACGGCAATGGCAGGAGTTGATCAACGGGTGGAGCTGATCACAGGTCACTGGCGATGACCGGGCCGAGGTCCACTCGGATCGAGGTAGCCGTCCTGCCAGGCCAGGTTGGTCAGGTCCACCTTCGTGCTCGCCGGCCGGCCGGTCGCGGTGTACTTGGCCTTGACGCGGCTCAGGTATTGCTTGGCGGTGTTGGGTTTCACGCCGATGGAGACGGCAACATCATCCAGCGTCATCCCCGAGGCGTAGAGGACGAGTGCCCGCTCCTCCTGAACGCTCAGCACTGGGCGGGACGCGTCGCCGGCGATGGCGGCGGCGACCTCCGAGGTCATCCAGCCGTCACCCTTCAGGACCGACCAGATGGCTGAGATGACCGCTTCCTCGGTGTCGCGTTTGCCGAGGACGCCGCCGACCCCCGCACGGATGATCTCTCGGACCAGTGGTGGTGAAGCCAGGGCCGAGAACACCAGCACTCGTAGCCCCGCATCGACCAGGCGCCTGACCAGCGCGGGATCCACATTGGCCTGGCGCTCCACCATCAGATCGAGGATCAACAGGTGCGGCCGCAGTCCGGGCTCGGCCTCGCGAAGCCAGGCGATGAACTCGGGTGCAGTCTCACAGCTGCACACCACCGTCAGGCCCTTCTGCGAGCTCACCAGCTCTTCGGTCCGTTGGCGTTGCAGCAGATGATCTTCGACGATGGCGACCCGCCACCCGGCACCGCTGACACCGGCCGTCGGAGCTCGATGAGGGTTCGGGCGTGGCATGCCGTCAGTCTGCCATCGCCGATCGCGTCAACCTTGAAGTGGCCGCCCCGCTCGATGGGTGCTCACGGCGCGGCGGCAGATCGTGGGGCCAGCAGATCTGCCAACTCCTTCGGTCGCCCGAGAGGGATGCAGTGTCCCGCGATGATCTCCTCGGCAGGTACGCCCAGTCGCTCATCGGCCAAGCGGCGGAGAAGGTTCCGCGGCAGGAATCGGTCCTCGGTGCCGAGGATGAGCCGCGTCGGTATCCGGGGCCATTCGTCCAGCGGCCATGGCTGGGCGAGCGCCGCCACGGAGGGATGGTCGCGCTCCCGTCGGAGCGCCTCGTCGGCGAGCGCGCGTGGCACATCGTGGTAGAAGGCGACGTACGGGTCGGATGCTGCCGTCTGTCCGCCGTCGACCGCCGACTGCTGCTGGACGGCTTGCGCGTAACCCACCGCCGACCACCATTCATCAGCCGACTCGCCGGGCGACGGCACCATCGGAGCGACGAGAACCACCTCAGCGACAGCACGCCTGACCGCGACCAGCGGCGCTGTGAACGCACCGAACGAGTGGCCGACGACGACGATGGCTTCGTGATCGTGAGCAGCCGCAGTCGCCACATCGGCGTAGTCCCAGAGCGTCGGCTCGCCAGCGTTGGCGGGGAGGTCCGGCGCGATCGTGTGGTGGCCCCGATCACGTAGCTCGGCTTCGAGGCGATGCCAGGACCATCCGGTGTCACCTGCGCCATGGATCAACAGGAAGGTCGTCATGGAGTCATCATGCTTTGCATCCTCGGCTCTGTCGCGACTCGTCAGCTGACGTCGGTCAGCAGGTTCCCGCGCTCCTCCCGACGTCGCCGCTGCTCCACCGGATCCGGCACGGGCACGGCGGCGATGAGGCGCCTGGTGTAGTCCTGCTCCGGGGCGGAGAGCACCTGCGCCCGTTCACCGATCTCAACCAGGCGGCCGTTCTGGAGCACCGCGACCCGGTTGCACAGCGTGTCGACGACGGCGAGATCGTGGCTGATGAACAGACAGGCGAACTGCAACTCCTGCTGGAGTTCGACGAACAGCTCGAGCACCTTGGCCTGGACCGAGACATCCAGCGCCGAGGTCGGCTCGTCGGCAATCAGCAGCTCCGGGCCGAGGGCGAGGGCCCGGGCCAGGCTGACCCGCTGTCGCTGACCGCCGGACAGTTCGTGCGGGTACCGCTCGGCGTACGACAGCGGCAGCTGCACCTTCGCCAGCAGATCCCGTACGACCTCGACGCGTCGGGCAGATCCCAGGGCACGTTGGACATGGAGCGGCTCGGCGATGCAGTCGGCGATCGTGAGATGCGGGTTGAGCGAAGCCGCCGGGTCCTGGAACACGAACCCGAAACGGTGCCGATGATCGCGCAGTTGCGCCTCCGACAGCCCGGTGATGTCGATCGGCACACCGTCATCACCGGTGAGCAGCACCCGACCCGAGGTGGCACGTTGCAGCCCGACCACCGTACGGCCAATGGTCGACTTGCCGCTGCCCGATTCTCCCACCAGGCCGAGGACCTCGCCGCGACGCAATTCGAGGCTGACATCGTCGACCGCGCGGAACTGCGGTTGTCCCAGTCTGCCGGGGAACTCGACGACCAGGTTCTCGATCGCCAGCACGGTGGGAGGCGCCTCCTCGGCCCCCGTACCTTCCCGGACCGGCTGGGTGTCGGCACCGCCCTCACCCAGGTGCGGCACCGCGTCCAGCAGGCGCCTCGTGTAGGGATGCTGCGGGGCCGCGAACAGTTGGTCGACGGGTGCCTGCTCGACGATCTGCCCGCGGTACATGACGATCACCCGGTCGGCGACATCGGCGACCACGCCCATGTTGTGGGTGATCAGCACGATCGCGGTGCCGAGACGATCCCGCAGCTCCAACAGCAATTCGAGGATCGCCGCCTGCACGGTGACGTCGAGCGCTGTGGTGGGTTCGTCGGCGATGATCACCTCGGGGTCGCACGCGATCGCCATCGCGATGACGACGCGCTGCTTCTGGCCGCCGGAGAGCTGGTGTGGGTAGTGGTCCACACGACGCTCGGGCTCGGGAATCCCCACCAGGTCGAGAAGTTCGATCGCTCGCTTCCGGGCGTCGGACCGCGAAAGCCCTGGCCGGTGCGCCCTGATGCCCTCGATCAGCTGCCATCCGATCGTGTACACGGGATTGAGTGCCGTCGACGGCTCCTGGAAGATCATCGCGACCCGGTCGCCACGAATCGGCCGGAGACGCTGTTGGGACAGCCCGATCAGCTCGAGTTCCTCCAGCTGGGCCGATCCGGTCGCGTGAGCGGTGGACGGCAACAGACCCATCACCGCCCGTGTCGTGACCGACTTGCCGGAGCCCGACTCACCGACCACCGCCACGACCTCGCCGTGCGCGACATCGAAGCTGACCCCGTCCACCGCGTGCACCGACCCACGATCGGTGTCGAAGACGACTCTCAGGTCTCGCAGTGCGAGGGTCGGCTCGGCGGTCTCGACACGCTCGCCACTCGACTCACGTCGGTCGAGTGGTCCGGCGCTGGCGTCGGACGTGTCGAGACCATCGGCCTCCTCCACAGCCTCGGCGAACTCGGCAGCGATCTCCGCCTCGTCGGCAGAACGTCCTTGACCGCGGGTGCGCAGCAGCGGGTTCAGCACATCGTTCAGGGATTCTCCGACGAGGGTGACCCCGAGCACCATCAGCACGATCGCCACACCGGGCGAGACACCGGTCCACCAGATCCCATTCGTCGCGTCCGAGAGCGCCTTGTTGAGGTCGTAGCCCCACTCGGCCGCTGCGGTCGGTTCGATGCCGAGCCCGAGAAATCCCAGGCCTGCCAGGGTGAGGATGGCTTCCGAGGCGTTCAGCGTCGCGATCACCGGCAGCGTTCCGGCCACGTTCGACAGGATGTGCTTCACCAGGATGCGCGGCGTACGGGCCCCGACGACCCGGGCGGCGTCGACGTAGGGCTCGACCTTCACCGACACCGTCGCGTTGCGGACGACGCGGAAGTACTGCGGGATGAACACCACGGTGATCGACAGTGCTGCCGCGAGGATGCCCGACACCACACCGCTCTGGCCGCCGCCCAGAATGATGGAGACCACGATCGCCAACAGCAACGCCGGGAACGCATACATGGCGTCCATCACCAGCACCAGCACGCGGTCGACCGGACCACCGAGGTAGCCCGACAACAACCCCAGGGGCACGCCGATCAGCGTTGAGATGATCACCGCGATCACGATCACCACGACGGCGGTGCGTGCCCCGTACACCACCCGGGAGAACACGTCGGTCCCGGCGACCGTGGTGCCGAGCCAGTTCGTTGCCGAGGGTGGCTGCTGGGTGCCGAACAGCACCCCATTCGCCTCGTTGGCGTTGAAGTCGTACGGCGCGATGACCGGCGCGAGGATCGCCATCAGGATGAAGATCAACACCAGAGCGGCCCCGGTGATCAACATCGCTCGCTGCAGGCCGTGGGTGGCGCGGAGGGTACCGAGCAGACGCATCAGAACCTCACTCGCGGGTCGACGAGGGCCACGACGAAGTCGATCACCAGGGAGGCGACCGCGACGATGAGCGCGAAGGCGGTCACGATCCCCTGTACGGCGATGAAGTCGCGTTTCAGCAGGTACTGGCCGAGGGTGTAGCCGAGGCCCTGCCACTCGAAGGTGGTCTCGGTGAGCAACGCACCGCCCATCAACATGGCGATCTGCATGCCCATCACCGTGACGACGGGCACCAGCGCATTCCGGAAGGCGTGCTTGCTGAGCACCCGGCGTTCGGGGACACCACGGGCGCGAGCCGCCGTCACGTAGTCGGTCCGCAAGGTCTGGATCAGGTTGATCCGGACCAGCCGGAGGAACACGCCCCCGGTGAGCAGGCCGAGCGCGATCGCCGGCAGCAGTGCGTGCTGCAGCACATCAATGATGTAGGCCGGGTCACCCCACAGGATGGCGTCGATGATCATGATGTTGGTCTTCGGGCGGACATCGGAGAGGGTGAGCTCGGTGCCCGTGCTCGCCCGGCCGGCCACTGGCCAACCGAACGGTGAGAACGCCAGCTTCAGCAGCAGGCCGACGAAGAAGACCGGCGCGGCGTAGAACAGGATCGCCAGCAGGCGCAGCACCACGTCGGGAACCTTGTCGCGGTGACGCGCCGCGACCCGCCCCAGCGGGATCCCGACGGCGAAGGCGACCAGCAGTGCCCAGAACGACAGCTCGATCGTGGCCGCTCCGTTCACGAGCAGGATCTCGGTGATCGGGCGGTGGTCGGTCAACGTGGTGCCGAGATCGCCCCGCAGCAGCCCGAGGAGGTATTCGCCGTACTGCTGCGGCAGCGGGCGGTCGAGCCCTGCCTCGGCCTTGCGCTGCTCGATCACCTCAGGGCTCAGCTTCCCGCCGAGCGCCGCACTGATCGGATCGCCGATCACCCGCATCAACAGGAACACCACGGTGACGAGGATCCACACCGTCGGGATGATCAGCGCGATCCGGACGAGCATGTAGCGCAGCAGCGGCGGCATCCCCGTCCGCCGGGTGCCCGGCGGGGGCTCCGGCTCGTGCGGCGCCTCCGTCGGGGCGACGATCTCAGTGACCACCGTGCACCTCTGGACCTGCGGTCGCCAGAGCGGTCACCGTGACAGGGATGTGAAGCGGAACTTGAAGCTCGGGTCCAGGGTCTCGGTGACGCCCTTGACGTCGTTCTTCGCGATCGCCACCTGGGCCCCGGTGAGCAGCGGCAGGATCGGCACCTGCTCGGCAACCTTCTGCTGGATCTCCCCGAGTGTCTTCTCCCGCGAGGCCTTGTCGCCGTCGGTGCGCTGCTTGTTCAGCAGGGCCGTCATGGCGTCATCGGCGTAGTGGTTGTGCACGAAGTTGTCCGGCATGAAGAACGGGGTCAGGTAGTTGTCCGAGTCCGGGAAATCGGGGAACCAGCCGAGCTGGTAGATCGGGTAGGTGTCCTTCACCCGTTCGGCGTTGTACGTGGTCCACTCGGCCGACTGCAGGTTGACCTTGAACAGACCGCTGGCCTCGAGCTGGCGCTTGACCTCCCCGTACTCCTCGGCCGAACTGGAGCCGTAGTGGTCCGGGTTGTACCAGAGATCGATCGACACCGGGGTGCTGACCCCGGCGTCGCTGAGGTACTTGGCCGCCTTGGCCTTGTCCGGCTTCTCGCCGTACAGGTCCTTGAACGGCGTGGTGGCGCCCAGCTGTCCGTCGGGGATGGCTGACCACTCCGGGGTCATCGTGCCCTTGTAGACCTGGGTCGCCAGGGCGTCCCGGTCGATCGAGGACGCCATCGCCTGACGGATCGCCAGCTTCTGCGCATCGTCCTTGCCCGGCATGGTCTTCAGGTTGAACACGATGTAGCGCGACTCACCGCCCGGCCCGGTGTGCACCGTGATCCCGTCGACACCCTTGAGGCTCTCCACATCGGTCGGCGTGAGCGAGCGGTAGGCCACGTCGATGTTCTTGTTCTGGATGTCCAGCTTCAGGTTGTTGGCATCGGTGTAGTACTTCATCGTCACGGTGTCGGTCTTCGCCGCCCCGTACGTCCCTTGGTAGTCAGGGTTCTTGGTGAACTCTGCCAGCTGGTTCTTGGTGTACTTGGTGATGGTGTACGGACCGGAGGTGCCCTTGGAGGAGACGACCTCGTCGTCGGTCATCACCTTGTCCGCCGGGTAGACCTCTTCGTCGACGATCGGCCCGGCCGAGGTCACGAGCACCTGGGGGAAGGTCTGGTCGTTCGGGTCGTTGAGCGTGAACACGACCGTGGTGTCGTCCTTGGCGGTCACCGACTTCATGTTCCCCAACAGCGATGCCGGACCGTTCGGGTCGTTGATCTTGACGATGCGGTTGAACGAGAAGGCCACGTCACTGGCGGTGAGAGCGTGGCCGTTGGCGAACTTCAGCCCCGACTTCATGGTGCAGGTGTACTCCGTGGGCTGGGTGAACTCGCACTTCTCCGCCGCATCCGGCTGCGGTGTCACCGAGCCGGCCGGAAAGTTCAACAGGTACGAATACACCTGCGTCTGCACGTTGAGTGAGCCGTTGTCGTACGAACCCGCCGGGTCGATCGAGACCACCTTGTCGGTCGTCCCGACGATGAGCGGGGCACTGCCGGCTCCTGTCCCGGCGGGCCCGCCGGACGATGTCGAATCTCCCGGACGTCCCGCACCACAGGCGGACAGGGCCAGTGAGGCTGCCAGACCGCCCGCCATCAGGGCCCAACCGAACTTGCGCACCATTTCTCGTCACATCCTTGTGTCCGGCCGGGATCTCCCGGCACGACTGCCGGACCGCTGACAGGGGGTTACCCAGCGGTACGGTTCGTGACGCTACACCGTGGGGCGCGCCCCCGCAGGAGTTCGGGCCAGATCGCCGCCCAAACTGTGACCGGAGGTCGCCCGGTCCCATTGCCGGCATCGAGAGGGCAGAAGCGGCGGGTGGGGCCCCATCCTCTGCAGTCCCGGCACGGGGCGCGACGGGTCAGGTCAGGAAGGCGAAGAGCGCAGACCCTGGCGGAACCCGTTCGATGCGGATCGGGCTCGTCTCCATTCGCGCCAGCAACGGGGACAGGTGGCCCGCGGTCGGCAGGTCGATGCCCACCAGCGCGGGCCCGGTCTCGCGGTTGTTCTTCTTGATGTACTCGAAGGTGACGATGTCCTCCCCCTCGATCAGCACCTCGTCGAGGAACCGCCGTAGGGCTCCCGGTTCCTGCGGGAAGGTGACCAGGAAGTAGTGACGCAATCCTTCGTGCAGCAGGGATCTCTCCACGATCTCGGAGTAGCGACTGACGTCGTTGTTGCCGCCCGAGACGATGCAGACGATCGGGCCGGAGGTCTCGACATGCTCGCCGGTCTCGACACGCTCGCTTCGCTCGCTACTCGACCCACGTCGGTGGACTGCCACCGCACCCGTACTGGCCAGGGCACCGGCCGGCTCGGTGATGATGCCCTCGACCTGGTACAGGTTCAGCATCTCGGTGCACACGGCACCTTCGGGGACCGTGATCACTTCGTCGACCAGGTCACGGACGACCGGGTACGGCACAGCACCCACCTTGCCCACCGCGGCACCGTCGACGAAGGTGTCGACCGTGGCCAGCCGTACCGGACCGCCCGCAGCCAGCGCGGCCGTCATGCTGGCAGCGCCTGCCGGTTCCACACCGATGATGCGCGTCGCCGGGCAGTGTTCCCTGAGCCACAAGGAGATCCCGGCCAGCAGGCCACCGCCGCCGACCGGCACGTACACGACGGCAGGGTCCTGTCCCGTCTGCTCCCGGCACTGCTCGACGACCTCGTGGGCCACTGTGCCCTGGCCGAGGATCGTACGGACATCGTCGAACGGGTGGGCGAAGACGGCACCGGTCCGGTCGGCGTCGGCCAGCGCGGTCGCACCGGCCTCGTCGTAGCTGCTGCCGGAGACCACCAGCTCGACCAGGCCCTCACCGAGGGTGAGGATGCGTTCCCGCTTCTGACGTGGGGTGTTGCCCGGCACGATGACACGGCCGGCGATGCCGAGACGGGCGCAGCTCCAGGCAACGCCTTGGCCGTGGTTGCCGGCGCTGGCACAGACCACGCCGCGAGCCCGCTCCTCGGCGCTGAGGCCGCTGATCAGGTGGAAGGCGCCGCGCACCTTGTAGGAACGGGTGACCTGGCGGTTCTCCCGCTTCAGCAGCACATCGGCGCCAATGGTTGCGGACAATCGGGGCGAGTGGTCCAGCGGGGTCCGCAGCACGTACGGCTCCAGCACGCGGGTGGCGGCGTCAACACCGGCAGCGGACAGCTCGGCGGACGGTACGGTGTTGGTCACGCCGTCACTGTACGGCGCTCCCCGGACCTGGCAGCAGTTCGATGTCGCCCGCATGCATGGGCTCGCCACAGTGCGCGCAGCGGAGGTCGGCACTGCTGATCTGGCCGCAGGCGTGATGGCGGTACAGGACCGGCGGACCGGCCTCTCCGGCCAGCCAGCGGTCTCCCCAACCCACCATGACGATGAGCAGGTCCACCAGTTCGGTCCCCTTCTCGGTGAGGTGGTACTCGTACCGCGGGCGACGATCGTAGGGGCGCCGCTCCAGGACACCGCGCTCCACGAGGTGGTTGAGGCGTTCGGTCAGCACCTTGCGCGAGATGCCGAGATCGGCCTGGATGTCGTCGAAACGGTGCATCCCGACCCACACGTCTCGCAGCACCAGCGGCGACCACGGCTCACCGATCACCTCGAGCGTACGGGCGATCGAGCACGCCATCTCGCCGAAGTCCGTTCGCTGCATGACCTCATTCCTCCACATTTGGGGTTCCCTCACGGAACTTTACCTGATAGCTTCGTCAAGTCTCCTGAAGGAACCCAGAAAGGAACTTCGATGAGCAAGGTGATCTGCGGACTGTCGGTCTCGGTCGACGGCTACATCACCGGGCGCGACCCTCGCCCGGGACACGGGCTGGGCGACGGTGGCGTCCTGTTCGACTGGTACGGCAACGGTGACACACCCAGCACGGTGTTCGAGGGCTTCCGGCTCAGCGCACCGAGCGCTCGTGTCTTCGACGCACTCGCCGGCCGTGTCGGGGCGAGCCTCGCCGGGCGTCGGACCTACGACGACTCCGACCGGTTCGGTGACACCGGCGGCCCCCATCCCAGTGCACCCCTGTTCGTCCTCAGCCACCGCCCCGCACCCCAGATGGGCGGACGCCAGACACTGATCACGACCGGGATCGAGGACGCGATCGCGGCCGCCCGCGAGGCAGCCGGGGACAAGGATGTGGCACTGATGGGTGGCGGTACTGTCACCGAGGCGCTCCGGGCAGGGCTGGTCGACGAACTGATCCTGCACCAGGTGCCCGTGCTGCTCGGGGCCGGACGCCGGTTCTTCCAGGAGCTTCCCCACCACATCGCCCTACGCCTGGTCGAAGCCGTCCCGGCGCCCGGGGTGACCCATCTCCACTACGAGGTGCAGCGATGATCCTCGTCACCGGCGGCCTCGGAATGATCGGCGCCCACACCGCCCGCGCCCTGCTCGATCTCGGCGAGGAGGTCGTCGTGACCAGCCATCGCCGCACTGACACCCCGCCGTTCCTGGAGCACGGGGTGGCCGACGGCCGGGTTGCGGTGGAGTCGGTCGACATCACGGATCGAGAGGCGTTCCTCGCACTCGGCGAACGCCATCACATCACCGGCATCGCCCATCTGGCGGGCAGCATCCCCGGGCCGGACCTGGTCGACTTCTTCCGTCACGACACGGCGGGACTGCTCAACGCGCTGGAGGCAGCCCGCGCGTGGCAGGTGGGCAGGTTCGCCGTGGCCAGCAGTGTCAGCGTCTACACCGGCCGGCCGGAGACGACCTGGACCGAGGAGCTTGCCCTCCCCACCGTCGATGCGCCCCACCCGATCGCCGCCTTCAAGAAGGCTGCCGAACCCGTCGCCCTCCATGCTCTGAACGGCAGTGACGTGGAGCCGATCCTGCTCCGCATCGGCAGCACCTGGGGTCCGCTGATGGATCCCGAATCCCCGTTCAACTTCATCCCGCCGTACGTGAGCGCGTTGCTGCGAGGCGAGACCCCTGCCGCGCTGTACGCCGACGACGGCGACGACCTGGGCTACGCACCCGACAACGGCCGCGCCATCGCCATGCTGATGACCACCGAAACCCTGCACCACAACACGTACAACGTCTCCGGCGGGCAGTCGGTCACCCACCGCGAAGTCGCCGCCGCACTGTCCGCGGCGATCGAGGGGGCCCACATCGACCTCGTCGACGGGCGCCGGGACGGTCCCGGGACCGACCCCCATCTCGACATCGCCCGGCTCACCGCCGACACCGGATTCCGGCCGGAGTTCACCATCACCAGCGCCGTCGCCCACTACGTCGCCTGGCGCGCCGACCATCAACGCTGAGGAGACCACACCATGCTCAAGCCTGACATCCGAGACGTCCTCGACGGGACCTCGCTCGCCCACCTCGCGACGGTGCTCGTCGACGGTGCCCCGCACGCCGTTCCGGTCTTCGTGGGGACGGAGGGCGACCGCATTGCGATCTTCACCGACCCACAGTCGTCCAAGGCTCGCAACCTGCGCCGTGATCCACGGGTGGCGCTGTCGATCGCACCGGTCGACAACCCGTTCAACCCGGTCGTCATCCGTGGCCGGGTGGTCGAGTGGATCGACGGCGAGGCCGCGTGGTTGATCATCGACCGGATCGCCATGAAGTACACCGGCCAGCCGTACTCGCGAGAGCTGCGCCGAGCCGTGGCGCTGATCGAACCCGACCGGCAGACCATCGGGATCGGCTAGGAGCGGTCCACCTTCTTCTGCGGGTACGGAGCCGCCGCCAGGGCGGAGATCCGCCCGGCGACGACACCCGGCGTCGAGGCGAGTGAGCCGTTCCCGTACCGGCGGGTGCGGCATCCGGAGCGGGACAGTTGGAGCGAGGTGAAGCCGAGCGAGCTGAACGTCTGGACCCGAGTCTCGCTGAGCGGCCACTGCTCCGACGGAACTCCCGGCACTGCGGGAAAGCTGATCTCGGATCCGTCCACCGTGAACGCCACCGGCATGGCGTCCCGGCTGCCGGTGTCTGGACCTCGGTCCAGCAGCGCACGCATCATTCGCCAGCCGAGCCAGACCAACCACACACTGAGGACAAGCGAGACCAGGCCACCCACCAGGACGCCGGTGGAGAAGCCGTCACTGAACGCGGAGATGCTGGCGGAGAGCCCTCCCAGCACGAGGACGCCACCGCCCAGCACAGCAGCCACGCTGCGCATCTGGAGGACAGTGCGACGTGCACGGGCGCCCGGCTCCAGGTGTACCAGCCGGGCCACCAGGATGTCATCGGTCACGACGCGTGAGTGTAGGTGACGAGCGGGTGACCTTCCGGTGACGAACTTACAGCTGTGTGGTTCTCCACCGGCTGGGGACAAGCCTGTGGACAAAGTGGTCAGGTCAGGGTGACGCCCCGTGCCGGCGCGACAGTGATGGTCCCGGTGTGTGCGTGCCTCCGTCAGGATCGGTCCAGCTGTCGGCGGGAAGGTTCACCACCACCGATGCAGCCGTGACTGCCGTACGGGTGGCGCCGTCTCAGGCGTCGACAAAGTCCTCGAGCAGCCCGGCATCCCAGGCACAGGCCAGGAAGGGCAGGTGCCCGCGCCACTCGGCGATGCTCAAGCTGCGGATCGGCATCCCGGAACTCCCGAAGCGGTACCATCGCCGGCCGCCGAGCAGACCGGCGGCCAGATGGTCGGTGTCCCCTGTGTGCAGGTAAGCCGCAGCCAGAGCTTCCCGGACCAGCCCGGTGTCGTAGGAGTTCCGGTACATCAGGCCGTCGTAGTTGGTGAAGGATCCGTCCCGGTGGCGCCCGTGGTCCAGCAGCGCGCGAAATCCGCGGCGCAACGCATCCTCGGTGCCACCGTCCGGTGCGACAGCCTGGAGCCGAGCCAGCCCGGTGAGGAGGACTGCGTTCTGCCATCCTGATCCGCTCATGGTGAATCCCAGACGCATCCGCCACGCCCCGTCGGCATCCTGACGCTCCAGCGCGACATCGGCGACGCCACGCGCAGCAGCCAGAAAACGATCCTCGCCCGTCGAACGAGCCAGTGCCGTCAGCGCGATGAGCGGCCATCCGGCGTTGCGGGGTCCCGGTTCCGGACGGGCCCACCCCAGGTCGACCAGCCGCAGCAGGCAGTCACCGATCCCGACCGCCGCCTCGCGGTACCGGGTGTCATTGCTGAGCGCGGAGAACAGCAGCAGGCCCTCGACCCACATGTGTCCGGTGTCCACCGACGTACGGACTCGACCCGCCTCGGTCCGGGCCCAGGACCGGCTCACATGCCCGCGACCGTGGGAACGAACTCCCCCGTGCTCAAAGGCGTTCTGGGTGCTGTGGTGGATGACGTCGACGTCGACGAGGTGGTTCGCATACGCCTCCGCCGAGTCGAACACGGCACGGTCTCCGGGAATGGCGCGAGCGGTGGCCGGACGCGACGGCTGCGCCGATGTCGCCGTCTCCGCGGGACGCACCGCGAAGACACGTGAGGTCTGAGCGTCGAGATCACTCAGGAAGTGCAGACCGGTCCACCGCACGGATCCGTCGGTCCAGGTCTCGAGAGTCCTGACCTGGCAGGGAAGTAGCTGATCTCCGGGGCCGACGACCTCCAACTTCGTGTCCGGCCGGACAGCACCGGGTGGCCACGCGATCCCCGTCGAGACGACCGCCGACCGGCGGGCGACGCCGACCTCCTCGGTCACGGTCAGTTCAACGCTGTGGTGTGCCACTTGCCGTACCTCACTCCTGGGTGGACGCGGGAATTCAGACCGCAGAGACCTCAACGGTTCGGCCCGTGCTGGCCGCCCGGTAGCTGGCGAGCGTGGTGCGCAGGGCCAACAGGCCGTCAGCGCCGGAGGCGACGGGTGAGCCGCCGTCACGGATCGCCGAGAGGAAGTCCGCCAGCTGGTCCCCGAAGGCATCGGCGACGCCGCCACCGGTGCCACCGCCACCCTCCTCCGGCCGTCGGAAGGCACCCGCCACCTGGTGCTCGACGACGATGGATCCCTTGTCACCAACGATCTCCGTGCGGTCGGCACTCAGACCGCCGGTGCCGGTGAGGGACAGCACGGCATTGCTGTCGTCGTCGAGGTGCAGGATGATCGCCGCCTCGGTCTCGACCTGGACGCCCGGTGGTTGCGAGGTGACGGCGGAGACGGCCACCGTACGGGCTCCGGTGAGGTAGTGGATGCGGTCGATGCAGTGGATTCCCACGTTCATCACGATCCCGCCGCCGGCTCGTACCGGGTCGAAGAACCACTCCGGCCGGCTGTCCGGCTCGTACTGCGACGTACGGCGGTCGACGAGGAGGCGGACCCGGCCGATCTCTCCGGCAGCCACCCGGCCGCGCGTCGCGGTGTTGGCCGGAAGGAAGCGTTGCAGGTGGGCCAGTGCGAGCACGGCGCCTCCGTCGTCACAGCTGCGGACGATCCGCTCGCACTCCGCCACCGAGGTCGCCATCGGCTTCTCGAGCAGCACGTGGACACCTCGGGCACCGAAGGCCGTGGCGACCTCGTGGTGCAGGTGGTGGGGCACCGCCACCACCACCGCATCAACGACATCAGCCCGCAGCAGTTCCTGCCAGTCACCGAACACCGGGGCTCCGTCGGCGATCTCGCGAGCACGCTCGCCTCTCGGGTCGCACACAGCCGCCAGCACCGCGCCGGGACAACCCCGGATCGCCGCCGAGTGGAAGGGGCTGACCAGCCCGGCACCGATGATGCCGACCCGGAGGAGATCGGAACCGATCGAGCCACCTCCCACCGTCGCCGGTTGCACCGAGGTGCGGGCCGCCACCGCCTCGGTGGATGTGCTCTGCATGCCGGAAGATCTATCGCATTTCTCGTTCGGACACAACCCGTTTCGTCATGCGGCACGGCTGCGCGACCAGACACTCGACTGCCATTGCACGTCTGCAGACCCAGGGCTACGGTTAACCATTGACGGTTAACTGCAGGGTCTTTCGGTCCCTGCTGACCGACGGCGGCTTCTGGGCCGAATCAGCGACCATGCCAGCCTTCTGGAGCAAGGACTTCCACCGTGACCCATGTCCCCACGACGACCGATTTCGAGGTCGTCGCAGCACTCCCGACCCCGTTCACCGAGAGCGGCACCATCGATCATGGAGCGTACGAGGCCATGCTCGGCCAACTCGACCCCTACCTCGATGCGGCGCTCGTCCTCGGGACGACCGGAGAGTTCCTGGCCCTGAGCGGATCCGAGCGACTCGAGCTGGTGGACGCCGCCGTGGGTGTGCTCGGGGCGGACCGCGTCATCGGTCAGATCGGGTCGGTGTCGGTCACCGAGTCGCTGGTGCTGGCCGAGCAGGTGATCGATCGTGGCGTGGGTCGGATCGCCTGCCTCACCCCGTTCTACTTTCCTTTCACCGTGGGCGAGGTGGGGCGGTTCTTCGACGACCTCCGCCGCGAGCTGACCGGCATCGACCTGTACGGGTACTTCTTCGCCGAGCGCACGGGCGTTCAGCTGTCAGCCGATGATGTCGTACGGATGATCGTCGACTGTGGCTTGGAGGGGGCCAAGATCAGCGGTGCGCTCACCGCGCAGCTCCCGTTGATCGTCGCCGGTGCCGGTCGGCGACGGGTGTACTCGGGGGCCGATCATGATCCGGCCGGTCTGCGGGCCGCCGGGGCGGCCGGCGTGGTGTCGGGTCTGTCGAGTGTTGCTCCGGAGCGGTACCGAGAGCTCATGTCGCTGCCAGCAGGGGACCCGCGGGAGCCCGCGCTGCGCCGTGCCATCGTTGACCTGTCGACCACATGCGGTCGTTCGCTGGCCCACCTCAAGGCTGGGATGCGTGCCAGGACAGGACATCCGTGGGCCTCGCGCATCCCGACGACCCTGCTCGATCCGCAGGCCCAGACAGAGATCGCCTCCCTGGTGGGCCGCCTCACCGCGGCGTCAGGGGACAGGACGCCGACCGGCTGAGCTCGTCGCGACCACGTCAGGCAACGATGTTCTCCAGGTCCTCGAGCAGACTGGGATGTTTCGGTCGCCAGCCGAGTGCATTGCGGGTGTGGGCGCTGGACGCCGGCTGGTCGACGGCGAAGATCGGGCCGAACGGTCCGTACGCCTCTTCGGAGACCTGTTGCACAGGCAGCTCGAGACGCCGCCCGATGACGGCGGCAATGTCGCGCACAGCGTCCCCCTCGTCGGCGACCGCATGCCAGGCCGAACCGGCCGGCGCCGATTCGAGCACCAGTCGGAACAGCACCGCCGCGTCGAGGGCGTGAACGGCCGGCCACCGCTGGGTGCCGTCGCCGGGATGTCCGACGATGCCGGTCCGGCGGGCCTGTTCGGTCATGATCCCGGCGAAGCCACCGGTGCCGTTGTTGTGCACGGTCCGCGGCAACCGCACGGCCGCCGTGCGCACTCCTCGATCGGCGAGGTCCAACAGGGCGGTGACCGCCTGGGCTCGCCCGGCCACGGCGCCCTCGAGTGGTAGCGGGTCCTGTTCGGTGGCGGCCCGACCGACCGCGACCGGCGTCCCGGAGGTCGTGACCAACGGACGGCCCGAGCCAATGAGTTCCTGACCCAGTGCCGCCGTGGCAGCACTCTCCTCCGCAATCGCGGCAGCAAGCCCGGCAGCGTCGCCGTAGGCAGGAGTGAAGGCCAGACTGATCACCCCGTCGCTGCGTGCCGCACCCGCGCGCAGCACATCGAGATCGGCCAGCGAGCCGCGCAGCACCTGGGCGCCGACGGCTTCGAGAGCATGGGCGGAGGCATCCGAGCGGGCCAGACCGAGAACGGTGTGGCCATGGGCGAGAAGTTCGGCGACGACCGGGGAACCGACGGTTCCCGTGCCGCCCGTGACGAAGACCTGCATCGTGGACTCCTGAAGTGATGGGACTGATGTCGCATCACATTACCACCGTGACGGGACACATGTCGCATCACTACAGTGGGCCCATGGCTCGATGGGAACCCGGAGCGCGGGAGCGCCTCGTACTGGCGGCGGTCGACCTGTTCACCGAACAGGGGTACGACCCCACCACTGTGGCCCAGATCGCCGAGCGCGCCGGGGTCACCCGCAGCACCTTCTTCCGACACTTCTCCGACAAGCGGGAGGTGCTGGTGGCCGGGCAGGAGGCGCTGAGTCGACTCCTGGCCGGGGGCATCACCGACGCCCCGGACGATGCCACTCCGTTGGAGGCGGTGGCGGCCGGCCTGGAGCGAGCCTCCGGCGAGATGGGGCCGATGAACCGTGAACTCGGACCGCGTCTGCGCGCAGCGATCGCCGCCAACGCCGAACTCCAGGAGCGCGACGCCCTCAAGTCGATCGGCCTGGCAACGGCCATGACCACCGCCCTGGTGGACCGTGGCGTTCCCGGACCCACGGCCCACCTGGCGGCCGAGCTGGGGGTGCTCGCCTTCAAGCGGGGGTACGCCGAGTGGATCGACGCCGACCGCGACGACACCGGACTGGCTCCCTACGCCTTGGCTGCGCTGGCCGAACTCCGTACGGCGGCAACGACCCTGTAGCCGTTCGGGCCAGAGTCAAGGGCCCGTCGGCGAGTTCAGTCCACGACACCTTTCCACGTCAGGCAAGAGCAACCCAGAACGACCTCGGGACACTCACGCCCAACCGGGCGTCGGCCTTGCCCCTCGAATCGACCGGTCGCCGGTGCCGCGGTTACGACGCCACGCTCAGCCGCGAGCGACTTCGCTGGCTGACCGGTCGATCCGAGGGGCGCACCTCCGCCGAGCCTCCCGGTCCGGCTCGATGACCGGCGCACCGGCTCAGGCCGCCATGAACTTCAGGGCATTGACGCGGAAGTAGCCGGTGTCGCTGTGCTCCATCACCACGGTCACCGGCCCGTGCGGGGACAGCATCACCTCGGCCAGCTGCTGCCACCCGTACGCACCAGCGGTCTGGTCATGAGTCCCTCGCCACAGTTCCTGTCCTCCTTGGGAAATCTTCACCACCACTGCCGGGTCGTTGTTGCGGAAGACGGGGACGTACGAGTGCAGCGCATACTTCCCTGTGGCCCCGGCGGTCTCGAAGGTCATGGTCGCGGTGACCCCTGGGTTGCGCGGCGGGCTGGTGTGCACCCGCGTCCGATTCCAGCCGGCCAGGCTCGAGCTTGCGGCGAACGAGGAGTCCAGCTCCACGGTGCCGTCGCTGGCGATCCCGGTACCCGGCGTGTTGTCGAGGTAGCCGACGTCGGCGGTGAGGTAGAAGTCCTTCTGGTAGTAGCGCACGTAGTCCACGAGCACCTCGGTCGGCAGGGTCGCCGGATCAATCAGGGATCCCGACCCGGACCCGACGACGGACAGCCACCACCGTGAGGCGTCGTGCAGGAAGTATTCCGACGGGAGCGGCGCCGAATGGATGAGTTCTCCATCCAGGTAGAAGCCGAGACCGGCCTCGGAGTAGTCGAGGCCGTAGACGTGGAAGTCGGCACTGGTGTCGAAGCCGATGTCGACGGGCTCTCGGAACGTCTTGATGATGATGTTGCGGTAGTCGTGCTCCAGTCCGCCGAAGGAGACCTCGGTCGGGTTCTGGGTCTCGACCTCGAAGTCGATCTCCAGGTTCTCGCGGACCCGGTCGTCCGGAGCGCTGCGGAACCAGAACGCCGGATGCCATCCCGGCGCCGTGGTGAGTTTGGCCCGTACCTCGTAGTAGCCGTAGCGGAACTCCCGTTTGCTGTACACACCACCAGCGGTGTACGTGCCGTCGCTCTCCCGTTTCTCCACCAGACGGAGGTGTCCGTCACTGACGAGGACGTTCGCCGCGAGGTTGGTCACCCCGTTCTTCGTGCCCAGACGGTACTCCCAGGCGTCCTCGTCGAGTGCGGCCCCCTCGAACTCGTCACTCCAGCTGAGGACGTACCGACTCGCGACCCGGCCGGTGAGCATCGGTCGCACACGCTTCGGCCCACCGGCCGGCACGGCGCCGGGTGCGGCGTGGGCGGGGCCGACCAGTGCTCCGCCGAAGGCCGCTGCGGCCGCTCCGATCGCCGATCCACGGAGGACGGTCCTGCGGGCAACAGCGTCGTTGTCCTGGTCCATCATTGCACCTTTCGTTGCCGGTTAACCATTGACGGTCAACGACCGGATGGCGGCAGAACGAAGGTGACGTCAAGAGGCCGAGAGGATGTGGGGACATCGAGCAAGCAGCTGCGCGCTTCCGCGCAGCGTGTCGGGAGCCAGTCTCAGCCGGCGTGGCCGTCGGAGGTACGCAAGCGCTCGTGGGCGCCCGCGATGCGGGCCTGGGAATCCTGCAGGTGAGTGCGCAACTCCGTCAGCGCGCCACCGATCCGGCCAGCCCGGACGTGGTCCAAGATCGACCGGTGCGACTCCAGGGCCGGGTGCAGGTCGTGGTCCTGGGCATTCGTGAAGTCCAACAGGGACTGGAAAGTGGGCCGGATCTGGGACCACATGCGCAGCAGGTGACGATGACCGGACTGTTGGTAGAAGGCATCGTGGAAGGCGAGGTCGGCGACGGCGAAGCCGCGCGGGTCGGAGGCCTCCGCGCAGGACTCCATCTCGGCGAGCGGTCCCTCGAAACGGGACCAGTCGATCTGCTTGTGGCGTTCGCCGACGAGCCGGGTCGCCAGCGTCTCGAGGGCCTCTCGCAGGGAGTACAGCTCAGCGATGTCCTCGTCCGAAAGGCCGAGCACATAGGCGCCGCGACGCCGGATCTCGACCAGGCCTTCGGCGCTGAGCGTCTGCAAGGCGTCACGGATCGGGCCGCGCGACACCTGGAAGCGGTCGGAGAGCGTCGCCTCGACGAGATGATGACCCCGCGCGAGCGTCCCGGCCACGATCTCGGCACGCAGGATCTGGGCCACCTGGGTGCCCAACATCTCGAACCTGAGTTCCGACCCGCTCATGGGCCCCAAGGCTACGGCAGCAGCCGTCCTTGCGGCGATTCCGGCTCGTGCCCACTCAGGCCAGAGCGAAGTAGCGGATTGCCACGTACACCCAGGCGATCAGGGTGCTCACGATGGTCACCATGACGCCGTACCGCGTGAAGTGCCAGAAGCTGATCGGATGCCCGGAACGACCGGCAATGCCGATCCCGACCACATTCGCACTGGCGGCCACCGCCGTCCCATTGCCACCGAAGTCCGCCCCCAGCGCGAAGGCCCACCACAGCGGTGCTCCGTCCCGGGGATCGGCACCGTCGGTGACCAGCCCCTCCACGATCGGCGCCATCGTCGCCGCGTACGGGATGTTGTCGAAGAAGGCGCCCAGCGCCGCCGACCCGAACAGCAGCGCGGTCGCCGCAGCGAAGTAGTCGTGTCCGACGATGCCGATGGCCCAGTGCCCGATCGCGTCGATCACCCCGGTGTGCACCAGGCCGCCCACCATCACGAACAGGCCGGTGAAGAACACCAGGGTCGGCCACTCCACCTCCCGGACCACCTCGTGCACGTCGGCCTTGGTGACCAGCACCATCACCAGGGCTCCGATCAGGGCGACGATGGCGGGCTCCAGATGGAGCACCGTGTGCAGGGTGAAGCCGAGGATCACCAGCGCCAGGACGACCAAGCACTTCACCAACAACCGCGGATCAGTGATGGCGCGACGCTCCTGCAGCCGCATCACCGCTTCCACGTGCTCGGGCCGGTACTCGAACTCCTTGCGGAACATGAACCGCGTGAGCAGCACGAACACGGTGAAGACGATCACCACGATCGGCGTCATGTGCACCAGGAAGTCGTTGAAGGAGAGGTTGGCGCGGCTGGCGATGATGATGTTGGGCGGATCGCCGATCAGCGTCGCTGCACCGCCGATGTTCGAGGCCAGGATCTCGGCGATGATGTAGGGCCGGGCCGAGATGTGGAGTCGGTTGCAGACCACGATCGTGACCGGCACGACCAGCATGATGATCGTGACGTTGTCCAGGATGGGCGAGGCCACTGCGGTGATCAACATCAGCATCACCATCAACCGGTACGGCTTGCCGCGGGACTGTTTGGCTGCCCAGATGCCGAGGTACTCGAACAGACCGGTCTGCTTCAGCACTCCGACGATGATCATCATGCCGAGCAGCAGGAAGATCACATTCCAGTCAATGCCGGCATGGCGGTCGAAGAAGACGTCGGAGCCCGGCACGATGCCGGTGGCCACCATGGCAGCCGAGGCCACCAGTACGACGATCACCTTGTTGATCTTCTCCGAGGCGATCAGCGCGAAGGCGATGGCGAAGATGACGAGGGCGACGATGGCCTGCATCAGTCTCCCCGGGGTGGGCTCAGCCTGGCGGCAGAGCAAGCCTTGTCAGCAGGGCGTTCAAGGTGATGCACCCGAGAAGTCGCTGTTCTGTGTCGACCACGGCGACCAAGGGCGAACGCTGGCCACTCATGGCCACAGCCACCTCGAGCAAGGTCGCATCCGGCAGCACCTGGGCCGGTCTGGTCCGGTCGGGTGCCATGCAGTCGCCCACGGTCCGGGTCCCCAGGTCGGTCCAGAACTCGTCGGCGTGCTCCTCGTCGATCGTCCGGGCCAGGGCAGCGTCCCCGGAGTAGTGCGAGACGAGCATCCGCAGCACCTGACTGCCGGGGATGACGAAACGCGGCCGGTCCGCCTCGTCGACGACGATCAGTCCGGGAAGCTGTTCGTCGGTCATGATGCGTACGGCCCGGGTGGCCGGATCCCCCACCCTCACGGTCGGCACTTCGACCGCCAGGTCGCCTGCCCGCATGTTCCTCACCCTCCATCGGGTCACACCCAGAGCCGTACCCGGCCCAGTGAGTCCCCACCGTTGCACTGAGGCTTGTTCTTTGGGCCACGCCGCGCCGTCCAGGCACGCGCGTCGAACCTGGACCCAAAGAATAGGCCTCACAGTGTCGCGTCACTTGTGCCCTCCGTCCGTGCCACTGCGCTCGCGGACCGTCGGAGGAGCCGACCACGGTGCATGGAACGTCGGTGTGAACTGGCGCAGCACCCCGTCAAGGGAAGACGTCCCGGCGAAGTGGTTGGCGGCCCACCCGTCGGTGTGGGCGTAGTTCATCACACGATCACGTACCGCGTCGACCCTTGGAGGCCAGGGGCGCCGTCAGGGGAGGGAGCTCGGTCAGGACGAGGCGACGACCTCGTCAATCGCGGCGGCCACGGCGGGGTCGTCAGGGGTCGTCCGCGGACGGAACCGGGCGGCCACCGTACCGTCGGCGGTGATCAGGAACTTCTCGAAGTTCCACTGCACATCGCCAGCCTCACCGTCGGCATCCTCGGTCGCCGTGAGCTCGGTGTAGAGAGCATGGCGACCCTCGCCGTTGACCTCGATCTTCTCGGCCATCGGGAAGGTGACGCCGTAGGTGGCACTGCAGAACTCGGCGATCTCTCCGGCCGAGCCCGGCTCCTGACCACCGAACTGGTTGCACGGGAAACCGACGACGGTGATCTCCTCTCCGCGGTCGCGCTGCAACGCCTCCAACTGCTCGTACTGGGGGGTCAGGCCGCACTTGCTGGCCACGTTCACCAGCAGGGCCGGCTTGCCGCCGGTCAGGTCACGCAGGGTGCCGGCGGTGCCGTCCAGCCGGCTGATCTCGAGGTCCAGGATGCTCATGAGTCCAGCCTGTCACACGCCCTGAAGCGGCCCACCGATGGGATAGAAACATCGACATGGCCCGCAAGAAGAAGCTGTTGCCCAAGGACTTCAGGGACCTGATCCGCGAAGGCGACCTGGCGAAGCTGACCGCCGTGTTCGACACCCACGAGCTGGACGCGCGCGACGGACGCGGCGGCCAGACCGCCCTCGGTGTGTACGACTGCCCGCCACTGCTGATGCGTTGGCTGGTCGAGCAGGGGCTGGACGTCGACCTGGCGGACCAGTACGGGCACACGCCGCTGTCGCGCCACGTGATCGTCGACGACGCGGAACAGGTCGCAACGCTGCTGGACCTGGGCGCCTCCCCCGGTCCTGGCCCGGACGGCGTCACGGCCCTGCGCGACGCCGTGGTCCGCCACAGTCCCGGTGCTCTCCGGGTGCTGCTGGGCGCAGGAGCCGATCCGCTGGAGGGCGATGACGGCTCACTGCTGGATGCCGGGATCCGGTCGGCTCGCAACACCGACCTGGTGAAGCTCGTCGACGTCGCCGAGCAACTGATCGCGGCCGGCGTGCCGGTCACCGAGACGACCCGGCGGGCGGTGCGGGCCGCCGGTGAGGAGTTCGAGTTCCACCGCGCCGGCTTCAATCCCCGCATGGTTGACGAGGTCAGCGCCGCCCTCGACCAGCTGTACGCGCTCACCGGCACCGAACCAGCGCCACGCCTGGTGCGTCATGACGGAAGCTCGCCGATCACGGTCGTGGGTGACACCTTCGCCGAGCAGTACGACCACCTGTGGAGCATCCTCGTCCCGGGTTCGGGAGCAGCTCCCACGGTGCAGGGTGAGGTGATCCGAATCCCGGGCCGGGTCGCCGACGAACTGCTGCGCAACGCGGGCGGGAACTGGGATCGCCACTACCGGGCCATGGTCGAGGCCTGGGGCCGCTGGGTCCGCACCGAGGTTCCGCTCAGCGATGCGGAGCTCGCCGAGGCAGAGCCGATCCTGGCAGAGCTGCGTCGCGGCGGCAACGAGGACGGGATCGACCGGATCCAGCAGTTGGCGGTGGTCTGGGTCCGCGCCAACCCGACCCCGGTGCCACTGCCGGAGGTTCCGTACCGGCGCTGACATCGGGGCGTACGGTCGAGCCATGCTGGCGGCGTACGTGAATCGGCTCGGATCTGCCGAGGAGATCTGCCACGGTCCGCTGCCCGATCCGGTGGCCGGACCGGGCGAGGTGCTCGTCCGGATGGCGGCAACCACGGTCAACCATGTCGACGCCTTCGTGCGCTCCGGGGCCTACCGGACGCCGCTGCCCCTCCCGTTCGTGGTGGGTCGCGATCTCGTCGGTACGGTCGTCACCGTCGGGGCGGGCGTGTCCGGCTTCGCCGTTGACGACTCGGTGTGGACCAACAGCCTGGGCCACGACGGGCGACAGGGCGCGGCCGCCGAGCTCGCCGTCGTGCCCGCCGATCGCCTGTATCCGTTGTCTTCCGGGGTGGACCCGGTCACCGCAGCCGCGGTGCTCCATCCCGCCGCCACGGCGTACCTCGGTCTGGTGACCCACGGTGGGCTGACCGCCGGAGAAACGGTGGTCGTCGTCGGGGCCCACGGCAACGTCGGCCAGGCTGCGGTGACGATCGCCTCCCACCTCGGGGCGCAGGTGTGCGCGGTGACGCGGGAGCGAGGCGCGCCGGAGAACCCTGACTGCGTTGACCTCTGGCTGGACGCGGCGGGCGTCAACGACGTTCCGGCCGCCCTGGCAGTGCTGCGCCGCCGCGGCCGGATGGTCCTGCTGGCCGGACTCGACACCACCGCAACCTTCCCGGTGGGACAGCTCTACACCAAGGACCTCACCATCCACGGTTTCGCGATCAGCATCGCGACCGTGACCGAGCTGGCGGACGCGGCGACCATGATCAACACGCTACTCGCCTCGGGCGGCCTGCAGCCGGGCGGCGTCGTGACGATGCCGCTGTCCCGTACGGCAGAGGCTCACCGGATGATCGAGTCAGGCCAGCTGCACCGGCAGCGGGTTGTACTCGTCCCCGACCACCTCGCTGGCGATCACGACACCTGAGGCCGACTCCCCGGATGGTTGACTCCCGCCACGACCCGGTCGTCCCCGTACTGCCAGACGACTCCGGTGTCGCCGAATCCTGATGCTGACAAGGCCTCCAGGTAGTCCGACAGCCGGGCCGGATCCCCGCCACGGTCGGCCAGTCGACCCCGTCGAGCGTCCAGCAACGGGGCGAAGGACGGTTCGGCCTCCACCGCGGACCACCACTGCTGCCAGTCCTCGTTGGCCTGCACCCCGCGCCGCTCGGACTCCGCTCGGGCGAGATCGATGGTCAGCGCGTCGAACAAGGATTCCTTGTCCTGCAGGTGGATGTGGTCGCCGTCAACGAAGACGCCGCCCGGAGCGATCTCCTGGCCGCACTGGGCGATGAGGCTGCGCAACTGGTCGGCGGTCAACCAGTGCAGGGCCGTGGTGGACACGTACGCGTCCGGCACTCGTTCCAGGCCAGCAGTCTGGTACCAGCTCGGATCTCGGAGATCGGCGTCGACCAGACGCAGCCGCGACCCCCCGTCCGCCGAGGGATGGGCCGGCGCCACTCCAGCGGCTGACAGCGCCAGCAGGAAGGGATCGGCATCGATGCCGATCACGGTGGCGGTCTCGAACCGCCGCAACAGGTGCTGTGACAGCGATCCCGGCCCGACGCCGAGGTCCACGATCAGCGGATCCGGAGTCGTGACCATGCTGGCAATCACGTCGGCGATCACCTCGAACCGTTCGGTCCGCAGGGGAAGGTAGTGCTCCTGTTGCCGATCCCAGCGTTCCAACCAGTACTCGGCCAGATCTGGACGGATCGGGTGAAGCGTGTGGGGTGTTGGAGACGACATGGCCCTACCCTACGAGGCTCGCTTCTCCTAGCCGCGGGCCTGGCCCAGTCGCCAGTATCCGGAGAACATGATGATCTCCGGGTCCATCCCGGCGCCGACCAGCCACCGCCGCGCTCCGGTGGCAAGAGCGGACTCGCCACACAGCCAGGCGTAGCCGAACTCCGGCAGCTGGCTTCCGACCGCCTCCGGCAGCGCCGCGAGCACCGCCGTACCCGGGTTGTCGTGGCCACGGTGGAACCAATGGATCGGTGTGCTGGTGGAGATCTTCGGAATGTCGGCCTCCCCCGGCACCTCTGCGAGGACCACGGCATCGAGCGGCTCCGGTGAGGACTCCAGGATTGCTGCCAGGGCAGGAAGGGCGGTCTCGTCGGCGACGAACAGTTGGCGCCCGGACTCGGGAGCGCAGTACGGCGCTGATGACTCACGGAAGCCGACCTGGTCGCCGATCGCGGCGTGGGTGGCCCACCGGGACGCCGGGCCCGAGTCGCCGTGGAGCACGATGTCCACGTCAATCTCGGAGAGCTCCGGTCGGTGCGCCCGGACGGTGTACCAGCGGACCGTCGGCCGGATGTCGTCGGGAAGCGCGGCAACGATCGCGCGGATGTCGTCGTCGACCAGCGGCAGTTCGGGCAACGCGCGGCCCGGCACCGGGATGACCAGTGCAAAGAACTCATCCGGCGCCAGCGGGTCGAAGTCGGCGAACTCGGGTGCGGTGAAGGTGAACCGCTCGGTGTTGCGACTGACGGGCCGCCGTGCGGCCAAGGTCATCACGAAGATCCGCCGTACGGTACGTCGCTGGTTCCGCAGAACAGCGGATGCAGTCAGAGCCATGAGGAAAGGCTATCCTATCTTCCCGTGACCTTCTCGTCCTCTCACGGCGCACTGCGCCGCATCTCCCGCCGTTCCGTGCTCGGTCTCGGCGCCCTGGCCGGCCTCGGCTCGCTCGTCGCCTGCGCCACCCCGGCGGGTCCGACCGCCGCGCGCTCGGGAACGACGGCCCCCGAACCGACGGCCCCGGCCCGCATCGTCACCCTCGATCCGTTCTCCACCTACAACCTGCTCGACCTCGGTCTCGAGCCGGTGGCGGTGCAGGAGGGACTGGAGTCGGTGATCAACCCGAAGTACGCCGACGCGTACCGCACGATCACCAAGGCAGGGACCTACTTCGAGCCGAACTTCGAGGCGATCGCCGCCAGTGCGCCTGATCTGATCCTGGCCAGCACCGGGCAGGGCGAGTTCGAGACCGAGTTGGCGAAGGTCGCCACCACGGTGTTGATCACCGGAACCACTTCGTCGACCTGGCGGCAGGCGGCCGGCGAGGTGGCCACCGCAGTCCGGCGGACCGAGCAGATGGCGGAACTGGAGAAGGCCTACGAGACGCGGGCAGCCGAGATCAAGCAGAACCGTGCAGCGGTTCTGGACTCCTACACCTGGGCGATGGTCTGGCAGGGCAAGGCGGAGAGCTTCTCGCTACGGTCGGCGAAGAGCAACGGCGGGCAGGTGCTGGAGCTCGCGGGCGTGAAGTACAACGCGGCAACCCAGAAGGCCGACGGCGACGCCGACACGGTGCTGTCCTGGGAGCAGATCGAACAGCTCCGCGACGCCGACGCCATCTGCCTGCCGGGCACCACCACCGGAGCACCGAACGAAGCAACCGAGTTGATCAAGGCCACGAAGGTGTTCCAGAGCCTGCCCGCCGCCAAGGCGGGCCGCGTCTTCGTCTTCGACTACATGACTCCCGGGTCCTACCTGAACGCCACCCAGCTGCTTGAGGAGTTCGACGCCGCCCTCGGCACCCTGGCCTGACCGCCCACCGGCTCACGCCATGATCCGGAGGCGGTTCCGAGGTCGGTCCTCACGCTGCTCAACAGGGACGACTGCCGGCGGTGGGGACCATCCCGGCAAACTTGCGGTCACCACGGGTGCGTGCCTCCGTGGCGATCATGGCGCGATAGCGGTCGAGCCGCTCCCGGTGCTCGGCGTAGCGGGCCAGGTTGTGCAGCTCCCCCGGATCGCTGTCCAGGTTGATGAGTTGCTCGCGGTTCCGGCCCCAGGCGTAGCAGGTGTACTTCCACTCACCATCGATCACCGTGCGCCCGGTGAGGTGTTGCACGCCCGGCACGGTCCAGCTGGTCTCCACGAAGAGGTGGTCGCGCCAGGCGCCTCCGTCGTGCTCCTCCGCCGCCAAGGGCAACAGGCTCCGCCCGGCCCGCTGCGGATCCGGTAGACCCGCGAGCGCTGTCACGGTCGGGTACAGATCGAGTCCGGTGCTCACCAGATCGTCGACGGTACGGCCGGCGGCAACCCCTGGCCCCTTCATGATCAGGGGAACGTGGATCGACTCCTCGTACAGCACCCACTTCTGGTTCCACTGGTGAGCTGCGGCCTGGTCGCCGTGGTCGCTGGTGAAGATCACCACCGTATCGTCGGCATCGGTCCGGTTCGCCACCAGGTCGAGGATGTCACCGACCATGGCGTCGGCGCGCTCGACCAGTCGGTGGTAGCCGTACAGGTAGCGGCGCCAGTCGTCCTCGTCGAACCCCATGATCGGGTTCGCGTGCGGCGTGTGGTCCCTGGCGACCAAGGGAAGTTGGGCTTCGTACGCCCCACGGGCGTAGTTCGCCGGCAGCGGGGGGAGCTCGTCGTCGGCGGGCAGCTCGACGGGCCCGGACGGTGGGTTCTGCCCGCGGGCCCACTGGCAGATGCCGTGTGGCTCGGTGAGCGAGACCACCAGGAAGTACGGGGTCGCGTGATCCCGCGCCAGGAAGCCGGACACCGAGACGACGATGCCGGCTTCGAGTTCGTGGTGGATCTGCTCGAACCCGGACCAGGCCGGTGCGTCAAGCTCGGGCACGTGCCACTTTCCTGCATAGCCACAGGTGTAGCCGGCCTCGCTCATCACCCGGCCGAGGGAGCCGGCCTGCTCCTCGGGCGACAGACCCGCCTCGTTGCCGCGCGCCCCGACCTCGGTCGGCGTCCGGCCTGTCCACATGCTCGAGCGTGAGGGAAGGCACAGTGGCTGGGTGCAGTACGCCCGGTCGAACCGGGTCCCCGCTGCGGCCAGGGCGTCCAGGTTCGGGGTGTTCAGGTACTGGTGGCCAGCTCCTGACATCGCATTCCAGGACTGCTGGTCGGTCATCACGATGACGACATTGGGTCGCCTCGACTCGTTCGGGTTCATCATTCCTCCACTGCCTTGGCCAGCAAGGACTTTCCGAAGTTGATGTCGCGGGTTGCTGCGTCTTCGACCGTGTCGGCGATCTCCGAGTACTGCGCACTCAGGCAGAGCGAGCCGTGGTAGCCGCGACGCACCAGCTGCTCGATGATCACCGACCAGTCCGACAGGCCCTGGTGGCCCGGCACGAACCAGGACCGCCAGCGAGTCAGCGACGCTGTCCCGGCAGCATCGCCCGACAGCGGACGGTAGACCGCGTTCTTCAGGTTCACCAGGGAGAGACGGTCGGCGACCGCATCGAGGGTCACCGCCGGATCCTGCCCAGCGAGCGCCTCATGGGCAGCGTCCCAGATCACCGTGCAGGAAGGCGGCAGCCCGTCCAGGATCCGGTGCACCTCCAAGGCCGTCGTCACGTACGGGCCGTGGTGCGGTTGGACCCCGATGCCGACCCCGTACCGATCGACCAGGGGCAGCGCCTGCTCGAGGCGCTGCCGGAACCGCCGGACCGACTCCTGGTAGCCGCTGCCGTCGACCGGTGCCATCACCCTGATCAGCGGCACCCCGGTGTCGGCACACGCGGCGAACACCGGCTCACTGAGTTCGCTGGCCACACTGACGATCCCGATGCCGTTGTCGCGCAACGTCCGGGAGAAGTCCGGCAGCTTCGCCACGGCGTTCTCCGGTGTCACTGCACAGCTCTGCCGTACGGGCAGTTCGACCCCGTCACAGCCGAGGCCTGTCACGACCTCGGCCAATCGGCCGGCGGAGAGCTGGGCCCACGGCTTGGCAAACACCGACCAGCCGATCTGTCCACTCTCTGCATCGCTCACTGTCGTGCCTCCGTTCGGATTCGTTCCTCGTCGACTGTGATGCCGAGGCCGGGGCCATCCGGCACCTTTGCCCGGCCGTCGACGATCTCGAGCCCGTCGACGTAGAGATCGGCCAGCAGTTCGGGACCGTTCAGCTCGGCCGGGAGAGCGAGGGTCAGCCCGCTGAACAGGTGCAGTGCTGCTGCGAAGCCGACACCACAGTCGGTGAGTCCGCTGGCCAGGATCTCGATGCCGTGGGCATCCGCCACCGCCGCGGATCGCAGGGCGCCCCGCAGGCCGGCGGACTTGCAGGTCTTGATCACCACCAGGTCGGCCAGCTCGAGCGCGGCCGAGCGAGCCAGATCCGTCGCGGAGAAGCAACCTTCGTCGATCGCAACCGGAAGGCCCAGGCGCGCGCGCAGGCTGCGCATCCCGCCCCAGTCCAGGCTGCCGACCGGCTGCTCGATGCACCACAGTCCCGGGGTGTCGCGGACTCGGTCCACCAGCTGGTGTGCAGCACTTGGTCGGTACGACTGGTTCGCATCGAGCCACAGCGGCTTGCCCTCGGCCACCTCGCCGCGGCCGGTACGACTGGCGCCCAGGATCGCGACCCGACGGCCGGTCAACTCCCGACCGGCCGGCGTGACCGCATCGGCCCACTGACCGGCGCGGAAGACGTCCGCGTAGTCGTTGAGGCGCCGCAGCTCGACCAGGATCGCGGTCAGGCAGTACTCCGCGACCGACAGCGCGATGCGGCCGGCCCCGCTGAAGACGGCGATCTCACCGGACAGGACCCGGGCCGGATCGGCGAAGAGCCGCTTCACACTGCCCGCCGCGTGCCCGACAGCACGCAATCGGGGCAGCTTCGCGAGATCAAGCGCCGGCGTACCCCAACTCGTGATCACGACATCGGCATCGGCTGCGAATTCCGTGATCGTGCCCGGCGTCAGCTCGACCTCGGTCCGGCGCAGGTCGACGCGCGCGGCCAGGTCGCCGAGGTGTGCAGCGGTGGTCACCTGGGGGATGCGCTGTGGCTGGATAGCCAGCGCGACGGTCAGTTTCTGGGCCATGCCTCGGGAGCCTAGGAAGCGGACGTCATGCCCGTCCAACACTTGTTCTGGATCACTTGATACCTTTTCTGGATGAGCGATGCGCTCCCCACCGTCCACCAGCTCCGGTGTCTGGTCGCCCTCGCCGACCATCAGCACTTCGGGAGGGCTGCCGAGTCGCTGCAGATGACCCAGCCGCCGTTCTCCCGCCAGGTGCGCGAACTCGAGCGGGTGGTCAACGCACCTCTGGTCGTACGGGGAACCCAAGGCGTCACCCAGTGGACGCCGGCTGGCGAGGTGATGCTGGCGGAAGCTCGTCGAGTGTTGGCGCTGCTCGGCTCCGGCGTCGACACCACACGCCGAATCGGCTCAGGCCGAGCCGGGCGGGTGCGGGTCGGTTTCATTCCGGCGGCGGCGACGACCGTCGTCGGCCGCCTGGTGTACGAGATCCGCACCGAGCTGGCGGAACTGGAGGTCATCCTCACCGAGCGCGACATGCCCGAGCAGTTGGCCGCCCTGCGTAGTGGCCAGCTCGACCTCGGACTCACCTGGCAGCCACCGCCGGGCACCGGGCTGGCCTCCCATGTCGTACGGTCCGAGCCCCTCGTGGTCGCCCTGCCGGCCGACCACCATCTCGCCCACGACGAACCGATCCCGGTACGCGACCTCGCCGAGGAGGCGTGGGTTGGCTATGACCCGGCCGAGGCGAGCCACCTGTACCAGCTCGGCGCCCAGTTGCTCGGCCCGGAATGGGCCGACGGCGGGGTCCACGTCCACCACGTCGCCAGCGCGCTTGCCCTGGTCGCCGGCGGAATGGGGTTGGCCCTCGTACCGGAATCCGCACAGCAGGTGCTGCCCACCGGGCTGGTCACCCTGCCCATCGCTGACGCGGCGCCGCGGGTGCACCACCACGCGGTCTGGAACGCAGAGATCTTCAATCCTGCCCTGATCTCGGTGGTGCACTACCTGCAGGAACGGACCCGGTGGCCGTTGGCGCGGTGACCTCGGTCGGCGTGACGGTTCCCAGCCAGCGCCGGGCAGCGGTCAGGACGGGGTCGGCTGCCTGGCCGATGACGGTTTCTCGATCGGGACCGTCTCGTCCGGGTTGAGCTCTGAGTCGTGCCTGCGGTCCAGCCGGTCAGCGGCGACACCAGTGGTGAGGCAGAGCAGTGAGCCGTCCGGCAGGGGACGGCTGTCGTTGACCGTCGGCAGGCCCGCGGTCGGCTCGCCGAGGCGTCTGGTGTTGGGCCGCCCGGCAAGTGCCACGGCCACGAACTCCCCGGAACTCACGGTGAGAGGACCGGTGAGTACGGCGACCGTGGGCGGCACCCGGCGAATCGACCTCGATCCTCCGGCATCGATCACGGTTCGCCCGTCGACCTGGATCTGCCCTTCGGTCAGGGACCACCCAGTGGTGCCCTGGCGTGTGACGAACCCGCCGAGCCGGCCCTCCTCGAGCAGGGGTGCGAGGGCAGCGAGCATGGGCCACATGGTGCCTCCGGTATTGAGCCGGAGGTCGACCACCCAGCGATCGATGGGGTGTCCGACGTGCGCCTCCGCAGCGGCAAGTTCTCGGTGCGCCGTGCGGACGTAGGCGGTCTGCAGATCTGTTGCTCCCGACATCGGTGGCAGCACGATTCCGCCGGTGTGTTCGTCGAGCAGCTTGACGGTGGGCACGGCTGTGGTGTCGATGACCCTGGCCTCGAGCCGGAGCGGATCCGTACGCCCCACGACGGTGATCCAGGCCGATCGCCGCAGCGCGGCGGTCAGCCCGACGCGTCCGTACGCAGTGACGGGCTTGTCGTCCACGGTTGCGATCCGGTCGCCCACCCGGATCCCTTTGTGGGCGGCATCTCCGGCCGGGCTCACCGTCGCGACGCGGCCGTCCCGGTGCGACACCACCATCCCGACCGTCGTCGCCTGGCCACGCTGGCGAAGGGCCGCCTCGTCCGGGTCCAGGACGAAGCTGTGACCGTCGTCGAGTTCGGTGACGATCTCGCGGACGAGTGCTGTGTGGGCGGCATGGTCGTGTCGCTCGGAGGTGGCCGCGAGTCCGTCGATCCGTGCCCAGTTGACCCGTTCCGTCCGCAGCGCAGCGGTCCGGATCCAGTCCAGGACGGCGCGGCAGTCAGGATCCATCGAGGGAGAGTAACCTCCGACCATCCCGAACCCGCTTCAGCTCGACCGTGACCCACCAGTTGGTCGCGACGCCTTGGGTGATCCGCGAACCTACCTCGGATGGTTCGCGAACCTACCACGGACACCCCGCGAACCTACCACCACACGCACGCAGACCCACTGCGTCACACACGAGAGACTCGCCACGGCGATCGCCAGGGGGCGGCTACCCCGTCGAAGTCCCACCGTGACGCTCAGGGCGTCGATGGCGGGATGGGCACGTCTCCTGCACTGCAATAGGTGCCGGCGGAGTGAACCGGATGGACGACGCGGAGTTGTGGCGCTTCGACTGTGGCGGGGACGAACTGCGGGCTCGGCTGCCAGCTGAACTGTTCGGCGTCCGGGTACTGACGAGCGTGGGCCGCCAGCCCAGCGGGAATCAGTTGCATCTTCTTCTCGATGAACTCCGCGTCCCACGGACCTTCGGCGAGGATCTGCTCTGCGGGCCGGAACTCGTAGTAGATGGTGCGCCGCAGCGCATTTCCTTGTGTGGGAGGCGATCCGTGCACGAGCATCACGTCGTGAACGAGCACGTCGCCGGGCTCCATCTCGACTTCGACGCTGTCGGGGACCTCCCAGCCATGGGCGTCGGTGAGCGCACAGATGTCAGCCGGCCGCTGGTGCGAGCCGGGAAGGACGCGCAGCGCTCCGGCTCCGGCCCGCGACTCGTCGAGGTACAGATCGATGTTGAAGATCCGATGGGTGCGCGGGTGCACCGCGTCCTGGTGCCAGACGATGGGAGCGCCGTCACCGTCATTCTTGAAGACCATCGACTCGTACGTGGGCACGAGGTTTGCCCCCGCGAGGCTTTCGGCGATCCCGAGCATGGCGGGTGATCCGAGAAGTTCGAGTGCTGCAGGATGCCCTTTGTCGTGGAGGTAGTTGACCCGGAACATCACCCGGCCCGATGGACGGTCGGCGAAGTTCCAGTCCTCCTGGTGGGAAAGGTTGCCGTCGGCGGCGTGTCCGTCCGACACCCAGCCCACCGCGGCCTCGCGGAGGCGTTCGAGCATTCCGCCGCTGACGCGCGACCTGAGAACCAGGAAGCCGTTGGCGTCGAAGAAGTCGATCTGCTCAGGATTGAGGTGGTGCGGCTCGGTGAGTACGGGGGTGGTCATCGTGGGATGCTCCTAGCGTGTCGTGCGAGCTCAAGCCGTTGGCGGCAGTGACATCCGGTTGAGACCGAACCGGTCCTGGCCGCTCACCAGGACGCAGGTGTGCCCTGGGTAGAGGGGCGGCTGGTCCTGTTCCAGCAGCTTCACCATCGGCATGGTGTAGCGGGCGGACAGCCCCATCCGGCGGCGGTCGGAGTCGTTGCGGTTCGAGTGGTGCAGCATCCGCTCGTTGAAGATGAAGAACTCACCCGGCTTCAGTTCCATGTCGATCGCTGTGCTGGTGTCGATCGCGTCCGGATCGGCCTCGTCGGCGAAGGCCATGTCGGGTCGTGACTTGACGTGCGGCACGACGTTGCGGTGCGAGCCGGGAACGATCTGCACACAGGAGTTCTCCGTGGTGACCTCGTCGATGGCCAGCCAGATCGACACGTTGATGGGTGGCTCGATGGGCCAGTAGTGCGCATCCTGGTGCCACGGGATCTCCTGACCCCCCGGTTCCTTGTTGAAGAAGAACGTCGCCCACAGGACGATGTCGTCGCCGATCAGGGATCGCAGCCTGCCGAGAACGGCATCATCGGCCACCAGGTCATGGACAAGACGCTGGTCCAGGTGGCGGCACTTCACGGGAATTGAGCTGGGGCCCGGAGTGGTCAGCACCTCGGACTCGATGCGGGCACGGATGGCCTCCATCTCGACCGGGGTCCGTAGCGCGTACGGACCGAGGTAGCCCTGCCGCAGGAACTGGTCGATCTCGGCTGGGGTGAGACGCGTGATGCCCTCGGTGGGTCTGGTCGACGTTGTTGTCGTCATGGCAGCAGTCTCCTGGCCCGATCCCCTCGTCGCCATGCTCCAGATCGGCAGATGTTTGCACCGAGTCGGTGTAGGTTCCAGAACCGTGGACGAAGGAGCGTTCCTGATCGAACTGTCCAGAGATGGTGATGGGCGCGTTGGGGAGTTGTTCGGCTACCACACCGTGACTGACGACTGGCATGTCGAACTACCCAACGGTCTTCCCGAGCACTTGGTCTATCTCGTGGTTGCCGGCGACTGCGTCGGCCACGCCGGGGACACCCCGGTCCGGCTCGGCGCCGGCGATGCGATGTGGCTGCCGCCCGGCACCGGCTTCGACCTGAGGAGTGCCGGCTCCCCGGCATCGCTCTATCGGTTCCGGTTGACACCAGGCGCTGTTGCCGGCCCGCCCGCAGCCGTGCTGGCCACGGGTGCCTGGGACCTGCGTTCCCCACTCGACACCTTGATCACCGAACTCGGGGGAAGGCTGCCGTGGCGGTCCGAGCGGATCCGCGCCCTGCTGGTGCTGGTCTTCACAACGCTGTTCCGTCTCGCGTCCCGAAGTCCTGGGCTCGCTCCGTTGTCGACCCAGCAACGAGCCGCGGTCGAGGAGTGGACCGACACACGCCTGACGGAGCGTCCCAGCATCGCTGACCTTGCTGCGGTCGCACAGCTGTCGCAGGACTACTTCGTCCGACGCTTCCGCCAGACGTACGGCATGCCACCCAAGGCGTGGTTGGTACATCGTCGGATGTCGGCGGCTGCGCTTCGGCTCGACGAGTCCGACGACCCGATCACCCGTGTCGCACGACAGCTCGGCTATCCGGACGTCTACCTGTTCAGTCGACAGTTCAAGAGCGTCTTCGGTGTGTCGCCGCGGGCGTGGCGAAGCCGTCACTGAGCTCGCTGTCATCTGCGACGACGTCACTCCCGTGCAGCGGCCTCCGCATACTCCTGGGCCATCGTGTCGCCCACTTGTGCCTTCCATTCCGCGGCCAAGGTTTCCCAGTCCGACATCGGCCTGGCCCCGCGGAGCACTTCAGCCTGCATGTCACCCATCCGCTTGCTCCAGGACGCACCCTTGCCGGTCTCGGTCGCGGAGTAGAGGCCACTGGTTGGGTTGGAAACACCATCGGGGATGACTTCGCTCAGGTAGGCGTGCTGCTTGCGAACTGTCTCCTCCTGACCGGGCACGAACAGCACGGCACCCGAGTTCCCGCCGCAGTACGGCCAGCCGTCGACAGGACCGAATCTTGCATCCTCCAACAGGGCCGGGCCGTTCGCGGTCATCTCGTAGGTCTGGCCCTCGACGCCGTAGTTCACGGCGAGGAACTGCGCGGTGCCAAAGGGGGACGCGACGAAGTCTGCGAGCCGGAGCAGTTCAGTGAGCCGATCCCGACTGTCCTGCTTGGCGATGGCGACGAACGCCGGGTACCCGGCCTGCAACTTCCAGACCGGCGCCTTGCCCCCTCCGTTCCATCGAGGCAGCCGGACGTAGCCGAGGTTCCAGTCCGGATACTTCCTCGCCATCGCACCCCATCCGACGAAGGACTGCCAGTACAACGCGGTGGTTCCGGCCCGTAGCCACACACCCATCTGACCGGGGTCCGAGAACGAGTTCGGATGCAGGTAGCCCGCCTTGATGATCTTCGCCCCTTCGTTGAGGGCCTCGACCATCTGCGGCGAGTTGTACAGGTGGGCGAAACTGCCATCAGCCGCCTTGGACCACGCATTGGGTGCTCCCATCATCTCCAGCAGACCGTTCAACAGCCAGCTCACCGGATCGGAGCCGATCGCGAACTCGTTGTTGCCGTGGTCGGTCAGTTCATCCAGCAGGGCGACGAAGTCCTCGCCGGAAGAGAGCTCCGGGTACGGGTCAATCCCCTTGCGGGACAGAAGGTCGCCACGCGTGGAGAGGATCCGGCCGGCCGGTGGTCGAGGTTGTGGGATGCCCCAGATCCGTCCATTGATCCGAGGGATGTCCCAAGCCGGCGTAGGAATGTTCGCCAACCCCTGGAACTGCGAGACCTCATCTCCGGCGAGCAGGTCAGTCAGATCGGAGAACTTCGACTCGAGCAGTGCCGGAAGCTGCTGCACCTTCACCATTTGGACGAAGTCGGGAAGGTCGCCCCCGGCCAGGACCACCTGGAACTTCTCGTTGTACTGAGCTGCCGGGACACCGCTGGCCTCCATCGTGTTACCCGCCTGTTGGCGGAACAGCTGGTAGGCCGGGTTCTTCTCAGGCGGGACCGCCGACGGAGTGAGCTGGAGCAGAGCTGTCACGGCAGCGGTCTCGGGCAACGGAAACCCGGACCGCTCGACGGGGTTCGCCGGGTAGTTGAGAAATCCTGGCGCCACGCCGTCCGCGGTGCCCGGCAGATCGGGGACGACACCGCCGAAAGGAATGTACGTCGGAGGGACCCATGTCGCGGCGGAAGGAGCCATCACCGGGGCCCGCTGATCACCGCAGCCAGTCAGCGCCACCCCCACGGCGCCTGCCCCAAGTCCAATCCCGCCCAACACTCGGCGTCGTGACAACAGACCCCCTGCTGGCGCTGGCCCGGTTCCCCGATGATTCAGCTCGACCATCGCTACTCCTTTGTTCGATGTCTGCGCGACGCCACCTGCGCCACACTTCTATTTTAGCGCTACAATCTGGCTCGAAGCCAGCCTTCTCAGCCTCCGTTCTCATCGCGCGAACCGGGCACTGCGGGTCTTGCCGTATGTCCCAGCCGCCACGTCCAGCACAACGGATGGCCCATTCGTGACCAGTGCGACTCCGGTGTCTGCGCCGGTGAGGGTGTAGCCCGTCCGCTGCGGCGTGACCGTGATGCGAATGGTGCTGCCACTGCGCATCGGGTCGGCCAACGAGATCGTCAGTGTGTCATCGATCTCCTGGACGATGACCGAGCACCTCGTGTCGACGCTGGCGCCGGTCGCGGCCCCGGCTTCCCAGAAGTTGTACATCCACAGTCCCGTACTGAGTTGCTTCACCGCGTGACATCCACTGTTGTAGGCGACCACGATGACGCTCGGATTGTCGGACAGCTGCTGTGTTCGGACTGCCGTCGCACCAGGGATGACCAGGTATCGATAGCGCCCGTCAATGGGGTAGCTCCCGTGCTGGATAGCCATGCTGAGGTAGTGGCGAGTGACGGACGTGGCGTCGGCGCCGGTGTAGATCTCGCCCCAGTTGCCGGTCCGCTGCTCGCGCCGGAATCGAACGGTCTGGTTGGCGGCAGCCGGAAACACATAGCCGCCGACACCGTCGAGATGAGCCCAGAGCGGATTGTCAACGAGTTCATCGGAGCCGCCCCAGCCAGCGCCGTTGATCATCAGTGCGTTGCCGCCGTTCTCGTGCAGGTTCCGGTTCTCGACAATCGTCTCGACCGGATTGCCTGCTCCACCGACAATTCCCCGGCCCATGCAGTAGATGAGCTCGTCGAAGCAGAACCAGGACTTCTTGCCCTTGATCGGGCTCGTGGTCGCCCCGGAATGCAGGCTCATGCCGACCGCGCTGTATCCGTCGGCAGTGGCGCCGCCGGCCCACGCATAGGGAGACTTGATCCGTCCGTCGTCCTTGCTCCTACCCGCGGGGAGGACCCGTCCATCGACCGTGGTGCCAGCAAGTCGCTGGGCATCAACAGTCGGCCAGAACATGTCGGTGTACTGGGTCTGGTCCTGGTCGTAGAGGAACGTCGCCCCCTCGCCTTGGTGCCAGCCCTTGAGATTCTCGCCGTTGATCGATTCGTAACGATCGATCCGGTTGCTGTTCATGGCGATCGCGAAGGCGCGGCCGTTGCGCCGGTGGACCGCGCGGGCAGAGTTGCGAAAGATGACGCTCCCGTCGGGCTCTTCCACGGGCGAAAGACCCGACCGCTCGAGTTCAGCAAAGAGCCCCGCACGAGCCACCCCCGCGTTCAGGTAAGGATCATGGCCTGACCGGGCCATGGCACCCAGGCACCGGCGTCGCCATCGGGTTGCGGTCTCCGCGGTGACAGCACCAGAACGCGCGAGACGCAGAATGGTCGTCATGACCGACACACCGAGCGCATGCTCCTGATAGATGGCATGGGCGACCATACGACCGTTGAAGCAGCTTAGAATTCTTCCGTCATGGAAGACCGGCAAGAAGGCCGTGTCGACCGCATTGTAGAGGTTCCGGTACGCGCCGGCGTTCGTGATGGCCCAGCTGGTGCCCGGGAGCAGCGCTGCCATCATCGACATGTCGGACAGCCAGGTGCGGCCATATACCCCGGTGTAGGGCAACGAGTGGAGGACGTACGAGCCGTCGGCCCAGATGCCCTGCCCAGGCTGGGTCTCGGTGTCTCCGGTGGCGAGAGCACATGTGTCCGGCAGGCCCGTGGCTCCTCGCTCCAGTCGTGCGGTGTCGTCGGTGGCCAGAGCCTGGACGACGGTCATGGAGCATGCGGAGAGGCGATTGGCTGCATGCCACTCCACACCGTCGTGCAGCCACGGGTCCGGGACATAGTGGGTGATCGCTGCGGAGTAGCGTGCACGTTCGGTCTCGCTCAGCTCGTCGTGAAGCAGAACCATGAGATCGGTGAGCGCGTTGGGGATCCCGATCTCGAAGTTCCACCAGTTTGACCAACGGGTCGTCGTGGTGTTGTACGCAATGGCGTCGGCCGTGACGAGCCCGTCCTTGATGTCGTGGAGCAGGGCCGAGTCCTGGTGGTACAGCGTGCCGGGGGTGTACCACGCAATCGCCATGTCCCGGAGACGCTTGTATGCCTGGTTGATGGCCTGGATGGCGGCCAGCTTCTCTGCAGTCGAGGCGCTCGTCGGTGGCTTCTCCAAGGTGAGGTCGGCGAACACGCGGGTGCGTCCGGGCGTCCGGTCAATCAGCGCGAGAGCGTCCTGGGACCGTTGACGTACGACGTCCAGGCCTCCGTCGAACCGCGGGTCAGCCGGATCCAGGTCCGCGGCTCCCGTGATCGCATTGCACCAACGCTGCCGCAGGAGTGCGAAGTTCTCCGCTGCCACAGCCGGCATCGTGGGCAAGGCCGATCCGGCGATGGTCAGAGCCGCGGTGGCAGCGCTGCCGGCGACCAGATTCCGACGACTGACGTGGCCGCCCGACAGTTGGTCGGTGATTGTGGGACTCCGTTGTTCCATCATGACTCCTCGTATGCCGCTCTCACGGGGTGGTTGGGAATGGTGTTGAGCTTGAGATCTCGCAGTGGGGGCGCAGCTCAGGCTTCGTGCTCGGAAGCGGTCGGAAAGTCTGGCCAGTCGGGCACCGGCACCAGGTCAGCGACCCGTATCGGCGGGCCCGCCTCGGCGAACGCCGCCCACGCCTCAGCACGCAGCAGGTCGTCGGTGAGCACGTCGGCAGCTGTCTGCGCCAGGCCGACCGCTGAATCCACAATCGCTCGCCGGCCGTCTGGTGTCAGCGTCGAATCAGCGCGTTCCCGAGAGTGCCCGGGAATGCCGACGGGGCCGATCGCGACCATCGGTTGGATCGTGGGCAGGAGCTGGGAAACATTGCCGATGTCGCTCGAGCCGCCGGCGGCCTGCCACCGTACCGGCTCGATCTCACGCCGGTCGGCCAGGTTTGCCGCGTACCGTCGGGCGAGCGGCTCGTTGATGCGATGTGGCAGGTAGATCGGCTCGCCGTCCCAGACCACAGCGACCTCAACCCCGGCTGCCAACGCGGCCCCCTGGAACGCGGCTTGGACCCGCTCGGACAGCGTGAGCATTCCTTCGATGTCACGTGACCGCACGAAGAACTCCAGCACGGCTCGCTCCGGCACGATGTTCGGACGAGTACCCGCCTCAAGAAAAACTCCGTGCACCCAGTCGGTACTCACCATGTGCTGCCGCAGTTGTGCGATCGCCTGGTAGGCAGACACTGCGGCATCCAACGCATTGCGGCCAAGGTGCGGGTTCGCAGCTGCATGTGCGGTGCGGCCCGTGAAGGTCGCCACCACTTGACGTTTGGCCGACGACTGCGAAGCCGCCACGTCCGCGCCGCCCGGGTGCACCATCACAGCCGCGTCGTATCCGTCCAGTACCCCGGCTTGGATGAGCAGTTCCTTGCCCCCGCCCCCCTCCTCCGCAGGCGTACCGATCAACGTCACTCCCCCGGGTAGCGGGGCGCGGTCGGTGAACAGCGGAACCAGAGCGAGGAAGGCACCCAAGGAGGAGGCAGCGATCACGTTGTGTCCGCAGCCATGTCCGACATCAGGCAGGGCATCGTACTCGGCGGTGATGGCGACCTGAGGTCCGCTCGAGCGGCTCCCGAGTTGGGCGGTGAATGCGGTCGGGATCCCGCCGGCATTCCGCTCGATGGTGATCCCGGATTCGGCCAAGGCGGCGGCAAATGCTTCGACAGCGTGGAACTCGTGGTAGCCCAGCTCTGGATGGTCAAACAGGTCACGGGAGAAGGCATCGAGTCGATCAGCAAGAGTGCCCACTCGCCTCCGCAGCGCCACCGCCCGATCCGGGCGAGCACGGCTGGGCGTCACTCCCGAGGTCCTCGGGGTTTCGCTTGGCTCGTCGAGATCTCGATCCAGATGAACCTTGGCCGCGAAGGGCCGTAGTGCCTGGCCAGGGACGTCGACCCGACAGGCGAACAGCGATCCCGCTGCGGGGTCGGCATCCTCGGAGATCCCTTGCCGCGTAGTGGTGATGTAGAGGGTACGAAGATCTGCGTCGCCCAAGGTCACCGCGGTCACTCGATCCGCTCCGACCTCGACCAGCGCGTCCCACGTGCCGGCGGGGTCATAGTGACGTACGGCTCCACCGCGGGTGATCGCGACCCAGACGCCGCCGTCGCGATCCACCGTCAGGCCATCGGGTCGGCCCTCGGTGCCGACAATGTGGGCGAACGGTCGTCGATTCACCAGTCCCTGCTCGGGATCATGGTCGAAGACATCGATCCGTCGAGTCGGCGTGTCGACGTAATAGGCAAGGTTGCCGTCAGGGCTCCACTCCAGTCCGTTGGAGATGGTGACTCCCTCCAACACCTGGTCGACCTGCCCCGACGGTGTGACCCGGTAAAGGCCGGCGACAGGTCCGGCGGTGTGGGCGTCCCACTCCATCGATCCGATGAGCAGATTGCCCTGGGGGTCGCAGCCGCCCTCGTTGAGCCGCTGCCCCGAGGTGTCGAGCACCGTCACCCAGGGTTGGGACCGCGCGCCCAGATCCTCGCTCTCGAAGAGAACCAGGTCGTCGGCGCGGGCCACCACCCATCCCTTGTCGTGCAGGGGACGCACCATCGCCGCTACCGTGCCGACCTCCCGGCGGTGCACCGTTCCGGACGGATCGAGTTCCAGCACGGCTCCGGCGAGCATGTCGACCCAGCGGACGCCGCGCCAAGCTGGGTGCCACGCCGGCCCCTCGCCGTGGTGGTGGACTCGATCTGTCACCCGTTCTGCCCGCACCATGCCCTCCGCTCTGCTGTCACGATGTTCACCATCGACGCCCTATTCCTTGGCGGAGAGATAGATGTCGATCCGCGGCCCCTCGACCGACGGGAGGTCGAGGACCAGGCGGCTCCACCCGCCGAAGTGTCGTTGCCGGACGGCGATGTCGGTGACTCCGGCAGGTAGGACGGTGGCGGCATCGGTGTCGTCGACCCACCGTCGGCCGTCGGCCGACAGCTGGGGTGTCAGCGGGACGTCGACCTGGTGGGGCTCGCTGAGGTGGACGAACCAGATCAGTTCGTCGGCCCAGGCGACCTCGTACGGCTCGGTCTCCCAGTGGCCGTGCAGACGGGTCCAGCGCTCCAGGACGGCGGTGTGCGACTCCCTCATCGGTGGTCCTTCCCCTGCAGCGATCCGATGGGGATCGGACCGGTCGACAGACGCACCTGGTCGAGGTACAGGAAGGACCTCTGGTCGGTGTTGGCGTCGACCCAGAAGCCGACGTTGAGCATGCCGCGCAGATTGGGCCAGGCCGGCATCGTCATGGGTTGCAACGCCTCCCCAGGCCAGACCCGGTCGTTGCAGGCGAACTCGAGGAAACTCATCGTCGCCAGGTCGAAGTCGAGCCGCAGGTGGTGCCAGTTCTGTTTGGTGGCGAGCTCGTTGTAGCAGAGGTCCTGGCGGCCCTCGGCGAGATCGGTCCAGCCGTCGTTGCCGAGATGGAAGTGGGTCCGCGTCTCGCCCGAGATCTGTGTGGCAGAAGGGACCTCGTGCTTGTACTGCCACTGGTGCCGACGCTGGTCGCCGTCGGCGTTGAGATAGCGCAGATGTGGCATCACCCGGTGCTGGTCGTCCTCCAGGTCGAGGAAGATCCCGAAGGAACGGGTGTCGGTGTCGGACAGCGTCATCGTGGTGGCCTCCGGCTTGGAGGTGAACCACGCCTCGACGCGGATCGGCTGGGCCACGGTGAAGGTCGTCCGCTTCAGACAGACGGCGATGCTGTCGCGCCGGGCTCGGGTGGCCAGCTTCAGGGCGTAGGTGCCGTGGAGTGACCCGGCGGTCCCGGTGTCCCACATCGTCAGGTTGCTCAGCATGGGCGGGCGGAAGTCACGCTGCCCCGGCAGGATCGAGTCGAGGCTGCCCTCGTAGTTGCCGGTCAACAGGGTCCAGCCCTGCATCCCGCGGTCGAAGTCGTCGCTGTAGAGCACCTGCTCCAACGGTCCGCTCACAGCAGCACACCTCCGTCCACGCCGAGATCGCTACCGGTGATGAAGGACGCCTCCGCGCTGCACAGCCAGACGGCGGCGGCCGCCACCTCGTCGGCAGTGCCCAACCGCCCCAACGGGGTACGGGACAGGTAGCGCTGTTCGATCTCCGGCTCCCGGGCGATCACCCGATCGACCATCGGGGTGCTGATGTGGCCGGGCGAGAGTGAGTTGACCCGTACGCCATGGGGAGCCGACTCCAGGGCAGCCGCTCTGGTGAGGCCGATGATGCCGTGCTTGGCGGCCACGTACGAGGCCGCACCAAAGGCGGCCTTGTGGGCCACCATCGAGGAGATGTTGACGACCGAGCCGGCGCCGGTGCGATACATCAGGGCCAGTTCGTGCTTCAGGCACAGCCACATCCCTCGCAGGTTGACCTCAAGGACTCGGTCCCAGTGCTCGACCGGCGCCTCGACGATCGTGCCGCGCGGCTGCTCGATGCCCGCGCAGTTGACGGCGACATCGAGCCGGCTGTACCTGGCGTCAATCCCGGAGAGCAGATCGGCGACGGCCTGCGGATCGGCCACCGTCACTTCGGCAGCCTCGGCCGTACCGCCCTGCTCGGCGATCGCGGCCACCGTGGCTGCGGCGGCCGGCCCGTCGACATCGGCGACCACCACGGCGGCGTCGGTCCTCGCCAGGGCCTGGGCACATGCCTGCCCGATGCCGGAACCTCCCCCGGTGACGAGTGCGACTCGGTGCGACACGAACCCCTCCTGATTTTAGCGCTACAACTCTCGGTGAGCGCTACTGTAGCGCTCAAAGCTGGGGCTGGGAAGACCATCCACCCTGAACACGACCGAGAGGTGCCGATGACCACGCTGAAGGACGTTGCCGCCCTGGCCGGCGTCTCCATGATGACGGTGTCCAACGTGGTCAACGGACGGCTCCCGGTGGCCGAATCCACCAGGAACCGTGTGCTGCAAGCGATCCAGGAGCTCGACTACCGACCCAACCTGGCTGCACGCAACCTGGCGCGAGGCCGTACCGGCATCCTCAGCCTGGCCCTGCCCGACATCAGCATCCCCTACTTTGCCGAGCTCGCCGCACAGTTCATGGAGCTGGTCGCCGAGCGCGGGCAACGCGTCCTGATCGAGCAGACCGGCTGGTCGCGCGAGCGGGAGCTGGAGGTGATCACCACGACCGGACCCATACTGAGCGATGCGTTGATCATCTTCCCCGCTCACCTGAGGAGCACCGAGAGCCATCCGGCGCGCCCCACCGTCTTCCTCGGCGGCACCACCCGCACCGACGGACCCCCCGGAGTGGTCGTCGACAACGAACTCGCCGGCCGCCAGGTCGCCGAGCACCTGGTGTCCACCGGACGGCGGCGGATCGCCCTGGTCGGCCCTCTTCACGACGCGACCATCGATGCCGAGAACCGCCGCGTGACAGGCTTTCGTACGGCCCTGGCCGCGGCGGGACTCGACCTGTCCCCCGCGCTGGTCGCCGATGCCCGGAGCTACCACCGGCATGACGGCTGGTCCTCGACGAGCCAGTTGCTCACCGCAGATCCACTACCGGACGCGATCTTCTGCCTCAGTGACCAGTTGGCGATCGGCGCGCTCCGAGCGATCCGGGAGAAGGGAATGCGGGTGCCCGACGACATCGCGGTGGTCGGCTTCGACGATGTCGACGATGCCCGCTACCTCGAGCCGCCACTCACCACCGTCCGGGTGGACCGGGAGGGGATTGCACGCTCGGCACTCGACCAGGTGAATGCGGCGCTGGAGCATTCCGACGATCCGCCCCGCGGCACCGCGCTCGTGAGTCACGAGCTGATCATCCGCGCCAGCTCAGCATCCTGAGGTCAGGCGACTGTTTTAGCGCTACAATCTCATCCATGGCGCTGTCGACGAAGCTCACCATCACCGTGCCCGAGGCTGCGGTCACCGTGCACCCCACCATCTACGGGCAGTACTTCGAACACGTGGAGGACTGCATCACCCCCGGGGTGATCGATGAGCACGGTGTCCGCCAGGACGTGATCGAGGCGGCCCGCGACCTCGGTGTGCCGATCGTGCGATGGCCGGGCGGATCCTTCGCCGACACCTACCACTGGCAGGACGGCATCGGCGAGGACCGGCCGGTACGACCGAACTGGCACTGGGGCGAGGGTCAGCTCGAGGACCATCGCTTCGGCACCCACGAGTTCCTCGACTGGTGCGAGCAGGTCGGAGCAGCGCCGTACCTCAACGTCAACCTCGGCAGCGGTGACCTGATCGAGGCCCTGCGCTGGCTCGACTACACCACGGGCAACCAGGACACCACCGATGTGCTGACCCGGCGCCGTAACGGCCGCGACGAGCCCTGGCCGGTGGAGTACTGGGGCATCGGCAACGAGACCTGGGGTACCTGGGAGGCCGGCTGCACCGATGCCGCGACCTATGCCACCACACTCGCCAACTGGGCCACCTTCTTCCGACGACAGCGCCCCGAGGTACGGATCGTGGCCGTCGGCTCCCACGCCGCCGACGATCCCGAGTGGGACCGGACCGTACTCGAGGTAGCAGGCTCCGAGATCGACCTGCTGTCGGTCCACCTGTACGGCTGCCGGGTCAACGACCCCATCCACGGGCTCGACGAGGCGAGCCGTCGAGCCGTGCTGCTCGCGCCACTCCACTTCGACCGCCAGATCGAGGCGATGGGATCGCTGGTACGGCAGCACAACACGACCGCGACCCGGCAGGTCGGGATCGCCGTGGACGAATGGAACATCCGCCATTTCGTTGCCAACGATGCGGGTTCGTACGATCTGGATCGCGCAGCGCCGCGGACCGGCATCGACGCCCTGTTCGCCGCCGGGGTGTTCCACGCGATGATCCGGCACGCCGACCTGGTCACACTGGCCAACTACGTGTTCTTGGTCAACGGCAACGCCGTGCTCGACGCCCGCGACGGCCAGGTACGACGTTCGACGCTGTTCCCGATGTTCCAGCGCTACCGGCAACGCCTGGTGGGCGAACGTCTCGACGTCGTGGTGGAGGGAGCGACGCTCGAGGTTCCGCGGTTGACCAGTGGACGCCCTCACGTCACGATCGATCCGGCGACTCTGCCCGGCCACGTGCCTGCCGTCGACGCGGTCGCCGTACGGGACCAGCACGGCCACCTGCAGCTGGCGATCATCAATCGCAGCGAGCAGGCGGTGGAACTGTCCCTCGATCTACCAGACACCTGGCAGCGATCGAGCGGCGCCGCGCTGGTCGGTGACGGTTGGTGGGTTGATCTGACCGACGACACCTTGCACCACACCGATCCCGCCCCGGTGATCGGGACACTCCTGCTTCCACCCGCATCCTGCTGGATGGTCACTGGGTCCTGAGGGACCTGACCTCGTTACGACGACGGCGCGGCCCCGAAGACCGGGACCGCGCCGAAGTTCTTCACCGGTTCGGGTGATGTCAGCTCCGGGTGGCCGCCTCGGCGTACTCGTTGGCAATCGTGTCGCCGACCTGCGCCTTCCAGTCGGCGGCCAAGGTTTCCCAGGCCGCCACCGACTTGGCCCCCCGCAGCACTTCCGCCTGCGTGTCAGCGAGGCGCTTGTTCCACGAGGCACCCTTGCTCTGCTCGGTCTCGGAGTACAACCCGCTGGTGGGATTGGTGACGCCTGCCGGGATGATCTCGCTGAGGTAGGCATGTTGCTTGCGTACAGTCTCTTCCTGCCCCGGTACGAAGAGGACCGCACCGGAGTTTCCGCCGCAGTACTGCCAGCCCTGCACGGCGTTGACCTTGCGATCAGGAATGAACTCCGGGCCATTGGCCGTCATCGTGTACGTCGCACCCTCGGCGCCGTAGTTCACGACGAGAAATTGTTGGGTGCCGAACGGTGAGGCGATGAAGTCAGCCAGCCTGAGCAGTTCGACCAGCCGATCCTGGCTGGCCTGCTTCTTGATGGCAACGAAGGCTGGATAGCCTGCCTGCAGTTTCCACACCGCGGCCTTGCCCCCACCGTTCCACTGCGGCAGCCGGACGTAGCCGATGTTCCAGTCAGGATCGGAGCGGGCGAAGGTGCCCCAGCCGACGAAGGACTGCCAGTACAGCGATGTCGTCCCGGCCCGCCACCAGGTGTTCATCTGCCCCGGGTCGGAGAACGAGTTCGGGTGCAGGTAACCCGCCTTGATGATCTTGGCCCCTTCATTGAGGGCTTCGACCATCTGCGGCGAGGTGTACTGGTGGGTGAAGGTTCCGTCAGGGTTCTTCGCCCAGACGTTCGGGGCTCCCATCATCTCCAGCAGCCCGTTCAGCAGCCAGCTGACCGGGTCCGATCCAAGAGCGAACTCGTTGCTTCCGCGATCGGTCAGCTCCGCCAGCAGGGCCACGAAGTCCTCGCCGGAGGAGAGCTCAGGGTAGGGGTCGATGCCCTTCCTGGCAAGCAGATCCCCCCGGGTGGACAGGATGCGACCGGCTGGTGGCCGGGGCTGCGGGATGCCCCAGATGCGGCCATTCACCCGCGGGATGTCCCAGGCAGGTGTAGGGATGTTCGCCAGGCCGGGGAACTGGGCGATCGCATCGCCGGCCAGCTGATCGGTGAGGTCGGAGAACTTCGACTCGAGCAGGGCCGGGAACTGCTGCACCTTGACCATCTGCATGAAGTCCGGGAGGTCGCCGCCGGCCATGATGACCTGGAAACGATCGTTGTACTGCGCGGAGGGTACGCCGTTGGCGTCCATCAGGTTGCCTGCCTGCTGACGGAACAGCTGATAGGACGGGTTCCGTTCCGGAGGCAGCGGCGGTGGGGCGAATTGCAGCAGCGCTGTCACCGGATCCGTCTGTGGCAATGGAAAGTCCGGCCGCTCTGCCGGGCTGGCCGGATAGCTGAAGAACGCCGGGGCGACACCTGCGTCGGTGCCGGGGAGGTCGGGGCTCACCCCGTCGAAGGGGATGTAGGCGGGCGGTCGCCAGGTCGTCACCGATGACGACGCCGCCTCGGGGCCCGACTGCTCGGCGCAGCCGGCCAGTGCCGTCGCTCCGGCGAGGCCTGCGGCAAGACCGATGCCACCGAGTACTCGGCGCCGCGACAACAGCCCTGCCGTCAGTGCGGGGCTTGGTGTCTGGCCACTCAACTCGACCATCGCTACTCCCTTGTTCGATGTGCGTACGAGCTGCGCCGTACGGATCGCGCGAAATTGTAGCGCTAAAACTAGCTGACGTGCTGTGGGTTGGCAACACCCCTCAACGGTGCGGAACCTTGGTGTCAGTGCCCGCCTCTAGCGTGTCGGCAGGAGGTGGGGAGATGAAGACATTGGTGGCAACGCGTCGCTCCCAAGGGGATCGCGGCGACGACTACATGTACGCGGTGCCGGGCGAACTCGTCTGGCTGACCTGGATCTGTGACCGGGATCGAATGGACCCGGCCCACGGGTGCGGTTGCGGACGCGCGTTCGGCGGGCTGTCCAGCCACAAAGCAACCACGACCGCTGAAGTGGTGGAGACCGAGATGACCGAGGACGAGCTGCGACTGGCCTTCGAGACAAGCCTGCGCGAGCAGGGCTGGATCCCCGCTGGAGCCTCAACCGAGGGCGTTGAGGAGATCCTGGCCGAGACGCTGTCGATGGCTCGCGCGATTGCCGAAGCGGTTCCGGTCGGGGCGGTGGTGCGGCGGGACTTCGACCACATACATGCGCAGGTGTTGCTGAACTGACCGGCCCCGGGATCATCTGGTCGACGGCCACTAGGCTGAGGCCGGGTAGACATCGCAGAGAGGCGAGGCGGACATGGGATCCTTGGCGGGCCGTACGGCCTTGGTCACCGGCGGGGCGAGCGGCATCGGCACGGGGATCGCCACCGCGCTGGCGGCTGCCGGAGCCACCGTAACGGTGGCCGACCTCGACGGCGAAGGCGCCGAACGGGTGGCGTCCGAGATCAACGGGCGATCGTGGCAGGTCGACCTGGCCGACACCACCGCGCTCGAGGATCTCGTGCTGGACTGCGACATCCTCGTCAACAACGCCGGCGTGCAACGAGTGAGTCCGATCGGCGACTTCGAGCCGGCCGTGTTTCGGTGGATGCTGACGATCATGCTCGAAGCGCCGTTCCTGCTGGTGCGGGCCGCCTTGCCACGGATGTACGGGCGAGGCTTCGGCCGGGTGATCAACATCTCCAGCGTGCACGGGATCCGCGCCTCGGAATTCAAGTCCGCCTACGTGGCAGCAAAACATGGGCTCGAAGGGCTGTCGAAGGTCACAGCGCTGGAGGGCGGCCCGCACGGAGTCACCAGCAACTGCATCAACCCGGGCTATGTCCGTACGCCCCTGGTGGAGGAGCAGATCGCTGACCAGGCGAGGCTCCACGACATTCCCGAGTCCGAGGTGATTTCCTCGATCATGCTGTCGGAGTCGAGCGTCAAACGACTGGTCGAGCCGGCCGAGGTTGGCTCGCTTGCCGTCTGGCTGGCTGGCCCGGACGCCGGCATGGTGACCGGCGCCTCGTACACCATGGACGGTGGGTGGAGCGCCCACTGAACTCGATCGTCGCCGGCAATTGCTGTCAGGCCGGCTCGCCGGGACCGAGTTCACGTTCGAGTTGCTCGATCGTCGGCAAGTTGGTCTGCAGCGGCTCCGGCAGATCCTGCAGCAGCTCATGGTCGGCGACTCCCAAGGGACGGGCGTTGCCGCGCAAGGCGTACTCCGCCACCACCTCGTTCTTGGATCGGCAGAGCAACAACCCGATCGTCGGAGCGTCCAGCTCATGCTTCATCTGGGCATCGACCGCGGTCAGGTAAAGCCCAGCTGGCCGAGATGGTCCGGCTTGAACTTGCCGGCCTTGATCTCGATCATGACGTAGCAGCGCAGTTTGAGGTGGTAGAAGAGCAGGTCCAGGTAGAAGTCGTCGCCACCAACCTCGAGCGGCACCTGGCGGCCGACGTAGGCGAACCCTGCGCCCAACTCGACCAGGAACCGAGTGACGTGGTCCACGATCACGGTCTCGATCTCGCGCTCCTGGGCATCATCGCCGAGCCCGAGGAAGTCGAGCTTGTACGGATCGCGCAGCGCCTGCTGAGCCAGGTCGGACTGCGGTGGCGGCAGGGTCTCGCCGAAGTTGGTGATGGCAGCGCCACGGCGTTCCCTCAGCCGGCTGGCGATGTGGTGGACCAAGACGTCTCGCGACCAGCCGTGCCGGAGGGCCTCAGCGGCGTACCACAGCCGCTCCTCAGCCGAGTCGAGCTTCTCGATCAGTGCGATCTGGTGGTACCACGGCAGTTGTGCAAGCGGCTCTTGCACAATTGCCCCGTCGGGCCACGCCTCTGCGAACGCCCGCATGTACTTGAGGTTGCGAGTCGAAAAGCCCTTGAGCGCCGGGAACGCCGTACGAAGGTCGTGCGAGAGTCGATCAATGACCTTGGCTCCCCATCCCTGGGTCCGCTGTCGGTCAATGATGTCCCGGCCGATCTGCCAGTACAGCAGCACCAGCTCGGTGTTGACGGCCAGCGCAGCTCGCTGCTGTGCTCCATGAATCCGTGCCTTGAGATCGCTGAGCCAGTCAGCGTATCCCTCCGGCGGATCTGTCAGAGCCGGTGTCTTCTCGTCCATCGCGCATCCCCCTGTGTGACGTGTCGACACCATCCTTGCGATGCCCACTGACAGTGGTTTTCGAGCGCCCGAGGAGCGTGGTCGAGAGGTCACGGAGCAGGGCTTGACGCCCCTTCGACGATGCGCTGGATCTCACTGATCACCAGATCCGGACGGTCCTGGGGCACCATGTGGCCCGAGCGTTCAGCCAGTACATGCCGTCCGTACGGGACACGCTCGGCCAGCGCGCGATGGGCGGCCACCAAGGCCTCCCGCAGCGCTCGTTCGCTCTTCGAGGCGGAGTCCATGCCACTGATCAGGGTGATCGGTATGTTCGGTAGCTTCCCTGGATCTCCCTGATCCCTGAGCTCTCGAAGCCCTGCCGACAGTGCCACCATCTCGGCGCGAGCGGCGAGTGCAGTCTTCGGACTCGTCAGTTCGGCCAACAGGGCCGGGCGATCCTGAGGCGGGAACAGATCGACGATGCGCCGCATCTCCTTCGGCACGAACTTGATGCCGACCCGCGCCATGCCGACCTGAACCGCTGCCATGATCGGGATCAGGGCTGTCGTGCTGCGGCGGTGGTAGAACTCCAGCGACTCCTCGGACTGATCAGCCAGCACCAGGCCTGCCACCCGGTCAGGGTGGTCCATGGCGTACCGACGGACGATCGGTCCGCCGAGACTGTGGCCGACCAAGATGGTGGGCTGGGCTCCGAAATGATCAAGCAGATCAGAGAGATCTGCGGCCAGTTGAGTCACACCGCGCGGCCCGGGCGCGGGATCACTGCCTCCGTACCCGGCGCGGTCATAGACCACAGCGGTCACGCGTTCACCGAGGTAGGGGGCGACGAGTCCCCATTCCTGACCGGACACGCCAAGTCCCGACTCGAACACGACCAACTGACAGCCGGCGCCGTACTCCCTGGTCGCCAGGGCACGACCGTCACGCGTCCGTACGGTCACCGGTGTCGGTTGTTCGGCGGACATCCAGCTCCTCCTGCGTATGGTCGGGCTCCTCCAGTATTGCCGCGGACGAAAGGTCTCATGGCCGCCAAGTGGTGCGTTCCCACACGTCCTGGTCACCGATCCACGCCAGGTAGTCGGGATAGGTGCGAACACCCTCGTTCAGCACGGCCCGGTACAGCCAGTGGCCGTGGGCCCGCGCACCCACCGCGACCGCATCCTCCTTGATCCTCAGAATGGCGTCGCGTGTCTCGTCGGTCAGGGCATTCCGGATCGGCTCGACCATGGCTGCCGCCGAGGTCGAGCGGCGCTCCATATCGAAGAGCCACATGTCCAGCGTCCACCGCTGATCGGTGTCGTCCTCGTACACCACCTTCCAGTAGAGCCCCGCTCCGCGGTCATTTCGGGAGTCCTGGTAGCGCGCCTCCCGGATGCCCGGCAACTCGGAGAGTTCAGTCACGACATGGAATCCGTCGCGGGGCGTCGGGTTCTCAGCGAATATCTCCAGATCGATGTCAGGGCGCACCACCAGGTCGAGGGCCACCGAGCCGACCAATGCTGGGTCACCCTGGGTTCGCCAGCGGTCGATAAGGCTCAGGCTGTCCAGTACTTGGCGGGCCGCCGCGAGTCGCTCGGCCGATCTTCTCCTGAGGTCCATATCGACGGTCACGAGTCGCGAGCCTAGCCCGGATCGATCCCCGGGAACGCCTGCCGGTAGGCCGTCGGCGTCATTCTGTGGTCAGAGCTGGCGCCGCCCTCCGGCCCGAGGAACTCGGTTGCGTCTCCAGCTGGTGGCGTGGGACGGTCTGGTGCGTGAAACTGCTCCTCATCATCGGGCCACCCGCGGTCGGAAAAATGACCGTTGGCCGGGAGATCGTCGCCCACAGTGGTTTCCGGCTCTTCCACAACCATCACACCATCGAACCCCTGGTCGAGATCTTCGGCTACGGGACTCCGCCATTCGAGGTGTTGAACCTGGAGTTCCGTCGGCGGGTGATCGAGGAGGCTGCTGCTCACGACCTGGATCTGATCTTCACCTTCGTGTGGGGGTTGGACGATCCGGCCGACACCAGCTACGTCGAGCAACTGGTCGCACCGTACGAACAACCCGGTGCTGAGGTGGCGGTGCTGGAACTGGCGGCCGACCTCGACACCCGGCTGGAGCGCAATCGAGGTGAGAGTCGCCTGGCGGCCAAGCCCACCAAGCGGGACCTGGAGTGGTCGGACGGCAACGTCCGCGACATGGAGGCCCACCGCCTGAACACCGATCCTGCCGGGATGACGCCGACCCCAGCCGATGCCTTCCTCCACCGGCACCCCTTCCTGCGCGTCGACACGCGTGGGCTCGCGGCCTCCGAGGTGGCGGAGATCGCTCTGCGCTGGCTGGGCCGCGCGGGCCGATGAGGTACTACGAGCGCGAACACCGCGAGGGTACGCAACGATCAAGGCATCAGGTCTGAGCCAGTGGAGCGAACTGCATGAAGACCTCAACGGTTACGAGGATTTCCCGAACCGGACGTTCCTGGAACGCGTCCTGCCGGAACTTGACCAAGGTGACGAGGTGCAGGTCTTCGAGTACGGATGTGGAACCGGTCCGGCCGCGTGCTTCCTTGCTGGCCGTGGCTATGCCGTACGAGCGGTTGACCTGATTCCCGACGCAGTCGAGATCGCCCGGCAGCGCGCAAGCGCAAGCGGGCTCGACGTCCAGTTCGACCTCGAGGACGTCTGCCTGTCGGGCACGGGTGGGGAGAAGTACGACGTCGTGTTGGGCAGCTTCTGTCTGCAGTCAATCGTCACCGACCAGGACCGAGCCCATGTCCTCCGAGGTGTGCGCCAGCGCCTGAACCCAATGGCCGTTACGTTCTGTCAACCGCCATGTACGACCCGGCCCGACGCTACGGCGGCGAACACTATGACCCCGACACCGCAGTCGTCTGGAAACCTTCTGATGGTCCCGGCAAGGATGCGACCCGGATCGGGCGGACCTGGTACCTACCGTACCGCCGCCATCTCACGCCTGGGGCCCTACGGGCCGAACTCTGTACCCACGGCTTCCGCGTACTCGAGCAATCCCCCACCGGCGGGGATGTCGTGTGCACACTCGCCTGACGCCCTGATGGACGGTGCATGACGGTCGGTCACCTCGCCAGTTGGAACAGGTCCCTGTCGGACCCGTCCGGCGCCGGTGCCGCCGGGCCGACGCAGACGAAGCCGTACCGCTGATACAACCTGCGGGCGGCCTGCCCCTCGGGTTCTTCGGCCGTGAACGTGATCACGCTGATGGTTCCGGTCGGCCATTGCCCCAGGGCCGCACTCACCAGTGCGCCACCGCTGCCCTGACGACGAAGGCCGGGAAGGACGCCCAACCAGTTGATCCGCTGAGGAGCGCCAGGACGACTCAGCAGCATCCCACCCGCAAAGTGACCTTCGCACCGGGCAGTCCAGGCGGTACCTCGGTCGACACCCGCAGGATGTTCTCGACGAAGTGCGGCATCGGCCCGAACAGCGGTTCCAGCGACATCGCCAGCTCCAGCCACGGCTCCACGTCATCGACATTGGCCAGCACTGCGATGGTCACGCCCGCAGACTACGCAACTTACCTCACGCGATGGCTACAGTTCGTCGGCCAACTGAAGGATCGGGGCCACGGTCGGCTCGATGCTGGGCCAATGTGTGAGTCCGTGGTCCAACAGGGTGTACGTGTTGGCGGCCGCAAAGATCCGCAGCGCTCCTGGTCCGGCGATCGCCTCGGCATGGTCATGTATCCGTTGGAGCGCACAAGGCTCAGACTCCCAAACGTAGCCGTGCAGGAGGACCTTGGCCAGGTCGAACGCCCGGCTACCGCTGCCCAGTGCCTCGATGTCGATCACCCCCGCGATGCTGCCGTTCCTGACGAGAACGTTCTCCACACCCAGGTCACCGTGGACCATGTCCTCGCACGGCAGCTTCTGGTCGGCCACTGAGCGGCAGAGTCGATCGAAGGTCTCGACGACCTCTCGCCCAGCCTCGCCGCTGTCGCGCAGACGTGCCCGCCTCGCACCCGCGACCGCCTCCCTGGCGGCGATCTTGCTCAAGTTCCGGCCCGGGTCCGGGTTCATGCCGGCTTGCCGCTCGACAACATCAAGGATCAGGTCTGCGGTCGCGTCGTCAAGAATCGACAGCGGATCGCCCTCGACGAACTCCTGAACCTGGTAAGGGAATCCGTCAGCGGTGGTCCCCACGAACAGCCATGCCGGGGTCGGGAAACCCCTCTCGCGGATCCGGCGTACGACAGGTACCGCCCTCAGCACCTGTCGTGCCCAGGTGCGGTCCGGTGTCCATTTCAGAACCGCCGGAATGCCGCCTGGTCCGGTGAGTAGGTGTGCGCCACTGTTGGCACCGCCATGGCACCTACCGCGGAGCTCGTACGCAGCAGCGTGGGCCTCATTGACCCAGGCCAATACTTCGACGGTGGCGCGATCAACATCGTGGTGCGTCGACGCCGGGTTCATCGAGGTGCCCCGGTGAGGGAGTTCGCGGTGAGGGGCAGCGTGAACCTGCGACACACGTAGACGCGGCGATATCTCTGTCGTAGCTGCTGCTCATCGGCCAGTTGTGCGTGACAAAAGGCCAACAGAGGCGTGCTCAGCCCAACAGGAGAGGAGAACCCCTCGATGCGGTCGTCGCTGTCGATGTGGACGTGGAGGTACTGGTCGGACTCGATGAAGCCGCTACGGCGGTACCAAGCCAGAGCGGCCGCGTCCTCCCGGGTCCAGGCGTCGAGAGTTTCGACCGTGACGGGAAGTCGGCCACGGCCGACGCCCAGCAGGCGTGCCGCGATGCCCTCGCGCCGATGATCGGGATGGACGACGATCGTGTTGATCGTCGCCCGCGTACCTGCGATGCCGATGTCACAGATGCCGAGCACCTGGTCGCCGTCCAAGGCAACGAGTTGGATCTGGCTGTCGTCCGGTCGCTCAGCCCACACGTCGTCGTAGTAGCCGGTGTCGAGGAATCCGAGGACGCGGCAGCGGAGCCAGCTCGTCCGATGGGCAGAGTCATAGTCAGTGATGGTGGTCATGGTTCGTGTTCCTGGGTCCGTGCTGTGGGCGCGCAAGGTACGCCCATTCAGGGGGCGGTCTGCCGGTGGCCCCGGCTACTCAGGAGGTGAACACGAACCTGACGATAGCGATCGTCGACTCAGCCACCAACATGTTTCCGACCGGGCACCCTCCTCATGCGTTGGCTCTGCTCAATCGCTGCCATCTGCACATCGAGTGTGTGAGCACTTACACGTTGGTGCTGAGCAGTGCACCATCTCTGGTCAACCGATGCTGAACGCCGGATGGCCGCCGCCACCACCGTGAACTGAGACCGGATGAAGTCCGGCGTCATCCGCGATGGCCGCTGCGCCGAGGTGCAGCACGGCCCTCATCACGTTGATGCGGGTCGGTCCGTGATCGGTAGCAACCGAGGCGTGGCAGCCTGACCACAACCATGAGCCACCACAACGAGCCCGCCGACCCCGCCCTGATCTGGGCGCACGTCATCGCGTCGACTCCTCCCCGCCTGAAACGGCCACGGGAGGTGCCGCGCCCGGAATCGGTGGACGAGGTGGCGAAGTGGGACGACCTGGACGGGCTCGGACGGACCGAACTCCTGTACGCCCCCATCATCTGGCTGCTGTTGCCGTTGGGCGCGATCGGGTTCCTCGGCCACGAAACCGTCACCGACCCGGACGGTGCGCACTGGACCGTCACGATCGGCCACGACGTCGTCGGCGAATGGCAGGTCTCGGCGTTGCCGCTGGTCTGGATCGGGGTCGCCCTCTGGCTGCTCTGGGCCATCAACGAACTCGTCGTACGCCTACGCCGACGCACGATCATCCGTATGACGAACGAGTGGGTTTTCGAGAACGGCGCCGCACATTCCCTGCATCTCGCCCCGTACGAGGCCGACGACGGGGAGGGTGGTAGTTGGCCGACCTTCATCGCCATTGACCATCGCACGACGGACGAGCAGGCGGCCAGACTCCACCAGGCGTTGCGCACCTGGGTCTCCGAGCGTGCGACCAGAGACGCCTTGGCCTTCGGCTCACTGCACAAACGGAGCGCGATCTCGACCACCGAGCTGTTCGGCGCCGACGCCTCCGGAGGCTACTTCCTCGGCTCGATCCCGGTTTCGGGAACCGCGGCCGATGTCGCAGCACAGGAATGGGTCTTGATCACCAAGTCTCCCGAGGGAACCGTCGACGCCGAGGTCACCCCCGTGCCGCGGGAACGTCAGCTGCTCGCGATCCGCCGCAAGCTCCGCCGGCGCCGCGGCAATCGAGGGCGGGACCAGCGACGTGCAAGGTCCGGACCAGATCCTGATCAGTACTGAGATGCCGGACGCCGGGGTCCTCCACCGCCGGGTGACCTGCCCGTTGGAAGCGCCGGAGTGGCCCCAGATTCGTCGACCAGACAGTCGCCTGCCGGCGGCACCCCCGGCTCGACTCCGACGATGACGACGACATTCGCGTTGATGCGATGGCCCAGCGAAGTGAGCAAGGCGCTACGGATGCGTCCTCCTGGACAGCGTCCGCCTTGGGGGCACAGATCTGGAGATTCATCGCCGCCTGCAGTGCTCGTGCCCACCATCGAGGAGAATCACTCGGACGCCCGCTCGTGAGCGACGCGGTCAGGCGAGTAAGTCCAGCAACGCCGGCAGGGCCGCAGGGTCGGCCAGCGTGAGGTTGCTCAACTCCGTCGCGTCGACCCACCGAAGATCGTCATGTTCCTCCGGTGCGGCGTTGACCGGTTCGTCAGCCCATCGCTCCACCAACGAAGGCATGCATCTCGATCGCGGGGTCGGCGATCGGCAGCGAGAAGGGCCGTACGGTCACGACGCGGATGCCGAGCTCTTCGTGGCACTCCCGGGCCACGGCCTGCTCGGGAGACTCGCCGGCTTCCACATGCCCGCCCGGCAGGTCCCAGCAGTCCGGGTACCACTGACGATCCGGGCGGCGGTGGACCATCAGTACGTGGTGATCGTGCAGCAGCGCCGCCACGGCGATGGGGATGCGACGGGACACGGACTCACGGTAGCCGTTGTGTGGCAACGAGACGCCTGCGGCGCCATCGAGTGACCCGCCTGCGTCCTGTTGGCAGAATGCTGACGCCCGGGCCGGGATCAGAGGGCTGACCTTGGCCGTCACCCCGCGACCACGCGACTGTCAGACACGATCAAGGAGACGACGTTGAACGGTGACACGCGAGCGCAGATCGGCTCGGTGGAGAGTCGCATGATCATCGTCCGAGGCAACTCAGGCAGCGGCAAGTCGGTCCTGGCCAAGGCACTGCGCGATTCACGACCGCGCGGGGTCGCGATCCTCGGCCATGACCAGCTGAAGCGTGAGATCCTGCACCTCTCCGATCGGCCCGGCACCCACACCGTCGACTACTTCGATCTCTCGGCACGGTTCATTCTCGACCGCGGTCTCCACCTGGTCATCGAAGGGATCCTCCACGAAGAGATCTACGGAGAGATGCTCAGGGGACTCGTTCGCGACCACCGGGGCGTAACCCGTTGCTATCGCTACGACCTGTCGTTCGAGCAGACTCTCTCCCGGCATTTGACCAAGTGGAATGCCGATGTCGTCAGCGAACAGAAGCTGCGATCCTGGTATCGACCCAGCGATCCGCTCCACGGCGTGACCGAACAGGTGATCACCGGTGATTCGGAACTCGAGGAGACGCTCAGCCGAGTCCTGGCCGATTGTGACTGGGCGCGGGCCTGACCCCACCGGAGCGCCGTTGTTCGGTCCCGGCTAGCCTGAGGGCGCGACTGGCGTGGCCGGGTTCACCGGCAGGGAGCGCGTGAACGGCATCGACCGCCTGGGTGCCCATCCACTTCTACGAGATGGGTCAGGTCATGCGTTACGGGATGAATCCTCACCAGGCCGCCGAGTTGGTCTCCGGCGGTCCGGCCGTGTTGAACGGCGAGCCATCGTTGATCAACTACCTCGACGCGCTCAACGCGTTCGCGCTGGCCAGCGAGGCCGATGCCCTGACGGGCCGTGCGGCGTCAGCGTCGTTCAAGCACGTCTCTCCGGCCGGAGCCGCGCTTGCGGGCGAGATCGACGAGACCACAGCCGAGACGTGGGGGGTGTCGGTGCCCGCCAGTGACTCCTTGCTGGCGGCGTACCTGCGGGCGAGGGATGCCGACCCGAAGTCATCGTTCGGCGACGTGGTGGCGCTGTCGCGCCCGGTGGACCGCGAGACCGCTGAATTCCTGCGCACGGTGATCTGTGATGCGGTGATCGCGCCCGGATTCGAGCCGGGAGTGCTCGCAGGACTGGGCGAGAAGAAGTCCGGGCGCTTTCTCGTGTTCGAGGCGGGCCCGACGGTGCAGCCACCCGGGCGCGAGCGACGTGATGTTCTTGGGGTGACGATCGAGCAGGATCGCGACACGGCCGATCTCGCGGGGGCGCTTCCTGCCGACCCGGAGCTGACGGGCCGGACTCGTGAGGACGCGTTGCTGGGCATGGCCGCAGCCCGGTACACACAGTCCAACTCGGTCGTGTTCGTCAAGGGCGGAGCAGCGATCGGCATTGGTGCAGGGCAGCAGAACCGGGTTGACTGCGTGCGGTTGGCCGGCGCGAAGGCACGTGTGTGGTGGCTGCGTCGCCACGCCCACGTGCGGGAACTGCCCGCGGTTGGCGGCATGAAGCGTCAGGACCGGCTGAACTGGCAGATCCGTTTCGCAGGCCACGAGATGACTCGAGGTCAGCTCGACGAATTCGGCCGTCTGTTCGGCGGTGAAGCTCGGGAGCTGTATGACGAGCCCGGCTGGCGGGAGGCGTGGCTGGACGGGCTGGGCGAGGTGACGCTCGTCTCGGACGGGTACATGCCGTTCCGCGACAATGTCGAGCACGCCGCCGAGTACGGCGTCACCACAATCATCGAGCCGGGTGGCTCGGCCCGTACCAAGGATGTTGCGGACGCGGCGCGCGAGCACGGCATCACCCACGTGGAGACCGGCCTGCGGCTCTTCCACCACTGATCTCCAGAGTTCTGCCTCCAGAGTCCGGCAGCGGATCAGGCTTCCTCGACGTCGATGTCGCCCGACGTCGTACGGATGGTGACCGGAACGGTGCCGGTGTTGCCGGGGATGTCCACGTCACCGCTGCGGGTGTCGGTCTCGTACCGGTAGCCGCGACCGGGGAGTCGAAGATTCACCTCACCCGAGGTCGTGGTGATCGAGACGCTCGCTGGTGGTTCGGTGAGTTTCACGTCGAGGTCGCCCGAGGTCGTCGTGGCCCCGAAGTTGTCGAGAGAGGTGCCCTCGATGCGGATGTCACCGGACGTGGTGGCGAGCGTGAGATCGCCGAGTGCGGCATCGTTGATCCGGATGTCACCGGACTTGGCGATGATCTCCAGGACCGAGCCGGCGGGGAGGTCCAGGGCCAGGTCGGCACTGCCCGCCGACACGGTGGCAACGCCTCCGGACTGTCCGACGACTGGCTCACTGTTGGTACGGCCGGACCAGCGAGCGGCCGCCGCTCCCCCGGTCCTGTTGATTGTCACATCGCCGGACTGGACCTCAACCTTGAAGTGGGTCGCGCCCGTAGGCAGCGCGAGGACACCCTCGCGAGTCCTACCGCCCCCGCCGCGAGCGAACAGCCAGCCAGCTCCCACCAGTCCTACGGCGCCGGCGCCGGTGAGCAGCAGTACGTTGCGGCGGCTCCGGTTGGGCTGCGGGGACTGGACCGGCTGCGGACCGATGGTGCTGGGCACCACGAAGCTGTCGTGGGCGGGGTTGTCGGTCGGCTCCCCGTAGCCGGATGGGGCTGGGTTGTACAACGGAAACTCGTCCTCACGCGGCACATCACGCGGCGGCGGCGAAGTCATGGTTTCTCCTTGTGTGGAAGGGGCTCAGGAGAGCTGGGACCCACGCACCCAGTTCAGGTAGTCATCGCTGACCTTGCCGGTGACGTACTCACCGGTGAAGCAGCTGGCATCGAGTTCGGAGACCGACGAACCTTCGGTGATCGCGGCGTGCAGGTCCTCGATCTCGGCGTAGATCAGGCGGTCAGACCCGAGCTGGTCACTGATCTCGGGGACCTTGCGACCGTGGGCGATCAGCTCCTCCGGCGTCGGCATGTTGATCCCGTACACGTTCGGATGCCGAACCGGGGGCGCGGCGGAGGCGAAGCTCACCTTGTTGGCACCAGCTGCGCGAGCGATCTCGATCACCTGGGACGACGTTGTGCCGCGAATGATCGAATCCTCCACCAGGAGGACGTTCTTGCCCTTGAACTCGCTGCTGATCGGGTTGAGCTTCTGTCGTACGCTGCGACGCCTGGTCGCCTGTCCCGGCATGATGAAGGTGCGGCCGACATAGACGTTCTTGTAGAAGCCCTCGCGATACTCGATGCCGAGGTTGCGGGCCACCTGCATGGCCGACGGCCGAGCCGAGTCCGGGATGCACATCACCACGTCGATGTCTCCCAACGACATGTGTTCACGCACCCGGGCGGCGAGCCGGTCACCCATCCGCTGCCGAGCCTCGTAGACCGAGATCCCGTTCATGACCGAGTCGGGCCGCGCCAGGTAGACGTACTCCAGTGCGCAGGGCACCAGCCGGGGCTGATCGGCACACTGGGCGGTGAAGAGTTCCCCGCTCTGGCTGATGAAGATGGCCTCGCCCGGATCGACATCGCGGACCACGGTGAAGCCGCAGGCCTCGAGAGCCACGGATTCCGAGGCCACCATCCACTCGGGCCCCCCGCTCGTGTCACGTCGGCCGAGGATCAGCGGGCGGATCCCGTACGGATCACGGAACGCGAGCAGGCCGTACCCGGCAATCAGGCTGATGACCGCGTACGACCCTTCGAGCCGCAGGTGGGTCTGCCGGACGGCAGCGAAGATCTGCTCCGGCTCCAGGTCGATGCCGCTGATCTGGGTCTGCAGCTCGGTGGCCAGCACGTTGAGCAGCAGCTCGCTGTCGCTCGTCGAGTTCACGTGCCGCCGGTCGATGCGGAACAGCGCGTCAGCGAGTTCGCGAACGTTGGTCAGGTTGCCGTTGTGCACCAGGGCGATCCCGTACGGGGCATTGACGTAGAACGGCTGCACCTCGCGCTCGTTCTCGGCATCCCCGCGAGTGGTGTAGCGCACGTGTCCGAGCCCGACCGTGCCCAGCAGCGACCGCATGTCGCGGGTGCGGAATGCCTCGCGGACCTGACCGCGGGTCTTGGACGAGTGGAAGGTCGGGCCGTCCATCGTGACGATCCCGGTGGCATCCTGACCGCGATGTTGCAGTTGCAGCAGGGCGTCGTAGATCTGTTGGTTGACCGGATCGGGAGAGACGATGCCGACGATGCCGCACATGGGGTGGCTTGCTCCTGCAGGTCTGGACGATGCGTGCAGGGTGAGTCTTTCATCGATGCCCGGCTCGACCCGCATCACGTCATTTGCCGCGACCTCCCAGCCTCCGGGCTGCGGCCGGGACACAGCCAACGCCACGCAGTTGTCGACGCTGGGGCTCCGCCAACTGCACATGCGCGATGGCGGCCCCTGAGCGTCGACCTCTGCGTGACCAGGGTGTGGGACCCACGAACCAGCCCGGCGTCGCGTGGCGATCGTCATGGCCCCGAGTTGGCGGATCATCGGGATGGCGGTGGACGCCGCCATCGAGGACAGAGATTCGGCGGACTCATACTGGGCGCGCTCGTGGACAACGCGGGGGCAGCTGGAGGAAGGTCCGTCTCGTGTCAAGCCCGCCTCAACGCCGTGGGCTTCTCCCTGCGACACGGCTGCGACAGGTCCTCAGCATCCTCGCACCGATACCACCTGCCCGGCAGAAGTCATCACAGGTATGATCTATCTGTAGCGGATTCTGTCGGTTCGGAGGTTGTGATGGACACGGCGACATTGCCCGATCTGCTCGGCTACGACGACTTGGCCGCACAGCGACTCAGTCGGCACGGCCTGGACCGCTTGATCGAAGGCGGCGAGTTCGAGCGCATCGCCCCAGGGCTGTTCTTGCGATCGGGGCTCGCCGACGACACGACGGCAGCGTGGATGGCCATCGCCACGAAACAGAGCCACGCGACTCTGTGCCTGCTGACGGCGTTGTCGCTGCACGAACTGACCGACGAGATCCCCACCCGGAGCCACATCGCCATCCCGCGCGGCCTCCAGCCAGTCACCGTTCACCATGCTCGGATCGCCTGGCATCGCTTCGATCCCGCAACGTTCAGTATCGGGCGTGGTCGACACGCTCTGCCGGGCGGTATGTCAATCGGTCTCTACTCTGCCGAGCGCACGCTGATCGACCTGTTCCGACTGCGACACGAGTGGGGCAGCGACCTCGCGCTGAGCGCGCTCAAGCAGTGGTTACGCATACGTGGCAACAGTCCTGGTGTGCTGCTCACGATGGCTGAGAGCTTCCCGAAGGCGCGACCCGCAATCCAGCAATCCCTGGAGATTCTCCTATGAGTCCGCAACCGCGGCACGGCACTCCGGCTGGGGACGCAGCCATCGCCCTCCGAGGTCTCGCCCGACAAGCCGACGAAGACGTGCAAGAACTGATGACGCTGTACGCGCTCGAAGGTCTCTTGGCGCGTATCGCGGGCTCACCGTAGCGCGAGGACTTCGTCCTGAAGGGTGGCGTCCTGCTCGCCGCGTTCTCAGCACGTCGACCGACGAAGGACGTCGACCTGCAGGCCACCAGACTCTCCGGTGATCCCAACGAGGTCGCCGAGCGGGTCCGTGCCATCGCCAAGGTTGAGGTCGCCGACGGTCTCGTATTCGATCCCGCCAGCGTCACCGCGACGACGATCCGGGACGAGGACGAGTACGCCGGCGTCCGAGTCAAGCTCAGCGCGACGCTTGGAACTGCACGGCTGACGGTCGGAATGGACGTGAACTTCGGCGACCCCATCTGGCCAGCACCGCGACCGGTCGTCCTGCCTCACGTCGTCGAACTCGGCCTTCCACCAGTGACATTGCTCGGCTACCCACTCACGATGGTGCTCGCAGAGAAGATCGTCACCGCCATAGATCGCGGCGTCGTCAACACACTTTGGCGTGACTTCGCCGATGTCTACACCTTGGCACGGCTCCACGCTATTGACGCATGCGAGCTCCGCACTTCGATCGAGACTGTCGCCGAGCATCGCAGGGTCAGGCTCGTGCCCCTGTTGCCCGGGCTCGGGCCGATGGCGGAACGTTCGCAGGCGAAGTACCACGCCTGGCGCAACCGATCCCATCGCGACGGCGATCTCCCCGCAACATTGGCCGACGTGCTCGCCTCCGTTGCGAGCTTCGCTGACCCGATTCTCCTCGGGGCCCGGTCGGAACGGTGGGATCCCCACCTCAGCTCCTGGGCCTGAAGGTCAACTTCCTCGCTGTCGATTCAGCCGACGCCGCGCTAGTGCCCGCGGGTTCCGTCGGCCATCTCGCGCAGGATGTCGAGATGCCCAAGGTGACGTGCGGTCTCCTCCACCAAGTGGTTCACGATCCAACGCAATGTGACGATCTCGGCCCCCGCCGGGGCATACGCCTCGAAGTCATCGAGCTCATGGATGGTGAGGATCTCTTGGGATCGAACATTCCTGGCGCCGTACTCGGCGAGGATCTCGCCAATGTGGCGCCCCTCGACGGCCCATGCATCTTCCTTGGTGGGCGACGCTGCCGTGTTGCGCTCACCAAGGAAGCTGTGCTGCAGCCATCCCTTCTCGACAGCGGTCAGGTGCGAGACGACGGCTGCCATGCTCATGCGAGGCGACGTGGACAGTGGCGTCGCATGGGCCTGCTCGTCGGAGAGACCTCTGCACTTGATGTGTACCGATCGCTGCAGCCAATCCAGCCAGCCGGACAGCATCGCCTGCTCGTCGGCATCTCTTGGTGGGCGACGTCGCTCCATGTGTCGAAGACTCCCACACCCCGGTGGACTCACAACAGCACGCAACGGGACCAACGTCAGCTGGGATGTCCCGAGCAAGGGTGGACTTGGGCGGGCCCGCTCAGCAGCTGACCCGCTTGGCTTCCGCGACTGGAGCGACACCCTTCGACGTACGCAGGCGAACCCCCTCAACCCGCATCACGACCAGCACCACAACCAGCCCGGCTGCCGCCAGAACTGCCGCCACGACGGCCGGCGCACGGAAGCCCAAACCTGCGGCAATCACCGCTCCGCCCAGCGCTGGTCCGACCGCGTTGCCGACATTGAACGCGGCCGTGTTCATGGCGGCCGCCAGTGTCGGTGCGCCGCCGGCGATGGCAAAGACCCGCGCATTCAGCGCCCCGGCGATGGAGAATCCTGACACTCCGACCAGGACGACCGCGATGATGGCGAGTGGGGCGACCGGGGCCGCGATCCACAACAGCACGAAGGACCCGGCGGTCCCGGCGAGGCTGCCCACGAGGTTGCCGAACAGATTCCGGTCTGCGATTCGGCCACCGGCGGTCACGCCGATGAAGGCGCCCACACCGAACGCCACGAGCACCACAGGAACGAGCTCGGGCGACAGACCCGCCACCTGGGTGAGCAGCGGCGAGAAGTAGGAGAAGGCGGCAAAGACCGAGGCCTGGAACAGTGCCGTGGTCAACAGCGCGAGCCAGATCCGAGGCGTCGCGAAGACTCGTAGCTCAGTCACCAAAACGGTCTTGATGCCGCCTTCGCCGAGCTCCCGGCGGGGCAGGCTGGGCAGTGTTACGAACAGCAACACCCCCGCGATCACGGTGAGTACGGCGATGGCCCAGAACGGCGCCTGCCAACCGAACCGTGTGCCGAGCCAGGCTCCGGCCGGGACCCCGATCAGATTGGCGACGGTCAGTCCGCCGACCAGCGTCGCCAGGGCGCGTGCCGTCGCGGCTGGCGGGGTGACCCGCACGGCGTAGACCGAGGCGACGGCCCAGAAGCCTCCGCAGGCGACTGCGGCGACAACCCGGGTGAGCGCCAACACCGAATAGTCGTGGGTGAGAGCGGCGACGACATGGACGGCGCCGAACACCAGAGCCGTGCCGATCAGCGTTGCCCGCAACGGAAGTCCGAGGGTGAGCACGGCCATCGCCGGTGCCCCGATGACCATGCCGATGGCGAAGGCGGTGATCAACAGTCCTGCTTCGGGCAGGCCGACCCCCAGATCGGCAGCCATCGGCTCGAGGATGCCGGCGATCATGAACTCGCTGGTACCCAGACAGAAGATCACGGCAGCGAGCAGAAGTACGACGGGCGGAACCTTGGCGCTCCCGACCTGATGCGTGGTGAGAGTGCTGGTCACGTACTTTCCTCATTCTGCAGGGGCTTTCGGGCGGAGAGGAGCTCGGCACGCCCGCTCTCGGTGCACCAGCCGGCGACGAAGGTGTCGATCTGGACGCGAAGCTCGTCCTCGTCGACGATGCGCGCCGTGACCCGCATCCCGGCCAGGGTGGTGTGCAGCAGCGCCGCATGCACCGTCGGGTCGAGCTCGCGGCGAAGATGCCCCTCACGCTGTCCGCGGCGGATCACCTCGGCGTAGGTCGCCAACCAGTCGGCACGATCGGCGTCGATGATGGCCGCAACATCGGCCACGGAACGGCCCAGTTCGACGGCTGTGTTGACCGTCAGACACCCAGCCCGCCGGTCATCCTCACACTGGGGCAGCACCTGCCCGGCGAGGCGTTCGTGGATCAGGACCGGGGCCGGGGCGGTGGCCGTACGCATCTCGGCCGCTGCGACGCGGCCACGGTCGGAGTACCGGCGCAACGCCTGCTCGAACAGTGCTTCCTTGCTCCCGAAGGTGTTGTAGAAGCTGGACCGGGCCAAACCTGCCTCGTCACACAGTGATCGAGCGTCGCAGCTGGCGTACCCGTGCTCGGTGAAGGTCGCGATGGCAGCGTCCAGCACCCGATCGGTGTCGAAGCCGCGTGGTCGTCCCATGGGTCGACCGTAACAGGTTCTGGACAGACGTGTCCAGAATGGAGGTCAATCGCCGAACGCCCAGCCGACCATGAGCGGGAACTCCTCGGCCCAGAACGGATCCCCGTGATCGCCGACGCGTTCGGTCAACCTGACGTCCGCCCCTGCGCCGCGCAGGGCGTCAGCCCACCGGGACGCATTCTCGAAGAACCACGGTTCGTCAGTGCCGCCAACCAGGTACGTACGAGGCAGCGGCTGCGGCAAGGTGTCAGGTGGCCGGTAGCCACCACCCGGCGAGGCGGCGAACACCGTACCGAAGACGTCGGGATGTCGGATCCCGCAGGCGAGGGCGAACTCGGCACTCGCCGACACCCCACACACCGCCGTACGGCTGGCGGGTAGCGCCAGGCCGAAGTGGTCCCGCACCCACCGCCCGACGTCCTGGACGAAGAACCGTTCATGGGCGGCAAAGACGGTCTCGTCGAAGCTCGGCGAGTATTCCTTGATGCGCACCATCTCGTCGTCGGAACCCGTTCGATGGGCGCCAACGATCATGGTCGGCGGCACGTCCGCTGCCTCAAGGCGGCCGCCCCACTGCGAGATCAGCTGACCGTCGCCGGCAAAGACCACCGCCTCAGGTCGCTGCACCGGCACGTACACGGTGACCAGACGTCCACCGTCGTAGTCGAACCGCTCGGTCACGAACTCGCCGGCCATCGGCATGTCCTGCTCAGTCATGGAGGCCTCCTCGGTCTGCGCCGACCCTTCGTGACACAGTCTGCCTTGCCGGCCAGCCGTGCCAGCGCTCAGGTGATCACCTTCCAGTCGGCTGCCGACGCGGTCCCGACGGCGAGATGCCCCACCCCACCGACGACGGCAATCTGGCCGACGTACTGCGGCGCCGCCGCGATCGAGCCCAGCGCCTGCCGGTCACCGGTGATCTGCACCCGCCAGGTGGTGCCGACCCGCCACAGCCTGACAGCGGTCCGTCCGGTGACGTTGGCCGTGTACGAGCTGGCCCCTTCGATCGTGTCGCCATTCGCCGTGCCGAGGGTCACGGTCATCGCACCCACCACGCTCGAGTCGTGGGACAGCTCGATCTGGATCCCGTACGCGCCGAGCGCGGCATGCTCCAGCACGTTGTCGATGACGAAGGTCCAAGCTCCGCTGACCGTGCGGTGGAAGTGGTAGACCTGCCCGGCCCGTACGGTCCGGCTGCCGGGGTTGGTCGCCGGTGCCACGTCGGTCCGCAGGCCGGCAAGCCGATCCTTGATGATCACCAGGTTCTCGTCGTACGAGGGATTCCCCGACAGGCTGTTGCGGATGTTGTAGGCGCCGGTCAGGTTCATCACCGGCGACTGCACGGTGCCCCGGATGTAGAGGTGACTGACGATGTCGAACAGGTTGTTCTCGAAGTACGGCTTGTGCAGCACGGTTTCCAGCGTGTAGTCCGCACTGGTGAAGCCGAGCACGTTCGCCTGGCAGACGAGGTTGTCGAACTGGTGACCGTACAGGCAACTCTGCTGCACGGCGACGGCACATCCGCTGAGGTCCAGACTGCCCCATCGCCCCACACCGTTGTCGCCGTACTTCACGAGGTTGAGCCCGCCGCCGATGAGCACCTCGGCCGCGACCGTCCCACCGACGCCGGTGGCAGCGCGCAGGTTGAACACCTCGACGGTCGTGGCGGTGATCGACTTCACCCGGTACGGCTTGCCGTTGGCCGTGATGAAGTGGACCGCATCGGGCAGCAGTGCGGTGTCCGGGAGCGCCGGGCTGACCGTGAAGGTTCCGTAGCCCGCGGTCGAAGTGAGGACATTCGCGGTCTCGGCCGTCTCGGTCAGGGTGTGGGCCGGATGGCTGCCGCAGACACCGGCAGCGTACCGCTCCACCGTCACGAGATTGTTGTTGCCGCTGGCGTCGAACTGCCAGCCCCACACCTGGCACCGCTGGACCTTGACCGCCCCGAACTGGCTGCGTCCGAAGCCACTCGCCTTGATCCCGTACCTCGCCTTGTAGTCCCCGTTGATCGTGACGGTGGCCCGGGACCAGTCCACCGGTGCCGTGATGCTGAGCACCGAGGTCTGCCCGGTCGTCCGGGCCACGAAGTTCCAGCTGCCCGACAACACCAACGCGCCCGCGACGGAGATCTCGTCGACGCGGAGGGCGAGGGCGGGATCGGCGTAGAGCTCCAGACCATCGGCAATCGCCGTGGTGACAGCGTTCTGGACGGCTGCTGTGTCGTTGGTGACTCCGTCGCCGACCACCCCGAAGGTGCGGATGTGCCGCGCATCCTTCGGGTCGGTCGGCTCGGCGTGCGCCCGCGAGGGGGCGAGCGCCGTGACCACGGCAGCCACGGCGCCGACGCCGGCGGTCCCGGCGAGGAGGCCGCGGCGGCTGCGGATCGGCTGCTGGTCAGAGGTGTTCATCGCTTGCTCCAGTGAGGTGCGAGAGGTGTCGTCTGCGCGGACAGCCGAGGCAGCCCGACGACCAACATCGCCGTACGACCAGGGGTGTGCGGGACGACGCCCTCGACCCAGCCGCCGCCGGCCTCGGTCAGGGTGACCGGTTGGGAGTTGATCCAGACCCGGGTCTCGACGGGTGCTGCGAGCAGCAGGCGGCGCCGTGGCCCGGTCGGGACCACCGTCCGGACCACCAGGCCGCCGCGGTAGCGGCCGAGCCCGAGATCACTGGGCGAACGCATCGGGTCGTAGGTGCGGAAGTGCTGGCTGCTGATGCGCGGGTCGTACAGAGCCAGCCGGTCGGCCGCGGCCACCGGGTCGAGGATCGCTTCCCAGGCGCCACCCACCGGGACCGCTCCGGCCGGAGCCACCGGCGCATCCGGTCCCGGGGCCGGGACCACGCTCGGCGGCGCGGTGAGCGTGGGTGGCGTCCAGGCGACCGCAGGATCGGCCAGGACCATGGCCGTACCGAGCAAGCCACCGGTGCCGACCTCGTCCAGCACACGGTTCGTGACCAGGACCAGCACGTCATTGTTCCCTGACGCCATCCAGGCGGCACCGAGATCGAATCGCATCGGGAGGAAGGATCGTGGCGTCGTCAGTGCCGGGACGGCGATCCCGTTCACCCACACCTGGCAGCTCTCGTCCACGTCGGGCAGCAGCAACTGCGGTCGTCCCGGACTCGCGGCACCGGGCACCGTGCACCGGTACCAGGCCTGTCCCTTGAAGTAGCGCAAGCCTTGCGCCGACCAGGTCAGTCCGGTGTCGATCGTGCTCCACGTGCCATCGGCTCCGGTCGGGATCGTCTCACTGCGCTGGTCGTCGACCAGCAGCTGCCAGGTACGGGGTGCTGTCGCGACCAGGTGCCCGTACGAGGTCCGTGCGGCAGCGGTCTGGTCGACCGACAGGCCGAGATAGCGTTCCAGGTAGGACTTTCCGGCCGGGTAGAGCGGTGCTGGGCTGATCGTCATCGCGGCGTCGTGGCTGGCACGGGCCCGTGCCAGCGCAGTCACCGCCGCGGACGTGTCGCCGCGCAGATGGGCGCGCCAACTCGCCAGCGCATCCGTACCGAAGGTGTGGGCCCGCTGGACCACCTCGATCCGGCTGGCGACGGCAGTCGAGCCCGAGGCTCGGCCAGCTGCCTGGGTGAGGCTCGCCTGCAGTGCCGTCATCACCTCGTCCGGCAGCGAGTCGGCCATGTCGAACATGCCTCCGGCGGTGAATGGTGCGGCCGCGACGGTCGACTCGAGCCGGTCGAAGTAGTCGTGCATCGGAGCCGCCGAACTCCCGTACGCAGCCCGGAACCAGTCCCGCAGGATCGCCGCGGCATCGGCAGACGGATCCCACATCAGCTTCGAGGCGAGGTACAGGGCCGGGCCGTTGTGGCCCCAGCCAGCGATCACCTCGAGCCGGACCCCACCGGAGGCGCCCAACTGTGCGAACTCGGCAAACTCCGCGGCGAGCTGCTTCGAGGCCGAGAACGGCAGTCCGGGATCGGCGAGGTTGCCGAGGTAGCCGCGATACATCCAGTCGACCCCGAGCGCCTTCCACTCCTCGATGACCCGCAACACGTAGCGTCGCTCCCAGCCGTCGTCGTCCGCGATCGACTTGCGGCGGTCGACCGCGATCGGTGCGAAGACCGGGATGATCCTGGGGTTCGGCTTCTCCCGGACCGGCGGCTCCATGTAGGTGGCGTAGGCGTAGAAGGCGAGCTTGAGCTTCGGGTGGTCGGCGAGCCGGTCCAGCAGCAGGTTGAAGAACCGGATGTAGCGATCGGTCACCACGACCTCCCCGTACAACGGGTCGATCCGTCCCGGCACGTCCCAGTCGGTCTCACCGAAGCCGAGACCATCGGCGGGCCCGATGTTCAGGATGTCCATGTCTGGTTGGGTTTCCAGCAGTCGCCGGATCCCAGCCTCGGCCCGGTCGAGCACCTCGGGCAGGGTGACGTTGAGATGTGGCGTGACCGCACCGGTCGGGCTCTTGATGTACAGCTCGGGATCGGTCTTGTTGGTGGTGGCCGGCCACATCGGCAGCACGTGGGAGCCGTACGACACCGCGTCCAGCCGCTGACGCCGGTACCAGGTGGCAGCTTCTGTGGGGTTGACCGGAGAGGTGGCAGGCACGCTGACGTACCGGCTGACGCCCTGCAGCACCCGGTGGGCGAACGCCGGCTCCTCACGCACCTCGCCCGGCGCCAGTGCGAGCTCATTCTTCGGGAGAACCGTGCCGTGCGGGCCTGGCATCAGCCACCGGACACCGCAGCGCTCCAACAACTCATAGACGCCATGGAGCGTGCCCTGGGGTGAACCACCCAGGACCAGCACCTCCTGACGCGCGACCCTGAGCAGGAAGCCGTGCGGCGCATCGGGTGCCTGACCGCCGGCGATCCGGCCGAGCGCGGCCGTTCCGAGCCAGATCGCCGGTCGCCCCGGATCTGCTGCCACCACCTCGGGCCGGATCCCGGTGACGGCCTCCACATGTTCGGTGATCTCGTCGATCGCGACACCGATCTCCGGTGCCTCCTCACGATCGGCGACGATGGCGAACGCCTCCCCCTTCGTCGCGATCACCACCTTCGACGCCGCTGCGGCCAACGACACACCGGTCGCCGAGGCTGCCAGCACACCAAGACCTCCGCCGAGAACCATCCGACGCGTCAGACCCCGACCAACCATGATCTCTCCCTCGAAAACGCGCCGACACCTCCGTCGCCACATCGGCCGCCATTCCGCTGCAGGTCGCGAGAAATTGTCAAGACCTCGGCACGACCTCGGTCGAAACCGCTGTGACTCTTGACTTCTTGCCGCAGGTCGTGCCGTACTGCGTTTTCCGGAAGGGTCGAGAGGAGGCCGGGTGACAACGAGACGGGAAGCTGCCGCACGCCGTCAGGCACTTCTGCTCGACCTCACCGCGGCGATCGCTCGTGGCGACCTGGCCCCGGGCGACCGGGTCGACTCCGGCGGCGACCTGGCACGTCGCTACGAGTTGTCCAAGCCGGTCGTCGCCGCGACGCTCACCCCGTTGATCGACGACGGGACCCTGCGCATCGTGCCGTCGGTGGGGACGTTCGTGGCGGCGTCGACCCATCGGGCGAACGGGACCTACGTCCTCGTCGTGTCTCCCGAGGAGCTCGGATGGTTGTCGACCCATCCGACCGCGACCGGGTTCGAGGAGCGCATCACGCTGCACGGCGGACGCTCGGTCGTGACCGACACCGACACCTTCCTGGGCAGCGATCTTGCCGGCACACTCATGCCACTGCTCGGGCTGTTCGTGCTGTCCGGTGGCAGGGTCGACGAACTGGCCGATGCCGTCGACGACGGCGTCCCGATCGTCGTGTACGCCAGCGGATCACGCGAACCTCTCGACGCCGAGGTCGGCTACGTCGACGTGGAGAACGTGATCGGTGGTCGACTCGCCGCGACCGAACTGCTGAGCAGCGGCTTCTCCTCCGTCGCCTTCGTCGGCATCCACCGCGCCGGATCCGAGCTGCACCCGTGGTCCCGGGAACGAGCCGAAGGGTGGGAACAGGTGGTGCGGCGAAGCAATCCGCGGGCGCCTCTGCTGCGCATCGAACCGCGCTGGGACGAACCGGTCGCCATCCGCAGCAGGTATCTGGCGGCGACCGCGGCCGTACCGGACATCCTTGACTGCGATGCGTGTATCGGTGCCGACGACAAGGTGCTGATGGCGATCGCCACTGAGCTGGTACGTCAAGGCGTACCGCGCGACCGGTGGCCAGCGATGGTCGGCTTCGAAGCCCTCGTCCGGGCCGAGAACCTGGTCGTCAGTTCCGTCCGGCCCGACTGGACGATGCTCGGGACCATGGCGGCTGACCGGCTGTTCGACGCCGCGCGGGGCCGTCCTCAGCCGATCGGGGCAACGGAGCTGGCCGGGATGAAACTCGTACGGCGGCCCTTCGCGGCGCTGGGGGCGTCCTGATCCCGGCGGGATCCACCGGCCACCGTACGGCCCACAACTGGCGTGCGAGGTGGCACATGATCGGAGTAGGGTCCGGTGTCGTGATCGGTCTGCAGCGAATGATGCGCCCCTGTTCGGGGCCGTTCGACGTGCGCTGATCGCAGCAGCCGAGCCCCACGACAGTGGGCTCGGTCCGTGTGGGCTCTCTGTCATCCTGACGAGAAGGAAGCCCCACGATGGACCCGTACTACATCACCACCGCCATTCCCTATGTGAACGCGGCACCCCACCTCGGTCACGCGCTCGAGTTCGTGCAGGCCGACGTGTTGGCACGTCACCGGCGGCTTCGTGGCCAGCCGGTTCGGTTCCTGTCGGGCACTGACGACCACGCGCTCAAGAACGTGCTGGCCGCACGCCGGGCCGGCGTCCCGGTGGCCGAGTTCGTCGCCGCCGCTGCTGACCGGTTCGAGGTGCTCCAGCAGCGGCTGGAACTGAGCTGTGACGACTACATCCGGACCTCGTCCGACGCCCGGCATCGGCCCGGGGTCGAGTTCTTGTGGCAGCGATGCCTGGACGCCGGTGACTTCTATCGACGGAGCTACGAGGGCCTCTACTGCGTCGGGTGCGAACAGTTCTACGACGAGGACTCCCTGGTCGCCGGACTGTGCCCGGAGCATGGCGTCGCCCCCGAACCAGTCGTCGAGACGAACTGGTTCTTCCGTCTGTCGAGATACGCAGACCAGATTCGGGACGTGATCGTGAGCGGTGCCGTGACGATCAACCCGCTCCAGAAGCGCAACGAGATCTTGGCCTTCATCGATCGCGGACTGGACGACTTCAGCGTCTCGCGGCCTGCGGCACGTGCCGATGGATGGGGCATCCCCGTACCCGACGACCCGAGCCAGGTCATCTATGTCTGGTGGGACGCCTTGACCAACTACATCACCTCGCTCGGCGTCGACCGTGACAGCGCCGACTACCAACACTGGTGGCGCGGTGGCGGCGAACGGGTGCATGTCATCGGCAAGGGCATCACCCGATTCCACGCCCTGTACTGGATCGGTCTGTTGCTGTCAGCCGACCAACCGCTTCCCACGACCATTCACGTGCACGACTACGTGAATGTCGGCGGCGCCAAACTGTCCAAGAGCACCGGCAATGTCGTCGACCCCATCGAACTCATCGACACCTACGGCATCGACGCGCTGCGATGGTGGCTTGCTCGAGAGGTGCCACTGCTGGGTGACACCGAGTTCAGCGCGGCGCGACTGGTCCAGGCCTACAACAACGACCTTGCCAACGGACTTGGCAACCTCGCCAACCGGACCCTGACGCTGTTGCACAAGCAGTTCGCGGGACAGCTGGATCCTGACGACGGGTCGGTGGTCGGACCTGGGTGGAGCACCGTCGATCTCGACCGGGCTGTCACAGCACTGCCAGCCGCCATCGACGCTGCCCTCAGCGTCGCGGACCTTCGAGGTGCCTCCGGACACCTGGTCGCAGCTGTGGCGCTGGCCAACCAGCTGTTGAACGCGGCCGAGCCATGGAAGGCGTTGCGTGGTCCGTCCGAAGCGGTGACGCTGACACACCGCCTGCTGAGCAAGGTCGTCCGCGCCTGCCGGACCATCACCACCGAGCTGACGCCGTTCTGTCCGTCCGGCGCAAAGGCCCTGCGCCATCAACTGGGCGAGGGGACGCTCGTCGGAGCGCCGGAACCGGGCTTCACGCGACTTGTCTGAACCGAGGGCGCGGTAGGTCGGCCAATCTCAGCAGTCGCGGCAAGCCTCTCGGGAGGATGCCGACGCCGAGGAGCGTCTTTCCTGGATCAGATGGGTGGGCCTAGGTGGACTTGAACCACCGACCTCTGCCTTATCCGGGCTTTAGTGACCTCGAGATCAGACGGCGGCGATGGTCGCGAGGGTCTGTAGTTGTCCGGCACAGTCCGTCGGACGTCGGACGCGTAGTCACTCAGTTGGTCACCCGACGGGGGAGCCGGCTGTGCCCCTGCTCACCGAAGGTCATCCGCGTCGGGGCGCGACGCTGGCCAGATACGCGGTCGAGCGTCCATCGACGTTCGCCGGTGGCGGCAGGCATGCGGGCATGGTCGGGCGGAATGTCAGACTTGAGGGCGAGTGCTCAGCCAACTCACGATATCAAGGACATATCGGCCAGTACGGATCAGGCCTGTTCGGGGTGATCAGTCTCGCGAGTGTCGAAGTCCTCCACGGCGACGATTGGCTCCCAGTGGTCAGCATCCAGACGCGCCAATAGAAGCCGATTGCGCGGGTCACGGGCCAAGATGCTTCGCGGAAGATGAGAACCTTCTCCCAAGCCAAGGATCCCCAGTGCGAAGAGTCGGTGAAGCAGAGGATCGGCCGTGGCATCTGCGCGTCGCCGAACTGCGTTCTTGAGAGCGAGCGGATTAGACCTTCCTACACGCTGTACTGCGATGGCCAACTGTTGGACGTCGTCACTATCCAACCACTGTTCGAACAGTTTCTGAACATCGTCGTTCTGCGTACCGCTTGGCAGGGCCAGGGCATACTGGTTAGTCCCCCATGCTAGCTTTCCCCAGGAGCTATGTGCATAGTGATAGAACCAGTCAGAAAGATGTTCCCAAGCACCATCCTCGGCATGGACCTCGGCCCATCCTCTGAAGTAACGTCCAACACGATCAGAGACATGCGGGAGGTAATGCGCAATGTCCATCCAGTCTGTCGCTCGATCGAACATACTCTGCTCCCTAAGTCCCACCAGAACCGCGGACGCAACGGTCCTGGAAGCCTTCAAAGGGTTCGCGACGATCTTGTCTTCGAGCTCCTCCAAGAGTTCGGTATCAAACCCGACTAAGGTTTCACCGGTATACTCATTGTGTACTTCAATGCGAGGGAGGTCGAGTCGAAATGTATCATTGATGGCGAGCGTATTGGCAGACTCTTCAATCGATTGAAGGTGGGTCTTCGATGCGTTGAGCTCGAGCCCTAACTGTCGGGCCGCTTGGTGGAGCTCTAAAAGGAGTTGGTACAGGTCGCCCTCAGATCCCTCGGCGCTAACGTCATCCATCCAACGTCGCACCACGATACCTCGATCCTCCGCCGCACGGAGGGTGTCATCGAAGGGACGAAGAATAGCGTGTGCATAGATTGCAGATGCGAAGCTTCGCTGAGGCAGTCCAGATCTTCCAAGGAGGTCGTTGTGCGATTTGACCACTTGGACTGGGATGGACGTGGCGGCGGCCGAGTGGCCCTCTTTGACTTGAAGAACATCCTCAAGTAGACGTGGTTTTATAGATGCAAAGAACGACGTGATGTCAGTCAGAAGGCCGTGAGTCTTCGTTGAGTCGGAATCGGTGGCTGGAAGAGTACTGGTGTAAGCTCGCCATTCATCGGAGTTGATTGCCATGCCATCACCACGCTGTCGCCACCCATAAACCCAGTCGGGGAGATCGCCGTGCAGGTCAGTCATAGCCGCACTGGCGGCTGAGGTGAAGAACAGACGCGATACTGGGTCCATGATTACAGCTGGCCTGACGCCGAGCCTTGATTTAGGGATCTGCATCAACTGGAAATGCGGGGGAGTCCTCAAGGCCGGGGGCGAACCGCGTCCGGAGCTGACGAGTTCGTCGACGTCCAGGGAGTTCGTGACTTGTTCGGTAAGTTCGGGCCAGCCCCAGGGATCTCGGTACCAATCGCCATACTGCTCCTGGGAAAGCAGGCGCACGGCCGCCGACAGATCCAGTCCGAACTTGCTCATGTTCGCTCGCTTCTAGAAGTAGTGCTGGCCCGAGCGTACCGTGAGCACCGGCCCGCAGCGAGCGCCAGTGAGCGAGGACACGGAGCGCAGCGAGCCGGCCGAAGGCCGGCGATCAAAGTCACTGACCGCCAACCAAGTCGATCAGGTGCTGACCCTCACGCGTCCGGACCGGATGCACGCCTACATCGTGGTGTCACTACTCACCGGCGGCCGGACCGAGGAACTGAGGCCGCTCCGCTGGGAACACGTGCACGTCGACGAGACGAGGCCCGGCAACCCGACGGCGTCGTCATTCCGCCCCACCTGGAGGTGTGGCGGTCGGTCCGAGACGGGGCGACACGAAGACCAGGCGATCGCGCAGGACGCTTGCCTTGCCGGAGCGATGTGTCGACCTGCTTCGGCGAAACAAGGCTGATCAACTCAAGCAGCGGATCACCTCGAACCGAAGGCACGATGCCGGCCTGGTCTTTCCGACCTTGAAGAGTACGGAGATGGACGCGGCCAACGCCCGCCGCGGCTTCCGCCGAGCGCTCGGCCTGGTGCCTGGCATCAACCCGAACGACTGGACTCCGCGCGAGCTGCGGCACTCGTTCGTCTCGTTGCTGGCTGATGCCGGAGTGCCAATCGAGGAGATATCTCAGCTGGTCGACCGCAGCGGCACGGCGGTCACCGGGGTGGTGTACCGCCACCAGCTCCGTCCAGTGATCCAGACCGGCGCATCCGTGATGGATCAGCTTCTCGGGACGGAGACCGACCATGGATGAGTCGCACCGTAGCCACTCAGTTAGTCACTCGGTGTCGGTGGGAACAGACGCTCGTGGAGCATTGTCCGTAGCCAGATGTGTGGGCCTAGGTGGACTTGAACCACCGACCTCTGCCTTATCAGGGCAGCGCTCTAACCGACTGAGCTATAGGCCCGCGTTGCAACCGGAGAAGCTTAACTGACGGCCCGGCTGGGTCTCAAATCGCTTCGTACTGGGTGGCCTGTCACCGTACGGGGCACGGTAGACACACGTTGGGTGCACGCACGCTCCGTACGGGCACCACGCTGGATGCGATCAATGTCTGGTCGACCAGACGGCTGGACTCAATCGGTTGCTACCGAGGTAGCATTGCGGTATGAAACTCAGCGTGAGCCTCTCTGCCGAGGACGTGGCGCTCATCGACGAGATTGCGCACCGTGACGGCCTGCCCTCGCGATCAGCGGTGGTTCAGCGCGCGCTCCGTCAGCTGCGCAGTCTCGATCTTGAGGACGACTACGCCCAGGCGTGGCAGGAGTGGGCGGAGTCCGGAGACGCCGCGGACTGGGACGCCCTGGCCGGAGACGGACTCGTCGAGACCCGACCCCATGCTGCGAGGTGAGATCCGCCTGGTCGAGCTGGATCCGGTCCGCGGCAGCGAGGCGAGCAAGCGTCGTCCTGCGGTGATCGTCAGCAACGACCGGGCCAACGCCACGGCCGCACGGCTGGGACGCGGCGTCATCACGGTCGTACCGGTGACGAGCAATGTGAGCCGGGTTCTGCCGTTCCAGACCTTGCTCCCCGCCGACGAGACCGGTCTACGGCTCGACTCGAAGGCGCAGGCCGAGCAGGTCCGCTCCGTCGCCGTGGAACGCCTGGGCCCGGTGCTGGGGCGGCTTCCGGCGCGCCTGATGGACGAACTCGACGCCGCGCTCCGGCTTCACCTTCAACTGTGATCCGTGCTGAGCGCGCGCGTCACTCGAGCGGCGACTGTCCCTTGGCTGCAGCGCTCAGCAGCGGAAGGTAGCGCTCCAGCATCCACGGCAGGCTCAGCACGGTGACCGAGCTGGTGGCGTACACCATGGCCGGATCGGTGAGTGGCACGTAGCCCTTGGCCTTGACGGCGGGGATCGAGCCGAAGAGCGGGCTGGCCTCGAGCTTCTGCTTCACCTCGTCACTCAGGTACCAGGCGACCAGGACGTCGGAGTCGATGGTGTCGAGCTTCTCGAGGCTGATCTGCGCGGCGAAGGACGGCGCCTCGGTCGGCAGGGCCGGAGAGATCGTGAAGCCGAGGCGCTGCAGTAGCGTGACCCGCGAGTCGGACTGCAGGTAGACGTTGTACGAGTCCGCCGTGGTACCAGAACCGAAGGCGATCGTCTTGCCGGCGAACTCCGGGTGATCACCCTTCGCCTTGGCCACCGTCGCATCCACCTCAGCCTGCAGAGCAGCAGCTTCGGCGCTGAGTCCGAGTGCCTTGCCGACCATCTCGGTCTGGTCCGCCATGCTGGTCAGCCACGGCTTGCCCGGGTAGGCGACCGTGGGTGCGATCTTGGTCAGTTGGGCGTACTGCTCCTCGGTCAGGCCGGAGTTGACCGCGAGGATCACATCGGGGGCGAGAGCGGCGATCTGCTCGACCGGCACGTCACTGGACGAGGACGGGATCAACTCCGGCGTCGCTCCTTTCAGCTTGGGTGCGTCCCACGGCAGGATGCCGGTGTCGTCGCCGGTGTTGCCGGTCATGTCCTGCATCCCGACCGGCACCACACCGAGTGCCAGGGCGACGTCCTGGCTGCCCCATCCGAGGGTCACCACGCGCTCCGGCTTCTTGGGGATCGTCACCGCACCGAGAGCGGTGTCGATCGTCACCGGGAAGGCGCCACCTCCAGTGGCACCCGTACCTGAGGTCGCGGGCTCCGTCTCGGGCTGGCCGGAGGAGCACGCCCCGAGCACAGACACCAACGGCAGGGCCGCCGCCAGCCCCAGGAGTGCGCGGCGAGAGGTGGAAGTGCTTCGCAGATTCGTCACCGTACGAGGTTAGCCTTACCTACATCGGGCCGTCCCGTCGTCCTGCGGTGGGATCGGTCACACCCGCCGGTAGCGTCCCCGTACGAGCGGTTGCAGCGGCGCCTCCGGCGGCGTCGCAGTGTCGCTCTCCAGCTCGAGCTCCTCGCCGGCGCGGCGCAGCCTGAGCACCGATCGTCCCCGTTCCGACCGGCGTTCCAGCACCAGCGTCGCGTCCTCCCAGGTGGCTGTACCGGGCTGGGTCGGGACGAAGCCGTACGAGTCGAACCACCACCAGGCCTCGCCTGCCACCACCCCGTGGGCGACCAGGTCCGGCCGGTCGACCGCCGACTCGGCGTAGTCGAGCACAAGAGCCGCCGCCGTACGGGAGATCGTCAGCCTGCCAGTGGCCGGCCCACCGCTCGTCCAGGCGGTCGGGTGGACCTGCTCCTCGCCGACCCAGGTCCCGACAAGTTCTTCGTACTGCTCGGTTGTCATGGAATCCATTATCAGGGTCTCGACACGCTCGCTGCGCTCGCTACTCGACCACCGTGGGCGAGCGTCTCGCCTCCGCTCGACGAGCCAAACTACACCGATGTGATTCTGTCCACCGGCTGGGGACAGGCCTGTGGACAACCGATGCACTGACCACGTATGCCGAACTGCAACCTACTGGCGAGTCACTTCTGCTGACACGGTTCAGTGTTGGTCGTAACGTGACGAGAGCCCCCATGGATCCTAGGAAGGACAACTCACATGCGTCGTAGGGCTTTCATCGGTCTGAGCGCCGCCGCGGTTGGTGCCTTTGCCACCGCAGCCTGCGCCACCGAGGACACCACTCCCACCCAGCCCGGGGGGCCCGGGTCCACCGGCGGTGGCAGCCTCGGCCCCGAACAGCAGGCGAAGTCCGTCCCCGGTGGTGCCGGGGGTGACGTCGGCGTCTTCACCTGGTGGGCCGACGGTTCGGAGAAGCTGGGCCTGGAGGCCCTGCAGAAGGAGTTCAAGAAGAACTTCGCCAAGGACAACTTCGTCAACCTGGCGGTGGCGGGCGGGGCCGGCTCCAACGCCAAGGCCAAGCTGGCGGCCGACCTCGCCAACAACAATCCGCCGGACTCGTTCCAGGGCCACGCCGGTGCCGAGCTGCTCGACTACATCTCCAAGCAGCAGATCGTCCCGGTCGACGACGTGATCACCGATCTGGGTGGCACCGGCGTCTTCCCCAAGAACCTGCTCGACCTGCTCACCGTCAAGGGCAGCATCTACTCGGTCCCTTCCAACATCCACCGCGCCAATGTCGTCTGGGCCAACACCGAGGTGCTCAAGAAGGCGAACATCACCGAGACGCCGAAGGACCTCACCGCCTGGATGGCGGACATGGACAAGGTCAAGGCGGCCGGAGTGTCGACCCCGCTGTCAGTCGGCGGTTCCTGGACCCAGGTCCAGCTGTTCGAGACGGTCCTGCTGTCCACCTTGGGTCCGGACCTCTACACCATGCTGTTCTCCAACGCCGACACCTGGTCGGACGGCAAGGTGACCACGGCCGCCGAGACCTACAAGAAGCTCCTCGGTTACGCCAACACCGCCTCCGACGGCGACGACTGGCCGCCCGCCACCGACATGGTGATCGACGGCAAGGCCGCCTACAACGTGATGGGCGACTGGGCGGTCGCCGAGTTCGCCAGCAAGGGCAAGAAGGAGCAGACCGACTACACCTGGTTCGCCGTGCCGGGTACCGACGGCAACTTCGACTTCCTCGCCGACTCCTTCACCCTTCCCAAGGGAGCGAAGAATCCCGCCGGGTGCAAGGACTGGCTGATGACGGTCGGTTCGGCCGACGGGCAGAAGGCGTTCAACCTGGCGAAGGGATCGATCCCGGCCCGTACGGATGTCGCCGCGACCGACTTCCCGACCTACCAGCAGAGCGCGATGGCCGACTTCAAGTCCAACACCATCGTGTCCTCGATCGCCCACGGTGCCGCGGTCAGCCAAGCCTGGTTGAGCGACATCACCACCGCGATCTCGAAGTTCTACGGCTCGAAGGACACCGACACCCTGGTGAAGGACCTGACCGCCGCAGCCCAGAAGTACGCCAGCTGAACGGAGTACGGCCAATGATGCGGATCCGGCGTTGGCTGCCGGGGCTGCTGCTGGTGAGCCCGTCGATCATCCTGGTCGGGGTGTTCGTGTACGGGCTCATCGGCCGCAACATCTGGACCTCGCTCGGGCGTCGCCGCGACTTCGTCACCGACAAGGTGCTGAACCCCGGCGGCTACCTCAACTACGTGCAGTTGCTGTCGGATCCGCGGTACCACCACGCGTTGTGGAACCTGTTGGTGCTGACAGTGGTATTCGTCATCGGCACGATGTTGTTCGGGCTCGGCTGGGCGATGCTGCTGGAGAATGGTGTCACCGCCGAAGGCATCTTCCGCAGCATCTACCTGCTACCGATGGCCGTCTCGTTCATCGCCGCCGGTGTGGTGTGGCGTTGGCTGCTCTCACCCGCCCAGGGCTCCGACCAGGCGATCGGGCTGAACCAGCTGTTCCTCAAGATCGGCCTGCCAGGGTTGCAGAGTTCGTGGTGGTCCGATCCTGGGCCGTTCTCCATGGCTGCGATGGCGATCCCGGCGATCTGGCAGTTGTCCGGGTACGTGATGGCGCTCTTCCTCGCCGGGTTCCGCGGCATCTCCGAGGACCAGCGGGAGGCAGCCCGGGTCGACGGGGCCAGCGAGTGGCGGATCTATCGGCACGTGCTGTTCCCGCAGCTGTCGCCGGTGGCGCTCTCGGCGTTGATCATCGTCGGGCACATGTCGATGAAGATGTTCGACCTGATCTACTCGATCGCCGGCTCGAACTCCTACACCGCCGAGGTTCCCGCCACCCTGATGTGGATCCAGCTGTTCCCACAGTCCGATCCGATCGGGGCCGCCACCAACGCCACCATCCTCTTGGTGGTCGTGGCGATCGTCGTGGTCCCCTACCTTGTCCACACCCACCGCACCGAGCGGAGGGAACGCGGATGAGCGCCGACGTGTTGGAGCAGACCGCTGTCCCGGGGCGTACGAGAAGTGGTTCGGCTCCCCGTACCGTCACCGCAGGCGCCGTCATCCGGTACGCGTTGTTGATCATCAGTGCCGTGGTGGTGCTGGTCCCGATCTACGTCCTGCTGGTCACCAGCATCAAGGATCCGTCGACGATCTCGACCGACACCGCCTGGAACCTGCCGACCCTGTTGTCCGGCTCCGGTTGGGCGTCGGCCTTCGAGCGCCTCGGCCCCGCGGTCGGCCGGTCGCTCATCCTGGCGGTCTCGGCCGCCGTCCTGTCGTCGCTGCTCGGCGCGATGAACGGGTTCGTGTTCTCGAAATGGCGTTTCCCCGGCGCCGACATCGTGTTCACGCTGTTCCTGTTCGGGATGTTCATCCCTTACCAGGCAGTGATGATCCCACTGCAGGCGATGCTGCTGGACCTGCCACCCGGTTTCGACGGCATCGGAAAGTTGATCATCGTCCACACCGTGTACGGGATCCCGATCTGCTCGCTGATCTTCCGCAACTACTACGCCACGGCGGTTCCGGACGAGATCATCGAGGCCGCCACCATGGACGGGGCGGGCATGCTCCGTACGTTCTGGTCGGTCATTCTGCCGGTCTCACTGCCGGGCTTCGTGGTCACGTTGATCTGGCAGTTCACCTCGGCGTGGAACGACTTCCTGTTCGCCCTGTTCCTCACCCAGCCGACCAACGGCCCGGTGACCTACGCATTGCAGGAGCTCGCCGGCGGACAGAATCCGAACTACGCGCAGATCTTCGCCGGGGTGCTGATCGCCTCCCTACCGACGCTGATCGTGTACCTGCTGCTGGGTCGCTGGTTCATCCGTGGTCTGATGTCGGGGTCGGTGAAGTAGGTCGGTTGCGGGGAAGTCAGATCGACGCGACGGTGTCGCGCAGGACCAGCTTGGGCCTGGGCGATCTGACGATCACCGACCTGGCGCGGCGACCGTCGATCAGGTCGCGCAGTGCACGGAAACCGCGCTCACCGGCCTCGCGGACCGGCATTCGTACGGTCGTCACCGCCGGCCGAAGGAACGCGGCCGTCGCGACGTCGTGGTAGCCGACGATCGACAGGTCCTGGGGCACCCGGAGCCCGGCATCCGCGGCGGCGGCGAGTGCCGCCGCCGCCACGGTGATGTTGTCGACCACGACCGCGGTCGGCCGGTTCGTGGTGGACAACAGATCAGTGATCTCGCGGGCGACATCGGTCAGTTCGTAGCCGATCCGGTGCAGGCCTCCTCGGGGAGGGGTGAGGCCGCGTGAGGTGAAGGCATCGCGGAACCCTTCGGCGCGGGCGTCCTCGGCGTTCATCGCCACCGGCCCGCCGACCAGGGCGATGCGGCGATGGCCCCGGTCGAGCAACGCCGAGGTGGCCAGGTCGATCCCCGCGCGGTCATCGACCCACACGCAGGTGTGCTCGTCGACCGGCGGTCCGTTCAGGACCACGTACGGGATCCCGCGTGCTTTGAGTTCGTCGACGGTCGCGTCGCCGACGCGTGACGACCGTACGAGGAAACCGTCGGCCATCCCTGTGCCGGCGAGCCGGTGCATCAAGTTCGTGCCCGGGCCGATGCGGTCGGAGTCCGAGACCAGCACCACGTCGCCGCTCTCCTCCGCGGCATCTTCGATCCCGGCGATGGTCTGGGCGAACACCGGGTTGCTGAGCTTCGGCACGATGACCGACACAATGCCGGTCCGGGCCATCTTGAGCGACTTCGCGGCGTGGTTGGTTCGATAGCCGAGCTCGGCGATCGCTGCCTCGACCCGCTCCCGTGTCGGTGCACTCATCCGAACGGTCTTGCTCCCGCTCGTCACGGCGGAGACGACCGAGGCCGACACGCCGGCCCGCCGCGCCACATCCCGTAGGGTCACCACGCCGCGACTGTATTCCATCGTTCATCCCGTGCTCACGTCGATCCTGACCCACCCATCGACAACGGCAACCCCGATCGGGCGTTCCTCCCCGATCACATAGCTGCCGAGCGCCGAGCCCAGGCTGACAACCGTCCCCTGGGTCAGGTCGGCAGCGGCCAGGCCGGGGAGCTGCCGTCGGTGGAAGATGCCCGAACTCAGCACCCGGCCGCTGTGGCTGGGTGGGATCGGCTCGATCGCCACCCCGACGCAGAGCTCCACCGGATCGTCCTCCGCCATCGCCGCCACTCCACCTCCGCTCGCTCTGATCGCCGCCCAGCGAGGGATACCGACGGTTCCGGCGTTGATTCGGATCGCCTCCCGATCAGTGAAGTGCGGGTAGTGCTCGCCGTCCACCACGTCGTACTCGTCGGCTCGGACCTCCGAGGTGAGTCCCGCGTTGATCTGGCTGAGGACGACGCTGTTGGTCTGGCCACGATGGTCCTGGTCAAAGGTGACCGAGCGCGTCACCCCGCCCGTCGTGACGTCGAGCACCAACGGCGTCGTACGACAGTCCCCGAGTCGGCGGCCCAAGGTGTTGGCGACCTGGACGTTGCTGTTCAGACCGACCAGGATGCCGGAGATGTCCCACTGGCCGACAACCTGGCTCGGCAGACCTCCACCTCCGATGCGGTTCGAGACCTCCCCGAAGAGCACCGGCACGGCGGTACCGGCCACCTCGATCAGCAGACCCGTCGCACTGGACAGCCGCAACGCCCGGCCCCGATGCATCGACAGATACCCCACCGGTGAACAGTCGTCCAGGCGAAGAGAGATCTCGGCATGATCAGCAACCTGCCGCTCCGGCAGCTTGCTGATCCAGGGACGGTCATCGTCCTTGATGTAGTGCGATCCGACGAACCGGCAGTCCCGCAGTGTCACGGTGTCGGGCTGTCCCGACCCGAGTGCCTGCACCGCCAGCACCGATCGGGTCGCGACATCGGCGGTCACCACGAGTTCGCAGTTGATCAGCTCGTTCTGGTTGGGCCGGGCGAAATCCTTGTTGGTGTGGACGTACCAGGGAGCGCCCGTCCCCGCGAAGGTGCTGTCGACGAACCTGGCCCGGACACCTGAGGCCGACCCGTAGCCCCAGGGCCGGTCAGACGACCAGACGGTGTCGGGAGACATCCCACTCTCGGGATGGTCCCGTCGCCACTGCCGTGCCCCGTCGTTGCCGAAGTGCTCGATCCGGCAGTTCCGTACGGTGTGACTGGCGTCGACATTCGCCCCTGAGTCCTCGGAATGCACGGCATACCGCATGTTGCGGGCCGTGATGGTCAGGTTCTCGAGGGTGGCCGTCTGCTTGAGCCACAAGGTCGAGGTGTAGGTGATCCACCCGTCGTTGGCGGAGTCCGGCAGGCTCCCTTGCAGGATGCAGGTTTCCCGGTCCCGACCACGGATGGTCGTGTTGGCCGGCACCTCCCATTCGGTGTCGGTGTAGGTGCCGGCTGCGACGTCCACCAGGTACTCCCCACCGGTGCCGGACGCCACGATCGCCGCACAGGCGGCCTTCGGACTGGGATGGTCGGCCGAGCCGTCGGGAGCGACGGTGAGGATCGTGGGAGCCATGGCCGGAGTCGAGCCGTCCGCCGGTCGCGCGGCCGCCGATCCAGCCGCGCCAGCCAGGGCCAGCGACGCGCCCAGGCCCGTGCCGAGCACTGCCCGGCGGGGCACCTTGTCAGCGGGGAGCACGGTGGGTCCGCAGGAACGACTTGATCACCTTGGCTCGCTCGGTCTCGTAGTCGACCGGCTTCGGGCGCGGTTCCATTCCTTCCTTCCAGAATTCCTCGCCGTACAACAGGCTCCAGCCGTGCCATTCGCCGAAGGCGTGGTACGCCCACGACCACTGCTGTTCCTCGATCAGCTCGAGCACATCGGTCAGCCACTGCACGGCGTCCTCCTTCGGCGCCCACCGAATCACGCTCAGCTCGCCGACGTAGATCGGCACCGACCACTTCCGGCTGAACTCGACCGCAGGAGCCATCTCCTCTGCCAGCCGGGACCGGTCCCAGTACTGGCCGTCCGCCGTCCCCGGGTAGCGGATCCCGATGGTGTCGTCGAAGACCCCTTGGTGGGTGAACTTGTCGGAGGCGTAGAAGTGTCCGCTGTAGATGACCCGTGGATCGGACAGCGGTGCGCTCAAGGACGAGAACCCGGTGAAGTACCAGCCCGGCCCGGTCTCGAACACGATCGGTGTCCGCCGGTCGATGGTGCGGATGTGTGCGGTCACCTCCTCGGCGATCTCGGGCCACTGTTGCGGCATCGCGGGCAGCTGCGTGCGATCCAGCGGCTCGTTCATCAGGTCGAAGCCCCACACGGCGTCCCGGTACGGCAGCAGGCTCGCGGCGAGATCTCCCCAGGCCCGCTTCAGGTTCGGGACCAGGTCGGGATGCGACCAGAAGGTTGGCTGGTCGCGCACCACACCGGGCAGTGCCGGATCGTGCAGGTCGACGACGATCTTGATGCCGGCCTCCTGGGCGCGCTGCACCTCGGAGGTCACCCAGCTGACGATGGTGGGCCACGCTTCCCAGAAGGTCAGGCCGAGCTCCTTGGCCCAGCGATAGGCAGGCATCTGCAGTCGTACCCCGGTGGCGCCCCACTCCTTCATCGTCGCGAAGTCGTTGGGACGCGAGATCGACCCGTTGGACATGAAGCCACGGATCGGCTCGGGTTGCCATCGTGGTCGCGCCTGCGCGGGCCTGGCCGCAGCGAGAACCGGAACAGCGGCGGCAAGCCCCAACGCCGTACGGCGAGGGATGCGATGGTCGGTCATGACACTTCTCCTTTCCCGAGGCGGCTGCGGTGCAGCCTCGGCCTTGCGAGAGCCGGTCATCGGGGCCGGTCCTCGATCTCCACAAGCAGTTCGAGATGTCCTTCGTGGGCGATGTCGAGCACCAGCCCGGGACGCGGCGCTGTCGATCCGATCGGCGCGAGCGCCACGGAACGGGTCTCACCCCAGTTCAGGTTCGCCGCCACGCCGCGACGCAGGATCCGGACTCGGTCGGCGGTGCCGCGGTGGTGACGATCGGGGTCAAGGCGACGGTTCCCCACCCACACTTCGTCGGTCGGCTCGAGGCACAGCGGGATTCGTTCGATGCCTGCCGGTGAGACCACCGTCCTGCGGAGCCACCTCGGCAGGTAGCCAAGGCTCACCCGCAGGGGAGCGTCGGGGTGTCGATACTGCACGCCATCGCGGTCGACGGTCTCGACGACCAGGTCGGCCGTGGCCTCGTCGAGGCCGTCGCCGCGATAGCCCCAGGCGGCGTCGCTTCCGTTCAAGGTCCTGATCAGACAGCCGAAGTCCGGGCCCCACAACAAGCCAGGGCCCGACCGAACCCGTACCGTCGGGCGACGACCCGTGAACGCGCACAAGTAGTAGCCGGGCCGTCGGACGAAGTGATATCGGTCACCGGCGGGGTCATGTCGGGTGACCGTGAAGTCGCTTCGCGCCAAGGGCGGGAGCTGACGACGGGCAGCCTCGTGCGCCGCTGCGGTCGGGGCTGCTGTGGGCGGGCGATCGTGCCACAGTCCTCTGGGTGAGGTCGCGGTCCCTCGGGGGAGTACCGGTTCGGGTGCATCTGCGGTGTGCCACCGATCGTACTGCTGTTGCTGATCTTCCTTCGTCAGCAGGAATGCCGCCAGCTCAGGGATGTCGCCGACGAGGGCTGCCGCTCCGGTCGTCTTGTCGAGGAGATGGTCCGGGTTCGCGGCGACGGTGAACGGTTCGGACCGGGTGCTTGCGGCGTCGTACGGGACGTAGCCACCGTCCGGGGTGGGCACGAGGGTCAGGCCCAGCCACTCGACGAAACGGCCCGCCGCCTCGAGCAGCCCGTCGTGCCCGGTCAGCCGATACAGGTCCGCCAGGTCAGGCAGCTCGACCTCGAAGCTGTACCGCAGGTCGCCGCCACGCGGTTCCCGGAAGTAGCCGACCGGGCTCTGCCCGTGCACGACCAGATGGTCGAGTCGCTTGTGCAGCAGGGACTGCCGGTCAGCATCAGGGTCCAGGTCCAACAACATTCTGACGCCGAGGAGCGCCGCAACGGCCTGGTTGGCGCAGTCGACCGGTTCGACCCAGAACTCCTGGTTGTCGGCATGGAGCACCCAGTCGGCGGCACGTCGCAGGCTGGCGAGGAGCTGCCGCCGTCGCAGCGGAAGGCTGTCGGTGACACGCAGATCGTCCAGCGTCCTGGCGAGGGTGACGAGTCCGAACCCGGTGGCGGCGCGATTGTGGTCGTCGGGGCCGTACGCCGGAAAGGTCCCGTCCTCATGCTGCAGTTGCAACAGATGCTCCAACCCGGCATCAAGGTGCCGGAGCAGGCGAGCGTCGCGTCGGTACGGGTTCCATGCGGCCTCGTTGCGGTGGAAGTACGACAGCACGGCGACCAACTCCTGGCTGCGCGCGTTGTGAGGGGCCCCGTTGGTCCGCCACCACCCGCCGGCGAACCAACCGCGGTCGGGTCCCGGTGTCATCACCTGGTCGTCCAGCACGCCGGGCAGGGTCGCCAGGTGGGCCGCGGCCCTCCGCTCGCCCGGCCCGAACTGTACGGGCTGCACGACGAAGGGCTTCACCGGTGGCTCAGCCATGGGCGCCGGCGAACGCCGTCTCGTACTCGGCGCGAATTGCGTCGCCACCCTGCTTCTTCCAGGTGGCGACCGCCGCCGACCAGGTCGACAGCGGCTGCCGGCCGAGCAGGATCTCGCGTCGCGCGTCGGAGATCGCGGCACCGATCTTGGCGCTCCTGCCGGTGTCGGTCTCGGAGTACAACCCGGCCGTCGGATCGGCCGGAATCATCGGCAGCGCCTTCTCCTGGTAGTCGAACCGGGCCTGCGCCACATCGCGTGCACCCGGCTCGTAGATCACCGGACCGGCATCGGCCAGGTAGCCGAACGGCACCTTCCGCAGGTTCTGACCGACCTCGGTCAGCACCGGATCCGTGCCCTGCCTGGTGAAACTGACCCCCTCCACCCCGTAGGTCTTGATCTGGTACTCCAAGCTCCCGAACGGCGCGGCCAGCCAGTCGAGCACCGACAGCAGCCGGCGGACCGACGCCTCGTCGCCCTTCTTCACCGCCGTCAGGGAACTGGCGACGTTCCCTCTGCTGTGCACCGGCGTGATGCCGGCCTCCGCCGCAAAGGGCAGCATGGCATCCATCCGGTACTCCGGCTGGTCGACCCCCCACAGCACGAACTTGCTCCACCCGACGAAGCCGGCGTAGACCATCGGGGCCGAGCCGTGGATGAACCAGTCGTTGCGTTGGTTGTTCGTGGAGGACGTGCCGTCGGGATGGATCACTCCGGCGTCGAACAGTTGCTTCGCGTCGTTGATCAACGCCTCGTACTCCGGCCGCTCGAACGAGGACGTGAACCGGCCACCTTCCTCGATCCACGACCCGCCGATGCCCCGAGTGGTGGCGAGGAAGGCGAACACGCCCTCGATGTCTGCACTGGCCCAACGCTTCTGCGACTTGTCGGTGAGGGCGAGCGTCAGCTCCTTGAACTCGGCGAAGTCCTTCGGGGTCATGGAGAACCCGGCCTTCTCGATCAGGTCCCGGCGCACGAACAGGGTGCTGCCGACGGGTGGCCGGACGACCGGCACCGCCCACAACGCACCGTCGACGATGCACTTGCGCCACGCGTCGGTCGGGATCGCCGCCAGGTTGGGGTGGGCGAGGACGGCGTCGCCGGCCAGGTACGGCGTCAGGTCGGCGAAGGTCGACCGGAGCAGAGCCGGAAGTTGCTGCACCGGCGGGATGATCGTCACCAGATCTGGTAGGCTGCCGCCCGCGATCGTGGTGGCGAACTTCGCCTGGTAGTCCCCGCTCGGCACGTAGCTGACGTCGAGCTCGCCGCCGAGTCCTTGGTTGATCGCTTGCCACATGGGGTTCTCGGCCATCCCAGGCGCGGCCGAGTCGAAGGTCTGGGTCATCGCGGTGATCCGTTCGCCCGCCAGCGGTGCCTGCGGATGACTGGCCTTCGGGGTCGCCGGGAACGAGAAGTGGACCGGCATCCCTCCCGGCGAGCCGCTCGTCAGATCCGGCGTCACCACCGAGGGCGCCCGGTGGGTCGGGAGCTGGACGCCACCGCCGTTGCCCCCGGGTGATCCGCCCGGGACGGAGGTTCCCGTCGCAGCGCCGGGTGCGCAGGCGGTGAGGCCTGCCGTGGCCGCTGCGGCAGCGAGTCCGAACCCGACACTGAGGATCGAGCGGCGGCCGATCCGGCGGTTCGGCGTACCCGGGGTTGTTGTGTTGGACATCGGAATTTCCCTTCGGTGTGCGGTGCCGTCAGCCCTTGACGGCTCCGGTGATGAGATCGTGGGTGGTGGGCCGGTCGGCCCGGTGGGGTGTCCCGGCTGCGACGGTGGCGACCGTCGTGGCCATCGTGGAGGTGTGCTCGAGGGCGGCATCCCGGGCGTCCCGGGTGCGCTCGCGGCATCGTTCGTCGGTCAGCAGCCGATCGACGACAGTGAGCAGGTGGTCGCGAGCTTGTGGTGTCGCCTCGACCAGTCGGTCGGCCAGCCCGAGATCGGCATACATCTGGCCCTTGATGCTGTCGTGGGCCTGGCGCAGGTGCACTGCCGGCACACCGTGGGCCAGCGCCAGCAGCGGGGAGTGGCACTCCATGCTCACGACGGCGGCTGCCTGCCGGTGCACGGCACTTGCCTCGGGCATCGACCAGAACCGGTCGAGCACATGGACCCGTGAGCTTCCGGTGACGGCCATGTCGCCGAACCACTGCCGGGCGAGCTCGACGGCGTACGACATCTCCGGCGCGACGAGCACGTCATGACCGTGGTCGACGATCGCGGCGATGGCGGCGCACAGCAAGCTCCGGTCGTCGCCGGCGTGGGCGGCACTGATCGCCTCACGCCGAGCGTCTTCCGCGGTCGGTCGACGATGGTGGATGCGGTGGTACGGCGTGAACCGGAGCCGAGGCACGACACACACGTACGGACGGTCCCCTCCGACCGTGCCGCCGGTGATCGTCTCGACCGCTGCCGGGGCGACGAGGTCGCACGCGACCGTGGCGTCGGGGCCGAACGTGGCGCTGATCCCCTGCGTGGCAAGGAATCGTTGGCTCAGCGTGTCCCGGCAGAAGATGAAGTCGGCGTTGGCGAGCAATGCCCGGACAGTCGGGTCGAGCAGGTCGCCGTCGACGGCCTCGACCATCGCCGCGCTCCGGACCAGATCCACCGCCTGCGGCCCGAACGGGTCCACGGTGATGCCGAAGAATCCGTACGGCTTCGGCGCGTGCCGCAGCAGCGCCGCCAGCTGTGCGTGCGCGACGACGGACGGGCCGGATCCGTGCACCAGTACGTCGGCCTGCTCGTGTGCCGCAGCGATGGCAGGCGGCAACTCCCCCGCTCGGCTGAGCTGGCCCTCCACCACTGTCACGCCGGGCAGGTGGTCTGCGTACATGGCCCGTTCCCGATTGTCGATGTCCAAGGCCCACAAGGTGATCTCTGCGGTCGGGTACAGCCGCTGGATGGCTCGGACCACTCCTGGTCCGTGCGCGACGTCACCGAGATTGACGGTCTGCCAGGCGGCCACGACCAGCACCCGCACGTTCGGCTGGTCGAGGGTGGTCGGCGTGATGGACGGCATTGGCTCCCACTCGTTCTGGGCCACGACGGGTGGCCCGCAGCAGAGTCTCGCCGATGATGTAACGCAAAATCAAGTCTTCCATGCATTCTTTTTTGTCGACACCGTCGTTTCGTTCTATGGCTGGGGCGGGCACGCCCGGGATCCCGGCGCGTACTCGGGGCCCGCCTTCGTCGGTCGGGAAGGAGCGCGACGTCGACGCACTCGCTACGCTCGCTACACCACCGGCGTTTGACTTCGAAGCAGCAGGAGCACCATGGCCACCCCGACCCGACGTCTCGCCCCGCTGCAGCCGTGGCAGGTGGGCCTGCCGCGGTACGTGGTGCTGTGGTTCGGCGTGGCGTTGTCGGCGTCGGTGTCGATCTGGCTGCTGGTCGCCGCGGTGACCCAGCACGAGCTCCCGGTGCTGACCCGAGTCGTGGTCGTCGTCTTCGCCGGTCTCGGGGCCCTGTTGTGCCTGGCCGCGTTGGAGAGCCTGCTGACCGGCGGCGCCAAGGTCGTCACGGTCACGATCACCGAAGACGGGCTCCACCTGGCTCGTGCGGGGGTGACCTCCCACGTGCCGTGGTCGCGGCTCACCGGCGCCGGGATCAGCGCCCGCCGTACGCGTCTCGGGGATCGGGGTGGCGCACTCGATCTGTGGTTCCGGGGCAAGCCGTCAGCTGATCTGGAGGCGCTCGGCACCTGGGTGAGCGATACCGAACCGAAGGCCGGGCCGAAGGAACGACGGCTGCGGATCGCCTCGATGTCGATGCCCGCACTCAACCAGCTCGCCGCCGAGGCACCGGAACGTCTGGGCGACCGGTGGCTGGGCCGTTACTCCCGTACGTGACGTTGTCGACAACCAGGAGGTCCACATGCGTAGAGCAGTCGTCACCGGCGGCGGTACGGGGATCGGGCGTGCCATCGCGAAACGCCTCGCCGCCGACGGCATCCGGGTGGTGATCGTCGGTCGGCGACGCGAGGTGCTGGCAGAGGCCGCCGCCGCCATCAACGCCTCCCATCACGATGAGCTGGTCGAGTACACCATCGCCGACCTCGCCGACCCGGCCCAGGTCGAGGCGGCAGCGACCCGGATCACCGCCGAGGGTGGCGTCGACATCCTGGTGAACAACGCGGGCGGCAATTTCGCGGCCACCGGCACGGCACTCGCCGATGTCGCGGCCGGGTACACCGCGGACTTCGCCGGCAACGTTCTGACCACGGTGTTGATGACCGAGGCGCTGCTCCCGGCGATCACCCGGCCCGGCGGCCGGATCGTCATGATCAGCTCCATTGCCGGGCTGCGCGGCAACGGCTCGTACGGCGTCGCCAAGGCCGCGGTGCACGGGTACGTGTGGGGTCTGGCGACCCAGCTGGCTCCGGAGCAGGTCACCGTCAATGCGATCGCCCCGGGCTATGTGCCGGACACCGAGTTCTGGGACGGCCGGCGTGACGAGGAGACCGTACGGTCCCGGCTCGCCCCGATCCCGATGGGACGTGCCGGGACACCGTCCGAGGTCGCCGAGGCCGTGGCCTACCTGTGCAGCGGCGAGTCCGGATGGACCACCGGTCAGATCCTGCAGCTCAACGGCGGAGCGATGCTGGGGCACGGCTGAGACGCGGCGAATCACACCAATGTGATTTGTCCACGGGCTGGGGACAGGCCTGTGGACAACCGGTCAGAGCTCGCCTGACAGCGGCCACGCCTGGTCGGCAGGTGCCGTCAGCAGTTGCCGGAGCTCGTCGGCACTCGGCGCAGCGGTGGTCGTACCGAAACGCGTCACGGCAATGGCCCCGGCCGCAACGCCGTGACGCACTGCCTCGGTCACCGAGGCGCCGGACGCCAGGGCACTGGTCAGTGCTCCCGTGAACACGTCGCCAGCGCCGGTCGAATCAACCACGTGGGCAGGCGTCGGCGCCGGCATGTGGCTCGAGGTGCCGGCTTCACAGACAACGGCGCCGGCACCGCCCAGCGTGATCACGACGCTCCGCGCCGACGTGCTCGCCAGCTGCATCGCATGACGTTCAGCCTCTGCGACCGGAAGTCCGTCACCCACCACCGGCTGACCCAGCAGTGCCATCGCTTCGGTCTCGTTCACCACCAGCGGGTCGGCGACAGCAAGTGCCTCGTCAGCGACCTTCACGTACGGAGCCAGATTGAGCACGTACCGGGCACCGATCCTGCTCGCGGTGCGAGCGGTCTGTTCGATCACCGCGGCCCCGAGTTCCCCTTGGCACAGCACGACTCCTGGTGACAGCGCGCTGAGGACGGCATCCACGCGGTCAGGGGTCACCATCCGTCCGGCGCCCGGCATCACGACGATCAAGTTCTGACCGTCGGGATCCAGGGCGACGAGAGCCGAGCCAGTCGAATCGTCCACGACGTCGACCGCACTCACATCCAGCTCTCCGGCCAGCAGCTCCAAGGCCATCTTTCCGTCGCCGTCGGCACCCACCGCGCCGATCAGGTGCACCCTGGCCCCTGCCCGCGCAGCGGCCCATGCCTGATTGGCACCCTTGCCGCCCACGCCTCGTGTCGACGTTTCCGCCACGACCGTCTCGCCTGCCACCGGGAAGTGATTGAGGTGGGCGTAACGATCCATGTGGATCGAGCCGACGACAGCGACGACGGCGCCACCCTCCATCATGGCCGGGGCGGGCTGAGGGTGATCCGGGGTCATCAGTCTGCTTCTCTCCTGCGGCGGGAACAACGGCGGCTGCCGTCAAGTCAAGGATGGCAGGGAATCACATTGATGTGATTTGTCCACCACCTGGGGACAGAGCTGTGGACAACCTCCTGTGACAGGGTGAGGGTTTGTGAGTGCTGACGATGTGACGGTGCGCAAGACCAAGCTGTCCGGGCGCACCAGCGCAAGCCCGGCCACCGTGGTGCAGCGGGCCTCCGAGGGCGCCTGGCTGTTCAGCCCACGAGGCACCCTGGTGCGTGATCCGGCCGGAACGGTGGTCTGGACCCAGCCCACCGACATGGTCCAGTACTTCCCCGCCGCACCGCTGCCCCGCTCCGGCGGCTGGTACGTCGCCTGCTGCTGGGAGGTCGGCCCCGACCCGGAGGTGGAGATGTGGAACCACCGCTGGATCTCGGTCGACCTGGCCGTGCCCGACACCGCACCGGGCGCCGGTCCGTACGACTTCGTCGACCTGGAGCTCGACCTGTGGTGCGGGGCGAACGGGCTCGGCATCGTCGACGAGGATGAGCTGGCCGAGGTCGAGGAAGCCGGTCTGATCACGGCCGAGGTGGCCGAGACGACGCGGCTCGCCGGTGACGAGCTGTACGAGCACCTGGCTGCTGGTTGGACGAAAGCCTTCGGCGGGGTGGGCTGGGCGCTGTTGGACCGACGCTCCGCTGATTTTTGACCGCCAGATTCCTGAGCAACCGGTTCCCTTGACGGTTCCGGGGCAACTGGCGTTCGAAATCCAGCGAGCCCGGGCCGCTAGAGTCATGCAGGACCATTTCCGAGTTGTGCACCGCGGCGCGCTCGCCATCACCCCAGATTGAGATCCCGCATGAGTTCTGCCGTCGCCGCCTCCGATGCGCCACAGCACCTGGTCACCGTTCGCCAAGCCCTGCGCTCGCCCCGACTGCTGCGGACCGAGGTGCTCGGTGGGCTGGTGGTCGCACTCGCGCTGATCCCGGAAGCGATCTCGTTCTCGATCATTGCCGGTGTCGATCCTCGAGTCGGCCTCTTCTCCGCCTTCACGATGGCCGTCACCATCGCCTTCGTGGGCGGCCGCCCCGCGATGATCTCGGCAGCGACCGGGGCCATCGCCCTGGTGGTGGCTCCCGTCGTACGGGACCACGGTCTCGACCACCTGGTGGTCACCGTCATCCTGGCCGGGGTGATCCAGGTCGTGCTGGGCCTGCTCGGGGTGGCACGGCTGATGCGCTTCATCCCACGCAGCGTGATGGTCGGCTTCGTCAACGCCCTGGCGATCCTGATCTTCCTGGCCCAGCTGCCGCAGCTGATCAACGTTCCGTGGCTGGTCTACCCGCTCGTGGCGGTGACGATCGTCATCATCGTGGTCCTGCCCCGTTTCACCACGGTGGTCCCGGCACCGCTCGTCGCGATCGTGCTGGTCACCATCGTGACGATCGTCGCGCGCTTCGACGTCCCCACGGTTGGCGACCAGGGCGAGCTCCCCCACAGCCTGCCGCTGCCCTATCTGCCGCAGGTTCCGTTGACCTTCGAGACCCTGACCATCGTCGGTCCGTACGCGCTGGCCGCCGCCGTCGTCGGTCTGATGGAGTCGCTGATGACGGCCAAACTGGTCGACGACATCACCGACAGCCACTCCGACAAGAACCGCGAGGCCCGCGGCCAGGGCATCGCGCAGATCGTCACCGGCATCTTCGGCGGCATGGGCGGTTGCGCGATGATCGGCCAGACCATGATCAACGTGAAGCAGTCAGGTTCCCGGACCCGGATCTCCACCCTGCTGGCCGGCGTCTTCCTGTTGATCCTGGTCGTCGCGCTCGGCGACATCGTCGGCCTGATGCCGATGGCGGCGCTGGTCGCGGTGATGATCATGGTCTCGGTCGGCACCTTCGACTGGCACAGCATCCGGCCCGGCACGCTGCGCCAACTGCCGATCAGCGCCACGGTCATCATGCTGGTCACCGTGGTTGCCACCGTCGCGACCAGCAACCTCGCGATCGGTGTGGTGCTGGGTGTGCTGGTGGCGACGGTCATCTTCGCCCGCCGGGTCGCCCACTTCACCGAGGTGGTCCGGATCGACGCGGGAACGACCGGGGCGGGCACGGAGGCAGACACCGCCACCTATGCCGTACGAGGCGTCCTCTTCTTCGCCTCCAGCAACGATCTGGTGTACCAGTTCGACTACGCCGGTGATCCGGAGAAGGTGGTCATCGACCTGTCAGCAGCGCAGATCTACGACTCCTCCACCGTGGCGGCACTCGATGCGATCGAGCAGAAGTACCACCAGAAAGGAAAGTCTGTTGAGATCCGGGGACTCAACGAGCCGAGCATCCGGTGGCATCGACTGAGCGGCAAGCTCGGCGGACACTGAGACCTCAGAACTTCTGCAGCAGCCCGATCACCTGGCCGACCTCGTCACGCCAGGCCCGATAGGTGGCCGGATCCTCGGTGAAGTGGGTCTTGTCGGTCACCACCGAGGTCGCCGACAGTGCCTCCTGACCGCGGGCGAGCAGTCCGCGGGGAGCCTTCGGGTGGGCGGCGATGGCCCGTTTCAGCTCCTGCATCAGGTTGTAGTCCTCGAGCCCGTCGCGGACGTTCTCCAACCGCAGTGAGGACATCGGCCCGTCGGCGCCCGGATAGTAGAGCGAGCCGTCACCGGCGGTGCCGTTGAAGGTGGCGGGGTTCCAGTTCGACAGGATGCCGTCGTTGACCAGGAGCTGCTCGCCGCGGTCGGCCAGGGGCCAGCGATTCGTTGCGTAGTAGAGGATTCCCTCGACGCCGGCCTGGTGGGACATCGGCCCCATCAGCATCCGCGCATCGATCGTGGGGTAGCCGTTGAACCAGTTCGGCAGCGGGTATCCGGTCGCGATGTCGGGGTACCACCAGGCCTGGTCGCCGCGGGCCCGGGTCCGTTCGGCGACACTCTGGTTGTAGAGGTCCTGCTGCGGCACCCAGATGTCGACCAGCCCGGCCAGCCCGCTGTCGACACCCATCGAGTTGTCCCGCAGGGTCGTCATGATCGGCAGGTTCGGGTACTTGTCCTTGATCCGTTGGAAGATGATCTTGGCCGCCTGCAGCACCGGACCGCTGGCCTCGTCGAAGCCGTAGATGACCGCCTTGTCAGCCACACCCGCCTTCTCGTACGCCGTCATCGCCGTGGTGATCTGGTCCATCCAGGTGGTGAACTGGGCCTCCCAGGTCTCCGGCTTGTTCGGGTCGATCAGGCCGGACCACAGGTACATCGCGGTGAACTGCTTCAAGCCGTAGTGGTCGCGGATGTAGGTGATCCGCTCGGCCGGCTGCGGCTCGAATTTCTTGTCAGCAGGCAGGTTCGCCGGGTTCGCGTCCAGCACGGTGTAGATCTGGTCGGGCTGGATCTTGTGCTCAGCAAGGAAGTCCCAGTACTTCACCGTCATGGCCCACTTCTGGTCCGGATCGGTGATCTGGTACAGGTCCCACAGCAGCCACGGCGTGAACTGGAACGAGGTGGTCAGCTCGGGCCGGTCCTGCAGGGTCACCGGCCAGACGGTCACGGTCACCGAGATCCGCTGCTCCGGTTGGCCTTCTGCGGTCACCGAGAGTTGCACCCGATAGGTCCCGGGTGCGGTGTCAGCACTGCTGACCACCGAGACCAGGTAGGGCTGCACATCGGTGGCGGGCACGTCGACCGAGCTCAGATCAGTACGGATCGGGTCCGGCGTCCAGCCGGTGTAGATGCTCCGCCTGTACGGTCCCGTCGGCGTGGTGTACAGCGACCCCACCGGGGCCACGGTCGCCGACAACTGGTCACCGGGAGTCGGCTTGCCGTCGGGCCCGGTGACCGACCGGATGCCCACCTTCACCTGTGACAGTGGGGTTCCGTACGGGACCACGACCGCCTGGGTGTGCTCGGTCTCGCCGCGTGCCATGGAGATCTCCGGCTCCCGACCGGTGCCCTGCCAGGTGAGGTCCTTGGGATGCACCAGGCTCATCGAGTCGGCACTGTCGAGACCGAACACACCGTTCGGCTGTGCCTGGCGCAACTGCAGCACCTGGGTGAGTCGTGCCGGCGCGACCAGCAACTTCCCCACGGTGGCAGCGAGTTCGGCGTACTGCTGCGGTGAGTCGATGGAGCCCAGACCGTCGCGCACCTGCTGCACCTGGGCCGCCAGGTCGTCGATCTGGGCCGCCATGGCCGCGTACGTGGCTGAGTTCTCGTCGCCGAGCAGGGACCGGGCCGCTGCCAGGTCGGTGTCGACCTGGTCGAGCATGCCGGCGTAGTCGACCTGCTGCACCAGGTTCTGCACGACGCGTGCCCCGTACGCGGCGTTGTCGGGTGTGCCGTCGACCAGCCGGAACGAGTCGTAGTAGCCGACGACCGGGGTGTTCCGGCGCGGGATGGAGATCCCCATGTACTTCACCGACGCGATGTCGACCCCGGCCTTGGTGACCGTGGCGAGCGGGATCGCCACCGCCGTCCAGCCACGCGCCGTGATCGCGTAGTTCATGCCCCAGGCGACATTGTGGGTGTCACGGATGGTGATCCGCCCGGTGGTGCTGTAGTCGTCGGGCATCCAGAAGTCGAAGACCAGGTAGCTGTGCCCCGACCAGTCCGCCTCCGGCAGCGCGAGGGTGTCCCGGTTGAGGGTGATCCCGGAGCTTGCCGTCGAGCCGGGCGTGCCGGCCGGGGCGACCGTGAAGGCCAGCCCACTCTCGCCGTGACTGCCGTACGGGACGCGTGCGGCGGAGTCGTAGCCGGGCACGCTCACCGTGGTGGCGGCCACGGACTCGTCGGTCTCGTAGTCCTGGATGATCCCGGCGCCGGCAGCCCAGGCGGGCAGCGGGGCCGCCGTGAACCCGCCGAGGGCGAGCAGCAGTGCGAGCAGCAGCGCGGGCGGACGCCAGCGGGGCGTGGTCGATCGGGACGAGCGGGTGGGACGGGCAACGGTGCGCATCGGGACTCCCAGGGACGTTGGACGCCGAATCGTCCTCACCGTAAGTCACGAATACCTGCGCCCGGAAGAGTCTGGAGAGAGATTTCTTGCAGCGCTGTATGTGCAGTGGCCGGAAGGGACAGTCCGTAACCCCGGCGGATGCCTCACGCGTCCGGTGACCCTGCCGCGGGCGCCAGGCCGGCCTCGGTCTCACCCTCGTCCGACACCCGCCCCAGGCGCCGTACCGAGGACGAGGCGAGCACGGCCAGGCACACCACGACGTAGCCGACCGCCGCGCCGACCATCACCGGGCCGTACCCGAAGGCGAGGGCGACGGGCCCGGCTGCCAACTGCCCGATCGGCATGGCGATGAAGGAACCGAGCATGTCGTAGGAGTAGACCCGCGACAACATCGGCCCGGGCACGTTCTCCTGCATCGCGAGGTTCCAGCCCATCCCGAACACCTCGGTCCCCACCCCGGCAAGGAATCCCCCGATCATCAGCAGCCACAGCGACGGATGGAGGCCGAGCAGGAGCAGCGGGATCGCCATGGTGGTCATGCCGAGCATTCCGGACAGCAGCGGCCGCCGCAGCGGGACCCGCAGCATGACCAGCCCGGCGAGCAGGAACCCGAGGGCCTGGGCGGAGAGCACCGCACCCCAGCCCTGTTCTCCGATGGTCTGCTTCGCCTGCACCGGCCCGAGGGTGGTCCATGCGCCAGCGGTGATCGCATTGAGGAACCCGAAACCCAGCACCACCACCCACAGCCAGGTCGTGCTCCGGAAGAACTGCCACCCCGCTGCGAGCTGGGCGAAGGTGCTGGCTGACTCCTCGGCCGGCTCGTGCGGGATCCGTACGAAACCGAGCAGGACGGTCGAACCGACCCACGTGACCGCGTCGACCATCAGCGCCCACCCGGGACCGACGGCCACCACCAGCAGGGCAGCAAGGGTGGGACCGAGGACCGCCAGTCCCTGCCGGACCAGCGACATCAGCGCGTTGGCCTGCTGCAGGTCGCTGCGCGGCACGAGACTCGGCATCACCGCGGCCATGGCCGGCAGGCTCGCTGCTGACACGGTCCCGTGCACCACACTGAGCACCACGAGCATCCAGACCTCGGCGGCACCGGTCACCACCAGGATCGCGATCAGGCCCTGCGACACCGCCGAGACGATGTTGCAGACCTGCATCACCACGATCCGGGGGAACCGATCGGCCAGCACGCCACCCCACAGCAGCAGCACCACCATCGGAATGGTGTGGGCCGCCAGCACCTGCCCGAGGGCCGCAGGATCGTCCGAGACGTCGAGCACGGCAAAAGCGAGGGCAACCGTGGCCATCATCGACCCGGCCCAGTTGACCGTACGGGCCCCGAAGTAGGTGGCGAACCGGCGATTGCGCAGCAACCCGGCGGCGTCCTGCCATCTCATTCGGACTCCTCCACGTCCCGCATCCGGAACAGGGTGGCGGTCGCACTGACGTGCACCGTTTCGGCGGTTCCCGGGGGACGGTTCGCGTCGTGCAGCAGTCGCGAGGCCTGCTCCATCAGTTCCAGCGCCTGCCGCCAGGTCGCCGCGTCGACCCATCCTTCGAGGTCGAAGGAGCGACCCTGGCCGGGGCGGAACAGCCGGGACCGGCGCACCACCTCGGCACGGACCGCCTGCTGGTAGGCGTACCAGTCATCAGGATCCGTCGTCGCCAGCCCGCCCTCCGGCGGCTGTTCGGTGTCGCGGCCGCGGTCGTGCGGATAGCGATACCGCTTGGCCACCCCGCCCCGGATCACCTCCTCACCCGCCTCCTCGACTTCCCCGGCCTGCCGCAGCAGGCGCAGGTGGTACGAGGCAGCGGCGTGGGTGATGCCCAGCTCGCGCGCCACCTCGGCCGCGCTCATCGCCGTACCGGTCAGCAGTGAGGTGATCCGCAGTCGGACCGGGTGCGCCACGGCCCGGAGTGCGGTGATGTCCTTGTCCACGAGACCCCCAAAGAACTCTTTGACGGTAGTGTGCGCCGCTACGTCGAAACTGTCAAAGAAGTGTTGGGGGGTTCGCGACTGGCTGCGTACGGATGCGATGCTGGGCCGGTGTCCACCGACCGCACACTCCGGACCACCTTCGACCATGCCGCGGAGCGGTACCTGAGCGCCCGGCCCGCCTATCCATCCGCCCTGTACGACGATCTGGTCACGTTGGCCGGGCTGCACGCCCCGGCCGACCTGCTCGAGGTCGGCTGCGGCCCCGGCAACGCGACCCTGCCGCTCGCCCGACAGGGCCACCGGATCACCGCCCTGGAACTGGGGCCGGTCCTGGCCGACCAGGCACGGCACACCCTCGCCGAACATCCGGATGTCATGGTGGTCACCACCGGTTTCGAGGAGTGGCAGCCGCCGGAGGGCGCCTTCGACCTGGTCTACGCGGCGACCGCCTGGCACTGGATCGACCCCGCGGTCGGCTGGGCGAAGGCGGCCTCCCTGCTGAAGCCGGGCGGTCACTTCGCAATCTGGTCCGCCGGACATGCCTTCCCGGAGGACTTCGACCCGATCTTCAGCCAGCTCCAGCGGGTGTACGAGGAGATCGGCGAGCCACGGATCGAGCCGTGGCCCCCGGCACCGCCGCGACTCGACGACGAGGCGTACGAGCTACCGCCGGCGGGTGCCGAGCACTTCGAGATACGTGCGGTACGCCGCTACCTGTGGGCGCTGCGTTACACCGCCGAGTCCTACCTCGCCCTGCTCGACACCTTCTCCGGGCACATCGCCATGACCCCGCCGCAGCGGGACCGCCTGTACGGAGAGGTGCGCAGACTGCTGGCCGAGCGCCCGGACGGAGAGCTCACCCGGCACTGGTCGGCAACGTTGACGGTCGCCGTACCGCGTCGGTGACGGCTCAGTCCTCGGCGAGGGTGAGCTCGAGGCCGCCGAGCATGGTGGCCGACAGGTTGTAGAGGAACGATCCCAGCGTCGCCAGGGCGGTCAGGATCACCACGTTGATGCAGGCGAGCAGCGCGGTGATGCCCATGACACGCTCCCATCCGGCGATCTGCCGGATCCGGAACGGGGTGTCGTCGCCCTGCTGGCCGAACACGACCTGCACCATCTCGTCCACGGTGTCGAACAGTCCCGACCCGTCGACCAGCATGTACAGCAACGCCACGAAGGTGACGAAGGCGATGCCGCTGGCGATGGAGAACAGGAAGAAGGTCTTCATCACCGACCACGGATCGATGCGGGCGATCCGCAGTCGTGCCTTCCGGGTGCGGCGCGCCGCACGCGCCACCACTGGTGCGGTGGCCGGAGTGGCGGCGCTGCTCGGCGTCGCCCCCGGTACGAGACCGGGGACGGGATCGCGCGGCGACGCCACGGCCCCTCCGGCAACGGCACCGGCCACAGCACCGGGCGCGGTGCGGTGGGCGGTCGGCTGGGGGGCGGTCTGCTGAGTGGTCACGGTGTTCCTTGCCGAGGAGGCCTGAACTGCTGGGGCTGACTGGCGTGCCGCGGCCCGAGCGGCATCGGCCTTGCGAAGTTCCTCGAGCTCGCGGACGCGTTCCCGCTCCGCCTGCTGGCGACGTTCCTCGAACTCCTGTCGCGCCTCGGCCTTCTCCGGAGGCGCAGGAAGGCGACGCATGATCCGCTCGGCCAGCGTCGGGGCCGGCCCGGCTCCGTTGCTCGCCTGGTGCGGGGCTGCGGGGTCGGGACCAGCAGCAGCCGGAGCCGCTGGTGGCTGCCCGTTGTAGAACGCACCCGTCGGACGGATCAATGTGTCGTCGTCGGCGTGGCTCGTGCCAGCCGCGTTGGACTGACCCGCGGAATGCTGTTCGCTCACCCGCAGTCCTCTCAGGCGGTTTCAGTCGGACCATCCGGCGCGTCAGGACCCTCCGGGTCCGCCCCGGAGTCCTCCGCGCTCCCAGCGACGATACCCGTCACATCCGCATCGGGCACGTCATCACCGGCATCGGAACCCGTACCGGCCACATCTGCGACCACGGTCTGATCCGCGGATCCACCCGTGGCAGGACCCGATCCGTCCGGCTCACCGGCCTCGATCTCGTCCTCCTCGGCACGCTCCGGGTTCAGCGCGATCGCGACCACGGTGTCCGAGCCACGGACCCCGACGAACTTCACACCCATCGTGTCACGACCCTTCACCGCCACCTCGGCCACATCCGAACGGGTGATCTGCCCGCTGGCCTTGATGGCGATGATCTGGTCGGCCTCGCTGACCACCAGGGCACCGACCAAGTGTCCTCGGTCCTCCGCCAGGCGCATCGCCTTGATGCCGAGACCGCCGCGGCCCTGCTGCCGGTACTCCGAGACCCGTGTCCGCTTGCCGTACCCACCGTCGGTGACGGTGAAGACGTAGCGGTCGTCCTCGGGCATGTCGGCATCGATCACCGACATGCTGAGCAACTCGTCGCCCTCACGGAACTTCATGCCGGTGACGCCCGAGGTCGCCCGGCCCATCGGCCGCAACTGGTCGTCACTGGCCGAGAACCGGATCGACTGGCCCTTGGTCGAGACCAGCAGGACGTCGTCCTCCACGCTGCACAGGCTGGCACCGATGAGTTCGTCGTCCTCGTCGCGGAAGTTGATGGCGATGATGCCCGCCTGGCGCGGCGAGTCGTACAACTCCAGCTTGGTCTTCTTCACCAGACCGCGCCGGGTCGCCAGCAACAGGTAGTCCTGCGAGACGTAGTCCGGGATGGCCAGCACCTGGGCGATCTTCTCGTCCGGCAGGAAGCTGAGGAGGCCGGCCACGTGGCTGCCCTTGGCATCCCGGTTGGCCTCCGGCAACATCCAGGCCTTGGTCCGGTAGACCCGTCCGGCGTTGGTGAAGATCAGGATCCAGTGGTGGTTGGTGGTCGCGAACATGTGCGCCACCTCGTCGTCGGCCCGCAGGCTGGCGCCCTTGACACCCTTGCCACCACGCCGCTGCACCCGGTACTGGTCGGTCCGGGTCCGCTTGGCGTAGCCGCCACGGGTGATGGTGACCACGACCTCCTCGTTGGGGATCAGGTCCTCGTGCGACAGGTCGCCGTCGGCCGCGATGATCGAGGTACGGCGGTCGTCGCCGTACTTGTCGACGATCTCGGCCAGCTCCTCGCTGACGATCGAGCGCTGTCGCTCCGGCTTGGCCAGGATGTCCTTGTAGTCGGCGATCTGGCGCTCGAAGTCGGCCAGGGTGTCGATGATCCGCTGACGTTCCAGGGCCGCCAGCCGACGCAGCTGCATGTCGAGGATCGCGTTGGCCTGCAGCTCGTCGATGTCGAGCAGGGCGATCAGGCCGGTCCGGGCCTCCTCGGTGCTCGGGCTGCGCCGGATGAGGGCGATGACCTCGTCCAACATGTCGAGCGCCTTGACCAGGCCGCGGTAGATGTGCGCGCGGGCCTCGGCGTCGTCCAGACGGAACTGGGTACGGCGACGGATGACGTCGATCTGGTGGTCCACCCAGTACTTGATGAACTGGTCGAGCCGCAGCGTCCGCGGCACCTCGTCCACCAGCGCCAGCATGTTGCAGCCGAAGGTGTCCTGCAGTGCGGTGTGCTTGTACAGGTTGTTCAGCACCACGCGCGGCTGGGCGTCGCGCTTCAGCACGATCACCAGACGTTGTCCCGTACGGGCGGAGGAGTCGTCGCGGATGTCGGCGATGCCGGTCAGCTTGCCCGCGTTGACCAACTCGGCGATCTTCAGCGCCAGGTTGTCCGGGTTGCACATGTACGGCAGTTCGCTGACGACCAGCAGGGTGCGACCCGAACGGTCCTCCTCCATGTCGACGACCGCGCGCATGGTGACCGAACCACGCCCCGTACGGTAGGCGTCCTCGATGCCCTGACGGCCGACAATCAAAGCCCCGTTGGGAAAGTCTGGGCCCTGCACTCGTTCGATGCAGGCCTCCAGCAGCTCCTCGGCGCTGGCGTCGGGATGCTCCAGCGACCACTGGGCGGCGGCGGCGACCTCACGCAGGTTGTGGGTCGGGATGTTGGTGGCCATGCCGACGGCGATACCGGTCGACCCGTTGACCAACAGGTTGGGGAACCGGGCCGGCAGGACGACCGGCTCCTCGGAACGCCCGTCGTAGTTGGGCTTGAAGTCGACGGTGTTCTCGGTGATGTCGCGCACCATCTCGAGGGCCAGCGGCGCCATCTTGCACTCGGTGTAGCGCATGGCGGCCGCCGAGTCGTTGCCCGGGGAGCCGAAGTTGCCCTGTCCGGTGACCAGCGGGTACCGCATCACCCACGACTGGGCGAGCCGGACCAGGGTGTCGTAGATCGCGGTGTCACCGTGCGGGTGGTAGTTGCCGATCACATCGCCGACCACGCGGGAACACTTGTAGAAACCGCGATCCGGCAGGTAGCGGCCGTCGTACATGGCGTACAGCACACGGCGGTGCACCGGCTTGAGGCCGTCCCGTACGTCGGGCAGCGCCCGGCCCACGATGACGCTCATCGCGTAGTCCAGGTAGGACTTCTGGATCTCTTCCTGCAGGTCGATCGGCTCGGTGCGATGCAGGGCAGGAGGTGGGGTCTCGGTCATCGGAGCTCCTCGGTGAGGATGGTGGCAGGTTCAGGAACGCTCGTCGCTCGAGGGGCGTGCAGTGGTTCAGATGTCAAGGAACCGGACGTCCTTGGCGTTGCGCTGGATGAACGTACGGCGTTGCTCGACGTCCTCGCCCATCAGGATCGAGAACATCTCGTCGGCCCGCGCCGCGTCGTCCAGGGTCACCTGCAGCAGCAGCCGCTGCTCGGGATCCATCGTGGTGTCCCACAACTCGTCGGCGTTCATCTCGCCGAGACCCTTGTAGCGCTGGATCGGTCCTTCCTTGGGAAGGCGGCGTCCGTTCTCACGCCCGTAGTTGAGCAACCCGTCCCGCTCGGCATCGCTGTAGGCCAGCTCGTGCGCGGCGTTGGTCCACTTGATCTTGTACAAGGGCGGTTGGGCCAGGTAGACGTAGCCACCCTCGACCAGCGGCTTCATGAAGCGGAACAGCAACGTCAGCAGCAAAGTACGGATGTGCGCGCCGTCGACGTCGGCATCGGCCATCAGCACCACCTTGTGGTAGCGCAGCTTGTCCGCGTCGAAGTCCTCGTGGATGCCGGTGCCCAGGGCCGCGATGATCGCCTGGACCTCCTGGTTCTGCAGGATCTTGTCGATCCGGGCCTTCTCCACGTTCAGGATCTTGCCGCGGATCGGCAGGATCGCCTGGGTCTTCGGATCACGGCCACCGCGGGCCGAGCCCCCGGCGGAGTCACCCTCGACGATGAAGACCTCGCACTCGGCCGGCTCGGTCGACTGGCAGTCGACCAGCTTGCCCGGCAGACCGGAACGACCGAGCAGGCCCTTGCGATCGCGGGCCGCCTGCTGCGCCTTGCGCGCGGCGATCCGGGCGATCGCCGCGGCCTGCGCCTTGCGGACGATGTCCTTGCCCTCGTTGGGGTTCTCCTCGAACCAGTCGCTCAGCTTGTCGTTGACGACGCGCTGCACGAACGACTTCGCCTCGGTGTTGCCCAGCTTGGTCTTGGTCTGTCCCTCGAACTGCGGCTCGGTGAGCTTGATCGAGATGATCGCGGTGAGGCCCTCACGGATGTCCTCACCGGCCATCCGATCCTCCTTCTTCTTGATCAGGCTCCAGGTCTCGCCCCACTTGTTGACCGTGTTGGTCAGCGCGGCGCGGAAACCCTCCTCGTGGGTGCCACCCTCGTGGGTGTTGATCGCGTTGGCGAAGGTGTGCACCGACTCGACGTAGGTGCCGTTCCACTGCATCGCCACCTCGACGCTCAGCCCGTGCTGCTCATCGGTGTCCTCGACCGCGATCACCGTCGGGTTGATGACCGGCTTGGCCCCGGTGAGGAACTTCACGTAGTCGATCAGGCCGTCGTCGTACTTGAAGACGTCGGCGAACTTCTTGCCGTCCTCGTCGACCCGGTCCTCCCGCTCGTCGGAGATGCTGATCGACAGGCCCTTGTTGAGGAAGGCCATCTCCCGGAACCGGGTGGCCAGGGTGTCGTAGCTGAACACCGTCGTCTCGAAGATGTCGTGGCTCGGCCAGAAGGTGATCGTGGTGCCGGTCGGACCGTTCTCGTCGATCGGCTCGAGCCGCGCCAGCTCGCCGGTCGGAACGCCGAGGTGGAACTCCTGCCGCCAGTGGTAGCCGTCGCGGAACACCTCGACGACGAACCGCTCGCTCAGCGCGTTCACCACCGAGGAACCCACGCCGTGCAGGCCACCGGAGACCTTGTAGCCGCCGTCGCCGAACTTTCCGCCGGCGTGCAGCACGGTCAGCACGAGGGTCACGGTGGGGATCTTCTCGACCGGGTGTTCCTTGACCGGGATGCCGCGGCCGTTGTCGACGACCTTGACGCCGCCGTCGGCCAACAGGGTCACCTCGATCGCGTCGCAGAACCCGGCCATCGCCTCGTCCACGGCGTTGTCGACGATCTCGGACACCAGGTGGTGCAGACCGCGTTCACCGGTGGAGCCGATGTACATGCCCGGGCGCTTGCGGACCGCCTCGAGGCCCTCCAGGACCGTGATGTTGCCGGCGTCGTACTCACCGTCGGGGCGCTGCGGGGCCGGGCTGGCTCCGTTTGCGGTCGGCTCGATCTGTTCGGTCGGCTCGCCGACACCCTCCGTCGTGGGGTCCTGCCCGTTCGCGGCATCGTCCGCAGTCGTCACCCAGCTGCTCCTTCTGACTCAGGACCTGGTGCGGCGGGGACCCGCCGGACAGTCCTGGACGATTCTAGCGGCTCCTGCGCAACGATGCCCGATTCACGGGCATGTCTGTGGATACTGGATCGCCCGTTCTCGGGCCGTGACCCACTCTCAGCCGTCCGTACGGGGGCGGAGCCGACCCCGGATACCGGTTCGGGGTTCCTGGACCGTCTCTGACTGGCTGGTCGGCCGGTCTCCTCGGACCGCAGCTCCCTTGCTCAACCCAGCCCCCTTGCTCAATTCAGTCCGGGTAGCCGTCGACGACGTTCATGGGCAAGGTCCAGTAGTAGTACTGGCGGCCCGGGACGTACACCAGCCCACTGCTGGACCCACTGGCGGAGTTGTTGCGCAGCTCAGCCCGGCTCATGATCACGTTGACCTGACCGTCCGGGGTCCACTCCTTCGGGAAGGTCGCCCCGATGACGAAGGTGGTCATCGGCATCTGGGGCTGGAAGTCGGCCCCGATCTCGGCCAGCCCGCCGACCTGGTACACAGTGCCGTCCTCAGCGACCCCGGTCCCCGAGCGCCCGATCGCCATCCACGACGACGACGGGCTACCGGAGCGGTCGCCGGTGGTGCGCCCGGTCCCGACGACCCTGATCAGCCACTGACGCACCTCCTTCGTCCTCGGGTCGACCACCCGGTAGGCCGTGGCGGAGGTGAACTGCAGCTGGTAGAGCCCGGTCTCGACCACGGTGCCGGGTGCCACGACGATCCGGTCATCGGTTCGGGTGCCGAATCCGCCGGCGAGGCCGACTCCGACCCCAGCCGCGATCAACAGCAGTACCAGGGCCAGCACCGGCCATCGCCAGCGACCACGGCGCTGCGGTGCCCGCCACGAGGGACGGAGCGGCTCCGGATCCAACCACACCTGCGGCAGCGACGGGGTCGCCGGGCTGGCGGGCTCGGCCGCGGGCAGCGGCGTGGTCGTCCCGTACGGCGTCGTCATGGCCGCACCACCTGTCGCACGGCGCCGTTCGACGGCATCACCAGGCCGTACAGCTGGGACAGTCGCGACTCCGGCACCTGATAGCTCAGCACCAGGGTGGCGCTGGCTCCCGGGGTGTCGTCGCTGCATCGCTCGGGTCGGTCGTCATAGCGCAGGACCGAGTCCCACACGATCCCGTCCGGGCCCAGCAGCTCGAGCTGACATCGGCCCACCACCTTGGCCAGCCCACCCGGCTGGTCGGTCCGGACCTCGAGCGTGGCCTCGACCCACGCCGCACCCTCGACCGCCTCGACCGGATCGGAGCCGTCCGCGGCGACGGCATCGACGACCTGCAAGGCGGTGACGGTGTAGGTGACGCCTTCCCATTCGGCACTCGCCCCGGGCGGCAGCTGCTGGTAGACGATCCGGGTGTTCACCGTGACCCAGTGCGACCAGCCCAGCTGGTAGGCGACGCACAGCGCCAGCACCAGGGCGAAGACCAGCCATCCCCGCAGGCTGCGCACCGGCGACCCGGGCTGCGGACCCCAGTGACGCCTCATCGTGCGACCTCCAGCTTCGACTCGGTGAGGGCGACCGTACGGCCCACGCTGTCGGCCATCCGCCCCGGATCGGCCGGCGGCGCGACGCGCAGGAAGTGCTGGTGGCCCTGGACGATCTCGACCCGGCCGGCCACCAGGGTGAACTCACCGACCGCTTCGGCCGGTACTTCGAAGGCGGAGCTGCGAATGCTGGTGAAGCCGGGCGGGGCCGGCTCGTAGTCGTCGTCGACCGGGCGGTAGCGGTTGCCCTGCCACCACAGTTCCACCTCGATCAGGGGCGGCTGCCGCGTCTCGGCCCAGACCCGGAGGTCCACCACCACCCACCGACCGGAGGTGGCGGCGAACTCGTCCCGTCGCTGCAGCCGGTCACCGACCCGGATGCCGACGAAGGCGCCGGTGGTGCCGTCGGCGAGGCGAGCCCGCTCGTCCAGCTGCACCTGTTGGTACAACTCCCGCTCGCTCTCGTTGATGGCGGTGGCGGCCTGCACGATCACGCCGGCCAGCAGGATGGCTGCCAGGGCGAGCACCACCGCGACGACACGGTCCCGTACCGGATGGCTCGTCATGCCGACACCTTCTGCGGTGCTGCTGCCGTCCCGACCGTGACGGTCGAGGCCCGGTCGTGGAACAGGGCGAGGCAGCGATGGAACGCCAGGGCGAGCAGGCACATCCGCAACGGCTCGGTCGGGGCGAGCACGAGGAAGTCGGCGAGCGGGCCGAGCTTCAGCCAGGTGAGCGCGTCCTGGCCACCGATGGCGAGGACGACGAGGTGCCGCCACCCGGCGACCAGCACGGTCCACAGGGCGTAGACGAAGACGTACGAACCGAGGAAGGTCACCCCGGCACGCAGCACCAGGCGCAGCGACTGGAAGGTCGGCAGGTACTTGTCGTCGATGTCGCCGAGGAACACCTCCTGGAACTCCAGCCAGACCCGGCGCCCCGACCGGGAGGCGGCGCGCTCCTGTCGTACGGCCTGGAGCCGGCGGACCCGTCGCGGCACCGGCACCTGGGCGGTGAGTGGTGCCCCTTGGCGCCACAGATCGGCCACCGAGAGGGTCTTCGCCCCGAAGACGAGCGCTGCGACCGCGAGCCAGATCACCGGCTGGACCATCGCGTCACGCAACAGCGGCCAGAGCGTGGCCGACCAGAAGTCCCAGAACCAGCCGAGGAAGGCCGGCCACTGCAGGTTCAGCAGACCGAAGAAGCCGCCGATGGCTGCACCCACCTGGTCCAGCCACTGCACCAGCAGCCGTTCCCCCCACCAGTTCTGCACGCTGGTGATCACCGACTGCCCCGACATGATGACGATCAGCAGGAAGTAGCCCTCCAGCACGGTCACCACCAGGCCGAGGGGACGCCATCCGGTGCGCTCGTGCAGCAGGTCGACGACCCGGCGGACCAGGTAGACGCTGATGACGAGGACCAGGACGAACCGCAGGCGCTCAGGCGAGGCGAACGGGTTGAGTTCGGTGAAGATCGTGTGGTCACCGAGCAGGCCGGTCTTCAGCAGCGTGATCGCGGTCAGCTCGTCGGCCCGGGCGGCGATCTCGTTCACCGCGGCATAGATGCCCAGGAAGGGAAGCAGGGTGATGGCCAGCACGTGGCTCACCGACTGGTCGTCGTCGGCCTCGGGCACCAGACGATGCAGGTTCAGGTGATGGGCCACCATCCGCAGCATCAGCACGATGGCACCGAGGGTCCCGAGGAAGCCCAGCGCGAAGATCAGCAGCGAGAACCAGACGTACTCGACCGGGATGGCGGTGGTGATCCAGGTGCACAGCTGGGTGACCAGCCACCCCGCCATCCAGATCGCGGTCAGCCGTGGGAAGAGGCGCACCCAGAGCCGCACCGAACCGACCCCGAGGTCAGCCGTGGCCAGGCCGAGGTTCTTCAGTCCCGTGAGCATGTCGCTGTCCCGCCGGCCTAGCCGTAGGTGTCCCGCGGGCCGCGGCCGTTGCGCACGGTACGGCGACCCCGCTTCCAGGAGGGGACGTCAGGACCGAGGACCGTGATGCGCTCGACGGTGCCCTGGCCAAGCTGTTCGTTCAGGCTGGCGACCAGGCGGGGGGCCAGCCCGCGGAGCTGGGTCGCCCACGCCGTGGAGCTGGCGCGGACCGTGATCACCTGGTCGGCATAGGCCTCGGGTGTGGTGTGCTCGGCGAGCTGTGGCCCGACCAGTGCCGGCCACCGACCCAGGATCGTGTGGACGTTGAGTTCGCTCGCCCAGCCCCGATGGGCCAGCAACTTGTCGACCGTACGGCCCAGGGTCTGCGGATCGCGTTCGTCGGGATGGGCACCCGACACCTGCGGCCCGCCGCGGCGGCGCCCGCCGCCCGGACCGGTGAGCGTGCCCGCACCGGATCCCGTACGGCGTCGGGCCGGGCCTCCGGTGAGGCCGGCGGTGAGGCTGCGCGCCAGGTCGAGACCAGTGGGCTCGTACTCCTCCGTCTCCTCGACCGCGGGGGTCGCACCGGTCGGTGCGGCCTCGCCGGGAGGGACGGAATCGGACATGGTCGCGATCCTAGTGGGCAGGAGCGCTGATTTTCGGCAGTCAGGTTGGCCAGCAATCGATTTCCGGGCCACCGATCCATGATCTGACCACCGATTTCCAGCGCAACGGCGCTGTCACGCCTCGACGGCCCCCGCCGCGACGGTGAACCGTGCCCCGGCAAGTTCGGCCGGCACGTCAGCACCGACGGCCGCGGTGACCAGCAACTGCTCGGCGACCACCACCGAGCGGGCCAGCCGGTCACGGCGGGTGGTGTCCAGCTCGGCGAACACGTCGTCAAGGATCAGCACCGGTTCCACCCCGTCGGCCTGCAGCAGGTGGAAGGCACCGAGCTTCAGGGCCAGCGCGTACGACCAGGACTCACCGTGGCTGGCGTACCCCTTGGCGGGCAGCTCGCCGAGGCGGAGCCGTACGTCGTCGCGGTGCGGCCCGACCAGGCTGACCCCGCGGGCGATCTCGTCGGCCCGGCGGGCGGTCATCGCGGTACGGAGCCAGTCGGTGAGCTCGTCGCGGGTCGGAAGCTCGGCCTCGGGATCACGTTCGGCCAGGTCGGTGACTCCGGCGTGGTCAGTGAGCGCCGTACGGTAATCGGTGCGGGCCTCGTTGTTGGCCGGCGCGATGTCGGCATAGGCCTGCGCGGTGTGGGGCTGCAGTGCGGCGAGGGTGTCGAGCCGGGCCCGCAGCAGGTCGGCGCCGACCCGCGCCAGCTGGTCGTCCCAGACCTCCAGGGTCGAGGCCGCGTACGGGTCCTCCGCGGCACTGCGACCTCGTCCGCGGCTCCGGCCGCTCAGGGTCTTCAACAAGCTGTTGCGCTGGCGCAGGATCCTGTCGTAGTCGGCCCGTACCCCGGCGAACCGGGGCCAGCGAGTCACCACCAGGTCGTCGAGGAAGCCGCGGCGTTGGGCCGGATCCCCCTTCACGATCGCCAGGTCCTCCGGGGAGAACAGCACCGTGCGCAGGATGCCGAGCAGCTCCCGCGGCCGGTTGACCGGGGACCGGTTGAGCCGAGCCCGGTTGGCCTTCCCCGGGGTGATCTCGATCTCGAGCACCACGGCCCGGTCGTCCTCGGCACCGGCCCGGACCCGGGCCCGGACGATCGCCTGGTCGGCGCCCGCCCGGACCAGCGGTGCGTCCTGGGCCACCCGGTGTGACCCGAGGGTGGCCAGGTAGTCGATGGCCTCGACCAGGTTCGTCTTGCCCTGACCGTTCGCACCGACGAAGACGGTCACCCCCGCCTCGAGCGGCAGTTCCACGTGGCTGTAGTTGCGGAAGTCGACGAGCTGGAGGTGGTCGACATACACGGAGGCGAGCCTAGCGGTGCCCAGCCGGCGAGGAGCGCCCACCGTGGTTCGTACGGTATCCTCGTCCCATCAAGGGGAGTACTCCCACGTGACGGTCGCTCGTCAGTACGGATCCACGATTGGTCCCGGGCGCCGGCCGGGTGATCGTTCCGGTGGAGAAGACCTTGACGTTCATGTCAACGTCTCTCCTCGGGAGTTCCACGTGCAGGTGTCCCCGCTCGTCTGGATCATCACCATCGCGGTCACGATCGCGTTCTTCGTCTACGAGTTCTTTGCCCACGTCCGCAAGCCGCACGAGCCCTCGATCGCCGAGTCGGCGCGCTGGTCCGCCTTCTACATCGGCCTGGCCCTGTTGTTCGGCGTCGGGATCGGCTGGCTGGTCGACTGGCGCTACGCCGGCGAGTACTACGCCGGCTACCTGACCGAGAAGGCGCTGTCGATCGACAACCTCTTCGTGTTCCTGATCGTGATGTCGGGTTTCGCGGTCCCCCGGAGGTACCAGCAGAAGGTGCTGATGATCGGCATCGTGATCGCGTTGGTGCTGCGCGGCGGGTTCATCGCCGTCGGTGCAGCGCTGATCGAGAACCTCAGCTGGATCTTCTACATCTTCGGTGCCGCCCTGCTCTTCCTCGCCTGGCGGCAGGCCTTCGGCAGCGGGGACCACAACCCCGCGAACGGCAGGTTCATGCAGCTGGTGCGCCGGGTGCTGCCGGTCACCAACGACTACCACGGCGACCGGATGACCACCAGGATCGACGGCCGCCGCCACGTGACGCCGATCCTGCTCACGATCATCGCGGTGGGCTTCGTCGACCTGATCTTCGCAGTCGACTCGATCCCGGCCATCTACGGCCTGACCGAGGAGGCCTACATCGTCTTCACCGCGAACGCCTTCGCCCTGATGGGCCTGCGCCAGCTCTACTTCCTCATCGGCGGCCTGCTGCAGCGACTCGTCTACCTGGCCCAGGGCCTCGCGGTGATCCTCGCGTTCATCGGCATCAAGCTGGTCCTCCACGCGCTGCACGTGAACGAGCTGCCGTTCGTCAACGGCGGTCAGCCGGTGTTGTGGGCACCGGAGATCCCGATCTGGTTCTCGCTGCTGTTCATCGGCGCCACCATCGCGGTCGCCACCGTCGCGAGTCTGATCAGGACGCGGGGCCGTCGTGGTGGCCAGCCGCAGCAGGTCGCCGATGCCGCGCCGAGCGTCCCCGCCACTCGGCACGACGCCGACCACTGACCGTACGGCGGAGTGACTCAGGCCTCCTCGGGCACCACCGCATGGCCTCCGAACTGGTTGCGCATCGCGGCGATCATCTTCATCGCCGGTGAGTCCTCCTGGCGGGAGACGAAGCGGGCGAACAGGGCGGCCGAGATGGCGGGCACCGGCACGGCCAGGTCGATGGCGGCCTCGACGGTCCAGCGACCCTCACCGGAGTCGTCGGCGTAGCCGCGGATCTCGGACAGGTCGTCGTCGGCCTTGAGGGCCCGGACCAGCAGCTCCAGCAGCCAGGACCGGATGACGGTGCCCTCCTGCCACGACTCGAAGATGGCGGGGACGTTCTGGGTCACCTCGTCGGCGGCCTCGAGCAGCTCCCACCCTTCGGCGTAGGCCTGCATGATCGCGTACTCGATGCCGTTGTGGACCATCTTGGCGAAGTGGCCGGCCCCGTGGTCGCCGGCGTGGACGTAGCCGTACTGGCCCTCCGGCTTGAGCGTGTCGAAGATCGACTGGCAGTACGAGACCTGGTCGGCCGGGCCGCCGACCATCAGGGCGTAGCCGAGGTCCTTGCCCCAGACGCCGCCGGAGACACCGCAGTCGAGGTAGCCGATACCGTGCTCAGCGAGCTTGTCGGCGCGAACCTTGTCGTCACTCCACCGTGAGTTGCCGCCGTCGATGATGATGTCGCCCTCGCTGAGCAGCGGCGCCAGTTCCGCGAGCACCGGGTCGATGGCCTGCACCGGCACCATCAGCCAGACGACCTTCCGGTCGGCCTTCAGCTGGTCGACCATGTCGGCCAGCGAGGTCGAGTCGGAGATCTCGGCGTTGTTGTCGTACCCGACCACCGTGTGGCCGCCCGCGCGCAGTCGCTCGCGCATGTTGCCGCCCATCTTGCCCAGACCGACGAGTCCCAGTTCCATCTGCGTGCCTTCCGTACGGGGCCAAGGTGACAGACCCCATCTTGCTCCTCGCTCCTGGTCCCCGTGCAACGGGTGCAGCGGATGGGTAACCGTGTCAGTTCCACATCGGTCACCGAATGGGCTGGTGGGATGGCCATTCGGGCACGATGATGGCGACATGGACACCGAGGCCCGTCAGTCCCAGATCCTCCAGCTGGCCCGTGCCGACGGCCGTGTCATGGTCACCACGCTGGTCACTGAGCTCGGCGTCGCCGCCGAGACCATCCGCCGCGACCTGCGAGCCCTGGCCGAGCGTGGGGTGCTGCGACGGGTCCACGGAGGCGCGGTCGCGGTGGAGAGCGCCGGGTACGAGTCCGACGTCGGCCATCGGTCCACCTCCTTCGTCGACGAGAAGCGCCGCATCGCCGCCGCGAGTTCCCGGCTGCTGCACGGCGCCGAGACGGTCTACATCGACGAAGGTTTCACTCCGCGACTGGTGGCCGAGGAGCTGGTCGGCGAGCGCCTGACGGTGGTCACGTCCTCCCTGCCGGCAGCGATGGTGTTCGCCGATGCACCGGCGGTCACGGTGCTGTTGCTCGGCGGCCGGATGCGAGGCCGTACGGTGGCAACGGTCGACCACTGGGCGCTGCAGATGCTGCGGGAACTGAGCATCGACCTCGCGATCATCGGCGCCAACGGGGTGTCGCGCGACCGCGGCCTCACCACTCCCGACCCGGCGGTGGCAGCGGTCAAGGCGGAGGCCGTACGGCGGTCCCGGCGGCGCGTACTGGTCGGCGCCCACACCAAGTTCGGCGCGATCAGCTTCTGCACCTTCGCCGAACTGACCGATCTCGAGGCGATCGTCACCGGGACCGAGTTGTCGGCGGCCGAGGCGCATCGGTACGAGGCCGCCGGCCCGCGGGTGATCCGCGCCTGAACTTCTCGAGCCTGCACGCCGCAGAGAACCGGTCACCACTCGGTCATCCGTGCGCCCCCATTCGGGCACACGTCCGGCGGCGCCTGCTGCCAATAATCGAGGGACGAAGCACGTCTCACGACCAAAGGCGCCACCGTGACGATCACGTTGAGCAATGCTGCACTGCGATCCCTCGACCCGCGGGTCCAGGTTCCCCGGTACGACCGGGCTGCCGTCCGTCCCGGCATCGCCCACATCGGAGTCGGCGGGTTCCACCGCGCGCACCAGGCGGTCTACGTCGACGACCTGCTGGCCGCTGGGGCCACCGACTGGGGCATCGTCGGCATCGGATTGCTGCCGGGTGATCGCCGGATGCGTGACGTGCTGCGCGACCAGGACCACCTCTACACCGTCGTCACCAAACAGGCCGACGGCCGTCTCGAACCGCGCGTGATCGGGTCGATCGTCGACTACCGGTACGGACCGGACAACCCCGAAGCGGTGTTGCAGGTGCTGATCGATCCGGCCATCCGGATCGTCTCCCTCACCGTCACCGAGGGCGGCTACCATCTCGACCACGCCAGTGGCGAACTCGTGGTCGACGCCGCCCTGCAGGCCGATCTGGACCGTCCCGGGACACCGGCGACAGCGTTCGGCCATCTCGTCGAGGCCCTCGCGCGCCGACGGACCGCCGGCACCGAGGCGTTCACCGTCTCGTCCTGCGACAACCTGCCCGGCAACGGCGACCTGGCACGCCGGATGCTCACCGCGTTCGCCCGGCTGCGTGACCCGGATCTTGCCGACTGGATCGACCGGCACGTCGCGTTCCCCAACTCCATGGTCGACCGGATCACCCCGGTCACCAACGACGAGGACCGAGCCCTGCTGACGGAGCGGTTCGGGCTGGTCGACGGCTGGCCGGTGGTGTGCGAACCGTTCCGGCAGTGGGTGTGCGAGGACCGCTTCCCCGCCGGGCGGCCCGCGTACGAGACCGTCGGGGTGCAGGTGGTCGACGACGTGGTGCCGTACGAACTCATGAAGTTGCGGCTGCTCAACGCCGCCCACCAGGCCCTGGGCCATCTCGGACGGCTCCGCGGCTGGACCTATGCCCATGAGGCCGCGCAGGATCCGCCGCTGGTCCGGTTCGTCGCCGACTACCTCCGTGAGGAAGGGGCACCGACACTGCCGCCGGTCCCCGGGATCGACCTGGAGCACTACCAGCGCCAGCTGCTGGACCGGTTCGCCAATCCGGCGATTCTCGACACCCTCGACCGGCTCTGCGTCGACTCCTCCGACCGCATCCCTGCCTTCGTGCTGCCGGTGGTCCGGGACCAGCTCCGGCGTGGGGGCTCCATCGCGCACTGCGCCACCATCGTCGCCGCCTGGGCAGCTGGGATCACCGGCGACAGTGAACGGGCTCCGTTCCGGATGGTCGACCAACACCCCGAACGGGTCACCGGACTGGCGCAGCACTCGATGGCTGACCCGGCGGCCTTCCTCGATGACGCAGCACTGTTCGGCCCACTCGCCCACGACCCGAGGTTCGTGGCCGCGTTCAGCGATGCCCTGAGCGCGCTGCGCACCGCTGGGGTGCAGCCGACGCTGGAGCAGCTCTCGATCACCCCCTCGACCCCCAGTTCCGTCCGCACAGAAAGGTAGAACCAGATGATCAGCACGATGCGACGACGCCTCGCCGCGATCAGCCTCATGATGGGACTTGCTCTCGTCACCACCACCGGCTGCGCCGGTTTCGGCAACCTCGGCACCGACCCCGGGGTCACCACCATCACGCTCGCGAGCGTCAACAACCCGCAGATGCAGGACATGGCCCAACTGCTGCCCGAGTTCAACAAGCAGCATCCCGACATCAAGATCACCATGATCTTCATGGAGGAGAACGACCTCCGCAATGCCGCCACCAAGGACGTGGCGACGCAGGGAGGCCAGTACGACATCATGACCGTCGGCGCGTACGAGGTCCCGATCTGGGCCCGCAACGGCTGGCTGGTCGACCTGACCGATCGTGCCGCGGATCCGGTGTACGACGTCGATGACCTGTTCAAGCCGGTCCGTGACGGTGTCTCGTACCGGGACCGGTTGTACGCGGTCCCGTTCTACGGCGAATCCTCCTTCCTGATGTATCGCAAGGACCTCTTCGCCCAGGCCGGCATCACGATGCCGGAACGCCCGACCTGGGAGCAGGTCGCCCAGTACGCCAAGCAGCTGAACGATCCGGGCGCCGGGCAGACGGGGATCTGCCTGCGCGGCAAGCCCGGCTGGGGCGAGATGTTCGCGCCACTCACCACCGTGGTGAACACCTTCGGCGGACAGTGGTACGACCAGAACTGGCAGGCCCAGGTCAACGCACCGGGCTTCACCGATGCCGTACGTTTCTACGTCGACCTGCTCGCCCAGGCGGGTGAGCGAGATCCGGTGTCCTTCGGGTTCACCGAGTGCCTGAACCTCTTCAGCCAAGGTCGGGCAGCGATGTGGTACGACGCCACCTCGGCGGCCGGCTCGGTCGAGGACCCGAAGAACTCCAAGGTGGCCGGCAAGGTCGGCTATGTCCGAGCCCCTGTCGCCAGGACCACGGACTCTGGCTGGCTCTGGTCGTGGAACCTCGGCATCAACGCCAACTCCCGGCACGCCGATCAGGCCTGGGAGTTCGTGAAGTGGGCAACCTCGAAGGACTATGCGCAGTTGGTCGGCTCCCAGCTCGGCTGGTCGCGCACTCCTCCGGGAACGCGGCAGTCGACCTACCGGATCCCGGAGTACGTGAAGGCGGGCGGGGAGTTCGCTCCGCTGACCGCGCAGATCATGTCGGAGGTGAATCCGGCCCAGCCCGGTGTCGCGCCCCAGCCGTGGGTCGGGATCCAGTACGTCACCATCCCCGAGTTCCAGGACGTCGGCAACCAGACCTCGCAGCTGATCGCCGATGCGATCGCCGGTCGCCGGTCCCTCACCGACGCCCTGGCCGACGGGCAACGCATCGCTCAGCGGGCCGGGGACAACCAGAAGGAGGAGAAGTGAGCGCCACCAGTGTCGATGCCGCGCCGGCCCCTCGTGGCTCAAGCGCCGGACGCACCGCGACGGTGTCCCGTACGGACCCCTCGCCCCAGAACCGATCTCTCACCCGGTTCTCCCGCGCCATCGTGATGCCGGGGTTCATCGCCGCGATCGTGATCACCCAGATCCCTTTCCTGGTGACGATCTACTACTCACTGCAGAACTGGAACCTGGCCCGCCCGGAGGCCCGGTCCTTCGCCGGCTTCGACAACTACATCGCCGTCGTGACCAACGGGGCCTTCCTGCCGTCACTGTGGGCCACGGTGCTCATCGTCGGCGGTTCGGTGATTCTCTCCTTGGTGCTCGGATTGTTCCTGGCGGTGCTGCTGGACCGCAAGTTCCGGGGCCGCGCCGTGGCACGGACCTTGCTGATCACGCCGTTCCTGGTGATGCCGGCGGCAGCAGCGCTGATGTGGAAGTACTCCCTGCTCGAGGTCAACACCGGCATCGTGAACTGGGTGTTGTCGTGGGTCGGTCTCGGTCCGGTCGCCTGGAACACCGAGTATCCGACGCTGACCATCATCTTCACCCTCACCTGGCAGTACACGCCGTTCATGATGCTGATCCTGCTGGCCGGGCTGCAGTCGCAGTCGCCGGAGGTGCTGGAAGCGGCCGACGTCGACGGGGCCAACGCGCTGCAGACGTTTCGGCACATGACGTTGCCGCACCTGCGGACGTACGCCGAACTGGCCGTACTGCTGTGCACGGTGCTGATGATCCAGGTGTTCGATCCGGTCAACATCATGACCAAGGGCGCCGGCAACACCAAGACCCTGTCCTACCTGCTGTACGAGAGGGCGTTCATCGGGCAGCAGATCGGTGAGGCCGCCGCGTACGGCGTCGTCACGGTGCTCGTGACCATCGTCGTCGCCACCCTCGCCCTGCGCACCCTGTTCAAGGTTTTCACTGAAGGGACCGACTGATGACCACCCCCGCAGTCAAGCTGGAAGCTGCAAGCGGAAACATCTCGCGCCGTCCGATCACCCGGCGCCGTGTCGGTGGCTGGCTGGTGACCGCACTGACCTGGATCGTGACGTTCCTGTTCTTCTTCCCCGTCCTGTGGATGGTGCTGACCAGTTTCAAGTCCGAGGGCGTGGCGGCATCGTTCCCACCGCAGGTCATCCCGGACTGGACGTTGGACCGGTACGCCGACGTGTTCAACCGCGGCATGGGGCTCTACCTCGCCAACTCCGCAGCGGTCTCGGTCCTGTCGACCGTGGCGGTGATGGCGCTGGCGATCCCGGCGGCGTACGCCCTGTCGGTGCGGCCGATCAAGAAGTGGCGCGACGTGCTGTTCTTCTTCATCTCGACGAAGTTCATGCCGGTGGCCGCCTCGATCATCCCGGTGTTCCTGCTGCTCCGGCTGATCGGAGGCCTGGACAACCTGTGGGCGCTGGGAGTGCTGTACATCGGCATCAACCTGCCTCTCGCGGTGTGGATGATGCGGTCCTTCTTCGCCGAGGTCCCGATCGCGGTGGTCGAGGCAGCGCAGATCGACGGTGCCAGCTACACCCGCGAACTGTGGCGGGTCTCGCTGCCCATCGTTGCCCCCGGCGCGGCCGCAGCAGCGTTGATCTGCTTCATCTTCGCCTGGAACGAGTACTTCCTGGCGAACCTGCTGACCGCGGTGGTCGCCAGGACCACGCCGCCGTTCCTGGGCAGCTTCGTCGACGGCCGCGGCCAGTTCATCGCGGTGCTGTCAGCCGCCTCGACGATTGCGGTGCTCCCGGTGATCATCGCCGGCTGGGTGGCGCAGAAGCGGTTGGTGCGCGGGCTGGCGATGGGTGCGGTCAAGTAGCACCGCGGAGTCGCTCAGCCGGGCAGGCGCATCAGCATGATCACGTGCCGGTAGTCGGTCTCCGGGTTGCCGTCCAGCTGCTGCAGCCCGGTGATCAGGCACGGCTTGCCCGGGGCGGTGAAGGCGAAGTTCACGTACGGGGTGGTGAAGACCCCGAGGGCGTCGGCCAGGTAGGTCGGGTTGAAGCCGGCCGCGGTCATCTCGTTCTCGGAGACGTGCTCAACCGTTGCCTCCAGCGCCTCGGTGCCCTGCGCCTGGTCGCCGGTGGCGGCCGAGAGCGTGACCGAGCCGTCCTCGATCGACATCCGCAGCGAGGTGTTGCGTTCAGCCACCAGGGAGACGCGCTTGACCGCGGCGATGATGTCGGCCGTGGCGATCCTGACGTTCACCGCACCCTGCATGTTCATGATGTGGCGGACCTTCGGGAACTCACCGTCCAGCAACCGGGTGGTGGTGTGCCGCACCCCGCCCGGGCCGGTGCCCTCGAAGCCGATCAGGCCTTCACCGGCGTCGGCCGCGGCCAGGCTGAGGTGAATCTCGTCGCCGCTGGTCATGGACCGAGCCGTCTCGGACAGCACCCGAGCCGGCACCAGCGCATTGGCGCTGACGTCACTCGAGCCCGGGTTCCACGGGATCTCCTTCATCGCCATCCGGTACCGGTCGGTCGCCAGCAGCGAGAGGGTGTCGCCCTCAATCTCCATCCGGACTCCGGTGAAGACCGGCAGCAACTCGTCACGGCCGGCGGCGACCACGACCTGGGAGACGGCTTCGGAGAACATCGCACTGTCGACGGTGCCGGTCTCCTCCGGCATCGACGGCAGCGTCGGGTAGTCGGCCACCGGCAGGGCCTGCAGCGTGAACCGGGCTGAGCCGCAGACGATCTCCATCTTGGAGGCGTCTGCGGTCAACTGGACGGTCTTGTTCGGCAACGAACGACAGATGTCGGCCAGCAGGCGTCCCGAGACCAGCGACTCGCCCTCGTCGTTGACGGTTGCCTCGACGTCGATCTTCGCCGAGGTCTCGTAGTCGAAGGTCGACAGTGTGACACCAGAGGCATCGGCCCGGATGAGCAGGCCGGTGAGGATCGGAGCGCTCGGCCGCGCCGGCAGGCTGCGCGCGGCCCACTGCACCGCGTCGGCGAGGACGTCGCGAGCGAGCTGGATCTTCAACTGGGGCCTCCTGGGCTCAGGGCATGTCCTGGGTTCAGGGCACGCAGGGCACGGCGGACCCCGATCATATCGGTGTCGGTGCTGGGCGGAAACGGGTTGGTGGTCACGAGAGGTGGTCCGCCACGAGTTGTCCACGGTTCCGGGCCCAGGAGATTTCCACGAGGTTGGTCATACGTGTCTCAGTTCTTCTTCGTCGTAGCAATTGTGGAAGATGGGGACAACCGTCATCACGGCTTGTCGCAGGGCGTGTCGGCCTGGGGACCGGGTGTGGGTGGATGCCGAATGACACGGGTGGAAGATGCGGACGACGTACGGTCACACGGTTGTGGCTCTGTAGTTCGTCCCCATGTCGATCGTGCCCGGTCCACAGTTGTCCCCAACCCTGTCCACAGGCTGTGGGATCACGAAAATCGTCTCAGCCGCGGGTCACGACGACCGGACAGCTGGCGTAGCGGACGACGGCTTCGCTGACGGAGCCGAGCAGCATCGCTGCGAAACCGCCCCGGCCGCGCGATCCGACCACCACGTAACGAGCCGCCTCACTGGCGGCGACCAAGGACTTGCCTGCGGTGTTCGCGTCGACGGCGTAGCCGATCTCCAGCTCGGGGTGCGCGGTGGCCACTGGTTCGAGGTCGGTGCGGAGTGCTCGTTCGATGGAGTCGGCGAGTTCGTCGCTGGACGGGACGTAGCCGCTCCAGTCCTGGGTGCGCAGTTCGTTCGACAGGCTGAACGCGCGAAGCACGGTGACGGGCAGGTGCAGTGCCTCGGCCAGGGTGACGGCCTCGTTCAGGGCGGCTGCTGCGTGCTGTGAGCCGTCATGGCCGACGACGATCGAGCCGGCGGGGAGTTGTTCGACGGAGTGGTGGACCAGAGGCATGACGACGTCCTTCTCGAGCCAGGTGAACGGTGCGAACTGTCGGCGGGCCGACACGACAGAGCGTAGTAGTAGCGGTCCGGTCGCTCGGGTCGGTCAGGACTGGTGGCGCACCGTCAGTCTTCTTCTCGTCTGCTGCCAGGTCATTCGTCTCGACAAGCTCGACGGGCGGGATGGTCCGGGCGTGACGGGCGGATGGTGCGGGCGTGACGGGTGGATGGTGCGGACGGGTCCCGGGAGATCAGCCCTGTTTGGCCTGGTGCTTGATCCGGTTCGTGAGCTCGGTGACCTGGTTGAAGACCGAACGCCGCTCACTGAGCAACTGCCGGATCTTCCGGTCGGCGTGCATGACGGTCGTGTGGTCCCGGCCACCGAACTGCTGACCGATCTTCGGCAGGGACAGGTCGGTGAGCTCCCGGCACAGATACATCGCGATCTGCCGGGCCGTGGCGAGCATGTGGGTCCGGTTCTGGCTGCAGAGGTCGTCGACCGTGACGCCGAAGTAGGCCGCCGTCTGCGACATGATCAGGCCGGCGGTGATCGGTGCCTCACCGCCTTCAGGGATGAGGTCCTTCAGCACGAATTCGGCAAGAGCCAGGTCGACCTGCTGCCGGTTGAGGCTGGCGTAGGCGGCGACCCGGATCAGGGCACCCTCGAGTTCGCGGATGTTGGTCTGGATCCGCTGGCCGATGAACTCCAGCACGTCGGCACTGGCCGTGAGGCGTTCCAAGGAGGCCTTCTTGCGCAGGATGGCGATGCGAGTCTCCAGGTCGGGAGGCTGCACATCGGTGATGAGGCCCCACTCGAAGCGGCTTCGCAGCCGCGGCTCGAGCGCCTCCAACAACCGTGGCGGACGGTCGGAGGTCATCACGATCTGCTTCTGCGCGTTGTGGAGGGTGTTGAAGGTGTGGAAGAACTCCTCCTGGGTGCGCTCGGCCCGTTCCAGGAACTGGATGTCATCGATCAGCAGCACGTCGACGTCGCGGTAGTGGCGGCGGAACTGGGCGCCCTTGTTCTCCGAGATGGCGGTGATGAAGTCGTTGGTCATCTCCTCGGTGGAGACGTAGCGCACCGTGACCCGGTCGAAGTAGCTGCGGACGTAGTGGCCCAGGGCGTGCAAGAGGTGGGTCTTGCCCAGGCCGGAGTCGCCGTAGATCATCAGCGGGTTGTACGAGCGGCCAGGGGCTTCGGCCACCGCGACGGCCGCAGCATGGGCAAATCGGTTCGACGGTGCGGTGACGAAGTTCTCGAACGAGTAGCGAGGGTTCAGGCGATCCTGGCGACCGGTGCCGGTCTGGGTGGGGCGTGCTGAGGCCATCGGGCCACCGGTCGGACGGAGTTCCCGTACCTCGGCGTCGTGGTCGGGTGCCAGTTCGCTGGCCGTCTCCTCGTCGGCGAAGCGGCGCTCGGCGAAGGCGTCACCGGGAAAGGTGTTGTCGGACTCCGTGCTGTCGGGGGCTGGGTAGCCGGTGGCGTCGTAGTCGGCCTCGGCCGAGGAGTCGAGCTCGTCGTCGTAGTCGAGGTCGGCGTCGATCATCACGCCGAGGTGGACCTTGCGGCCGAGGTGGGTCGACAGCAGTGCTTCGATGTCGGGACGCAACCGCGTCTCGAGTTGCTCCCTGGTGAACTCGTTCGGTACGGCCACCAGCAGGGTTGAGTTGTGGATGGACATCGGCCTGGCATGGCGCACCCAGGCGCGACGGACCGGTGAGGTCTCCTCAAGGACATGGTGCCAAGCGGCCTGGACGTCGTCGGCAGGTTGCTCGGTGTCAGCCAAGGGTCACTCCCCAACCTTCCTCAACGTCGCTGCAGTGTGTAGTTGTCCACAACCGTGTCCACACATGTGGGTAACCCGCACCCGTGGGGGAGGCTACTCGTCGGCGTGGCCCTGTGGAAACCCGTGGGGACGATTCACAGGAGGAGGACGTGCCGAGGAGGTTACTCAGGGCCGGGGGCCTCCGCAACCTTGCTTGGGTACGGATTTTCGTGCCCGCGGCGTGTCGAGTGGACAGCATCTGGGAGACTGTTCGCAGGGCGGCCGACGGTTTGACCGTCGTGGCAGCCTTGACTACCGTAGGCAGGTCGCTGTCTGCACGGCGAACGCTTCGTTGCGCCCTTCCTGCTTCGGCACCACAGGCGCTTCACGGTCATCGAACAACGGGAGTACTCCAGTGAGCAAGCGCACTTTCCAGCCGAGCAACCGGCGGCGCAGCCGTACCCATGGGTTCCGTGCCCGCATGCGTACCCGCGCCGGGCGGGCCATTCTGGCCGCGCGCCGCAGCAAGGGCCGCGCCGAGCTGTCGGCCTGAAGCCGGCAGCACCCACTGTCGTGTTGAGCGCCGCCCATCGACTGCGCCGCTCGCAGGACTTCCAGCACGTGATCCGACGCGGGGTCCGGGTCGGGCGGCCGACACTTGTCGTGCACGCCGCGACCCGCGGCCCGGCGGGTGGTGCTGCTGCAGGCTCCGCGTCCACCGACGGGACGCCTGCAGCGGACGCCGTACCGCGCGTCGGTTTCGTCGTATCCAAGGCAGTGGGCAATGCCGTCATCCGTAACCGCGTGAAGCGCCGTCTGCGTGAACTCGCCCGAGCCGAACTCTCGGCCACGGGCGATGCCGTCGTGCCACCACGCGGGACCGACCTGGTGATCCGAGCGTTGCCACCCGCGGCGGCCTCGGGCGACCTGGCCGAGGAGTTCCACTCCGCCTGGCGGGGATCGCTGAAGAAGCTGAGCGGCTCAGGTCGACGATGAGGTACCTGTTGATCGGCCTGCTGAAGGCCTACCGCTTCGCGATCAGTCCGATGTACGGCAGTGTCTGTCGCTACTGGCCGACATGTTCGGCCTACGCCCTCCGCGCGGTCGAGGTGCACGGTGCGGCGAAGGGGACGTGGCTCACGCTGCGCCGCCTGGGACGCTGCCATCCGTGGGCTGCTGGTGGTTACGATCCGGTTCCGGGTACGCCGGAAGCGGTGGCGTGGGCCGCCGACCCGAGCAACCCGGACCGGTGCCGGGACCACACCGACCCCAGCCATGTCCACCCTGGTCGCCGAGACGGGGTGACCCGGCGTCGGGCCGAGCGTCGCCGTCCGTCGCGCCGGGTCGACACTCTCGCCGAGTCAGCACCGTGACCGGCACCCACGACCTCGCCCCCGTCCGGGGGGCCAACACCGACTCGAGGCCGACACTGCGATGGACATGATGATGACCCTGCTTCCCCAGCTTCCCCTGATGGTCCCGATGGATCTCTGGGGCAGCATCGTCGGCTTCTTCGAGACCCTGATGTGGCCCCTCTACTGGGCCGTGTCAGGTCTGTTGGTGCTCTTCCACAACCTCTGGGTCCCGGTGCTGGGGGCCGACAACGGTTGGACCTGGGTCCTCACCATCGTCTCGCTGACGATCCTGATCCGCGCGCTGTTGATTCCGCTGTTCGTGCGGCAGATCCAGTCGTCGCGCAACATGCAGCTGATCCAGCCGAAGATGAAGGAGCTGCAGAAGAAGTACGGGCATGACCGGGAACGCCTCGGTCAGGAGATGATGAAGCTCTACCGGGAGAACAACGCCAACCCCATGGCGTCGTGCCTGCCGTTGATTCTCCAGATGCCGATCTTCATCACGCTGTTCCAGGTGATTGACCACGCCGCCAACGGGCGGGCCGTCGGCAAGTGGCTGGAGGACAGTCCGGACCTGGCCGCCTCACTGCGCGACTCGACAATCTTCGACGGCACCTTCCTGCAGGTGCGGATCTCGGACAAGTTCCTGCCGTTCACCGGGTTCAACGGTGTGACCGTGGTGACCGTGCTGTTGATCCTCGCGATGACAGCGACGATGTTCTACACCCAGCTGCAGTTGACCCGGAAGAACATGCCACCGGATGCGCTGACCGGTCCGATGGCACAGCAGCAGAAGATGATGCTGTACCTCTTCCCCATCATCTTCGCGGTCGGCGGCGTGAACTTCCCGGTGGGCGTGCTGATCTACTGGCTGACCTCCAACCTGTGGACCACGGGCCAGCAGTTCTACATCATCAAGCGCAACCCGGCTCCCGGAACGCCTGCGTTCCTGGAGTGGGAGGCCAAGCAGCGGGCCAAGGGGCGTGACCCCAAGGCGATCCTGGACCGCCGCAACGGAGCCAAGAAGACGAGTGCTGCGGCATCGACGGTGTCGGACTCCGATGAGTCCGATGCGAAGAGCTCGGGTGGTTCGAGCACCGGTGGCTCGGGTTCCTCGGCTCCCGCGATCCAGCGGCAACAGCCCCGCAAGCAGACGCGCTCTCAGCGAGGCCGGCGACCGGGCCAGGCGCCCACCGGCAGTTCTCAATGACCTCTGGTCGACGACCAGGAATCCCCTCCCCTTCTTTCGTGCAGGAGTGACACGTGACCGACAACATCACCGACGTCGAGGCCGCTGAGCCGACTGTGACCGCCGAGGCTGCCGAGGAGAACACTGTCTCCGCCGGCTCTCCGGAATCCGGGGCGGCGGTGTCGTCCGGCGATGCCGCTGTGGCCGCTGCGGACGATGACCAGGAGGAGGATGACGCCCCGGCCGAAGGTCTGGACGCCGAGGCCGAGGTTGCTGCGGACTATCTCGAGGAGCTGCTCGACATCGCCGATCTTGACGGTGACATCGACACCTACACCGAGAACGGGCGAGCCCAGGTCTCGATCGTGACGGACTCGCAGGTGCTGGTCGGCAAGGACGGAGAAGTCCTGGAGGCGCTGCAGGAACTGGTCCGGCTGGCAGTGATGGCGGAGACCGATCACCGGACGCGGTTGATGTTGGACGTGGCCGGCTACCGTGATCGGCGTCGGAAGGCGCTGCGCGAACTGGCGACCGACGCCATGCAGGAGGTCAAGGACTCGGGTGAGCCAGTGCGGCTGTCCCCGATGAATCCGTTCGAGCGCAAGATCGTGCACGATGCCGTGGCCGAGGCTGGACTCCGCAGCGAGTCGGAGGGCAAGGAGCCACAGCGGCGCGTTGTGGTCATGCCCGTCGAGTGACTGACATGGATCTCGGCCAGGGGGAGACGATCGCTCGTACGGTGTACGGTGACCGCCTCCCCCTTGCCATGCGGTACGCCGAACTGCTCGCCACGACCGCCGTCACGCGCGGTTTGATCGGACCGCGCGAGGTGGACCGGATCTGGGATCGACACATCCTGAACTGTGCTGCGATCTCCATGGTCATCAGCAACGGGGCTTCGGTGGTCGACGTCGGGAGTGGAGCCGGACTCCCGGGGATTCCGTTGGCCATCCTGCGCCCCGATCTGGACGTCACTCTGGTTGAGCCGTTGATGCGGCGAACCATCTTCCTCTCCGAGGTCGTGGCCGATCTCGGTCTGGGTGATCAGATCACCGTTCTTCGTGGCCGCGCTGAGGATCCGGAGATCCGTGATCACGGTGGGTACGACGTTGTCACCTCGCGCGCTGTGGCGCCATTGGGGCGGTTGGTCACATGGTGTGCGCCGCTGATGTCTGCGAAGGGCGAGATCCTCGCACTCAAGGGGCAGTCAGCGCAGGATGAGGTCGAGCGCCACCGGACGGAGCTGGTCCGGAAGGGCTTGACGGCGTCGGTCGAGGCGGTGCGGTTGGCGGCCGACCTGGATCCGGCAACCGTGGTTCGACTTCGTTTCACGTGAAACATCGCGCCGGTCGCCTGATGGCGCAGGTCTCGGCGGATCAGGGTTGGTCGTCGTCGCGTGCGCCGAAGATCGGGATGCGATCCAGCTCTTCCTGACCGAGGCCGGTCGCCCAGGCTGCCATCTGCCGCCGCGATCTGCGCGAGAAGACTCCTCGGAAGAGTTCGTAGTCGTCGACCGAGGCGAAAGCCTCACCGTACTCGTCCAGGCGCGAACGGACGGCCTCCAGGACGGGCGTCCACGAGGATGCGCTGGGCCGGGGGTGGCCAAGTGCTTCCGTGAGGTCGGCATGATGCACGACTGCGTCCCAGACCAGCGCAGGGCGATCGTTCCCGGCAAAGGACGCGGCGACAGCGTCGATGTTGCCCTCGATCTCGTGCAACAACGCGCCGATCCCGAGACCGGACCGTTCGGAGACATGCTGAGCGGTCCAGGCTGGACCCGGTGCTCCGTCCATTCGTCCCACCAACGCATCGGCGGGTGCGCCTGCCAGGTGCGCGATGAGGTTCTGAACGGTCCACGACGGCGTCGCCGGGACCGTACGCCCGGCGTTGCGATCGAGCTCCCCGGCCAGCGACGAGGTGGCAAAGATGCTGGCACGGTAGACGTTGGCCCACTGACTCATGTCGCCATCGTTGCACGATCAAGGGGCCCCCGGGGCACTGGCCTTCCACAGGCAAAGTGTGCGTGAGCGCTCGCCTCCGGTAGGTTGGACCGGTCAACGAACCCGAAGTGAGGCTGTGGCGTGAGCGAGACGCTTCCTGTCGGCTGGCCCGGCACTGGCCACTTCTCCGCCGGGTTGGGTTGGCCGCACGTTTCACGTGAAACGCTCGATGGTGAAGAGGATCCCGAGTTGGGCAAGAAGAAGAAGCGCAAGTTGCGCGACCTGGAGGATGGTCGCGAACCCAGCGACTCCGGAGGGGCGATCGGAACCGAGTGGGATCTGGTCGAGGAGCGTACGGCGACGTCGACGAACCACAACGGTGCCGTACCAACCCCGGCTGCGGATGTTTCACGTGAAACACCGGATCAGCGGGGTGACGAGGCACTTCCCAAGCCGACGGGCGGACCCCGGGTGCTGGTGGTGGCCAACCAGAAGGGCGGTGTTGGCAAGACGACCACGGCCGTGAACCTCGCTGCCGCCCTGGCGCTCGGCGGACTGAAGGTCCTGGTCATCGACATCGATCCGCAAGGCAACGCCTCCACCGCGCTCGGGGTCGCCCACGATGACAGCGTGGCCGGGACCTACGAAGCGATCATCGACGGAGCACCCCTCGAGGATCTTGTGGTCGCTTCGACGGAGGCGCCGACGCTCGGTGTCGTCCCCGCAACCATCAACCTCGCCGGCGCGGAGATTCAGTTGGTGTCGATGGTTGCCAGGGAGTCGCGGCTGGCCAAGGCGATTCGCGCCTACCTCAAGAACCACGACGTCGACTACGTGTTCCTCGACTGTCCGCCGTCGCTGGGCCTGCTCACCGTCAATGCCTTGGTGGCCGCCGACGAGATTCTGATCCCGATCCAGTGTGAGTACTACGCACTCGAAGGTGTCTCCCAGCTCATGAACACCATCGGCCTCGTCAAAGGCGAGTTGAATGATGATCTGCGGCTGAGCACAGTGCTGCTGACCATGTTCGATGCCCGCACCCGGCTGGCGGCGCAGGTGGCCGACGAGGTGCGACTGCACTTCGCCGAAGAGACGCTTCGTACGGTGATTCCGCGGTCCGTTCGCATCAGCGAAGCACCCAGCTACGGGCAAACCGTGCTCACCTACCATCCGGAATCCGTCGGCGCACAGTGCTACGTCGACGCCGCCAGCGAGATTGCACACAGAGGAGTCACCGCATGAGCGTTCAGCCCCGAAAGCCTGGTCTCGGCCGCGGTCTCGGCGAGCTGTTCGCCCGGACGGACGGCGAGCCGCGCCCGGACAAGCCGCTCCCCAGTCGGCACATCGTCGACCACGTTGCCACAGAGGCCGACCGGCATCCGATGCCGGCCGGTTCAAAGCTTCTCGAACTGCCGCTGGCCAGCATCACTCCGAATCCCCGCCAACCGCGCTCCGTGTTCGACGAGGACCTTCTCAACGAACTGGTCGAGTCGATTCGCGAGATCGGCGTGCTGCAACCGATCGTCGTCCGCCCCCTTGGCGAGGACCGCTACGAGCTGGTCATGGGCGAGCGTCGCTGGCGAGCATCGCAGCTCGCCGGGGTCGAGAGCATCCCTGCCATTGTTCGGCGGACCGAGGATCACGATCTGCTGCGTGACGCGCTCCTGGAGAATCTGCATCGGGCTCAGCTGAATCCGTTGGAGGAAGCCGCCGCCTACCAGCAGATGCTGGAGGACTTCGGTTGCACCCAGGAGGAACTCGCACAGCGGGTGAAGCGCTCCCGGCCCCAGATCTCCAACACCATTCGGCTTCTCCGCCTCCCGCCCACCGTGCAGCGCCGTGTCGCTGCCGGTGTGTTGAGCGCCGGCCACGCACGGGCACTGTTGGTCGTCGAGCATCCAGCAGCCCAGGAACGCCTGGCTCAACGCGTGGTCGCCGAAGGTCTGTCAGTTCGTGCCCTGGAGGAGCTCGTCACCCTGGGCGAAACCGGCGAGGACGAACGTCCCCGGACGCGGGCGCCCAGGGAACTGCCGCAGCGCGCCGTCGAGGTCGCTGAGGAGTTGTCGGAGCGCTTCGAGACCAGGGTCAAGGTGGACATGGGCAAGCGTGGTGGCAAGGTGACGATCCAGTTCGCCTCACCGGACGACCTGGACCGCATCCTCGGTCTGATGGACCAGCCGCGCCCATCGGACCAGGTGTGAGCCATCTGAGCTACTTTCCTTGTCAGCAAGGAAAGTAGCAAGATCAACGAGAAAAGTTGATCATGAATCGAGGTGTCAGTCGGTGGCCGACTCGTCGACCGTGACTGCGGCGGCGAGTTTGCGGCGGACGTCGCGCGATGCGTAGTGCTCCGCCACGAAGGACAGGAACGGGACCGTTCCGGCCAGACCGATCAGGATGAATCGGCCCCATCCCCACTTGACCCGACGCCCGAGGTCGAACGCGGTGATCAACAACACCATGTACAACCAACCGTGCGGGATGCCGGTCCACCGGACCACCGTGTCGTCCATCCAGATGTACTTCATCGGCAGTCCGACGACCACGAGCACCACCAGCAGAGTGCCCACCAGGTAGGCCATCACGCGATATCGGATCCACGCCCCCCGGATGCCCTTCTCCTCAGCGGGTGTCAGTTCGAGCACCGGCACCGACGAACTCGCCTCGGCCGCGCCCTCGGGACCGGTGGAGTACTCGGGAATGGTGCTGGCTGGCTCGGTCACGACGACTGCTCTCTCACTGCTGGATGCGTTGCGGTTCTCAGGGCGGTGTCCATCAGGCGCCCATCACGACGGGCCCGGGTGAACGGCGAGCCCCCTCCCGACCGAAGTCCCGGGCCATCTTGAACCCGAAACCGATGGCGAAGGCCGCAAACACCCACCACTGGACAGCGTACGCACCGTTGCGCAGCTCGCCACCCTCGCGGGGCAGTGCCGGCATCTCGTACCCGAGTCCCTGACTCGCGGCGCCGCCCTGGTCGAGCGTGACGAAACCGCCAACCAGGGGCCAGGACCAATGCTGTGCCAGCACGGACACCCGCACGCTGGAGATCTGGCCTTCGCCCACAGGATCGTTGGTGGTGGCCTCCGAGGGGAGGAACAGGCCCTGCTGTTCCTGGATTCCGCTCGGCGGTGTCGGAGCGCTGGCCGGATCACCCCGGTACACACCCCGCACGACGGCCACCGCCGTACCGTCGGCGGTCACCAAGGCCGTGACCACCCGGTACTTTCCCGACTCGACGGGGTCCGGAACGAGCACCTGGCTGCCCGCGGCGTAACTGCCTCGCACCACCACGGTACGGCCATAGGCCTCGCCACCCTGCGAGCCGGCGGGGGCCACCTGCACGAGATCCAGCGCCGGCTGAGCCATCTGGGCGGCGACGGCGGCATCACCGGACTCCTGGAACACGCGGAACTGCCAGACGCCGAGCACCATCATCACTCCGGCCAGCACGAAGCCGAGCACAATGACGCCGGCCTGCTTGAAGCGGGTGGCTGTCGATGGCGGACCCCAGTCGTCCAGCTCGTCGCCGGGTGTGCTGGGGTCGGTGAGGCCGACCGCTGCACCTCCCGCGGCGACGGGATCGGAATCAGGGCTGGCCGGCACCCTCCCAGACTGCCCTATCGGTGACGCCGGCCCAAGTCCAGAGCCTCCTGGGTCAACGTGACATCAGCCGCACTGTCCGGGGACCCACCACCCTCACGTCGTAAGGGGCCACGCGCGCGAGCAGTTCCCGGTCGGCCGAGGCGAGGCTGATCTCCGCGCCGGCGTCGACGAAGGCCCTGCACTGTGCCACGATCTCGTCGTCACCGGAACCGACGGCGTGCACCACGATGAAGCGAGGGGCACCGATCGCTTCGTCCGGGGATGTGTCGGGCCCGCTCGCGGCAACGCCGGCTCGTGCATCGCCCTCAAGGACCAGCACGACCGTGTCGTACGGGAGTCCGGCAGCAGTGAGCCCGGCATGCAGTCGGGCACTGGCGCCGGCACGGTCCCGCCACCAGCCGTCGGGCACCGAGCCGACCACGTTGGCGGCGTCAATGACGAGCACAGCGGTCACTCCTGCATCGTAGAGTCGCCCGGATGATCCCGCCCGATCCCCGCTGACCACTCGCGGAGCGCCACTACGATGGGGACATGGTCCGGCAGCGATCCATCGACGCAACACCCACTGTTGCGCCACCACAGGTGGGTGTTCCACAGCTGATGGGCGCCGTCGTGGTGTTTGCCGCTGCCATCGTTGCCGGCTTCGTCCTCGGGATGGCGCGCCCACGACGCACCCTCCCGTCCGGGTTGGGCAGCCGGGCTACCGCGTCGCCCGAGACGGACGCCGGCGGCGCGTGATGTCGGTCCCGGCGCGCCTCGGTCCGCTCACCGCGGAAGCACTGGTCACGTTGCCGACCTGTCCCGGATGCCCGCACCATCGGGTCGCCGACAACGTGGAGTGGGCCCGCGCCACCGAGGAACTCCTGGGCTGGTGCGGCGTCGAGATGCGTTCCGAGGATGGTCTCCGCGGCTACCTGCTGGTGGCGGCGCCCGGACTGGCACCGATCGCCGGGCCATTGACAAGCGTGCCGCTCAGCACTGATGCGGCGGTGATGGTCCAGGTGTGGGTGGCCGATGAGATGCGTGGCCACGGCGTGGGGCGTCAGCTCGTGCAGGCCGCGGGAGCCGCCGCCCACCGGCGCCGAATCGCCGCCCTGGAGGCGATCGGAAGCCATGGTGGGGGATCGTGCGTGGCTCCCTCCGTACGATGGCTCCGCCAGGCGGGCTTCGAAGTGACCCGGCAGCACCCGTTGCACCCGCGACTTCGCCTCGACCTCAGCCGCACGGTGACCTGGCCGCACCTGCGCAGCGCGGTGGACCGGGTGCGGGGTCTGGTCACCCGACCCGATCCACCACCTCAGCCGACGACGCGCGAGACCTCGGGCTCCCTGACGGGGTGATCCCGTGTCTCAGGCGTTGCTCTCGGTCGATCCCGTGGGGCGCGCGCCGAGCTCGGCGTCGAGGCGGAGCAGACCCGGGCCGTCGTCGGAGACGAGCTCGATGCGGGCGACGATCTCCTTCACCGTGGCCTCCTCCTCGATCTGCTCCCCGATGAAGAAGTTCAGCAGGGGACGCGAGTCGAGGTCGCCGGCTGCCTCGGTGGTCCGGTACAGCTGTCGAATCGCCTCCGACACCTTCTGCTCGTGCGCCTGGGCGGCCTTGAAGGCGTCCAGCGGCGAGTTCACGACCACGTCAGGCGCCTCGATGGCGCCGATCTTCGGGTGATTGTCCCGATCTGCGACATGGTCGATGAACTTGTTGGCGTGCACGATCTCCTCGTCGGCCTGGTGACGAAGCCAGGACGCCATGCCGGGAAGGTCGCGGATCTCCAGTTCCACGGCCAGCTGGCGATAGACCATCGATGCCTGGAACTCCAGGGTGATCTGGGTGTTGAAGGCCGCTTCGAGTTCGGGTGTCAGCTTCATGGCGGTCACACTAGTCAGGCGATCAGACCCGCACCAGAGAGAGAAGGCTCGCCATCGCAAGGACAGGCAAGCCTGTCTCGGTGCTGCTGACACGGCACCGACCCGGAGCGGCAAACTAGCATCGCAGCGTGTCCGCAACGCCTCGCACCGTGCTCGGGCTGCGTGCCGCGCACCCGATCTGGTCGACCGCGCGCGTGAACGGACCCGGCGCCACGGCGGCCGAGATCGCGGAGGAGCTGCGGCGACACTGCGGGACGACGTCACGATGGTGTGTCCTCAGCGGTGCCGGGATGAGCACCGCCTCAGGGATTCCTGACTACCGAGGGCCTGACGGGTTGCGGCGGGTCGAGCCGATGACCATCCAGGAGTTCCGGCACAGTGCCGAGGCACGGCAGCGGTACTGGGCCCGCTCGTACGTGGGGTGGCAACGGTTCTCCGCAGCGGGGGCGAATCCGGCTCACCGGGCCGTCGCCGCACTCCAGGACCTCGGGGTGGTGGGCACGGTCATCACCCAGAACGTCGACGGGCTGCACCAGTCCGCCGGCGCCACCGAGGTGATCGAGCTGCACGGAAACCTGGCCCGGGTCGTCTGCGACAGCTGCCACGGTGAGATGTCGAGGAGCGAACTCGATCTGCTGCTGCGCCGCGCAAATCCGGACTTCACGGTGACCAGTGACGAGATCCGCCCCGACGGCGACATCTCCTTGCACAGCGTCGATGTGGCGCGTTTCCACGGGCCGCGATGTCCCGGGTGTGGCGGGGACCAACTCCGCCCGGATGTGGTCTTCTTCGGCGACTCCGTGCCACGGCACCGCGTGGATCTGTGCCACAACAGGGTTCTGGAGAGTTGTGGTCTGTTGGTGCTCGGCTCTTCGCTCGCGGTGATGAGCGGCCTCCGCTTCGTACGACAGGCATCACGTCAGCAGCTCCCGGTGGTGATCATGACCGCAGGGCCCTCCCGGGGCGACGAGCTGGCGACATTGCGCTGCCACCGGCAACTCGAGGTTGTCCTTCCGGATGTTGTTGCCAGGTTGGCATGATGGCGACACCTCGGCGGTCCGGACCTTGGCGAGAGCTCTACTCTCCCGCCACAGCAGGAAACTACGTCAACGACCACGCCCTGGTTCGGGACAACGGCGGGACCTGGCACCTGTTCGGCATCACTGGCACCACCGGGATCCCCTCCCAGGAAAGATTTTTCACCCACGGCAGTGGCCCCTCGCTCGAGGCGCCGCTCACCGAGACCGGTACGGTCATCGACGACGGTTCCCGAGCCTGGGCTCCTGCGGTCTTCCCTGATGACGAGGGGGTCTGGCACCTGGTGTACGGACCGGCGCCGACCCGACGTGCCGTCAGCCATGACCTGGCGTCCAACGAATGGTGGGACGAACCCGTCGAGCTCGTCGGGGTGCCGATGTTCGCCGTCCATCGGGACCACTACGTGCTGCGGATGAACGACCACACCTGGCTGATGTACGCCACCGGGCTGCACCGGGGTAGGAGCAGCATCGCCGTCCTGGTCTCGAACGACCTGCGGCAGTGGAGATTCGTCCAGTTCGCCCTGACCTCCGACGACACCCTTCCACTGCAGCCGGCCTGGGGTGCCTTCGAATCCCCTTGTGTGGTGCGGATCGACGACACCTACCATCTGTTCACGACCTACACCGACTGTCGCCGCGAGAACTACCACCAGACCCTCGTGCTGACCTCCACCAACCCGTACGACTTCGGCCACCTGTCGGTGGCCAGCTGGGACGACACCGTACGAACCGTGGTCGACGCCCACGCGCCAGAGGTGGTGCAGGATCCGGTCAGTGGTGACTGGTTCGTCACCTCAGCCGGCTGGCGCGATCACGGCACCCACGTCGAGGGTGGCGTCGCGATCGCGCCGCTCGCCTGGGACTGAGTCCTGCTCACTCCGTGCCAGGAGGCAGCCGGTCGATCGCGATGGTGTCGTAGAACATCTCGACGTCCGGTCCACCGGTCGGGTAGTCGATGCCCTTGGCGGGGTTCCAGTTCGCCTTGTAGAGCCCGAACTTCACGTACGGCAACTGGTTCTGTTGGTAGTGGTTGACGCCACGGTGCATGCCGACCAGCTTGCCGTCACGGCGCACCACGATCCTTCCGGCACGGGTGTTGGTGGTCCAGTCGATGCGGACGTCCCACGCGTTCCAGTGCCCGAGCACGATGGGGCCGAGGTCATACTGCACGCGCGCCGTGGTGACCGGATCGACGAGGTGATTGACGGTGAGGCGCCAACGGTCCGCCTTGACGTTGATGGCGATCGGCGGATTGGTGCTCTTGCCGTTGATGAGGGGGTAGCCGTGCCACTGACCGGTGATCACCGCCGTCTCGTCGATGACCCAGTCCTCGGGAAGCAGGTTGAACCAGCTGTAGCGGTAGGTTCCCGGACCGAAGGTGGGGTCGAGGGCGATCTCGGAGCGGTAGGACTCACCGTCGTTCGGGACGGTGAAGCGAGCGGCGTGGCTGCCCTGGTGCACCGGCGTGGTCACCACCTCCCCCACACCGTTGCCGTCAACCCTGGCCCGGTCCCACAGGGAGAGGTCTCCCCCTTCGAACCCGTCGCTGAACACCGGTACCGTCGCAGCCTGTGCGGTGCCGGCCCAACCCAGCGTCGTGGCGGCACCGACCGCGGCGGCCCCGGCCATGAGTCCTCTTCTGGTCCACATGATGTGTCGTCCTTTCGTGTCCCCGATGACCACGATCCCTCGAACGGGATCACTTTAACCTCATAGCGAGTCTAAACTGTTCCGCGTGGTGGGGCAAGGGGTTCGCCACGAACGCGGAGAAGTCTCAGCTCGACGTCACAGGAGCCACGAGAATCGGATCACTCCACGGCAAAAGTTGACCGACCCTCAGAACTCGCCCGGTGCGGCCCGGCCGGCCAGCTCGTCGGCCAGCTGAGCTGCTCCCCGCCGGACGGCTTCCTCGACGGCAGCGACGGCGAACTCGGGCTGCCACGGCACCCGGTCGCGGAGACGATCGGCGATCCGGGGCGCCAGGCGGGCGCCGAGTGCCGTACCCATGGCTCCGCCGAGCACCACCCGCTGGGGATTCAGCAGGCTGACGGCATTGGCGCAGACGAGCGTGACGATGTCAGCCAGTTCGTCCAACAGAGTGTCAGCGTCGACGGCTCCCCGATCCAGGGCGATGGCCACCTCCGCCCAGTCCGAGGTTCCCAGGGTGAGCTCGCGGATGGCGGCCTGCAGTTCGGACACGCGGGTCTCGAAGTCACCGAACCCGGGCCAGGTTCGTGTCAACGATTCCCTGCCCAGCAGGGAGTATCCGACCTCGCCCGCACCGCCCTGGTGTCCGCGGTAGAGGCGACCGTCCAGCACCAGGGCGGCACCGACCCCGGTGCCGAGGGCGATGACAAGGAGGTCGTCGGCACCACGACCGGCACCCCAGCGGTGCTCGGCGAGGGCAACCAGGTTGACGTCGTTCTCGACCACGACGGGCTTGTCCGTCCGCTCCAGCAGGCGCCGACGCAGCGGGATGTCCCAGGGGCCGAGAGAGGGCGCGAACTGCACCACCTCGGTGTCGGTCCGGACGGCCCCGGGAACGCCGACACCCACCGCTCGTACGGGACACCGTTGCGCCGTTGCTTCGGTCACCAGGGTCTGGGCCACCTGCACGATACGGTCCAGCACCTCGGTCCCGGTGTCGTCGCGTCGCGGCCGGGCCGCGTCGGCAGCCCCGTCGTCGTGGGTCGCCACGGCGAACTCATGGAGCACCGTGCCGTTGAGGTCGAACAGGGCGCCGCCGATCCGCCGGGCGCCGACGTCGATCCCGATGACGGAGTACTGACGCGGATTGAACGCGACGACGACCGGGGGTCGCCCCCCGGTCGATCGCTCGACACCGCTGTTGATCACCACACCGTCGCGTCGCAACCGGTCGACCAGCCGGGTGATGGTCGCCGAACTCAGGCCGGTCGCCTCCCGCAGTTGTTGCAGGGTCATCGGGCCGCGGCGGCGCAGGGTGGTGACCAGCGACGTCGAGTTCAGCTCTGCGACCTGCCGGGTGGTCACGGCCTGCCGACGGTTCACCGTCGCCTCCGTTCGCGATCCTGATTGCTCGTTCGACAACGCGCACTCCCCTCCCGGTTCGCCGGAGTACCGCTGGGCTCATTCCTCGGGCCCGCCCTCGCACGCCGCGGGGACTGCGATACGTGGGCCAAAGAATAAGCCTCAGTGCTCAGGCGATCGCGGCGGCGTACTCCTCGCGCATCTGGTCGCCCCCGTCGGCACGCCACTTGTCGATGGCCGGGGCGAGCTCGGAGAGGGGACGTCGGCCGCTGATGATGTCGTTGGCGACGTCGGCCATCTGCTGCTTGAGCGTGGCACCCTTCTCCGCGTCCGTGGCCGAGTAGGCACCGGCGCACGGATCCTTGACGAGGAAGGGAGCCAGTGCCTTCGTACCCTCGTAGCGAGGGGCCACCGTGGCCGGCAACCGGTCGTCGAAGAAGGTCATCGGGCCGGTGGTGATGGCACCCCACGGGATCGCGGCGTGCGACTCGAACTCCTTGCGTACCTGCGGAACTCCGTCGGTGAAGTCGAAGGTCTCGCCCTCCTTGCCGTAGCTGAGGACGAGGTCCTCGTCCGAGCCGAGCGGAGCGGCCAGGTAGTTCAGGAAGCGCAGCAGTTCCTCCACCCGCTCCTTGTCCGCCTGCCGGATGCAGGTCATCTGCTTGGTCAGGAAGTCCATCCACGCAACCCCCTTCGACCCGGAGAACGGCGTCAGCGCGGCCGGCTTGAAGGACGAGTCGATGGCGGTCATGTCCCGCACCGCCCCGAGCAGCGCTGTCACCGTGTCGCCGTTCACCGCGGCCTCGCCGCGGCCGAACAGGGCCTTCACCTTGGCGTTGGGCGCACCGGTGTCGGGGTGGAAGATGCCGTCGGCGAACAGCTTCGCCACCAGTTCGACGGCTTCGGCATACTCAGGCGTCTCGACGACGTTGGTCAGCGTGCCGTCGGACTCCTGACGCCAGTTGAAGGGCGCGCCGAGCAGCTGCAGGAACTGCGACAGGTTGTAGCCGCCGGAGGCGTGGGCGACCATGCCCCACCGCCGCTTCGACGGATTGGTGAGCGCCTTCAGCAGGGAGACGTACTCGTCCATGGAGGTCGGGTAGCCGCCCTCGGCCTCGAACATCTGCGAGTGGTAGTTGCCCAGGCCCTGCATGCCGTTGCGGGGGATCGGCACGCCGTAGAGGCGTCCGCCCTTGGCGGCGGCCTCCCAGATCGCTGCCGGGATCGCGGCCAGGTTCGGGTAGGCCTTGATGGCGTCACCGGCCAGGTACGGGGTGAGGTCGGTGAACGTGGTGGCCAGCAGCTGGTCGTACCCGGCGATCGGCTGGAAGAAGACCAGGTCAGGAAGGTCGCCACCGGCGATGGTGGTGTTGAAGCGCTGGCGGTAGTCGCTCTCGGTGATCAGGATCAGTTCGACCTCGCCACCCAGCTGCTCCTCGGCGTTCTTCCACACCGCATTCTTGTCGCGCGCGACCGGCGGCTGGCTCGAGATCGGCAGGATGGCGGTGATCTTCTTGCCCGAGGTGAGCGGCTTGTCGGTCACGGTGGCGAACCGCTCACTCGGGTACTTCAGGTAGCCGCTGACGCCGGTCGGGTCGATTGCCGGGAGATCGGGCTTGACGGTGGCATTGGGTACGTACGTCGGCAGGGTCAGCTTCTCGGTGCCGAGCGGTGTCGCACCCGGGCCGGCGTCACATCCGGCGAGGAGGCCTCCGCCGGCGACGGCGAGCCCGCTGAGGGCCAGGGCACCGAGGAACCCACGACGGCTCCCGGTGACGGCTGTGGGTCGGAACATGATGTGTCTCGCTTTCACTTGCGCTGTTCGTGCTTGATGCGGTTGGCGTTCTGTGGTTCGAATCCGGGGGCCCGTATTGGGGGTTCAAGGGGGTCGCCCCCCTTGCTGAACTCAGTCGCCCCTTTGCTGAACTCGGCCTTCCTTGCTGAACTCAGCCCTTGACGGCGCCGGTCAGCACGCCCTTGGCGAAGTACTTCTGCAGGAACGGGTAGACGATGAGGATCGGGACCAGGGCGAGGACGACCACGGCCATCTGGACACTCTGGTCCGGGGGCAGGGATTCCAGCGTCTGGTCGGCGGTGGCTTCCTGGCCCTGCAGCACGTACGCCCGCAGCACCAGTGACAGTGGCCACTTGGCGGTGTCGTTGAGGTAGATCATGGCGCCGAAGAAAGAGTTCCAGTGCTCGACGGCGTAGAACAGCCCGATGACGGCGATGACCGCCTTCGACAGGGGCAGGGTGATCGACCACAGGATCCGCAGGTCGCCGGCCCCGTCGACCCGGGCACTGTCGATGAGCTCCTCCGGGATGCCCATGAAGAAGTTGCGCATCACGACGAGGTTGAAGGCGCTGATCAGACCGGGCACGATCAGCGCGGCATAGGTGTTCTGCATGCCGAGGCTCTTGACCAGCAGGAAGTTGGGGATGATTCCTGCGCTGAACAGCATGGTGAACAGGGCGAGCAGCAGCATCGGCTTGTGGCCGACGACCGAGGGGCGGGACAGGGCGTACGCGAAGGTGATGGTCATCGCGAGGTTGGCCAGCGTGCCGATGACCGTGATCCCGATGCTCACCAGGAGGGCGTCGGTGACGACCCCTCCGTTCAGGATCACCTGGTAGGCGTTGAAGGACGGATTGCTGGGCCACAGCACGAGTCCACCCTGACGGGCGATGTCGGCCTGGTCGGCCAGGCTGGTCGCGATCACGGTCCAGAACGGGTAGATCACCAGGGTGACGACGACCACCAGCGCGATCACCTTGATCGCCTGCTCGATCAGGCCGGGCTTCTCCATCCACACCGGGCGGGGCATCAGCGGCTCTCCTTCGCCTGGTAGATGCCGGCCTGGCCGAAGGCATGGGCCAGCCGGTTCGCTGCGAGTACGAGGATCATGCCGATCACTCCCTTGACCAGGCCGACGGCGGCCGAAGGTCCCCACTGCCCGTTCACCAGACCGTGGAAGTAGACATAGGTGTCCAGCACTTCGCCGGCACGGGCGCCGACGTTGTCGCGCTGCAACAGGATCTGCTCGAAGCCGACGCTGAGAATGCTGCCGAGCTGCAGGATGAGCAGCAGCAGCGTGATCGGGAGCAGGCCCGGCAGGGTGACGTGCCAGATCCGGCGCCAGCGGTTGGCACCATCGACAGCCGCAGCCTCGTACAACTCCTGGGGGATGCCCGACAGGGCGGCCAGGTAGATGATCGTGCCCCAGCCGGCGTTCTTCCAGATCAGCTCGAGAGTCATCAACCAGGGAAAGAACGCCTCATTGGTCATCAGGTTGAGGTCGATGCCGAAGGCGGCACGAGCGATGCCGGCCACCGGGCCGGTGCCGCCCAGGATCGAGTGCGCGATCGAGACGATGATGACCCAGCCGATGAAGTGCGGCAGGTAGACCACGCTCTGCACGAACCTCTTGATCGGTTCGCGGAGGAGGCTGTTCAGCAGCAGGGCGAGCACGATCGGTGCCGGGAACGACAACAACAGCTGCAGGAACGTGATCTGCAGTGTGTTCAGCGTTGCCTGCCAGAACGCCGGATCCTCGGCCACCGTGACGAAGTTCGCAAACCCGACCCACGGGGACCTCTGGAAGCCGAGGAAGGGCTTGTAGTTCTGGAACGCGACCACGTAGCCGAGCAGTGGCACGTAGTGGAAGACGACGAAGTAGAGCAGGCCGGGGATCGCCAGCAGCAGCATCGCCCGGTCCCGCCAGATCCGTTGTCCCAGACTCAGCCGGTTGACCGCCGGCGCGCCGGTGACCGTCACAGCCCCACCCCTTGACTCGATCTTCACGATCAGTATGATTCAGAAGTAATGATGGCCAGTCTGGCTTCCGAATCCAGCTGTGTCAATGGCCGTCGATGACTTTGTTATCAGGCTGAGGAGAAGCATGCGTTACCGGGTGACCGAGCTGGGACCGGCCAACACCTCGATGTTCTGCTTGATGAGTGCGGTGCAGGTCGGGTCCGTGGTGCACATCGGCTCCCGCAACATCACTCCGTCCATGGTGATCAGCTACGACCTCGCTGAACGTCGGGTTGTCGCCCGGCACGACCTGGGCCCCGGGCGCTTCGTCCAGGCGCTGGCCGCGGCGCGCGACTCGGCGACGATCTACGCCGGCATCGTCATGGCGTCCCCGGGCGAGCCGAACGTCTTCGTGGTCAAGGAGGGCGCAGCGGCCGGTGAGCCCGTGGCGGAGGTGCCCGGGCTGGACGTCCGCGTGCTGGCCGTGGCGCCGGACGGCACCGTGTATGCCGCGGGCAAGGAGGACGAGCCGGCGGTCTGGCAGGTGACCGGCCCCGCGGAGGCCTCGCTGGACGGCGGGCCACGACGTCTGGCCGTCCCGGATCCGACGACGACGCAGTGCCGGGGCCTCGCGGCCGATGAGACCTCGGTCTGGTTCGGCTGTGGGTCGAACCTCGCGGGAGGGCACGGAGCCGGCCTGACCAAGGTGTTCCGGGTCGACCGGGTGACCGGTGAGGTCGAGGACCTGACCCCGCCCGAGGTCGCGTCCGACCCCGCCGTACGGCAGATGTGTCTGGTCGGCCGCCGGCTGGTGGTGGGCACCCAGGGTCTGGACCGGCACAGCCACTTGGCGGTGATCGACGCCGACACCGGCCGTACGATCCGGGTCTGGGAACTGCCGGGGAAGTCGGTCGGCTGCTTCCAGCCGTGCCCTGACGGGACGGTGCTCCTGGGGTCGCGGAACATCCATCGGCTCGACCCGCTTGCACTCACCCTCACTGACTGCCCGTCACCGGAGTCCGGGGAGCGTTGGGGGCTCGCCGAGCACGGGGACGAGGTGGTGACGATCTCCGCGATGGGCGATGTCGTTCATTCGACGGGGACAGCGAACGACCCAGACAGCGAACGGGTTCGGCTGATCGAGGTCGGCGCACCGGCGCTGCCCCAACTCGGCATGTCGTTGCAGGTGAATGGGTCCCGCCTGTACGTCGGCGGCAACGGAGGCGTCGTGGTGCATGACCTCACCGGGGCCTGGGGTCCTGAGATGACCCACAAGCGCCTCGAGATCCCCGGCGAGGCGAAGACGATCACGGCGGTGGACGGGGACACCCACTTCGCCGTGTACAGCTCACAAGGGATCTGGACACATCGCGCCGACGGCTGGCTCGGCCGTACGGTCGACGTTCCGCCCGAGTTCAATCGTCCCCAGGACAGCTGTTGGGACCCGACCCGGCAACGACTTCTTGTCGGCTACCAGAACGACACCCAGGGCGGCGGCGCCCTCCTCGTCGCCGACCCGTCGAGCGGGACGGCCGATCTGCTGGTCAACCCGATCGACGAACGCCAAATGGTGCGCGCGGTCACCACCCGGGACGGAAGGGCGTACCTGGGCGGCTGGAACCGTTACCCACAAGGGGACCGCGGCAGCATCGTCTGCCTCGACCCGATCACGGGTGAGGTGGCATGGCGCCACCCCGGATCGAGCGCCGGCGTCAGCTGCCTCGGTCTGTTCGGGGACCACCTGTACGCGATCACCATGGCCGGGGAGGCGCTCGCGCTCGACGCAGCCACCGGTGAGTTGCTGAACCGGCGGGATCTCTCGCACCTGCTGGACGGGATGACCCGCATCGTCGAGTTTGGTGAACGCCCGTCGTCCCTCGACTCGGTCAAACGCCCGTCGAGCGAAGTCGAGACGGCGAGCGAAGTCCTCCCCGCTCAACCCAGTCCGGGGTTCGTATCGGGGGGGTTCGGGGGGGTCGTCCCCCCCGCTCAACAGGGCATCGTGGTCGGTTCGGCCGACACCGTGCTGCGGTTGACCACGCCGGAACTCGAGCCAGAGGTGATCGTCACCGGGCTGGATGGTCAGTGGTACAGCGGTCCGAAGATCGCTGCAGGCCCAGACGGCGCGCTCTACACCTTGGCCGGACGGTCGGTCGTCCGGATCTCCGCGGACCTCGGCGAGGAGCGATGAGCGTGGCCGAATCGCTCGGGTTCGACCTCGGCGGAACCAAACTCGGTGCTGCCGTCATCGATGCGGCCGGCTCGGTGCTGTGGTCGGCGACCCAGCACCACCGTGCCGAGGTCCCGGACATCATGGACCGCATTGCTGCTGTGGTGGAGGGATTGCGCGACAGCGGGCGGCGTTTCGAGCGGATCGGGCTGGGTGTCCCCGGAGCGGTCGACGACCACGGCAACATCCATCTGTCCCCCGCGATCCCGGGTCTGGCTGACATCGACCTGACATCCAGGCTGCAGGATCGGCTCGGGATCTCTGTGGTGGTGGAGAATGACGCGAACGCCGCGGCCCTGGGCGAGTTCCGGTTCGGTGGTCATCACCGGGCGGCCGGAGAGCCCGTCACCGATCTTGCCTGCCTGTGCCTGGGAACCGGTGTCGGGTTGGGTGTGGTGACGGGCGGCCATCTGCTGCGCGGCGCCAGGGGCGCCGCGGCCGAGATCGCTGACCTGCGGATCGACGACGGCACTGGCCGAGTGGTGCGGGTCGAGGACGTGGTCGCGGCCACCGCGCTCGCCCGGGCGGCCGGGGAGGACCATCGGTCGGCGATGCCGCAGGTGCTGGAAGCCTTCCTCCACGACGAACCGGCGGCACGCGCGGCGGTGGGTCGCTACTGCGAGGTGACGGCGCGGGCGGTCGAGGCGATGTGTGCCCTGGTGGACCCGGCCGTCGTGGTGCTGTCCGGCGGCCTCGGTAGCCAGCCGGTCGTTGCCGCCGAGGTCACGGCCGCCGTGCACCGTCTGGTGCCGACCGTGACCGTCGTACGGTCGCGTTTCGGAGCTGCTGCCCCGGTGGTCGGCGCCGCGGCTCTCGCAGTGCTGTCCACGGAGGGGTACCCGGCTACGATCGCGACAGCCGGATCCGCCGAGCTCGTCGAAGCCGAAGTCTGAGTTCGTTGAACCACACCAGGGAAGGAATCCCGTTGTCCGGAACCCAGCTGCACCCGACCCGGGCCGTCCGCACCACGACCAGCTCGGCGTACGACGGCCAGGTGGCGCTGGTCGGTGACCTGCACAACCACTGCGGGATCTCGTACGGCCACGGCAGCCTCGCCGACGCGCTCGCCAACGCCGCGCTGCAACTCGACTTCGTCTCGGTGACCGGCCACGCCCAGTGGCACGACATGCCGACCGAGGATCGCCTCGCGGAGGTTGCTGACTACCACCGGACCGGTTTTGCCAAGCTGGCGGGGATGTGGGACGAGGTGCAGCGGCTCACCGCTGAGGCCGCCACGGACGATCTGGTGACCTTCCTCTCGTACGAGTGGCACAGCTGCACCCACGGCGACCACTGCGTCTACTACCGCGACGACCACGGTCCGTTGCTCCGGGCTGACAGCCTGGACGAGCTGAGATCCGAGCTCCGCAAGGAGATCGCGAACGGCCGGCCCGCCATGGTGTTGCCGCACCACGTGGGCTACCCGACCGGCTACCGGGGAGCGAACTGGGACGACTTCAGCAGCGAGTTGACCCCGGTTGCCGAAGTGGTCTCGATGCACGGCGGCGCGGTCTCGGAGACCGGACCGCGGCCGTACCTGCACACCATGGGCCCGCTCGAGAGTGGCAACACCGCTCACGCCGCACTGCAGGCGGGACTCCGCTTCGGATTCATCGGGTCCACCGACCACCACAGTGCCCACCCCGGCAGCCACGGCTACGGCAGGGCGATGGTGTGGGCTCCCGAACGCACCAGGAACGCCGTCTGGCAGGCGATCCAGGACCGCCGGACCTACGCGGTCACGGGCGATCCGATCATCCTGGCCACCACTCTCGATCAGGCACCCATGGGTGCCACCGTGCCAGCGGCCGACCGTCATGAGTTGGCGATCGACGTGACGGGCCTCGACACGATCACCCAGGTCGCGATCGTCCGTGACGGCGAGGTGGTGCAGCAGTGGGCTCCCGCACCGCAGCCCGTGACCGACCAGCACTTCCACGGCGTGCTGGCCGTCACGGTGGGCTGGGGGGAGACCGGCGTCGACCAGGACTGGGACATCGCGGTACGGGTTGACGGTGGCGTCATCGAATCGGTCGAGCCCAGGCTGCACGGTCTCGACACCGTCGACCCACTCCAGGTGGACGAGGGCGAGTACCACTTCTCTTCCTGGCAACAGGATGCGAAGGACTCCGTACGGCTTCACACCCGGACGGTGGGCAACCCCACCGTGACCACCGACCAGACCCAGGGCCTGGCGCTCGTCGTCGACGGCAGCGCCGACACCGTGCTGGAGGTGATCGCCAACGGCCAGCGTTTCACCGCCACCGTTGCGGACCTGCGCCAGGGTGGGCACGCCCACCATCTCGGCGGATTCCTGACCGGAGGCGTCAAGCTTCACCGGGCGATCGACGACCCGGCGCGCTGCTTCAGTGCCACCTGGGTCGACGAGTCGCCCGAAGCGGCCACCGCTTCCTGGTACGCCGTCCAGGTGAGCCAGGCCAACAACCAGCACGCCTGGAATTCGCCGCACTTCGTGGGAGAGTGAGCCGGTTCTGCTCACCACGTGGTCGTCATCTTCTCCGGCCCGAAGATCCAACCCAGCACGTTCAACAGGCTGTCGTACGGCTGGTGCAGCAGCCCGGCACCGGAGGGCAGCATGATGACTGCGGGTATGAAGGCGAGGCACAGCACGGCGAAGCCCAACAGGTGAGGACCGGCGGGTTCGGCCGCCCACCGTTCACGCCACGTCACGCTGATGACGCCGACGAGAGCGGCCAGACCTGTGGCGACGAAGACCCGAGTACCGTCCAGGGTGACGATGCTCGCCACGGCCGGGGCGAGAACGCATCCACCGACGATGGCGAGCCGAGTGCGCCACGAGCGGTCGATGAGGCAGATCGCCAACAGGATCCACAGTGGGCCGAGGAACGCCCAGGTCGCCAACGGCCAATCGGCCAGCCAGCGACGCAGCGACGTCATCAGCATGCCAGGGTCGGTCAGCAGCCCAAGCCTTGCGTTGTCGGTGCTGTGGAGTAATCGGAGCCCGAGGTTCCACAGCACGACCACCAGACCCGTGAGCAACGCACGAGCACGGAGCGGACGCAGACCCAGGCTGACGATCCCCAGTGCGACAGCGGCGACCACCATCTGCTCCGGATTCCCGAGGCAGGCCAGGAGCGCCCCGAGGACGACGACGACCCGATGTCGCGCGACGCCGACGACCACCGAACCGGCGATGGTGAACAGGTCGTAGTGACCGACGAGGCCGACGACCACACCGAAGGCGGGGCTGAGCAGGGCCACCACCAGGGTGACGCGCCACCAGTCCTTGAGCCGGCGGAGAGCAAGGGCAAGAGCGAGCGCGACGGCGCCACTGAGGACGACAGCGACGGCCCACCACTCGACCTCGCGGTCGACCCCGAGCAGCCGCATCAACAGCACGATTCCCAGCGAGGAACTGGTCTGGTTGACCTCGACAGGAAAGGCCTTCGCCGACTCGACAAAGCTCGCGACGAATCCGGGCCCGACCGGCTTCGGACCGAATCGCAGCGTCGCGACCGCGACGACGACCGCCGAGAACACCAACCAGTGAACGCGTTCTGCACGCTCGCCCACCACAGCCACCAGGCCCGCGAGTGGAGCCAGCGGGCCGGATGTCACCATCGTGGGGCGCGTCTCGACCGGCTGGACGCCACGATGATCCTCGGACAATTTTCCTCCCGGAGTCAGCGCTGGGTCCTGCGGCGGGTTCAACAACCTCAACGGAAGCAATCAACCATAAGGATGGTCCGGCGTCGAAACGGTGACGCGGTAGATGTCGGTCCCCTGACGCACGGCCTACCCGCGCCTCCATTCATGACCTGTGACCGGCGATGACACCGGGTAGAAAAAGTTATACCATGGCTCCATGAAGACAGCGATCAGCCTCCCGGATCACGCGGCGGAGCGGTTCGACCACATCGCGCACAAGCACGGAATGACCCGATCGGAGTTCTATCGGCGTGCCGCCGAGCACTATGCGCACAAGCTGGCTGACGAGGATTTGACCATGCAGATCGATGCCGCCATCGATGCCGTCGGGCAACCCGGTGACGAGACGACCGAGCTTCGACGTAGTGCCAATGCTCGCCTGATCGAGGCGTCGGACGAGTGGTGATCCGTCGCGCCGAGGTGTGTTGGGTCGACTTCGGAGAGCCCAAGGGAAGTGCTCCGGCCAAACGGCGACCCGCGGTTGTGGTGCAGGCCGACCAGTACAACCTGTCCAGGATCGCGACGGTTGTCGTCTTGCCGATCACGTCGAACACTGCCGTCGCGCGCCACCCGGGGAACGTGTTCCTCCCCGCGCTCGCCTCGGGATTGCCGAAAGACTCTGTCGTGAACGTGTCTCAACCGATGACGGTGGATCGCGCCGATATTGACCCGACGGGCTCGATCCTGCCCGAGAGCCTGATGGATGCCGTCGACGCCGGGCTCAGAAGAGTCGTGGACCTGTGAGAACTCCGTGGTCCACGAGCGACGCCAGGGCGATCGACACCAGCTCGACCGGGTCCTGACCCTCAGGCGTTCCGAAGACCTCGACGACCCCGGCGACCAGTTCGTCACGGGTCCGCGGGGCGTCGGCGAGGTCCCAGAGCAGCGGGCCGATGCCGGTCAGCACGGCCACCTGGGGTTGGGTCCTTCCTGAAGGAGCAGTGCTGCGATCGGTGAGCACGGCCATCGAGGTCTCACAGCGCAGGGTGGCGACATCGGCCCGCCGCCACCGGGGACCGCCAGAGGGTGGGACAACCGCTGCCGCGACCGGGCCAGCGGTGACGCGCTCCCAGCTGGTCTCCCCCGGAAGTTCCAGCAGTGACGGCAGCATCGTGACGAGTTCGGTCGCTTCCCGGTAGCGGACTCGTAGCGCCCCGCCGGTCCGGCCGAGGGCATCGGCCAGCACGCTGAGCGGATCGTCCCACCGCGTCAGAAAGCTCGTCTCCGCAGCCAGGATCCCCACGGCAGTGGGGATGTCGCACGGTTCGGCCGTCGGAACGCCGGCGTGGTTCTCGTCCCGGTCGAGCAGCACGACCCGAGCGAGTCGACTGTGTGCGGGTGTGGGGCCGAGCCCCAGTTCGTCCGGACCGACCTGCTCCTTGGTACGAGCTCCGGACACCTTCAACGACAGGGGTTTCGGGTGAGGCTGCACGTCGAGGGAGACCGGGTCGAACGCCACGGTCTCGTCGGTGACGTAGTCCCAGACGGCTCCCAGAGCACGCGCCAGAGTGGTCTTGCCGCGGCCCGACGGGCCGACGAACGCGATCGTACGGCCCGAGCCGGGTTCGGCCAGCCCGGCGGCGTGCAACATCATCAGGGAGCCGGCGTTGGCCTTGATGGCCGCCACGGTGACGCGGCTGGACAGGTGGGAGGCCAGATCCTCGTACGGAATCCCTGTCGTGGTGTCGATCTCGCCGAGGTCGACCGAAGAACCGGTGATCGCCGGAGCCAGGGCGACCGCGCGCGCCCACGCCGTACGGAGACGCTGTCGGGAGCCGTCGTCGAGCCCGTCCAGGCCAACCCGGATCCGTACGCCCAGCGCGGCGACCTCAAGGGGGTCTCCGCTCACCGCTGCCCGTACTTCTGGTAGTAGCTTTCGACGTCGTCGTTGCGCAGAGCGGTCGCCAGTTCGGCCAGCCTCGCCTCGTCGACGACATCGATGGAGGCCCCGCCGGGCGAGGTGCCGAAGCCGGTCAGCGGCGCCTGCAGGTCACGCACATCCTCGGCCGAGGTCATCCGCAGTGAGAGGAACAGCTCCCGGATCACGTCGTCGGTCATCGAGTCGTCGACCTGCATGGTGTTGGCGACGCCACCGACGAACGAGGTGAAGGCCGCCGGATTCGCCACCATGGAAGGACTCAGACCCTTGCTGATGATGGCCTTCAGCACCAGGCGTTGGTTGCGGGCACGGTCGAGATCGCCGTTCGGCAGCATCTTGCGGGCACGAACGAACAGCAGGGCGCGGTCCCCGGAGAGTTCCAGCTGGCCGGCCGGGTAGGTCTCGCCGTCGATGGTGAATCCGTACGGATTGTTGATCGTCACTCCGCCGACCACATCGGTGAGCCGGATGAAGCCCTCCATGTCGATCATGCCGACGTGGTCGATCTTGAGCTGCAGCAGTTCCTGCAGCGTACTGACAGTCAACGCGGTGCCCCCGTAGGCGTACGCCGCGTTGATCTTGTCCTTGCCGCGGCCGGGAATCGTCACCCACATGTCGCGCGGGAAGGAGATCAGGTACAGGTGCTTTCGGTCGCCGCTGAGGTGGGCCACCATCAGCGAGTCGGACCGTCCCCGGTCGCCGTCACGCTTGTCGACGCCCATCAGGACGAAGTTGACCGCCTTCGAATCAGTGGTTGGTTCGGCCGTGGGACCGATGGTGATCGACGACTCCGGCAGTTGTACCTCGCCGCCCCGATGGACCTTGTCGGAGAACTCCTTGCCGATCGCGACCGCGTACCAGACCAGACCTCCGCCGCCGAGCACGAGCAGGGCGAGCAGGATCACCAGCGGGATCCACCAGCGATGACGGCGCCGGGTCTTGACTGCAGCACCGGCCCCCTCCGGGCCGGGACCGTCAGCCGAATCCGCCGTCGAGGCACCGCCCATCACGCTGAGGTCACCTTCCTCGTCCACCACTGTCCCTCCCGGGGATCTGAACTGATCGCACTATAGGAGCCAGCCGAAGAGGGTCGGCAAAAGTGTCGCGTCCGGTCGTCAGAACTGGCGCGGGAGATGTCGGTCGGCGGCACGATTCACGTTCACCCACCGCGCGGCGGTTTCGATGCCGGGGGCTTCGAGGTCGGCGGCTGCGACGGTGGTTTGGTGGTCGGCGGTTTCGACGGCGGCTTCGACTCCGGCGGCGGCTTCGGCTTGGGAGGTGGCTTCGGTCTCGGGCCTGCGGAGAACAGCAGCGTCACCGTCGTGCCCTCCTCGACCTTCCGGCCCGGGCCCGGCGAGATGCCGAGGAAGGCGCCGCGAGGGGAACTGGAGTAGATCGTGGCACTGCGGGTCAGGAACCCCAGTTCCCCGAGCTTGTCACGAATCTCCTGGAGGCTCAGGCCCCTGGTGCTCGGGATCGTGACCACTTTCGGCTTGGTGATCACCTTGGGCGGTTCGGTGAAACCGGTCTTCGGGCGACCCTTCAGTGCCGCCGTCATGGCAGGCCGGTACAGCCCGGCGCCGGCGTCCCCACCGCCGGTCGCGGCGAGGTAGGTGCCCTTCTTGAGCAGCAGGCCTCGTAGGCTCTTGCGTTTCGCGTGTCCCTTGGCGTCCTTGCGAAAGGTGGAGGACGTCTTGTCGACCGCGATCATCGCCGTGGCAGCAAGTTCCGGGGTGAAGCCGGCGAACCAGACCGCCTGTCCCTCTTCGGTGGTGCCCGTCTTGCCGGCCTGCGGATAACCACCGGGGATGCGGGCCGGCGCACCGGTGGCGTTCATGACACCGCGCAACAGTTTGGTGACCCCGTCGGCGACCTCCTTGCGCATCACGCGGCGGCAGTTCCCGTCCGGAGCCACCAGCGTCTTGCCGTCCCGCGAGTCGACCGAGGCGACGATGTGCGCGTCACAGTGGATGCCGCGAGCCGCAACCGTGGCGTACGCCTCGGCGAGCGAGAGGGGCGACACCTCGATCGCGCCGAGGGTGAAGGACGGGATGTAGGACAGGTCGTCGAAGCTCTGCCCCGGCGTGGTGAGTTCGACGCCCAGGTTCTTGGCCATGGTGACCGTGTTGCAGAGCCCGGCGCGCTGCTCGAGTTGCACGAAGTAGGTGTTGACCGACCAGGCGGTCGCCTCGGCCATGCTCATGCCGCCGGCATTGGACCTGGTGGAGTTGGACACCCGCCAGGTGTCGACAAGCTTGAACGGCCCGTCGCAGGACTGCCAGGTGCGGCGGGAGAAGTCCATGGTTCTCGGTGCCGGAAACCGTTGGGTGATCCGTACACCCTTGTCGAGGGCCGCAGCCAGGGTGAACAGCTTGAAGGTTGAGCCGGCCTGGTAGCCCTCGGCACCGCCGAGGGCCGGCGTGACGGAGTAGTTGTAGTAGGTCTCGCCCGCCTTGGCGTTGTCGCCCATCACCGGGCGGCTCTGGGCCATGGCCACGATCTGTCCGGTGCCGGGCTCAACGATGTTGATCGTGGAGATCACCGGATCGGTCGGCGACACCATGCGGGACAGTGCCGCCTGGGCAGCATCCTGTACGTCGGAGTCGATCTTGGTCTGGATGGTGAGCCCGCCGCGCTGGAGCAGCTCCTGCCGCTGGCCGCGGGTCTCTCCCAGCTCAGGGGCCTCGAGCAGCGAGCGGACCACGTAGTCGCACAGGAAGGGATAGCGGCTGGGTACGCACCCCTGGGTGAGCCGGTGGACCTTCTTCGCGTCGAAGGACTTCTGCTTGGCGTCCTGGGCCTCCTCGTACGAGATGAGGTTGAGTTCGGCCATCCGGTTCAGGACCACGTCGCGGCGTTCGGTGGCGGCGGCCTCGGCGCGGATCGGGTTGACCTGGTCGGGGTTCTGCACCAAACCGGCCAACATGGCGGCCTGCGACAGGGTCAGTTTTGCTGCTGTGGTGTCGAAGTACAGCTCGGCGGCCGCCTCGACGCCGTAGGCACCGTTTCCGTAGTAGGCGAGATTCAGGTATCGCTCGAGGATCTGGTCCTTGGTCAGCCGCTTCTCCAGCGCCATGGCATAGCGCAGCTCCTGGATCTTCCGTGCGTACGAGGTTTCCTGCGCCTTCCGCACGCCCCGGGGGTCGTTGCTGAGTGCGGCCCGCTCCACCTGGACGAGTTTCACGTACTGCTGGGTGAGTGACGAGGCTCCCTGGGTGGCGTTCCCGGCGGAGTTCTGGATGAACGCTCGGAGCGTGCCGATCGGGTCCATGGCGCCGTGGTCGTAGAACCGGTGGTCCTCGATGGCGATCTGCGCCTGCTGCATGACGGGCGCGATCTTGTCGAGCGGGACGTAGACCCGATTCCGGTCGTACAGATGGGTCAGGACGCTGCCGTCGGCCAGCAGGATTGTGGTGCGTTCGGCCTGAGTCGGCACTTCAAGCTCCTGGGGCAAGGTCTTCAGCTCCTCGACCCCCGACCTGCCCGTCATGCCGGCAAACCCGACGATCGGCACCGCAAGCCCGGCCAGCAGCACGCCGGACAGGATGCTCACCACCACGAACATGAACGCCGAATGAAGGACATGCGCGGCGTGCGCTGCGTGGTCACCGGGATCGAGTCCACCAGGCATGAGCAACGGTCCTCACTCGAGCGGCGTCGCCTTTCCCACCCCCGAACAGGACGACTCGCATCGAGCGGGTCGAACACCGCCGTTGATCTTGAGGTTATGCCGCCGGAACAAGCATGTCCACCGTTCCCGGGTCACAGACTGGTGACGTCTGCATCCTCAGAGGCACTCCTCGAGTGCCTTGATCAGCACCGACTTCGACTTGGCGCCGTTGAACGCCTTGATCAACTCGCCCCCGGCATACACCTGGATCGTCGGCAGGCCGAGCACCCGGCTGTTGGCCGGGGTGATCGGGTTCGCGTTGGTGTCCATCTTCACGAACGTCACCCGGTCGCCGTACTCGTCGGCCAGCTCCTCGATGATCGGCTCGAGTTGCTTGCACGGCGAACACCAGTCGGCCCAGTAGTCCACCAGCACGGGCTTGTCGGACCGCAGCACGACCTCGTCGAAGTCGGCGTCGGTCACGTCCTGCAGCGCGGCCATCGGGGACTCCTCTCGGTTCCCGTGGCGATCAGACGGTGGTCTCGATCAGCTCGGCCGGCGTCGAGTGCGAGCTGTCGGCCAGGTCGGAGAGGAACCGCTCGGCGTCGAGCGCGGCCTGGCATCCGGTGCCGGCCGCGGTGATGGCCTGGCGGTAGGTGTGGTCGACCAGGTCGCCACAGGCGAAGACCCCGGTGAGGTTGGTCCGGGTGCTGCCGTGCTCGACCTTCACGTAGCCTTCGGCATCCAGGTCGACGTGCCCGGCGAACAGGGCCGAGCGGGGATCATGGCCGATCGCGATGAAGAGCCCCTGCACCGGCAGTTGCCGTTCCTGGCCGGTGATGGTGTCGGTGAGGGTCAGCCCCGTCACCGAGTCCTCGCCGTGGATCCCGGTCACCTGGGAGTTCCAGGCGAAGTGCAGCTTGGGATCGTTGTGGGCGCGGGCCGCCATGATCTTCGAGGCGCGGAGCTCGTCGCGGCGGTGCACCAGGGTGACCGACTTCGCGTACCGGGTGAGGAAGGTGGCCTCCTCGACGGCCGAGTCCCCGCCGCCGACGACGGCGATGTCCTTGTCCTTGAAGAAGAATCCGTCGCAGGTCGCACACCAGGAGACACCGCGGCCACTGAGGCGGTCCTCGTCGGGCAGGCCCAGCTTGCGGTAGGCCGACCCGGCGGCCAGGATCACCGACTTTGCCGAGTAGCTGTTGCCGTACCCGTCGGTGACGGTCTTGACCGGGCCGGTCAGGTCGACCGAGGCAATGTCCTCGGCGAGCAGCTCGGCACCGAACCGCTCGGCCTGGGCACGCATGTTGGCCATCAGGTCGGGCCCCATGATGCCTTCGGGGAAGCCGGGGAAGTTCTCCACCTCGGTGGTGTTCATCAGGGCGCCACCGGCGTCGATCTCGCCCTCGAAGACCAGCGGCTTCAACTCCGCCCGGGCCGCGTAGATCGCGGCGGTGTACCCGGCCGGGCCACTGCCGATGATGATGACCTCACGTACCTCGGGTGTCTCAGCCATGCCTGTTCTCCGCCTCACAGTCCTCGTCCGGGTCCGGTTCGCCCGCCGGGCCAGCCTAGTCGTCGGGTTGGCCCTCCGTCGGTGGCAACGTCGGGGACGCCACGGATGTTCCGGAGCGGCGGCTGGACCTGAAGGGGGCCACCAGGTGCAGTATGCGTCAACGCAACCAGCTTCGGTTTCCCGGCCCGATTGGGGGCCATTGCCGCAGCCGCCGGCACCTTCTGGTTGTGACCGCCAACGATCGACAGACACGGTGAGGGTGTCGGCCGGCTGGCAGGCTGAGCCGCGGGCGCACAGGGACTCGCGGATCTGCAACAGAGTCGTCGTTGCCGATAGCAATCGTTATGTCAGATCAGAGCCGATGTACCGGTTCGGAGGCCTTGACTGGAGCGCTCCCAAGAACGATCGTTTTTGCGCGTACGCGCAGTTGAGCCCTCCCATGGCTTTCGTCATGGAAGGGCTCAACTTGTTGGCTCAAACTCAGGTTCTTGGTGTGTTGGTACTTGACCGGCTGGCACGGCGGCGAACCAACAGGACCGTTCCGAACATGATCGCTGACCACCCGGCTGCCATGCCCGCAACTCCGCGCCCCAGCGCACTGGTCTGGGGGTCGGGAGCAACGATCAGAACCAGCCCCAGTGCCAAGCCTCCTGCAGCAATCAGGAGGCCAGCCACAAGGACCACCTTCATCCAAAGCCGCACGTTACTGGCTCACACACCATCCACCGACAGGTGGATTGATACGAACGTAGATGAGAACTCCTCGGCCAGCAGCTGCGCAGGTCGCGATGGCATTCGCGCCGATAATGATGATCCCGCCCGCAACAGACAAGGCAGCGCCAGCCCCCAGAGTGCCGAGCGCGACGAGGGCGCCCACTACGACGGCGGCACCGCCCCCTTGGTTCAAAATGCCGACCAGCACGTTGGTGTTGCAGGAATTCAGCCATACCCGAACCTGGTAGGTGGGGCTGTCGCCAGACTTGACGTTGGTGGTGCCTTCACATGCCGCGCGTGCAGCCCGTGCTGCCGTTCCGTCGCGGTCAGTGACCGAGATCTCGATGCCGCGCAGTTGCCCGCCGAACGCTTGAAAACCTTGCGCGAACTTCGCGACGTCGCCGGTGGACACCCCATGAGTGGTCGCCTGGTTGGCGTCGAACACACCATCATCCACCGAGTCGACGAGCGCCTCGATAGTCGCAACTGACGGCACTGCCTCAGCGTGGCTCGGCCTTGTGGACACCACGGTGAGAGCAAGTACAACGCTCAGGACCGTGGCCAGAACACGGATCAATCTCACACTGGACCTCCTTGTCAATCGATTGATGTGAACTAAACCGTATCAGCGATTGGGGTCCTTGGGAAGGCGGACGCTTCTTTCGAGGCCCGTATGGTCCGAGCCGCACGAACGGTCGTTTCTCATGCCGGCGGAGAGTTGTGCGTGCTTCGGTATCGGTGGCGCCGCGCCACGAGGGCGGTCATGTTCGACTCATGCTCGCTGGGTGCGCAGCAGAACAGGATCATCGGGCACTGTGGGCGATCGCGCAGCAGGGCTGTGATCGCCGCGTGCGCCGGTCCGGGATGGAACTTCTTCGTCTTCCCGATGGCACTGGCGTCCTGCACGGCGATCTCCAGCGCCAGCTCGTGCGCGCGGACGAACACATTGAGCATGCCTTGGAGGACTTGGGACACGCGAGTCCGGGTCACTCCGAGCTCGTCGGCAATGTCGTCCCGGCGAATCCGTTACGTGCGGAAGTCCTTCAACACACCCATCACGCACCGGCCGCCGTTGGGAGTGGTCAACAGCCATACCCGAAACGTAACCAGGTAAGCGGAAGGAGAGATCAGGTTCGGCGAATGGTTGAGACTCGGTCCGGAACTCGGCCGGCCCTCCGCGATCTGTGCGAGGGGCGTTGCGGTGCATATCCGACAGCCGAATGCTGGCCTGCCTACGTCGCAGGGTTTGAGCAGCAGCCGGGCGAGCTCAGCCGGCCAGACCCTCCAGCAGGGCCACCGTCTGCTCCTGCCACCGTCCGGCCCGGGAGGTGATGGTGGCGACGTTGTCGAGACAGGCGGCCGACCAGTCGGCCGGCGACAGGGCGAGCGCATCCCGGATCTCGGCGACCGCCCGGCCGGTGTCGCCCACCGGGAAGGTTCGCACCCCGGTGTTGCCCGGTGAGAGGTACGGCATCAGCCCGAGCCGGGAGGCCACGACGAAGGCACCGCCCGACATCGCCTCCTGGGCGGCCAGGCAGGCCGCCTCCCCGGACACCGAGGGCACCACGAACACATCGCCGGGGTCGATCCAGTCGGGCGTGCGTCGTCCGTCCACGAGCCAGGGCCGCAGCACGTCGCGCAACATCTGTTCGTACGAGACCTGCCCGTCGAGCGCCTGGCCGAGGGCGACCTCGCAGCGCAGACCGTCGGCGGTCAGCTGCCCGAACACCTCGGGCAGCAGGTGCATCCCCTTGGTCGGGTCCGGGCGGGCGTACGACTTCACCACGCGGGTCGCGGTGATGCCGTCACGGTGGTCGGCGACGGTGGTACGGGGGGTGACCGACAGCCAGGCCGGCACGACGCTGTCGGCGCGCAGCGAGCACAGTCCCGGCTCGACGACGATCGCCACCTCCATCGCCCGCAGCAGGGCGAGGGTTGCCGTGCCCTTGAGGCGGTCCGAGGGGTAGTTGTGCACGATCGCCGCCGTCCGTACGGCCATCCCGCGGGCTCGCAGCGCCCGGGCTGCTCGCCACACCTGCGGCAGTGAGGCGTTCGCGTTGGACACCAGCACCATCGGTCCCGGCGGCGGGCCGTCCACCAGGGCCGACGGGGTGAGCCAGTGCTGGACCCCCTCGGGGACGGTGATCGCCTCCCGTCCGGCGGCCGGCATGACCAGCCCCACCGGGCCCCGTGGGACCAGCCGGCCCAGCAGGTCCTCCAGGACCACCTGTCCGCCGCCGCGCCCGGACTTCGGGTCGAAGAAGATGATCATGATCCAGCACCTCCGGGCAGCACCGACGCATAGAGCTCGTCGAGCCGGGCGACGAAGCTGGCGAAACTGAACTCTTCCGGGTCGAGCAGACCGTTGCGGCCGGAGAATCCTTGCAGGGCATCGATTCCACGCTGCACCGAACTGACGTCGGCCGGGTCGAAGGTGACCCACTGCCGGGACCGGCGAGCGATCTCCTCCGCCCCGCCTCCGGCCGGCACCAGGACAGGTAGGCCGGCGATGATCGCCTCCACCACGGCGATCGGGGCGTTCTCCGGCCAGACCGAGGGGTAGACGAAGCCGCGGTAACGGGCCATGGTTGCGGCCACCTGCCGACGCGGCACGCGGGGCAGCAGTCGGACCTCACTGCGCAGCGGTTCCCGCAGCAGCCGGGTCAGTTCCGGGATCGCAGAGCCGGAGCCGTAGATGTCGAGACGCCCACCCCCGCAGGCTTCCAGCGCCTGGACGAACTCGACCAGACCCTTCTCGGAGGCCACCCGCCCCAGGTAGACCAGCCCGTCGACCGGCGGGCCCTCGGCCCAGGGTGAGAGGGCGGCTGAGCCCTCGGCCGATCCGAGGCGGGCCGGATCCCGTACGGGATTGCGCACCAGCCGCGTCGGCACCGCCACCCCGCCCGCCGCCAGGGCGCCCTGCAAGGTGGCGCTCGGGCACAGCACCAGGTCGAACTCCCGCTGCAGGTGCAGGCCCCGGTACGCCAGCGCGTGGGCGCCGGCCTTCAGTGCACTGTGGACCGGCGAGCGATGGTCGAACTGGGCGAGCAGGGGAACTCGTGGATCGGCCAGGTCGAAGGTGGTCCGCCGACCGCGCGGGAAGTGCTGCAGCCCGCTGTTGGGGCTGAGCAGGTGGTAGTCGTGCGCGGTGTGCACCACCCGCAGGTCAGGGTGGTCGCGGCGATGGTGCCGGATCGCCAGCAGCACGCTCGGCGACAGGAACCGGTAGTAGTTCTGCAGGTGCACCAGGTCGGGCTGCACCTCCGCCAGCAGGGCCCGCATCCGGTGGTACCAGCGCCGCGACATCACGTAACTGATCGCCGTACGACGGCCGTCGGAGACCAACGTGGTCACCTCGTGCCCGAGCTGCTGGGCTGCGGCGACGGTGTCGTGGAAGACCTCTTCGGCGCCCCCGGAGTCGATCAGGTCCGACACGTGCAGACTGCGGATCGGGCGGGCGGCCATGACTCCTCGAACGGATCGGGGCTCGAACGAATCGGGGTGATTCGCAGGTGAGCGTACCGGGCGCCGCCCGCCCCGCCGTCACAGCCCGAGCAGGGCGGCGTTGAGCGCTCCGTTGCCGTAGTACTGGTCGCGGTAGGCGTACTGGGTGCTCCCGCTCGGTGGGGTGTGGGCCTCGAACCGGGCCTGCAGCGCCGCATCGTGCCGACCGAGCTTGATCCAGCCGTCCGACATGAACCAGTAGCTGTTGCCCGTCCCGTCCAGGTAGTCGGCGAACTGGGTCGAGCTGGTCCAGATGACCTGGTCGAGGGTGGTGGCGAACTTCGTCAGGTCGGTCGTGGTCCAGAAGGTGCCGTGCGCCTGGGCCTCCACCACGTACGCGACGACGGCATTGGCGTGCGAGGTGTCCGAGCCGGGGGCGCTGAAGTTGCCCCAGACGTCGCTGAAGAAGTACGCAGCGCTGTTGGCCGGGTGCGCGATGAGCTGGTCGCGCAGGCAGGAACCCCAATAGGGCATCGGGCCACCGTCGATGTTGGCGAGCACCGCCAGACAGGAGGTCCGCTGGGCCGAGGAGGTGGTGATCTCGGCCAGGTGCTGGGAGATCAGGCCCCAGTGCGAGGTCATGTGCGTCCGGCTGCGATACAGCTCCACCGGTAGGCCGCCGCCCGGCGGACGGGCCGCCCACTTGCTGTAGATGTTGGCCTGGGTGAAGGCGAGCAGGGTGTCGTAGCGGTTGCGGATCGTCGTGTTGCCGTACCAGGCAGGGGTGTCGTGGATGACGCGCAGCATGAGAGTGATGTAGCGCCAGGCGTACGCCTCGTAGAGGCTGACCTGCTCGCCGAGGGTGGCGGAGTGCGACGAGATCCAGCCCAGGTAGCCGTCCTGGTACTTGCTGGCGGGGAAGTTGGTGGCGTTGGCCACCTGGGCCGTGCTGACGAGGTTCTCGGCGTAGGTCAGCGCGATGTCGAGATAGGCGGTGTCGCCGGTGGCCCGGGCCATCGCCAGCGCGCCGTCGATGGCGTAGGCCACGTAGTAGATCCAGTAGCTGTCGCCGCTGAGGCTGCGGGTCGTGGTGGTGGCATGGAGGGCGTCGTGGGCCGCCTGGTAGAGCACCTCCCAGCCCGCGACGTCCCTGGTCGGATCGGCGGCGAGCCCGCTGGGCCGAGCGGGCGCTGCGGCCGCGAAGCGAGGGGGAATCGCCGCCATGGCGGCGAGACCCAGCGAGCCCAGGGCTCCGGCTCGGATCAGGTGGCGACGGGACGAGGAAAGAGGGTTCATCTGCTGCTCCTTCTGGGGGGCGGGTGAGCGATGGTCGATCGTGGAGGGGTGCCCGGGAACCTGGCAACCAGATGATCAGGAAATGTCATGCCCGTTTCCCCGGGCGGCCCGAACACCGCGGACGGTTCGCTCGGGGAGACGATCGCGCAAGGCAGTAGTGTCATGGTCGGTCGTGTCGGGAGGGTCGGGTGAAGCAGTTCTTCGTACGCCGGGTGCTGCCGGTGGTGCTCACCGTGGCGCGTGCCGTGCTGCCGCGGCGGCACAGTGTGTTCGTGGTCGGCTACCCACCGACCGAGGGCAATGCGGTGGAGACCGTACGAGCCCTGCTGTCCCGTTACGACGGGACGATCTGGTGGGCCCAGGCCCCGAGCCGCGACCACCTCGACGCGATCGGCATCACCGATCGGCGCCGGCTCCGGCTGGTGCCCAAGTCGTCGCCACTGACGATGCTGCGCTATGCCATGGCGGAGCTGGTGTTCTTCACCCACGGCCTGTACGGGGAACCCTCGGCCACGCCGCGGAAGCCGACGGTCAACCTGTGGCACGGAGCGGGGATGAAGTTCAACGTTCCGCTGTTTCCCCAGCGACGGCTGCGATCGAAGCCGAGTGACGTCGTCCTCGCACCCAGCGTGGTGTGGGGGGTGCGCTGCGCCGAGGCGAGCGGTCTGGCGACCGAGGACGCCTTGCTGGTGGGCTATCCGCGCAACGACCAGCTGTTCCGGCCGGCTGGTCCGGCCCAGCTGCAACGCCTCGGCGTGACCGGTGACTTCGTGGTGTGGCTGCCGTCCTTCCGCCGGACCGCACAGCACGGCACGATGCGGGCCCAGAGCGATGCCGGCGATGCTGCCAGTGACGAGGCGTTGGCCCGGGACTTCGCCACCGTGGTGGAGATCCTGGCGGCCGCTGGGTTCCAGGTGGTGGTGAAACCGCACCCCCTGGACGCGACCGCGCGGGCCACGCCAGGTGCGGTGATCATCGATGACGAGCAGCTCGCCGCAGCCGGGATCCCCTTGTACACAGTGCTCGGAGCGGCCGCCGGGTTGATCACCGACGTCTCCAGCGTCGGTTCGGACTTTCTGCTGCTGGACCGTCCGATCGGCTACTTCTTCCCGGACCGGGAGGCCTACCTCAGCGGCCGCGGGGTGTATCCCGACGACGCCCTGGAGTGGCTGCCGGGACCGCAGCTCGACTCCTCGGAGCAGGTCGCGGCGTTCGCACGCTCGCTGCGCTCGGAGACCGCCGCCGAACGGGAACGTCGCCACGCCACGGTGCTGCGGGCCGGGCTGGTGCACACCACCACCGCCGCCGATGACATGCTGTCGGCACTGCGGGAGCGATTCCCGGCCCTGACCGACCGGATCTCGGCCCGCTGAAACACCTCGTCCCCCGACCCTGAGAGTGACTGCCCGTGCCCCGTCTCCCCAGCACTGTTGCTGAGTTGTTCACGAGGCTCGCGGTGGTCGCGATGAAGCTGGCCGTCCGGGCCGTGCCGAGCGCCCGGATCGCCGTCGTCCACGGGTTTCCCGACTCCGAGGAGAACTCGCTGCGGATCGCTGCCGCGTTGCCGCAGCGACTACCCGGGTGGCGGATCGTGCTGCTCTGTGAGGATCCGGTTCGCGCCGGTGCAGCGTTCCGGTTGGTGCTGCCCGGGTGGCCCGTGCCGGAACTGGTGCGGCGGATCAGCGTGCGGGGATTCGCGCTCGCGATCATCGCCCGGCTCTGGGTGCACACCCACGGGCTGTACGGATCCCCGCGCGGTTCGCGCTCGCGGCTGTCGGTGCTGGTCGGTCACGGCCACGGGCCGAAGCGGGCCGTCCCGTACGGAGCCGTGACGCATCGGCACCACGCGGACCTGGCCTTCACCAATGTCGCCGTCTGGGGCACCACCATCATTCGTGAGCTCGGGGTGCCCGAGTCGTCACCGGTCGTCGTCGCCGCGTCACCTCGTGCGGACGGGCTGGTTGAGTCGTCCTTCCCGCCCGTCGAGCGGAGTCGAGACGCAATGCCGGTCGAGACCCCGTACGCGCTGTGGTTGCCGACGGTACGGCGGACCGTCGCGATGCGCCGCGACCAGTGGCAGGACGGGGTCCGGCTGACCGAGGACGCCGCCGTGGCGCTCGAGGTCGCCACCCTGGCCCGTACGGCGGAGGCGCACGGGCTGCGGCTGGTGACCAAGGTGCACGAGCTCGACGCCGATGCCGACGCCTTCGCCGCCCTCGGGATCCAGGTCGTCACCTCGGCCGACCTGGAGGCTGCCGGCATCACCTTCGGGCAGTTCGTGCAGGGCGCGGCCGCGCTGGTGACCGACTACTCCAGCGTCTTCGTCGACCATCTGCAGACCGAACTGTCGATCGCCTTCTGGATGCCGGACCTGGCCGAGTTCACCGGCGACCGCGGGTTCAACTCCCCTGGGGTGGCTGAGCTCGCCCCGGAGCTGATCCTGCGCGGGTTGGGTGATGCTGGGACCCTGTTCGGCGCGGCGGCCCGGGGTGAGACCTGGCAGCCGACCGCCCGGGCCCGGCTCGCCGAGGGGATCGGCTACGTGGGCGGATCCGGACAGGCAACCGAGCTCGTCGTGGATGAGATTGTGGCGCGGCTGCGGGTCTGAGGATGGCCAGCGCACTTCCCCGGCGTGGTTCCGCATCCCCGGCGCTGCAGCGCCTGTGAAGCTGAGCAACGCCTGCGAAGCTGGTCTGTCGCACCGTTCTCAGCGGTGGCGCTCCCAGTAGCGGAGCTCCTCGCGAATCATCGCGGCGAAGACGCCGGGCCGGAACAGGTCGTCCCAGGTCCAGCGGACCGTCCACCAGTGTCGCCGGCGAAGACGCTGTTCGCGGTTCTTCTCGGCGACGACCACCTCGGTGACGTCCATGCCGGGCTCGAGGAGACGGCCGTACTTGATCTTGCCGTCGAACTCGCCGACGACGCGGTGCTCGGACCAGCCGAAGTCGGGGTACATCGTCCCCAGGTGGTCGATGACCTCGAGCTGGAGTTGGTCAGGCATCGGCAGTCCCAGGTCGGACATGAGGGCTCGGCTGCGGGACTCACCGGCACTGGCGGCACGGGGATCGGCAAAGCTGATGACCCGACGGGCTCGGGCGATGCCTCGTTGGCTGGGGCTCTCGTCGAGGGCGGCCCGCAGAACGTTCCGGTTCGTCTTCCGGAGTGCAGCGTCGGCGATGGCGACGGCTTCACCGAAGGGGAGCAGCCGCGCGAGCGTCACCACGGTGGTGGCGAGAGTCGTGACAGGCAGGTCGCCGACCACAGCCGCGTCCACGAGCGGCTCGCGATGCAGCCGTACCGGGCCGCGGGCCGAGCTGTGGGATCGACCCTCCCGGACCAGGTGGGCCTGGCCGAGGCGATCCTTGTCGACCGGAAGCCCGTGCACCACGGCGGCGGAGACATGGCTGACCACCGCACCGGGCAGTCGCGTCTGGTGCAGCGATGCCCGGACCAACTGCAGATGACGAGCTTCCCGAGATCTCTCCTCGGCCGTCTGGTAGGCGCCGCGACGGATCCTCTCCAAGGTCCCGTCACGCACCCGCAGCGCCAGTTCGTTGTCACCGATGCCCTCGGCCGAGAACTCACTGCGCAGCTTCATTGCTCCACACTGTCGAGTCGATTGCTCGCGTGGGGCGGTTGTCCACAGCCGAATTCCTTGACTGCCGAGTGCACCGGTCAGCCGTCTCGGGCCCTTCACCGGCGTTGCTCCTCATCCCCGGCGCTGCAGCGCCTGCGAAGCTGAGCAACGCTTGCGAAGCAATGTGCAGGGCCACCAACGTCACTCGACAGCGGGTTCAGCAACCTCGCCTGCGACCTCCGGCCGGCGCTCCAGCATCCGCGGCACCATCACCAGGTCGGGGACGAACTGGCAACAGAGCACGCCGACGGCAGCCCCGAGCGTGATCGCGACACCGCCCAGGTGCGGCGCGAGGCTCACGCCGATCGTGACACTGACCAGAGCCATCGCGATGATGCACCAGGCCTGCCAGCGCAACTCCTCGGGCCGGGTCAGCATCACCCCGCCGGGCAGATGTAGCGCCTGGACCAGCAGCAGGCCGGCGAAGGCGGCCATCTGCACCCGGCTGACCTCGAGGACACCGCCGCTGATCACCCCCGACAGCCAGGGGCCCAGCAGCACCAAGCAGGCCCCACCGACCACCGCGGCCGCCCCGAACAGCAGCACCATCTGGCGCCACAGTCGTACGTTGGCCTTCGCCTCGCCCCGTTGCCGGGCGAACACCGCCCACAGTGCCTGGCCCGAGGTGGACAGTACGGACCAGGTCAGGGCGTACAGCTGTGCTCCGAGCGCGAATCGGGACAACTCCTCGGCCGGGGCCAGGTGGGCCAGCACCAGCCGACCCGTCTCCAGCCCGAGCGGAAGGCCGATCATCACCACCAGCATCCAGCCGGAGCCGGCGAGCAGGCGTTGGGGGGTCTCGACACGCTCGCTGCGTTCGCTGCTCGACCGGCGTCCAGCCGACCGGCTCTCGGGCCACTGTCGCCGTACGGCTCGGTACGCCAGGACGGCGAGGATCGCGTTGCTCATCAGATTGCCGGCGAACCCTGACATCGCGTACGCGACCCCGGGCGCCCCGCCGAGGCTCAGGCCGAAGGTGCACAACAGGGCCCACCCGGTACCGGTGACGTTGACGGCGACGACCACGTGATTGCGATCCAGGCCGACCAGGGTCCGGGCACCGAGGCCCAGCGGAATGGTGAGCAGGAAGAGGGAGAGAGCGACGCCGACCAGCAGGTTGTCGGTCCAGCTGAACGGGCGGGCCAGCAGTCTCGGCCACAGCTGACCGAGACTGAGTCCCCACACCAGGACGAGACCCGCCCCCGCGATCAGACAAAGTCGCCGCCGGGCCGCCCGGATCGTGGCCAGTGCGGTGCCCCGCCGTTCGGCATCCTCACTGCCGATCGCCACTGCGGTCGTCACGGCCGCACCCATCCCGAGATCGGCGAAGGGGACCAGGACGCCCAGGGTGGCGACAGTGTTGACGATGCCGTACGCGATCGAGCCGGTGTGGGCGATGATGAGGCCGGTGTTCAGCAGGCCGAGGACGGCAGTGACGGGGATGCCGATGACGCGGACGCCGCCGCCGGAGAGCACCCGGCGCAGGGCCTGTCCCAGCGTCACCGCCACGGTCCACCTCCGCGATTCACACCACGCGTCCCGGGGCTGTGAGAGGGGCCGGCGGCGCAGTACAGAAAACCAGATCCGCCGCCCGACCACGATCCGATGGTCCGGCCGGACCGCTGTCGGCACTGATCGTGCCAGCCCGTCGGCATCAGTCGCGACAATTCGTTTCCCTTGGTCACAAGGACGTTCCGTCCCCGACATCAACCATTGACCTCGCGAGTCCTTGTGTGATCATTGCGCGGTGGAGGAGAACGACTCCCCCGTCTCCACGGGGTTGCTGCATGCGTACGGGCCGGCCTGGCCCGCGCTGAGCGTTGTCACCGTCTCCTTCCGTGACCTCGCCGGGCTGCAGGCGACGCGTGCCAGCGTGCTGGCGCTCGACTATCCCGGTCGGGTGCAGCACGTCATCGTCGACGGTGGCAGCGGACCCGAGGTGGAGCAGTGGCTGGCTGAGCAGACCGGCGACATCGTCTGGGTGAGCGAACCCGACGGCGGGATCTATCCGGCGATGAACAAGGGCATCGCCATGGCCGACGGTGACGTGCTCTGGTTCATGAACTCCGCCGACACCTTCCATGCCGTCGATTCGGCGACGATCGCCCTCGCCGACCTGCCGAACCCACGGCGGGCGTGGGGCTTCGGGCGCTCCGAATGGCACCGTCCCGGGACGGGTGAGGTCGACAGCGTGCACGGGCCGCGGCGCTTCGTCCGGGCACTCCATGCCCTGGGTCGGCAGGTCGTGCCGCACCAGGCGGCCTTCTTCGGCGCCGAACTGCTGGCTCGCGTCGGGGGCTACCAGCCGGAGATTCGCATCGCCGCCGACCAGGTCCTGATGATGAGGTGCGCTGTCGCCGTACGACCGCGGGTTCTCCCTGACGTGCTGTGCAACTTCGACATGTCCGGGGTGTCGACCGGGCAGACCCGAGCCCAGCACTACACCGGGATGCGGCAGGGACGCCGTCTCGGTGGGATCACCGTCACCGGCAGCCAGCGTCTGGACGACCTGGCAAGCCACGGGGTTGAGGTGGTCGAGCGGCTGCGTGACCGCGGGCGACGCGATCCGCACCAGACCCACGCGACACCGGCTCCGGAGCCGGCCGTCGCCACCACGACCACCACGACGCGTACCGTCTCGGTCGTCATCCCGACGCACGACCGTGACGCCGTGCTGGGACGGGCGATCGATTCGGCGCTGCGCCAGAATCCTGCCCCACAAGAGATTCTGGTGGTCGATGACCTTGGCCGAGCGAGCACCCGCGACCTGGTGGCGGCCGCTGCCGCAACGAGGCAGGACGTCACCGTGCGGCTCCTCGACTTCTCCGACTCACCGACAAAGGGACCATCGGCATCACGCAACCATGGAGCGAGCCAGGCCACCGGCGACACCCTGGCGTTCCTGGACGACGACGACGTCTGGCTGCCTGGCTACCTGAGCCGGGCCCTGGCTGAGCTCGACGCGGCACCGAACCGGTGCTGTGTGGTCACCTGGTCGCGTCGGATTCGAGCCGGACAGTACTTCCCCGGTGCGCATCTTGATCCGGACAAGGATCTGGCTGGTCAGGAACGGTTCTGGAGCTTCGGCGTCACGGGCAGCAATCTCGTCGTCGACACCGCCACGTTCCACAGCGTCGGTGGCTACGACGAACGGCTCTGGTCGCGTGAGGACTACGAGATCTTCGTCCGGCTGGTCGACGACGGACGTGGGTACGCCGTGGTGGCTGAGGAACTGGTGGAGCAGGACGCCAATGGCGAAGGCCACCTGGCGGGCAAGAGCCTGCGTGCCGCCGCCGGCGTCCCGGTCTACCTGGCCACGTATGGCGAACGGATGACGCGGGCCCAGCGTCGCAGCGCCCGCCGCCACTTCCACGCCATGTCGAGCGGGCGCGACAACACCCCGGTCCGGCGGCTGTACCACCGGGTCCTGCAGGTGCTCCACAGTGACGCCCGGGACTGGCGGATGATGACTGTCGGGCGCCTCACCGGCAACCGTCCGGCGCCGCTCCGATGACCCGCCTGCCACCGCCGCGTTCCGTCGGAGCGGCCGGCGCCGAGGCGATCGACAAGGCCGCCGAACAGGTGACCACAGGCTGGGCGGCCGCTCTCGCGCTCACGATCGGATCCCGCCTGCAGGGCCTGCTGCACATCGGTGCGCCGCTGGCCGTGTTCGCGGTTCCGGCCGTGGTGCGACGCCTTCGCGAACAACCCGACGTCCGGTGGCCCCGAGTCATCCTGGGCCTGTTCGTCGCCACCGTCCTGGCCATGCCGATGATGGCGATCCTCGGCCAACTCGTCGATCCGGACCGTGGCTTCAGCGCCACCGAGTTCCTCAAGGACTTCATCCGCATCACGTCGCTGGCCCTGGTGGTGGTGGGGATCCTGTGGTCCTGCCTGCGCATCCGCCCCGAATGGGTGATGGCGCTGGTCGCGGCCGGCATCGCCGTGCGCTACATCGTCTTCCCCGATGTCAGTGCCGACGAACTGTTCAAGTTCCGGCTGGGCCCGACCCTGCCGTTCATCCTGCTCGCTGTGGTGGCCCGCGCCCCGCGCCCGGTCCAGCTGGTGGCCCTGGCCGTCGTGGCGGCCATGTCGGCGTACTTCAACCTGCGCGCCTCGCTGCTGGCCAGTGCCATCGGATTCGTCGCCCTGGGGGCGACGATGCTCGTGCCGTTCGCGACGCGGCGGCGCCGCCCGACCATGGGGACGACCATCGTGGCCCTGCTGCTCACCGGGTTGGCGATGGGGGTGGGTGGCCTTGTGGTGCCGCAGATGGCCGAGGACGGTGTCTTCGGCGCCGACATCCAGCACCGCCAGATCAGCCAGGAGGTCACCGGAGTCGGCGTCTTCGGTGCCCGGATCGAACCGGGCGCCTCGTTGGCGCTGGTGCAGCACCAGCCCCTCGGACTGGGCCCGGGCGTGCTGCCCTCGCAGACCGACCGGGGTGTGGCCTGGGACGGCCTCATCGACATCGGTGTCAATCCGAACGGCAACGACTTCAACGCCCACTACATGCGCGACATCGTCGCCAATCGGATCTTCCTGCACTCGAACCTGGCAGAGTTCTGGTGGTTCTACGGGCCGGTCGGGGCTGCACTCATCGTGGCCATCGCGATCTTCATGGGCCTGCGCTTCATCGAGCAGCTCGGGCGCGAGGATCGCTACCTGTGCGGACTGGTGCTGTATGCGTCGATGCGGTCGGTGTGGGACTGCTTCTTCGAACCGGTGCTCCCGATCGGCACCAACCTGATGGTCACGACCGGCTTCCTGCTGTGTGTACACCTCCTGCGGCGTGCGGATGCGGGGGCTGCGGCCGGGCCGGGAGACGCGGCGGTGTCGGAGCCACGCCACGCTCAGGCGACGTGGTCCCGTACCCACCTTTCGACGCGGGCGGCGAAGCGCTCCGCAGAGAACTCCCCTGCAGCGTCACGGATGGCGTTGCGGTCGAGACCGGCGGCGCGCCGGACCGCATCGGCGACCGTACGGCGATCGTCCCAGTCACTCACCAGGTGGCCGGCCAGGCCGTCGGTGACTGATTCGGCCGTCCCGCCGACCGATGAGGCGATCACGGGGCACCCGGCGGCCATTGCCTCCACCGGCATGATGCCGAAGTCCTCGACCGGTGGGAAGAGGTAGACATGGGCACGCGCATAGAGCGTCCGCAGCAACGGCGTGGACACCGCGCCGAGGAACTGCACCTCGACGCCGGCGGCCTCGGCCTGGCGGCGCAGTGCTGGCTCCTCCGGTCCGGTGCCGGCAATCACTGCCGGCCAGCCCAGGTCCTCGGCGGTACGGATCACCAGGTCGAGCCGCTTGTACGGGATCAGCCGCGAGGCACCCAGCAGGAACTGCTCGGGCAGCGCGGCGAGGACCTCCTGCTCCGCCGCCGACAACTCCGATTCGGCAAGCCCGGCGCGAATCTCGGCCACTGCGACCGGGGGATGGATGACGACGGCGTCGCGGTGCCAGTGGTCCCGGACCCGGTCGCGGACGTGGCTGCTGTTGGCGGCGATCGTGGTCGCCTCGGTGGCCCGGTGCCGGTCGAGCCGGCGCAGCGGGCCGGCCGCAAGCCGGGTCAGCGGGTGGGCGCCCCGTACGTCGAGCTCGGGGTTCCACACGTAGCGGGCCGGCGAGTGCACGTACACCAGCTTGGCAAAGTCTCCTTGCTGGCCACGGAAGTGGCAGTGGTGGGCGAAGGAGTGACTGGAGACGAGGGCCCAGCGGTAGTCGGCGTCGGGCACCCGGCGCCACGCCACCGTCGAGGCGGCCAGGGCGAGCGCCTTGCGATCCCGCCAGGGTGGACGCGCCAGTCCGGTCTCGACGATCCGTCGCCCCGGGAACCGCTGCGGCGCGTTCATCCACGCGCACACCAGATCGGCGCCGGGCAGCAGCGCTGCCAGGGCTTCGAGGACATTCTCCGACCCGCCGATCGGCTCGACCCAGTCGTGCACCAGCACCCCGCCGGGCAGGTCATCCAGTGCCATGGCGGACATCGTAGGCGAGGGAGCTCGGTTCACGGGGGTCGTCCCCCGTGCTCGGGTGGTTGGTTCGTATCGGGGGTTCACGGGGGTCGTCCCCCGTGCTGGGGTGGTTCGTTCGTATCGGGGGTTCACGGGGGTCGTCCCCCGTGCTGGGGTGGTTCGTTCGTATCGGGGGTTCACGGGGGTCGTCCCCCGTGCTCAACAGAGGAAGGTGGATCGTCGCGATGACGCAGCGACGTAAGGCACTGATCACCGGCATCACGGGGCAGGACGGGTCGTACCTGGCTGAACTCCTGCTGCTCAAGGGATACGAGGTGCACGGGCTGATCCGTCGTGCCAGCACCTTCAACACGAGCCGGTTGGAGCATCTCTACACAGACCCGCACGAGCCCGAGGCACGGTTGTTCCTGCACTACGCCGACCTCGGCGACGGGGTCCGCCTGGCCACCCTGCTGGCCGAGATCCAGCCCGACGAGGTGTACAACCTGGCGGCCCAGTCCCACGTCCGGGTGTCCTTCGACGAACCGGAGCACACCGCCGATGTGTCGGGCACCGGGGCGGTACGCCTGCTGGAAGCGGTCCGGGTTGCCGGGATCGACACCCGCTTCTACCAGGCCTCGACCTCGGAGTTGTACGGCTCGACGCCGCCACCGCAGTCGGAGACCTCACCGTTCCAGCCGAGATCCCCTTATGCGGTGGCGAAGTTGTACGCCTACTGGATCACCCGGAACTACCGCGAGGCGTACGGGATGTTCGCGGTGAACGGCATCCTGTTCAACCATGAGTCGCCGCGTCGTGGCGAGACCTTCGTGACGCGCAAGATCACCCGGGCGGTGGCCGCGATCAAGGCGGGCCGCCAGGAGCACTTGTACATGGGCAATCTCGACGCCGTCCGTGACTGGGGCTACGCCCCGGAGTACGTCGAGGGGATGTGGCGCATGCTGCAGGTCGACCAACCTGCCGACTACGTCCTGGCCACCGGCCAGGGCGTGACGGTGCGGGACTTCCTCACCACAGCCTTCGAGCACGCCGGTCTCGACTGGACCGAGCACGTACGGTTCGACGAGCGCTACCTGCGGCCTTCCGAGGTCGATGCCCTGGTCGGGGATCCGTCGCAGGCAGCAACGGACCTGGGATGGCGCGCCGAGGTGGACGCCCACGGTCTCGCGCGACTGATGGTCGATGCCGACATCGCGGCGCTCGAGTGTGCGGGCACACCCTGGGTCGACACCCCGCGTCTTCCCTACTGGGGCACGGATGCAGAGGGACGGTCATGATCGACCGGGACGCCACCACCTATGTCGCCGGCCACCGCGGCCTGGTCGGTTCGGCGGTCTGGCGACGGTTGGCGGCGGAGGGCTTCGGCGACCTGGTCGGACGCAGTTCGGGTGAGCTCGACCTGCGGCGCCGGGACGACGTGTTCGACTTCTTCGCGGCGATCCGACCCCGGTACGTGGTGCTGGCCGCCGCCCGAGTGGGTGGCATCCGAGCGAATGACACCCATCCGCACGAGTTCCTCAGCGACAACCTGCAGATCCAGGTCAACGTGATGGACGCCGCCCTGGCCCACGGTACGGAGAAGCTGCTGTTCCTCGGTTCCTCCTGCATCTATCCGCGAGAAGCGGCCCAGCCGATCACCGAGGATGCGCTGCTCACCGGGCACCTCGAACCGACCAATGATGCCTACGCCATCGCCAAGATCGCCGGCATCCTGCAGGTGCAGGCCATCCGGCGCCAGTACGGACTGCCGTGGATCTCGGCGATGCCCACCAACCTGTACGGCCCGGGCGACAACTTCTCGCCGTCCGGCTCGCACGTGCTGCCGGCGTTGATCCGCCGCTACGACGAGGCCCGCCGCAGCGGCGCTCCCGAGGTGACCAACTGGGGTACCGGGACACCTCGGCGGGAGTTCCTGCACGTCGACGACATGGCTGATGCCTGCCTGCACCTGCTGGACCACTATGACGCTCCCGGCCAGATCAACGTCGGGACCGGGCAGGACCTGCCGATCGCCGACATTGCCGCCCTGGTGGCCGAGGCCGTGGGTTACACCGGGCAGACCCGTTGGGACACCAGCCAGCCCGACGGCACCCCGCGGAAGTTGCTCGACACCACGCGGCTGGCCGATCTTGGCTGGGCGCCACGGGTCTCGTTGCCCGACGGTGTGGCGGCGACCGTCGCCTGGTACCGCGAGCACATCGACGAATTGCGGGAGTCCGAACTCCCCTCCGCACCGACGCCGCCACCGACCACTCCCGCAGCAGGCTGAGACGAGGACGAGGAAACCAATGGATCTACGTGGAGTGCTGCAGGTCCTGCGCACCAACTGGTTGATGATCATCATCGTCACCGTCGTCGCCACCGCGCTCGCCTTCGGCTTCGCCATGGTGCAGCCGCGGACCTACCGGGCCAATGCCAGCGGCATCGTGGCGGCAGGAACGGCGAGTGACATGGGAAGCGCCCTGGCCGGGGAGAACCTGGCCAAGTCGCGGGTGAAGAGCTATCTGGACGTCGCCCATTCCCGGGCGGTGGCGCAGCGCGTCATCGACGACCTGCACCTGGACACCTCCCCGGAGACCCTGGTCTCGCAGGTCACAGCCAGCAATCCCGTCGACACCGCCGTCATCCAGATCACTGTGTCGGCGCGAGATCCTGAGTTGGCGGCGAAGATCGCCGAAGCATGGATCCGCGGCATCGCCGCGCAGATCCAGTCGATCGAGAACTCCGGCGACTCCAAGGCGAAGTCGATCGTGCACTTCCGCAGCCTCGATGCCGCTGTCGTGCCCGATGCGCCGAGCAGCCCGAACGTGAAGTTGATCATGGCCATCGGCGCCGTGGCCGGTCTGGCGATCGCCATCGTGGCCGCCTTCGTCCTGGCGGCCCTGGACCGTCGCATCCGGCGGCCGTCGCAGGTGGAGGACAACTTCGGGCTGTCGGTCGTCGGATCGATTCCCCGTCATCACGGACTGGCCGACGACCGCCGTCTGGTCGGGAGAACCACGGCGGAGAAGGGAAGCCGGGGCCAGGGGGAGACCGAGGAGCAGGAGTCGTTCGCGCTCAGTGAGTCGCTGCGGGAGCTGCGGACCAACCTGCGTTTCATGGATGTGGACAACCCGCCGCGCGTCATCACTGTGACGTCCTCGTTGCCCGGCGAGGGCAAGTCGACGGTGGCGGCGAACCTGGCGCTCGCGATCGCGGCCGGTGGTGACCCGGTGGTGCTGGTCGACGGTGACCTGCGCCGCCCGACGGTCGCGCGTTCCTTCGGTCTCCCGGCCGGGATCGGGCTGACGGATGTGCTCAGCGGCCAGGCCGAGGTCGACGACGTGCTGCAACAGGCGCCCGGAGTGGAGACCCTGCAGATCCTCGGCGCGGGTCCCATCCCGCCGAACCCGAGCGAGCTGCTCGGCTCGGACGTGATGCGCCGCACGCTCGCCGAGCTCTCCGAACATGCCTTCGTGCTGGTGGATGCTCCGCCGCTGCTGCCGGTCACCGATGCCGCCGTGCTGTCGGTGGTCACCGACGGTGCCCTGGTCGTCGGCCGGTGTGGCAAGACCACCCTGGATGTCGTCGACCAGGCCCTCGGCAACATCGACCGGGTCAAGGGCCGAACCCTCGGCTTCATCATCAACGCGGTTCCGCTGCGCGGCCGGCGCGCCTACACCTACCACTACAAGTACAAGTACGACTACCGCCACCAGGGTGAGACCAGCCCGCAGCGCGCCCGCACTGCGTGAGGCGCTGCGACGATGGCGGCGACGGGCGCACCTCCTCACGGGGGTGAGGTGCGTGGATCCGGTGGGGGCGGGCTGCCCATGGGGCGCGGCCCCGCCGTCGCGCTGGCCCAGGCACTGGTCGACCATCTGTCCCGTACGGCGGGGGTGCGGGCCCTCGCGATCAAGGGGCCGGTCCTGGCGGCGCAGGGATTGCGTGATCGTCGTACCAGCAGCGATGCCGATGTGCTCGTCGAGCCGGCTTCGGTACCGGTGGTCCGGGAGGCGCTGTTGCGCTGCGGCTGGCAGGTGCGTTACGAGCGGGAGATGCCCTACCTGCTGGAACGCCACTCGATCACCCTGCTGCACCCGGGGTGGCCGGTCGACATCGACCTCCACTGGTACTTCCCGGGGCTGCACGCCGGTCCCGAGGAGGCCTTCGAGCACCTGTGGGGGCATCGGTCCGAGATCGAACTCGCGGGCCGCCAGGTCAGTTGCCTCGACCTGGTCGGCAACGCCGTGATCGCTGCCCTGCACTGCGAACGCCACCCGACGGCGGAGGGTCGACGCCGTGAGCTGGCGGGCCTGGTGGCCCGGGTTGCCGCCCAGCCGGAGGACGTACGGATCCAGGTGCGGGATCTCGCGGTGGCCACGCGTTCGGCGACCGTCCTCGCCGAGTTCCTCGCCGGTATTGGGGTTCCGGTCGACGGCGACGACCTCACACCTGCTGAGGAGCGCCGCTGGCGTCGCTACACCCAGACCCATGAACTCGGGTCGACCGGCGCCTGGCTGGCCGGGCTCGGCACCGGCAGCTGGGGTGACCGGGTGCGTACGGCGGTGCGCGCCCTGTGGCCCTCGGCGGCCGAGCTGTCCCGGATCCATCCGCACCTGGCTCCCCTGGGGCGCCGCGACCGGATGCGGTTGCGTGCGGCGCGGTGGCGACGTGGTGCGGCGGCGCTCGGACCGACCCTGCAACGCTTTGCCCACAAGGAGGATCGGTCGTGACTGCCCCGACTGGCCCGACTGGCCCGGCACCACGCCAGCGCCGCCGAGGCTGGCCGATCTGGGTCCACCTGGTGCTGGTGGTGCTCGTGCTGGTGCTGCTGCGGCAGTTCGTGGGATCGCTGTACCGGGTGCCCTCGGGTTCGATGGAGCCGACCCTCACCGTTGGGCAACGCTTCGTCGCAGAACGGATCAGCCCGCGGATCGGGGCGATCGATCGCCAGGACGTCATCGTGTTCCAGATCGATCCGCGGTGGCGTGGTGCCCCGGACCCGACCGTGACCGATCCGGTGAGCGCCGGTCGTTGGTTCCTGGGGGAACTCGGGATCGGTGGCGGTCTTGAGTCACCGTTGGTGAAGCGGGTCATCGGCCTGCCCGGCGACACGGTCGAGTGCTGCGACGCGGCCGGGGCGGTGCTCGTCAACGGCGTCGCGCTCGAGGAGCCCTACCTGGGCGAGGACTTCCCCTACCGGGTGGCCGAACTTGACTGCACCACGACCCCGCGGTCGCGCCGCTGCTTCGGGCCGGTCACGGTGCCGTCCGACCGCTTGCTGGTGCTGGGCGATCACCGGTCCAACTCCGACGACTCGGTGCAACGGTGTCGTGGTGTGGACGAGACACCGGAGTGCGCCCGCTTCGTCCGGGTCGACCGGGTGATCGGGACGCTGTTGTTCACCCTGGGGTGATCGGCTGCACCGATGTCGGCCGCTGAGGCCTCATGAGTCCGCCTGGTCCGTCTCCGCATCGGCTCCCTCAGGGGCCGACAGGGGGCGCCGGCTGCCGTTCAGTGCGCGCTGGAACCCGGCGCCACCACGGCCTTCACCGTGCGGAGCAGGATGCCGATGTCGGTCGTCACCGACCAGTTGGCGACGTAGTGCAGGTCGAGGGCGATGGCGTCCTCCCAGTCCAGGGCGGAACGACCGCTGACCTGCCACAGCCCCGTCATGCCGGGCTGCACGATGTGCCGGCGATGGGCAGCGTCGTCGTACAGGGCGACTTCGTCAGGAACCTGGGGGCGCGGACCGACCAGGCTCATCTCGCCGCGCACCACGTTCAGCAGCTGGGGCACCTCGTCGATCGAGTACTTCCGGATGATCCGGCCGATCGGCGTGATCCGGGGATCGTTGCTCACCTTGAACAGCGGTGTCCCGTCGGTCTCCTGGGCAGCCAGCAGGGCCGCCAGCTCCGCGTCGGCGCCGACCCGCATGCTGCGGAACTTGATCATGCGGAACGAACGGCCCTGCAGGCCGATCCGTTCCTGGGTGTAGAAGATCGGGCCGCGGCTGGTCAGGGCGATCACCAGGGCGACCACCGCCATCGGGATCGCGAGGACCGCGATGATCAACAGCGCGCCGATCAGGTCGAAGGCCCGCTTCCCGAACCGGTGCACACCTTCGTACCGCGGGGTGTCGACATGCAGCAACGCCAGGCCGGACACCGGGGTGAGGTGCACCCGAGGACCGCCGACCGAGGTCAGGCTGGGGGTGAAGATCAGGTTGTAGCGTTCGTCCTCGAGCTGCCAGCCGAGCGCACGCAACTGCACCGGGGACAGGTCACCGGCACCGGTGACGACAACGGTGTCGGCGCCGACACGGTCCAGGATCGCTGTGATGTCGTCGATCCCGCCCAGCACGGGCACGCGCACGGCGGAGCCGTCGTCGGCCCCCTCGGAGCCCGCCAGGACCAGGCCCAGGACTCGGTAACCCGCCGCGCGGTTGCGGTTCAGGTCGGCCGCGACCGGTGCGGCGGTGTCGGGCGATCCGAGCAGCACGACCGAGTGGCAGTAGCGGCCGGCCGCGCGTTGCCGCTGCAACCAGGCCCGCCACAACAGGCGCGTCACGATCAGAGCCACCAGGCCGATGGGCAGTGCCACCAGCAGATAGCCACGACCGAGATCCACCTTGGCCAGCAGGCTCCAGATCGCGAACAGACCGAACACGTGCAAGGTGGCATTGACGATGCGACGGGCCTCACCCCCGCCAACGCCGACGACCTGAGCGCTTCGGGTCTCGTACAGGTGCAGGGCGAACAGCCAGGCTCCGGCGACGGCCAGGGTCACCACAGTGTGATCGAGGGAGCCCCACCAGGCGGTCCCGCTGATCAACCAGTCGCGCAGCCCTTGGGCGCCGAGCAGACAGCCCAGCACCACGATCGTGTCGGTCACCGCGAGCCGATGCGCGTACGCGGCCGGCCAGTGCCGCGCCCGGGGTCGGGTGCGGGCGCCGACCCACGCCGGCGCCGTCCCGGTGACCGCTCCCGATCGACCGAACCCATCGGTGGCGGTCATCGCCGCGGTCCGGAGGTGGCGCGCTCGTACGGGGTCGGCACGTACGAGCTGGTGAGGCGGGTCGCGGAGGACGCTCGCGCCGCGGAGGCGCGTGCGGCAGAGGCGCGGTAGTGACTGGGTGAGGCCATGCCGAGGGCAGCGAAGGCACGGCGAAGGCTGACGGCGTTCGGGTAACCGCAGTGTTCTGCGACAGCCTCGAGATCCATCAGGGAGCCTTCCGGTGCCTGGAGCACCGCCACGGTGGCGCGTGCCCGGGCGATCCGGATCTCCTGGGCGACACTCGTCCCCACCTCGGAGAACCGGCGCTGCAGCCGGCGCAGCGGAACGTCGAGGCTGCGGGCCACCATCAACGGCGACAGTCGCGGATCGCAGGCGTAGGCCGTGATGTGATGGCGGGCCCGCTCGACCAGCGACGGATTCGGTGTCGGCAGCGTCGAGGTGCCGGCCGCGTCCAGCAGGACCGACCCGATCATCTCGTGGAGCAACTTCTCGGCAAAGTACGCCGACAGGGACGGCCAGGGCACCGGCTGCTCGATGACACTTTCCACGAATTGCCACATCGGCGTGGTGAGCGTGGCATTCGCGTACGTCGTCAGGGAGGTGGCCGGGACTGGCACCGAGAACGCCGTCAGCAGGTCGGCGGGAGCGACGATCCCGATGATCCGGGTCGGGCCCCGGAACCGGAACAGATGGTCGGTGCAGTTCCGCATCAGTGTCAGGTGCCCGGCCGGCACCATCATCGTCGGCCCGTCCTTCGCAGTGACCTGCAGGTTCTGGGAGGCACGCAGCAGGGTGACGCAGGAGGGGCCGCCCGGCGCGCCCGGGATGGGCATCGGGGTGCCCGCGAAGTCACATCGGTACAGGTCAAGATCGCCCACGCTGAGCCCGGCGCCGGGAGCGGTGAAGGTTGCGCCGACGGCCGGGAAGCGTGTCATGGCGCGAGCATTGGTGTCGCCCGGCACGAAGCGGAAGACGGGAGGAACGATCGGCTGGCTCATGACGGCACGACCTCCTCGAGGCGGAGGTTGGCGATCAGGTCTGACATCGCGTACGGACCGACGACCGGTCCCTGGCTCACTGTCGGGGTGCCGTCCGCGCCCACGTACACCGCTGCGGGGACGTCGGTGATGCCGAGTGACCGGGCCAGCGCGTCATCGGCGTCCTGGTGCAGGAATGCCCCCAGCGCAGGAAAGGTGACCAGTGCCTTCGCCGCCGGCTGGTCCGTCACGGCGCGCACCGTGATGCCGCGCGCCGCCAGGTCGGCACGCCACTGCGGCAGCTCGGCCGCGACCGTGCGGCAGGTGCCGCAGGTGGTGCTCAGGAAGACCAGGACCGAACGGTCCTCACCGACGAACCGCCGGACGTCGGGGCGGGCGCCGAACAGATCGGGCAGCAGATGGCTGCCGAGTTCAGGCGTGGATGGTGGGCCGGCATCCCCCACCGGGTCAGCGTTCGGGGCGTCGTTGGCGACCGGCCGCCGCAGGTGGTCGACCAGTCGCAGCACCACCACAACGCCGATGACGAGCGCGGCGACCTGGGCGAGCGTACGTTCGTCAGGTTCCAGGGCGAGTGCCGTGCCCACCACCGAACCGTGGAGCGATCCCGCGATGCCGAGGACGGCGAGCAGGACGAGACCGGTGTTGCGGACCAGCGTGCCCCGGTCCACCGGAGTGTTGTCGAGGGAGCCGAAGCAGCGGCACGCCACCTGCCGACCCTGGCGCAGCGCAACCGCAACCACCGTCAGGAAGGCGATCGTCGCGGCCAGCACCAGGACCGACACCACGGTCGACCACGGTGCCGGAACCACCAGCAGGGCCAGGGCCAGCACGATTTCGACGTACGGCCACAGGCGCGGGAGAGGGCTTCGGGTGACGGCGTCGGGCAGTCCGAGTCGGGACCAGTCGCTGCTCGCCGAGCGGGCGGTGGACAGCTTCAGGGCACCGCTCACGAGCAGCACGGCAGCCAGTCCGGCGTTGACCAGAACGGTCACGACTTCGTTCATCTCCGGCCCTCCACCGGTGATGACCACGGGGGTCAGCACTCCTGCCACGGCAGGCGTTGTTGTTGCAAAGCAGCCCGTCCTCGTTCCCCCGAAGCGAGGTGGGGCCTTGGTCGGTGCCCGTCGCTGAGCGCTCAGGGCATCCGGTGATGTTCCACCCCCGGGTGACGCTTCCCGGGGGCGGAACGAGTCCTTACTGGGTTGCGATCTGGCAGCTGCCGGTGAACGTCCCCAGGACGGTGGCTCCGGTCATGGTCATGCCCGCGGCGTTGTCGCTCGGATCGGTGTCGTTGCCAAGGTAGGCCAGGTAGACCGTGTTGTTGGCGTCGATGTTGGCCAAGCCCTTGAACTGAATCGTCAGCGGATTGCTGGGTGTGATGTCGCGATCAGTTGCGAAGATGGCGGCGTCGCTACCGAGGCCCAGCAGATCAAGGCTGAGCGCCTTGCCCGAGTCGTACGACCAGGCGCCCAGGATCGCGGCGCCGAGCGCTCCGGTCGAGTAGAACAGGAACTGCGTACCGGCAGGGATGGTGCCCCCCTCGGCCGAGATCACGAACTTCGGCAGGGCACCGAGCAGCATCACCGTGTTGCAGGTGTTGACCTTGATGTTCACGTTCAGCGCCAGGTCGGGGATCGGCTCGGCATCGGGCGAGGCCGGGTCGAAGCAGATGAAGGCACCGAGAACACCGCCGAGCCCAACGCCGCCCGCGGTCATGATCGCGATGTCGTCGCTCTGCACGGCATCAGGGGTGATGATCCGAGAGGTGTAGGTGCTGATCACATTCACCGTCAGCCCGCGCAGCCCGATCGTGAAGGTCTGTCCGAGGGTGTAGTCCTGCTGGGTCTCGAAGGTGGCAACGTTGCTGCCGATGCCGAGCAGTTCCAGACCGCCGTCGAACTGGAAGTTGCCCGAGCTCAGCGTGGCGACCCCGCCGCTGGTGATCTGGATCTGGGTGCCTGCCGGGACCGTGCCTTCGGTGACCTCGTAGGTGAAGCCCGGCATCTGGTTGCTGAGGATCCGCAGCGTCACCAGCGAGCAGTTCGTCGCGGTCACGCGCAGGTTCTGGTCAGTGCTGGCTGCGAACGCCGGAACGGCGGAGGCCACCGCGACCGCGGGGACGGACCATGCCGCCCCCTTCACGATCAGACGGCGCGACACGTGGCTGGGCGCAGCGTCGCCGGACGTGTCGATGGTGTTGTGGTGCTCGGACAAAGCGTCCCCCTGGTTCGGTGCTGGAGAGGTGGTGCATGAGTCCCCCCGGACCTCAGCAGGTGCAAATGAATCATAAGGCTCGTCGGCCGTCGATAGCATGGCGCAAAACGTGCCGGTTACTGGCGCGTTGGAGGACAGCCGTGACCATGTCGTTATAACTCCACGAGACCGAGGGTCGCGACCGGCTACGCTGCGGCCGTCCCGCACGCCCAGGAGAGGACCCGTATGACCGCGCCAGAGGACTCCATCGCCCCTGCTCCCGGTGCCGGATTCACCGTGGAGGTCATGGGTTCGGCCATCGCGATCGACCTGTCGCCGACAGTGTCGGTGGACGTGGCCGAGGAGCTCCACCACCAGTGGCAGGCGGCTCTCACCGAGCGCGCTCCGGCGGCGCGGGTGTGGTGTTCGGCCGACCCGGCAGAACCGCTCCCCGGCGATGCCACAGCGTTCGCTCGCTCCGCCGATGTCGAGGAACTCGCCGGTCTGCTCTGCGACTCGGTCATCGGCGTCGCCACGACCGAGTTGGTTCCTGTCGAGCATCGCCATGAACAGTTGTCACAGCTTCCCGACCTGGTCGGGGTCCGCGCCGGTGCCGTGGTCGTCGACGGTCGAGCTGTGCTGCTCGCCGGTCGCTCCCGCCTGGATGACGAACTGCAAGCCCTGGCAGGGTTTGCCGACCATCTCGCCGACCGGGCGGTGGCCGTACGGATAGGGGACGGCCAGGTGATCGGGGCCCCGACACCGGTGGTCCGACTGGCCGGTGGCATCAGCCGTGGACGCCGGGTCGCGGCTCCGGGCGCCCTCGGCCTGCGTACGGTCACCGGTCCGGTGCCGCTGGGGGCGATCGCGATCATCGACCACACCGAGGGCGAGAGCGGCTGGGAGCCGGTCCCGGTTCCCGTTGCCGTGGCCCAGTTGACGCCGCTGGTGCCGGTGCTGCCGGCGCTCCCGCATCCGGTGCAGGAGCTGGCGAGGCTGGTCGGACTGGCCGGTGGCGGAATCGCCATCCGCTATCGCGACGCCGCCGAGCTTCCCGGCCTGCTGGCCGAGGTGCTGGCCCACGACCTCGAGCAACCGTTGACGATCCCGGCCGAACCGGGACCGGGTGACACCCGTGCGCCGCAGCTGGGCGACGTCCGACGGGCGACCCTGGTGGACGGGATCAGTGACGGTGCCACCTTGGCGTTGTGCCGACAGGACCGCAAGGTGATTGCCCTGGCCGGCCTGGGGCCGCTGCTCTGGGACGCCGCCCGGGAGTGGATCTCGGTCGACGACCTGTTGGACCAGGTGGTTGCGGCCGTCGAGGCACCGGGTCAGGAGGACGAGGTGCGGATGGCCGCCGATGCGGCACTCGACGCCCTGGTGGCGCAGGAGGTCCTCACTCGCCTGGAGTGAGGTCATTCCGTACGAGGATCCTGCGGTCGGCGAGGTCGGCGACGAAAGCGGCAATGCCGTCACGCACCTGGCCGGGGTCAGCCTCGGGATGTTCGGTGGTCACGGCGGCGATGAGGCCCGCGACGGAGTCCGGGGTCCGGCGCAGCCGCTCCCACAGGTCGATCGCGGTGCCGTCCAGCACCACCGGAACCTGCTGGATGTCGGCGGATCCCAACGGGAGCAGGAAGATCCGCGGCTGCTCGGGGGTGCCCGAGGTGGTCGCCGCGACATCGTCGGCGACCCGCCAGACAAGGCTGTCGTCGGTCATCGCGGCACCATGGCGTACGTGATGGCACCGACCGCTTCGTCGATCTCGGCCATCACCGCACGATAGGTGACGTCGTCGCTGGTCACCGGGTCGGCGATGTCGAGCGGTGTCTGCACCTCCCCGCGGCGCCGTGCAGCGCCGGACACCAGCTCCGACACTGAGCTCGCCGTCACCAGGGGCGCCGCGGCGGCGAACTCACGCAGCGTGAAGGTGCGCTTCAACCCGCGCGGCAGCAGGCGCAGCGCCCGGTCCCGGTGCTCCACCGTGGCCGTCAGGACGAGGTCCGCCGCTGCGATCCGCTCGGCGGTCAGCGGGCTGGCGCGAAAGGTGTCGAGCTCAGGAATTCCTGCCAGGCCGCGTGACTCCAGTGCCTCACGGCTCCGCGCGTCCATCCCGTACCCGGTCATCGCCTGGGTACCACCGCTGGTCACCTCGGCCTCGACACCGGCGGCCGTCAGCCGGTGCTGCAGCAGCAGATGGGCGAACGGGGAACGGCAGATGTTGGCCGTGCAGACACAGATGATCCGCACCGGGGGTGCCGGCGCAGGCGAGTCGGGCATGGCGCACCTCGGTCTGTTCGGGGACCGTCAGTGTAGACCGCGCGGTCAGCCCGCCGACGCTGCCCGCTGTTCGATCCGGACCGTCCCGCGGGCACCGTCGATGGTGAGGATGTCTCCGGTGGCGAAGCGACTGGTCGCGTCAGGGATGGCAATGACGGCAGGGATTCCGTACTCGCGGGCCACGGTCGGCCCGTGGGCGATCGGTGATCCGGTGTCGGAGACCAGACCGGCCGCCGTCAGGAACAGCGGCGTCCAACCCGGGTCGGTCGTGGGCGCGACAAGGATCTCGCCCGGCTCGACGCGGGCGGTACGGGGGTCGCGGACGACCCGGGCCGGTCCGGTGGCGACTCCGGTCGCTGCAGGGCGGCCGACGATCACGTCGCTGTCGAGCCCGGCAGCCGTCGTCGGGACCGGTGTACGGCCGTCGGAGAGCAACAGGGGCGGCACCTGGACGCGGCGGGACTCCTGCACATGGCTGATGCGGCGTGCCGCAACGAGCTCGCGGAGGTCGGCACCGTTGAGTGCCTCTCCGGCCTCGTCGAGATCGAGCCAGAAGATGTCGTCGCGGTCGTCGAGCAGCCCGCGCTCGACCAGGGCGGCCCCGACGGCGAGCAGATGGTTGCGCCCCTGCCGGATCGCTTTCACCCAGGCGAATTTGGGGTACTCCCGCAGGCCTGCCAGTTCGCGACTGCGGCGCAGCAGCCAGGCACCGGCCGCGCCGCGCCGCCCCCGCCCACGGAGAGCGGCACGATGCTCAAGAAGGGTGATCATGTCCTCGGCCTCGGCCGCGGCTCGTTCGAAGCGGCGATCGGGCGCCTGTTCCGAGTCGGTGAGCTGGAGATAGCTCGCGATCACCGTGAACACCGGAGCCGGATTCTCGGCCCACCGGGGCGTGCCGACGTCGATCTCCATGGCGCAACGGTGTCCGTACGTGGTCAGGAAGTCGTCGAGCCCGACGTCAGGCAGGTCCCCGGCTCGCCACCGGCCCACCAGGTCAGCCGGTGGTGGCCGTTGCAGGGGCCCAGCGACCGCTGGTGGGGATCCTGACGGCCGATCGCCGGGCGCTTGTGCTCGATGCCGGGACGGGCGTCACGGTCGGTTCGGGCAGACCCGTAGACGCGATCGCGGCCCTGGATGGCGGTTTGGCGGTGCTCGGTGGAGGCAGTGTGCAGATCGTCGACCGGACCGGGGTGATCGCCGCAGCAGTTCCGCTGCGGCGGTGGCACCCCGGTCCGTACGACGAGGTTGCCCTGCGGGCCGGGTCCGTCGCGCTGTGGGCGCTGGCCCGTACCCCCGAGGGCGAGGTGACCGCGGTCCGGCTGGGCCGGGCGTGGCGCACCTGAGGTGGAGCGGGCTCAGCCGGCGTTCGGGCTGGCGAGCCACTCCACGGCGGGCTCGGTGTCGCCGTCCACGTCAGCAGCCACCGACACCAGGGTGACCAGCAGGTCACCGAGGAAGTTCCGCGCCTGTTCGCGGGTCGCGCCATGGGCGATCAAGGCATCGCCGAGCCCGGCCAGCGTGGCCCGGGCGGTGGCGGTGAGCAGCGAGTCCGACGAGCCTGCGGTGATGCTGTGGAACAGCATCATCATCACCTCCGGCTGGTCGTCGGTGAGCGCGTCGAGAGCGGTCCTCACCTTGCCGGGCTCGAAGCGGCTGCCCGGCACCTCCTTGATGGCGTCGACCACTGCCGCCAGGGCGAGCCGGTGTGCCGCGCGGTAGGCCGACATCTTGCCGTCGAAGACCTGGCTCACCCGCGGTTGGGACACCCCTGCCTCGGAGGCGATGTTGTCCATGGACGTGCCGTGGTAGCCGCCACGGGCGAACGCGCGGAGCGCGGCTCGCACGTAACGGGTCTCGTAGTGGTGATCGATTTTCACAATCTTTCCATTCGTTTCTGTGAGGATCACGGTGCGCGCTTGGGCCGGGCCGTGATCTGACGGTCGAGTGGGAGCAGGTCGATCACGGTGTGATCACGCCGGGCTCGCTCGACCAGGGCGTCTGGGAAAAACGTCATCGGCCACCGGTGTGGACCGGTGCCGCTGTGTGCATGTCGTACGACTCCCGTCGGGTCGTGGCCGGCGACGTGAGTCGTCTCGCGTCAATCGTACGGCGGTGGGAGTAATCGAGTCAGTCGGGCGAACTGGCGGGGACGCTGGCCGAGGCAGATCCGTCGACCCGGTGCACTGCGAACCGTTCCTGACCGAAGGTTGGCTGCAGCAGCCCGGTGTCCAGGATGCAGCCCAGCACGGCAGCACTGGCATCGACGGTGTGTGCCGAGGATCCGGGTGTCGGTGGGGTGTCCGGCGGGGCGCGATGCTGGCCGGGCTGGCTGTCGCTCATCACCGGGCCGGCTGTGGTGGCGACAGGAACGGCGTCGTCGACGTTCGCGGTCGCGTCCTTGTGGCCGCTCGACCTGGGGGTGGTGGCCTTCGATCCGGTCGTTCTGGTCGCCTTGCCGCCGCCAGCCGTGGTCGTCGCGGCAACGGACTGCTTGCCACCGTCCGGTTGGCGATCGACCGTTCGCTTGCTCGTGTGCTTGCCGTGGCTCGCACGTTTGCCGGTGTTGTTCGTCGGGCCTCGAGCGCTGTCGGGCGTTCCTCGGGCGGAACCGCATCGGTGCTTGGCCGAATGGCCGGCACAGGCCTCAGCCCGGGCCAGCGGTGGGGACTTCGGCAGGGACGGGGGCTCGACGGCGTTGCCGATCGTCGTGCTCATCACCACGGCCAGCAGACTGACCGGTTCGTCTCCGGCATCCTGCGACGTCGCGGCCGTGACAGCGGCGGCGAGTCGTTCGACCATGGTCCGGTTGTTGGTGGCCGTCCCGGCACTCGGGGTCGCTGAACTGTTGACCTTCGCTGCGACCGACCTCGATGTGGCCGACGGGGCGGGAGCGGTCAAGGACTGACGGCTGGCCCCTCGCGATGTCTTCTGACGGGCCGCCTCGCGGGCCGCATCGGACCTGCTGGCACCGGGCGTGCTCGCCGGGCTCCAGTTCTTGCTGCTGTTCGACTTGGCCTGCTTCGACTTCGCGCTGCTGGCCTTGGCCTTGTGCGACGTGGCCTTGGTCGACCTGGCGTTCGCCTTCTCCGAGTTCTTCGACGACGCCGACTGCTGGTCGGCGATCGACTTGCGCGTCGTGGACTCGAGCTCGGCGGCCCGCTTGCGCAGGGCGGCCTGTTCCTGCTCAAGCGCTCGCCGCTGGGTGGCCAGCCACGCCTCGGCGCTCTGGGATCTCGGTTGGTTCGAGCCCTGTCCCTGGCCGTTGCCGGGATCGGCATGGGCGAGGGTGTTGGTCAGGGCGACGAAGACCAGGGCGGCAAATGCTGCCATGAAGCCCAACCGCACCATTAGCTTCGGCGAGCCGATTCGCTGCCGCTTCCGGGCGTGCGCAACCGACACGGGACTCGGATCCGTGATCCTCGCCCGCATCGATTCGTTCCCCACCAGCGTCTCGACGATGCCCGCAAGTTACCGGGTCGTACAAAGTTCGGCAAAGGGCAACGCGAAGATTGCCCATTTTTCTGGTCTCCTGAGTGGTTCCGGCCTCGTACGCTGTGGGTCATGTCGGCGCGGACGGTCAGCGGGGTGCTCACGATCGCGGCCGTGGTGAGCAGTCTGGTGGGCCTCGGGCTCTGCTCCGTGGTCACCACGGGCGCTCTTCCGCAGACCACTGTTCGTACGGGAGCGTCCGCCTATCTGCCTGCTGATGGCGACGTGCGGTCGGTGCACACCATCGCCGCTCGGCCCGGTACTGCCCACGGCACACTCGAACAGGTGGTCGCCGCAAGCCTGACCGAGGCAGTTGGGAGCCTGCCGTACGCCCTGAACGCCGTCATGGCGGCGGATCCGCCACCGGAGATGGGGCCCTGGTGGCGGGAGAACCTGCTGAGCACGGCGTCGTGGCCGCAGTACCAACGGGTCCACGTCGTCACCGATCATGGCATCGAACTGCGCGCTGTGCTCACCGGTTCCTACCAACAGTTCGTCTTCAACCCCGGCATTGTCGTCCTCCCCGGTGACCTGCCGTCCTCGTCGACGAGTTGGCGCGCCACCGGCACGGCGCGCCTCAACCTCGGCAACAACGCGCCTCGTGACCTGCCCTACCGCATGGCGGGGACGATCTCCCCCAGTGCCCCCGACGGATGTCGCACCGTCGACATCGACCTGACCGTCACCGTGGACGCGAGCAGCTACGGCGAGTCAGAAGTCCGTCTTGGGGACCGGAGCACCTGGTGCCCCGGCCGCGGAGTCGTCGTCCGTCAGCCTGCGTCGAAAGCTATGAGCATCGGGTTCGAGCCAAGCCCAGCAGGGTGGACCGATGTTGTGAACCTGCACCTCAGTCAGCCACCAGCACCGTTCCTCTTCGGGCAGGCCGTTGCGTACGGCGTGCGTTTCGGGTTGGGCCCCGGTGTCGAGGCCGCGCAACTCGACGGGATGGCCCTGCCGGTGTCCGACGGTGACGGCGGGCTGGTGAACCCCGTCGATCCGGCTGTGCTGGCCGGGATCGGTGCCGGCGGCTTCGATCCCGAGGCGAACGTGGTCCGGTTGACGGCGTGGTGGGACTCCCGACCGGGCGGCCGGATTCTCAGCCTGACAAACCTCGGTACCGCCGTCCTCGCGACAACCTCACGAAGCACCGTGGTGGCGTACGCCGTCGGCGGGGTGCGGGCCTGGGTGGCCCCCTTGCCCGACCTCGCGGTGGCTGCGCCCGTCCCGTACGGACCGGATGGTGTCGCCGTTCTCAGTCTGGACGGCTCGGTCACCGGGTATGCCCTGGGCGGCGGCACGCAGCGGTGGCAGGTCCGAGTCCCCGGGGCCAGGTTCATCGCAGGTGCCGCGGGGCGAATCGCCGTGGCCAACATGCTGGGCCAGGTGACCCTGCTCGACCCCACCGGACGGATCGCTGCCACGGCGTCCGGGCCAGCGGGTCCGACCGGTATGGACTTCACGGGCGGCCGCCCGGTGTTGTGGGGTGATGACTGGGTGGCTGCGGTCGGCGTCGACGGCGAACCGGGTTGGCGGTACCCGGCGCCGGGGCTGGTGGAGGTCGCGACCACTGCCGACGGCGGTTACGGATGGACCTCTGACACCGTGGGACGGGTGTTGATCCGCACCGCCGGCGGAGTCGATGCCCTCCGAGCCGACACCGGAGTACGGGAGTGGTTCCTGCCCGGTGCCGTCCAGGCGCTGACCGGCCTGACGGCGGGCTTCGCCGTCGTTCGTGACGGGACCATCGGGCTGTACTCCTCCGACGGCCTGAGTCGTTCGTCCCTTCCGCTTCCCGGCGGAGCGCCCGGGCCCGACGACCAGATCGTTGTCCGAGCCGAACAGGAACGTCTGTGGGTGATCAGCCGAACCCCGCAGGGCATGGTGCGGGCCGTCCGACTCGAGCTGTCGAGGACGGCGTGAGGTCATGGCTGTGAGTGGCAGATCGGTACGGACGATGCTGCGGGGCGTGGTGACTGGAGTTGGCGCCCTGGCCTGTCTGGTCGCCCTGGGTGCGGTGACGGCCAGCACGCTGCCGGCCGGTGCCCCTCCCCGTACGGAGGCCGGACGTTTCGTGCCGGTTGACGGACAGGGCCGACAGGTCGCGGTGGCCGACATTTCCGGCGAGCCGGGCCGGGCGTTCGCGACCCTGGAGCAGACGGTCGATGCTGATCCGGACGAGGTTGTTGCCACCATCGCCGCGCCGGAGCTGCTGGGGGCCGCCGACCCGGACTTCTCCGCTCCCTGTCCGGACGCCGACTGTGCTTCTCTCTGGTGGCGGGAACATCTGTACTCCGCCGGCTGGCAGTCCCAGTCGGACCGGGTGTACACGCTGACGTCGCGAGGCATCGAGCTGCGCTGGCTGGATGTGGGGATCGGGCAGCACGTCGCGCTGGCGCCCGGTGCGGTGCTGCTGCCGGAGGCCGCCGCACCCGGACAGTCGTGGCAGGGCGAGGGCACCGGTCAGTCCGCGGGCCGCACGCCGCTGCACTGGGCCATTGCGGGCCGAATGGATGCGAGCCCTCGGCAGGACAATCTGTCCGACGACCCCGAGTGCCGGACCACAGTCATCGAACTCACGGTCACCGGCGGGCCATGGGGCGATGATGGGGCCGAGGTGAGTTGGGCCGACCGGATGACCTGGTGTCCCGGCCGGGGCGTGGTCGAACGCGGCCCGGCAGACGGGCAGGGTGGCACTGTGGGCGGATTCGCCCCGAGCCCGCTGGTGCTGATCTCCACCTCCAACGCGTGGGAGGAGTCGCAGTGGCCAGCGCCGGATCGCCTCGGCATCCTCACGCCGCGACCACTGGGCTTCATCGACGGTCGGGGCGCGCCGACCGAGGCGCATCCGGCCGCCGAGCTCCCCTGGCCCACTGACGCCGGAGGTCTGGTCACGCTCGAACCGAGCCGGGCCAACTTGGTGTCCTTCGTGATGGGGTCAGGACGTCTCGGCGCTGACCAGCAGCGGACCGCACTGCACCCCGGCGGACGGATCGAGAAGGTCGGCTGGGCTGGTGACCTGCTCCTGGTGACCACCTCGCAACGCCGTCTGGTGGCCTATTCGAACGGCTTCGTCCGCAACTGGGCGGTTGATCTACCAGATCTCGCCGTCGCCGCTCCCGTCACCCTTGGCTCCTCCGCTGTTGTCGTTACCGCGGATAGCGCGGTGACCGGGTACAACATCGTCACCGGCGATCGTTCCTGGCAACTGCGGGTGCCGGGAGCGCGATTGGTTGGCGGTGACGGCTCCACGGCCGCCGTTGTGGACGGCAGTGGCCGAGTTTCTCTCATAGGCCCGGGCGGCCACGTCGTCACCCGGCTGCAGGGCCATCCTGACCCGGTCGGGATCGCCGTGAGCAACGGCCGGGTCGTCACCTGGGGTATGGACTGGATCGGCAGCCCGAGTCAGCCTGGTCACACCGGGCAATCGACCTGGCTCCGCGAGGGGCGCAGCATTGGGCAGGTGGAGGTCTACGTCAAGAGCTACGGCTGGGGCCGGGTCGCGGTCCGTACCGGCGGTCGGCTTGAGGTGCTGGACGTCAGCGACGGCGGGCCCGCCTGGAGTGCAGAACACATCCGCGGCATGGGCGCTGTCCACGGTGGGCTCGCCCTGGTCGACGACAGCTCCGTGTGGACCGTCGACGAGAACGGCAACGAGGTGGCCAGGATGCTGTTGCCGTTCTGGCAGCCGGGTCCGGACGACGAGGTCACGGTCCGGGCGGACCGCACCATGATGTGGGTCCTGGCGCGCAATCCTGCCGGCCAGGTGTACGGGCAGATGTTGGGACGGGAGAGCCAGTGACCGAACAACTCGCCGTCGGGCCGTCCGGGCGTTCCCGCGCCAATCCGACCCGTGGAGGCAGCGTCGACTGGCTCCGAGAGTCGCCCGAGGAACCGAGCCGACGTCCCGTACGGCCACCGGTCGGTCCGCGCCTCAGGGCGTGGCTGACCGAACTGAGCAGGGCGGTCCGGGTCGGAGTGCGGCAGCAGGGTGCCGTGGCCGGGGTGGTCGGAACCGGGGTGCTCGCCGCCCTCGGTCTGCTCGGCTGCGCTGTGGCCGGCCCAGCCCTGCGGCGGGGTGCATCCGACTTGCTGGTCGTCGCCGAGGGTGGCGCCGGTGAGCTCCCGGTCACGGTGCCACCGGCAGCCCTGCCCCTGCTGATGACCGGCCTGGCGCTCCTTCTCGCCGGGGTGGTCGTGACCGCTCTGGCCTGCGGGTCGGCGGCACGGCGGCGCCTCGGCACGGTCGCCGCGGCGGTGGTGGCCGCGATGTGCATCGTGCTCGGGGTGGTTGTGCTCGTGACCGGCGACCCCTTCGCCCAGCTTGCTCTCGTCGATGCTGTCCTGCTCGTGGCCGCGGTCGCTGTGGTTCCGGTCGTGGCCGTCGCCTGGGGACTGACAGCACTGGGCCTGATTGCCCTGGTACGGATTCGCTGGTCCTGGCTGCCGCGATGGTGCGGGGTGGTGCTCGCCGTTCTCACCGCCGTGCCGGCGTGGCTGGGCGACCGCACCGCGGTGTTGGTGCCCGCCGGCGTGGCTCCCGGGGTCCTGCTGGGAGCCGGTCTGGGTGCCACCATTGGGCTGGTCGCCTGGTTGGCACGCGCCAGGCCCGGGCGAGCTGTCGGCGTACCGATCGTTCTCGGATTGCTGACCATCGCCGTCGCTGCCTCCTGGGCCACCCTGCGATCAGCCGTCGGCGCCGGGGTTGCCGGCGTCGCCGTACCGAGCCTGGATCCGTACCTGGCAGTGGGCCGGTGGGCCGGGATCGGGGTGTGGGTCGCGACAGCTCTGGCGTTACTGCTGGGGTTGTTCCCCGGCCAGCGTCCGGACCCGCGCCCGCGCGTACGGCAGAGCCCGCAGCCAGACCAGCAGACCGAGCCCGAAGAACAGCCCGAGCAGCGCGAGGAACCAGGTCGCGAAACTGGGTTTGCCGGGATCGAAGAACCCGTACAGGGGCCCGGCGACCGCACTGGCGGCGACGTAGACCGGCAGGTACAGCAGCGGAACGATGACCCATATCGGCGGCCAGTACCACCCGAGCCGGCGCCGCGGACCGATCCAGAGCCATTCCGCCGCCCCGAGTAGCGGTACCACCAGATGCTCCAGGGCCGAGGCAGGTGAGGAGTAGTCGCCGCTCAGCAGGGTCGCGAAGATCACCAGGGTGACCAGGGTCCAGCTCGTCGTCGCCCCGCGCAGGGTCGCCAGCCAGAGCGGCATCGCGCCGCCGTCACGGTGGGTGGCTGCCAGCACGAACCCGGCCGTCGCGGCCAGGGCGACCAGCAGTGCCGAGATCTGCGACCAGTAGGCGAAGTCGAGGACGGTGAGCCCGTTCGGCAGGGTGGCGTACCCGACGCCGACGAAGCCAGCGACAGCAGTCAGCCCGCGCAGCACCAGCACCGGGATGAGCGGAAGGGGTCGTGGCACGCCGGGACTGTACGCCTCGACGGCGCCAGTCGAGGCCAAGTAGACCCCACAACCAACTGTAGGTCGTGGGAGTTGAGGGTTGGCCCGCCGTGGTGGCGACGATCGGGTTCGACGACCCTTCACCTGCTCGCTGATCTGGTCGCGGCAGGCGAGTTGCGGCGTGTTCGGCGCGGCCTCTACTGGCGCGGGCGGGAGTCTCCGCTGGGGATGGGCCACCCACGCACTGAGGTGCTTGTCAGCGAACTGGCGCCGGGACCTGGCGTCGGGCCGGCCGGTTTGTACGCGGCAAACGTGCTGCGGCTGTCCACCCAGGTGACACGGCGGGCCGAGATCGCGGTGCCTCACCGGGCACCTCGCAACGAGGGGACCATTCGGTTCTGGGCTCGTCCGTCGCGGACAGGGCGACGTAGTGCTGGCCTGAATCCGGCTGAGGTGGCATTCCTTGAAGTGCTGGCGTCGTGGGAGTCGACGGTCGAACTCCTTCCTGAACAGGCGCGGGCGCGTCTGCTGGAGTTGTTGGCCTCTGGGACTGTTCGCGCGGATCGGCTGGCACTGGCTGCAGCGACCGAGCCCGGGACAACACGGGCGCGGTTACGCGGACTGCTGTGTGCCCACGGTCGAGCAGACCTCGCGGAGCGCGTTCCCGCTCCCGACCCGCGCCCCGTGGCAACAGCCACCCGCATTCTGGCGGTGGCCTCGTGAGTGAGTTTCGGTTGTGGCGGGACGCTGAGCCGGAGCAGTTCGCCAACGCGGTGACCGTGGCGGCAGAACAGCTCGGCGTCCTGCCGCTGGCCGTGGAGAAGGACTACTGGGCGTGCGTGGCACTACGAGCCATCACGATTGCGCACCCGGGCGAGCTCGTGTTCAAGGGCGGCACGAGTCTGGAGAAGCTCCGCATCATCCGGCGCTTCTCCGAGGACCTTGACCTGTTGGTGGTCGGCAAGTACGGCTCCAACCGTGCCGCCGAACGTGCGCTGAAGTCGATGATCGAGGCCGCCGCGGCAAGTACCAGCGCCGACGCAGAGGGCGGACGCTGCGGAGACAAGCCCGGGAGCTTTCATCGCAGTGCCTACCTCACGCCTTCCCTGGCGCACTCTGATCAACCAGGGGCGGTCGCCGATGCCGCTGCGATCCTGGTGGAACTCGGCCAGTCCGGAGGGCCGAATCCGCACAGTGTCTGTCAGGTCACCTCGTTGCTGGCGCGTCAACTCGATGCCGCTGGCTTCGACACCGCCGTGTGGAGTGACCTGTCGCCCTTCGACGTCGCGATCCTGCATCCAGGGCGCACCCTCATTGAGAAGCTGCTGCGCATCAACAACTTCGCCAACAACCCCGCCACGCAAGAAAGTACCCATGGCTGGCCACGCATCGGACGCCAGTTCTACGACGTATGGGCGCTTCCCGACGACGACGTGGTGCTGGAGTTCCTTCAGGACAAAGCAATCGTCACCGAGGTGCTCACGAGTTGCTACGAGATCTCCCAAGCGTTCACTCCCGACCTGCCGGTTCCCCGTGGCGGGTTCGCGGCCAGCCCAGCATTCAACGGCGAAGGGCCCCTGGCGGCACGCCTACGCACCGAACACGACGCAGCGATGGACGGGCTCTACTACGGCACCGACATGCCGCCGAGCTTCGATGACGTACTGGAGCGCGTCCAGGCCAGAAGCGCCCTGCTGACCACCGACTGAGAGGTCGACCCGGCCAGGATGTCTCGCTCGCCGAGCGGGACGGGCACCGGGCACACTGGACCGATGCGACTGCAGCTCCACGTCACGGGCCCGGCGATCGACGTCGACAGCTACGTCAAGGCGATTCCGCTGGTCCTGGAGCGGTCGCGGGGCATCAACTGGGTCACCGAGGGCGCCGTGGTCGACGGCGAGCTGACCGATCGGCTCCGAGTCATCGACGGGGTCGGCGGCCGGCCGGGGGCGACCTATCAGTACCGTGACACTCAGCAGCGGGACGCTGACACCGCGGAGCCGGTGATCTTCACCGTCACCCGCGATGATGCTGATGCCTTCGAGGCCACCGGGGAGATCGTCCCCGAGGCCGGGGTGACCGTGAACGGCGTGGTCACCCTCGCCGATCCGGCCGACCCGTTGTCCGTCCGCGTCGTCGGGCGCCTCCATGCCGACGAGTTGCCGGGGATCCTGGGCAAGGACATGGACGGTGAGCTCACCGCGCACCTGCGTGACTTCGACACCGCCCCAGAACCCCAGGTCGAACTGCGGTTCGCGAACCGTCAGGCATCGGCCCACAGCCTGGCCCACATCACCCGGGACGGCGACCGCTGGCAGGTCACCGTGGATCTTGACCTCCGACTACGAGGGCTGGCCGCGCTGGCGACCCCAGTGCTGTTCCTGGCCAGGCGCCGGATCACCGAGGTGGTCACCCAGCAGATCGAGCAGGCACTCGGCGAGACGGCCGCGGAGCTCACCGATGGCCACGATGCGGCCCAGACGCCGGAGACCATCGCCGACGAGGCCTGGGCCTCCTTCGTGGCGGAGGTCCGCGCGCCGGGGTGATTCGGCAGGGCAACGGATCGATCGCCGACCAGTGGGCGTCTGGAATGATGTCGGCTCGTGACTGATGCGATGGCGATGACCGAACTGGGACCGGCGGAGTTGACCGAGCTGACGGCGCAGCTGCGCGCCGAACTCGCGGAGCTGACAGCTCTGGGTCAGCGGCTGGATCTCACGCGAGGAAAGCCCTCGGCCGAGCAGCTGGACCTGTCCGACGGGCTGCTCGCACTGCCGAGCGGATCGACCTCGGAGGCCGGTACGGACACCCGGAACTACGGCGGTCTCGAAGGACTTGCCGAGCTGCGCAGCATCTTCGCCGAGCTGCTCGGCGTCGACCTCGACCAGATCGTGGCGGGAGGCAACGCCTCGCTCAGCATGATGCGCGACGTCCTGGTGAACCTGTGGCTCAAGGGTGCCGTGGACGGCGAACGTCCGTGGGGTGCTGAGGCGACGGTGAAGTCCTCTGCCCGGTGCCCGGCTACGATCGCATCAGGTCGAGCAGGCGCCCCCCCCAGTTCCGTACGGCACACCCGGACGCTGTTGCCGTGCCGGCGCCGTTCCACCAGGTTCGCCTCCTCCAGATTGCGTACGTGGTAGCTCAGGCGACTTGGCGAGGTGTGGACGCGTGCGGCCAGCTCGCCCATCGACGCCGGACGGTCCAGTTCCTCCAGCACCTCCGCGCGCAGGTCGCCCAGCAGCACCTTCAGTGGGCTCGGGGGCCGCAGGTCGCCGGGCCCGGTGACCAGCTGCCCCAGCCCGGGCAACGGGTAGCCGATGCCGTCCACCGCCATGGACGGGCCGAAGCAGACCAAGGAGGCGTTGCCGCCGGCCAGCATGGGGAAGAGGTTCACCGTCGGGGCGAGGCGCAGCACGGTGCCATCGCTCTCGGCGCCCTTCAGGATGTCACCTCCAACCGGGTGCCCGGGACCAGCTGGGTCAGCAGGCCGATCCTGGCCTCCCGAGAGGTGGCCAGCCCAACACGTCGCTCCTGGCGGTCGAGCAGGCCTGCGGCGTGGGGCCAGAACTCGGCGGTCACCGAGGACACGCGGGAGACACTGCGATAGACGGCCCGTACGTAGGTGGTCGGATCGTCGAGGACGGACCTGGCGACCCTGCTGCCGGTCAGTCGCTCGAACGTGGCCACGAGATGGGGGTCTTCCGGAGGTGCATCGACGATGTCACGGACCTCACCCAGCCGCGTGCGCAGGCTGGGCGAGGGAGCAGCCATGTCCTCACTGAACCAGTCGGGAACGAATGCCCCCAACAAGGTGACGAGCGAGCCGTCCTTCCGCACGGACCGCCGGTTCGCCTCGGCCCACTTGCTCGGCATCGGCACCGGGTACCCGCCAGCAGCACTGAGCGCATGGAGCATGGCCGAGGCGAACGGTCGACGACCGAAGGTGAGATCCACCGTGTCGATGTCGCTCAGATCGAGGTCGAACCTCACGGGCGAACACCTCCCCGAAGACGGCCTGCTCCCCAGCCCTAATTGGACCAGTGGCTGGGTCTCGGGACGTCCGCGATCTCAGTTTCGTCCATGACTTCACCCCACACTTCATCCTTCAGCACGCCGTCGGTGACTGATCGCGGTGGAACCCGCCCGAACTCGGCTGCGGCCGGCGGCCGGACGTGGTTGGCTGGAGTTGACCTGACCCCGACCGGACGGGAGGCGGATCACGATGGTGTCCACCTTGGCAGCCCTCTGCTTCGATGCCCAGGACCCCGCGGTGGTGGGACAGTTCTGGGCGGCGGTACTCGGGCGGGAGCTCAGCGCTGATCCGACCGAGTCGCCCGGGGCCCGCGGGACCGTGCTCGCCCCCGGGGCGGCCGCCCAGTTCCCGATCCGGTTCCGCCCGACCACTGAGGCCAAGACGGCCCCGAACCGATTTCACTTCGACCTGACCAGCGCCTCGCCGGCCGACCAGCAGGCAACTGTTGACCGGGCGGTTGACCACGGCGCTCGGCACATTGACATCGGGCAACGTCCCGAGGAGGGACACATCGTGCTGGCTGACCCGGAAGGCAACGAGTTCTGCGTCATCGAGCCGGGCAACAACTTCCTGCGCGACACCGACCCGATCGGCGGGCTCGCCGGGGACGGCAGCCAGCAGGTCGGATACTTCTGGGCCGAGGTCCTGGGCTGGCCGCTGGTCTGGGACCAGGACGAGGAGACCGCGATCCAGTCGCCGCAGGGCGGCACCAAGATCACCTGGGGCGGACCGCCCGTCGCACCGAAGGAGGGGCTCGCCCGGGTTCGTTTCGAACTGGCCGTGGCCGGGGACACAGCAGCGCTCGACGCCGAGATCGCGCGGCTGCTCGCGCTCGGCGCACACCGCCTGCCGCCCGACGCCGTACGGCCCGCCGATGTCGCCGACGGTGTGGTGCTGGTTGACCCCGACGGAAACGAGTTCAGCCTCCGTACGGCCTGAGGCTGCCGCTACCCTGCCCTCATGCCCGGCCCCGCCTTCTACAGCGGAGTGTGGGACGAGGCTGCGCCGACCGGCCGCAGCCCGGTCCGTACCCTCGCCGTTGCCGGGGTGATCCTGGTTGTGCTGGCGTGGGTGACGTTCCTGGGGGCTGCGGCCGTCGTACGGCCCGACCCGCCGGTCACAGCGGCGATGGGGTACGTCCCGGCCGACGGCACGGCGACCGATGTCTTCGGGATCTCTGGTGGACACGCCAGTCTGGAGAACAGCCGCATCCGCGGGCCGGCGGTGTTGCGGTCGCTGTCGTCGGCGATGACGGCTCACCTGCCCGCGCCGGCCGATCCGGGGAGCACCTACTGGTGGCGGGCCGTCGTGCTGGCCGACGATGCGGCGACACCGTGGCTCCGGCTGTTCCGGCTGACCACCGACGGCATCGAGCTCGACGCGGCCGTGATGCTCGACCCGAACGGTGACGCCGGCACCGGTGCGGTGTTCGACCCGGGCATCGTGATGGTGCCGGCCGACGCCGGGCCGACGAGCTGGAACGGCTCGGGCACTGCCGTCGTCCCCAGCCTCGGTGACAGCGCCACCTACCGTTACACCGCCACCATGACGAACACCGAGTTCGCCGGTGCGACCGACTGTCTGGAGGTCGTGCTCGACATCGAGTTCACCTCTCGCAAGGGCGAGACCGTGCCGTGGACCGAGCAGACGAAGTTCTGTGCCGGCCGCGGGGTCGTTCGGGACTCGACCCAGTTCGCGGGAAGGTCGCTGGTGCTGGGGACCGCCGTGCCCGCCGGCGCGCCCGGTGACCGGGAGATCCTGGTGCCGGATCCGGTGGCGGCGGCGAGTCTCGACGGTACGGCGGTGCGGACCCTCGACGCGGCGGCCGGCGACCCCGCCTTCGGCCGGGCTGCTGCCCCGCTCGAGGCGAACGGGCTCCCGTACGTGAGCAGCGACGGGGTCCCGGTCTGGCTCGACCCGGTGACCGGTGATCTCCGTGGCGCGACCCTCACCGATGGCACGACCGGCGCAATCCTGCGGCCATCCTGGTTCGCCCGTCCCGGGGCCTCGCCGACGAGTCTCGGCACTGTCGGTGGCGCTGTGCTGGTGGGCACTGCGGACCGACGGTTGACGGCGTACGTGGCGGGTGGGCACCGCGCCTGGCAGGTCGCCCTGTCCGAGGTGGCTGTCGGCCCGGCCGTGGCGATCGGCGCGGACCAGGTGGTGGTGGGCGCGGTCGACGGTACGGTCACCGCACTCGCACTGCGCGACGGGAGCGAACGGTGGCACACCCGGATCGAGGGCGGTGTCGCGGTCGCGCCGGCAACCAGCGTGACGGGTGATCTCGTCGCGGTGGCGGACACCTCCGGCGGGGTCTCGATCCTCGACGCCAGGACCGGGGAGATGCGTGCCCACAGCGACGGCTACCACTCCGCTGCCATCGGGATCGCCGTGGAGGCGGGGACGGTGGTGCTCTGGGGCAGTTCCTGGGTCGACGCCTACGACGTGAACGGCACAAGGTTGTGGGGCGTCAGCCGGGACGAGGTCTCCGACGCTGCCCTCGTCACGGACCCGGCAGACCCGACGGGCCCAGGTGCCGTCGTCGTCGCGGCCGCCTCGGGCACCACGGCGTACCAGCCGATGACGGGTGAGATTCTTTGGCAGCAAGGGATCGGAGGCGTCCTGACCGAGCTCACCGGTGGCGTGGCGGTGAGCGACGGACACCAGGTCCAGGTGCTCGACGCCGGTGGTGCGGTACTGCAGGACTGGCCGGTGCCGAGGGCGATCCTTCCGGACGACCCAGCCTCCGGGGGCGGCCTCGCGCTGCGGAGCAGCCAGCAGTCCCTGTGGCTGTTCGCCCGCGCTGCCGATGACACGGTCACCGGGGTCGTGATCGGGAGGGTGTCGTGACCGAGCATCTCGTCGTCGGCGGCAGCCGCGCATCAGGTCCCGACACCCGAGCCGCCGGCACGCCGTCGCGATGGGGCGAGCTGCGGGCGCTGGTCCGGTTCGTGCTGCAGCGCACCTTCGTGATCCCGGTGTCCGAGGGCCGGCTGGCCGATCGTGGCTGGACTCCCGGATTGCGTGCCGTGGTGTGGATGTCGTTGCTCTGGTTCCTGCTGTTGACGATGCTGTCGGTCGCCGCACCGGTGCTGCGGTCGGTGCTGCCGTTGGCGCAGCAGGCCGGAGGCGCAACCTTCCCGCTGGCGATCCTGCCGGTGTTGATCACCGCCGTCAGTGGCACCCTCGCGCTGGTGGCGACCGCGGCGCTGCGGCTGCGGTGGTGGGCGCAGGTGATCGCCTTCTTCGTGCTGGCAGGGATCCTGGTCTGGGCGCCCCTGTCGATCGGTTCGCTGGTGGGCCTGGCGGCGACCGTGCTGGTCCTCCTGGGCTACCTGGTGCTGATCCTGGTGCGGCGCCGCCGACCCTTCCAGGCCTGGGAATTCGTGGTGCTGCTGGTGGCGATCGGAACGGTGGCGAGCAGCAACCTGGTGTTGACGGCGACCAGCTGGGATGGCCCGGTGGACCTGCGGCTCACGTACTTCCTCACCTGGTACCTGCCGTTGTTCGGGCTGGCGACACCGATCGCGATCCTGGCCGGTGTCGCCATGGCCGAGATCACCATCGCCACTGTCACCTGGGCGGTGTCGGCCGTGGTCCGGGCGGCGCGCGCCCGAGCATCGGCTCGCTCTGGTGCTGCCGCGCGGGGACGGTGGGCCCGCAGACTGGCCTCCTGGGTGGGCCTGGTCGCCATCACCGGAACACTGGTGGTACGGGAGATTCTCGACTTCGCCGATGCCGACAACCTCGGCCTGACACTGCGGGGTGTCGGCATGTTCCTTCTGGTGCTGGTGTTCGTGGTGCCGGTGTTGTGGCGAGCCGAACGACGCTCGCTGCTGCGCCCGGACGCCGATGACGTCGTCGTGGCCTGGCCGGGTGCCTCCGTACCGGTGGGTCTGCTGGTCGCACTCCCCTTCCTGTACGGGGTTCTCGTCCAGCTCCTCGGCGCGCTCGGCCTCAGCCCGGTCGTGGCGGTCCTCGCCGGACTGGGCGGCTCGTACCAGTCGGTGGTGCTGCTGGTGCTCGGTGCACTGGGTCTGTACGGGTTGGCGTGGCGGCGAGCCGTCGCCGGGTGGGGTCCTGTCGCGGTGGCGTACGCGGCCATCGCCGCCGTTCTGCTGTTGTCGTCGGTGGCATCGTGGTTCGACATCGACGCGAGCCTGGCGGGCCTGCGCACCGGTGGTTGGTGCGCGGCGGTGATCACGCTGGTCGTGCTGGTCGTACGGCGACGGCTGGAGGCCGAACGCGCGGTCGCCCTCGCCGTGGTGCTCGTGGTGGCCGGTCTCTTCGGTTTCCGGCAGATGATCTACGAGCCGCTCACCTACCTGGTGGCTGCGGTGGGGGTGAGCCTGGGACTGGTGGCCGGCCTGGTGTGGCGGCTGCTCACCGACAACGGGTGGACCCGCACCGGGAGTCCGGGCTTTCCCCGGGCGAGCCGGGTCATGCTGGCCCTGGCCAACCTGCTGTTCGGAGCCCTGGCTGTGGCTGTGGTTGCCCTCGGCGGAGGCCACCTCACCCTCGACCTGGAGCAGTTCGAGGGCCTCGGGGACCAGCTGGTCGGCAACGGGCTCTGGGCGGGGGTGTCGGTGGCCGCACTGGTGCTGGCCTGGCGTGGTCCGCGGGTCGCGTCCAGCTAGGTCGCTCAGTGGCCGCCGGCACCGTCTCCTCGTGCCCGCCTCGGCAGCGCCCAGGTGAGCCCGAAGGTGATCAGGAACAGACCGATCGCCACCCCGTACGCGGCCGTGGCGGCCCACTGGAAGTCGCTGAGCGAGGTGGCCTGGCCGAGCGCCTGGAAGAAGACGGTACCCAGGACGGCGATCCCGAACGAGCCGCCCAGCTGCTGCACCGAACTGAGCGCTCCCGAGGCCGAACCGGACTCGGCGTCGTCGACGCCGGCGAGCACGATGTCGAAGAAGGGCGACATCGTCAGGCCGAGCCCCAGTCCGGTCACGGCGAGTGCGGGTGACATCAGCGGGATGGAGATCGCCTCTCCGGCGAGCAGCAGGGTGGCGACGAAGCCGACGAGCCCGACGGCGGCCAGTGCTTCGCCGACGTGCATCACCGCGCGGCCACCGAAGCGACCCATCAACGGCTGGGAAGCGATGAAGCCGACCACCATGCCGACGGCCTGACCGATCCCGACGAGGCCGGCCAGCAGCGGTGACCAGTGCAGACCGAACTGGACGAACAGCATGAGCACCAGCGTGGTGCCGTTCATGGCGGCGAACAGTGCGGTGCCGGTGGCCAGCCCCATGGTGAAGGCCCGCTTGCCGAACAGCGACGGGGTGATCAGGACCGGGAGCCCGGCACGGCCGCGGGACCGGGAGACGCCGATGAGCGCGGCGAGCAGTGCGAGGCCGAGGGCGATCATCACCAGGCACCACCACGGCCAGCCGAGTTCGCGCCCCTGGATCAACGGGAAGACCAGCAGAGCCATGGCGGCTGCGGCGACCACAGAGCTCACGAGGTCGGGTCGAGCGGTCCGGTCCGGCCGGGACGCCGGCAGCACCAGCAACCCGGCGACGAAGGCCGCGATCCCGATCGGGACATTGATCGCGAAGGCGACCCGCCAACCCCAGCCGAACAGGTCGAGCCCGATCAGCCATCCGGCCAGGATCGGTCCACCGACCGAGGAGATGCCCATGATGGGGCCGAAGGCGCCGAAAGCCTTGCCCACCTCGTCGGGCGGGAACATCTCCTTGATCATCCCGAGCCCCTGCGGGATCATCATCGCCCCCAGGAATCCTTGCAGGACGCGGAAGCCGACCAGGGCCTCGGGGTGCAGTGCCGTGGCGCACAGCATCGAGGCCAGGGTGAAGCCGGCGATCCCGATCAGGAACATGCGACGGCGTCCGAAACGGTCGCCGAGGCGGCCGCCGAACAGCAGCCCGGCCGCCATGGCCAGGGTGTAGCCGGCCGTGAGCCACTGGATGGTGGCGTCTCCGCCGCCAAGGTCCCGCACGATGGTGGGTCCGACAATGGAGGTGATGAGGGCGTCCAGCAGGTCGATCACCTCGCCGCCGAGGATGACGAGCAGCGCCGGCCAGCGCAGCGCGTACGCGATCCGGGCGGCACCGGAAGCCGGCGTCCCGGAGCCGGGAGGACTGGAGAGAGCGGTGTCGGTCACCGGATTGCCTTTCGAGATGTGGCGAACACTGTTCGTGAACGAACACCGTTCTACTATCGAACAGTGTTCGTGTCAAGAACACTGTTCGTCGGCCGCTAGACTCCAGTCATGGCGACGAGACGCAAGCCTGCCGACCCCCCGCCCGTCGAGCGGGGTCGAGGCGCCCGTCCGTCCGTCGAGCGGAGTCGAGACGTTGGCGCCTACCGGCTGCGCCTGTCGATCGACGCGATTGTCGACGCGACCCTGCGCATCATCGACACCGATGGTGTCGACGAGGTCTCGATGCGTCGGGTGGCTGCCGAGTTCGGCACCGGGCCCGCCAGTCTGTACGCCCATGTCGCCAACAAGGAGGCGCTGCTGCGCCTGGCCCATGACAAGGTGGTGGCCGAACTCCGGTTCCCCGATCACGAGGACTGGCGGGAGGTCGTCCGGGGGTGGGCTCACGCCAGCCGGCGGCTGTACCAGCAGCACAACGACCTGGCCAAGCTCAGCTTCGCCAATATCCCTTCAGGGGAACGGATGTTGGAGACCGTCGAAACCTTGTTGGCGGCGATGATCGGTCGTGGGAAGGTGCCGCCTCGGGTCGCCACCTGGGCGATGGATGCGATGTCCACCTATGTCGCGGCGGATGCGTACGAGGGCTATCTGTTGGGGCAGGCCTACGGAGACGACAGTGGGCGAGGTGGTGCGCCGGCGGTCGAGGAGATGGTGGCCGAGGTCCGGGAGAGCTTCGGTCTCGCCAGCGCCGACCGGTTTCCCTTTGTGCATGCGAATCTGGAAACCCTCATGACCGGTGACAGTGACGAGCGCTTCTCCTTCGGCATCGATCTGTTCATCGCCGGCCTCGAACTGCACGCCGGCCGCGGCGAGGGCTGACTCTCGGGCGGACGGTGCCCGCCAATCTCGGATTCACTGACACTCGCTCCACTGGACGTCATCGACTGCGGCCGCTAGCATCGTCATACAACGATGCCATCGAAATCAGGCTATGGGAGGAATGATGGGCCATGACCATGCGCACGGTGGTGCTGGCGCGGGCACCCCGGATCACCGACGGCGGTTGGTGGTCGCCTTCGGTCTGGCGGGCGGCATCGTGGTCGCGCAGATCGTCGGCTCCTGGGTCACGGGCAGCCTGGCGCTGCTGACCGACACGGTCCACGCCGGAGTCGACGCCAGCGGGCTGCTGATCGCACTCGTCGCTGCGACGTTGATGCGCCGGCCCGCGAACAAGACCCAGACCTGGGGGTTCCGCCGGATCGAGGTGATCGCCGCGTTGGCGCAGGCCGCGCTGCTGATCGGGGTCAGTGTCTATGCTGCGGTGGAGGGCGTGCGCCGTCTGCTCGCGCCACCCGAGGTGCCGGCAGGCGAACTGCTGGTGTTCGGGGTGATCGGTCTCATCGTCAACGTCGTCGCCATCCTGGTGCTGTCCGGCGGTCGCGGAGCGAACTTCAACATGAGGGCAGCGTTCCTTGAGGTGGTCAACGACGCGCTCGGGTCGCTCGGCGTGGTCGTTGCGGCGATCGTGATCGCACTGACCGGTTTCCAGCGGGCCGACGCCCTGGCGGGGCTGTTCATCGCCGCCCTCATCGTGCCGCGGGCGATCACGATCCTGCGCGAAACCGTTCGGGTGCTCATGGAATTCAGTCCCAAGGGCCTCGACCTGGACGAGGTCCGCAGTCACATCGCCGGGCTGGACCACGTCCGGGAGGTGCATGACCTCCACGCCTCGACGGTGGCCACAGGACTGCCCACGATCAGCGGCCACGTGGTCGTCGACGACGAGTGCTTCGCCGACGGCCACGCCATCGCGATCCTGAACGACGTCCGCACCTGTGTCGCCGAGCACTTCGAGGTCTCGGTCCCGCACTCCACCTTCCAGCTCGAGACTGCCCGGACCTGCCAGGACGCCGCGGCGGAGGTGAAGCATCCGTGAGAGGTCAGGTGCCGGAGCGATCAGTGTCGATCGCTGGCGTCGCCCCGGCCGCGAGTCACTTGTAGTAGTACGGCGTGCTGCCGTTCAGCTTGTCTCCGTAGGCGTAGCGACGGTAGTGCTGGTAGTGCGCCTTGTACAGGTCGCCGTGCTTGGAGGGCCCGTAGGTGAGGTACAGCTGGGACCGGCTCACCTTGGCGGTGTTGGTGCCACTGCGGTGCGGCACCAGTGAGCTGAAGAAGATCAGGTCTCCCGGCTCGGTCTCGACCAGTTCTCCCACCGAGGTGTCGACCTGGGCGATCTCCTCGGCATTCATGTTGCGCAGCTCGCCCGGCGTACTGAGGAACTTGTGGTGTTGGCCCGGGAACAGCTCGAGGCCGCCGTTCTCGGCGTTCGCGCCGTCCACGGCGACCATCACCGACACCAGGTCCTCGTACGGGAATCCCTGCCAGAAGCTGGCGTCCTGGTGCATCGTGTAGCCGGTCTGTCCGGGCAGCTTGAAGATCAGCTTGTCCTTGAACAACAGGGGTTCGTCGTTCCACAGATCGCGCAGCGGGCTGATGATCCGCTCGTCGCGCACCAGCGCGGCCATCACCGGTGACACGTCCTGCACCGGGTCGAGCTTCTCGACGCGCAGCTCGCCGTTGATCGTACGGTGACCGGACCGGATGTTGTTCGGGTCGACCAACCAGTCGGTCTGGCGCAACCGCTCGGTCTCGGCCTTGAGGACCGCAACCTCCGTGGCGTTGAAGGCTCCCCGGACGACCCGGTAGCCCTTCTGGTGGTAGTTGGCGATCTCGTCGTTGCTCAGCAGCAGTCCGTCGGACATGCGGGTCTCTCCTGGTGCTGGTGTGGGCCGGACTCTGGTGTCCGATCCCGATGCCTACACATTAGGAACGGCATTGATGACCCAACCATGGCAATGTGACGCAGGTGGCTGCACTTTTGTGCGTGGCCGGGCGGCGAGCGACCCCGCTGCTCGTCGAGCGATCCCGCTCCCGCTCGTCGAGCGAAGTCGAGACGTCACACGCGTCGGGCCGTACGGTAACCGGTCGGTGAGTCCCCGGTGAAGCCGCGGAACACACGGGTGAAGTAGAACGGGCTGCTGTAGCCGCACTCCTGCGAGATCTCGGTCGCCGACTTGTCGGTGTCGAGCAACAGCCGGCACGCCCGCGCAATGCGGAGTTCAGTGAGGTGGCGGATCGGCGGGACCCCGTACGCCTCGGAGAACCGCCGCGTGAACTGCGTACGACTCAGGTGGACGGCGGCTGCGACGGCCTCGATCGACAACTCCGGGTCGGCCAGGTGCTGCTCCAGCAGTGTGGCCCCACGCGCCGCGGCGGCATCGGCCGGGCGAGTGGCGGGCTCGTTCTCCCGTCCGATCAGCAGCAGGATGTCCAGCAGCGCGTGGGTCCGTTGGAGGGTCCGGCGTGGATCCCGCAGGCGTACCGACTGGTCGAGCAGATCGTAGTTGGCGCGGAGGCGGGTGCGGTCCGCGATTCGGAGGTGGCCGCTCGGCCACCATGGCGTGAGTTCCGGGTCGGTGAGTTCGAACTCGGCGAACCAGAAGCGTGACGGCTCAGTCAGGTGTCGGTGCAACCGAACCCCCGGTGGGCACAGGACCACGCCATCGCTCGAGCACGCCCCGTCCGTCGACTCGCCGTCGTCGGGTGCGAGAGCGAACGTCATGCGTCCGCTCACCGGCGCGAGGACCACCCAGTGGAGGTACTGGTCATCGGGGTACATGAAGTGCTCCCGTACCGACGACAGGTCATAGCGGTGCAGCACGATCGGTGCCACCGGTTCCGAGGTCACAGCAGCTCCTTCGCTCAAAAGTGCAGGCGTTCGCCATTCTTGTGCATGGTGAGCTGCTGGCGCGAACTCCTACCGTGAGCTGATGTCGGCTGCAGGCCGACGCAACGAATCAGGTGGGACGAGGGCGTCTCGATCCGCCGTCACCGCGGGCACCACCGCGTGCCACAGCACATAACTGAAGGGCGGACCTCGTGTTGCACAACGATGTGATGAAATCCCCGCTGAGCCGGCGCCGCTTGGTCTCGTACGGACTCGCGGGTGCGGCCCTGGGAGCCACAGGTCTGATGGCGGGATGCAGTGGCGGTGACGCCGACGGGGCAGGATCGGGTGACCGAGGCGGCAACAGCAGTGCCGTCCTGCCGGCCTACCTCGCCTTCGATGCCGCAGCGCCCGACGCCAAGGGTGAGAACGGGTCGACCGACTACTACCAGCACTATCCGGCGACCCCGCCGGTCACGGTGCCGGAGATGCCGGGCGACGGCAAGGAGATCTCGGCCATGCTGTCGATCTTCTACCCGGCGTGGCCGGATGCGCCCGAGAACACCGCCTTGGACGAGCTGAACACCAGGCTGGGCAGCGCGCTGAAGTTCCAGCAGGTCCCGGGTGCGGAGTACGTCAACAAATTCCAGACGGTCATCGCCGGCGACGATCTGCCGATGATGATGGAGATCGGCAACGTGGCCCGCCTCCCCGAGCTTCTCAGGTCGAAGTTCATCGACCTCTCCGAGCACCTGTCGGGTGACGCGGTGAAGAAGTATCCGAACCTGGCCAACCTGCCGACCGCCTCCTGGCGGGCGGCCGTGTTCAACAAGGCGATCTACGGCATCCCGGCAACGCGGGGCCTGTGGCAGACCGGGATCATGTTCCAGCGTGACGATCTGATCAAGGCTCGTGGCTCGAATGCAGCCGAGGTGAAGAACTTCGACGACTTTCTCGCCCTGTGTGTCGATCTCACCGACGGCCGGAAGACCTTCGCTCTCGGCACGATGCCCATCAACCACGTACGGGGGATGCTGCGGATCCCGAACGGCTGGCGGCTCGAGGGTGGCAAACTCACCAACGCCTACGAGGTACCGGAACAGGAGGAGGCACTCAACGCGCTGCAGAAGGTGGTGGCAGCGAACGTGGTGCGGCCCGACTGGGCCACCATGAGCGGCGACCAGGTCCGCCAGATCTTCACCGACGGTGAGGTGCTGATGATCAACGGCACCTACCAGGCCTGGACCCGCTACCACCGGCAGCACACCGAGAAGACGCCCTTCGACTTCGACGGCTTGCCCATTCCGGGATTCGACGGGGGTCAAGGCGTCCTCGCCGTGGCCGCGCCCACCTACTCGATCGGCGCGATCTCCAAAGGGAATGAGGATCGGCTCGAGACGCTGTTGAGGGTGTGGAACTATCTGGCGGCCCCGTTCGGGAGTGCCGAGCAGCTCACCGTGCTGTACGGACGCGAGGGCTCGGACTACAACCTCAACGGCACCGATCCGGTGCAGACCGAGAAGGGGGTGTCCGACGCCATGCTGCTCACCACGATCGTCTGTGCGCCACAGGTCGCCTACTACCCGAACAACCCTGCCGTCGCCGAGAAGTGCTACCAGCACATGAAATCTGTCGCTCCACTCGCCGTCGACAATCCGGTGCGCTACACCTATTCCGACACCCAGTCGTCCAAGGCGGTCACCCTGGCGCGGGTCGTCGACGACACCTTCACCGACATCGTGCTCGGCCGCCGCAAGATCTCCGAGTGGGCCTCGGCGGTGGACACCTGGCGCAAGAACGGCGGGGACCAGATCCGCGGCGAACTCGAGGAGGCCGTCGCCAACGGGGGCTGATCCTGAGCATCAACTGATGCAGCGCTCACTCCTCGGCCGGCTCCAGGCAACGTGCCAGCAGGCTGATCACCAGGTCACGCGCCAGTCCGGGGTCGCCGGTGCCGCACCGCGCTGAGATCCGCTCCCGCATCTTGGCATCCACGAAGACGGACTCGATGATGATCACCAGCTGGTCCATCGGCATCACCGAGCGAAGTCCGACCTGACCGAGACCGCGTTCGAGGGTCTGGCCGACGGTGGCGCGGTGCTGCGCTTCATAGGCGGTCAACGGGCCGGCGATCGCGGGGTTGCGCATCGCGTACAGATGGAGACTGCGCTCGGCGATCAGCCACTCGTCGTCGGGGATGCAGTCCGCGAGCGCATCGAGCGCGGCGCTCACCCGGTCCGGGAAGCTCGGCGTGCCGGGAATGGCCAGGGCCGTGTCGATCGAGGTCGTGGCGAGATCGGTGGCACGGGCGAACTGCCGCTCGAGCAGAGTCGTGATCAGGTCGTCCTTGTCGGCGAAGTTCGAGTAGAAGGCGCCACGGGTGTAGCCGGCCTCCTCACTGATGTCCTCGAGCCGTGCCTGGTCCACCCCGTCGCGGGCGAAGACGGTGATGGCAGCATCCATCAAGCGCTCGCGCGTCTCTGCGCGGCGTCGGGTCAGGCCCTGCCGGCCCTGGCCCGGTTCCTGGAGGCCCTGTGGCGGTGCGGCCTGTACTGACTGTGTCATGTCTCACCTCTGGTAGCTCACCATACACGTACGTATCTCGGATACACGCGTGTATGCTGCGTACGTCCACGTGTTCTCGATACGCGCGTGTGCAGTTTCTGATGGGCAATTCGAGAGGGGCCACGCGTGTCCTCAGTCCTGTACGGCCTGGGTCGGGCGGCGTTCCGGCGTCGTTGGCTGACCCTCGGCGCCTGGCTGCTGGTGCTCGTCGTCGTCGGCGGCAGTGCCGCCGCCTTCAGCAAGCCGTTCGACAACCAGTTCACCCTGCCCGGGACGGAGTCCCAGCAGGGCCTGGACATGCTGTCGCACAACTTCCCGCAGGTCAGCGGCGCCTCGGCCCAGATGATCGTGGTGGCACCCGCGGGCTCGACGGTCGAATCGAGCGCAGTCCGTACGGCGGTGGAGTCCGCGGTGGACGACCTCAGCGACCTCGAGCAGGTCGACACCGTCGTCTCGCCGTACGACAAGAACATCAGCGGTGCGGTCAGTGAGGACGAACGGGCCGCGCTGGTCTCGATCCAGCTCAACGTCGCGATGGCCGACGTGAAACCCGAGACCCTCGACGAGATCGTGGCGATCGCCGCGCACCTCCAGGAACAGCTACCCGGCTCCCAGGCTTCGGCCGGCGGGTCGGCGTTCCAGGAGACCAACGTCGCCATCAGCTGGGTGGACGCCATCGGCGTCGTCGTGGCGCTGATCGTGCTGTGGGTGACCCTCGGCTCGTTGCGCGCTGCTGGGCTGCCGCTGATCACGGCGCTGGTGGGTGTCGCCGTCTCCACGCTCGCCGTGGTGGTCGGAACCGCCTTCATGGTGATCAACTCGACGACGATCATGCTCGGGGTGATGCTCGGCCTGGCGGTCGGCATCGACTATGCCCTGTTCATCCTGTCCCGGCATCGCGACCAACTGGGTCACGGTCTTGATCCCGAGGAGTCGGCCGCACGTTCCGTCGCGACCTCCGGTTCGGCTGTGGTGTTTGCCGGTCTCACCGTGATGATCGCGCTCGCCGGGCTCGCCGTCGCCGGTATTCCCTTCCTGGCCACGATGGGCTTCGCGGCCGCCGGTGCTGTCGCCGTCGCTGTGCTGATCGCGGTCACCGCCCTGCCCGCCCTGATGGGCGTGATGGGCGAACGACTGCGTCCGAAGTCGAAGAAGACCCGCCCCTCGAGCGAAGTCGAAGGGTCCTCGAGCGAAGTCGAGAGGCCGAAGAAGACCTGGGCCGACCGCTGGGTGGCCATGGCGACGAAGGTACCCGCGCTCACCGTTGCCGTCATCGTGCTGGGCCTGGGATCCCTGGCGATCCCCGCTGCCTCGCTGCGACTCGCCCTTCCCGATGCCGGCGGCAACCCGATCGGCAACACCGCACGGACGACCTACGACCTGATCAGTGAACACTTCGGCCCTGGTCACAACGGCCCCCTGATCATCACCGCCGACATTGTCGCCAGCGACGATCCGTTGGGTGTGATGGACGGGATCAAGGAGCGCGTGGAACAGCTGCCCGGAGTGGCTGCCGTCCCGCTGGCGACGCCGAACGAGAGCATCGACACCGGGATCGTCCAGGTGGTGCCGACGACCGGTCCCGATGATGCGGCGACCGCGGACCTGGTGCACCGGCTGCGCGAACTCGCACCAGAATTCCAGGAGGAGTACGGCGTCACCACCATGGTGACCGGCGTGACGGCCGTCCAGATCGACGTGTCAGAACAACTCGGCAATGCGCTGGTGCCGTTCGCGATCCTGGTCGTCGGCCTGTCCCTGGTGCTGCTGATGATCGTGTTCCGCTCCCTGTGGGTGCCGATCAAGGCGGCCGTGGGCTACCTGTTCAGTGTGATCGCCGCCTTCGGCGTGGTGTCGTTGGTGTTCGAGCACGGCGTGGGGGCATCCCTGCTGGGCCTGGACAAGACGGGCCCGGTGATCTCGTTCCTGCCGATCATCCTGATGGGCATCCTGTTCGGCCTCGCGATGGACTACGAGGTGTTCCTGGTCTCCCGGATCCGGGAGGACCACGTCCACGGAAAACCTGCCAGGGAAGCGATCCGGTCCGGATTCACGGCATCGGCGCGCGTCGTGCTGGCCGCTGGACTGATCATGTTCGCCGTCTTCGCCGCCTTCGTCCCGGAAGGTGACGCGATCCTGAAGTCGATCGCCCTCGGACTTGCGGTCGGCATCTTCGTCGACGCCTTCATCATCCGGATGACCCTGGTGCCGGCAGTGCTGCAACTGCTCGGCGAGAAGGCCTGGTACCTGCCGAAGTGGCTCGACCGCATCCTGCCGTCCTTCGACGTCGAGGGTGAGGGTCTGCAACGCCGTCTTGCCCTCGCCGACTGGCCGGCGCCGAACTCCGGTCTCGCCGTGGCGGCGGCTGGCGTACGGGTGCAGGACGTCGAGATCATCGGTGAGCAAGGGATCTTCGTGCAGCCCGGCACGACCCTCACCCTCCACGAGGCTCACGCCGATCGTCGTACGGCCATCCTGCTGGCCCTGACCGGGCGCACCCCGATCACGGCCGGCCGGATCAAGATTGGTGAGCTGGTGCTGCCCGAGGAGGCGCCGCGCGCCCGACGCCGTACGGCCTACATCGACGCGGCCTCGCCGACGGTCCTGCGTGACCTGCAACGGGCCGTACGGTCCACGCCGACCCTGGTCGCTCTCGACCACGCCGATCGGATCCCGCCCGACGCCGCCGGACGGGTGCAGGTGCTGCTCGATGCGCTCACCACCGCCGGATCAGCGGTGGTGACCAGCTCCAGCTCGCCCGGATCGTTGCCACCGGCAGCACCTCCGGTCTCTCGATCGGTCGTCCCTCCGTTGGCCACACCGGCCGCCGCCCCCTTCGAACTTTCCCAACCCTGACGTCTGCAAGGGAGATCCTGCGATGCGATTCCTGAAGAACCGCCGCTGGCCCGCTGTGGTCGGCGCCGTCCTGCTGCCCCTGGCCCTGGTCGCTGCTCTGGTCGGCACGATGTGGCAGGCCAACACCCGTACCGACTCGGTCCAGGCCGCGATCGTCAACCTCGACGAGCCCGTGACCTTGGACGGACAGTACGTCCCGCTGGGACGTCAGCTGGCCGGAAAGCTGACGAGTCTGAAGGACACCACGGCCACCAACAGCGGCGGCAACTACAAGTGGGTCGTCACCAATGCCGACGACGCGGCTGCCGGAATCCAGTCGGGTCGGTACGCCGCCGTGGTGACCATCCCGAAGAACTTCTCGGCGGCCGCGACCTCGACCGCCGGTGACGTCGAGGACATGAAGCAGGCCGTGGTCGATGTGGAGGTGTCGGCACGGGCCTCCGCGGTCGACCCGGCTCTGGCGCGATCGGTGGTGCAGGCGGCCATCGACACCCTGAACAACGACCTGGCCAAGACCTACCTCGACAACGTCTACGTCGGCTTCTCCACCATGGGTGAGCAGTTCGCGACCGTCGCTGATGCCGCCGACAAGCTGGCTGATGGCACTCATCAGCTGGCCGAAGGCATCGGCCAGACCGAGACCGGTGCCGGCCAGCTCAGTGCGGGGTTGTCCGAGCTGGACAAGAATGGCTCAACGCTGGCTGACGGGGTGCGGCAGTACACCGGCGGTGTCACTTCACTCGCCGAGGGGCTGAAGAAGCTCAACGAGGGTGTCTCCGTACTGCCCGCCCAGACCAAGAAGCTCGCCGACGGCGCTGCCCAGTCAGCCGCCGGGGCCGAGGACCTGGCCGATGGGGCGTCGCAGTCTGCCGCCGGAGCCAAGGAGCTGGCCAGCGGTGCCAGCGGGGTGGCGACCGGGGCGGCTGGGGTGTCCCAAGGGGTCAGCCTGACGGCCGCCGGAGCCCAGAAGTTGGCCGGCGGTGCTGCGAAGACGAGCGAGGGGATGAAGGCGTACAACGATGGTCTGCAGCAGCTGATCAACAATCCGCCGGCAGCCTGCACGCTGGCGAAGATCGATCCGGCATCGGAAGCCTGCACCGGCTACGTCGAAGGTCTGAAGGCCGCGCTGGCCATGCAGACCGACCCCGACACGGGCGCCTCGCTGGCGGATGGTGCCGCCGGCGTCGCCGCCGGCGCCCAGCAGCTCTCCGACGGCCTCAACAAGTCCAGCGGCAAAGGCGTTCCCAGCCTGAAGGACGCTGCCAGCCAGGTGGCAGGTGGCGCCTCACAGCTCTCGACCGGCGCGAAGCAGCTCTCGACCGGACTGGGCCAGCTGTCAGGCGGAGCGAAGCAGTTGTCCACCGGTCTGGGCCAGCTCGCCGACGGAACCAAGCAGTTCTCGGCGGGTATGAGCCAGCTCAGCCAGGGCGTCGGTCAGGCAACGCAGGGTGCGCAGACGTTGGCCGCCAGCGGTCCGCAGCTGAGCGACGGAGTGAAGCAGTACACCGACGGCGTCCACCAAGTCGCTGACGGTGCCTCGCAGCTGTCCACCGGGATCGGCCAGCTGTCCGGCGGCGCCAGCGAGTTGGACAAGGGCCAGCGTCAGCTTGCCGACGGTCTCAAGAAGGGCGCCTCCTCGGTGCCGAACTACACCGACAGCGAGCGCGAGAAGCTGTCGGCAGTGGCGACGCAGCCGGTCACGACCGGAAGCGACACCGGCCCGGTGGCCTTCGCCGATCCCGCCACCCTGTCCGCCATCCTCGGTATTGCCTTGTGGCTGGGGGCGCTGCTCACCTCGACCGTGATCGGCACGGGGGCGGCCTCGGCCTGGCGCAGCAGCTCCGGATCGCTCCGGGTGGTCCTTCGTCGGCTCCTCCCGGTCGCAGGAATCTCTGTGGTGCAGGGGATGTTGTTCGGCGGGGCAGCCGCCGTGCTGACCTCGCAGGAGCCGGCGCAGTTCGCCCAGCTGGTCGGCCTCGGTGCACTCGGTGGTCTTGCCTTCGCCGCAGTGAACCAGGGACTGGCTCTGGTGTTCGGAGCGATCGGTCGCTTCGTGTCGATCGCTGTCGGACTGCTCGCGGTCACCTCATCGGTGCTGTCGGCACTACCCAGCTTCTTGACCACCGTCCGGCCGGCGCTGCCGACAACCGCTCTCACCGACGGGTTCACCTCTGTGCTCGGATCCCTCCCCGGACTGGGCTGGGCCGTGGCCGGGCTGGTCGGATGGCTGGTCCTCGGCCTGGTCGCGTCCTGGGCGGGTATGGCGCGGCATCGGCAGGTCGTACCGAAGCTGGCAATCGCCTGACCTCGCGTCGGTCGTGGCCGCCCGGGTGCTGATCAGTCGGCCTGGTCGAATCCGATCGCCTCGATCTGGACCTGGCCGACCAGGGTCGTCAACGTCACCCGTACGGCGTCGCGACCGGGCTCACAGGCGGCGAAGCGAACGGGCTCGCCGCGGGCCAGCCGTACGGCGATGTCGACCAGGATTCCCGGTCGCTCGGCACGCACGACGGCGACCAAGCCGTCGGCGAGCACCAGGCGTGCAGCGTGGGGAACCGGCGCTCGTCGCAACTCATGCAACCGGACCCCTCGGCGGCAGGCCACCTGGAGTCGGTGTCCGAGGATGACCAGAGAGCGGTCATCGGCCGCCCGGATGCGCTCCAACTCGGCGTCGAGGTCGGCCAGATCGGTGAGTTGCTCGGGATCCCAAGCGGTCGGGCCGCGCTGAGCCGACTCCGGGTCCCTGCCGAGGACGACCCGGAGCACCCAGTCCCTGGCGGTGCCGCCCATACCTCCAGTGTCCTCCTCCTTCACAGGAGACGGAAAGGGTTTTGGGTCGATCACTGTGATTGGGCGGCGCGGGTGGCCTGGCTCAGCTGACTCCTGGCGGTGCGTCAGATGACGATCAGCGATGCCGATGGGTCCACCTGGCGCAGGTCGTCCGGGCCGGAGGTCACGATGCGATCGCCTCGCTCCTTTGCATGCAGCACGACATGAACGTCCACGAACGTCGACGTGACCCGAATGCCCACCCAGGTCCCGACGGCGAGCAGTCTGGCCATCGGGGTCCACGACGGTCCCCGCGTCGTTCGTTCAGCAGCCGTGCCACTCGAGCCCGACGCTGCCCGTCGTGTTCCTGTCGACGATGGACCCAACCGACAAGACGTGATCCGGATCGACCGTCTGGGCCACAGCCGCGTTGGCGACCGGTGCCCGGCCGGTCAGGATGATGATCGTGACAGGGAGGCGTGGCGGCCCGATTCGGAGGAGATGCGCCAGATCGTGAATGCCTGCGATGTGCCGCGCACCGCTCCGCCGTCGACCCAGCAGTTCGTGCTCCTCACGTCGCAGCGAGGTGCGCTGACTCCAGCGGTGGTCCCCTGAGTTCGCCGGGCTTCACCGCGATCGAGGCCGCGACGGCGACTGTCTGACCGCGCTGCGACACTTCCTTCATGCCTGACGACTTCGCGCTCCATGCTTGGGTCGATGAGTCCATCCACACCGGTACTGGCATCTACATCTTGGCGGCCGCGGTCGCTGATCCGACTGCTTGTCCGGAGATTCGAGACGCGCTGCGGGGCCTCGTCCGGCACCCTCCCGGGAGGATCCATTGGCATGCAGAGCGCGACATCCTGCGTCACCGGCTGATCGCCTACCTGACCTCGCTGGACATGTTGCACCTTGTTGCAGTGGGAGCCCCGCTTGATCCTCGGAGACAGGAGCGGGCACGGCGTTCCTGCATGGAGGACCTGTTCCATCACCTGGGCGAGTACGAGGTCACTCAGGTGTGGATGGAGTCCCGGGGGCAGCAGGACGCCCGGGACACCAAGATGGTCGCGGCCCTGCGCAGCAAGGGCATGCTGATGCCGCGTGTCGACTTCGCACGGCCGATTGACGAGCCCATGTTGTGGGTTCCCGACGCCGTGGCTGGCGCGGTCGCCGCCGCCCGAAAAGGGCAGCCAGCTTTCAGGGTGGCATTGGGCACCGCGCTGAACGAGATCGACGTACGCCTCTGAAACGCGCGAAAGCCGGGTCCCGCCCTACGACGGGGGTCCCGGCTCCACTTCCTCGCACCCCTCGGGGGGAGGCTTCGAGGCAAAATCTACACCTCCGTTGGATGCCAGACAATGCCATGTCGCGCATTCCAGCCCTCTGGGTGCCAGATCTCACCCCCCTGGCGGAGCGACGGTATGTTCAACCCTCAGACTGCACGGCAGAGTCTCGCGAATGGGGCGGAGGCGGCGCCACCGTGTGCTCGAGCCGTAGCTCACAGGGCAGAAGCTGTTGCACCGGTGGGTGCGAAGGGTTGGCGAGCAGCTCCACCAGGGTGCCCACGGCGCGTCGGCCCATCTCCTTGCGGGGGATGACCAGACGTGCCATGCGCGGCCGACTGCCTTGGCGCGACAACCCGCCCAGGCTGATGATCGACAGATCGCCAGGGACGGAGATGCCCTTGGCCGTGGCGTCCCGGCGGAGCCGGTTGGCCTCCCACGTCGTCTCGAGAATCACGCCAGTGAGTCGGTGGGACAGGACGTGGTCGAGCACCGCACCGGATCGGGAGGGGATGATCGGTGTCTCGTCGGCGGTCAACGACAGCTCACGACGCGCACGCACGAAGCCGGCCTGACGTTCCAACGCGGGCGGGGCATCGATGCCGGTGGCAGCGAAGCCGATGCGATGGTGGCCCAGCTCGACCAGCGCGCGGGTGGCCGTCACCGTACCCTCCTCGTAGTCGGCCCCGATGTAGGAGATCTCGGCACCGTCCACGTCACGTCGACCGATGTGCACGAAGGGAAAGCCGTCGTGGCTCAGCCTCGCGAGTTCGCCGGTCGGATGGTGTCCGCCGAGGATGACGGCTCCGTCGGCGAGTTGGAGCGAGTTCGAGCCGTCGACGTAGATCGCCCGGTCGCCCTGCGCGTTCCGGCTCGAAGTCACGAGCAGCAGGCTGTAGCCACGAGCATCGGCCTCCTGCTCGATGCCGACGAAGAACTCGTGGTAGAAGTTCTGGCTCTCGGCCGGGAACACCGGGTCGTAGGTGAAGACGCTGATCAGCTTGTTGGAACCACCTGCCAGGCTGCGGGCCGCGACGTTCGGGGTGTATCCGAGGGTGCGGACCGCGTCCCACACCCGCTGTCTGGTCTCCGTGCTGGCACCGATCGTGCGACTGCCGGGCGAGCCGCTGACAACTGCTGAGACCAGCGGGACCGAGACACCGGCGAGTCGGGCGACATCGGCCTGGGTGGGGCGCCGGTGGGGACGTCCAGCCTTCGGGTCGCGGTTCATGGCCGAAGCCTAGCCCTTGACAAACCTGCACCTGGTTGCGCAAAGTTGCGATATAAAGCGCTCTATATTCCAGGACGACCCACCACAGGAGTCTTGTCGACGAGGAAGGATCCCCTGTGTCCACAGAAATTCGTCATACCTCACGCCGTCGCGTGCTCGGCGCCGGTGCCGCCACATTGGGGGCGCTCGCCATGGGCCGGATCACGGTCGCGGAGGCGGCACCACGGGCCCGACACACCGTGGTCGCCGGCAACCTTGCGCAGGCCGTGATCGTTGTCGAGGAACCGGACTCGGCCTTCGTGACCGATGCCGCCGCCGAGTTGCAGACCACACTCCACCAGGCGACCGGTGTGACCGTTCCGATCATTGAGCCGGCTGACACCCGGCCACGATCGGCGGCGATCCGGATCGGACTCGGACCGATCGCCCAGCAACAGATGGCTGCTGACGGTGTCGTGCTGCAACCCGAGGAGTACTGGATCCAGTCCCGTGGGGAGGATCTGCTGATCGTCGGGTACGACATCGACCCGGCGACGACCGACCTTCCCGACGTCGGAACACCCTTGCCGTACAACCCGAAGCGGTCACCGGCGACCTTGTGGGCCGTGCAGTACCTGCTCGACCGCCACCTGGGTGTGCGCTGGTTGTGGCCGGGCGAGGGTGGGACGGTTGTTCCCACGGTCCCCGACTTCGTCCTGCCGGTGCTGTCGGTCCGGCAGCGACCGGCCAGTGCCTATCGCCAGTTGCGCAGCCTGCACTACGTCGGCAAGCGCGGACCGGTACGGCTGGTGTCTTCCGCCGTCGCCGACGAGATGGAGGGAGAGGTGCACCAGTGGCAGGAACGACATCAGCTCGGTCAGCGTGTCGACCTCACGGCCCATCACTCCTTCACCGGATGGTGGGACCGCTTCAGCGCCGACCATCCGGACTGGTTCGCCGAGCCGCCGGCGGGGTATGCGCAACTGGCGCCCGGGCGCGTCAAGCTCCGGCTGTCGAACCCGGAGGTGGCGGACCAGATCATCGCCGACTGGGTCGCAGCGGGCAGCCCGGACTACTGGAATGTCGGTCCGAACGACTCGAGCGGCTTCGACACCAGTCCTGCGACGATGGCGATGGACTACCCGACGGGGCAGGAGCCGGTGGCGGTCTGGACGGGCAAGGCGAACCTGAGTGCACGCTACGTCACCTTCTGGAACGGCTTGCTGGCCAGAATGCGGCAGACCAACCCGAAGGTCCGGATCCTCAGTCTCGCCTACTCCGCATACAGCGCGGCTCCGGTGCCGGCGTCCGGAGTGACCTCGGCCGACGGCCTCATCCTGTCGTACACGGTGGCGCCGTGGTGGAACGACGAGTGGCAGGCATGGTCGGACCTCGGTGCCGAGCTGGCTCTTCGTCCGAACTGGTGGAACAGCGGCTCCACCTCGCCGGTGCTGCCGCTCTCCCTGGAGGCCAACTTCCACCTCTTCGCCCGGCAGCATGGCGCCGTCGGCTTCGACTACGACTCGATGTACGGAGGCTGGGGCAACCAGGCGCTGCGGTACTACCTGATCGCGCGGCTCAACGCACGTCCCGACCTCGGCATCGACGACGTCATCGACGAATTTGTTGCCTGCTTCGGTGACGCAGCATCCGCGATCCGTGACTACGTGGCGTACTGGGAGACCCACACCATGCTGGTGTCCTATCCGCTGGGATCCCAGACACCCCTGGACCCCAATGGCCTCTATGCCACCACGGTCGCCCAGCACGGCCTGTCCTACTCCAGCTATCTGGGCAGCCTGCAGATCCTGCCGTACGTCTACACCGACCAGGTCATCTCCGATGCCGCGGACATCCTCGACCAGGCTGTCAGCCAGGCAGGTACGGACACCGAGGTGCTGGCCCGCATCCAGTTCCTGCGCGACGGGCTCACCGAGGTCGCCGCCCAGCGCGACACCATCGCTGCCACTCCGGGCACATCGGCGTTCACGGCAGCAGCCGGACATCTGCGCGACGTCCGTGCCGCGTTCACTCGACGCCACGTGGTCTGGGGAGAACTGTCGTACTGGAACGAGAACCGACTCAATGTGACGACGTTCGAGTGATCGCTCGCCGACCGGCGCTGCGATGTCTTGCTGGACATGAGGAGAAGAACGTTGCCTGAATGCTCGACCGAGGTCCTCGTCGTCGGGGGCGGGGTTGGTGGGGTCGCCGCCGCGCTGGCGGCGGCACGGCTCGGCCACCGGGTGGTCGTGACCGAGGAATCGCCCTGGCTGGGAGGGCAGTTGACCTCACAGGCCGTGCCACCGGACGAGAACTGGTGGATCGAGCAGGGTGGGGCGAGCAGGTCCTATCTCGAGTTCCGCGAACGGGTCCGTTCCTACTACCGCCGCAACTATCCACTCACCGACGCGGCCGCGACAGCACCTCTGCTCAACCCCGGGCGGGGACGTGTCAGCAAGCTGTGCCACGAACCGAGGATCGCGCTGGCCGCGATCGAGGAGCTGCTCGCACCCCATCGCAGCAACGGCACGATCATCGTACGGACCGAGCACACCCCGGTCGGCTGCACGGTGGAGGCCGATCGTGTCCTCGCTGTCGAGTTCGACCGCCCCGACGGAGACCGGGTCACGATCACTGCGGACTACGTGTTGGATGCGACCGAGCTCGGTGACCTGCTGGACCTGGCCGAGGTCGAGCACGTGATCGGTGCCGAGAGCCGCGACGAGACCGGTGAACTCCATGCCCTACCCGGGGCAGCCGAGCCGCTGGACCAGCAGGCGTTCACCTGGTGCCTGGCGCTGGACCACCTGCCCGGGCAGGACTTCACCATCGACCGCCCGGCCCAGTACGACCGCTGGGCCGCCTACCAGGCCGACTTCTGGCCGGGCCCGCAGCTGGGCTGGGCCGATGTCAGCCCGATCAGCCTGAAACCCCGGGAGTACCGCGCGTTCCGCAACGAGCAGACCTGGCAGGGCGGGGAACATTCCGGGAGCTGGTGGCCGTTCCGGCGGATCGCCGCCGTCCCGACGTTCCGGCCCGGGGCGTTGGTCAGCGACATCACGATCGTCAACTGGCCCCAGATCGACTACTGGCTCGGCCCACTGCTCGGGGTCGATCAGGCGACCCGGCAACAGCATCTCGACGACGCACGCCAGCTCAGCCTGTCGTTCCTGTACTGGTTGCAGACCGCTGCACCGCGCCACGACGATGACGGGCACGGCTACCCCGGGATCCGACCCCGAGGCGACCTGCTGGGCACCGACGACGGCCTCGCGCTGCGACCGTACGTACGGGAATCACGCCGGATCAGGGCCGAGTTCACCGTGGTGGAGCAACACATCGGTGTCGAGGCCCGGCACGCCGCCGGTCATGACGAGGTCACCGCGGAAAGCTTTGCCGACTCGGTCGGGATCGGTCACTACCGGATCGACCTGCATCCCAGCAGCGGCGGCGCGCATGGGCCACGCAGTTATGTCGATGTCGCCAGCCGTCCGTTCCAGATTCCCCTGGGTGCCCTGCTCCCGGTCCGGATGACGAATCTGCTGCCCGCAGCGAAGAACATCGGCACCACCCACATCACCAACGGCTGCTACCGGCTGCACCCGGTCGAGTGGAACATCGGCGAAGCCGCCGGTGCGCTGGCCGCGTACTGCCTCACCCACAATCGCCAACCCCACGAGGTCCGAGCCAAACAAGACCTCCTCACCGACTACCAGGGACTGCTGTCCAGCAGTCTCGACATCCCACTCGCGTGGCCAGAACGCGCACTCGCCGCACTCCCCAGATGACCCCCGGCACGAACCGCAGGCCTCCGATCTGCAGGCCGCTCCACCTCCATCAACGAAAGGAAACATGATCATGACGGTGAGTCGTCGAACCATGCTGGGCAGCCTCGTCGGGGCCGGAGTCGGTCTGGGCGTGGCCGCTGTGTCCGGCTGCAGCCCCTCAGGGACGCAGCCCGGGGCCGGATCGTCCAACTCCTCCGGCACGGGTGCCCGGGCAACCCTGCCGACCTACCAGCCCTACACCGGTGTGAAGCCCGTTGCCCCGGCGACGGACACCGGTGCGGCACCGTTCTTCACCGAGTTCCCTTCCGACCCGCCGCAGTTCGTCACCGAGCAGCCGCTGTCCGGCGGAACCGTCGACATCCTGACCTTCCTCAACACCACACCGACCGCCATGGAGCAGAACTCGTGGTGGCAGGCGATCAACGAGCGGCTCGGGGGGACGATCACGATGCAGGGCGCCCCGGTCGCTGACTACGTCGCCAAGTTCCAAACTGTCGTGGCAGGCAACGAACTCCCCGACCTCGCAGTGATCATCCCCGGGTACATTCCGGCGGCAGGTGAACTGCTGAAGGCCAAGTTCACCGACCTGTCCGACCAGCTTTCCGGCGACGGCGTGCTTGCCCATCCAGGTCTGGCGAACATCCCTTCCCACTCGTGGACCGGATGTCTGACCGGCGGCCGGATCTACACCGTTCCGATCCCCCGCTTCGCCCTCTACCGTGCCTACATCATCAGGGCCGATCTGGCGGAGAAGCTCGGTGTGCCGACCGAGCTGAAGTCCGGGGATGACCTGATCTCCATGATGCATGAGCTGACCGACGCCACGTCAGGCACCTTCGCCACCTCGACAGCGACGGGACTGCTGGACATGGTGAACGAGATGAAGGGCACCCCGAACGGCTGGGCCGTCGACGACGCCGGCGCCTTCACCAAGGATTGGGAGGCAGCTTCCTTCGCCGAGTCGCTCGACGTGGTTCGGCAACTGTGGCAGGACAAGACGATCCATCCCACCAGCTTCCAGTCCGGCCTGGACGTCCAGGGTCTGTACAACAGCGGGGTCACCCCGCTGTGGCCGGCGGCGTCGAGCTGGGCCGGCAATGCCATCAAGGCGACGGCCGCGGATCCGGCGGCCCGGACCGTGCCGATCACCTTGCCGAAGTGGGACGGCAGCGGCCGGGCCGGCCGATGGCTGGGCAATGCGGCTCCGTACCAGGTGGCGATCAAGCGGTCGTCGGCCGACCGCACCGCCGAGCTGCTCAGAGTGATCAACTGGTTCGCCTCACCGTGGGGCACCCAGGAGAATCTGCTGTCCCGCAACGGAATCGAGGGAAAGCACTTCACCGTGGCGGACAACGGCGGGTTCACCCGGACCGACCTCGGAACCGCGGAGTTCCCGGCGGGACTGCAGTACGCAGGATCGGCCGCCATGGTCCACTACAGCTCGGACGCCGACCTCAGCCGCCTCGAGTACGACAATGCGGTGACGGCGCTGGATGCGGCGGTCCCGTTGCCCACGGTGGGTCTTGAGTCGGAGACGGACCTGTCGAAGGGCGCCGGTCTCACTCGCGACGTCACCGCCCTGATCGGCGACATCATCCAAGGACGCAAGCCTCTTGAGGCCTGGGACACCGGCATCAAGGCGTGGCGTGCCAAGGGTGGCGACAAGATCCGGGAGGAGTACCAGGCTTCCTACCAGGCGAGCAAGTAGGCGGTCACCGCCACTGCATCACGAACTGGCCACCTCCCGACAACCCACCTGTCGGGAGGTGGTCGTCTGCTCGCCTCCGTCACACTTTCGGCGTCCCTGTCGTCTTCTCCATGAACCGCCAACCTGGCGGTACGAGAGGAGACCCCCATGTCCGTCATGATCGATGACCAGCTCGACGCCCTCGCCGACTTCCGCGGCGCCGTGATCCGCCCGGCTGACAACACCTATGCCGACGTGGCGCGTACGGCCGTGGCCTTCGGTTCACCGGCGCTGGTCCTCCGCCCGGCCGACACACTCGACGTGCAGCGAGCGGTACGGTTCGCCGCGGCCACCGACCTGCCGATCGCCGTACGGGGTGGTGGTCACTCCTTCGCCGGACTCGGCACCATCGACAACGGCATCGTCATCGACCTCGGCAATCTTCATGGGATCAACGTGCGCAACGGCGGACGTGTTCAGGTCGGCGGCGGTGCCGTCTGGCGACAGGTGGCGGAGGCGTTGGCACCGCACGGGCTGGCCATCTCGTCGGGAGACACCGGCTCGGTCGGTGTCGGCGGCCTGACCCTGTCCGGAGGCATCGGCTGGACGGCACGGCGCGACGGCCTGGCCCTCGACCACCTGCGGGCGGTCGAGATCGTCACCGCCTCGGGCGATCTGGTTCGCGTCGACGCCGAACAGCATCCGGACCTGTTCTGGGCCGTGCGTGGAGGCGGCGGCGGGTTCGGGATCGTGACCGGGTTCGAGTTCCAGGCGTGTCCGGTCGGAGAGATCCACTTCGGCGCCATCACCTTTCCGGCAACGGAAGTGGCGGATGTCCTGCCCGGCTGGGTCCGATGGATGCGGACCGCCCCGGACAGCATCAGCTCGACCGTCGGGTTGGCGAATCCGTTCCTCGGTGGGCGTGACGCCCCGATCAAGATCACAATCGCGGCCACCGATCCGGCGACGGCTGAGGCTGCAGTCCGGACCCTGCACAGCTTTGGCACCGTCGTGTCGGAGGACGTGCAACTGCGGCCGTACGCCGACATCCTCGAGCCGGGTGCCATGGTGCCGCCGATGCTGCGGTTCGCCGTACGCAGCGGCTTCGTCGCCCCGACCGGGGTGGAGGGGATGACTGACGCGCTGGTGCGGATCGCCGCTCAAGAGCAGCCCGCAGCGATCTCCGTGCACGCCCTCGGTGGCGCCGTCGGGCGGGTGCCGGCGGCGGACACGGCGTTTGCCCACCGTGACGCTGCGCTGTTGGTGACCACCTTTGCTGCCGCCCCGGCGTCGCAGCTGGCCGCCGTACGGGAGCAGATGGCCGGGATCTGGCACGAGCTCAGTCCTCACACTTCAGGGGCCTATGCGAACTTCCTCGACGGGTCGGAACCGGCCGCCACCGCAGCGGTCCATCCCGGTCCGGCACGCGAGCGCCTGGCGGCGGTGCGGCGGCGGTACGACCCGGCAGGTGTGTTCTCGCGGGAGGCACGCACCACCGACGCGGTAGCGTCGTCTGCGACGACGGAGGTTGCCGGTGAGTGAGACCCGTGCGGCGTTGGCTGCGGACTTCGACGCGGACCGTCGCTACCTCACGACCGTGGCCTTCCGGATGCTCGGATCCCATGCCGACTCCGAGGATGCCGTGCAGGAAGCCTGGTTCCGCCTGGTCCGTACCGTCGACGCCGGGGAGGTGATCGACGATCTTCGGGCCTGGCTGACGCGGGTCGTCAGTCGCATCTGTCTGGATCAACTTCGCGCGGGGCGCCGTCGTCCGGAGGATCCGCTCGACGCGCTCCCGGATGCCGAACCCGCGCCGACGTCGGATCCGCAGCAGCGGGCCGAGGAGGCCGATCGGGTCGGCTACGCACTGCTGCTGATGCTGGAGCGGCTGACGCCGGACGAGCGGCTCGCCTACGTCCTGCACGACGTCTTCGGCATGCCGTTCGCCGAAATCGCTGGCGTCGTCGAACGGAGCCCGCAGGCGACCCGGAAACTTGCCAGCCGGGCCCGGGACAGGGTGCGCGGAGGCGTTTCAGGGGCGGCCGGGGTCGGGGCGAGTCGCGAACAGCGGCGGGCTGTGGTCGACGCCTTCCTCGCAGCGGCGAGAGAAGGAGACTTCGAGGGCCTGGTCGCCCTGCTTCATCCCGACGTCGAGTTCCGCATCCACCAAGGTGCCGACGGGGTGCAGATCGTGCGCGGCGCGGAGCGCATCGCGGGCCGGGCCTCCGAGTTCCACCGGGTGGCTGCGACGTGCACCTTCGAGACCGTTGAGGTCGACGGTCGCCTGGCCGTGGTCGTCTCGCGTCCGGACCTGCCGTCCTCGATCCTGCTCTTCACCATCGTCGCCGACCGGATCACCGGATTGGAGGCTCGGCAGCTGTCCTGAGGCCGGCTGCCGTCGTCAGTCGGCAGCGACGACCTCGCGGGCGTCGGTCTCGAACTCCGCACGGCCCACACCGCGCGTGACGAGACCGAACCATACGGCCGCCACCAGGTAGCAGGCCGAGACTCCTGCCAGGACGAGAACCGAACGCCCGTCGGAGGGCATCAGCAGAGCGCACAGCACCGCACCGAGCACCAGGCAGACGTTGAAGATCATGTCGTAGAAGGTGAAGGTCCGGCCCTTGTGGTCGTCGTCGACATGCAGTTGGACCAACGTGTCGACGCCGATCTTCACTGACTGGGCAAGGATCCCGGACAGACCGGCGGCGATCACCAGGCACCACTGGACGTAGATGGCACCCGGCAACAGGCCGACGACGGCGGCGGCGACGAGGGCCACCACCAGCCACCAGCGCAGTCCCAGCCTCCGTACCAACGGCGGCGTGACGACGGCGGCCAGCACGAAGCCGGCCGCGGTCGCGCCGAGCAGGATGCCGAGGTCGGCCAGCGCCGCATCCACCTCGGTCACCGGGTGAAAGTAGTTGCGGTAGACGAGGATCGTCGCGACCGTCACCAGTCCGTACGGGATCCGGTGCGCCGCGATCAGGAGCAGGCCGAGGCCGGCGAATCGCCGTACCCGCAGGTGTTGCAGGGTGGCGTGCAGGCCGGCGAGCACGTCGGAGGCACGGGTCGGGACCTCCACGTCCGGGCCGAGTTGGTGGCGTCCGATCCGCAGGGCGAGCGCGACACTCACCAGATATCCCAATCCGGCAAGGAGGAACAGGCTGGCATCGGTGAACTGCGGAGGCAGGACGGGCCCGAGGCCGAGTCGCATGGCCAGGCCCACGCCGGCGCCGACGACCGTACCGATCGGCCCGATCACCGGCACCACGGAGTTGGCCACCAGGTACTCCTCGGAGTCGATGGTGTGTGGCAGCGAGGCCGCCAGCGCGGCCAGCACGAACCGGTTGAGGCTCATCAGCACCAGCACGACGCCGTAGAACACGATCTCCCCCGGACCGCCGGTGCTCAGTCCCGCGGCGACCAGTGCGGACAGGCCGATCAGGAGCACGCAGCGCGCCAGGTCAACGGTCACCAGCGCCTGGCGGCGGGACCACCGGTCCAGCACGACACTCACGAAGGGCCCGGCGATCGAGAACGGCAACAGCGTGATCGCCAGCACGATCGCGACCGACCAGGCGTCCGGCTGGCGTTGGGTGGAGAACAGCACGTACGAGGCCAACCCCACTTGGAGCAGCCCGTCGCAGGACTGGACGGCAATCCGTACGGCGAGCAGTCGGCGGAAGAGCCGGTGGTGCCACAGGCGCCGCAGGTTCCGGATCAATTCCACGCCGGGGAGTCTTTCATGGCCCCGCCGACGTCGGCACGGCAGACTGGGCCCATGCCTTCGTACGGAGTGATGCTCAACCTGGCCGATGCTCACCTGGCCGGCCCTGCCGGTGCCGACTACGTCGATGCGCCGATCATCCGCAACGTTGTCATCCAGGACGCCGACGACCGTTGGGTCGCCAATCCGGACTTCCACAGCGAGGCACCGATCCCGTCGTTCGCCCTGTTGTTCCCCGGTGCCGACTTCGCGGTGTCCGACCCGGACGCGACCCCGGAGCAGTGGGCCGCCATCGAGAGCTACCTGGAGGTGACGCTCGCGGCGGTCGGCGCTGTCGCTGAATCCGGCGCGCCGGTGGTCCTCGGCAGCGGCAAGGCCCGTGCCATCCCCGACGGTGCCGACCGGGCAGCAGCAGCTGCCGCTCTGGCCAGGACGGTACGGCTGGCCCGCGACATCGCCGTACGGCATGGTCTCCGGCTGGTGCTGGAACCGCTCAACAAGGGCGAGACCGATCTGGTCAACACCATCGCCGAAGCAGCCGACTTCCTCGACGAGCAAGGAATCGAGGGCGTCGGCATCGTTGCTGACCTCTACCACGTGATGCTCGAGGAGGAGCCGCTGGCGGTCGTGCAGCAGCTCGCCGGCCGCATCGGGCACGCCCACATCGCCGACTCCGGCCGGGTCCCGCCCGGTCAGGGCGACTGGCCGATGGCCGAGTTCCTCGGTGCGCTGCGCGCCGGTGGCTACGCCGGCAATGTCACCATCGAGTGCCAGTGGGCTGACCTGGCCTCCGAGATCGGCCCGGCGGTGGCGGCCCTGCGTGCTGCCGATGCGGCCGCTACCGTCTGAGGCGTTCAGACCGTCACTTGGTAGTCCCCGGCGTCGTCGTCCCAACGGAGCCGTACGATCCCGGCGGTCTCGGCATCGCGGCAGAACTGCAGGAAGTTGCGGTAGCCAAGGCTCTTCTCGCTGAAGTCGGGGCGTCGCTTGCGGAGCTGGTCCTTCAGTCCTGACAGGCCGACCGGCTGCCCCGCCGTCACCACTTCGTGCAACAGTGTGAACGCGTCGTCGCGTTCTCCGTGCTCGGGCAGCGACACCTCCGGATCGCCGGCCGCAGGTCCCGGCGAGACCTCGACGATGCCGCGGTTGGCGAGGTCCTTGATCACCTCGCCGAAGGTGCGGAAGCCGTGGTCGGACTCGTTGAAGGTGGGGTCCTTGCGCAGCAGGGTCCGCTTCAGGACCGAGGCGGTGACCGCTCCGGACGACGACTGCAGACCGGCCAGCGTCTGGGCGACGAAGACGTCCAGGTTGGCCGACACCGTCGGTTCCCCTGCGTCGTCGTCGCTCTCGGACGGTGCGGGTGGCGCGGCCTCGGTCGGCGCCGGCGGCGACACCGTCACGGCCTCGCGAGGCTCGTCGTGCTTGGCGTTCTCGGGAACCTCGACCCCTTCCAGCCGATCGTAGAACAGGAACTCGTCACAGGCCGGCGGCAGCAGGCGTGAGGTCGACTGCTCGACGCCGACACCGATGACGAACTTGTTGAGCTCGCGCAGCTTGTGCACCAGTGGGGAGAAGTCGCTGTCGCCGGTGCACATCACGAAGGTGGTGATGTAGTCGCGTTCGAAGGCCATCTCGATCGCGTCGACCACCATCTTGATGTCGGCGGCGTTCTTGCGGGACGCGCCCATCCGCTGCGGCATCTCGATCAGCTCGACCTGGTGCCGGGTCAGGGCCCGCCGGTCCTCGTCGAAGTAGGACCAGTCCGCATAGGCGCGCCGCACCACCACACGGCCCCGGATCGCCAGCGCGTCGGCGATCGGCCGGAAGTCGAAGGTCATCCCACCCAGATGTTCCCGGGCGCCGAGCGCCAGGTTCTCGTAGTCGAGAAAGACGGCCAGCCGCTCTTCGGTGCTCATGTGCCTCAGCCTACGGCGGCGTCGCGTCTCGACTTCGCTCGACGGGCGGGGTCTCGACTTCGCTCGACGGGCGAACGGGGTGTCAGCCCGCGCTGGCGCCCGCGGTCATCAGCGCGGCGAACCTGGCCAGGTCGACGTTGCCGCCGGAGATGATCACGCCGATCCTCTTGCCGGCAAGGGATTCCGGCGGCAGCGTGAGCAGCCCTGCCAGTCCCGAGGCGCCGGACGGCTCCACCAGCAGCTTCATCCGCTCGGCGAAGAACCGCATCGCCTCGACCAACTGGTCGTCGCTGACCGTGAGCACTCGGGTCCCGGTCTGCTGCAGGATCGCGAAGGTGAGCGGTCCGAGTTCGGTGGTCTGGGTGCCGTCGGCGATGGTGCGTGGGACCGGGATGGTGACGATTTCGCCACGCTGCAAGGATTGTTGGGCGTCATTGCCGGCCTCCGGCTCCACCCCGTACACCTGGCAGCCCGGCGACCACTCGGCCGCGGCGAGGGCCGTACCCCCCACGAGACCACCCCCGCCCAGGGGTGCGAGCAACAGGTCCAGTGATCCGGCGTCCTCGATCAACTCCTTGGCGGCCGTCCCCTGGCCGGCGATCACGTCGCGGTGGTTGTACGGCGGGATGAGCACCGCCCCGGTCCGCTCGGCCACCGTACGGGCGACCTGGTGGCGATCCTCGGTGTAGCGGTCGTAACGGACGATGTCGGCCCCGTATCCGGCGGTTGCGGCCACCTTCACCTCGGGGGCGTCGAGCGGCATCACGATCGTGGCGTGCACCCCCAGCAGCTGTGCCCCGAGGGCGACCGCCTGGGCGTGGTTGCCGGACGAGAAGGCCACCACCCCGGCTCGCTGTTGCTCCGGGGACAGCTGGGCCACCGCGTTGTAGCCGCCACGGAACTTGAACGCCCCCATCCGCTGCAGGTTCTCGCACTTGAAGTACACCTCGGCACCGAGGCGTGCATCAAGGGTGCGGGAGGTCATCACCGGCGTCCGGTGGGCGACACCCTCGAGGCGAGTGGCGGCTGCGGCGACGTCCCCCGCCGTGGGCATCGTGGTGAGTGGATCGGGCACAGCCACAGCCTATGTCCTACGTGCTGCCCTGCCTTGCCCGGTACATAGCCCGATGAGGCAGCGCACCGGTCGACGTTGTGGTGCCGCCGCGCCGGGTGGTAGACAGCAGAGGTGCCTGAACCAGCCTCGACCGGTGACGCTGCACCCACACGCGCCCAGGAGGCCGCCCGCCGCGCCGAGTTGGCGGCAGCCCACGAGCGGGGCGAGTCAGCCCGGGCGCAGCGTCTGATCGACGAGTTCATCGCCAGGGTGACGCCCCTGAACCTGCCGACCGAGCCCCTGCAGGCCAAGCTGCTGTCCGGGCCGACCGTCCGCACCGACCAATCGGGCTGGTACCTGCGCAACGACCGTTCCGTCGCGATCGGCCCGAACGGGGAGTACTACGTGCTGGTGGTTCCGGGAGGCTGGGCCGAACGGTTCCGTGGGGTCCGGCTGAAGCCGAGCCCGCCGCCGCTGATTGTCGCCAAGGGCGGCCGCGACGGCGAGAGCGGCGACATGGCGTTCTACCTGGACAAGCTATACGCACGGCTGTGTGGTGGAGGTCCCGGCTAGTCTGCTCGCGTGACAGCTGATCCTGCCGCTGCGACGGAACGGTTCCGGGTCGACCTGCGGGGTGTGGTCGAGATCCTCTCCCACCACCTGTACTCGAGCCCGCGGGTCTTCGTCCGCGAGCTGCTGCAGAACGCCCGGGACGCCCTGGTCGCCCGCAAGCTCCACGAACCGACGGCCGACGGCGTCACAGCGGCGGGCCGCGGTGTTCGGCTGTGGGTCGAGGGCGACGACATCCTGGTCGAGGACGACGGGATCGGGCTGACCGCCGAGGAGATGGGATCGCTGCTCGCGACGATCGGCGCCTCCTCCAAGCGCGACGACCTGGTACGGGTACGCGAGGACTTCCTCGGCCGGTTCGGGATCGGATTGCTCTCGTGCTTCCTGGTGGCGGACTCGATCGAGGTCGAGTCCCGGAGCGCCCGTACGCCGGACGCGCCGACCGTACGGTGGGTCGGCAACAGCGACGGCACCTACGTGATCACCGGGGCCGACCGCCCCCGCGGGCGCCCGGGCACCCTGGTCCGGGTGCACCTCCGTCGTGAGGAGACGATGTGGGCGTCGTCGCGGAGGCTGGCGCGGTTGGCGGGTGAGTTCGCCCGATACCTCGACGTGGCGGTGGACGTGGTCGATGCGACCGGCCTGGCGACCCGGGTGAGCGGCGCCACCCTCCCCGAGGACCTGGATCCGCTGGCCTCGGCTGCGCTGTGTCGTGAACTGTTCGGGTTCGACCCACTGACCACGCTGCGACTCGAGGTTCCGGTGCTCGGCATCCACGGTGTCGCCTATGTGACGCCGTACCGGGAGGCGACGACCGGCCGGGCCGGCGACATGGTGTACAGCAACGGCATCCTGGTGGCCGACGACAACATCCAGCTGGCACCGTCGTGGGCCTACTTCGCCCGGCTCGTGATCGATGCCGGGTCACTGCCGCTGACCGCCTCGCGCGAGTCCTTCCAGGAGACGGCACTCACCACCGAGGCGGCCGAGCGCATCGGCGCCGCCCTGCGTACCCACATCGTCGACCTGGCCACCAGCCACCCGGACACCTTCCGGCGATTCGTCGCGGCGCACGGAGTCGGCCTGCGGGCGATGTCGCTGGAGGACCCGGCGATGTTCAGCTTCGTGTACGACTTCGTCCCGTTCACCACCTCGCGGGGTGACCGGACCCTGGCCGACCTGGTCGACGGCACCGACACCGAACCCGGCGTCCGGGTGCTGCACCAGACGTTCACCGAGTCCGAGTTCGACGCGCTGGCCCCGCTCGCCCGTGCCCAGGGTTTCGTGGTGGTGGACGCCTCGCACGTGCACGAGCCGCAGGTCCTGCATCGACTCGCCACCTCCGACCTCGGGGTCCGGGTCGAGCACCTGGACCTGCGGACCCTGGTCGCCGGAGCGGCACCGGCCGAGGACGAACAACTCGCAGCGCGGGTTCGCCAGGCGGCCGCACCGGCGCTGCCCGACCACGAGATCGAGGTCGTCGACTTCGGGACCCCGGCATTGGCCGGTCTCGAGTTGGCTGCCGAGCGGGACTGGGATCCCGACGACAGTGACACTCCGGCAGCATCCGGCTGGGGATCGATGATGGGCGTGTTCGGGACGACGCAGAAGCCGCGCGGTCCACGGCTGGTGCTCAACCTCTCCTCGCCGTTGGTCCGGGTGCTCGGCGACTCGGCCGACCCCGAGGTCCACCGTCATGTCGCGCGAGCCCTGTACGTGCTCGGGGTGCTCCACTCCGGGGCTTCGTTGCGCGGCGAGGATCATCTGTTGCTGGCCGAGAGCCTCAGCGCGCTGGCTGTCGCGGCCACCCGTACCCACTGACCTCGCCCACCCACCAGGACAGGAACACCCATGGTCACCCAGGACGACTACTTCGCCAGCCTGACCGAGGAGCAGGTGTACGCCCTCGAAAGGCTCTACGAGAAGTTCCAGGCGGCCCACCGCCTGGACGACGGACCCGAGAAGGAACGGTTGTTGCAGGCCGTTGATCGGGAGGCACAGGGCCTCGACTCGGCGGAGGTCATGGCGGCCAGCCGGTCCATGCAGGTGCTGTCGATGCTGGACCGCGACGCCTACGCCGAGGCCTTCGCCGTCTTCGTGCCCACCATGGACCTGATCGCCGAACGTGGGGACGAGATCTCCGACCACATCCGGATCCCGCTGGAGACCCTCGTGGTGGGCGTGGTCGGCACGATGATGGACGACCCCGAGGTGCCGCGATCCACCATCGAGAGCTTCCTCGACCAGCTCGAGCGTGAGGCAAGGTCAGGTCGAGCCGCGGAGGCGAACCTGGCCCTGTCCCGAGCGCTCTGGCACGCCCACACCGGCGAACGCGAGGTCTTCGAGGGCTGGCTCGACCGGTGGGCGACCAGCGGCTCGGCCTGGTGGCGGCAGGACAAGTCCACCTCGATCATGTTGACCTCAACCATGCTGGGCTCCTTCGATCCGCTCGACGCCCTCGAACACCTGCTGCGGCGGACGCCGAGCCTGATCGGTGACGAGGAGGACCGCCGCAAGGCGGCGCTGTCCCTCGCCGGCTGGTTCACGATCTGCGGCGATCCGGTCGCCGGCTGGGAACGGTGTCGCGCGGTGCTGACCGATCCGACGACCCCCGACCTGGCGACCCTCGCCGAGGAGGCCTACCTGGACCTCTTCGTACGGTCAGTCGAGGCGGCACCCGACACCTCGGACGACCCGCGCATCCCCGACCCGGGGGCGATCGCCGCCGCGGCAGCCGAGGAACTGGACCAGGACTCGACCGATCTCGTCGAGGGCGGGGCCGCCCTGGCCCGGCACCATCTCCGCCGGGGTGACGCAGCCGAGGGGCGACGGTGGCGCGCCCTGGCCGAGGAACGTGCCGCGGCCTTCGACCGGCGCAACGGAACCGGTCATCAGTCGAGCCTGCTCGCGGCCCGCTGGTTCCACGACCTGTGAGCCCAGATCTGCGGTCAGTCTGACGCCCCGGTGGTGCGGCGGGCCTGACCCAAGGTGGTCAGCCACTGGACCAGCAACTGGGTCTCTGCCCGGCCCAGGAGGTCCGGGTGGGCCGCGGCGAGTTCTGCGGCTGCCGCGAGCGGGCTGTCGGACCGCTCGCCACTGTTGGTGATGGCGCGGATCGTGCCCTCGCGTACGGCGGCCGAGAGCTCCGGGTCGGCAGCCGCCAGCACGATCTGGCGCAAGGTCACGCCGATGTTGGTCACGAGTACGTGGGCTGCGGCCTGTTCCGGGGGGACCGAGAGACGGCCCTGGTCGGCGGCGCGCGCCGTCAGGCTGCCGAGGATCGCGCTGGCCCTGCCCTGCGCCTTGGGCGAGTGGCCGGGCCGGATCGTGCCGTACATGAGCGTGTAGAACCCCGGATTGGCGAGGCCGAAGGCGACGTGCGCGTCCCAGCCGTGGCGAATGTCCTGGATCGGGTCGCCGGACGACTCCATCGCGCTCTTCTCGCCGAGGTACAGGTCGAATCCCCGTTCGACCACAGCATCGATCAGGCCCTCCTTCGAACCGAAGAAGTGGTACAGCGTCGGCATCTTGACCCCAACGGCATCGCAGACGGCTCGTAACGAGAAGTCGACCCCGGGTGCCTCCGCAATGAGGTCGGCTGCTGCCGCGATCAGCCGCTCGCGTGTATCGGTTGTCCGTTCCGCTGTCACGCTGCTATGTTACGTTCTGTATCGCCGATACATGGTGCTATGTCAACGAGATAGGAGCGAGTCATGGCTGAACGGACTCTGAAGGACAAGAACGTTCTCATCGCCGGGGGCGCGAAGAACCTGGGAGGGCTGATCGCGCGGCAGGCCGCGGCCGGCGGGGCCAACGTCGCCATCCACTACAACTCCGACGGAACCCGACAGGACGCCGAGCGCACACTGGCCGCGGTCCAGGAGGTCGGCGGCCAAGGGGTGGTCGTCCAGGGTGACCTGACCGCGCCGGCGAACGTCGCACGGCTGTTCGACGAGGCCGAGGCCGCCCTCGGCACGATCGACATCGGCGTCAACACCGCCGGCAAGGTGCTGCGCAAGCCGATCCTCGAGACGACCGAGGACGAGTACGACGAGATGTTCGACATCAACGCCAAGGCCGCCTACTTCTTCATCCAGGAAGCCGGCCGGCGGCTGGCCGACGGCGGGAAGATCATCACGATCGTGACGTCGTTGCTGGCCGCGTTCACCGACGGGTACTCGACCTACGCCGGCGGAAAAGCTCCGGTCGAGCACTTCACCCGCGCCGCGGCCAAGGAGTTCGCCCCGCGGGGCATCTCGGTGACGGCGGTTGCTCCGGGGCCGATGGACACCGCGTTCTTCTACGGCCAGGAAACCCCTGAACGCGTCGCGTTCCACAAGTCGCAGGCGATGGGCAATGAACTCACCAAGATCGAGGACATCGCACCGATCGTGACCTTCCTGGCGACCGACGGCTGGTGGATCACCGGCCAGACCATCTTCGCCAACGGCGGCTACACGACCCGCTGACCTCGCCCGAGACCGCTCAGAGGCTGCCGAGCGAGGACAGCAGGTGGTGACTGGCGGCGTTGACATCCACGGCGCTGGCGAACTGCAGGTTCGCTGCCGGCGGGTCGATCCCACGCCGCAGGTCGGTGACCAGGGCTCCGCGCGCCACACTGTCGCCGGTCACCACCTCCACGGCGGCCTCGGTCCAGGTGAAGAACTCGGGATGGGTGAGCGCGGCGACCGCCAGTGGGTCATGCATCGCACACGAGTCCGCATCGACCGCGCTGCCCGGGGTGTTGCGGTGGACGTGGTCGATCCAGGCCAGTGACGCCTCGCCGGCGAATCGGCTGAAGCTGCCGTCTGCTGCGATGAGCTGCGCCGCGTGGTCCCGGGTCAGCCGGACCTGGCGGGTGACGTCGAGGCCGACCCAGCGCTGGGGTGCGCCGCAGTGCAGCACCGCCGCCGCGGCTTCGGGATCGACCCAGACGTTGAACTCCCCGGGCATGCCGCGTCGGCCGGTGCCCTCCAGGAACACCCCGCCCATGATCACGATCTCCCGTACCGCCTCGGGCAGGCGTGGCTCCAGGGCGATCGCGGCGGCGATGTTGGTGAGCGGCCCGATCGGCACCAGGGTGATCTCGCCCGGGTTCGCCATCACCAGCTCGGCGATCGCGGCGGCCGCGTAGCCAGGGGTCGGGGTTCTGCCCCCGTACGCCTGGGTGATCTCGGGCCGTACGGGTCGGCGGCGGTGTGGGGCGGTGAGTGGGGCGGCGGCACCCTTCACCACCGCAACATTGGCGAGGCCCAATCGCTCCACCAGCTCCAGGGTGAGCAGCGTCGCGCTCTCGACGTCGGTGTTCCCGTTGACCGTGGTGACGAGTTCCAGCTGGATCCCGGGATCGGCATGGGCGAGCGCAAGGGCGAAGCCGTCGTCGATGTCGGATCCCGGCGCACCCATGGCGAGATCGGTGTCGAGGATGATGCGTCGCTGTGTCACGCTCACACGCTACGCGGACACCACCGGACCCGACTCGGACAACACTGCGGACGGCTCGGACAACACCACGGGCGACACCCACCGGACAGGCTCGGAGACACCTGATCGAAGGGAGTTCTCCGATGGTCCTGCAGGCTCGTTGCCCAGACCCTGCCACCGTGGACGGTACCGTCGCGACCGGTGCCGGCCGGTCACGGGACCGGGTGGTCCGCGGCCTGTTGCGTGAGTGGAACGAGCTCGATCGGGGGTCGTACGGGATGGGCGCCGGAGGACCGTACGCGGTTGACCGGGCGTCCGGTGAACCGTCCGACGCGACGACGGCTGGGGCCGCTGTCGTCTCCTGGGGGAGGAGGCACCCCGCCGCACTGGCGGGGTGCCGCACCCTCACCGACGTCCTGGACCGAATCGTCGCCGACCCGGACGCCACACTGCTCGCCCTGCTGGCCGAGCTGGCGACCGGGGACGAGCTCGCCGGTCGTGTCGTGGTGCAGACGATGTTGCCCAAGTTGCGGGCCTTCGCGCGCCGTGACCCTGACCACGATGTCGCCGACTACGTCTCCTGGTGCTGGCTGCGGGCGCGCAACTACCCCACGAACCGCCGTCGGCAGCGGGTCGCCGCCAACCTCGCCCTGGACACCCTGAAGTCAGCCAAGCGCAGCCTCCGCACCGCCGAGGAGCCATGGGAGGCCGACGGCGAGATCGGTCTCGACCGGCTCGCCACCGAGGACCGGCTCCGTGCCGAGCTCGACCACCACGAGGACGTGATCACCCTCACCGCAGCACGAGTCCTCCGGGCTGCTCGCCGTCTCGGCCTGGTCGACGAGGCAACCGGACTGGTGCTGGAGTCGGTCTACATCGAAGGACTGCCCGGTGACCAGGCCGCCGACCGGCACGGCATGACCGTCGCCACCTTGCGATGGCGATGCTCCAAGGCCGTACGGAGGCTGGCGGCCCATGCGGAGGCGTTGCGGGAAGCCGCGTGAGCGGGGCGACCGGCGAGGCACACATCTCGATACGGCGTATCATGACAGTCATGACTGCGATCGACAGAGCAGAGCTGGAGTCGGCGATCCAACGTCATGGAGGCGGGATCGATCCCGAGTCCTTCGTCGCGGTGCTGCACGATCTCGTCGCCACGGCCGACTCCCTCACCGTCGAGGAAGCGGCCATCCTGTCCCGTCATTCGGGCCTCAGTCCCACCGACACCGAGAGTGAGGCGCAGCTCAAGCTCTTGCTCAGCAGCGTCGCGGGCGATCGTGAGGCCGAGCAGCGTTCCTGGACGACTAACGAAGCCGCCGAAATCCTGCACACGGCACCGGCGAACGTCCGACGGATGGTCATGCGGCGTGAGCTGCTCACTGCAGGAAAGCGGGGCGCAACTCACCTGATTCCTCAATGGCAGCTGGTCAACGGCCGACCACTGCCTCATCTCGCAGAGGTGCTCAAGATCCTGCCGACAACAATGCACCCGCTGGACATCGAGACGCTGATGACCTCCGCGGTGGAGGAGCTGGGCGAACGGACCCCTGCCGAGTGGCTCGTCTCCGGCGGCGCCGCCGAACGCGTGCTCTGGCTGGCCGAGAGCTGGACGCGAGGGTGAGCGTCGGCAAGGCCAAGGTGCCACGCCAGCCGCCACCGGAGGCTGCTGTCACCGCCGCGGACATCCACGTCACGAAACCGTCGCTGCTGTGGCGGATTCACGTCGTGGAGGGTGTGTTCAGCGCCCGATGGGACGGGTTCCGGACTCTCGGCCCGTTGGCGTCACGATGGGATCCGCACCCAGAGCCGTACGGCGATCACACGCCGGTCGGTGTCCTCTACGCCGGCCTCGACCTTGCCACCTGCTGTGCCGAGGTCTTTCAAGGCGCCCGGGTGGTCGCGGCGACGAGTCGGCTTGCTCTCACAGGGTGGCGACCCACCCGGGCGTTGCGACTTCTCGATCTCACCGGCAGGTGGCCGGTCCGCAACGGCGCGGCGGCATCCCTGCACGCGGCTCCACGTTCGACCACCCGTGGCTGGGCTCGCTGGGTCGCCGCACGGCATCCGAGCGTCGACGGTCTGTATGTGCGATCCACCATGACCGGTGATCCGATGGTTGTGCTGTTCGCCCCGGCAGCGATCGACTCGATGCCGGCCTTGCCCAGCTTCACGCGCCGACTCTCGCATCCGGCGCTGGCTCCGTACCTCACCGCCTCCGCGGCAGCCCTCCGATGGGGCTACCGCGGGTCATGATCATTCGGTGTCGTCGCCACTCACTCGTCGGCCAGCGCCTCCGTCGGAGCCGCCATCGCCGCCCGTCGCGCCGGTAGCACCGAGGCCAACAAGCCTGCCACCACAGCGATCCCGGCGTCCACCAGCAGTTGCTGCCAGGAGACGCGCAGCACCAACGGTTGCCCGCCTTCGGCGAGCAGCGCCCAGGCTCCCAGAGCACCGAAGCCGATCCCGGCGGCGATCCCGACGACGGCGCCGGCGATCGCCAGCAGTACCGCCTCGATCGCCAGCGTGGCCCGGAGCTGTGCCCGCTGCAGGCCGAGGGCACGCAGCAGCGCTGACTCCCGGGTCCGCTCCAGCACCGACAGTCCGAGCGTGTTGCCGACACCGATCAGCGCGATCAGCACGGCCGCTCCGAGCAGTGCGGTGGCGATGGCCAGCAGGACATCCAGCACCTGGGTCAGCATGACGATGTAGGCGATCGCCCCGTCGACCTGCAGTCCGGTGGCCAGTCCCGTGACGTCGTCCATCGTGGTGCGGGCCGCATCGGCGTCCCGGGTGTCCACGGCCGCCCAGACCTGGCTGCTCGTGTCGTCGGGATGCCAACTCTGCAAGGTCTTCTCGGCCACGACCGCTGATGCCATGTCGCCGAGATGGTCGACCCGGACAGTGAGGTCACGCTTCGCGCCGGCCACCATGAGGCTGATGCGCTGGCCGTCCTCCCATCCCATGCCCTTGGCCTGGAGACCGGCGACGATGAAGTCGTCGGCAGCGATCGTGAAGCCCGGCTTCACGGTGTTGAGGTCGTCGGGCACTCCGGCGAGCTCCCAGTGGTCGCCGTCGATCTCGACCGTGCCGATGGTGATCGCACTCGCCCCGGTGACGCCCTTCACCTGACGAACCTGGTCCACCAGATTGCTCGGCAACGGTTCGCCGGTGCCGGAGGTGACCGCGAGGGCGATCGGGAACTGATCGGCGATACCCGCCTCGGCGCTGGCCTTGGCCGAGGCGCTGCCCACCTGCAGGGTCGCGATCAGGCCGACGGCCAGCATCAGGGCGAGGCAGGTGGCCGTGGTCCGCCGGGGGTTCCGTACGGCGTTGGCCACCGCAAGGCGTGCGGTGGGTCCCGTACGAGCGGGGATCCAGCCGAGCAGCCGAACCAGGCCGGGAACGTACCAACCCGCTCCGAGCAGCACGCCCAGCGACAGCAGCGCAGCCGCGCCGACCGCCATCGCGAGGGTGTTCGAGGTCGCGTTCAGGGTGAGCACCAGGAGCGCTCCGCCACCGACCAGGAACAGCGCGGCGAAGACGGTCGCCACCCAGCCCGGTCGCTGCTTCGCACCCTCGGTCGCGGCGACCCGCAACGCTTCCAGTGGACGGATCGACGAGCTGCGGATGCTCGGCAGCCAGGCCGCGAGCACTGTCACCAGGACGCCCACGGCGAAGCTGATCGCCACCGTCCACGGCACATGCACGCCGCTGTCCAGGCCACTCAGCAGCGCCGTGCCACCGGTGGCCAGACCGATGCCGACACCCACACCGACCACCGAACCGATGACGCCCAGGACGAGGGCCTCGGCCAGCAGCTCGCGCTGCACCTGCCCGCTCTGGGCTCCGATCGCCCGCATCAAACCGATCTGGCGCCGGCGCTGGGCGATCAGGATCGCGAAGGTGTTCGCGATGATCAACATTCCCACCAGGGTGGCGATCGCGCCGAACACCACGATCAGGGCCTGGAAGACGTCAATGCCACTCGTCATGTTCTTGGCTGCGCGCTCGGCATAGCCGGTCGCGGTCTCGGTCACGAGCGCATCGCCGTACGGAGCCATCGCGGCGGTGGCGTCGCGCAGCACCTGGTCGAGCGAGGTGCCAGCGGCAGTCTTCACCAGCCAGAGCGGCGCACCTCCGACGTCGGCGTGCTGGGTCACGAACTCCGGGGTCACGTACGCGGCCAGGCCGAGCGAGCCGAAGAAGGCCTTCACGTCCTTGGCGATCCCGGACACCCGCAGGGTCGTGCTCTTGAGTTTGCTGTAGTTGAACGAGATCTGGACTGTGTCGCCGATCTTCAGATTGGCCTGCTGGGCAAGTTCGGAGCCGATGACGATCTCGTCATTGCTGCGCGGCCAGGCGCCCTCGGCGAGGTCGGCCCACTGCAACGAGTCCGGGAGGCTGGTGTGCGCCTGGACCTGCTCGCCATTGACCGCGAGGTACAGGGTGCGGTCAATGGCAGCCTCAGCGACACCCGGTACGGCGGCCAGCGTCTTCCGCACCACCTCGTCGTCGATGGCACCCTCACCCTTCCCGGGACTCACCGCAATGTCGGCCTTCCGGGCGGAGGCGGCGATCTGGTCACGCAGGATGGCGGACTGGGTCTCGACAAAGACCAGGCAGGTCGTCACGAACCCGACGCTGATCACGATCGCCAGGATCAACGCACCGAACCGGCTCGGATGCTGACGGATCTGTGCAAGAGCACGCTTCACGGGTCAGGCCACCTGCCCACGGATGATCTCCAGGACGCTGTCGGCGTCCGGATCCTCGAGGTCATGGGTGATACGTCCGTCGGACAGGATGACGGCCCGATCGGCGTAGGCCGCGGCGATCGGGTCGTGGGTGACCATCACGATGGTCTGGCCGGCCTCGTGGCAGGAGATCCGCAGGTAGTCGAGCAGTGCCTGACCGGTCCGCGAGTCCAGGGCTCCGGTCGGCTCGTCGGCGAACAGGATCTCCGGCTTGGTGACCAGGGCCCGGGCAATCGCGACCCGCTGCTGCTGACCGCCCGACAGCTCCGAGGGGCGGTGGTCCAGCCGGTCGGCGATGCCCAGGGAGTCAACCAGGGAAGCAAACTGTGCCTTGTCGGGTTTGCGGCCGGCCAGATCGAGCGGCAGCAGGATGTTGTCCTTCGCGGTGAGTGTCGGGAGCAGGTTGAACGACTGGAAGACGAAACCGATCCGGTCCCGTCGCACCTGGGTGAGTTGCCGATCATTCAGGCTGCTCAACTCGATCCCGCCGAGGAACACCCGCCCCGACGTGATTCGGTCCAGCCCGGCCAGGCAGTGCATCAGCGTCGACTTGCCCGAGCCCGACGCGCCCATGATCGCGGTGAACGTGCCGCGGTGGACGTTGATCGAGACCTGGTCCAAGGCCCGCACCTCGGTCCGGCCCGACCCGTACACCTTGGTCAGGTTGAACGCGCTCGCCGCGACGGTGGCGGTGGCGGTCTCGGGCGGCGGGGTGGCGGTGACGCTCATCAGTGCTCCTCACAGACGTGGATTCCAGCGTCTGTGAGCCTAGGAGTTGATCACCCCGCCGCCATCGCCCCGCGGGTGCGGGTTTGCCGGCGACGGTCAGACCACGGTCGTACGTTCCCGATCGTCGCCTCTCGACTTCGCTCGAGGACCGCGAAGTCGAGACGCCAGCGACGGGTTGCCATCGCCGACGACCCGCACTGAGGACGACCATCTGTCGGACCGCTCCTTCAATCAGCGCTCGCGTCTTTGACACGATCAGACCCATGCGAGTTGTGCAGGTGGGTCTGGGCGGGTTCGGTCGCAACTGGGCGGCGGAGATGATCCCGCAGGTCCCCGAGGTCGAGATCGTGGGGTCGGCCGACGTCGCGGAGGCGTCCCGTCAGGCCGCGATCGCCGCCGGGGTCGCTGACCGGGAGCGCACCTGGGCAACTGCCGAGGAGGCGATCGAGCGGTGCGACCCCGACGCGGTGCTGGTGACCGCCAGCCTGGTCGGGCACGTCCCGGCGATCCGCGCCGCACTGGCAGCCGGAAAGCACGTGATGACCGAGAAGCCGTTCGCGCCGTCGGTCGCGGAGGCCGCCGAACTGGTGGAGCTCGCCGAGGCGGCCGGCCTGGTGCTCGCGGTGAGCCAGAACTACCGCTACTTTCCCGCGGTGCGGGTGGTGCAGCAGCTCGTCGCCTCGGGGCGGTTGGGTCAACTGCACGCCGTCGAGCTCGACTTCCGCCGCTTCTCCGGGGCCGCGGGGCGCACTCCGCACCACTACCTGGACGAGCCGTTGCTGGTGGACATGTCGATCCACCACTTCGATCTGCTGCGTACGGTGCTCGGTCGTGACGCTCGCCAGATCACCTGTCACACCTGGGATCCGGAGTGGTCACAGTTCAGCGGTCCGTCCGAAGGCGTGGCGCTGGTCGACTTCGGTGACCTGACCGCCAGCTATCGCGGCAGTTGGGTCAGCCACGGCAACCCGACGCCGTGGGCCGGGGAGTGGCGGATGGACTTCACCGAGGCCAGTGTGGAATGGACCAGCCGTGGCGACGGCAAGGACGGCTGGATGCTCGACCGGGTCGCTGTACGGACCGGCGACATCCTCGAGCACCTCGAACTGCCGAGGATCGAGCGCACCGACCGGGCCGGCAGCCTCACCGAGTTCGTCGCGGCGATCACCGAGGGGCGGCAGCCGGAGAACTCCGGACGGGACAACCTGGGCAGTCTGGCGCTCACCTACGCCGCGGTCGAGGCCGCAGCCACCCGTACGTCGGTCACCATCAACTGACGCCCACGTCCGTCGCCTCTCGACGTCGCTCGAGGACCGCGGAGTCGAGACCTCAGCGCCGTACGAGACCGGTCTCGTACGCCAGCAGCACCAGGCCGACCCGGTCGCGGCACTCCAGCTTCGACAACAGCCGTCCGATGTGGGTCTTGACGGTGCCCTCGGCCATGTACAGGGTGCTGCAGATCTCGGCATTGGTGGCGCCGGCGGCCACCTCCTTCAGCACCTCGAGTTCGCGATCGGTCAGCACCTCCAGGCGCTTGTCCGGCCCGCTGGTCGTGGCGCCGGTCGGCAGGTTCGGCACGACGTGCTCCAGCAGCCGACGGGTGGCGCTCGGGGCCACCACCGAGTCGCCGGCGGCGATGTTGCGGATGGCCGACAGCAGGTCCTCGGGTCGCGCGTCCTTGAGCAGGAAGCCAGCCGCGCCCGCCTTCAGCGCGGCGAAGACGTACTCGTCGAGGTCGAAGGTGGTCAGCACCAGCACCCGTACCGGGTTGTTGCTGGCGACCAGGCGGCGGGTCGTCTCGACGCCGTCCATGATCGGCATCCGGATGTCCATCAGCACGACATCGGCCTCGACCCGTGACAGCAGCCGCAGCGCCTCCTCGCCGTTGCCGGCCTCCCCGACGACCTCCATGTCGTCGCTGGCCATGATCAACAGTGAGAACCCGCCGCGGACCAGCGCCTGGTCATCGACCAGCACCACGCGGATCGGGCCAGCCTGCGCCGAGCGTCCGGAATCACTCTGTCGTACGGCTTCGCTCACCTCAGGTCCTTCGTGTCGACATCCCTCGCGGGTTCCTCGGGTCGCCACGATCCTACGGTGATCGGTCCGTTCGCTGTGTCCGGCGACGCCCGGCCGACGGTGTGGCCCGCTGATCCCATTGGCCCGGTGCCGGTGTCACTGCCGTACGGGAGGCGTGCTCGTACGAGGAACCCACCGCCGACCTGAGGTCGGGCCAGCAGATGCCCGCCGTGCAGCTCGAGGCGTTCCCGCATTCCCCGTACGCCGTTGCCCTGGCCGTCCGAGGCGGCGGCCGAGCCGCGTCCGTTGTCGCGGATCTCGAGCTGGATCTCGCCCGGCCAGTAGCTGATCGACACCTGGGCGTGGGCGTTCGGTCCGGCGTGCTTGAGCACGTTGGTGAGGGACTCCTGGACCACCCGGTAGGCCGCCAGGCCGACCGCCTCGCTCACCTGGGGCAGGTCGCCGTCCACGGTGAGGGTGGCATTGCCGGTGCGGCGGACGAGCTCAGGAATGTCCTCCAGGCGAGGGGCCGGGACGTAGTCGTCGGAGTCCTCGCCCTCGCCGCGCAGCAGCCGCACCATCGACCTCATCTCGGCCAACGAGGTGCGGGAGGTCTCGGCGATCGTGGTCAGCACCTGCGCCGCCATCTGGGGATTCTTCTCCGCAATCGCGCGGCCACCCTCGGCCTGCACCACGATCACCGACAGCGAGTGGGCGACGATGTCGTGCAGCTCCCTGGCGATCCGGTTCCGTTCGTGAACGGTGCTCATCCGCAGCTGTTGTTCCCGTTCCACCATGACGTGGCGCTCGCGCTCCTGCTGTGCCGACAGACGTTCGGCGCGGGAGATGGCCGAGGTGCGGGTCGTCCGACCGAGCAGGTACAACGATCCGACGGCCAGGGCACAGCCGAGGATCTGGGCGCCGACGTCGAAGCCGCTGGTCCAGCCGTAGTCGCGGGACCACACCAGGGGCCCGCCGATCGAGGCGAACGCCATGACGGCCAGGGTGATGCGACGCGTCAGTGGGTCGGCCCAGCGTGCCATCGAGTAGGCGATCACGGGGGCCACGACCGCGGCGACCCCGGGCCCGGTCTGGCTCGCCAGCAGCACCAGTCCGCCGACCGTTGCCGAGACAAGGCTCCAGCGAGGATGGTGCATACGGATCGCCACCGCCACGCACAGTGCGAGTGAGCCGAGCATCCCGATCGGGCCGAGCGCCGCCCCGGCGAGCAGGCTGAACAGGGCGAGGACTGCGGCGACGGAGACGTTGATCCACAGCCACCGGTGCGGCGGGCGGAGCGGTTCGAGTTCAGGTACGAAGGTCGACATGGCGCGGCCAGCCTAGGTCGCACCTTCTGGCCCGACATCGGACCGCGGTCTGTGATTCGGGCCGGGCGGTGCGACTCGGCCGGGCTACTGTGGGCGGTGTGAAGCGGACTCTTCTGGTGGTGCTGCTGGCCCTGGTCGGGCTGGGGGTTGGTGTCTCCCTCGCGCGCCGGCGTCAGGCGGAGATCGCCGAGGCCGAGCTCTGGGCCGAGGCTGAATAGAGCAAGGGGGACGACCCCCTTGAACCCCCGATACGAGCCAACAAGCGCCTGAGCAAGGGGGACGACCCCCTTGAACCCCCGATACGAGCCAGCTCCGGCACGCCTCAGCGGCGGCGCGAACGCAGTTCTCCGCGGGCGTAGACGCCCAGCTGACGAGTCGCCCAGCCGTCGACCACGGCGCCGACGCCGCCACCGATGATCGGGATCCGTTTGGTGACCGTGATGCTCAAGCCCTTGCCGCCGACCCGGGACGCCACCGCGAGCAGGACCTCCTTGGCGACAGCCTGGTCCAGCGCCGGATCGAAGACGGGGGCGGTCGCGACGGCCATCGGCGCGGTCGGCAGGGTGCCGTTGTGGATCCGGCGGGCGACCTCTTCGCCGCCGAGGAGACACATCACGATGGCCGTACGGACCCGGTTGTCGTTCAGGTTGTAGCCGCGGAGGTGGGCGATCGCCGCAATCATGCGGGTCTGGATGGTGAGGACGCCGGCCGTGTTGGCGGGCAGCGTCACCGGCATCGCAATCAGTCCACCGAGGTTCGTCACGAAGCCCTGGGCGCTCGCGAGCGCGATGTGCGCCGTGACCAACGAATCGATCGCCTCGTCGACGTCACCGGTGCGGCCGAGGTGCCGGGCAGCGGAGCTCTTCGCGCTGGGCAGCACGCTGTAGCCGTCGATGGCCAGTTCGAGCATGCGACGCAACACGCCACCGGCGACCGGGGTCGCCCGGTTCACGGTATCGATGACCTTGCCCATCGGATTCGCCATGGGAGCCTCCTCGTACGACCTGCGCTGCCGCCGGGGAGCCCAGGGCGGGCACACGCGGCGTGACCAGCGTACGCGGCGGTCGGGTGGAGAGCTCCGCCGAACGGGGAGGACCGGGGTGGAGCTGGGGTCGGACCCGGGTTTGAGCTTCAATGGCCCGGTGCCCTCCCTGACCTTCGGCGACCCGGCGGAATGGCCGCCGCATGACGTGGTCGGGCTGTCCACCGAGCTGACCATGCCGATGGTGATCGAGGGTTACCTGGCCGGCGTCTTCCCGATGCCGGTCGAGATCGACGGCCGCCACGAGATCGCCTGGTTCTCCCCCGTCGACCGGGGGATCCTGCCACTGGACGGGCTGCGAGTCACCCGGTCGCTGCGCAAGACCATGAAGCGGTACACGGTGTCGGTGGATCGCGCCTTCGACGAGGTGATGGCCCGCTGCGCCGATCCGAGCCGACCCGGTGCCTGGATCGACGACGAGATCACGGCGGTGTACGGGGCGCTGCATCGGCGAGGGTTGGCGCACTCGGTGGAGTGCTGGGACGCTGCGGGGCGCCTGGTCGGCGGCCTGTACGGGGTGTCATTGGGAGGCCTGTTCGCCGGGGAATCGATGTTCCACGACGCCGAGCACGGCCGGGATGCCTCGAAGGCGGCCCTGGTGCACCTGGTGTCCCGGCTCACCGCGGCCGGCGGCGAACGACTGCTCGACGTGCAGTGGCTGACCCCTCACCTGGAGACCCTCGGCGTGGTCGAGGTGCCGCGGGAGGAGTACCTGGAGCTGTTGGAGCGGGTGCTGCCGACCCCGGCACCGGTCTGGCTCTGAACGTACGGCGCCCCCTCACCAGTCCACAGCGCGGCGAGTGGTATCGCCCACAGGCGATCCTCGAGTTGCCGGATGCGCGAACCGGCGTAAAGCACCACTCCGCGGGCGAATCTGGATCCCACATCATCGTGCAGCCAACGGAGGTGCCGATGGTCGTCCGGGACCACATGCGCGACGGCCTTGACCTCGATACCGACGATGTCGCCAGACGGGGCGGCGAGAATGATGTCGACCTCGCGACCATTCTTGGCATCGCGGAAAGTGATGGGCTGTCGGCTGGGCCAGGGACAGCGCAAGGGTCGGCCGGATCTGCGCGAGTGCGAACGATTCCATGAACTGGCCGAGCAGTTGGCCGTCGCGGGCGACCTGATCGGGCGTTACGCGGGCCATCCTCATCGGGCGTTGTAGGGCCGTGGTGGTCTTGCCGCAGCCACGCGGCCCGGTGAGCATGAAGGCGGGCAGTTCGGGCAGGAGCGCGTCGAGGTGTTCGTTGACGAATCGACGCTGATAGCCCTGGCGCACCGGCTCCTTCTGCTCACGTCAACGATGAGTCCGCGACAGTCCAATGCAGAAAACGCGGAGGGCCTAGTACAAGATTCCCGGATACACCAGTACAGGATTCCCGGGCTGCGCGTCCGGTCTGGCTCTGATCGCTGCCGCCTGACACGCGAAATGTCGGCCCCAGCGGCGCGTTGCGAACACGACCGCAACGCACCGCTGGGACCCGACGTTGGGTTTCAGTCGCCCTTCACGTTCACGATCTGCCGCAACGTGTGCTGGACCTCCACCAGATCTGCGGCGTCGGCCATCACCTGGTCGATGTCCTTGTAGGCCGCCGGGATCTCGTCCAGGAAGGCGTCGGTGTCCCGGAACTCGATGCCGGCCATCGCCTCCCGCAGTTCGGCATGGGTGAACTTCTTCCGGGCTGCCGACCGCGAGTACTGCCGGCCGGCGCCGTGCGGGGCCGAGTTCAGCGACATCCGGTTGCCCAGACCGCTGACCACGTACGACCGGGTGCCCATCGAGCCGGGAATCAGGCCGGGCTGGCCGGCCTGCGCCTCGATGGCACCCTTCCGCGACACCCAGACCTTCCGGCCGAAGTGCAACTCCAGCTGGGTGAAGTTGTGGTGGCAGTTGACCCGCTCGGCCTCGACCACCGCTGTGTCGAGGAACTCGCCGAGGCAGGTGACGACCCGGTCCATCATCTCGTCCCGATTGAGCAGCGCGTAGTGCTGCGCCCACCGGAGCTCGTTCATGTAGGCCCAGAACTCGTCGGTGCCCTCGACCAGGTACGCCAGATCCTTGTCCGGCAAGGAAATCCACCACTTGTTGCACAGCGCCTGGGCGATCGCGATGTGGTGCTGGGCGATCTTGTTGCCGACTCCCCGCGAGCCCGAGTGCAGGAAGGTCCAGACCCGGTCCTGCTCGTCGAGGCTGACCTCGATGAAGTGGTTGCCCGACCCGAGCGAACCCAACTGGGCCTGCCACCGGCCCGCCCGCGATCCCGGATCGAATCCTGCCTTGTGGGCCAAGGACTCCAGCTCAGCGAGCCGCGGCTCGGCCGTCGGGGCGATCCGCTGGTTCGCGGCACCGGCCGACAGCGGTACGGCCCGCTCGATCGCCTGCCGCAGTGGTGCGAGGTCCCGACCGGCCAGGTCGTCAGCGGTGAACTGGGTCCGTACCGCGATCATGCCGCAGCCGATGTCGACGCCGACCGCCGCGGGGATGATGGCCCGCTCGGTGGGGATGACCGAGCCGACCGTCGCTCCGAGCCCGAGGTGGGCATCGGGCATCAGCGCCAGATGGGGAAAGATGAAGGGCATCGTGGCGGTGCGTTGCGCCTGTTCCTTCGTCTGCTCCTCCAGGATGGAGGCCCAGTTGACCAGCGTGGGAGTGATGTGCTCCATGACGCACCTCCTCGATGTGAGATTCTTCTTACAGGCCAGCGTTTCTGGCCGTCGAACAGTGTGGCACGCCATCGATCGGCGTCGCGACTGGTTTCCTGGCTCGTGGCGCAGGCAACGTGGTCGAAGTCGGCGGCGTGGTGCACGACCACGACATGCCGGTCGTTGTTGAACTTTCGGCCGTCGGCACATCCAGGCTTCGATGCGACACTCTCAGGATGTCTCGGACTTTCCCTAGACATCCCCATAGAGTCCCAGCGTGGACCCGATTCAGAACCCGTACGCCCCCGGAGCCGGCCAGCGACCTCCCGAACTGGCCGGTCGGGATGATGAGCTTCGGCAGTTCGAGGTCGTGCTGGAACGGATCGCTCGGGGGCGTCCCGAGCGGTCGATGATTCTCACCGGCTTGCGGGGTGTGGGCAAGACCGTGTTGCTGAACGCGCTCCGGGGGGCGGCGGTCCGGTCCGGCTGGGGCACCGGCAAGCTCGAGGCCCGACCCGACCAGTCGATCCGTCGTCCGCTGTCGGCGGCGCTCCACATGGCGGTTCGCGAGCTCGGCCGCCCCGGTCAACCCACCGATGACCAGGTGTTGGGAACGATCCGGGCGTTCGTCGAACGCGATGCGAAGCCCGGCGCCAAGCTGCGTGATCGCTGGAACCCTGGCATCTCCGCACCGGCGACCAGTGGCCGGGCCGACTCCGGTGACATCGAGATCGACCTGGTCGAACTGCTGTCCGACGTCGCCAGCCTTGCCGCTGACCATGAGACCGGGGTGGGCCTGTTCATCGACGAAATGCAGGACCTGCTGCCCGATGACGTCTCGGCACTGTGCGCCGCCTGCCACGAACTGGGCCAGCAGGGCCTGCCCTTGATCGTCGTCGGCGCTGGTCTGCCCCACCTGCCGGCCGTGCTGTCGGCCTCGAAGTCGTACTCGGAGCGGCTGTTCCGCTACACCCGGATCGACCGGCTCTCCCGTGAGTCCGCCGATCGTGCCCTCGAGAATCCTGCTGCCGAGGAGGGTGCTCGCTTCACCGAGGATGCGTTGCAGCAGATGTACGGGATCACCGGCGGCTACCCGTACTTCATCCAGGCCTACGGCAAGGTCACCTGGGATGTCGCGCCGCACTCCCCGATCACCGTCGACGACGTCACCATGGCCGTCCCGGAGGCGGAACGGGAGCTGGCTGTCGGCTTCTTCGGATCCCGGTACGAACGGGCCACTCCTGCTGAGCGGGAGTACCTGAGGGCCATGGCCGAGGTGGCCGGACCTGACGGCGACGACGCCTCCTCGGTCGCCACCTCCGGGGTGGCCGAGCACCTGGGCCGCAAGCCACAGAGCCTCTCCCCCGCCCGGGATGCGCTGATGAAGAAGGGTCTGATCTTCTCGGGTGAGCGGGGGCGGATCGCCTTCACCGTGCCGCACTTCGGGCGCTATCTCCGTACCCAAGGGGAATGACGGCGACGGCCGATCACATCCTCGCGGACTGCGCGTGGGAGTGAGTGTCGGGCTGAGGTGTCACAGGGCGAAGGTTACGCGGAGGCCTTCGTCCACGGCCGCCATCGTCTGCACCCCGAGCGCGCCCGCGGGATCGCCCAGGTCGTCGTCGCGGTACATCGGGACGATGTCGTCGGTGAGGACGAACCCGACCAGTGGGTCGCTGGCGTTGAGGGCGACCCACGTGGGCAGTGATGCGTGCTTGGAGGTCGTGGTGATCCGAGCCGCCAGGATGGTGTCGAGGTTTCGATTGCGGCGGTTGTTGCTGACCACCACCCAAGGCTTGCGCCCGTAGCCAAGATCGACCCAGAACACCTGTCCCTTCGTCGGAGTGATCACAGCTGCCGCCCCGAGCGCTCCAGATGTCGGCGGCGTGCCTCCCGGCGATCCTCGTCGCCTTCGGCGTAGTGAGCGGCCGCCTCGGCATACCCGGCGTCCAGCAGGTCTTCCTCGAGTGTGCGCGCGCCAACCTCGGCCAGGGCGCGCAGCACTGCCGCCTCGCTGGCGATGCGCGCGCCGACGGCGCGTTCGAGGGCTGACCGTTGCGATCCGCTGCTGAACTCATCGACGCGCAACTCGTCGGCTTCGGTCAACGAAACACTCAAACGCTTGGGCATGCATCAGATGCTACACCACCAAGTGATGCAGTGAGTGGTGCGAAACCTGTCCCATGGGCCTGGCTTCAGCTCTGTTCGGGTGTGACTTGGCACACCATCACGCAGTTCTTCGTGCCCTTGGGTCGGTCGTAGCTGAAGCCGAGCTTGGAGAACATCGCCCTGGTCCCGCTGGAGAGGAAGGATGCCGAGAGCTTCTTTCCGGCGTCGTCGGCGTCGCGCGGGTAGGCCTCCACCCTGCCACCACCGCTGGCGGCGATCAGATCGAGCGCACCCCGTACGGCGGCCGTCGCGACCCCGTGCCGTGCCGTCGGAACCGTCGGTCCACGAACAGACAGGTGATCCGGTAGTCGGGCCGTACGGTGGTTGTCGCGTCCAACTCCTTGCGGTGCTTCATGTTCGGGAGCTCGGCGCAGGTGCCGTACTCGGCCCAGCCGATCGCCTCGCTGTCTTTCATCACGAGCGCCGCATGCGCTCGGCCTTCGGCGACCAGGCGCTGTTTCAGGGCTCGATTGTCCGCTGCATCGAAGGTCTTCTCCTCGTGCATGGTGTGGTACCAGGTGCACCAGCAGCCGCCGAAGATGCCGTTGTGGCGTTCCACGAGATCGGCGAAGGTGTCCCAGGTGTCGCTGGTGAGCGGCGCGATCGTCCAGTCCTCGGTGTCGACAGCAGTGTCCATGCGTCCACGCTAGACCCGGCTGCGGACGATCGGGTTCCGCAGCTGATCGGGAGCTGCCAGGATTGGCACACCGAGAGTGCAGATGATGAGCCCGAGTGCGGCGGAATTCTCATCGTCTGCAGTCTCGGCGCAGTTCGGCGCTCACTGGGGTCAGTGCGTGGACGCGGCCCCACGGCGTACGGCCATCACCGCGGTCACCACGCCGACCAGGGCAAACACCAGCAGCACCAGGTAGACGTTGCGGCCTGCGTCGGCCATCGCAGGCAGGGCGCGGTTCATGCCCAGCCCGGCCAGCGCGGCGGCCAGACTCTGTCCGATCATGCCGACCAGCGGGATCGCCGCTGCCGCCTTTCCGGTGTCCTGGTCGTCGAGGCCGGAGTGCATCGCCGCCACCGTCAGCTGGGGGAATGCCAAGCCGATGCCGGCACCGGCAGCGATCAGCAGCACGGCCCAGCCGATCACCGCGCCAGGACCGGTCAGGTGCTGGGTCGCCGCCAGTCCGGCCAGAGCCAGCGCTGACACGACCGGGCCGAGAATGATCAACACGCCACGGCCGCGCGGTGTGACCACCCGGGCGCTGCCGAGGCCGACGAAGGACCAGCCCAACGACACCGTCGCCCCGAGCAGGCCGGCCAGCAATGGCTCCAACCCGGCCAGTTCCTGACCGAACAGTGGTGCGAAGGCCTCGCTCACCACCACGACGGTGATCAGTGCTGTCGTGAGCAGGATCCAGCGCATGGCAAGCCCGCCGGTGTGGAAGGAGCGCGGCAGGATCGACGATCGGGAGCGGGCATCGGTCACGACGAACACCCCCACCAGGACGGGGGCCGCGACCAGGAGCACCGCCAGCAGCCAGCCGGTGCTCACCGAGGCGACGCTGAGCGCCGCCGCCGTACCGGCGAGCAGGATGACGCCGAGCACCGGAATCGGCTCGACTCCCTCACCCTGTCGTGCTCCGAGACCGGCACGGGGCGGCTCGAAGCGCCGCAGCACAGGACGAGTCGCGAGCGCCAGCAGGGCGGCGGCGAGTGCGACAAGTCCCAGCGCCCAGCGCCAGGCACCGAACTGGGCGAACAGTCCTCCGAGTACGGGACCGGTCAGGGTTCCGAGCCCGAAGGTGGCCGAGATCAACGCCGTACCGGGGCCCCAGAGCCGATCGGGCAGGACCCGGCGGATCATCCCGTACCCCAGTCCGGACAACAATCCGCCGCCCAGGCCGGCAATGGCGCGGCCGACCAGGAAGGTGGGCATGGACCAGGCGGCCGTGCCCAGAGCCACGCCGCCGGTGAAGAGCGCGAAGGCGAGGAGGTACGACCGGGTCGGACCGAGCCGGGTGAGGGTCTGGTTGACCAGGACCGCACCGGCGACCGAGGCGACGACGTAGCAGGTGGTGGCCCACGCGTACAGCTCCCGGCCGCCGATCTCGACGACCACACTCGGCATCAGAGCAGTGGTCAGGTAGGTGGTGATCGCCGCCAGCAGGAACCCCGCGTTGAGCAGCAGCACCGGTGCCCGGTGTTGCTGCGTCAGGGTGGCGAACACCCCGGGCGGGCGGGCATCACCCGGCGACGTGGGGCGGATCTCGGTGGCGGTCGGTTCTCCGGGGCTCATGGTCGACAAACCTAGAATCTCAAGGAGACTTGAGATCAAGCCCCGTCTCGGCAATGATGGCGGCATGGCGCATCTGGATCCCGACGACACCCTGAGCATCGGAGAAGTTGCAGCGCGTACCGGGGTCGCCAAGTCGGCCCTGCACTACTACGAGCAGCTCGGCCTGATCAGTGCCCACCGCACGATTGGCAACCAGCGCCGCTACCCCCGGCACATGGTGCGCCGCATCTCGCTGATCGTGGTGGCCAAGAGACTCGGTGTCCCTCTCACCGACGTGCAGGAGGCCTTCGCCGACCTGCCGCACGACGAGCGCCCCAGTACGGCAGACTGGCATCGGGTGTCGCGGGTGTGGCGACGCAGGCTGGAGGAACGGCGCGAGCAGATCGAGCGCCTCGAGCACACCCTGAACGGATGCATCGGATGCGGATGCCTGTCGATGACATCGTGCTCACTGTTGAACCCGGATGACGAACTGGCCGCCGGTGGCCCGGGGCCGCAACGCATCTGACCGAGTACGTCCCGGAGTTACTGGTGGGTCGCAACACAATCGGATAACGACTCCTCAAGATCAGCTGTGATGCGTGACACACGCGAAAAACGGGTGGACGATGACGTCGTCTCGTCCCTTCCCCCGTGACACAAGGAGATCGTCATGTCAGACGCGACGGCCACGGCCGAACGCACCACCACTCCTACCCTCGTCCACAAACTCTGTGCCGAAGGACTGGGCACCTTCGTCCTGGTCTTCGGCGGCACGGGTGCTGCCGTCCTCGCCGCCAAGGTGGCCACCACCTCCGAGCCGATCTTCAACATGGGCATCGGTTTCGTCGGCGTCGCGCTTGCCTTCGGCCTCACCGTCCTCGTGATGGCCTACGCCGTGGGCCACGTGTCCGGCGGGCACTTCAACCCAGCGGTCACCCTGGGGGCCGCAGCTTCAGGACGCTTCGCCTGGAAGGAAGTTCCGGCCTACATCGGTGCCCAACTGGTGGGGGCGATCATCGCCTCGGCCGTGCTCTTCGCCATCGCCTCCGGCAAGGATGGCTTCAACGCCGTTGAGTCGGGATTCGCGACCAATGGGTACGGGGACCGCTCGCCGGACCACTACGGGCTGGTGGCATGCCTGGTGATCGAGGTCGTGCTGACCGCGGTGTTCCTCTTCGTCATCCTGGGCTCGACCGACAATCGTGCCCCCAAGGGATTTGCTCCGATCGCGATCGGACTCTCGCTGACCCTGATCCACCTGATCTCGATCCCCGTCACCAACACCTCGGTGAACCCCGCCCGTTCCATCGCGCCGGCGCTGTTCGCCGGCGGCGAGGCCCTCGGGCAGGTCTGGTTGTTCATCGTGGCCCCGATCGCCGGTGCGTTGATCGCCGGCTTCACCTACAAGTTCCTGCTGGGCAAGGGACACGGGCCGGTCGCCGAAGGCTGATCTCGTACGACCAACGCAGCGACCCCGGCAGCAGTGCTGTCGGGGTCGCTTCACGTTCGCTCAGCGTTTGCCGCGACGGCTGCGCGGCCGGAGCCGTACCGGCGGGATGGGCGGTGCGGGGATCCGTGGTGTCGGTTGATCGGCCCAACCATCGACGGTGCCGAACCGCGTCTCGACGTCGCTCGACGAGCGAACGGCGGACGCCTCCCACTCGTCGCGATACCTGGCGACCTCATCGTGGTCCCGGCCCACGAAGTTCCACCACATCACGATCTCCTCCTCGTACGGGAGACCTCCCAGGAGCAGCGCCCGGGCACCGTCGGGGCCAGCAGTCAGAAAGATCTGCTCCGGGCCAGCGTCCAGACAGCCCAGGTCACCCGGTGCCAGATCATGGCCCTCGATCTCGACGTCGCCACTGTCCAACAGGATCCCGTGCTCGAAATCGGCATTGACGTCGATCGACAGTACGACCCCGGGAACCAGGTCGAGCTGGGCGCCAACCAGCGGCGAGAACGTCGTGATCGGCGAGGAGCCCAGTCCTGGCAGGGATCCGAGGAACACGCGCGCCTCGCCGGCACCGTCGGCAAGCGCCGTCACCGGCGGGCGGAAGTGCTCGAAGCCCCTGTCCACGTGGCGGTCCGCCTCGGGCAGCACCACCCACAACTGCACTCCGTGCAACACCGTCGTCGCGGCCGTCGAGACCTCCGAGTGCGCGATCCCGGCACCCGCGGTCATCAGGTTCATCTCGCCCGGTCGCACCAGGCCGACCACACCGCCGGAGTCGCGATGCTCGATCTCCCCGGAGAAGAGCCACGAGACGGTTTGCAGCCCGGTGTGCGGATGGGGTGGTACGGCCATGCCGCCCGTCCCGTCGGCCTCGACCCGGTGCGGCCCGTAGTGGTCGGCGAAGCACCAGGCTCCGATGAAGGATCGGTCACGGTGTGGCAGCGTCCGACGTACGGTGATGGCGCGGATCCCGCCGAGTGGGACCTCGCGGCCCTCCAGCACCTGCACTTCGGTCATCCCGATCCCCTCGCCGCGGGTTGTCGCCACCATCATGGCATCGGTGGCAGGCTAGCCCCATGCCCGAGAACATCACCCAGCACATCGATCCGCCCCGCTTCGAGATCGAGGTGGACGAGGTCACCGTCGGTCGCGCCGACTTCGTCGACCAGGGAGGGCGGCGGATCTTCTTCCACACCGAGATCGATCCCGCGTACGGCGGACGGGGGCTTGCTGGCACCCTCGTCCACCAGGCGCTGACCGCGACAAGGGAAGAAGGGCTGCGGGTGGTGCCGGTGTGTTCCTACGTTGCGAAGTACGTGACCACCCATCCGGAGTGGACCGACCTCGTCGACCAGCCCGATGATGCCGCTCTGGCGGCGATTCCGCGCTGACGCTAGAGCGTCCGGAGCTCCCGCGGCAGGGCTTCGAGCAGTCGTAGCCAGATCTCGCTCGCCGTGGGATAGCTGGGTACGGCGTGACGCAACACCGACACCGGGACCCGGCCGAGGATGGCGATCGTGGCGGCCTGCAGCAGTTCGGCGACCTCGGGCCCGACGAAGGTGGCGCCCACGATCGTGCCGGTCTTGCTGTCGACGACGAGTTGGGCCTCGCCGGCGACGTGATCGCGCAGCAGCGCCGCCCCGGCAGCGGAGTTGTACGGGACGCGAGTTGTCACGACAGCGACGCCGGCCTCGCGAGCCTCGGCCTCGGTCTGCCCCACAGCAGCCACCTGGGGATCGGTGAAGACCACTTGTGGAACAGGGACCCCCGACGGCTCGAACGGCACGGGTCGTCCCTCGGCCAGCGCCGAGATCCGCTCCCCCAGCACGCGGGCCCGGTACTTGCCCCAATGCGTCAGCGGTGCCTCACCGCTGGCATCTCCCACCGCCCACAACCACTCCGGCAGCGCACCCGCCAGGACGTGCTCGCGGTCGAGTCCGACGCTGTCCAGGCCAACGTCATCGAGGCGGGGCCGGCGCCCGGTCGCCACCAGCACCTCGTCGACCTCGAGTTGGCTGTGGCCCCCGTCCGCTGCGTTGAGTTCGAGCCGGACGGTACCGCCATGGATCCGGCCCAGGCCGGTGTCGTCAGCCGCCGGCCGGGTGCAGCCCACGACAGACGCTTGGGTCCGTACGTCGATCCCGGCGCGCTGCAACGAGTCACGCACGGCATCCCCGGCAAAGGGCTCGCACCGCTCGAGCAGACGGTCGCCGCGAACCAGCAGCGTCACCTGAGATCCGAGCGCCGACAGCCAGGTCGCCGCCTCACAGGCGACCACACCGCCCCCCACGATCGCCAGCCGGTCAGGGATCTCCACGACCCCGGTTGCATCACGGGAAGTCCACGGAATCGCTGGCAAGAAGAGGTCCGGCACCACCGCCGTCGAGCCTGTCGCCAGCACGACGGCCACGCGGGCGGTGAGTTCCTGCACACCATCAGGTCCGTTCACCGTCACGCGCCGTTCACCGGTCAGCCGTCCGTGACCGCGGACCAGGTCGATGCCGGCGGACTCGGCCCATTCGGCCTGGCCGTGGTCGTCATAGTGCGACACCCACGCGTCACGACGACGCAACAAATCGTCGGGTCGGACCTCGGCCGTGGTCAGTCCGCCGAGATCGGCAGCACTGGCAGCGACCTCGATGGGGCGCAGCAGCGCCTTGCTCGGCATGCAGGCGTAGTAGGAGCACTCGCCTCCCAGCAGCTCGCCCTCGACGATGGCCGCGGTCAATGACGTGCCCTCGATCGCATACTGGGCGAGGTTCTCGCCCACCGGGCCACCGCCCAGCACGACGACGTCGTACGACATCGCGGTCATGGGCGGTGACCCTGCGACGTGCACCTCACGCGGTCGGGCCCTCCGGGTCGTCGGACGGTGCCGCAGGAGCGGCGGGAGCCGACAGTGCTGCCGACGACGTGGCGGGTGCCGACGGCGTTGCGTCCTCGGAGATCTCCTCGGCCTTGTGCTCCAGCTTCTGCAGGGTTCGGGATGCGGCGTCGCGGCCTCCCAGACCGAAGGCCAGGGCCGCAGCCAGCGCGCCGCCGACCACGACCGCGCCGAAGGCGAGCTCGATGATCGAGTCCGCGATGCCCATGGCCTTGAGGCCCATGGCGGTGAAGAGCACGATCGCGACGTACTTGATCACGGTGGCGGTGAGCCCGCCGTTCATCACGCGCTGCACCAGGTTGCCGACCCAGAAGCCGACCGCGATGATCACGCCGCCGAACAGCACCTGACCACCCAGGGTCAGGACCTGCTGCAGGATTGCGGTCACCTCGGGGAACTGCAGCACCTGCGCCGCCATCACCGCGAAGAAGATCACGATGGCCACCTGGGCGATCCGCGAGATGACCGTCGTCGCACTTGTGCCGTCGGGGACGACATGGGCGTCGGACAACGCCTTGTCCGCGCCGATCCCCTCGAGCACCTGGGCCAGCAGGTCGCCGGCGAACTTCGCGATGAGCACGCCCAGTCCGAGCAGCAGCAGGGCGGCGACGATCCGTGGAATCGCGTCGAAGATGCTGGTCAGCATCTGGCTCGCTGGGTCGGAGATCGCCGAGATGCCGAGGATCTGTAGGGCGGCGATGGTGACGACGATCATCACCAGGGCATAGACGACGGTTGCAATCAGCTTCGCGATCCGGTTCGTCGGCGCGGTCGGTGCCTGGGGCGGCATCTGGGCACCAGGTGCGCCCGCCGGTGCGCCGGGACCGCCAGGGCCGCCCATCGGGGCGGGGCCGCCCGGAGGAGGTCCGGCCGGGGCCGCACCCGGGAACGGCGTGTCAGCTGCGAGACGCGAGGCCTCACCCGCCTTGCCGAGCCACTTCTCGAAGGGCACGGCACCGAGGGCCGCCTCGATCAGCTGCCTCACCACCTTCGCCAGCAGAGCGCCGACGATGAAGACGAACACCGCCCCGATCAGGTTCGGCAGGAACGCCATGATGTTCTGCAGCAGCGTCTGGATCGGACTGATGACCTGACTCAGGTTGAACACCTGCAGTACGGCGATCAGACCGAGCAGCCAGACCAGGAGCGCGGCGATGGTGCCGATAGAGTCGCCGAGACTTCGACCGTCACCCCCCGCACGTTGCAGGAATCTCACTCTGGAGACGAGTTTGCCGAACGCCCATCTGATGGCTCGTGCCAGTAACCAGGTGGCCACCAGGATGACGATCGCGATCAAAACCTTGAGGCCGATGTCGGCCAAGGTCCCGAGCAGGTCTGTCGGCATGACGCTTGCACCTCCTGTGTGCGTTGCGACGTCGACGTCGGCGCCGCACGGCCGTCGGTGAACGGAATGGCTCCCGAGCAGTCCGTTGGCCGCTCTTTGATCATGGCAGCTTGATCACGAACTGGCAACGGTCCGGCCGGATCGGCGTCCGGAGACTGGCAGACTCGGCTCGTGCCGTCCGACACCAGCCCCACCTCGCGAGCACTGATCCTGCTCGAACTGCTGCAGCAGCACCCGGGGATCACCGCGGAGCGGCTGGCCGAGCGGCTGGGGGTGACGACTCGGGCCGTACGGCGCTATGTCGAGATCCTGCGTGAGGCCGAGATCCCTGTGCAGTCGGAGCGTGGGCCGGGTGGTGGCTACTGGCTGGGGCGTGGAGTTCGCCTTCCTCCGTTGGTGTTCAGCGCTCCGGAGGCGCTCGGACTTGTGATGGCAGTGCTCGACGGGCACCACCAGGCAGCCGACACCGGCGATCCCGTCGGCAGTGCGCTCGGCAAGCTGCTCCGGGCGCTCCCCGAAGCTGTCGCCACCCCTGCTCGTACGGTTCGTGGCGCGGCCGCGCCGGCGCCCAACCGGTCGGCGGCCCGGCCCGACCCGGAGCTGACCGTCGCCCTCGTCCAGGCCTGCGACGACCACCGACAGGTGCGGCTCGAGTACCGCTCCGAGGCGGGAACTGAGTTCGCTCCTGTGGTCGAACCGTGGGCGGTCGTGGTGCGACACAGCCGCTGGTACCTGTTGTGCCGCCTGGTGGGAAAGGCGTCGGCGGACGGGGCGGCGAAGCCCACTCGCGCCTTCCGGATGGACCGGGTACGCACGGTCGACGTGCTTGACCAACGCTTCGCGCCGCCGTCGGACCTGGATCCGGTGGCCGCGCTGGAGGATCATCTGGCTGTTGGCTGGGAGTACGAGTGCCGGGTGCTGCTGGACGGCTCGTTGGAGGACCTGACCGGCTGGGTGTCCCGATCGCTCGGGCGGCTGGAGGCGGTCGACTCCGAGCATTGCCGCCTGGTCGCCAGCACCAGCAATCCCCATTGGTATGCGGATCGATTGGTGTCGTTGCAGTTGCCGTTCCGGGTCGAGGGTGGCCCCGAACTGCGATCGGCCGTCGCTGGGCTGGCGGATCGGTTGCGGCGGGCGGTCGATCCGCACTGATCCGGGCGATGGACACCGGCGATGGACACCATGGTGCCCAGATCGCCGGAGACCCTTGTCGAACGAATAAGCGGCACGATAGATTCCGCTTCACCGGCGCCCCAATTGGTGTGGCGCGGTGTTCGCTTCCCCGGCGAACCTCTCAGATCGAAGGGTGCCTGTCGTGCATCGCCGTTCCCTCCTCATCGCTGGCTCCGTGGCCACCGCCACGGCTGGCCTGACCGAGTTCGCTGGCCCGCTCGCCAGCGCCCACGCCGCCACCCCCGCCCCCGCTGCTGGTCCCGGAGGCTCCGACGGCGGGCCGCAGGTGGCATTACGGACAGACCTGGCGAGAGTGGCCCGTACCGTCAGCGGCATCACGCTGGACGGTGCCCTGGGCGACAGCAACTGGGGCGATCCGCTCTGGCCCGCCTTCACCACCTTGTTCGCCCTCGACACCGTCGGGGAGGTCAGCGGCTACCTCTGCCATGACGACACCGCTGTGTACGTGGGGATCCGGGCGACCGGGGCCAGGGCTGCCGTGGCCAGCCAACTGTCGGTGATCGTCCGTGCCGGCGTCACCGGGAGCCACCGGGCGGTGACCGTGCAGTTGCGGTCCGACACACCGCGGCCCACCTTCACCTGGGGTGGCACCACGACCGCGATCACCGGGCACAGCAGCAAGTTCAAGGTCAGCGACGATCTGACCACGGCCGAGGTCGCGATCCCGTTGTCCCAGCTCGGCATCACCGGGGACCCCGCGGGGAAGGTCCTCGGCGTCAACATCGTGCTCGACCACCAGGACAACACCCTCGGTACGGTGACGTCGAACCCGATCCGCACCAGCTACATCAATTTCACCGGTGGCGCCACGGCAGCAAATATGACCGGTCTGGTCGACGAGGATCGTACGGCGATGGTCCACCTCGGCAGCATCCCGCCGCTGGCGGACGGAAGGGCCGAACCCGCCCTCGCGGCACCGACGCTCGTGATGACGTACGAGGACTTCACGCACAAGACGGTCCAGGTGGACCTGGAGCAGGCCACCGTCGCCGACGAGGTGACGTTGTCGTGGCGTGCACCCGGACAGGACTGGGCGGCCCTCGGAGCGCCGGCGAGGGCGAAGGCCGTACGGGGCGGATTCACCGTACCGGTGGAACATCCGGCTCCCACCGCCCCGGGCCAGTACGAGATGAAGGTCGAGGTCCGGTCCCGCACCGGTGACGATCAACTGGTGGTGGCCACCTTCGACCGGGATGCGCTCATCCTCGCAGGCAACCGGCTGCCGGCGAACGCTCCGCACCCGCCTCAGCAGTCCCGTACGGTGACAGCCGCTCCTGCCTCGGCCGAGGTCACCGCTCTCCTCGCTCTGGTCCCGGACCGTACCGGTTTCACCTTCTGCGGGGTCCCGGACAAGCCCGAGCTGCACCCCAATGCCACCTACACCTGGTCGGCCAGCAAACCGGACAAGATCGTCGCCATCTCCACTGGTACGGAGTATCCGAATGCCAACTACCCCGAGGACCGGGCCCTGACCGTCACCAATCGCCTGGGTGACACCGTCAGCTACCCCTACCACCAGGATGCCGAGGGGAAGCGGTACTTCCTCAGTGCGCACCTCTGGTACCACCAGCGGAACTACGTGTACGGACAGCTGCCCGACCTCGCCCAGCGCGATCCGCTCGGAGCCGCCCGGGTGCTGCACAAGTTCGCCCAGGTCTACCAGGGTTGGGTTCCCACGAACGAGTACCCGTGGTGGAACCGTCCGGTCGAGCCGGCAGCGACGCCGCGGAACCACTACTGGGGTGGTGTCTGGTATCGCTGGTCGATCGCCGATCTGGGAGCCATGAACCAGATCGGTGCGGCGCTGGCCACGGTGTCGACCACCAATGCGTTCGAGGTGCTGAGTGAGGAGGTGGGGCACGATGTCCGAGCACTGCTCGTCGACGACACGATCGCCCCGTCACTCGACTGGTACCGCTCCCACATCAGGATGTACACCAACAACGACTATCCCGGCTTCGTCGGGATGGGCTCGCTCGGTCACGCGCTCGGCGACTCGGGCCTGGTGCACGAGACGGTCGAATGGGCCGAGGAGTACCTGCGGCGGGGATTCCTCTTCGACGGCTTCTGGAAGGAGACCACGCTCTCCTACCACAACCAGTCGACCAACGGCTTGTTCACGGTGGCAGGCAAGGTCGCCGGGTGGACCGACCCCGAGGACTACGAGTCCCCGCGATCGGGGCGTCGCTACGACAACCTCGACCTGCTGTCGGAGATGGCCGTCCTCGGTGCCTCGCAACGACTTCCCAACCAGCTCGCCTATCCGGACAACAAGCTGCTGCCGATGGCCGACACCTGGGCCAATGAGGTGGCCGCAGTGCCGGACCGCAGCGTCGCGTCCTTCCTGGTGCCTGCTGCGGGGGTGGCGCGCCTGTCGCGCGGCAAGGTCGTCGCGTCGGGACATCCGGGGATCCAGCTCCAGTTCCCCGACCTGTCCATCGTCGAGAGTTCGGCCGGGACCACCGTGTTCGCCTCCAGTGGCACGGTCCAGTTCGAGGCCAACAGTGCCGGGCAGACGGTCACCTTTGCCTTCGGCGTGGCGAAACCGGACGAGTACGACCTCGATCTGCGGCCATTCCGAGCCGCTTCGTACGGCAGGTATGAGGTGAGTGTCGACGACCAGGTGCTGGGCGAGGTCGACTTCTACGCCGTCTCCGGAGGAGTGTCCGACTGGGGCACCCTGGGACGTCGTCAGCTGACCGCGGGTGACCACACGATCCGATTCCGTGGCCTCGGCAAGGATGACGCGTCGACCAACTACAAGATGGGTGTGGTGACCCTGGCGCTGCTCGACGCCGCGGCGCGGGACGAGCGGGACAATGCCGAGCCGCCCGAGCTTGCGAATCCGAGTCAGGTGTATCTCCAGTTCACCCCGAAGTACGGACACAACCACTACGACCCGCTCACGTTGGCGCTGTGGGCCGAAGGCCAGGAACTCCTTCCTGATCTGGGGTACAGCCACACCATGTATCGGATGTGGGGTGTGTCTACCCTCGGCCACAACACCGTCACCGTCGACTCGGCAGACATGAAGACCGCGACCGGCGCTGACGGTGGCTCGATCGAGGTGTTCGACCACGCCACCGAAGCTGTCCAGGTGACGCGAGCATCGTTCGGAACGGCGTACCCGCAGACCAGCCGCTACCAACGGGAGACCTGGTCGATCGAGCTACCCGGCACCGATCGCCACGCCGGATACGTACTGGACCTGTTCCGCGTGATCGGCGGAAAGCGACACGAGTTCAGCCTCAACGGTGATGCCAACCGGGATGCGACGATGACCACACCGATCCCCACGACGGTGTACGAGGACGGCAAGTATCTGTTGCCGGCCGGAACCACCGTCGTCGAACCCACCAAGGAGACCGAGACCGGCACCGCGGAGGGCCACTACTACGGCTACATCCACGTCCGTGACGTCAAGACGGCGGCTCTGGGCGACGGTCGCTACGACGTCACCCTCGAAACGAAGCTCAGCAACGGTTCGGACGGCTCCCGGGCGCACATCCTCGGACTTGCCTCCTCTGGCGCGTCGAGCGAGTCTCCCCGTACGTCGAGCGAAGTCGAGACGCAACTCTTTCTGGGCACCTCACCGTCCTTCCGGGCGACTCGGCTCAACGGGACCAAGGGCGACACCAACGACGAGGTCGTCAAGTGGCGACTGCCCAAACTCGTGGTCCGACGCGACGGTACCGATCTGCACAGTGACTTCGTCACGGTCATCGAGCCGTACGCCGCCGGAGCAACGCCTCAGGTCACTGCGGTCGAGATGCTGGACCACAACGGGGCTGACGGTGATCTTGCCGTCAAGGTGACGCTGGCCGACGGGACTGTCGACATCGTCCTGTCCACCCAGACGGGCACGGGTTCGATCACGGCCGGAGGGATCACCCTGGCCGGAAAGCTCGGCTGGGCACGGATCTCGAACGGGGAAACCATCGGACTCCACGTCGTGGGTGGAAACCGGATCGGCGGGCCGGGCCGCGAACTCACCGCGACCGGTCCGGTGGTCGGCACCCTGACCGGGACTCGACGCAAGATCGGCGGTGATGCCGTCGACGCGCTGGTGACCTCGGCCTCCGTACCGGACTGGGTGGTCGGGCACACGATCGTGGTGACGCACCCCGGTGGCAAGACCCATGGCTACCCGATCAAGGCGGTGACGTCGGCCGACGGTGCCACCACGATCGAGCTGGACGCCATGGATCCGGGCTTCACCATCGACGGCAACTCCTCCGCCATGGTCTTCACCCCGTTCACCACCTGGGCCGGCGCGACCACGTTCCGTATCGACAACTCCGCCCACGCCGGGTGAGTCACGGGCTGGGATCCGGTGCCGTGAACTCGTGCCTCCACGAGGGTCACGAGACCACGGCACGACTCAGCCGTTGCAGTACTTCGACCTCGTCAGCAGCCATGGAATGACGAGATCGTCGTCGGGGTGTGCGCTGGTGGAGCAGTTGGTCACCATCATGGCCACCTGTGGACGAGATCCCTTCTCCGCTGGCGAAGTGGCCCGCAATAGCGGCCGGGTGCCTCGCGGTTCGGACATCTTGGTGGACCCGTCACGATGGTGTTCTTACTGGGGACTTTGCCAGGAGAGGTTCTTACCCGGACCCCTTGAAGTTGGCCCCACGGATGTCGTAGAATCGTACATGTGAGCGAATCGGATGGCATTGTTGGGGCGGCAGAGTCGCCGTCTGCGACGTGCGCGCTCACTGCGTCCACGATCGGCGAATGGATCGCTCAGCTCGCTGAGGGAGACTTGCCTGGCGACGACGCTGCCCGGGTCGAACTGATCGCGGTGCTGGAACGGTTGACCGGTGCGGCTGCGTCGGCGCAGGCCCGGGTTGCGGTGGAGTTCGACCGTTCCCAGCGTGCCGCACAGGCTGATGCCGGTCTGCCGCGGTCGCGGCGGGGTGTCGGGATTGCCCATCAGTTGGGCCTGGCCCGGCATGTCTCGCCGTGGCAGGCGAGGGTGTTGTTCGGTTTGGCTGTCACGTTGGACCGTGAGTTGCCGTGCACCGCTGAAGCGTTGCGGTACGGCAGGACCAGCCAGTGGCGGGCGATGATCATCGCCAGGGGGACCGCGGCCTTGTCGGTCGAGGATCGTGCCCGGATCGACCGGGAGGTCTGTGGTGACCCGGCGAGGGTTGAATCGATGGGTGACAAGGAACTCGCCGGCCGGGTCGCCGCACTCGCCGCTCAGCTTGATCCCGGTGCGGTCGCGGCCCGGCGCCGTAAGGCCGAGCAGGACCGTCGGGTCGGGCTCCGCCCGGCACCCGACACCATGAGTCACCTGTCGGGGCTGCTCCCGGTCGCTGACGGGGTTGCGGTGTTCGCTTCCTTGTCCGAGGCTGCCGACACCGCTCGCAGCCGGGGTGATGACCGGACCCGGGGCCAGGTGATGGCCGACACCCTCGTCGAACGCATCCTCGGCCGTTCCCCGGCCAGCGAGGTCGGAGACGGGGGTGACCCGGATTCCGAGCCGGAGAAGGCCTCTCGCGCCGCCGGGTATGCCGCAGACCATGCCGCGAAACTGGCCAAGATCACCTGGGCCGGCTCCGACACCGCGACCACCGACACTGTGACCACGCCGGCAACCATGGCCGACAACGGACCGAGGACCGCTCACACTGGTGTCGGTGTGGTGATCAACCTGGTGATGACTGATCAGCAGTTGTTCGCCGGGGTTGACGGGGCTGCCTGGCTGGACGGGTACGGCCCGGTCGATGCCGAAGCCGCCCGCGGGCTGGCCCATTCCGACCGGGTCTGGCTCCGCCGCTGTTTCTCCGCTCCCGACACCGGAACCCTGGTGGCGACCGAGTCGAGATCCCGGTTCTTCCCTCCCGGGTTGAAACATTTGATCCGGCTGCGGGACCAGACGTGTCGGACCCCGTGGTGTGACGCACCCATCCGGCAGGCCGATCACGTTGTTGACCACAACGCCGACGGCCCGACCAGCCTGGCCAACGGTCAAGGCCTGTGCGAAGCGTGTAACCATGCCAAACAAGCACCCCGCTGGCGTCAGTACACCCCGGACCGACTCGCCGAACTCGGCGCTGCCGCCGACCAGGCCGACCAGCAACGCTGGAACCGCCTCCCGACCGGACTACCACCCCTCGGCAGGAACGAAACGGTGATCGTCACCCCGACCGGACACACCTACCTGACCCGAACCCCACGCCACGACCGCGTGCCCCGACAACCCACAAAGGTCCAGATCGATACCGGCAACCCACCACCACTGTCACCGGGTCAGGTCCAACTCGAGATCACCTTCGCAGCAGCCTGACCAGCCGATCTGGGACGATGGCTCGATGATCGAGGAGCTGGGTCCGAGGGACGTTGCGGCGGCGGTCAGGCTGTGGCAGGAGTGCGGCCTGACGCGGCCGTGGAACGATCCGCAGGCCGATGCCGTACGAGCGCTGGAAGGAACAGCCTCGACGGTTCTCGCGGCGCGGGTCGATGGCCAGCTGGTCGGTACGGTCATGGTCGGCGTGGACGGCCATCGGGGGTGGGTCTACTACCTGGCGGTGTCGCCGGAGCGACGGGGCGAGGGCTGGGGGCGACGCCTCATGGTCGCCGCCGAGGACTGGATGCGCGAGCAAGGGGCACCGAAGGTGCAGCTGATGGTGCGCGCGAGCAACACCGCGGTGCTGGGGTTCTATGCGGCGTTGGGATACACCGACCAGCAGGCGATCGTGCTCGGACGGTTCCTCGATCCCGAACTCGAGTTGTTGCGCCGGTCCGCGACGTCCGAGGTCGCGTCGACCATTCACGTACGACGGTTCGCCGAGCTGACACCGGACGAGCTGTACGGGATCCTGCGGCTGCGCAGCGAGGTCTTCGTGGTGGAACAGAACTGTGTCTTCCTCGACCTCGACGACCGTGACCGCGAGCCAGACGCCGAACACCATTGGATCGACGACAACGGTGCGGTGGTGGCCGCCCTGCGAGTGCTGGGCGAGCCCGAGGGTGTGCTCCGGATCAGTCGCGTCGTCACTGCGCGATCCCACCGTGGGCGGGGACTTGCGGGCCTGTTGATCGCAGCCGTGCTGAAGCGGCATCGTGGCGCCGAGTTCGTCCTGGACGCCCAGGCCCACCTGACAGATTTCTACGGCAGGCAGGGATTCGTCCCAGAGGGTGCCGAGTTCGTCGAGGACGGCATCCCGCACCACTCGATGCGACGGCCGGCCGGCTGACGCGACCGCGAGACGATTCGACCCGAGGGCTGGTGGATGCCGCAGACGCCGGGACAGCATGGACCCCATGACGAACGCGGGGAATGACGACGGCGCGGCCGGTGTGCGGCGGGACCGCTATGTGGAGGACTTCGACGACGGGGCCGGCGGATGGGTCGGCTGGCGGCGCCAAGGGGTGAACGTCCCGCTTGATGTCAAGGATGGCGTGGCTCGGATCCAAGGCCCGTTCGGCGTGGACACCTACCATGCGCCGCACTACCTGTCGTTGGTCGCCTACCTGCACACCCGGGAAGGACTCGGCCTGGACCTCGGTCGGCCGAATCGCTTCCTGGACGGCGGTTTCAGCCGCGATCTGACCAACGCGACCCTGGGGCTCCGGATCCGTGGCGATGTTCATCTCCGAGGAGCGCGCCTCACGGTGCTCGTGCAGGCCGACACCAACGGGACACGTCCCAACCACATCCTGGTGGGTCAGCAGATTGAGGTGACCCCGGAGTGGTCCGAGCAGCAAGTGCATCTCGTGCCCGATCCGGCGCAGTGGCTGTGTCTGCTGTCACGGCACGACATGACCGAAACGTACGGGTGGGGCCCGATCGGCGACGTGCTGGCCGATGTGAACGTCGACGTCATCCTGGTGCTGCACCCGTTGACGATCGTCCCGCTCGAGCCGACCGACGAGATCCACCGCCAGCGAGCCCAGCAGGACTACCAGATCGACGAACGGTACCTGCCGCACGGAGTGATCGAGATCGACCGGATCAGCATCGACTATCCGCAGCAGGGGTGACCATGTCGAACTGGGAGTTGGTCGGCGAGGCGCCGTGGCGTGCTCGCGACTCGCAGGGCGAGTTGGTGCACGACGGACGGATGTGGATCCTCGGGGGCTGGCATGCTGCCGACCAACCGAACGGCCGTGACGTGTGGTGCACGGCGGACGGCCGTTCCTGGCAGCAGACTGCCACCGAGGCGCCATGGGAGTTCAGCGACCTGCCGACCGCAGTGTCGCACGACGACCGCATCTGGATGATGGGTGGCCGCCGACTGCCCGGTGCCGAGAACACCAACCAGGTATGGGCTTCCGGCAACGGCTCCGACTGGTCACAGGTGACCGCGGCGGCAGGGTGGTCACCTCGGGTCGGTGCAGCCCACGCCGTGTTCAACGGTCGCATCTGGGTGCTGGGAGGTACGGAGAACTTCTACGACGACAACGAAAGGACGCTCCACAACGACGTCTGGGCATCGTCCGACGGCATCACCTGGGAGCTCGTGTCCGAGCATGCCCCTTGGACTCCACGGGCGCACGCTCCCGCGGTCGTGTTCGGCGGACGGCTGTGGCTGTTGGGCGGTGGTCAGGTGTCGCCGCGGGCCGCGCACCACGACGTGTGGAGCACGGCCGACGGCATCACCTGGCACCGTCATACCGATCCGGCCTGGGAGCCACGGATGTGGCACGGGGCAGCTGTCCTGGATGATCGGTTGTGGATCGCCGGCGGACACTCGCAGGCACACGGGAACTTCGGCGACACCTGGAGCACGGTTGACGGTGAGCACTGGGAACGGCTCGAGACCGACGAGCACTGGTCACCGCGCCATGAGCACTCGCTGCTCGCCCACGACGGTGCGTTGTGGGCGATCGGGGGCTACGCCGAAGAACTCACCAGCGAGGTGTGGCGCCTCGTGCCGTGAGGCCCGTGAACGTCAGTAGGCGACGCTGATGTGCTCCCTGTGATGGGCCGGCTTCTCGATCTCGTCCAGGAGAGCGACGGCGAAGTCGGCGCCTGAGAGCTCGGACTTCCCGTCCGCATCGAAGAGCGCAACCTCGCCTCCGACGCGGTATTCGCCGGTCCGGGTGCCAGCGGCATGGGCGCCATAGGCACCGGCCGGGCTCACGAAGAGCCAGTCGAGTCCGTCCGGTGCAGAGGTGCTGAGCCATTCGCGGATCGAGTCCATCTCGAGCGCCTCGGCACGGAACTGATCCGGGACGTCGCCCTCGGCGAACCGGGGCGCACCCTCGGCCGGCCGCAGTGAGCTGAACCCGCCGACCACCACGAGTCGGGCGTGGTTCTCGACCGCTGCCCGCGCCAGTTCCTGGTAGGTCGCGGGCAGGGTGCCCAGGCTGTCACCACGCGGAGACAGTGTTGCCACCACAACATCGGTTCCCGGTACTACTCGGGCACCCTCCGCTCCGGTGCCGTACTCGTAGCGAACCCCGTCGACCGGTTCGGCGGGTGCCTTCCTGCTGAACGAGACGACCTGGTGGCCACGGCTGACTGCTTCGCCGGCGACGTTGGTTCCGGTGTAGCCGGTGCCGCCGATGATCGCGATGGTGCTCATTGTGTGTTGTTCTCCTTGGTTTCAGCGCCAGCCGAGGGCCGGCGCGACGTGGGTGAGGATGGATTCGAGGACGTGGGCGTTGTAGTCGACGCCCAGCTGGTTCGGAACGGTCAGCAGTACGGTGTCAGCGGCGGCGATCGCCTCGTCCTCGGCGAGTTGTTCGACCAGCTGGTCCGGTTCGGCGGCGTAGGAACGCCCGAAGATCGCCCGCATGTTGTCGATGTTGCCGACCTGGTCGCGCTCCTCGCGGGCACCGTCGCCGAAGTAGGCCCGGTCAAGGTCGGTGGTCAGCGCGAAGATGGAACGGCTCACCGAAACCCGGGGCTCGCGTTCCCAGCCGGCCTCCCGCCAAGCCGTACGGAACGCCTCGATCTGTTCGGCCTGCTGGACGTGGAACGGCTTCCCGCTCTCATCGGCCTTGAGGGTGGAGCTCATCAGGTTCATGCCCTTCTCCGCGGTCCACCGGGCCGTGGCGTCCGACGCGGCGCCCCACCAGATGCGGTCGCGGAGTCCGGCCGAGTACGGCTCGATGCGCAGCAGACCCGGCGGGTTGGGAAACATGGGTCGCGGGCTCGGCTCGGCAAAGCCCTCGCCCGACAGCACCTGCAGGAAGACATCAGTGTGACGGCGTGCCATGTCGGCCTCGGTCTCACCCTCGGCCGGCGCGTAACCGAAGAGGCGCCAACCGTCGACCACCTGCTCAGGCGATCCTCGCGAGACGCCGAGCTGGAGGCGGCCAGCCGAGATGAGGTCGGCCGCGCCGGCGTCCTCAGCCATGTAGAGCGGGTTCTCGTAGCGCATGTCGATCACGCCGGTGCCGATCTCGATGCGGCTGGTCCTGGCTCCGATCGCAGCGAGCAGCGGGAACGGGCTGGCGAGTTGTCGGGCGAAGTGGTGCACCCGGAAGTAGGCGCCGTCCGCGCCCAGTTCCTCGGCCGCGACGGCCAGCTCGATCGACTGCTGCAGCACCTCGGCCGCTGACCGGGTCTGGGACCCGCGGGCATCGGACCAGTGTCCGAAGGAGAGGAATCCGATCTTCTTCACAGGTCGTTCAACGTTCAACTGTTGGGATGCATTCCCGCATCCGCCCAGGAACTGCCGGCGCCTCAGGCCACCGGGGACTCCTGGGCGGCCGGCTGGTCCGGATCGTTCGGGCTCGGCTCGAGCTCGGCCATCGACTGGCGGCGGCGCGGGAACACCCACAGCCGCAGCATGAAGTAGATGTAGAGACCCTCGCAGCAGGCCACCAGGACACGGCCGACGAAGAGCGGCACGCTCAGCATCCCCAACAGGGTTCCGGCTCCGAGGATCCAGATCAGGTAGTTGCTGACGATCACCGCCACGTACTTGCCGGACTGCTTGCCCAGGTCGCCGTGCTCACGGAAGTTCAGCGTGCGGTTCAGGAAGAACGCATAGATCGAGGCGATCCCGTAGCCGATCGAGTAGAGCAGACCGGTGGTCGAGCTGAACGCATCGTGCGGGTGGTGCAGTAGATGGCTGAGGATGAACAGCACGCCCATGTCGAGCAGGAACGCGCTGCCGTTGATGAAGACGTACCCGATGAAGGTGACCGGGACCAGACGGCGCAGTGGCGCCGGCAGGGCTTCGTGGATCCGAGCCGTGATGCGCTTGAACCAGAGGGCGGCCGGTCCGTCAGTGCGCATGAGGGCAAGTATTGCTCGTCCGGCACAGCGAGACCACAGGGATGGTCCCCCATGATCAGGGCCTCCGCGGCGCGGGTCGGGTCGGGGGTGACCCCGGCTGACCTCGCGCTCACACCCGCGGGTCAGGATCACACCAGGCCGGCGAAAGCCTTCCCCCGCCAGTGGGCGAGTCGCTCGGCCTCGGCGGCGATCCGAGAACCGGGCTGCTCTCCGTTCCACAGCGTGACGGCCAGGGCCAGTCTGGACCCGGCTGAACGGGGTCGCCACGAGCCGACGACCTCACCGTCGACCAACACCCCTCCCGGTCGGCCCAGGGTGCGCCACAGGTCCTTGCGGGCCGCGTCGTCGGGCACCAGTCGCTCCCGATCCCGGGTCTGCAGGTACAGGTCGAACGGCCCGAGCAGTCGTACCCCGGAGAAGCTCGCAGGATGTTCCAGCGCGGAGCGGTCAGCCGAGAGGATCCACTCCTGGACGCCATCGACCTCGACCGCCACGGCATCGTCAGGCCAGCGCTTCCTGACCTCGGTCACCGGCGAGTCCAGGAAGGCCGCCACGGCTTTGTGATCGGCCGGACCGAGCAGGTGCAGCGCGGCCCGTACGGGGTCCAGTCGCTCGGGTGCCGATCGGGCCCGGCCGCGCCAGCGGGGAATCCGGGTGAGCACTGGTGGAGAGGTGTCCGGCTCCAGTTCCAGGCCGCCGAACAGCGCCGACAGCCGGAACACCTGCTCGTACAGGTGGGTGGCCTGGCACGGCCGGCAGTACCGCAGGTACGGCTCCGGCATCACCGCACTGAGCTGGCGCGACACCTCGCCCTTCGCGGTCGGGGCGGTCACGATCTCGCGCATCGCCGTGCCGACCTCGTCCAACGCGTCGGCCACGGCGATCCCGGCCTTGACCAAGGGCTTCGCGGCATCGAACACCCGCTTGCGGGCATCGGCCTCGCTCAGCGGACTGACGGCACGGGCCACCTGGGCGATCTCGGCACGGCGGTAGAGATGAGGGGCACCACGCAACGTCCACACCAGGACCAGCTGAGCCGGATCAGGCCGGACTCCGCGCAGTTCCAGGGCCCAGCGACCACCGTCCGGGCCGGTGTCCTGCACGCCGATGTCGAGGATGTCGTCGCGGCCGGCTCCGTCCAGGCCTTGGACCTGGATCCGGTAACGGAGGACATCGTCGCGTGAGATTGCCATGCGCAGACGGTACTGCCCGACTGACCCGTTCTCGACGATGATGGTGCGATGCGGAAGCTACGGTGGGGCACACGGTGGCAGTGCGGTGCCATCGCCGCCGGAGTGGCACTCCTCCTGACCGGGTGCTTTCCTTTCCAGCCGCCGGTCGTGCCGGTCACGCCGGCGCCCACTGCCGAGGCCAGTGCGACCGGACAGGCGGAGGTCGCTGCGCGGGTCACCGAGGCGATGACCTCGGCCGGGATCATCGCGCACCAGTCCGCCCTGCAGCAGATCGCTGACGCCCATGGCGACAATCGTGCGGTCGGCACACCCGGCTACACCGCCTCGGTCGCCTACGTACGGGACACGCTCGCCGCAGCGGGCTATCGCGTCTCGGTCGTCGACTTCAGCTTCACCCGTACGGTCGTGCAGGCCCAGTCGGCGGAGGTGGTCGAGGGAGCGGCGATGACGTTGTCGCCGCAGACCATGGAACAGTCGCCGTCGATGCCGGGCCCGATCACAGCCGAGCTGCGGCTGCCGTCCGATCCGCTCGGGTGTTCGTCCAGTGACTATGCCGGAGCCGAGGGCATGGTCGTGCTGGTCGAACGCGGCAGGTGCACCTTCACCGCCAAGTCACGCGCCGCTGCGGCCGCCGGCGTCGCGGCATTGTTGATCTTCGACCCGGGCAGCGGAGATGCCGGGTGGCACGGCACACTCGGCACGCCCGACGGCAACGTCCCGACAGCCGCCCTCTCGGGCGACGAGGGACGTGCCCTGCAACAGGCCCTGGCCGCCGGGACCGTACGGTTGCGGGTGGATCTCCGTACGGAGGAACGCCAGGTCACCAGTCAGAACGTCATCGCCGACTGGCCGGACAGCCCGGCGGGCAGCAAGCTCGTCATGGCCGGCGCCCACCTCGACTCGGTGGCCGAAGGGCCGGGCATCAACGACAACGGCAGCGGCGTGGGACTCGTGCTCGAGCTCGCCGAAACCCTTGCCGCGCAAGGAAATCCCCAGCAGGTCCGGTTCGGCTTCTGGGGTGCCGAAGAGCTCGGCCTGATCGGATCCCGAGCCTGGGTGGACGGGCTCGACGACGCGGAGCGCGCCCGAATCTCCGGCTATCTGAACTTCGACATGGTCAGTTCACCGAACGGACAGCTCGGCGTCTACGGCGACAGTCAGATCCGGAACCTGCTGACCACCGTGTTGCGAGACACCCTGTCCGCCGACCCGGTCACGGTCGAACTCAACGGGGCCTCGGACCATGCATCCTTTGCTGACAAGGGGATCCCGGTGGGCGGCATCTTCACCGGGGCGGGCGAGTCCGGTGCGGACGGCCATCCGGCCGACCCGTGCTACCACCGCGCGTGCGACAACCTCGACTCGGTCGACGGCGCCGAGACCCTGAAGCGTCTCGACGTCATCGCCGACGGTGCGGCGCTCGCCCTGCTCAGTCTGCTGCGCGACCTGGGATGAGGATCGTCAGAGCGTTGCCGTGTCGATCACGAAGCGGTAGCGCACATCGCTGGCCAGCACCCGCTCGTACGCCTCGTTGATCTTGTCGGCCGCGATCAGTTCGACCTCGGGAGCGATCCCGTGCTCGGCGCAGAAGTCGAGCATCTCCTGGGTCTCGCCAATCGATCCGATGCTCGACCCGGCGAAGGAGCGTCGGTTGTTGAACAGCGTGAACATGGTGACCGGCTGCGGGCCGGGCGGGGCCCCGACGTTCACCAACGTGCCGTCCAGCTTCAGCAGCGACAGGTACTGGTCGAACGGCAGGGTCGCGCTGACCGTGTTGATGATCAGGTCGAAGCTGTTGCGCAACGTGGTGAACGTCGCCTGGTCGCTGGTGGCGTGGTAGTGCTGGGCACCGAACCGGAGTCCGTCCTCCTGCTTGGACAGGCTCTGCGACAGTACGGTGACCTCCGCCCCCATCGCCGCCGCGATCTTCACCGCCATGTGTCCCAGCCCGCCCATGCCGACCACGGCAACCTTCCTGCCGGGCCCGGCCTGCCAGTGGGACAACGGCGAGTAGGTCGTGATCCCGGCACACAGCAGGGGCGCGGCGGCCTCGTACGGGATCGACTCCGGCACCCGCAGCACGAAGTCCTGGTCGACCACGATGTGGGTCGAGTAGCCGCCCTGGGTGATCGTGCCGTCCACGTCGACGGCGGTGTAGGTGCCAATGTTGCCCTGCAGGCAATAGTTCTCCATGCCGGCCCGGCAGTTCTCGCACTCGCGGCAGGAGTTGACCATGCAGCCGACGCCCACCCGATCGCCGACGGCGTGCCGGGTCACCTCGGCGCCGATCTCGACGACCTCGCCGACGATCTCGTGTCCGACGACCTGCGGATAGGTGATCTGGCCCCATTCGCCCCGCACGGTGTGGATGTCGGAGTGGCAGATCCCGGCGTACCGGATGGCGATCAGCACGTCGGCCGGTCCGACGTCACGGCGCTCGATGGTGGTCGGGACCAGGGGATCGGTGGCCGATGTGGCCGCGTACGCCTTGGCGGTGAGCATGGGGGTCTCCTTCTCGCTCGACGTCACCGGAGCTGGCGACATCGGAACGGCGTCCATGGTGACTCAATGGTGCGTGGAGCACCAAATGGCCGCCGTGATGCCGTCACGATGGCTCCGATACGGTCGGCCCATGGCGGAGATCCGCGGTTACGCAGGGGTCACGGTGCGCTGCGGCGACCAGGTGCTGCTCATTCGTGCCCACGACTACTACGAGCCTGAACGGGTCGTCTGGGGGTTGCCGAGCGGCAGCATCGAACCGGGTGAGGCGCCCGCCGCCGCAGCAGCCCGTGAACTGGCCGAGGAGTCGGGCTGTGTCGTCACTGCGGATCAGCTCACCCTGGTCTGGACCACGTCGGTGCGTCAGGACGGTCGCGAACTCAGCAGAAGCTGGAACTACGCCGTCGAGGTGCCCGACATGACGCTGGGGCCATTGGACGATCCGGACGGCGACGTCATCGAGGCGGTGTGGTGCACCGTGCCCGAGGCCCTGGAGCATCTGGCGACCATGACGCATGCACCGATGCGGGAACCGGCGCTGCGCCATCTCCGTACCGAGGAGGTGGACCTGGCCTGGGAGTTCGAGGTGGTCTCGGCGCCGGTCGGAGGTGCGGCACAGTTCACCTGGCACGCTCCGCTCCCCGCCGGAGAGGGGCAGGTACGCGCGGCCGAGGCCGCTGATCTTGACGTCGTCCTGGGTCTGTACCGGCACCTGCACCCGACCGATCCAGAACTCGACGAAACGGTCGCGACCACGACGTTTCACCAGATCCTGACAACACCCGGGATGACGATCCTGCTGCTCGAACTCGCCGGGGAACCGGTGGCGACGACGTACCTCAATGTCGTGCCGAACCTGACGCGCGGTGGTGCCCCGTACGCGGTCATCGAGAACGTGGTGGTTGCCGAACAGCATCGCGGTCGGGGTCTCGGCAAGGCGATCATGGCGGCGACTCTGTCAGCCGCCTGGCAGGCCGGCTGCTACAAGGCGATGCTGATGACCGGCTCGCGCCGTGAGTCGACCCACGCGTTCTATCGGTCCTGCGGGTTGACCGCCGATGAGAAGACCGGATACGTCGCCCATCCTCCCCGGGCCGGCCGGAGCTGACGGGCCTGGCCAACGCCAGTTCGACGATACTGGGGCGCCATGGAGATGGATGAGTACCAGCGCGGAGCGCTGCGAACGGCCGCGCCCAAGGACAAGAAGAACGAGCTGCTCCACCTGGTGCTCGGCCTGGTGGGTGAATCCGGCGAGATTGCCGAGAAGTTCAAGAAGTGGGTACGTGATCTCGACAGTGACGAGACGCGGATCGACCGGGCCGACATCGCCAAGGAACTCGGCGACGTGCTCTGGTACGTGGCGGTGCTGGCCGACTATCTCGACCTCTCCCTGGACGACATCGCCGCCGCCAACCTGGCCAAGCTGGCCAGTCGGCAGGACCGTGGCGTGCTGGGCGGCAGCGGCGACAACCGGTGAGCGCTTCGCCCGTCACCGAGCCGGTGTAGCGTGCCGAACAACCTCGGGGGCTGACGTACGACCGGAGGTCCCACCATGTCCACACAGCCTCGTCCCCGGTTGGTGAACTCACTGGCCCTGCTCGCCGCCGTGGTCCTGCTCGCGACTCTGGCACCGCTCCCGCAGCTGACTCCGGAGGCCGAGGCTGCCACGGTGATCGCACGGAAGTACGCCGCACTGGGCGGTGCCGCCAGCAAGTTGGGCCGGCCGGTCGGCTCGGAGAGCTGCGGTCTGGTCGACGGCGGCTGCTACCAGAAGTACGAGCACGGGCGGATCCACTGGTCGAAGGCATCCGGGGCTTACGCCACGTGGGGCGGCATCATGAGCGCCTGGCGTTCCGCGGACTGGGAGCGGGGCGTGCTCGGCTATCCGGTCGGCGACGAAAAATGTGGTCTGGTCCGTGGCGGCTGCTACCAGAGCTTCCAGCGCGGAGCGATCCACTGGTCACCGGACACCGGCGCGCACTGGAGCCGCGGCGGGATCCGCAGCAAGTGGGGCAAGACCGGCTGGGAGGGCGGCGTGCTCGGATACCCGACCAGCGACGAGAAGTGCGGGCTCGCCCGGGGTGGCTGCTACCAGACCTTCCAGGGCGGCACCATCCTGTGGAGCCACGACTCCGGCACTCACATCATGAAGGGTGCGATTCGCACCGCATGGCGAGCCAGCAACTCGGAGTGGGGAGCGCTCGGCTATCCGACCAGCGACGAGAGCTGTTCAGCCACCAGCTGCACCCAGAGCTTCCAGGGTGGCAAGATCACCTGGACTCGCAGCACCTCCGTGGCGCTGGCGACCAGTTCGCGACTGCCGGCGGCCACCCCGGTGTACTCGTCACAGTGGAAGGGGTGCAGCACCACGCTGGCAGGAAAGTCGGTGACCGTGTCCGCACGTCAGCGGACCGTCACGATCGTCGACCAGACCTCCAAGACCGGCGCCACACTCGGCACCTTCACCCGGACGAACTCGGCCTGCAGCTTCACCCGGGTGGTCAACACAACCTCCGCCAGGCTCGGGTACGGCGGCACGGTCTGGTGGACCGACCGCCAACAGAACACCGGGACGACGCCCCGCGGCACCTTCCTGATGACCGAGTCGTTCGGCAACGGGTCCGCCCCGGCGACCGAGATGCCGTACCGGGTGACCACCAACGACGACTACTGGGTCCTCGACCGCAAAGCTGCGACCTCGATCTTCAACGAGCCGCGCAAAGGTGCCCAGGGCGGCTTCGACAAGTCGGAGGCCGAACGGCTGCGCGACTTCACGACCCAGTACCGCTACTCGGTGGTGATCGACTTCAACCGCAAGTCGAACCCGAAGGTGCCGAGCCGCGGAGGCGGGATCTTCCTGCACATCCACGGATCCGGCGCGACCGCCGGCTGCATCTCAGTGAGCAAGTCCGAGTTGGAGACCGTGATGCGCTACCTGAAGCCGGGGGACAAGATCGTGATCACCGACTGAGGCGCTTGACGGGACCTATCCGGAGACCCTTAGTATCTGCGTATGCGTGCAGATAAGAAGACATGCACCTTCGGTGTGGACAGCGCGTACGTGGAACTGGCGGCCGAGGTCTTCCGCCTGCTGGCCGACCCCACTCGGATCCGGATCGTGCTGGCGCTGGCTGATGCGGGGGAACTCTCGGTCAACGAGCTGGCCACGGCGGTGGGCAAGTCCGCGACCGGGGTTTCGCAACACCTCGCGAAGCTGCGGTGGGCCAAGGTCGTCCGGGCTCGTCAGGACGGGACCCGGATGCACTACTCGCTGGTCGACGAACACGCCCGCCATTTGGTGACCCAGGCCGTCTACCAGGCCCAGCACGCCGTCGAGGACGCACCGGCCCACCACGGCCATGATGGTGAGGAATCCTGATGTCCGGTGACCACGACCATCACCACGACCACGACCATCACGACCACGGCGGGGGCCTGCGACACCGGTTGAAGCACCTTCTGGTCCCGCATTCCCATGATGTGACCGATTCGATCGACGATGCCTTGGCGGCGAGCAACCACGGAATTCGGGCGGTACGGACGAGTCTGGTCGTCCTGGGTGCGACGGCTGTGCTGCAGCTCGTCATCGTGGCGATCTCCGGGTCGGTTGCCCTGCTCGCCGACACGGTGCACAACTTCTCCGATGCCCTCACCGCGATACCGCTGTGGATCGCCTTCGCTCTCGGCCGTCGGGCCGCCACCCGCCGTCACACGTACGGCTTCGGGCGGGCCGAGGACCTCGCCGGGCTCTTCGTGCTGGCGATGATCGCCCTGTCGGCGGTGGTGGCCGCGGTCGAAGCCGTACGGCGATTGGTTGCCCCGCAACCCCTGGAGAACCTGGGCTGGGTCCTGGCCGCCGGGGTGATCGGGTTCCTCGGGAACGAGGCAGTCGCGGTGTACCGGATCCGTGCCGGGCGGCGCATCGGCTCCGCCGCCCTGGTGGCTGACGGGGTGCACGCCCGCACCGACGGGTTCACCTCGCTGGCCGTCGTGCTCGGCGTCATCGGTGTGTGGCTCGGCTTCCCGCAGGCGGACCCGATCATCGGATTGATCATCAGCGTGGTGATCGCGGTGATGTTGGTCGGCACGGCCAAGGAGGTGCTGCTACGGCTGCTCGACGGGGTTGATCCGGACCTGGTTCACCGGGTCGAGCACGTGGCCGCCGACGGCGATGCCGAGCTCGACGACGTACGGCTACGGTGGATCGGGCACCGACTCGCCCTGCAGGCGCGGCTGCGGTTGTCAGGCGCCACGACGGTTGGTGAGTCCCTCGCGGCCCGCGCCGCGGTCGAGCGCGACCTGCGCCGGGCTCTTCCGGCGCTGGACCGGATCGACCTCACCGTGGAACCGCGCGGCGTGCCGGCCGCGGCGGGCTCTACTGTGGCCGTATGAGAGCTGTGGTGCTGCGCGGTCCGGGCGAGTTCGACGTCGAGGAGGTCGCCGAACCGGGTGCACCGGGTGAGGGGCAGGTGCTGGTGCGGATGGCGTACGCCGGGATCTGCGGCAGCGACCTGCACTACGCCTACCACGGTCGCGTCGGCAACTTCGTGATCACCGAGCCGCTCGTGGCCGGTCACGAGGTGTGCGGTGAGGTCGCCGACGATCCGACGGGTGAGTTCGCTCCGGGGACGCCGGTGACGGTCCATCCCGCGACCTTCGGTCCGCACCAGGCTCGCATCCCCGACCGGCGCCACCTGTGGCCCGGAGGCAGCTATCTCGGGAGTGCCGCGGTGACCCCGCACTGCCAGGGCGCCATGGCCGAGTACGCGCTCTTCCGGGCCGACCAGCTCCGGGTGCTGCCCGGAGCGCTGCCGCTGCGCACCGCCGTGCTGTCGGAGCCGTTGGCGGTCGGACTCCATGCGATCAACCTGGCTGGTGACCTCACCGGCCAGCGGGTCCTGGTGTCGGGCTCGGGCCCGATCGGGTTGTTGATCATGGCCGCGCTGCAGGAGCACCGTACGGCGTCGGTGACGGCCACCGATGTGGTCGCGGGGCCGTTGCAGCGGGCCGCCGCACTGGGCGTGACAGGATGCGTGAACGTCGCGGAGGAGCGGCTGGAGCCGGAGGCGTACGACGTGGTGCTGGAGGCGACCGGCGTCCCCGCCGCGGTGTCGGCTGCTGTGGCCGCGACGGCGCGGGCTGGCCTGATCGTGCAGGTCGGTTCGGTACCCGGAGGCCCCCAGACCTTTGACCTGGCCGCGATTGTCGCCAAGGAGCTCACCTACCGTGGCACCTTCCGGTTCGACGACGAGATCACCGATGCGGTGGCCTTGCTCGCGCGGCATCCGGAGTGGGAGCAGGTGATCACCCACGAGTACGGGTTGGCCGACGCACGCGGGGCGTTCGCCACGGCCAAGGACTCCCAGGTATCGGGCAAGGTGGTCGTCAACCTGCGGGACTGACAATGCTGGGCGGGTGCATGTCTGGCCCCGTCGCCGCGTGGGTACGGTGCTGGTGTGCCTGGCCGACTTCGTCGCACCTCGCCGCAACAGCCGGGATGGACCCGCCGCCGCTGCGGTCGCGGTTTCGTGTTCCTCGACGAGCACGGGGATCGGCTGGGCGGCACGGATGCCGAGCGTTGTCGGGCGTTGGTCATTCCTCCGGCCTGGACCGAGGTGTGGATCTGCCCGTACGCCAACGGCCATCTGCAGGCCGTCGGCGTCGACGACGCGGGCCGGCGGCAGTACCTCTACCACCCGCGCTGGGTCGAACAGCGGTCGGCGGAGAAGCATGACCGCGTGACGAAGTTCGGGCGGCGGCTTCCGGCCATCCGGTCCCGGGTGGCCGAGGACCTCAGCTCTGATCGGGTGGATCTCGACGCGGCATGTGCGGCGGCGGTTCGGATGCTCGACCTGGGGTGTTTCCGGATCGGCAACGACATCTACGCCACCGAGAACGGTTCGTTCGGCCTCACCACCCTGGAGCGCCGGCACGTGCGGCGGCAGAACGATCAACTGGTGTTCGACTTCACGGGAAAGTCGGGCGTCGAACACCACATCGTGATCGACGATCCTGACGTGGTGCAGGTCGTCGACCGAATGCGACGACGGCGTACCGAGGATCCGGCGCTGCTGGCGTTCCGTGATGGCCGGAACTGGCGTTCACTGACGTCCGTGGACGTCAATGACTACCTCCGATCCGTCTCCGGTCTTGAGGCCAGCGCCAAGGACTTCCGGACCTGGCACGGCACCGTCCTGGCAGCAACCGCCCTTGCGAAGGCACTCGAGCCGACCTCGGCCAGTGCTGCCCGCCGGAGCATCGCGGCTGCTGTGCGCGAAGTGGCGGACTATCTCGGCAACACCCCGGCGCTGGCCCGTTCGGCCTATGTCGACCCGCGTGTCATCGACGCCTTCGAGGAGGGCCGTACGATCCGGGCGGCCGTCCGGCGATCCCACACCGGACCCGAGGAACGCCAAGCGGCGCTGGAGCGCGCCACACTCAGGTTGCTCGCGCGATGATCAACTCCTGCGGCCCGACAGATCCACGCTGCGGGTGATGCCCAGCCGCTGGAGCACGGAATCGTCGTGGCTGACGACCAGCAGTGCGCCGCGGTAGCTGGCCAACGCCGTGACGAGCACCTCGATCGCATCCAGGTCAAGATTGTTGGTCGGCTCGTCCATGATCAACAGCTCAGGGATGGGTCGTGCAGCGAGCAGTTGAGCCAGGGCTATCCGGAACCGTTCCCCGCCGGACAGTTCGCCGACCCGGTGGTGACTGCGGTCGCCGCGGAAGCGGAACCGGGCCAGCAGGGCACGGATCTCGCCGGGAGGCGTCTGGGGGGCGTTCTGTCGTACCGTCTCGACGAGGTCGAGTGTCGGGTCGAGGATGATGCGCTGCGGGAGGTACCCGACGCGCTCGGTGAACAAAGCGGTGGCGTCCGAAGCCAACACGCCAGATCTCAGTCCCAGCAGCGTTTCCAGCAAGGTGGTCTTGCCGCAACCGTTCGGTCCGACGAGAGCGATGCGCTCTGGTCCTTGGATCGTGACCCGTCCTGAGATGGTGTCGAACTCGGCCAGCCGACGTCCCGCGGCAAGACCAGGGTCAGGTAGGTCGATCCGGATGCCGGGGTCATCGCGGAGCCTGGTCCGGGCGGTGGCGAGTTCCTCCTGTGCCTGTTGGAGATTCTCTGCATGTTCGGCGCGGAACTTCGCGGCCGAGACCTGGGCTTCGCGCTTACGGGCCTGCATGATCATCTTCGGCCTGCGCTTCTCCACATAGGCCTTGCGACCCTCGCGTGCGCGACGCGCGAGCGTCACCTCGGCCGTGCTCCGTTGCCGCTTCTCGACGGCCAGCTTCTGTTCGGCATCGCGGATGGCGCGTGCGGCCGCCTGCTGTTCGACGGCCAGGTGTTCCTGCCAGGCCGACCAGTTGCCTCCGTACGAGGTCAGGGTGCTGTCACGAAGCTCGACGACGGTGTCGACCAGTTCGAGCAGGGCGACGTCATGACTCACCAGGACGAGAGTTCCTGGCCACTGGGCGACGGCCTCGTGGACGAGAGTGCGTCCGCGGCGGTCGAGATTGTTGGTGGGCTCGTCGAGCAGACCGATCGCGGCCCCGCTGAGCTGCAGGCCGGCGAGACTGACCAGCACGACCTCGCCGCCCGACAACGTCGCGACCGGGCGCGACAGTTCCAGCGAGCCGAAGCCCAACCGGGTCAGTGTCTCGGCGGCACGGTGGGGCAGATCCCAGCCGTCGCCGAGGATCTCGTACCAGTGTGGTTCGGCGCTCCCCGCCTCGATGGCCGCGAGGGCAGCCAGGCGCTCGCGGATGCCGAGCAGGTCGGCGACCGTGGCCGTCGTACGAAGGGGAAGGTCCTGGGGCAACTGGGCGACCGGACCGGCAGTGCTGATCGTGCCGGTCGTGGGGACGAGGTCACCGGCGATCAGCCTGAGCAGCGTGGTCTTGCCGGACCCGTTGCGACCCACCAGCCCGATCCGGCCGGCGTCGACGACGAGGTTGGCGTGCTGCAGCACGGCGTCGCCATCCGGCCAGGTGAAACCGGTGTCGACGAACTGGATGGCAGGCTGAGAGGACGGCACGAGCGGCTCCGGTGTGGGATGGGCGCGCCGCCGCACGAGTGTGAACGGTCAGCGCAGGGACAAGGGAGCGCTGCTGTTCATCGGGAACCACCTCGGATCGGGAAGGGGAAGCCTCGAGGTTAGGCCGGCGGTCGCGTCGCGGCAAATGAGTTTCCTGACCGCCGGCGGCTCCTTGCCTTCAAGCTCTTGACACGAGCAAACATCGGATGATCGCATGGTGCTTGCGCGGTCGATGTCGCCGCGATCGCCACGATCACCGAGGAGACGCCGGATGAATTCCGCTCATGACTGGTTCACGCAGGGCCGCTTCGGCCTGTTCATCCACTGGGGTCTGTACGCCTCTGCGGCACGCCACGAGTGGGTGATGAGCCGGGAGCAGATCCCGGTGGCCGAGTACGAGAAGTACCTGCAGGTCTTCGACCCGGACCTGTACGACCCCCACCAGTGGGCGGCCGACGCCAAGGCTGCCGGCATGACCTACGCGGTGCTGACCACCAAGCACCACGACGGGTTCTGCCTGTTCGACTCCCAGCTGACCGACTACAAGGCGACCAACACCCCGGCCGGCAAGGATCTCGTACGGGAGTACGTGGACGCGCTGCGGGAGGCGGGGCTGCGGGTGGGCTTCTACCACTCGGTGATCGACTGGCACCATCCCGACTTCCCGATCGACGTGGTCCATCCGCAGCGGGATGTCGAGGATGCTCCGGAGCAGAACAAGTCCCGTGACGTCGCGAAGTACCGGGAGTACCTGCACGGTCAGGTGCGCGAGCTGCTGACCAACTACGGTCAGGTCGACTACATCTTCTTCGACTTCTCCTACCCGGACCGGGAGTACCGCGGGATGCCCGGCAAGGGCCGTGCGGACTGGGGGTCGGAGGACCTCTACGCGATGTGCCGCGAGTTGCAGCCGGACATGATCATCAACGACCGGCTCGACCTCGGGTCGCAGTCCGACATCGTCACCCCGGAGCAGTACCAGCCCTCGGCGCCGATGATGCGTGACGGTGCGGAGGTCGCCTGGGAGGCGTGCCAGACGTTGAACGGCAGCTGGGGCTACGACCGCGACAACCACGACTACAAGTCGCCCGCGATGCTGGTCAAGATGTTGGTGGACGGGGTGTCGAAGAACGGCAACCTGTTGCTCAACGTCGGACCCACGGCGCGTGGCAACTTCGACCCTCGCGCTCGTGGCAGTCTGGCCGCCATCGGGGAGTGGATGGACCTGCACGAGCGGTCCATCCGAGGTGCGGGCGCTTCCTCGTTCACGCCTCCGACCGACTGCCGCTACACCCAGCGCGGGAACCGGCTGTACCTGCACCTGTTCTCCTGGCCGATGCGGCACGTGCACCTGGCCGGTCTGGCCGGGAAGATCGCCTACGCCCAACTTCTGAACGATGCTTCAGAAGTGAGCTTCACCGAGGCTGATCCGCACCAGCAGGCACAGAACACCACTCCGGGTGGTCAGTCTGCCGACACGGTCACCCTGACCCTACCGATCGTGGCTCCCGAGGTGGCTGTGCCGGTGGTGGAGATCTTCCTCAAGGACTGACGCTGGTTGAGCTCTGTCGAAACCTCAAGCCCCTGCGGACCACCGGCTGAACACCGGGTCGATCACGATCCGGATGCCGGTCCGCAGGGTCTGGCCGTGGGCGTCGAACAGGGCGTCCCGGGAGTCGAAGGTGCCGAGGTCGCGACGCAGGTTTCCTTGCAGGGTTGGATCGTCGCAGTCGCAGACGCCGTGGTCCCAGCGGGCCGCGCCGCGGCCGATGGCGTCGAACAGGGTTTCTCCGCCCGCGTTGGTGAACGGTGATCCGTGGTGAGCGGTGGAGAACAGGTCGGAGATGTCGAGCCAGCTGTCGCGTAGGTGGAACTGTGGCCAGGCGATCAGCACCGCGGTCGGCACGAACGGCATCAGCGTGGCGAAACGCGGTCGCCAGAACTCCCCGTCGACGAGGAGTCCGCGCACCCGCGTCGGCACGCTGAGTGCCCGCGCGATCGCTTCAAGCACGGCCATCCGCTGGCTGCAGGATCCTTTGGCCCGACGCAGCGTCACCGAGGCGGGCAGCCGGTCATTCATGGCGTAGACCGGTCGGACTCGGTCGCGGATGATCTGGTACGCCCGTTGCAGCGCGGTGACGGTGGCCGAGTCGCCGCCAGCAGGTGGTTCGACGGCCGTACGGATGTGTGTCGTCAGTGAAACCACTTCCGGATGCTTCCAGTCGAGGATGGCTGTCGCCGTGGTGCCGCCGCCGGAGGCGATCGGTGGGTCGGTGCTCGCCAGTGCGGAACGCAGCCCGCGACCCATGGTGATCGAACTGGTCATCACAGGCTCCTGGTGGGTCGGCCGCACGGTGGCGCAAGGTTACGCCGAGACCGGCTCCGGCTCCTGGGTCTCGACGACACCGCTGCTGGCCTGGTCGGACCGTCCGGCGGTGCGGCGGGCAAGGGCCACCGAGGCCAGCGCCAGTCCGAGCCCGACGGCGCTCAGTCCTGCTCCGACCCACACGGCCGACACCGTGACTCCGGTGGCCGTGATCGCGGCACCACCCAGGCCGGCGGCCAGTGCATTGCCGAGGTTGAAGGCGCCGATGTTCAGGGTGGAGGCGAGGGTCGGCGCGCCTGAGGCCTCCTGGAGTACCCGGGACTGGAGCGGTGGCACCGTGGCGAATCCGACGGCGCCGACCAGGAAGACGAACACCACGGTCGGTACGGCCCAGTTGGCCGTCAGTGCGAAACCGATCAGTGCCGCGACCAGGGTGACCAGGGAGAGCAGCACAGTCCGCATCAGATGCCGGTCGGCCAACTTGCCGCCGACCAGATTTCCGGCCACCATCCCGACGCCGAGGACCAGCAGGATCCAGGTCATCGCGGAGTCCGGCAGCCCGGTCACTCCGGTCACGAGCGGGGCCAGGTAGGTGACCGCTGCGAAGACGCCGCCGAAACCGAAGAGGGTCATCAGCATCGCCAGCAGCACCTGTGGTCGGGCGAGGGTCCGCAGCTCGCTGCCAAGGCGCGCCCGGCCGTCCTGGGGGAGCACGGGCACGAGCAGCCGTACGGCGATGGCCGCGACGAGTCCGAAGACCGCCATCACCGCGAAGGTGCTGCGCCATCCGAAGGTTTGACCGATCCAGGTGCCGGCTGGGACGCCCACCACGTTGGCGAGCGTGAGCCCGGTGAACATGAACGCGACCGCGGCTGCGCGACGTGACGGCGGAACCAGGCTCGCGGCGACGACCGAGCCGAGCCCGAAGAAGGTTCCATGGGTGAATGAGGTGATCACCCGACCGGCCAGCACGGCACCGAACTGCGGGGCAGCGGCGGTGATCACGTTGCCGACCACGAAGAGTGCCATCAAGACGATCAGCATGCGGCGGCGCGGGATCCGAACCCCCAACAGGGTCATCAGCGGAGCACCGACCATGACGCCCAGTGCGTAGGCCGTGACCACCCACCCGGCGATCGGGATGCTCACCGTGAACTCGTCCGCCATCAGGGGCAGCAGACCCACCGGGACGAACTCGGTCATGCCGATGCCGAAGGCGCCGAGGGCGAGGGCCCAGAGCGCGAGCGGGAACGTTGATTTACTTGCAGACGCGCTATTCACTCTTTGGAGAATACTTGCGTACGCGGGCAATTGCAACAGCGGGTAGGCAGCGTAGACTTGGCGCATGGCAACACGGCAGGGTTCGAGTTCACCCGCAGCGTCCAGCACCCGGGTGGTGGATGGCCGTACGGCACTCGCGCAGCGCTGGTATGCGCTCACCGCACTGAACGACCGGATCGACGCCTCGATCGAGCGGGCCCTGCAACCGACCCACGGGCTCAGCGTCCGGGAGTTCTCCTTGTTGGAGGTGCTCAACCGGCAACACTCCGGCGACGGCGGCCACCTGCAGATGAAGGATCTGGCCGACGCGGTCGCGCTCAGCCAGAGCGCCACCACCCGACTCGTCGGACGGCTCGAGGATCGAGGACTGCTGCAGCGCTACATCTGCCCGACCGACCGCCGCGGCATCTACACCGATGTGACCGAGGAAGGGCGAAGGCTTCTCGCGGAAGCTCGCCCCACCAATGAGACGGCGCTGCAGGAGGCGCTGGACTCGATCGACGATCCGGAGCTGTTGCCCTTCGTCGAGCTGCTGCAGCGTTGAGGTGTCGCGCTCGGCGGGCGAGCCGTCGCTGCCGTCAGATGAGGGTCTCGACCGTGATGGCGGGGTAACGACGGGCGAGTTTGCGATCGAGTGTCACCAGGGTCGCACCGGCCGACTGCGCCAACGCCGCCAGGTAGTCATCGGTCCACAACTTGTGCCTGCGGTCGGTCCGCGCCGACAGCGAGCGAAACACCGGCTCGAGACTCGGAGGGTCGGCCAGCCATACCACACGGGGATCAGCCCTCAGCTGGTCAAGCACGGACCAGGCTTGGCGACGAGTGATCGCATCCTCTCCCATAACGGCCTGGTTGGTGATCAACCGGAGGAGACCGAGTTGCGTCGTGCGGCACAGCCCGAGCTGATCGGGCTGGGCGCTCAACCATTGGGCTGCGATGCCGTGGTGAAGGTGGCGTCCCCAGGTGCCGGCGAGCCAGACACCGACGTCCACCAGGTTCATGGCGCCCAACGTTCGACGTCCTCGGCCTCAAGGACGTCGGCGATCTGCTCCGGGGTGACGGCAACGCTCGGCTCAGCGCCCGGCGCAATGAGGGGCAGCCTGAATCGTCGGCCAGTTGGCGAAGTGTTGTGGACGAGCTCCTGCTCGAGCGCGCGCGTGAACAGGTCCTTCAGGGTTTCCCCGTCGGCAGCTGCCCGGACCTTGGCGGCTCTCATGAGCTCGTCCGGAAGGTCAATCGTGGTGCGCATATTCCCATATTACCCTCCTGCTCGGGCCCGGTAGCGGTCGATCGGGCTGTCCGCGGTGCGGACAATCACGACCTCGCCGGGCAACCCGGGGATCGCCAGGTCGGACAGCTTGACCCGGCAGGTGACGGTGGCGGTGGCCGTACCCGGTGTCCCGATGGGCAGGTCCCATTTGCCGGTCACGGTCACGTCGGGTTGGCATGCCACGGCGTCGGCAAGGCTCGCGTGGGCCGCCACGTCACCGGCTCGTACGGCTTCGGGCCCGCTCCGCTCGAGGCTGGCGGCGCGCGCTGCTGCTTGGGCGGCGACGGTGACGGCCTGCTGGGCCATGGCGATCCGCGCGCCCGCGATGATCACCAGGAGAAACACCAGCAGCGCCGGCATCACGATGGCGGCGTCCAGTGAGGAGCTTCCTCGCCGGGTCCGCGAGGGTGGGTACGAGCTCACACGTGCTCCTTCGGCAGCACGACCGTGGCGGTGATCGGGCCCTGGCCGAGGGTGACGATGACCGGCGCTGTCCCGGTGACGGTGCACCGTACCTCGGCGCCGTCGTCGGTGGCGCGGACCGACGTCTGTTCCAGGCCATGCACCTGCTGCAGGAGTCGTTGCGCCGTCGCACTGCCGTCCTGGGCGGTGCTGTCGTAGCCGCGGGCCCGTTCCGCACACGCGGCTGCGGCTGACTGCGCGGTGTTGGCCGCGTGGTGCCAGACCGAGAGCTGCACGGTGGCGAACACGACCAGCAGCAGCACCGGCAGGATGATGGCCAGCTCCACCGAGTTCAGCCCGCGGGCGTCTCGATTCCGTTCGTCCCGACCCCGCTCGACGAGCGGAGGGCTGGCGGTCATTTGAGGTCTTCGAGCCTTGCGTCGACAGCAGCCTTGATCGCGAACCCGATGAGCGTGGCCACGACGATGACCGCGCCCACGATGATCGCCATCTCGATCGAGTTGTTGCCGCGTTGGGATCGGCGGTGGACCAGCATCGCCTGGCCTCGGACGATCAGCGCTAGCAGGGACATGTGGGCATCCTCCTGATGGTGGCGGGGACGGGAGTGGTGGTCATGTGCTCAGCAGTCTGAGCAGGGCGGGAGCGCCGACGAAGACGAGGAAGCAGAACAGCAGGAGCCCGGTCGCGGCGACCTGACGCTGGGACGCGGCACCGGCCGCCTCGACGTCGGCGTGCAGCCAGGCATTGCGGATGTCGCTGGCCCGCGCCTTCAACTGCTCGGCCATCGGTGCCCCCTTCGAGCCCGACAGTTCCATGGTGTCAGCCAGCTCGCGCAGGTCGGGCAGGTCGATGTCGTCGGCGAGTTCCCGCAACGCGATCCACGGCGGTTTGCGTTCGAGCTGGCTGCGGCCGAGAGCCTGTCGGATCCGGCGGAACAGTGGCGCATCGGCAATCCCAGCGGGCTCGATGATCGCTGTGGCGAGGGTGGCTCCGGCGAGTCGTTCCAACACGACGAGGTCGATGTAGGCGGTGATGGTCCGGGCGAACCGTTGCCGGGTGATCGCGGCGCGCTGCCGCACCAGGAGATGGGGCACACACCACCCGACGACAGCGAGCACGAGGGCGAGGAGCACGGGGGTCTCCCAGCCCAGGCTGATGCCGAGGATCCAGGACCAGGCGGCCAGGATCGCGGGCGCAGCGAGACCGAACAACGCCCAGACACCTTTGCTGGCATGGAATCGCGCCGGTGTCATGCCGATCAGGTCCAGGTCGGCGTACGGAACGGTCAGGCCGGGAAGACTGATGCTCTGGCGCTGCACCCAGGCGCCGAACCGATCGACCCGCGGTGCCTTCGTACCGGCCAGAGTCGTGCTGTCACGGGGAACCCGAGGCGTCCGGGAACTGCGGCGCAGGCGCTCGATCGTGTCGGCGAGGTCGGGCGTCGTCGGTGCCAGGACGAGGTACAGCATCACTGCAGCACCGGCGGCTGCGGCGCCACACACACAGGCGGCGACCAACCAGTTAGGCATGGCGCACGCCCTTCTGGGACGGCCCCGGCAGCAGCCGCGGTTGGTCCTTCGCGGTGGCGATCCGGCGGACCAACCACAGCGCCGCCAGGAACCCGCCGATGCAGGCCAGCAGGATCAGCTGGCCCAACGGTGTCGCGTAGGGCTCCAGGTAGGTCGGGTTGAACAGCGCGAGCCCGAGGCCCATCGCCGCGAAGATGAGGGTGAGGTAGCGCGCAGCGGCACGGGCGGACGCCCGTTCGCTCTCGATCTTGCGACGGGCCCTGACGTCGTCGGCCACCGCGGTCGCCAACCCGTCGAGCACTTCGCTCAGTCCGGTGCCCCGTCGCTGGGAAGCCAGGATCAGGGCGGCTGCGACGACATCGCCGGTCGGGTCGGCCAGTTCAGCGGCGAACAATGTCAGGGCCCGGTCAGTGGTCCAGCGGGAATTGATGCGCGCGACGAGTAGTCGAACGGGCTCCCGAATCGCTGCGGGTGCTGTCGACAGGGAGGACTGCAGTGCGCCCTCGATGGTGTTGTCGGCTCCCGACAGCAGCAGCGATCGCAAGGACCGTACCCACTGGTCGATCGCTGCGGTCACGGTGATCCCGGCGGCGTTCGGGTTCGCCAGCAGCCACGGCACCAGCAGCGTGACAGCAGGAACCGCCACCAGAGTCACCGGCAAACCAGTCAGGACGAAGGCGGCCACGGTCAGCCCCACGGTGCCGATCAGCCACAGGTCACGGCGCCGGCCGGCGCGCCCAGCCGGACGGCGCGTCACGCGGGCCCACCGTTCCGCCATGGCAGCGGAGTCGAGCCGTGACCTGGTGCGGGAGTTGGCCACCGCGACCGGAGTCCTGCGCAGGCCGATCACGAGCAGCAGCACGCCAGCCGCGGCCAGCAGTCCGATGCTGGCGCCGATCAGCGCGCTCATGGCCGCCACCCGTGGGTGGCGACCTCGTCGCGGAGCGCCGGTGACATCAGTTCGTCGTGCAGGACGCCTTCGTCGGCCCGGTACAGCCGTGCGGTCGCCGGCAGGGCGCTGGCCGTACCGTCGGCCCGTTCGGCGAACCCGTGGATCTCGGTGATCTCGTTGACGAATCGCCGGTAGGTGCCGCCGCGACCCCGTTCGTCGACGGCGGCCAGGTGCACGATCAGGTGGATGTTCACCGCAATCTGGCGGTACGCGTCGGCCTGCGTCATCCGGCCGCCGAGTGCTGCCGCGGTGACCAGGCGCTCGATGGTGGCCTGGCTGTGCTGGGCATGGATGGTCGACAACGATCCCGCGCCCGACTGCATCGCCTGGAACATGCTGGCCGCCTCGCTGGAACGGACCTCGCCGACGATGATGCGCGACAGATTCTGCCGCAACGACGCTGCCAGGTGCTGCTCCACGGAGAACTCTCCGGTCGGCCTGCCATCGGCGGCGACCCCTTCGCCGGTGCCTTCCCGTGCGGTGAAGTTGACCACCCGGCCGCGCCCGGGAAGCTTGTGCAGGAACAGTTCGGCATCGGTCTCGATGACACCGACCGCCTCCAACGGATCCATGGCTGCCGCCAGGGCCCGTACGAAGGTCGTCTTTCCGACACCCTGGTTGCCGGCGACCACGATGGAGCGGCGCCCTCGGACCGCAGCTGCCAGGAAGGCGGCCACCGGGTGGGGGAGCATCCCGCTGTCGGCCAGCTCCGGCAGTGTGAGGCCGGTGAACTTGTGCTGCCGGATGACGATGGTGGGCCGGTCCACCACGTCGAAGGCCATGGCGTGCAGCCGGAAGCGGTCCTCCAGGTTGAGCGTCATCTCGGGGTGCGCAGGGGAGAACGGCTTGGGGGTGCGGGCATAGGTGGCGATGAAGGTCAGCTGGTCGATCAGCTCGGCATCGGAATCGGCCACCGGGTCGGCCTGCTCGATCCGGTCGGCGTACACCAGGTAGACGTGGTCGTGTCCCCGGATCTCGATGTTCTCGACGTCCGGGTCGTCCATCAGCGGCTGCCAGCGCCCGTAGCCGAAGATCGCCGAATCGACCGCCCGGACGTAGGCCGGTATCTCGGCCCGCGCCACCTGGTCGGTGACACGTCCGGTCAGAATCGCCTCGTCGGAGTGGTCCTTGATCACTTCAGGGATCAGCGCTCGGCCACGAGCCGACCGGTCCGCTTCGCTCGCTTCCGGACCCAGCTCGGTCGACAGCCGCTCGGCCAGCCGTTCCCGCAGCCGGTACACCAGCTGCCAGTCGACCGTACGGTCCCCGGCGGCGGCGGCGCGGCGCGAGGCCGGTCGTACGGACGGCAGGTCGACCGCTTGATGGCGCAGCACGGTGGAGTGTTCGGCATCCGACCGAGTGGGCGTCGACGGTGAGCTCGGGCCGCCGGCCGGCGATGATCGGGCCAGGTTGCGGTCGGCGAAGAGGGGTGCCGGTGCGGTCTCGGCCAGCCGGGCCGCATGGCGGCGGGCAACCACCTGGGCGATCGAAGGCGGTTCGGTCGTCATGCCGGCACCTGCTGGGGCTGTGCCGGGCCTGGAGCAGGAGTGCCGAGCCGTGCGGCGGCGAGACCGCGGACCCGCTCGCGACGCTGCGCCACTCGCCCCGCCAGCGCGCTGCAGCCGTTGCGGTACTCCCTGGCGAGAGCGCTGGTGGCGAACTTCTTCTCGATGCCGCCGTCGGACAGCACCCGGGCCATCTTCGGGTCATCGCCCAGCCGTACCAGCAGCGGCGCTCCGAGGGCACCCGCAACCTCGGCAGGCTGGTAGTCGCTGGCACCGACCACGACCAGGCCGAGAGCGTCCTCACGCCCCTGTCTGCCCAGCGACTCGGCGAGCGCCGCCGTCGCCGGCTGGCTGCGAACCGCCGAAGACAGCGTCGCCCGACAGACCATCAGCACCAGGTCTGCGACGTCCAACAGGGCGAGTGGGAACGAGCCCTGGGTGATGCGTCCGGCGTCGACGAGCACGGTGTAGCCAGCTTCGTCGAGCTCGACCAGCGCCGCGCCGATCGGCTCCCACCACGGCTGCAGAGCAGAAGCCTGAGCTGCCTCGGCCAGACCCAGCAGCAGGCGTCGGTCAGGTTGCTGCTCGAGCACCAGGCATTCGGTGAGGATCGCTGCCGGGAGGTTGTCCCGGCCACCGCCGAGGGCGAGATTGAGCAGCCCGTGGCTGTGGTCGACAGTGCCGCGCAGGTAGCCGGCACTCACCGAGGAACCGGCCGGGTCTGCCTCGACCAGGACGGTGGGGCCCGGCCAGGTCAGGGCCAGACCGAGCGCAGTGGTCGTACAGCCGGGAGCGCCGGCCGCACTCGTGAGTACGATGACGGGCACTGGCTCAGCGCTCCTTCGAGACGAGCACCACCGCGAGACGCTTCTCGGCCGCGAGGCGCTGGAGCTGCTCGGCGCGGTCGGCCGCAACTTCCACATCGACCCGGGTGCCGGAACCGTCAGCCTGCAGCACTGCGGCCACGACCCGGCCGGAAACGCCGGTGATCGGAGCGGTGGTGGCGCTGTTCGCGCTGTCGAGCGCGCCCAGTGGCACCAACATCACCGCGGCTCCCGGTTCCAGGCCGGACACCGGTGCGGTACCCGGTGTGGTGAGGATGCCGATGACGGCCCTGCCGCGCGCTGGTACCAGGGCGTCGGTCACCCCGTCCGGGGTCAGCGTGGTACCCGCCGCCAGGTCAGTGGCGGCGCGTTTGCCGACGACGGTCTCCAGGGCGGACGCCGGTACGGTGGTCAACCCGGCGCTCGGGGTCAGTTGGACGATCGTCAGGTCCTCGCGCTGCACGACCTGCCCGGCGGGAACGGTCCGGGCCAGGCCGACGACCGCGACCGTGGTGGTGAGCTGGCCGAAGGCGTAGGCGCCGGCCAGCGCCGAGACCAGCAGCAGCAACACCGCGGCCAGCACCAGCATCGGACGCCGGCGGTTGCGAGCCGCCGCCGCGCCGGGCATCGGGATGTCGTGCCGATCGGCGCCGACAGTCGGATGCGGCGGGGCAGCAGTGCTCATGGCAGTCTCAGTGGTCAGGGGCGGGGCCCGGGGACGGAGCGGCGGGGGCCGCACGTGCTGCACAGTTCATCACGTCGCGGGCCACTTCTGGTCAGGTGCGTCGAAATCTGTGGATAACTATTTGGTGCGTTACCGCCACGCCGGGCGCATCGGCTCAACTACGCTCCCCGTGTGCCGGAAGCATGGTTCGTTGCCGCTGTCACCGTGGCGACAGCCGTACGGCGCCCCCGCCATTCCCGGCCGGCGTGGGCGCTCGGCCTGCTCGCCCTGGCCGGGGCGATCGTCGGAGCACTGGTCGCCTCGCCGGGTCGGATCCCGTACGGAATCGGGCTCGGCCTGGCCGCCGGTGCGGCGTGCTGGCTCTGCCTGGTCGTGGTCGCCGCCCTCGTCGTCGAGGCCCCGGCGTTCGCGCGCGCTGACCGGATCGTGCGAATCCGCGATGGCCGAGGTCGGGCGGTCGCGCGGATCCGCACGGACGGGCTGGTCTGGCGGCTTTCGTCTGTCGCGGCCTGGCCGTCCGGCCGTGGTCTCGGTGAGGCGGTCATGCTTGAGGTGACCAGCGCCGCCGACGCGGCCGGGGTGAGCGTCGAGCTCGCCCCGAGTGCCGCGCCGGTGGCCCGCTGGTACGGCCGGTACGGCTTCGTGTCGCGCGGCCGACTCCTTGTACGGCCACCGGCCGCCCCGGATCTGTCGTCCGCTAACGACGACTAGGGGTATCTCGCGAAATCGCTAGACATTGCCAGACAATGCTCGCGAGCGCTGGTGTCAGCGCTCCTCGCGGAAGTCCACGTGTCCCCGTACGGCGGGGTCGTACTTCCGCAGCACCAAGCGGTCCGGATCGTTGCGACGGTTCTTCCGGGTCACGTACGTGGTCCCCGTACCGGCGGTCGAACGGAGCTTCACGACCGGGCGGAGTTCACTGCGACGGGCAGCCATGCTGATTCACTCTCCTCGTGTCAGGTGACAACGATTGTCATCTCGGCGCCATCACAACGCCGGAGGAGCAGGGCGAATTCCCTATTTCAGCAGGCGCGACATCCGACGATCGGCCAGCGGCTTTCCCTTGGTCTGGCAGGTCGGGCAGTACTGCAGGGACGAGTCGGCGAAGGACACCTCACGGACCGTGTCGCCACACACCGGGCACGGCTGGCCGGTACGGCCGTGCACCTTCATCCCCGACTTCTTCTCTCCCTTGAGATCCTTGGCCGCCAGTCCTTCGGCACGCTCGATGGCGTCGGTCAGTTCCGCTCGGATCACGCCGTGCAGCGCTGCCACCCCGGCCTCGTCCAGGCCGTTCGACGGTTGGTACGGACTCAGACGGGCTGCGTGCAGGATCTCGTCGGAGTAGGCGTTGCCAATCCCCGCAATCAGCCGCTGGTCGCGCAGGATCCCCTTCAACTGTGCCCGGCCCGCCTTGGCAAGAATCGCCCCCAGCACCTGTGGGGTGAAGTCATCGGCCAACGGATCCGGGCCGAGGGTCGCGATCATCGGGACCAGCTGTGGATCGGTCGTGACGTGCACGGCGAGCTTGCGTTGCGTGCCCGCCTCGGTGAGCTCGAATCCGGACCCGTCGTCGAGCACCACCCGAAGCGTCAGCGGGCCGCGGCCGGGTCGCGGCGGGGTGTCGGGGAGCTTGTCACGCCAGCGCAACCAGCCGGCCCGCGCCAGGTGGAACGCCAGCCAGAGCCCGTCACAGTCAAGGGCGAGGAACTTGCCGTACCGCTCGACCCGGGTGACCATGAGCCCGGTCAGCGCCGACAGGGGAGGGTCGTACGTCTTGAGCGCTGAGATCGCCGCCAGGTCGACCCGGGCGATCGCATGTCCGACACAGCGCTCGGTGAGGAACGCACGCAGCGACTCGACCTCGGGCATCTCCGGCATGCGCCCATCATGGCAGTGTTCAGCAAGGGGGACGACCCCCTTGGACCCCCGATACGAGCCAGCGACTGTTCAGCAAGGGGGACGACCCCCTTGGACCCCCGATACGAGCCAGCGACTGTTCAGCAAGGGGGACGACCCCCTTGGACCCCCGATACGAGCTTCAGCAAGGGCCGAGACGTGGGTGGAACCGGCGGTGCCCCGCCCCACCGAAGTGGAACGGGGCACCGCAGACGTGCAGGTGGAGCTCAGTCCACTCAGCGGATCTCCGACGGTGGGGCAGCCGCGCGGGCCCCCCACACCGACTGGTCCTCCTCCAGCCAGACCTCGCTGTCCACCTGCTCCTCGTTCTCCTCGTCCTCGCCGTCACGACGCTGACCCCGCGCGCCGACCGGGCCACCCGGCGCGCCGGTACCGCCAGCACCCGAGCCGTGGGCGCCAGAACCTCCGGCCCCGGTTCCGGATCCGCCCGCACCGTGGGCGCCGGCACCCCCTCGGCCGGACTCGGCCAGGTTGCCGCCGCCGAGCCCGCGGGCTCCGGACACGTCGCCCCGGCCACCCAGCCCGCCGACACTGCCGCCGTTGACCTGGGGGCGACCGTCGGCACCGATCGAGAAGCTGGTGCCGGGCACACCGGGGTTGATCCCTCCGCCGCCGAGATTGCCCAGACCGCTGGTCCCCGGGTTCGCGCCGACGTTCACCGGGCCCTGCGGGCCGCCGGGGATGCTCGGCGAGCCGATGCCGCCGATTCCTGGTCCGGACGGGCCTCCGCCACCGGCCGCGCCGGTGCCGTCCCCGACACCTCCGGTGAGGGGCGGCGGATCGCTCGGCGGCATGGTCGGATCAGTGATGTGGATCGGATCGACACCGCCGCCACCGCCGCCGCCCCCGATGCCGCCGCCGCCCCCGATGCCGCCACCGCCGATGCCGCCACCGCCGCCGGTCCCCGGTCCAGAACCTGACCCGTCGCCGGGGCCGGGCAGGTGAGGTGTGGTGCCCGGAGTGCCGGGCGTGCTGCTTCCACCGGTGCCGCCCGACCCGGTCGAGGACCCGCCGCTGCCCGTCGGAACCGGAGAGCTGGTGTTGGTGTCTGCCGTGTGTTCCTTGGTGTCGGTGGTCTCGACCTTGGTGACCTCGGCAGGAGCGTAGTTCGACAGCTGTGTGTCGACTGCCGTCACGCTGCTCTGGACGTTCGACCTGGGCTGGGTGCCGAGACCAAGTCCTTCCATCACCCGGTCGAAGCGCTTCACCCCGGCGGTGACACTGGTTCCGGTCTTGTCGAAGACCGGAGCTGCCGGGTCGGACGGCACCGAGTCCGACACGGCCTCGTACGTGGTCTTCGGGACTTCCTTCACCACGGACTTGGCACCGTTGCGGATCTCGTACGGGGCATTGCTCTTGGCCTTCTCGTACTCCTCGTCCTCGCCGGTGATCGCCTCGTCGATCTTGCCGAACAGGGACTGGTCGACCTCCTTGCGCGTGACGTCCCAGTTGGTGTCGACATCCCAGGGGATGTTGTTGTTCGCCGCGACGCCGTACGACTCCATGACCGCGCTCTGGATCGCCTCGATGTCGGCCGCGTGGTTCACGTTCTGATCGCCCTGGGGGCTGAAACCGCCGGCACGTAGCGCGTAGGCGCGGAGATTGGCCACCAGATCGTGCTTGACGGTGGCCACGAACGCCTCGGCGCCCGAGCCGCTCCAGCCACCGGGAGCCGTCAGGTCTTCAAGCTTCTGCTCGATCAGATCGGCGATCTGGTGGACATTGAGTCCGGAGTCGTGCCAGGTGCGTCGCAAGGTCTCCAGGTCGTACCAGGAGGCCGACCCCACAAAGGCGTTGAGTTCTCGATGGGTGAGCCCGCTGTAGGCGGAACCACCTCCGCCGTCACTCAGCAGCATTGGTCGTCACTTCCTTCGTTCGTGCTCGGTCGATGGTCATTGGTGGGCGCCGGCGGCGAGCTGGGCGTTGATCGTGACGCCGTTCGCCGAGTTGAGTTCTTCGAGATCGGTGTACGACTTCGCCACCGTCGTCGTGGCGTTGGCGATCTCGCCCATCCGGGTCACCAGGGTCTTCAGGTTCGCCACCTCGGCATCCAGCACCTTGCGGTGACGTGTCGCTGCTCCCTCGGAGGCGCGGTACACGCCGAACGCGGTGGCCGGAACCTGCTTCGCCTCCCCGACCGCCGTCTCGACGGTCTTGAGCTCACTGAGCATCTCGTCCAGGAACTTGGCGAAGGCCATGATCTGGCCCGGGTCGACGGTGACGTCCGAGGTCACCGTCCGGGCGTCGCCACCGCCGCCACCGTCACGCATCATCACCATGGTTGTCTCCCTGATCGCTGCTGGGTCTCGGTCGCTCGGTGCGGCCAGCTGGCCGGGGGCCGGCCAGACGCGCACACAGTCGAGTATGACCACTCGAGGGGTCGTGACGGTTCCCTTGTCCTGCGGGTTCTGGGTGAACTTTTGTCCCGGCGGTGCCGAAGACGCAGCAGCGGCCCACCTCCGTACGGAGATGGGCCGCTGTGCACGACCACGGGGTGACCCGGTGGATCGGGTCAGGGTCGGGTCAGCTCCACGAGCTCTGGATCGCCCGCTCGTTGGCGTTGTAGTTCTCGTCGATGGTGCTCAGGGTGGTGGTCATCTTCTGGATGACCGACGACATGTGAGCAGCAGCGGCATCCCACTTCGCCTTGGCCTGGGAGTAGGCAGCCCGGGCCTCGCCGTCCCACTGCGCCAGCGACGACTCAAGCTCACCCTCGAGGGTGGTCAGCGTCGAGTCGGTGGTGTTGTAGGCGGTCTGGAGATCGCCGATGCCCTGCTGCATCGCGCCAGCGTTTACGGCTGTGTAGTCATCAGACATTGTTCAGTGCTCCTTGGTGTGGTCGGGTGTGGTGGGGTCAGCCGTTGAGGGCGTTGGTGATGGCCTGGGTCGCCTCTTCCTGGGCGGCCTCGTTCTGGGTGTAGGTCGCCTGGGTGTCGGTGAGCTTGCCGTGGATGCCCTCGAGCTCCGAGAGCACAACGCTGAACTGCTGGTCGAACTCGGTGAACGCCTTCAGGAACGCGTTGGCGGCGTTGCCCTTCCAGGTCGCCATCAGGCCCTGGACATTGGAACCGAGGGTGCGCTGGGCGTTGCTGATGGTGCCGAGCGCGGTGTCGATCTGGCCCGCAGCCTTCGTCATTTCTGCGCGGTCAACACTTGAACTCATGGGGTGTCCTCCGGTGGTGTGGTGTGGTCACTCCGCCGTGCCCGGTGGAGCGGTGTTGCTTGGCTGTCGTTGACACTAAACGGGCCAGGGGTCACTTGTTGAGTGGTCCCTGCCCGGGGCTCGCGGTTTCGAGTCCGGGTGCGTGGGTCGTCTGAGCACGGATGCTCGGAACGCTCTGGGTGGTACCGCGCCGGCAGCGGCTGGTCGGCCCGGAGCCCGGTCATGGAGAAACCTCGGTGTCGCGGCGACATTGCCTGTGGAGAACTCTCCCATGCCCGGTCCACATGCGTCACGATGGGGCGGTGATGTCCCCCGTCGAATCCCCTTCGCGTGCCGTGCGCGTCTGGCGTGCCGTCGCGGCTGGACTGGTGCTGGTGGCCCTGGTGCTCGGCGTACCGGTTCTGCTGGCGACCATCGCCCGACCGGATCTGTCCGCGTGGGCGGGACGCTCATGGGTCGACATCCTGTTCCGCCCGGACGACGGTGGCGTGCTGCTTCTCGTGCTCACGGTGGCGGCCTGGTTGGTGTGGGGACTGTTCACGCTCTGTGTCGTCGTCGAGGTCGTCAACCTGCTCGTACGGCGTTCCCGGCCGGTCCGGCTTCCCGGGCTGGGGTTGGCCCAAGGGCTGGCGGCTGCTCTGGTGGTGGCTGTCCTGGCGGTGGTGCTGTCACCCGGTCGGACGACGGTCGGAACGGTCAGCGCCGGTCACCTCGCCGCCGACCCCGGGTCCGCGGTGCTCGGTGTGACGGCGCCGAGCGCGCCGGAGGCGTCGCCGGTGCGCGACGACGCTCCTCGCCCTGGTTCCCAACTGCGCAAGGACATCCTCGCGGTCCACGAAGTGGTCCGTGGCGACGATCTCTGGAGTCTGGCGGAGCACTACTACTCCGACGGCAGCAGCTGGCGACGGATCGCCTCGGCCAATGCGGTGATGGCCGCCCACGGGCCCGATGACCTCGAGGTCGGGTGGCGGCTGGTGATCCCGACCCTGCAGGGGGGCGGCGAGGGGCCGTACGTGGTGGCGGTCGCCGGTGACACGTTGTCCGGTCTGTCGGCCCGTCATCTCGGTGGCGCCGACCGATGGCCGGAGCTGTTCCGCGCGAATCGTCTGGTGCTCAGCGATCCTGACGAGCTCGAGATCGGGACCGTCCTGCAACTTCCCAGCCTCGGGCGACCCTCCGCGGCGGCCTCCACGGTCCAGCTCGCTGCGCCCGAGTCGGTCGTCACGCCCCCCGCTCCGACCGATGCGGACGAGACGAGCCGCACGGGCCGAGACGCTCCCGCGCGGACGGGGGCGAGCCGACACCAGGTCATCACCGGGCACGGAGAACCGGTGCTCCAGGTTGCGGGAATCAGCGGCATGCTGGCCGCGGCCATCCTGGGCGGGGTCGCCGGCCGGCGGCTGCAGCAGCTGCATGAACGGCCACTCGGCCGGAGGATCTCCCAGCCGACACCGCTGGCTCTCCGGGCCGGTCAGGAACTGGCGACCCGGCAACGGCCGGATCGCCTGACCGCCATCGACCGCGCCATGCGCCTGGTCGCTGCCTGGGCACGGGACCGTGGCGGCCGGGTGCCGAGGCTGTTGTCGGTGCGGGTCGGTGCCACCCTGGCGCTCGAACTCGCCACCGTGACCCCCGATCCCCCTGCCCCGTTCCGTGCGACGGGCCGGCTGTGGGAGATCGAGGATCTCGCAGGATGGTTGGCCTCCCCCGACCTGTGGCCCGACGAAGTCCGACCGTGGCCGGCCACGGTCACCATCGGGACGACCACCGATCCGGCCAGTCCCGGCAGCGACATCGAGCTGCTCGTCAACCTGGAGGAGGTCGGTGTGCTGGGCCTGCACGGGTCGGGTACGCAGACCGGGGTCTCGGCGCCCGCCCGCAGTGCCCTGGTGGCGCTCGCCTGCGCCCTGTCGTTCCAGCCGTGGAGTCGTGGCACTCGCGTCACCCTGCTCGCCGACACGGCCGAGGCCGAGGACCTGGCCTGGGCAGCGGCCCTCGATGCCCCTGAGCTGTTCGTCACCAACGACACCGAACGTGTGTTGGATCGGATGTCGCGCCGGGCCACTGAGCAGCGGGCCGCTGACTCCGACCTGGCACAGGCTGCGGATCCCGAGGAGGAGGTCGGTCCGCACGACCTGCGGCTCGATCCGGTCCGGGGAGAGGCCTGGGCCGCCGAGGTGCTCGTCGTCCTGGGGGACCTGGCCGGCGTCCAGCGCTCCCGGCTGTTGCGGTTGGTGTCCGAGGGAGACCACCCCAGTTCGCTCGCCGCCGTGCTCCCGGGGCGGGACGGCGCTGCCGCGCGGCTCGAGATCGACGGTGACGGGCTCAGGGCGAGGCTGTCGCCGTTGGGGGTGACGTGTCGGCCACAGCTGCTCGACGCGGGTGCTGCCGGCCATCTGGCCGGGCTGCTCGTCGGTACCGCTGGGCCGACCAGGCCAGCGCCGTGGTGGTCAGGGGTGCCGGTCAGCTATCGGCCGCAACGGGTGGCCGTACCGCCGCAGCGACGGGGCGGGTCACCCGAACCGTTCGACCCCACCGCATCGATGCTCGGTGTGCTTCCGGCCCGTGCGGCCGACGGCTCGATCCTCACCGGCCCGGGGATCGGTGAGAATGGCCGGACAACCGGCAGCCCGGGGGAGGAGGTGACCGCCGTGTCCGAGGGGGCCGATGAGGCACTGACCCACCTGGCGGACCCGGTGGTGTTGCTGATCGGTCCGGTCGACCTGGTCGGTGCCCGGGGAACGGCCCCGAGCCGCGCCCGCAAGCAGTGCATCGAGTACTGCGCCTGGCTGTTGGAGCACCCCGGACGCACGGCGAGCGCCATGGCGGATGCCCTGGTGGTCGCCGAAGGCACTCGACGTTCCAACATGTCCCGGCTGCGCACCTGGCTCGGCGAGGGCAGCGACGGTCCCTATCTCCCGGATGCCTACAGTGGCCGGATCTCCTTGCACGACAGCGTTTCCTCTGACTGGCAGCGGCTGCAGATGTTGGTGGCGGGCGGAGTCGACCGGGCCTCGACCTCGGCGTTGGTCGCTGCCCTGGAACTGGTGCGCGGGGCACCGCTGGCGGATGCGGCGCCGTTGCAGTGGATGTGGGCCGAGGAACTCCGTACCGACATCATCTCGGTCATCCGCGACATCGGCGTCGAGCTGAGTGACCGCGCCCTGGCCGACGGTGATCGCGACCTCGCCGGCTGGGCCGCCGCCCGCGCCCTCACGGCGGCCGCCGGTGACGAGTTGCTGCAGTGTGCCCGGATCCGGGTCGAGCACGCCTCGGGTCGGAGGGCCGAGGTGGAACGACTGGCACTGCAGTTGGCCGCCCAGGCGCGTCGCCTGGAGATCGACCTCGCTGATGAGACGGTCGCCCTGCTGCAGCAGGTGATGGAGGGTGCCACCCGCGCCCGCATCGGAACCACCCCGTTGCGATGACGCCGACCGACCCCACCTACCGCACGGTCGCCTCCGCCGTCGAGGCCGAACTCGAGGTGAAACGTTCCCGGTTCCGTTGTCTGCTGAGCCCGGTCGCCGACGAGGTGGCCGCCCGCGCCGTCATCGAGCAGCGCCGTCGGGAGTTCTGGGATGCCCGGCACCACTGCACTGCCTTCGTCCTCGGTGAGGGAGGCGAGGTGGAGCGGTCCTCCGACGACGGCGAGCCCGCCGGGACGGCCGGTGCGCCCATGCTGGAGGCCCTTCGTGGGGCCGAGGCGACCTATGTGCTCGCTGTTGTGACACGCTGGTTCGGCGGCACCCTGCTCGGTACCGGAGGCCTGGTCCGTGCGTACGGGGATGCGGTGCGCGAAGGCTTGGCCGCAGCGCGGTGGCGGACCATGCAACTGGTCCAGGAGCTGGTTGTCACGATCGAGCCTGCCGTGGCCGGCCGGGTCGAGGCCGAGCTGCGTCAGCGGGGCGTCGCCGTGCTCGACACGCGCTGGGGCGTCGGCCAGGTGGAACTGGAACTCGGCGTCGTGCCCAGCGAGCGGCCGCGCATGGTCGAAGAGGTTGCCGCCATGACCGCAGGCGCCGCCGACGTCAGGGTCTCCGGCGAGCGCTGGGTTGCCAGCTCGGGCTGATCGGGCTCCGGTGGAGCAGCCCTTTGCTCAGCTGGGGTGTTGGGTCGTATCGGGGGTTCAAGGGGGTCGTCCCCCTTTGCTCGGCGTGGGTGTTGGGTCGTATCGGGGGTTCAAGGGGGTCGTCCCCCTTTGCTTGGCGTGGGTGTTCGGTCGTATCGGGGGTTCAAGGGGGTCGTCCCCCTTGCTTGGTTCAGTATGTGGCGCGGCCGCCGGAGGCGTCGAAGACGGCGCCGGTGGAGAAGGTCATGAGTGGGCTGGAGAGGAAGGCGACGAGGTGGGCGACCTCGATCGCTTCGGCGAAGCGGCCCATGGGGATTTTCGATTTCATGTAGGCGACGTGTTCGGCGGTCATGTCGTCGAGCATGGGGGTGGCGATGACGGCGGGCGCGACGGCGTTGACGAGGACGCCGTTGGTGGACAGTTCCTTGCCGAGGCTCTTGGTGAGGCCGATGACGCCGGCCTTGGAGGTGGAGTAGTGGGCGGCGTTGGGGTTGCCTTCCTTGCCGGCGATGGAGGCGATGTTGACGATGCGACCGTATCCGGCGTCCTTCATCAGGGGTGCGACGGCGCGGCAGAAGCGGAAGGTGCCGTCGAGGTTGACACCGAGGACGAGGCCCCAGTTGTCGTCGTCGAGGGTCCAGGTGGGTCCGTTGGTGCCGACGACGCCGGCGTTGTTGACGAGGATGTCGATGGTGCCGCCGAAGGTGTTGCGGGCGGTGGCGATGGCTGCGTCGATGTCGGCCGACTCCCGGACGTCGGCGACGGCGGTCACGGTCCGGTCTTCGCCGAGTTCGGCGCGGGCGGTGGCGAGGGCTGTTTCGTCCTTGTCGACCAGGCAGACGTTGGCGCCGCGGGCGAGCAGTACCGTGGTGATGACCAGGCCGAGTCCGCGGGAGGCGCCGGTGACGATCGCGGTCTGTCCGGCGAACCACTGCTCGCTCAGGTTGTCCAGGTCGGTGGTGAACACGGTGACTCCTTCGTACGTGCGGTCGTACTTGTGGTGCGGCGCTCGCGGTCGTCCCGGGAGCCGTCGGTCACGTTATCGCGGTGGTGTTGCGGGCTTCGTACGGTCTCGCCGCCGATGCGCCGGCGCGGTCGCCAGGGTCGGGTCCCGGGAACCCGCCGGTCCCACGGTGCGAGAGTGAGAAACCGGATTCTTGACAACGTTTCAATTTCTTGGGGATGCTGGGGCGCAGACGCGAGGTCGGTACCAGCGCCAACGGAGCTCAGTCCGGTGCGCCGACCTCGTTGCATCCACTGCCCAGTCCCCTCGGCGAGGCGTGACGGTCCCGGTGAGCGGGTCGGCATGCAGGGATGACGACACCTGCAACGAGAGGAAGTCACTGTGTTCGGACGGCGGAGCCTGCTGAAGGGGGCCGCGCTCGCGGTCGGAGTTGGCGGTCTGGCGGGCCTCGGGGCGTGCAGCACCGGCGGGGCTGCGGACGGCAAGGTGACCCTGCGGGTTGCGTGGTGGGGCAATGCGACGCGCAACGAACTCACCGCCAAGGCGATCGAGTTGTTCCAGACCAAGTACCCCGACATCACCATCGAGTCGGAGTCGGGCGAGTTCACGGCCTATTTCGAGCGGCTGGCGACCCAGGTGGCGGCGAAGGATGCTCCCGATGTGATCCAGATGGACTACTCGAAGATCCGCGAGTTCGGTGGGCGCGGTGCACTGCTCGACCTCAACGGCACCGCGCTGGACACCTCCAACTTCCTGGAGTCCAGCAAGTCGGTCGGACTGCTCGGTGACCAGCGGGTCGCCGTCAACGGCGCCGTGACCGAGCGTGTCTACCTGGCCAACCCGGACGTCTTCGCCGCGGCCAAGGTTGACCTGCCCGATGACAGCAGCTGGACCTGGGACGAGTTCGCCCAGATCGCCGCCGCGGTCACCCAGGGCACACCGGAGGGGACCTGGGGTGCGCCCTACCACGCAGTGCTCTCGCCCAACGACCTGCTGGCCTGGCTCCGGCAGAAGGGCAAGGACGTGTTCACCGAGGAAGGTCTTGGTTTTGAACCGGCCGACCTCGCGGAGTTCTACAGCTTCGGAGCCGAGCTGTCGCGCAACGGTGCCTCCCCGCAGGCGGCGCAGGCGGTCGAGGACGTCTCCGCCAACGCCGCACAGAGCCTGTTCTGGACCGGCAAGGGCGGCCTGTACCCGGCATCGTCGAACCAGGTGGTCGCCATCAGCAAGGCAACCGGCACCGACCTCAAGATCCTGCGGTACCCGACCTTCACCGGCAAGGCGGCTGACACGAAGGCGTACGTGACCGGTCTGTCGTGGTCGGTGTCGGCCACCACGAAGCACTCTGCCGAGGCGGTCACCTTCCTGAACTTCATCCTGAACGACCTGGAGGCCGGCAAGATTCTCGGCGACGAGCGCGGACTGCCGCCGAACAACGAGATCCGCGCCGAGATCGCCAAGGGCGTCACCGGAGCAGCGGCGGCCGCCGGTGAGTTCATCGACCGGACCGCCTCGGAAACCACCACTCCACCGGTGATGCCCCTGGTCGGTGGCGGGGACTGGAGCACGGTCGTCGGGCGCCACGCGCAGGACGTGCTGTTCGGCAAGGCTGCGCCGCTCGACGCCGCAACAGCCGCCCACACCGAGCTGGACGGAGCCGTCAAGAAGTGACCACACAGAGCAGTGATGCCCGTCGTCCGAACCTGGTCGTGATCCTGGCCGATGATCTCGGCTTCTCCGACATCGGCTGCTACGGCTCCGAGATCAGCACTCCGGTGCTCGACCGACTTGCCGCCGGTGGCGTACGGATGACGCAGTTCTACAACACCGCCCGGTGTTCTCCGGCGCGGGCGTCACTGCTCACCGGCCTGCATCCGCACCAGACCGGCGTCGGTGTGCTGGTCGGCGACGAGCGTCCTCTCGGCTACGCCGGTCGTCTGGGCGAGGCCAATGCCACCATGGCCGAGGTGCTGGGTGCCGCCGGGTACGGCACCCTGATGGCCGGGAAGTGGCACCTGACCCACGCACTGACCGAACCGGACGGGGCTTGGCCATTGCAGCGTGGTTTCCAGCAGTTCCACGGAATCCTGTGCGGCTCGGCAACCTACTACCACCCCTACTCCATGCACCACGGAGAGGCGCCGGTCACCGAGTTCGACCCGGACTTCCACCTCACCGCCGACATCGGCCGGGCGGCGTCGGAGCAGATCGCCGAACATTGCCGGAGCAGGCCGGAGGATCCCTTCCTCAGCTATGTCGCCTTCACCGCACCACACTGGCCCCTGCATGCCAGCGAGGCCGAGATCGCTGCCTACGAAGGAATGTACGACTGCGGGTGGGACGAGACCCGCCGGCGCCGACTGGCTCGGCAGGTCGAGCTCGGCGTTGTCGATCCCGACACGGTGCTCTCCGATCGCGACGAGGGCGTGCCGGCATGGGAGGACGCGGCCGACCACGAGTGGCAGGCGCGTCGGATGGCGGTGTATGCGGCGCAGGTGACCGCCATGGACACCGCAATCGGTGACATCGTTGCCACGCTGGAAGAACAAGGACAGCTCGACAACACCATCATCATGTTCCTCTCGGACAACGGTGGCTGTGCCGAGGAGATGCCGTGGATGTGGGCGGACGAGAATCCCCGGCTGCAAGCCTCGATCCCGGCCCGCACGCCGGAGGGCGCGCGGGTACGGGTGGGCAACGATCCTCGTACCGATCCAGGTCCGCGGGACACCTTTGCCTCGTACGGGGTGCCATGGGCCAACGTGTCCAACACCCCGTTCCGGGAGTACAAGCACTGGGTGCACGAGGGCGGGATCGCCACGCCCATGATCATCCACTGGCCGGCCGGGCTCGCTCCCGGGGGACTCGATCGGGTGCCTCACCAGTTGCCCGACGTCATGGCGACCGTCCTCGAGGTGACCGGAGCGGAATATCCGGCCGAGCGCGACGGGTATGCCGTACCGCCGTGTGAGGGGCAATCGATGCTGGCAGATCTGCGTGGCGAGGAGCCGGTGGCGGAGCAGGACCTGTTCTTCGAGCACGAGGGTCATGGCGCTGTGCGACGTGGGCGGTGGAAGCTGGTCCGCAAGCACGGCGGGCCGTGGGAGCTGTACGACATGGCTCACGACCGCACCGAGACCACTGATGTCGCCGGTGACCATGCCGAACTGGTGGTCGAGCTGGTGCGGGCCTACCACTCCTGGGCCGAACGCTGTGGGGTGCTGGATCGCTCCCAGGTGATCGCGGCACGACGCAACGGCGGCTCCTTCGTGACTGATGGGTTGCGGTCCGTACGGACGATGGCCGAGGCTGCCGGCGACGCCTGAGGAGCCTCGGGCCGTCCACGTGGTGGGACGATTGCCGCAATCGTCTTCCGTACAGCGTGATAAAGCGGATAGATCAGTGTTCTGAGGATCGCAATGGTCCGAACCTGTCTCGACGTGAAGGATGCTGCTGTGCGCCTGGCTTTTGTTGATCACCATCTGGCGAACTTCCATGCCGACAAGTTCCTCGGCCTGCTGCGAACCACCTTCGCCGATCGTGCCGTCGAGGTGACGGCCTTCGAGACCGACCCGACACCGGGGCGTGACTGGTGTGCCGACAACGACGTGCCACGGGCCGGTTCGCTGACCGAGGTCATCGACTGGGCCGATGCCGTCCTGGTGCTGGCGCCCGACAACCTCGACACCCACCTCGGCTTCGCACGTCAGGTGCTGCCGGCCGGCAAGCGAGTCGTGTTCGACAAGTTGATCGCCCTGGATCCGGTCGAGGCGCGGACCATCGTGGCTGAGGCGGCTGAGCTCGGCACGTCGATCTTCAGCGGTTCGGCGTTGCGCTACGCCGCTGAGGTCGAGGAGCTGTTGCAGTGCGTGGATCCCGGCGACATCACCGACGCCTTTGCCCGCGGGTACGGCGTGTGGGACCACTACGGCATCCACACCCTGTCGCTCGGAGTCAGGCTCGGCGGGTTCGACATTGCTCGGGTGCGCGACTCCGGCACCGACGACTCGCGGGTGCTGACCCTGGACCACGGCTCGCGGCGCACGACAATCGACTGCCGTACGGGGGCCAATGCCCCTCAGGTGCTCGGCTGGACCTGCGGGGTGAAGGTGGGAGACGAGTGGCGTACGGCAACGATCACCCAGTTCGACGCCTTCTACACCAATCTGTTGGGCCACTACCTCGACTTCCTGGCTGGCGCCGAACCGGAGTCCACGCCGGACGACCTGGCCCGACTGGTGGGAGTCCTCGCTGGGTCGGGGGCCTCGCTGGCGGCCGGCGGCGACTGGGTCGAGCTCGCCTGACGCGGCCATCGGGCTCGTCGAACCACAACTTTCCTTACAGACAACGGAGTTCACAGATGACCGAAGAGGACCTGCGCGTCGGGATCGTCGGCGCGGGTGGCATGGGGCGCACCCACACCAATCACTATCTGGATGTCGGTGGGGTGACCATCACCGCTGTGTGCGATCCGGTCGTCGCAGCCGCCGAAGCCTTGGCCGATCACATCGCCGAACGGACCGGGACCCGCCCGGCCGTGCTCGACTCGGCGGCGACATTGCTGACCGGAGACACGGTCCGGGCGATCAGCATCTGCACCCCGCCGAACGACCACGTGGAGGTCGCGGCGGCCGCCGTGCGGGCGGGTGTCGCCGTGCTGTGTGAGAAGCCGCCGACGCGTACGGTGGCCGAATTGGCCACTCTGGAAGGGATCCCGGGATCGGAGAAGGTCATCCAGTTCGGCCTCTGCCATGTCTTCGAGCCGGGGGTGCGGCAGGCGCGTGACGCCATCACCTCCGGTGAGATCGGTGACGTCATCCATCTCAACGTCCGCTTCGGCTTCCGCTTTCCCGGCCTGGCCGATCGCTGGTTCGCCGACCCGGAGGTGGCCGGCGGTGGGATCATCCTCGACACGATCGTGCACAGCATCAGCGTCTTCCGTGCCCTGGTGGGCGAGCCCGTTGCGGTGACGGCCCAGGTGGCCACCTTCACCCCTGAGGTGACCGTCGAGGACTCGGTGGTTGTCCTGCTCCGCGCGGCGAGCGGCGCCGTCGGGATCCTGCAGTCCTCCTGGGCCACGCCACCGGGCGGGGCTTCGTTGTCCGTGCACGGCACGGCCGGCGAGATCACGTACGACTACGGCTCCCGCGAACTGCGCACCTGGAGCGACGGGGAGTGGCGGACCGTCACTGCCGAGGATGCCGAGCGGCCCGGCGAAGGACGGTTCCACGGTCAGGCGCGCAGCTTCCTCGCCGCGGTACGGTCCGGACACGTCGCCGACAACACTCTCGCCGACGCGGCCGCCACCATGAGGATTCTGGATGCCGCGTACGAATCGGCTCGCCAGGGTGGGGCGGCGGTCACGCTCGACTGATCGTCAAGGCGCCCACGGGCGGGCACTCCCAACGGGAGTGTCCGCCCGTTCTCGTTCTCGCTGGGCCCTCTTGACGCGCCCTCCCGCGGCGGGGCATGCTGCCGGAACGAATCGGGAAAGGATTCAGGAATGTTTTCCATCAACGGTGCTGGACGGATCACGCGGCGGCAGTTCGGGCTGGCTGCCGGAGCTGGGGCGGTCGGTCTCGGAGCCTGGCTGTCGGGCGGGCCCGGACCAGTGCTCCGTGCCGGTGCGGCAGCCGGCGACGTCGACGATCCGGAAGTTCTTCGTTTCACCGAACAGGACCCGGCGATCATGTACCTCGGGCAACCGGTGAACTCCCAGATCGGCGCGCGAGCCCCTCGGGTCGGTCAGGAGGACGGGCGCTGGGTCGAGTACCAGGTCTTCAAGGGATCGGCGAACACCGATCTGCCCGGCACCTTCGCCGTCACCGACATCCTGACCGGCGAGGTCCTGCGCTCGATCAAACTGCCGACCGCGGAGGCGTGCTTCGACCTCACCGTCGCCACCGACGGCAAGGTGTACCTGCCGTCGTACTACGACTATCGCCTGCGCCAGTACGATCCGGTGACCAAGCAGGTGAACGACCTCGGTCCGATCAACGATGACGCGACCCGTGACCACACCTTCGGTGCGGGCTTCGGTCCTGACGGAATCGTGTTCCTCGGCACCTACAGCGAGTCACGGCTGCACCGGTTCGATCCGGCCACCGGTGTCATCACCAACCTCGGCACCGTCGACCCGGATGAGGAGTACATCCACTTCGTGTGCTGGGATCCGGGGAGCAACGCGGTGTTCTGCGCGACCGGAGGCAAGCAGGGATCGGTGTGGCGGATCGAGGATCTCGGCTCCGGCGCGAGGACCCGCATCATCGGACCGGACAACTTCCCGGAGCTGGCGGGCAAGACCTTCCTCGGCATGTTGGACTGCGTCAACGGGCACCTGGTGGCCAGGGTTGGCACGGTGTTCGTGGTGACCGACCTGCACGGTCAGATCGAGTACCACACCGGGACCGAAGGCGAACTGGCCGGCTGGCACGTCGTGCCCGCCCGCGACGGCAGCGGCTTCTTCTTCTCCCAGTCGGGAACGATCCGCAAGTACGACTTCGGCAGCCGCAGCCATGCCGCGGTCGCCGGCACGGTTCGTTCGTACATCTGCCACGGGGTGGAGATCGAGGGCAACGTGATTGTCGGCTCGGATGCCGACGGCCCCTTCACCGTCAACCACGTCACCAGGGAGCGGACCGAGCAGAACGTCTCGTTCCGACAACCAACCCTGATCCAGAAGATCTTCCCGGGGCCCGGCGACACCATGTATGCCTCCGGCTACATGGTTGGTCTGGCGCAGATCAACACCGACGGTGGGGAGCCCAACCACACGGTCAATCTCGGGCAGTTCGAGTCGTGGATGGTCCGCGAGGGCAAGATCTACCTGGCTGGCTACGGATTCTCGAAGTTCTACTCCTACGACCCGGCGCAGCCGACGGTGCTGCCGAAGCAGCTGTTCACCAGTGCACCCCAACATCTCGATCGCCCGTTCGCGATGTCGTACAACCAGGAGCGTGACGAGGTCTACATCGGTTCGGTGCCCGAGTACGGCCACTACCAGGGTGGTCTGGCCATCTACGACTTCGCCACCGGCAAGCCGACCTTCCTGACCTCGGAGATCGCGGTCGACCAGGGCATTGTCTCGGCGGCCTGGAACCCCCACGACGGACTGCTCCACCTGGGCACCACGATCGACGGCGGCATGGGCAACGACCCGATCAGCGTCACCACCGAGGGACAGCTGGTGGTCCTCGACCCCGTCACCCGGACGGTCGTGCGTCGGACTGTGCCGGTCGCCGGTCGTCAAGGGGTGACCGGTCTGCTGGTCGACCCGGATGGCTCGGTGTGGGCGGTCGCCGAGGAGCAGTTGATCAAGGTCGCCCCCGACGGCACCGTGCAGGTGTGCGGCGCGGTGAGCAATCGCTACGCGAAGGATCCCAACTACACCTGGGCGTGGGCCTACCTGAACTGGTCGGCCCGCGACGGGAAGATCTACGGCACCGCCGGGGGCAACCTGTTCCGCATCGATCCGGCCACCGGTGCCATCACCCGGCTTGCCGACAGCGGTGCCAGTTGGGCCGCCACCGACCCGGCCGGTGACGTCTACTTCTCCTACCGCACCCATTGCTTCAAGTACCTCGTCCCACAGCCGATCACCGGGGTCAATGAAGCCCAGAAATGCCTCGCGGTCCAGGCGGCCCGTGAGGGCCGTGCCATCGACACCTCGAGTCTGGACCGCGGCGAACAGACGATGTACGCCAAACTGGTGGAGCGGGTCCGCGGCGGTCGCGGCGATGAGCTGGAGCGCGCGTACTGTCGGCGCTGATCCTCAAGCAGGCTGGGGAATCCGAAGCTTGCCTCGTCGTGGGGCGGCGACCGATTCTCGTACCACCACATGGGTCCCGATGATCACCTCGCGTGGCGGGGGGCCGAGCTCGGCGCCGAGGGCGAGGCGCGCAGCTCGGTGCCCGAGTTCGGCAAAGGGTGTGTGCACGGTCGTCAACGAGGGCACCAGCGCCTCGGCTCCGCGCATGTCGTCGAAACCCACCACCGACAGGTCGTCGGGCAGTCTGAGACCGAGAAGCCGGGCGCCCCGGATCACGCCGGTGGCGACGGTGTCGTTCTCGGCAAAGATCGCCGTCAGGTCAGGTCGCCTCCGCAGCAGCGCCGTCACGGCGCGCTCGCCGGTGTCGGTCTGCAACGGGCCGGCCATGATCTGGTCGTCGTCGAGGCTGAGTCCGTGCTCGGCGAAGGCCTGGCGACATCCCGCTTGTCTGGCTTCGGAGGTGGAGTAGCCCTGTGGACCCCGTACGACACCGATCGCGGTGTGCCCGCGGCCGACCAGCCCGCCGATCGCTGCCGCGGCTCCGCCGACGCTGTCGTAGTCGACGACAGTCAGTCCCGGCAGGTCGAGGTCGCGGATGCCACGGCCGGCGAACAGCAACGGTATCCCGCGGCCGCGGAACCGACGGGCACTCGCGGTGACGCCGCGCCGCCAGGCGTCGGTCGGACCCAGGAGGCCGCCGACGACGATCACGGCGCCGATCCGATCGTCGTCGGCGTGGTTGTCGAGGAGGGCGAGTTCACGATCCGGATCAGCATGGCTCACCGAGATCGTGCAGAGCCGGCCCGCTCCGGCACTGGTGTCCTCCACGCCGGCGACCACCGAGGCGATGGCGGCATGACTGATGGTGGAGGCGATCACCGCGACCAGAGGTGCAGCCGGGCGGGCGGCTCGAACCCGGCGGTAGCCGAGTTCCTCCACGGAGGCGAGCACCCGCTCCCTGGTGCTGTCGGCCATCGGATGGTCACCGGTGAGTGCGCGCGAGGCAGTCGCGAGCGACACACCCGCGTGCGCTGCCACGTCCTTCAGCGTCGGATTGCCCATGCTCCTCGTGTTCCGGTGCGGTGGCGCTCGACCACAGAGAAAAGTTGCGGCCGATCTTTCCACAGCCAGCGCGTGAACGCACCGTACCCTGCCGTCATGGCGGATCAGATGGTGCTGGTGGACACCTTCGTGTACCCGCAGCGCAACCTGGTGCACGTGCAGGACGGCCTGCGCGTGGCCGGCGTGCAGCAGGTCGTCGAGGTGTGGTGCGATGTGCCGATCGAGCTGGCGTGGCAACGCTACCTGGCACGGCAGCGGCATCCGGTCCATCCGCAAGGGCCGGCGATCAAGGAGCATTGGTGGTCGAGCGCCACCGCCTTCGCGCCGATGGCCCTCGGCCCGGTGATTCGCGTCGACACCTCGGTGCCGGTAGACCTCCCTGCGGTCGTTGCCGCCGTACGAACCGCGCTCGCCTCCTGACGATTGTCAGGAGACGAGCGCGGCGAGCGGCCTTTTCGACCTAGCTGGCGGTTGGCCGGAAGGCCCGCAGTCGCAGGCTGTTCCCCACCACCAGGATCGAGCTCAGCGCCATGGCGGCCCCGGCGAACATCGGGTTCAGCAGCCCGAGCGCTGCCAGCGGGATCGCCGCGACGTTGTAGCCGAAGGCCCAGACCAGGTTGCCGACGATGGTGCGCCAGGTGGCGCGGGCCAGCCGGATCCCATCCACCACGCCGGCCAGGTCGTTGCGGACCAGGGTCAGGTCGGAGGCCTGGATCGCGACATCGGTGCCTCCACCCATGGCGATGCCCAGATCGGCCGCGGCCAGGGCGGCGGCGTCGTTGACGCCGTCGCCAACCATCGCGACCTTCTTTCCCTGTGCCTGCAAGGATGTGACGGTCTCGGCCTTGTCGGCCGGCATCACTCCGGCGATGACGGAGTCGATGCCGACCTTGGTGGCAACCGCGCGAGCGGCAGTCTCGTGATCACCGGTCAACAACACCGGCTGCAGGCCGAGGCGTTTGAGCTGGGACACAACCATGGCGGCGTTGTCCCGTACCTCGTCCGCGATCGCGATCACGCCGACGCAGACCTCGTCGCGCCACACCATCACCGGAGTCTGGCCCGCCTCGCGGGCGGCGCCGATCACCTCGGTCAGCTCTGGGGTGGCGGCGGCCGTGTCCGCCCGGGCGACGCGCACCGTCGGCTCGGTGCCGTCGGGAAGTGTCACCACCGCCGTGACGCCGAGGCCGGCCGAGTTGCGGAAGTCCCGGATGTTGGGCAGGGCCGAGCCGTGACGACGATCCGACGCCGCAGCGACCACCGCCTTGGCGAGCGGATGTTCCGAGCCTGCCTCCACCGCCGCTGCGAGGGTGATCAGCTCGTCCTCGGAGGTGCCGGGCGCTGGGTGCACCCCTGCGACCGCCATCGCTCCGGTGGTGAGGGTGCCCGTCTTGTCCAGCAGGATCGCGTCGATCCGGCGGGTTGCCTCCAGTGCCTCCGGGCCACGGAGCAGGATGCCCAGCTGGGCGCCGCGGCCGGTGCCGACCATCAGAGCGGTCGGCGTGGCGAGGCCGAGCGCACACGGGCAGGCGATGATCAACACGGCGACAGCCGAGGTCACCGCAAAGGTGGCGCCGGTTCCCGTACCCAGCCAGAATCCCAGCGTGGCAAGGGCCAACGCGATCACCACTGGGACGAAGACACCGCTGATCCGGTCGGCCAGGCGCTGCACCTGAGCCTTCCCGGTCTGCGCCTTCCGTACCAGGTCGGCGATCTGGGCGAGCTGGGTGTCCGCGCCCACCTTGTCGGCACGGACCACGAGACGTCCCGTGGTGTTGATCGTGCCACCGATGACGGTACTTCCTTCGCCTGCCTCGACCGGCACGGATTCGCCGGTCACCATGGCGGTGTCGACCGCACTGTGGCCGGCGGTCACCGTACCGTCGGTGGCGATCTTCTCGCCGGGTCGCACCACGAACTGGTCGCCGACGACGAGTTGGTCGATCGGGACCATCTCTTCGTAGGTGTGCCCTCCACGATCACGCAGGACGGTGGCCTGTTTCGCGCCCAGGTCGAGCAGCGCCCGGAGCGCCGCACCCGCGTCACGCTTGGAACGCGCCTCGAGGAATCGCCCCACCAGCAGGAAGGTCACGATGCCAACGGCAGCCTCGAGATAGATGTTGCCGAGCTGGTCACCGCGTTCCAGGACGAACCGGAACGGGTGTCGCATGCCGAGCTCGCCAGCGGTCCCGAAGACCAACGCGAACACCGACCAGCCGAACGAGGCGATCACGCCCAGCGAGATCAGGGTGTCCATGGTGGCTGCGCCATGACGCAGATTCGTCCACGCTGCCTTGTGGAACGGCCATGCCGCCCAGGTGACGACCGGCCAGGCCAACATCAGCGAGATCCATTGCCAACCGGTGAACTGAAGCACCGGAACCATGGCCATCGCAATGACCGGAACGGCGGAGACGATGGCGACGACCATGCGCTGCCGCAGCCGTCGTACGGCGTTGTCCTCGGTCGGCGCAGTGGCGGCGCCGTCCGCCTGGGGGGACGCCGGCGTCGGCACTGCTGCGTCGTACCCGGTCGCACGCACGACGTCGATCAGGTCGTCGACGCTGACCGAGGCGGGGTGCTCGACGGCTGCCGTCTCGAGGGCGTAGTTCACGGTGGCGGTGACGCCGTCCACCTTGTTGAGCTTGGTCTCGATCCGGTTGGCGCAAGAGGCGCAGGTCATGCCGCTGATGTCGAGATCGACGTGCTGCAAGGCAACCGGTAGGTCGGGAGCCTGTCGCATGTCGGTGGTCATGACACCTCCAGGGTGAACTCGGCGCGGTGAATCTTGCCGTTGTGGACGAACTCGACGTAGGCGCGGTAGCGGCCGTTGGTGGGGAACTCGGCGTGGGCCACCACGGTCGGCCCGGCCGGCCCGTCCTCGGGATGGACGTGGTGGTAGGCGAGATCGCGCTGGCGCAGCACCACGACGTGGGCGTATGCACCCAGGTACGGTTCGAGGTCGGTGACCGGCTGTCCGTTGCGGGTGATCGTGAAGGCCAGCTCCTGTTCGCCCTGCCACAGCTCCCCGGTCGAGGCTGGGAGGCTGACGGTGTAGCCGTCGACCTCGGCAGTCAACGCGGGCGACGGCAGGGCGACCGGCGACGCCGACCCTGTCACGGTGAGGGTTGCGGCCAGCACGACCTGCGCCGTGAGCCCGACTGGCTGTGAATCCGCGTACACCCGCCAGGTGCCCGGTGTCAGGTTCAGCGTGGTCTCCCAGGTCCCGTCAGCGGCGCGCTTGGGGTGGACGTGGTTGAAACCGCTCAGATCGTCCCGTACGGCGATCAGGTGCAGTTCCTTCTCGTGCACCTCCTGGTAGTCGGTCACCGGCCGGCCATCGGGGCCGGTGATCAGGAAGCGGACCTGCTGCCGGCCCGGGGCCAACGTGGGGGTCAGCAGCGTGATGGTGTGGCCCTGCTCGGTCGCCGACGTGCCGGCGACGGCGCCTCCGTGGTCATGGCCATCACCGCCCTCGCCGCTGCCGTGGCCGCCAGTCTCGCCGTCGGTGCTGCCGCCATGCCCGTGGCCACTGGACTCGCCTGTGGGTTCGGATGCAGCGGCGGGGCCCTCGTTCGGGAACAGGCGCCCGACGGCGTACGCGGCGGTCAGAACCAGCGCAAGTGCCACCAGGAAGCCGCCGATCTTGAGACTCGACGGCACGCCGTTGCGGGATCGTACCGGTCCGGCGTCGCCGCTCATGGCTGCTCCGGCGTGGCTGTGTAGTTGCCGGCCTCGGCCACGGCCGCGACGATCGCCTCCGGCGTGACCGCGTCGGACGCGGTGACCGTCATCCGCTGCTGTTCACGATCCACGGTGACGTCGCTGACGCCCACGAGATCGGAGACCTCGCTGGTGATGGCGTTGGCGCAGTGGCCGCAGGTCATTCCGGTGACGGTCCAGTTCGTGGTGGTGGTCATGTCGTTCTCCTCAGTTGATGTTCGTACGGGTTGGGTGTTCGTGTCGGGGGTTCAAGGGGGTCGTCCCCCTTGCTGGCTTGGGTGGGTGTTCGTATCGGGGGTTCAAGGGGGTCGTCCCCCTTGCTGGCTTGGGTGGGTGTTCGTATCGGGGGTTCAAGGGGGTCGT